>Ga0207711_10000016_pt1 | contig 486741 bp, 407 predicted proteins | sample KBSS34metaG_FD_184401 | JGI IMG/M metagenome (GOLD analysis project Ga0207711, IMG submission 184401) | Switchgrass rhizosphere microbial communities from Kellogg Biological Station, Michigan, USA - KBS S3-4 metaG (SPAdes) (version 2) | ecosystem: Host-associated > Plants > Roots >...
GTCCAGAAAAGCGCGCCCGCGGCGGAAAAAAAGAGCAGTGAAAGGTGAAGTTGCCATTGGGGATGGCGAGCAAGCCAGTGAGCGTAGAGGTAGGCACAAAGCAACGCCGTCTGGAAGAAGACCAGGCAGGTGATCCAAACCGCGGCGGAGCCTCCAAACAGTGGCAGAAGCTGCTTGGCGGCGATCGGTTCGACCAGAAAAAGCAGAAAGGAGCCAAGGAAGACTGTGCAGCCAAAAAGTCGTCGAGACTCGACTAGTCGGGACTGGGCCATGCGCAACCTCAAATTTCGTTGCAGCCGAAGGCCGTTCCAGACTGCTCCGCATAGCTTACAAGCTGATGGGGGTAGTTCCGGAGAGTGAGTTGTGTTCTAACATTCCATTGCGGGGAACTTGGAATCTCCTGCGATCTCCAATGCAGCACAATCGTGTGTGTCTTCGTCGGTGTGAAGCGAACTCTCTGCCTGTTCCCTGGCCACCGTGCGGAAACACAGCGGACAGATTGAGTCCCAGGAATCGTTAGAATTCTGGCGGTGGGGATAGGGGGAATCTGGCCTGTTGGCTATGAGAGGCCTGCTTTCTTCTGGTGGGAGGTTGAGGCTTAACGCTACTCCATTCCTGCCGGTTGCGCAAATAAATGAGTTTTTACACGATTTTCGGCAGTAGGTACGAGTATGCCGGCAGATACGGTAGCCATCGAGAAAATGAAGTCCGAAATTGAGAATCCAGTTCCCGAAATCCACATTTGCAGAGGCGGGTGAGAAAGTGCGGCTATACAGCAATGTGCGCTACGCTTGAAGTGCGATGAGTGATGTGTGCGAAGAGTGCGGCGGGGCAGGAATGGTGCTGGGTGTCAATGCAGCAGGAATGCGCGTGGCCCGCGTCTGCGTTTGCCAGCAGGCAGCTCGCAGCGGACATCGCGTGGCCGCTGCCCGTATTCCCAAGCGCTACGAGCATTGCACGCTCGACAGCTATGAGACCGGCTTTCGCGGCGCCGACGCCTCCATGCGGCAGGCGCATCTGACCGCCCGGCGTTTCGTGGAGGCCTATCCAGTTGAAACCGACGGCAAAGGTTTGCTCATCACCGGCAATATCGGGGTGGGTAAAACGCATCTGGCGGTTGGGCTGCTGCTGGCGCTCATCGCAGAAAAGGGCGTCCACGCTCTCTTCTACGACTACCGCGAGCTATTAAAGCAGATCCAGCACAGCTACAACGCCCAGGTAAACTCAACCGAGCTCGACGTTCTGCGGCCCGTCTTCGAGGCCGAAGTGCTGGTCCTCGACGAGCTTGGCGCGCAAAAGCCCACCGACTGGGTCTGGGATACGGTGGCGCTGATCCTGAACACGCGCTATAACGACAAACGCACCACCATCATCACCACCAACTACCCTGACCTGCCCCCAGCCGGCTCCGGGCTGTCGGCCACGCAACGGGCCACCCGCGAAGAAACGCTGGGTGACCGTATCGGGGAGCGGATGCGCTCCCGGCTGGCTGAGATGTGCGTTCGAGTGGAGATGACCGGCGCCGATTTCCGGCAGAGTGCGGGGCGAGCCCGGTTCGGCTGAAACCGTTAGCAAGACCAGAAACTGATAAGAAACAGCAGAATCGCAAGCACCGTCGTTCCCTGGTAGACCAGATGGCCAGGTTGGTGCTGGTCGTTATCTTGATGCGTGGGAGCCATGGCCGCCAGGGGCTGGTCCGGATAGTGCTGCACGTGCATTGCGGGCTCCCTTTCTGCTCTGAAAACTTGGCCCATACAGGTTGGTGGATCGATTGGAGTTTTGACTATCCCACTTGTTCGTTAGACGCAGGACGAATGGGGGACGATCTTCAATTTTTGATGACCGGCTCTTTACCTGAATACGTACTGAAGGTATCGCCGAATTGCCTTCTTTCCTTTAGTGCATTTCAAAGCCAAAAGTTTCCATTTGGAGAAAAGAAATCTGCATTGGACATGGCCATGGGAGTCAACGCCTCCCTCCGTGTAGAATCGCGGTGTCAATCTGGCGCAAACCGGCATGCCTATCACGCATGACAGCATGGCCAGAGCAACCCCAAAAAACAGGGCGGAGGTACAGTTGGACTCACGATTCGGCACACCGGATGGAGAACGGCAGACAAACTGGCTTCCGCTCGTGATCGCTATCGTGCTGGTGGCAGGCGTGGTCGCCGCCGCGCTGATCATGAGCGGACGAAAGCCGACCGTGAGTGTGACCGCTACGACTGTCGGCGCAGACCCCTACGCAACCGCCCTCCCCCTGACTGGTTTGACCATGAGCGAGTCGGCCAATCTTGCTGGGGGCAAAGTTACCTATTTAGATGGGCACATCGCCAACATCGGCGACCGGACCGTGACCGGGGTTACGGTCCAGGTGCTGTTTCGCAACTACAACCATGAGGTCGCGCAGAACGAAACGCTGCCTTTGACCCTGATCCGAACCCGGGAACCGTATGTTGACACCGAATCGGTCTCGGCGGCCCCGCTCAAGCCGGGCGCGGGAAAGGATTTCCGCTTGATCTTCGATTCGCTGACCGCCGACTGGACCGGCGAGATGCCCGAAATTCGCATCCTGCATGTCGAATCTCATCTGTAGCCCAAAAACCACTCGTTCGATGCAAGTTCAAATTTCTATTCCGAACCAAGTGGGTTAATGAAACAGGCATCTCCCTCATTTACCCGGTAAAAATTACATCGTGTAGCAAAAAGTACATTCCCGTAAGCGCTAAAGCTTACACATCTGCCCGGGCTCAAAGCCACCCGTTGCCACTAACTGACTCATTTAAAGCCGCTTGCAGTATTCATTTGGCCGTCATGGGGTTTGGCATAGCCCTTGCAATAGGTATTGGCAAGCGGGCATGACCTGCTTCTCTCCGAAAGCACTGCCTCAAAGCAGTTCAATCGGAAAAGACATACCTCGGGAGATTACCCATGACGGTACGGAACACAATTCGAAATTCTTTCCCCGGCCAGGTCGCCGTTTTTGCACTGGCATCTGCGTTATGTGTTTCTGCGGCTGCTCAGCAGCCGGCAGATGGTACCAGTAACTCAACTCCTGCGGCGACGCAGCCCTCCCCCGGCGCTCAAAAATTGAGCGCGCCGCCGCAGGAGGGGTTCTGGGGCAAAGTAAATCCTTTCGCCCGCAAAAAGTGGGTAGCCAAGCGGATTGATCCCATCAAAGGTCAACTGAATGAGCTGGATGAAGTCAACGCCAAGAATGCCAGCGACATCAAAGACGTTGACAGCCGCGCCACCGCCGGCATCAACAAGGCTCAAACCACCGCCGACCAAGCCAATCAGGTAGCCTCCGCTGCTGGAACTCAGGCGCAGCAGGCCAACACCATCGCCGGTCAGGCAAGCGGCAAGGTCGACAAGATCAACGGTACGGTTAACGGACTTGATCAGTATGCACAAAAGAACACGGTTTCAATCGCCTTCCGTCGTGGATCGACTGTTCTCTCCGCCGACGACAAGAAGCAACTCGACGATCTAGCCACCAGCCTCAACGGACATCAGGGTTACCTGCTCGAAGTTGAAGCCCACGCACCCGGTGCCGGCAGCGTCGGCATCCAGAATTCAAACCGGTTAGCCGATGTAGTGAAACGCTACCTCGTAACCCAACATGAGATTCCCGTCTACCGCATGCATTCCGTAGCCCTGGGCAACGCCCCAGTGAGCGCGGCCGAAACCGGCGATACCAAGGCAACGCCCGTTCGGACCAGCTACGTTGAGCTGCGGTTGATGGAAAACAGCTTGGCGGCCCAGGATGGAACGACCCCCCGGTTAGGTTCATCCCAGACAGGTGCGTCGCAGCAGTAATGCTGCAGCCACGCCCCGAGGCTTCTCGCGCCTGACGGCCCCCGCCGTTTGGCCGCCAAACAAGCTCTCGCAACACGAGAGAACCAAGGCAACTTGGCCCCCGAATGACTCGGGGGCCGTTTTTTTTGTGTTGAACACGGAGGGCTATTGTCATCCTGAACGAAGTGAAGGATCTGCTTTTCCCATACGAATTTCAGATCCACGCACTCGTGCTCAGGCTATTCATCCGCTTTCCCGTCTTGTGGTGTCCAAGAAGGTATTGGTCCAACTTGGGAGGGGCACTCTTGTCGAGACAAATCCTGCGGTCCTTCGTCTTTTTATGGCTTGCCCTGGTGAATATGCCGGCCTTGGGTGTGCAGGAGTCCAAACCTAAAGTCAGCGACGCACCCCTGACTTCGGAACAGTTGACGATCTATCGCATCGTTCTGAATAGCTGGATGAACAACGGTCAGGGCAAACATCCCGTGCATTTATCAGTAGAAACAACTCTCCCCGCGTCGAGCGACATGGACGCAGATTGCGCCAAGGGCCTGGACATGGAAACTACATCTCCCAATGAAATCCACCACTTCCGTAGCGCAGATCTTCCCCAGCTCAGTTCAGCCAAGATCGAACTCGTCGATCCTGAAAAGCAAGCCGCGGAGGTCCGCGAAAATGATCCAGGAAAACATATCCGCGAAGGATCGAAGATCGGCGACGCTGTAAGCAACGGATTCGCCCACGGACTGGTCACACTGGGCGAAATTCGCTTCGACAAAAGCCATACCCACGCCATCCTCTGGTACGGGTTCACCTGCGGCGCCCTCTGTGGCAACGGTGGAACAGTCTTGCTGGAGAAGAAAAAGGGTATGTGGGCCATCAAGTCGCATTGCAGTAACTGGGTTTCTTAGGTTGCATTGATACAGACACCAACGAAGATATTCGATAAATGATTGTCATCCTGAGCATAGCGAAGGATCTGCTTCTGCTTTTCCAATATGAATTTCAGATTCACCGCAATCAGAAAGCGCGAACCTCACCTCTTTGAGGCATTTGGAGAGCTCAGACAGGCTGCTATCCTGCTGGTGAGGTTTCAAGCCAGACAATGCTTTCTGATCAGTCCCCCATACTTGTGACGGGCGGCGCCGGGTTCATCGGCTCCCATTTTGTGCTCGATTGGTTCGATACCGTTGGCACGCCGCTGGTCAATCTCGACAAGCTGACCTATGCCGGCAACCTGCGCAACCTGCTGCCCATCGCCGATCGCCCCGGCTATCATTTCGTCCGCGGAGACATTCAGGACCGCGCCCTCGTCGACAAGCTGCTCCACGAGTTTGCACCCCGCGCAATCGTCCATCTCGCTGCCGAAAGCCATGTGGATCGCTCCTTGGTTGGCCCGGGAGATTTTCTGGCTACCAACATCAACGGCACCTTCGTGCTGCTTGAAGCAGCTCGTGCTTATCTCGACAAACTCGATGCAGCCGATCGTGCCCGGTTCCGTTTCCTCCATGTCTCGACCGACGAGGTCTTCGGATCGCTTAAGCCGGGTGACGCTCCCTTTGAAGAGACTTTTCCCTTCAAACCCAACTCGCCCTATGCAGCTTCCAAAGCTTCGAGCGATCTGCTGGTGCGCGCATGGGGCAAGAGCTACGGCTTTCCCGCCGTCGTAACCAACTGCTCCAACAACTACGGCCCGCTGCAATTCCCAGAGAAGCTGCTGCCACTGGTCTTGAACAAGGCGATTCATGGTCAGCCACTGCCCATCTATGGCGACGGCATGCAGGTCCGCGACTGGCTCTATGTTGGCGACCATGCCGCAGCGTTGCGCGTCGCCTTGGAAAAAGGCGTACCGGGACAGACCTACAACATCGGTGGCTGGAACGAGCAGGCCAATCTCGACACAGTCAATATGCTATGCGCTCTGCTCGATGAGTTCCTGCCCGATTCACCGCACCGCCCTCATGCGCAGTTGCTGACCTACGTCACTGACCGCCCCGGTCATGACCGCCGCTATGCCATCAATGCCTCAAAGGCCGAGCGCGAGCTGGGCTGGAAACCGAAGGAGACTTTTGCGTCCGGACTGCGCAAGACCGTGCGCTGGTACCTCGACAACCAGGCCTGGGTACAGGAAGTAACCTCCGGCGCGTACAGAGAATGGATGGAGACAAACTACGGCGCACGATAGTAGTTTGGCTGGATGCACTCAGTTAGAACGTTTATGAAATGCAAGCTCTGCTGGACCGCCGCTTCCATGCTGGTTCTGAGCGTGAGCATGGCCGACGGGCAGCAGACGCCTGCACCAAGCCAGCAGAGCCCTTCTCCTTTCAGCATCGTGATCGAAGAGACGCGACTGCCCGAGCCCCAGATCCTTCCCCTTTACGGCACAGCGCCGATTCCCAACTCAAAGCCTGTACCGGATCAGGAGGTCGATGAAGGCGGCTCCGCCAGCAACGTGACGCGGCCCACCATCCAGGTCTTTCTTCCTGCCAAGGCCAAAGCCAACGGCGCCGGTGTCCTGGTGTTTCCCGGCGGTGGATACAGCGGACTCGCCATCGAGCGCGAGGGTGTCTGGATTGCGCAGTTCCTGCAGGATCACGGCACCGCCGCATTCGTCGTGAAGTATCGCCTGCCCAGCGATGCCACCATGGAAGACAAGTCGATAGGCCCGCTCCAGGACGGACAACAGGCCATCCGCCTCGTCCGCCAGCATGCAGCGGAGTGGAAGCTCGACCCGGCGCGTATCGGCGTCTGGGGCTTTTCAGCCGGAGGCCATCTCGCCGCCACGCTCGGCACTCACTTCGACAAGGCCTACATCCCCAATCCCGACGGAGTGAGCCTGCGCCCCGACTTCATGATCCTCGTCTATCCGGTTATCACCATGGACCCCGCAGTTGGCCACGCCGGTACACGGAAAGCGCTGTTGGGCGATAATCCCACAGACGATCAGGTAAAGCTCTTTTCCGATGAGCTTCAGGTCACAAAGAAGACACCGCCGGCGCTGATCCTGCTCGCCGCCGATGATCATCTGGTAGACGCAGATAACAGTATTCGCTTTTTCGAGGCGCTTCGCCATCGTGAAGTCCCGGTCGACATGACCATCTTCCATGCGGGAGATCACGGATTTTTCCTTCTGACACGCGATACATGGCTCGAAATCGTCGCACGATGGATGGAGAAGAACTACGGGACACGATAGTCAATTCACGCTAAAGCAACTCTTGACGCACGGCGTGGCGTTACTGCGAGATACCTTCGATAGAGATTCCATAACTGCATTCAGAGATGCCGCCATGTTATGTTTTGAAGCCGTGGAAGCGGATAGTGCAGTTGCAGAATGTCACAAGTTCAATCGCTTCTCGCATTCCATTCCTCTGGCTGCTTTACTGAACTTTGGCTGCGATGATACGACGCAACTGTTCCGCGTGCCGTGCCTTGAAGCGTTGTTAACGCAAGCGATGGGCGGTGCGTGGACCTGTAATTTCGAGCAGTCATGGGTGAGAAAGAAGTTTGCGCCGATTCATACTCCTGCTTCTATGTACAGCGAGCAGGGCTGGCATCAGGATGGCGCGCTGGGCGTGCAGTTTCCTCGTGAACCGGGACCAGCTTTGCCGATGACTGAGCTGCTGACGTGCTGGATTCCATTGGATGCTTGTGGGCGCAACAGTCCTGGCCTGGAGTTTGTGCGCGAGCCGCAGCTTGGTTTGCTGCATTACTCTGAGCTTGATGATGCAACGCTACGACAGAGGTTCGAACCGGAGCAGTTTTGGGCGCCGGAGCTTGAGTCGGGCGATGCTCTGGTCTTCCTGAACAGCGTGCTCCATCGGACGTATACGCAGCCTCAGATGAAAAGGAACCGGCTAAGCATCGAGTACCGGATTTTTCCGCCTTCGCTTTCTTGTTGACCTAAAGCAATCGAAAAATGTCCTACACTGGGAACACCTTCGATTCGGCGGAGAGGGCGATGCGTTCTCAACTAACTCGCGTGTTGATTGGTATGAAGGTCGGATGTGTGCGGCACAAAGGAGAGCTGCTGTCGATAGCCGCGCACGCCTGCCTGCTGCTTTGCCTGGTGAGCGGAATTCATATGTCTCCCAAAGTTGCGCCCATGCGGCTTCCGGGCACTGCACTGGGAGTGACTCCGCTGACCTACTACAGCCCGGGTAGCTTCCGTCCACTCAAGTCAGATTCGCAGTTGAAGAGCCGTAAGAAAACGACGCCCACACCCGTCGCTCATCCAGTGCAGGAAGCGCCAGAGCTGATCCGGCCTCAAAATGAGCAGGCAGAGACGGGAACCAGCGCGGCAGAGAAAAGCGGACTCGGCGAAGGTGATATCACAATTGCTTTGCAGACGGTCTTCAAATATCCCAAGCCCGATCTATCGAGCCTGCCACGTGGAACAAAGGGCGACGTGATTCTCAATGCGGTGATTGATGAGCATGGGAAGATCTCCGAATTGACGCTGCTCAAAGGCCTGGGATCGCCTGTCGACGATATGGTCATCGCAGCAGTGCGCCAGTGGGAATATACGCCGGCGAAAAAGAATGGCGTGCCGGTGGTCAGCGAGCAGGAGCTGCATTTTCACTACGAGCGCGGCTGATCCTATTGAGCGTAGTAGCCGGTTCGCGCTCTGAGCACAATGCCAGCGCGCTTCGTTAGAATCACAACTTTTCGAAATGTGCCGTCGTGCGCCGGGTTGGTGGAGTGATAGGCGACGGCGTAGAGCGACCGCAGTTCGCCTGAGATTTCGGCGAAGGCCTGGCTCACTTTCATGGCATGTGAGTCGTAGGATTTGCCGCCTGTCTGCGCAGTGAGGTGATCGAGCTCGCGCATACCGAAGCGGTCGCTGGCATTCATCTTGCCGTGTTTCATTTCTGTATAGCGGATAGCATAGACGAGCACGTCGGCATTCTGCGCGGCTTCAATGGTGTCGATCAGGTCGTGCTCGCTGGAGTTCTCTTCTCCATCGCTGAAGACGACGAGTACTTTGCGCCGCTGTTTTAGATCGGCCATTTTTTCAGTAGCCGAGAAGAACACAGCGTCGTTGAGGGCTGTGCCCAGGTCGCGATCCTCTTTGGGGCCGAGGATGGGAAAGTCGCGGCCGCCTTTATCAAAGCTGTGCAGGGCTGCGAGGATCGCAGGCTGATCCGCGCTCCAGTCGGTTACGAGGCGGAGATTGTTGCCGAAGCAGACGGCGAAGACGCGGTCGGCAGGCGCGAGGGTCTGCTTGAGGAAGTCGGCGATGTCGCGCTCGTGTTCCTTGAGGAACTTTTCCTGGCTTCCGCTGACGTCGACGATGAGGCCGATGCTGAGGGGAAGCTGGTCGGCGTGGGAGAAGAACTGGATGGTCTGGGGCACTCCATCTTCGAGGATGGAGAGATCGTCTTTGGTGAGGTCTTGCACCAGGCCGCCGTCAGCGTCGTGGACGCTTACTGTTGTGTCGATGAGGTGGGTCTCGGATTTGAAGACTGGGACGTTCTGGGCGGAGGCTGTTGCGCTGAGGGACGCGACAAGGATTACCCCGAGCAGGCAGAGGAATTGCGGCGAGAGTCTGTGCTTAGGAATGCGGGACATGGGTTTGGATACGGAGGCGGAGCGGGGATTGTTCCACGTGGAGCAATTGTTCCACGATTGGCAATTTTCGCTGAACGGGAAGGCTCTGGCGAGGTTTGTTGGATGTAGCGTGTTTTCAGGTGTTTGGATTTGCCGATTTTATAGGTGGTTTGTGCCTTGTTACAGCGAATGGGGATTTGGCTGTGTGGAGGGCGTGTAACACGGGCTTGTGTGGCGGTCTCCACACCGGTGGTAAGTTACCTCTGATCGGACGTCCACTGATTAGCTAGGGTAATATTGGGCGTGTTTTCATGAGGGTCACATGTGGCGAAGTCTGGCATTCCTCCTGCTATTTGTGGTCATAGGTATACCGGCTCAAGCTAAACACATCACAGTTAAGCAACTCGATCAAGGGCTCGCAGATGCTGAGGGCAAGTCGGATCAGGAGTTGGCACGATGGCTTTATAGTCTGGATCTTAGCGAGAGATTGAGCAGTCAGAGCCTGCAGCATTGGAAAGATGCGATGCCGGGTGAACAGTCGCGGAAGGCGCTGACCGCGTTAGCCGATGCATCGGCGTTTGTAAATCTGCCACCTAATGGAATACCCAAGACGGCTCCGCTCGATCGGAATGCGCAGGAGCAGTTGCTGTCTTTGGCGGCAGATTATATCGAGAAGACGCTGTCCAAGCTGCCGAATTTCTTCGCGACTGAGGAAATCATCACGTTTGAAGATACGCCGGCGTCACAAGACGGCTCGTTCTTCACCTCTTATGAGCCTTTACACTACGCGGGCATTATGAGAGCCACAGTTCACTATCGCGGCGGAAAAGAGGTTATGGAGGGTCGCGGCGGAGAGGAAGTGATTGAAAAAGATCAAACCATCTCTCCTGCCTCCGGACTGCTATCTTCGGGCGAATTTGGTCCGGTGTTGAAGAATACGCTGAGCGATGCAAAGAGTGGAAAGCTGACGTGGGGCTACTGGGAAAAAGGTGCGAACTCGGAGATAGCCGTATTTCGTTATTCGGTATCGCGGAGTAGATCGCACTACAAGGTGAAAGTCCTGGTTCCTGGGCACAGTTATCCATTTCAGGCGCGGCCTGGCTATCACGGCGAGATAGCCATTGACCCAGTAAGCGGGACGATCCTGCGTATTACCCTGAGGGCGGATCTCACCGATGACGATCCCATGACCAGGGCTGATCTCATGGTCGAATATGGTCCTGTTGTGATCGGAGGACGAACCTACATCTGTCCGACGAAGTCCGTTGCTCTTGCGACGGCTTATCAGGAGGCCACACGCGCCGGAGCTTCGCTGAGCGGGGACAGGCATTTCGATCCGGGCCGCAGGGGGCCTCAGCAGACGGCACTCAACGACGTCACTTTCGATCATTATCAGGTGCTTCGCTCGGAGGCGCGGATTCTTACCGGGGCCGATATGAATGATGAACCTGATGAGCCTTGAGGATGGCTGTCCGCGAAATTTTGTGAATGTAGGCTGACGTGGGAAGACTGTAAGAAACAATAGATACAAAGTATCCCACCCTAGCCACAAGAACAAAAACGTGGCGAGGGTGGGGCACCCAAATTCTACTTACCAGGATGATGGCCTGGGCGGGGATAGTGGCGCACCTTTGGTGCTTGACCGGTGGGATAGGGTGAAGCAGATTCCCTTCGGGAATGACAAGCAGAAAAGACAGGGCTAGAAGCAGGTCCTTCGCTTCGCTCAGGATGACAAATTGGCGGGAGACTAGAAGGGAACGCGAATCGCCCGCGTTCTGCGTGGAATCAAAGCGTGGATGCTGTGCTGCTGACCGCTGCGGATTTGAGCCTCTAAAATCAATAGAGATGAGTTCTCTGATTGAAAATGCTGATTTGCCGGCTGATCCGTTTGATCCTCTTGGGATGACGGGTGGGAGCCGGTTTTTGCGGGCTTGCCTTCGTAAGCCTGTGGATCGGCCGCCGGTTTGGTTTTTGCGCCAGGCTGGGCGGTATATGGCAGAGTATCGCGAGGTGCGCAAGCACCATACCCTTGTCGAGATCTGCAAGCGGCCTGAGATTGCAGCCGAGGTGACGATTACCGCTGCCGAGAAGCTGGGCGTGGATGCGGCGATTATCTTTGCTGATCTGCTGCTGCCGCTGGAGCCGATGGGGCTGGACTTTGAGTTTGTGGCGGGCGAGGGTCCGTTGGTGCATCAGCCGCTGCGCACGGTGGAGGCGATCGACAAGCTGCGCGTCGACCGGACCGGGCAGCTTGAGTACGTGGCGGCGGCCATTGCCAAGGTGGCTGGCCACTTTGGCGACCGGATGGGGATGATCGGGTTTTGCGGGGCTCCGTTTACGCTGGCGAGTTACATGATCGAGGGCGGCAGTTCGCGGAATTACATTCACACCAAGCAGATGATGTATGCGGAGCCGTATGCGTGGCAAAAGCTGCTGGAGAAGGTGTTCACCGTGCAGGCGGCGTTTTGCAAGCAGCAGGTGGATGCGGGCGCGGATGTAATTCAGATCTTCGATAGCTGGGTGGGGTCGCTGTCGGTGGAGGATTACCGCGACTATGTGCAGCCGGTGACGAAGAGGCTGATTCGCGCGGTGCAGGAGATGGGCGTGCCGGTGATTTATTTTGGCGTGGAGACGGCGAGCCTGCTGCCGGCGATGCGTGAGACGGGCGCGGATGTGATTGGACTGGACTGGCGTACTCCGCTGGATGAGGGATGGCGGGCGATGGAGTATGGGTGCGCGGTGCAGGGGAATCTGGACCCGATTACGCTGTTTGCGCCGGAGCCGATTCTCGAGACGCGCGTCAAGCAGGTGTTGGCGCAGGCGGCTGGGCGGCCGGGGCATATTTTCAACCTGGGGCATGGGATTGTGCCTGGGACTCCGGTGGAGAATGTGCAGGCGGTGGTGCGGATGGTGAAGGCGTTCTCGGCCTCTTATCTTCGGCGGGATTTGCCGGTGCGAGGCGATAGCGGCGAGGTGAGTCTTGGCTAAGCGTGCGGTGCTGCTGCTGGCGCATGGGACGCCGGGGAATGTGGATGAGATTCCGGAGTATCTGCGCAATGTGGTGAGTGGGCGGCCGATGCCGCAGGCGGTGATTGAGGAGATTCAGCACCGGTATTCGCTGATAGGGGAGCCCAAGGGGCATTCTCCGCTGACGGATCTGACGAGGGAGCAGGGGCGGCTGCTGGCGGAGGAGCTTGGCAAATCAGGAGAGACAATTCCCGTTTATGTGGGGATGCGGAACTGGCGGCCTTACATTGCGGACACGGTGAAGCAGATGCGTGCGGATGGTGTGGAGGAGGCAGCGGTGATCTGCCTGGCTCCGCAGAATTCGCGGACTTCAGTTGGGTTGTATCGGCGGGCTGCGCTGGCTGAGGCTGGCGGGATTCGCATGGATTTTCTGGAGGGGTGGGCGGATGAGCCGCTGCTGATTGAGGCATTTGCGGAGCGGCTGCGGCCTGTCTATGAGCGGCTTTCGCGCGAGATGGGGAAGGCAGTGCCGGTGATCTTTACGGCCCATAGTGTGCCTTGCCGGACGATTCAAACGCCGGGGGCGGTCTCCGAGGGGCAGCCGGCCCAACCTAATCTATGGCCTACTGCCGGGCCGGTTGCGACGCCCGATCCGTATGCGGTGGAAGCGAAGCGGACGGCGACGCTGGTGGCTGAGCGCGTGCCGGAGATAGGGGCGTGGTATTTCGCTTTCCAGAGTCAAGGGGCGAGCGGCGGGCCGTGGCTTGGGCCGGGCGTGGAGGCTATGCTGGATGGGCTTGCCGGCGAGGGCGTCACGGCAGTGATCGTGCAGCCGATTGGGTTTCTCTGCGACCATGTGGAGATTTTGTACGACATCGATATTGCGTTCAAGGATCACGCTGCGAAGCTGGGGATAAAGTTGGAGCGGGCGGAGTCGCTGAATGCTTCTTCGCTGCTGACGCGGGCGCTGGCCAAGCTGGCGGGTGAGGGATTTGCGCGGCTGGCGGGTCATGCTGCCTGATTGAGGCGCGTGATTTGTTCTTGACTCGCTGTGTAACGCTGTGCAGGATGGATGCACTTCTATTCGCTGTCTCTTCCGAATCGTAAAAAATCTGGCTGCAAGAAGGACGGAGTCCTATGGCCCTGGATATTTTCGCCTGGCATGATCGCACCACCGCGGATCATCTGACCCAACTCCACACCGGAAAATCGAATGGGTACAACACCATTTCGCTGTGTGTCTATGGAGACCACAGCGATCCGCGTTTTGCGGCTTCAATGGTGAAGCGCGCGACGCAGACGCAGGAGCAGCATTTCGTTGGATTGACGAATGCGACGTTGCAGGGGACGTTCAATTCAATGGCTGGGCAGGGCTGGGGTCCGCAGATTATTACGGGGACGGGGCCGACGAACAATCCGCTGTTTTCGGCGTGCTTTGTGCCGGGGCCGGTTCCGTTTACGCGATATGGATTGAAGCTGGCGGATTTCAAATCGCTGAATGCATCGCAGATGGCGGCGAACTCGATTTTGCGCTGGGCGGATGTTTATGGCGATCCGGGGAATGAGTTGTACATCGGCATATGGGTGCCGAATACGGATCATCGCGCGTGGAATTGCGACGGCGCGAATGACAACTACGCGAAGATGCAGGAGCGGTTCAATGCGCTGGTGGCGGGGTTTGCGCGGCCGGTGTGCGTGGCGGCGACTCCTGAAGTTGGAGACCTGATGCTGTATGACGACAGCGAAGGCGTGGCTTGGCAGACATGGGCTGGGATGACGAGCTCTGACTACCAGGCGAAGTTCAATACGCTGTATCCGCAAGGGCTGCGGCCAGTGCGGGTGAGCGCGAAGGGAACGGGGAGTGCGGCACGATTCAGCGCGATCTTTGCAGACCGGGAGGATGGCGGGGCGCGCACGTTGAGGATTAACGGGCCGAGCGGATCGGCTGCGGTGCCGGCGATTGACGCGGCGATGGAAGCCGTGATGACGGCGAACATGATTCGCGGAGCTTCCGTGGCGATTGTGGCGGGGACGAGGCTGGTGTATACGCGCGGCTATACGCTGGCGGAGCCCGGCTATCCAGATATACAGCCGACGACGTTCTTTCGGCAGGCGAGCGTTTCAAAGATGTTTACTGCGGCTGCGCTTTATCAGTTGATCGATGAGGGAGCGAAGCTGCCGGGGACGAGTACGCTGCTTTCGCTGGACACGTTATTGAAGGATGCGCTGCCGAATATTGCGAACGGGCCGGCGGTTGCGCACTGGAACGACATCAAGATCAGGCATCTGCTGGAGATGACGAGCGGGGTTACAAGCGGCATTTTGGGGACGGATTCTAATGTGTCTTCGACGTTGCCGATCAGTGCACTGGCGATGGCGGGATGGCTGTACAAGCAGTCCTTGGGAAATACTCCGGGGGACCCGACGCAGGCCAACTACAGCAATGCGGGATACATGTTGCTGGGCCTGATTGTGGCGCGGATGCGTGGGGCTGCGGACTATGTATCGGGGCTGACGACATTTTTGAATAAACTAAATATCACGCGGGTGAGGACGGCAGTTTCTCGAGAGTCCGCAGCGGCGGATGAGACGCGGTATCACTCGCGTCCGCTGACGACGGAGCCCTCGGTGATGGCGACTGGCCAGCCCTTGTGTGCGCTGGGATACGGTGGCTGGAATCTGGAGAATTGCGGCGGCGGAGGAGGGTTGTCGGCAGCGGCTACGGATGTGGCGCGGGTGCTGGCGGCACTGAGTGTGACGTTTAATAATCCCATGATGAGTACGGCGACGCTGCAGACGTGGCTGCAGAATGCGCAGCATGCGTCGGCAACGTTGAGTGGGCCGTCTGCACACGGCTATCACGGCTTTGACAGTGTGAGGGTCGATGCGGCTACAAACCAGTTCGTGGGTGAGAAGGGCGGAAGCCTGTCGACGAGCCAGAATGGCGTGCATTTTGAGATCAATGGCATCTCGACGGTGATCTGCTGGAATGGGACGACCCCGACGGGTCCGGCGTGGTTTGGCGCGGATGGGGCGTATGCGGATGTGGTGAACGCTGCCGCAGCGCAAAGCTGGGGGAATACGGATCTCTTTCCGGCGTTCGGCATGCCGCCGTTCCCGGTGTTGAAGCCTATCCCTATACCGATACCTCGGCCGAGGCCGCCGCTGGGGGCAAAGGTGCCGTCGCATATGCTGCCCCAGGATGGGCCGAAGAAGCAGATGTAGCGGGACGGCGTTCGCGAAGATGATGCACTGTTATTTGAGTCGGGCGTCGAGAGGCGTTGGATGGGTTTACTGCTGGACTTCGTAGACCAGGTGCACTGTGCCGGAGCGGTAGATTTTGTGCTCTCGCAGATGTAGCTGCTTTCTCTGCGCGGGACCGGGGAGCAGCGGCACTCCTGCACCGAGGAGGACGGGGATGATGGTGACCTCGACGGCGTCTACTTCGCCTAGGGCGAGCAACTGAGCGAAGAGCATGCCTCCGCCGAAGAGCCAGATGTCTTTCTTGCTTTGCGCGCGTATAGATTGCAGCAACTCTCGATTCAATTCGGGGAGGATGGTTGCGTTGGGGTGGTCTGCGGGGTCGAGGGTGCGGGAGGCGACGAAGATTTTCACATCCTTGAAGGCAGACTCGCCGAGGCGCGATACAGCGGCCTGGTAGGTGCGCCGGCCCATCAGGCCTGTGTCGAACTGCGCCCATAATTCAGCGAAGTTGTAGTCGGGATCGATAACGATCCAGTCGGCTTCGCCGTTGGGGCCGGCGATGAAGCCGTCGAGGCTCATGGCTACTCCGTAGCGGATTCTGCTCATGGTGAGTACCTCTTTCTTTACATGGACAGTATTGCGGCGGGTGGAGGGATTGTCCAGATGAAGAGGGGTTGGCGCTGCCGGTTGGCGGGCTGTTCTCTATAATGCGGAGATTGCTTTTCCCATTCTCTTTGTGTGCACAGGAGCTGTATCTTGCCGCGTAAATCCTTGTTCCGTTCTTGCGTTGTTCTTGCGTTGATGTGCTGTGTCGCGTCTGCTGTCTGCGTTGCGCAAGCTTCTGCTTCGAAGCCCGCTGAGCTGGCGACGGTTTATGTGAAGGCGGGGCATCTTTTCGATGCGACTTCAGACAAGCTGCGGGACAATGTGGTGCTGGTGGTGGAGGGTGAACGCATCACGAAGGTTGCGGCGGCCGGTGAGGTAACGATTCCTGCTGGCGCGAAGGTCATTGATCTTTCAAATGATTGGGTGCTGCCGGGGTTGATCGATTGCCATACGCATCTGGAGGCGCGGGCAGATCAGTACGATCCGATCAATGAGGTGAAGGATACGCCATTCAAGGGCGGATTCAATGGCGTGGTGAATGCGAACAAGACGTTGATGGCTGGATTTACCAGCGTGCGCGATGTGGGCTCGCAGCCTTTCTTTGCGGTGGATCTGCGCAATGCCATCAATTCGGGGTTTATTCCGGGGCCGCGCGTGGTGGCGAGTGGGCCAGGCATCTCGATTACCGGCGGGCATGGGGACATGAATGGGTTTGCGCCGGCAGTGAATAACATGATGTATCCGGCGGAGAAGGATTTTGCGATTGCCGACGGGCCGGAGGAGGTGCGCAAAGTCGTGCGCGAACAGATCAAGTATGGCGTGGATGTGATCAAGATTCTGGCGACGGGTGGGGTGCTTTCTGCTGGAGACAAGCCGGGCGCGGAGCAGTTTACGTATGAGGAGTTGAAGATTGCCGCCGATGAGGCGCATCATGCCGGACGCAAGATTGCGGCACATGCGCATGGCACGGAGGGCATCAAGGATGCGGTGCGCGCGGGCATCGATTCTATCGAGCATGGAAGCCTGATCGATGCCGAGGGGATTGCGTTGATGAAGCAGCATGGGACGTATCTGGACGCGGATATTTATAACGATGACTACATTCTGGGAGAGGCCGGCAAGTTTGGACTGCCTCAGGAGATGATCGACAAAGAAAAAATGGTAGGGCGGTTGCAGCGGGAGAACTTTGCCAAGGCAGTGGCGGCTGGAGTGAAGATTGCGTTTGGGACCGACGCGGGGGTTTATCCGCATGGAGACAATGCGAAGCAGTTCCACTACATGGTGAAATTTGGGTTGACGCCGGCGGGGGCGATTCATGCGGCGACTTCAAGCGCGGCGGATTTGATCGACCGCAGCAAGGATGTGGGGACGCTGGAGGCAGGTAAGTATGCCGATCTGATCGCAGTGACGGCGAATCCGCTGGACAAGATCGAAGTGCTGGAGCATGTGGGTTTTGTGATGAAGGGCGGGAAAGTTTACAAGGACGAAGTCGGAGCGATTAGGCAAAAGTGAGCTTCGAGGTGAGCAGCTGAGCGGGCGCCGCAGCTTCGGGTGAAACACAGCTCGCTGACTTTATTTTATTTTTTGCGCGGGAATATTTCTCCCCGGATTCGGTTATATAAGCAGGCTCTCCCCGCGGTCCTGGAGAAACGCTGCTTTCGCAGGGGCCAGCCTTAATTTTTATGCTAACCACGCTCTTGGTTGAGGAGCGTATTCAGGAGTATCGACGATGCGTAGGACCGTACTTGCGGCGATGGCCGCAGTTTCTCTGGGAGCCGGTTTGATGGCTTCCGCACCAGCTTCAGCTCAGGCTAGCGAAGTGGTTCCGATGAACGGAAAGACTTTTGGATACCAGGATGCAAGCACGGGCACATTTCATCCCGCGCAACTCGTGGCGCCCGATGTGACGGCTGCGCTGTCGACCGGGACGATTACCGCAACGCTGACGATCAAGCTTGCTTCGGCCTTCCCCGCCGGGTTCAAGATCGTTTGCAGCTCGGCGCTGGTGGGGCAATCCGTAAATACGTTAGTCGATACATTCACCAGTTTTGAGGAGTCGACGTCGAGCGTAGCAACGGTAAGCGGAACGACGGCGACCTGTACGGTGAGGACACCCTATGCATGGGCGCTGCCGGCGGCTTCTTCGACGGTATCTAATTTTGTGACGGGCACCTATGAAGTGAATGTTTACAACGCGGGCACGGCGCTGCCTGGGTTGCTGCGGAGTTCGAGTGGGCAGTATCTGCACCTGAAAACAATTCCCGCGGCAGGTACAGTTACGACCGTGCCGGTGAGCGTAACGCTGTAGACCGCTCGCTGCTACCGGCACCTTGTCCGGAGCAAAGCATACAAAAATGCGATGCAATCGCGGCCCGTCAAAATTTGATGGGGCGAACCCTATTGCCATAAAACTCCATACATTCGAGAGCCCATAGGGCTGCCATGGGGCGTCTACACAAGGGCAACAGGGCGCATCCTGCTGGTTTGTATCTTCTGCAAACTGTAAGGCGCCCTGCTGCATACTCTTGCATCGACCACCGAAAAGATGTGCAAGAAACATAGCGGATGCTGGAAGCATCCGGAGGGAGGTGTCATCATCGGCGCGGGCGGTTAGGTGGGCTGCCGGTGCCGGACATGCGCGGTCCTGGGTTGCCGATGGTGCCGAGGCCGGGGTGGATTGCGGCGGATGCCCTCGACCAGAGGTACCGTAAGGATTATCGTGGAGAAGGAACGGTTTCGGCAGGCCGTGTACAGGTCCGCGACCCGATTGAGGAGCAACTAACGACGCCATGACGCGAACGCAGGTGAATGCGGCTCGGACAAGGGATGATCTGAGAACCCCATCCCGGCGCGCAATCGGGCTGTTTTCGATCTATCTGCGTTGGTACCTTCGACGGCATTTTCATGGGGTGCGGGTGGCAAATGCGGGGCGGATACCGCCGCAGGCCCAACCGCTGATCCTCTTTGCCAATCATGCTTCCTGGTGGGATCCGTTGACGGCGATGCTGCTGGCGCAGACGATCTTCCCGGAGCGGGATCACTACGCGCCCATGGACGAAATGGCTTTCGAGCACTATGGCATCTTCCGGCCCATGGGTTTTTTCCCGGTGGACAATGCTTCGCCGCGCGGCGCTGCACAACTGCTGCGCGCGGGGGCCCAGGTGATGGCACGGCCAGGCGCGGTGCTATGGATTACTCCGGAGAGCCAGTTCCAAGATGTGCGCAAGAGGCCCATTACATTCAGGCCGGGGCTGGGTTCGTTGATGAGCCGGTCAGGACGCATGACCTGCGTGCCGATTGGCATTGAGTATGCCTTCTGGGATGAAAGGCTTCCGGAGATTCTTGTGAATGTGGGCGAGCCTCTGGAGATCGCCGATGGGACGATGGAAGATGCGCGTACCTGGACCAATCTGCTCTCGTATGCGACGGCAGCTACGCTGGATGAGCTGGCGATGCTGGCGATGGAGCGCGATCCGGAGGCTTTTGAAACAGTACTTTCAGGAGCGGGCGGTATTGGCGAGCTTTGGAAGCGCTTGCGCTACGGCGTGAGGCGTTCGTAGCGAGCTGCGTGCAGCAGCCGGCGGAGCCACCGGATTTGCGTCGAGGCCGGTTCAGGATTTCTGCATTGGCTTGCGGGCGAAATAGTAAAGAGAGAAGGCCAGAGCGGCGAACATAAGCACGGAGATCCAGTCGTGGTGCAGGAAGTTGGCTTCCGGGAACTGGATTGGGATGTGTGTATCGGCGAGTTGCTCGTAGGCCTTGATGGCTACCCCGATGAGGCCGACGATGCCTCCCGCAGCGATGAGGCCTGAAGCGTACAGAGAGCCGGGGCTGATCTCGCTGTCATCTTTTTGCCCGGCCTTTTCGAGGGCGCGGTCGACGAGCCAGCGTACAACGCCGCCGGCGAAGATGGCTAGCGTGGTGGCAATTGAAAGGTATGAGCCGACGGCGAAGGAGAGCGAGCGAATGCCAAGCAACTCGACGGCGATGACGATGAAGACGCCGAGAAGGACCAGTCCCCAGGGGAGCTTCTGACTTAGGATGCCGTTGATGACCGTGGCCATCAATCGCGCCTGAGGAGCGGCGGCCTTTTCGCTGCCGATGCCCTGAATCCACTGCACCTCAATACGGCCTGTGGAGGGCGAGTAGAGATACTTGCCGTCGGCCAGCTCCGGCGAGCCGAGCGCATTGAGGACGGTGTATTCAGCGGCGTGATGCGTGGTGGATGTTTTATCGGCGCTCTTGACGAGGAATTGCTCGGGAAGTTTGGCGTTGGGTTGGGCATTGACGCCGGGGTGCGAGGCGTTCATGTCCCAGGATTGGGCGGCTTCGCGGAACTCCTGCAGGCCGGTGTTCATGGCGCTGAGAGTCAAGCCGATGAACACGGTTGAGACACAGACTCCGATCATGAGCGCAATCTGCTGCAGGCGCGGCGTGGCGCCGATGAGATAGCCGGTCTTGAGGTCCTGGCTTGTGTCGCCGGAGTTGGAGGCGGCGATGCAGACCGCTCCGCCGACGGTAATGGCCAATGCGCCGAAGGCGGGAGCTGTCCAACCCTTGATGAGAAAGATGGCGGCGGTGGCCATGAGTGTGGCGATGGTCATGCCGGAGACCGGGCTGGCGGAGCTGCCGATGAGGCCAACGATTCTCGAGCTGACGGTCACGAAGAGAAAACCGAAGACGACGACCAGGAGCGCCGCAGCGAGATTGGCTCCCCAGCCGACGTATGCTCCCGGCACCGGCTTGAATTGCAGGAAGAGGAACATGATGACCACTAGGGCGATGGAGCCGCCGGCGACGATGCTCATGGGCAGGTCATCCTCCGTGCGCAGAGCCTTGGCGACCTTTGCACCATTGCCGCGCATCTTGCTGAAACCACTGGTTAGGGCTCCGACGATGGTGGGGACCGTCTTCAAGAGGGTGATCAGGCCGGAGGCTGCCACGGCTCCGGCACCCATAGGGCGGATATAGGTGGACCAAAGCTGACTGGGACCCATTGAGCTGATCGGGATGGTGCCGGGATAGATGGGGTGATCGATTCCTTTGCCGAAGAAGTAGATGAGCGGCATGATGACCAGCCATGAGAGCACACCGCCGGCGAAGATGGTGCCGGCGACGCGCGGGCCGATGATATAGCCGACGCCGAGATATTCCGGCGTGGCATCGGCACGGATGGCCGCGCCTTTCATGATGTGCTGCGGACCAAAGTCAGGCTGGTAGTCGGGTGTGCCGGGCCACGCGGCGAAGAGGTTTTCGTTTTGAAAGAGAGTGTAGACCGCGCCGAGCCCGAGGCCGAAGAAAACGCGGCTGGCAAAAGAGCCGCCTCGATCGCCTGCTACGAGTACGTCGGCGCAGGCTGTGCCTTCGGGATAGGCGAGGGTGCCGTGCTCTTCAACGATCAGTTGGCGGCGCAGTGGAATCATGAAGAGGACGCCGAGCCATCCGCCAACGAGAGCGAGCAGGAAGATGCGTGAGTATTCAAGATCAAAGCCGAGGAAGATTAACGCGGGCAGTGTAAAGATGACGCCTGAGGCAATGGATTGGCCGGCGTTGCCGGTGGTCTGGACGATGTTGTTTTCAAGAATGGAAGATTTGCCGAAGACCCGCAGGATGCTGATGGAGAGGACTGAGATGGGAATGGAGGCTGCGACGGTGAGTCCTGCACGGAGGCCGACGTAGACGGTGACGGCTCCGAAGACGATGCCGAAGAAGCTGCCCAGGAGAAGAGCGCGGAGAGTGAACTCCGGGCGATGTTCGGCGGGTGACACGTAGGGTTGAAATTCGGGCACTGGGCGTCCTCCGAGGCGATGTACATGGACTATACGGGATTGGAGCGCGTCGTGAGAATGCCGGTTACTCCGTGGCGGTTTCTGAATAGGGCGCGCGGAGCGCACGGCGCGACCAGGCTGCGTCGCGCTCGGTGCTGAAGATGAACTTCAACTCGCCACCCTGCGTCAGCTCCTCATGCGTGACGTAGCTGCGATCGAGCGACTTGCCGTTGAGCATGATGTCTTTGATGAACCCTGTGGCGTCGCTTAGATCTTCACTTGCGATGGTTAACGACTTTCCATTGGGAAGGTGCAGCACAGCGTGGTCCACAAAGGGGCGGCCGAGGACGTACTGATTCGAGCCGGGGGCGACAGGATAAAAGCCGAGGGCAGTGAAGACCAGCCATGCGGACATCTGGCCGAGGTCGTCATTGCCGACGAGCCCGTCAGGGGATGGTTTGTACTGTGAATCGACAATTTGCTTGAGCCGTGCCTGCGTCTTCAGCGGTGCGCCGGCATACATGTAGAGATAGGCCAGGTGATGGCTCGGTTCATTGCCGTGGATGTACTGGCCGATCATGCCCGAGATGTCTTCTACGTTGGCATAGAGGGCCGGGTCAACTTTCTGGTCGAACATTTCGTCGAGCTTGCCGATGAGCTTCTGATTGCCGCCAAGCAGGCGGATCAACCCCTGTTCATCCTGCGGCTGATACCAGGAGTACTGCCAGGCATTGCCTTCGGTAAAACCGCTCTCGGCTCCGGCCTTTGCGGGATCGAACGGCTTGCGGTACGAGCCGTCCGCCAATCGCGGTTCGACAAAACCATCCGCGGCGTTGAAGTTGTTGCGCCAGTAGCTGGCTCGCTTCTGAAAATTAGCAGCCACAGAGTTTTTGCCCATGGCCTTGGCCATCCGGGCGATGGTCCAGTCGTCGAATGCATATTCGACCGTCTTCGACGCGGCTTCTCCGTCATTGTCCACGGGCACATAACCGAGCTTCATGTATTCGCCGAGATTGCCGTAGGGGGCATAGGTGGCGCTGGCTACCATGGCGTCCAGCGCGGCCTGGGAGTCGTAGCCGCGAATGCCCTTCATGTAGGCGTCGGCGATGATCGGCACGGAGTGGTAGCCGATCATGCACCACGTCTCAAGCCCGGCGAATTGCCACACCGGCAGAATGCCGAAAGGGCTCTCCTGCTGTGAGGCGAGCAGGGAATTGACCAGATCGTTTGTGCGCTGCTCCGGCTCAAGCAGAGTCATGAGCGGCTGTTCGGCGCGATAGGTATCCCATAGCGAAAGCGAGGAGACAAAGCGAAAATTCTTCGCGTGATGCACCTGGTCGTCGGGTCCGCGATATTCGCCGTTCACATCCATGCTGATGCTGGGAGCCAGCATCGTGTGGTAGAGCGCGGTGTAGAGAGATTTCTCCATTGCCGGCGCGGCATGCAGCTCTACGCGGCCAAGCTCGTTGCGCCACATCTGTTGCGTTTTAGCGCGGACGCCATCGAAGTCGAAGCCCGGTGTTTCAGCGTCCATGTTGGCGATTGCGTTGTCTTCACTTACCGGAGAAAGCGCGACCTTGACGATCAGCGGAGTGGCCGAGGGAGCGAAGTCGAAGACCCCTTCGAGTCCACGGCCTTCAATGCTCACTGTATCTTCAGGCGATGTTCCTGGCGCCTTGAAACCGTGATACGGCGGCGGATCTTCTTCGCGATTGTGGAGGGCATGGCCGGACATAGGAGCGGAGAAGCGTATGGCGAAGTAGAGCTGCCTACCTGGAGCCCAGCCGCGTGTCTCGCGCATCCCGGTTACGGTGCCGTCTTTGCGGATGCGAATTCGTGACCATAGCACCTTGCCCGGATAGTTATAGATGCTGCTGCGGAGGTCTAGCAGGAGATGCCGCCTGGCTCCTTCAGCAAATGTGTAGCGGTGTATGCCAACACGCTCGCTTGCCGTCAGCTCCGCTTGTACGTGCGCGTCCTCAAGGGTAACGGCGTAATAGCCCGGCTCTGCGTGTTCCGCGGCGTGTGAGAAGCGGGAGCGATAGCCAGGCTGTTTCTTTTCAATATCGCCGGGCTCCAGCGGCACGTTGTCACCACTTGCCGGCATCAGTAGTACATCGCCCAGGTCGCTATGCCCGGCGCCGGAAAAATGGGTATGCGAGAAGCCGAGGATTGTGGTGTCCTCGTAACGGTAGCCGGCTGCCCATTTGTAGCTTTGCTTAAAAGGCCGGATCTGGGTATCGGGCGAGAGCTGCACCATGCCGAAGGGCGCGGTGGCACCGGGAAATGTGTGACCCTCGGGTCCGGTGCCGATCATGGGATCGACAAGCTTCAGGAGATCAGGAGTTTGCGCGAGGGAAACCGAGGTCAATGCTAACAAGACAAGGCAAAAGCACTTCTTCATGCTTCAAAAATATAGTATTTGCCTCCCAAGTCATTGTTACTGGCGCAATCCATATCCGGAATATGAATTGGCGGTCTGGGATTTCGGATCGTGAACGGCTCATGAAATTTCTAAAAATTGAACCAATGTAAAGAATGGGTTATGAGGGAAGGGATAGCTTTCCGGCTTCGGCTCTGCGTATACTGTTGGCAAGGCAGCGCGGACCGGCTTGCCGAGATTGAGGTGCGACTTCAGTAGCGACCCTTTCTTCGAGAAACATGGTTCTAATCAGAGTGGTTTGACGCGAAGTGCTTCCGCTTCGGGAGCTTCGTTGTGGCGCGCGGCGAGTTTTGCGCCTGGAAATCTTCTGAACAGCCTGGGTCATGTACTGAGTTGCGCTTTTCTTCCTTCCTCCTGCACCCTCTGCGGCTCCCCGCTCCCACGTCTTTCTGAGGTGCCTGTCTGCGAGGCCTGCTGGAGCGAGATTCCGCCTCCACGGGTGAGTTGCTGTGAGCGCTGCGGCGAGGATTTATTCGAACCTGCATCGACGCCTGAAAAACAATGCCGCGCCTGCCGAATGGCTCCTCCGGCATTTGCGCAGACCGTGAGTTTTGGCGTATACGAGGGATCGATGCGGGCGGCGATTCATGCCCTGAAGTATGACCGCATGGCTTCTCTCGCGGTGCCGCTGGGCTTCAGGCTGGCGTCGGCGATTGCGCAACTGGCGGCAGAGGGTGCGGCGCAGCCGATGCTGGTGGTTCCCGTGCCGTTGCATCGGGGACGGCAGGCGCAACGTGGATTTAATCAGGCGCGTACGCTAGCTGTTGAGGCATTGAAAGTGTTGAAGGTGAGCCATCCGGGGTGGAGGCTGGAGCTTTCTTCCCGAAGTCTGGTGCGGCAACGAAGTACGGAGAGTCAAGCGGGGCTCACTCCCCGCCAGCGCCGCCTGAACTTGCGCGGCGCTTTTTTTGTCTCTGATTTCGAGGCGGTGCGCGGACGGCACGTTTTGCTCATCGATGACATCTACACGACCGGAGCTACGGCGCGCGCGTGCAGCCGAACATTGATCGAAGCGGGAGCGGCTTCAGTGCGCGTCGCTACCCTGGCGCGTGCGCAGCGGCGTTGGCCATTTCCATTTCGCGAGGAACATCCGGCGATCGAGAATGAAAGCTCGACCGTTCACTAATTGTGAAAGATTGCATGGAAGCAGGTAACAGGAGCAGATCGACTTAGAGGCCACGCACGATCAAACCGACTCTTACGAGGGAAAGCGATGTCGCTGGGAAAAGCTATGATTCATGCCCGCAAGCAGAAGTCACTCGCCAAAGCAGCCGCGTACGTGGGAGAGCAGCAGACCTGGACGCAGTCGAGCCAGGTGATGCAGATGCCGGTACTTGTGCTCAATGCGTCCTATGAGCCCATCAATATCTGCGGCGCGCGCAGGGCGCTGGTGCTGGTGTTAAAGGGAGTGGCCAAGACGGAAGAGGAGCATGGATTGATGCTGCACGCACAGCGCAGCCGCATGGCCATGCCTTCGGTGATCCGGCTGCTGGAATACAGGCGCATTCCGCACCAGACGCGAGCGCTTTCCCGCAAGAACATTCTTCTACGCGACCGCAATACTTGCCAGTACTGCAGCGTCGTTCTGCCTTCGAGCGAGCTTACGCTGGATCACGTGATTCCGCGCTCACGGGGCGGAAATTCGACTTGGGAGAATCTGGTCGCATGCTGCCACGCCTGCAACAGGCGCAAGGGCAATCGCATGCTGCATGAGCTGGACGATATGAAGCTGCTGAAGGAGCCGCGCACGTTCAGTCTACATACCAGCCGGCAGATCATGCGGATGCTAGGGCGAGGCGACGATCGCTGGCGGAAGTATTTGTTCTATTGAGGTTTGACCGAACGGCGCTGCGATTATCTTCAGCTCCCACCCTTCACAAATGCGTGAAGGGTGGGGCACCCGCCGTGAGCAGCCCATTATCTCAACTATTTTCACCTCTTATCCAATCCGAGTCTGCTTGGTCCATTGCATCACCAATGTCAACCTGATGAGCGCCTAGACTAAGCAATTCATCCCAAAGCGTGTGCATGCGAAGCGGTTGTGTCGTTTCCCACATTGTCCTCACGTGAGGAGGCGTAGCCGATGCTGTGTAAAGGGCTTCAGAAATCTTAGTCACAACAATGGCCATCGCAGCTTTCCTTTTCGCACTTATCGACTTGTTTCAAGGGACTGAAGGTGGTGTTGCCGGTGGGGTGGCCAACAGAGTGGCCAGCGTGGTTCCGATGGGTGAGCCGAGACCTGTGGTTGCATCCCAGCCGGGGCCTGCCGAGTAGCTGCCGTTGTTGCCTTGGGTGATGTCGTTGAAGCCGTTGTTCGGCTCAGGCAACGCGTACAGGGCTGGATTGACGAATCCAAGGCGTTTGTCGAGCTGCTGATTGAGCAATGCGATCAGGCCGGCCCATAGGGGAGCTACGGCGCTGGTGCCACCGACGACAATCTGTTCTCCATCGACCAGCACATCGTAGCCAGTGTTGGGAGAGGCATCGCCGGCTACATCGGGAACACCGCGGCCGGTCTGGCCGGTAAGCGCGGACTGATACGCGGGTTGGGCGAATACGGTGCTGTAACCGCCGCCGGTCGCTCCACCATCTGTGCCATCGTTCCAAACTGTCTCGCTTGCGATTGTGCCGTTGGATGAGGTCAGTGTAGTGCCTCCGCAGGCCAGTACATGCGGGCTGGAGGCGGGGAAATCGACGTGATCCGCGCCATCGCTGTCGCCATCGCTGGAACCGTTATCGCCGGATGCGACGGTAATGGTGACGCCGAGGGCGGCGCCTTCCTGCGCCACCTGATCGAAGGTTTGCATGGACTGCGAGGTCCAGCCATCTTCTGGTGCTCCCCAACTGATGGAAATGGCGGAGGGATTATTGGTGGTGTCATGGATGGCGGTCGAGAGCGCGTCCTGAAAACCTTGCGAGGTATTGGTGGTGAAATAGACGACGATGTTTGCGCCGGGAGCGACGGCTCCGGCTACTTCGATATCCAGGAGTACTTCACCATCGGCGCTGTTGGCGTTGGTGGGACTATTGGTGCCGTTGTCGACGGAGACGCTGGTCACTTTGGGAGCCGTGAGGCCAAGCGACTTGAAGTAGTTGGTGATGTCGGCGGGCTTGTAGCCGCCGCCCAGCTCAATGATGCCGATGGTCTGTCCCGCGCCGGTTACTCCAGTCGGGAAATTGTAGAGTTGTGCTACCTGCACGGGCGAATACGAAGTTTCGGCGGCAGCGGCATCGGATGCGCCTTTCAATCCTCGGACACGAAAGTGGGGCTTTGCCTGGGGGCGGTTGTCGAGGCCGAAGATGCCTTGCACGATATCAGCCAATTCCGCGGGGAGATGCAGAGATCCGGCTCTGCAACGGTACCGGCCCTGGCTGGGATGCGTATAGTCGTTCAGGGTAGTCGAGAAGGCCTTCTCGAGATTGGCGACGGTGCCCTGAACTTTGACTGTACGCCGGGCAACTTCGTCGCCGCGCTCAACTACCTCGAGGTTATTTTCAGCGGCGAATGTGTGAATGCGTTTGATGTTTTCCGGGTCGGCTCCATAGGCGGATGCAAACTCATCATGGCTGAGAATCCTGCCTTGCAGGTCAGGCAAATGAAGGGCGCGGCGCTGCTTGAGGACGATCGATATCTCAATCAACTGGTTGGGATCAGTGGGGCCGACGAGACTGGCGCCGCGCAGAGGAGCGCGTTCACTGCCTTGGAGTGCGATCTTGTTCTGCTCTGCCATCGTAGTGCCTTTCTGCTGCCGGTTCCCTTTGTTTGAACCTGCGTTATCGGCTAAGGATGCTTCAGGCGAAGAGATGAACTATTTTCTCTTGTTGCGGCGGTAGCGCCTGATGAGCGCGTTGGTGGAACTATCATGCTTGAGCGTCGGCTCATCATCGCTTTCGAGCTCAGGGATGATGCGCTGTGCGAGCACTTTACCGAGCTCAACGCCCCATTGGTCGAATGAATCGATCTGCCAGACATGTCCCTGGACAAAAACACTGTGCTCGTAGAGCGCGACCAGCTTGCCGAGCATGGCTGGCGTCATTTTTTCTGCGAGGATCACGGATGATGGACGGTTGCCTTCGAATGTGCGATGAGCAACGAGCGTCTCCGCCGTGCCCTCGGCTCGTACCTGGTCGGCGGTCTTTCCAAAGGCCAATGCCTCGGCCTGGGCGAAGACATTGGACATCAGGTAATCATGATGCCTGCCGAGCGGATTAAGCGATTTGTAAAAGCCGATGAAGTCGCACGGAATCAGCTTGGTGCCCTGGTGGATGAGCTGATAAAAGGAGTGCTGGCCATTGGTGCCCGGCTCGCCCCAGATGATGGGGCCGGTCTGGTAGTCGACCACGCGGCCATCGAGCGTTACGTGCTTGCCGTTGCTCTCCATGGTGAGCTGCTGCAGGTAGGCCGGGAAGCGCTTGAGGTATTGGTCATAAGGGAGCACGGCGATCGTTTGCGCGTCAAAGAAGTTGTTGTACCAGACGGCCAGCATGCCCATGAGCGCCGGTAGATTTTGTTCAAAAGGCGCAGTGCGGAAGTGCTCATCCATCTCGTGAAAACCATCGAGCAAGGCGCGGTAATTCTCCGGTCCGATAGCAATCATCGTGGAGAGACCGATGGCGGAATCCATCGAATAACGGCCGCCGACCCAATCCCAGAAGCCGAACATGTTTTTGGTATCGATGCCGAATTTATCCACTTCCGCGGCATTGGTGGAGACCGCGACGAAGTGCCTTGCAACTGCCGCGTGCTCCTTCAGTTTGCCGAGGCACCAGACACGCGCTGAGTGCGCGTTGGTCATGGTCTCAAGCGTGGTGAAGGTCTTGGAGGAGATGATGAAGAGCGTCTCTTCCTGGTCGAGATCGCGTGTGGCTTCCTCGAAGTCCGTTCCGTCGACGTTGGAAACAAAACGGAAGTTAAGGTCGCGCTGGGTGTAGTGACGCAATGCCTCGTATGCCATCACCGGCCCAAGATCGGAACCGCCGATGCCGATATTGACGATGTTGCGGATGGACTTACCGGTATAGCCGGTCCAGGCGCCGCTGCGGATGCTTTCAGCGAAGGCGGCCATCTTGTCCAGTACGGTGTGTACCTCAGGGACGACGTCAACACCATCGACGAAGATGGAGTGGCCTGTGGGGGCGCGCAGAGCCACATGGAGCACCGCGCGATTTTCAGTAATGTTGATCTTGTCGCCGCGGAGCATGGCGTCTCTGTGTCCACTCAAATCGGACTCATTGGCAAGTTGCCAGAAGAGCTTCAATGTCTCGTCGGTGACGCGGTGCTTGGAGTAATCGAGAAGAATTCCGGTGGCTTCGGCGAAGAGGCGATCACCACGGGCAGGATCGTTCGCGAAGAGTTCGCCGATGGTTACATTCTGCATCTGTGCCGCGTGAGCTTCGAGGGCCTGCCATGCCGGGAGCTGTTTCAAAGGGGTGGTCATTTTCTTCTCCTGCGGGTTTCGGTTTACCGCATCTCACAGCGGATTATACGCGGGGAGTTTTGGCGTCGCGCGAAGATCGGTGCCTGAAAAGCCGATTCCCTGCGGGAATGACGACAACAAAATCAAAGGCGAATTGGTATGCGACAAGGCCCGCGTGAAGTTGGATTCACGCGGGCCTGATGTGGGTGCAACTGGTTTTATTTAGCTGGAGGAGGCGTTATCGCACCGGGCATGATGCCTTCGAGAGCTTTACGCTGTTGATCCTCGAGCTCCGGATGCGGCAATGGCTTGCGGGGCAGCATCTGGTCGCGCTGGGCTGCGTTGTAGACGAAGATGGCTTCGACGGTGGCAATCTGCTTGAGGTCTGCGGGCTGCAGCCGCTCGTAGGTGTCCGCATTGGAGTGATGGGTGCGGCTGCCGTAGTCCATGCCGTCCTGGATGAACTGGAAGCCGGGTATGCCCACAGCATCGAAGCTCAAATGGTCGGTGCCACCGGTATTGCGATTGGTGACGGTGGTAACTCCCAGGTCTTTGAGGGGAGCCATCCATTGGGTGAATATGGGCGCGACCCCGTAGTTGCCCTGGGTATAGATGCCGCGAATCTTGCCGGTGCCATTGTCGATGTTGAAGTACCCGGAGATGAGTTTTTGTTCCGGTTTAACGGTGAGCGGTCCGGTTGCACGGCGCATGAATTCCGGCAACTGCATCTGGTCGGGCGCCGTGGAGGTGGCTGCCGAGCCGAAGTGCTGCGTGACGTAACCCTTGGAACCGAAGATGCCTTGCTCTTCGCCAGTCCAGAGAGCGATGCGAATTGTGCGACGCGGCTTGATGTCCAGAGCTTTCAGAATGCGGACTACTTCCATAGCGACAACCGTTCCGGCGCCGTTGTCTGTAGCTCCGGTACCGGAGATCCAGCTATCGAGATGGCCACCTACCATGACCACCTGATCCTTCAATGCCGGGTCGGTGCCGGGGATTTCAGCGACGGTATCGAAGCCATGCTCGTGCTCGCCGGTAACTTTTGTCTCCACATCGATTTCGACACTGACGGGGACATGCGCTTCGACAAGACGATAGAGGCGTCCGTAGCTCTCAATTGCGGCAACGGCTACGGGTATCTTCACGCGCTTCTCTGCGATGTATGGAGTGCGTCCGAGGGTAGCGCCATTGTCGTCAAAGAGTGTGCCACCGGAACCTCCGCCATTGCTGCCGTCGCGGCTAGGTTCGATCACTGCGGCGACCTTTTCATCGGCGAAGAACTGAGCGATCTTATCAATGAGCCTCAGCCGCTCCATGCGCTGTTGCAGACGCTGCCGCATCTCCGGAGTAAGAGCGGCCGGACCGGCGCCAGCGGATACCTGATACTCCGCAATTTCCTCAAGGTCCTTCTCGGTGTTGCGCTCAAAGAGTGGCTTGTCTACGGGTGGGACTTCGCGCATGGCGCCGAAGAGCACGACTTTGCCGGCCAGTTTGCCCTTGTATGTGTCGATATCTTTTTCCGACTGGATACTGACAAAGACGACATCGCCTGTAACCGGGCCAGGTGTGGAGGGCGACCAGGGGGTGGCCTGCAGAATGAGAACCGCTGTATCGGGCGTGACCATGCGTGCCCAGGTGTTCAACTGTTGCCAGCCCAGGCCGAACTCGCCCCAGTCCTCAAGATGCGCGTTTTCAAGGCCGATCTTGGTCAGCGTGTCGCGCGTCCACTCGTTGGCTTTCTTGAGATTGGGCGAGCCGGTGAGCCGGGGTCCGATTCCATCGATGAGCGCGGTGGCGAAATCCATCACATGCGAATGATTCAGGCCTTCGTCACGGATGCGCTGGTAGGCGGCGAGGTCGAGTGTCTCAGTGGCGGGTTGAATCTCGGTATGAGGATCGACCGCGACGGGCTTGGCCGACTTCGATTTATCTGTTTTGTCTTTGTCGGCGGCATCGGCGAATGGCGCGGCGAGAGCCGCAGCCAGGCACACGGCGGGAATCAAGCGAAGCAATTTCAAAGGCATCCTGGAATCTCCATGGAAGTTATCGGTCGAGCATGTTGCAGATGATTGTAGCTTGCGACGGCGCCCACTCTTCCCTGGTCAAGGATTTACCTTTGGTTGCAGCATAGCCAGTCAAGTACAACCGAGCCGCAGAGGAATGGAATGTAAAAGGAATCGATGCTGCACTTGTAGGGTCTCAGAGGTTGGAGTGCAACGATAGGATAACCATGTGACGGATGCACACATAAAAATGCGCAGGGCGAAGAAGCTGTGGCAGTTGCGCAGCAAGCAGCTTGTGCTTGGTACGCGGACGCTGGTGATGGGCGTGGTGAATATCACTCCCGACTCTTTTTCAGATGGCGGTTTGTATCTTGAACCCGAGCGGGCTACCGAGCATGCGCTGTACTTACTGGACGAAGGCGCGGACTTGCTTGATCTGGGCGCGGAGAGTACGCGGCCTGGCGCGCAAGTTGTTTCACACGCGGAAGACTCTCATGTTGCAGCGGTGAGCGCGGATGAGGAACAAGCGCGGCTGCTGCCGGTGCTGGCAGCGGTTCTCAAGGCGCGGCCGGATGCGGTGATTTCCGTGGATACCTACAAGGCTTCTACGGCGCGGGCCGCGGTGGTTGCAGGTGCGGAGATCGTCAACGACGTCAGCGGTTTCACCTGGGACGCAGAGATGGCGATGGCCTGCGCAGAGCTGGGTTGTGGAGTTGTGCTCATGCATACGCGCGGCAGGCCGCACGAATGGCGAACGCAGCCTATGCTGGATGGAGAGCCGCTTGTGCGTATGGTGCGCGACGGATTGGTCGACAGCATGAATACTGCGCTTGGAGCGCGCATTTCAACGGATGCATTGGTGCTCGATCCGGGCTACGGTTTCGGTAAGCGATTTGAGGAAAACTACTCGCTGCTGTCGCGGCAGGCAGAGTTACTAGCGCTGGGGCGGCCACTGTTAGCAGGGCTTTCGCGAAAATCGTTTCTGAGGCAGACTCTCGCTAAACATCCGCAACTGGAAGGCGGGCAGGCTGGCGGGGACGCGCGCGAAATTGCGAGTGTTGCTGCGCTGGTGACGGCTATCCTGCATGGTGCTTCCATCGTTCGCGTGCATGAAGTGAGAGCCGCAGTGGAAGCTGTCGCGATCGCGGATGCAGTGCTTGCCGCGAGCTGACGAGAGAGGGAATTCCCGTCGCACTTCGCTGCCCGACCGTGTTAGCATCAAGCCCATTCAATGCACGTTTAGATAGATGGGTACTCTTACTCAGTCCCTTTTTGGAGGTTCGCTTTTGAAGCTAATTCTTAACTTGCTCCTGCCTGGAGCTTTGGCCCTGGTAGCATTGCCGGCCTGGGCTCAACAGGCTCCGCCAGCCGATCTGGTTTTGAAGAATGCCACGGTGATGACGGCCAGCCACGGCACGATTACCCACGGCTCCGTGTGGGTGCATAACGGAAAAATTGCCGGGGTGGGTGAGCAAGTGAGCGCGCCCGCATCGGCTGTGGTGGTGGATGCGAGCGGCAAGTGGCTTACGCCGGGCATCATCGATCCGCACTCCCACTCGGCGCTGGACAGCGATGTGAATGAGGCAACCAGCCCGGTAACGCCGAGCATGATGATGATCGATGCATTCGACAATCGCGACAAGTCGCTCTATCAGGCTCTTGCGGGCGGAGTCACGACAGAGCTGCTGCTGCATGGCTCAGCGAACATGATCGGCGGCCAAGCGGTGGTAATCAAGAATAAGTTCGGCCTGCCGCGCGAAGCGATGATCTTTCCCAATGCACCGCGGTCGATCAAGTTCGCTTCAGGCGAAAATCCGAAGCGAGTGTATGGGAGCCGCAATCAATTGCCATCAACGCGCATGGGCAATTTCGAGGTGATGCGCCAGTCTTTCGAAAATGCCAAGGCCTACATGGCGAGTTGGGATGCTTACAACGCCAAGGTGGCCAAGGGCGACAAGGCGGCCACGGCGCCTAAAGTGGATCTGAAGCTCGAAGCGCTGGCCGATGTGCTGCGCGGCAAGCTCTATGTGCAGATTCACTGCTATCGGGCGGACGAGTTTCTGACTGAAGAAGCCATCGCGCATGAGTATGGGTACAAGATTCGCGCTTTCCATCATGCTCTGGAGATGTATAAGGTCGCCGGACAGATTGCGCCCGAAAACACAGCGATCGCCACGTTCTCAGATTGGTGGGGCTACAAGGACGAGGCGTGGGATGCCATTCCGTGGAATGCAGTGATGAGCATGCGGCAAGGCGTGAAGGTGGCTCTCAAGAGCGATTCGAACGATCATATCCGGCGGCTGAATTCCGAGGCCGGCAAGATGGTACATTATGGCGGCGCAACGGAGGATGAAGCGATCCGCATGGTGACGCTCAATCCGGCATGGATTATCGGCGTGGACGACAAGGTGGGCTCGATCGATGTGGGCAAGGATGCGGACCTGGTGATCTGGAATGCAGATCCGCTTTCAACATACGCGCGCGCCGAGAAGGTCTATATCGACGGCGACCTGTTCTTCGATAACACCATGCCGGGGTTCGGTACACCGCATTTCAACGGTGCCATGCATGATGGCGGCGGGTTCGGTTCGGATGATTCGAATGAGGAGGGCAACTGATGAAAACATTTGTGAGGGTTGCATCCTCGTTGATTCTTTCAGCCGCGGTGGGAAGTGCTGTGTGCCTGGCGCAGGCCGCCAAAAGCGGCACGGTGGCGATTACCGGAGGCAAACTGCTTACGGTGAGCCACGGAACGATCGAGAATGGCGTGTTGGTGATTGCTGACGGCAAGATCGCAGCGGTGGGCGAGGCGGGCAAGGTAGCCGTGCCCAGCGGCGCAACCATCGTCGATGCACATGGCTTGACGGTGTATCCGGGACTGATCGACCCGGATACGACGCTGGGATTGACGGAGGTCGGATCGGACGAGAATAGCAATGATCTGGCTGAACCCTCCGACGAAATCATGCCGCACATGCATGTTGCCGATGCCTTTCATGCTGAAACGGAACTGATTCCCATTGCGCGGCTCAACGGCATCACCAATGCGGTGGTCGCGCCGGGTACGACGGATTCGGTCGCGGGGCAGGATATCTTCATCCAGTTGGCGGGGAAGAATCGCGATGCGATGATTCTTGGGCGGGATGTGGCGCTGGCCATGAACTACGGGGCAGAGCAGCGCCGTCGTGGTGGCCGTGGGAGCGGACGGGGCGAGTTTCCATCGACGCGGATGGGTTTGATCACACAGCTTCGCCAGAGCCTGCTGGATGCGCAACACTATGAGGCAGGAAAAGAGGCGGCGGCTAAAAAAGCTGACAAGCCGGATACGAAGGATGGCGACAAGGGTGGAGAAAAACCGACCGAGCGGGATCTGAAGCTGGAGGCGCTTTTGCCCTATCTTCACGGACAGCGTCCGGTAGTGGTTGGGGTCACCGAGGGATATGATGTCGAATCGATCATGAGGGTGGCGCAGGAGTTTCACCTCAAGGTGATTCTGAATCATGTGACTCATTCGCAGGAGGTTCTGGATGAAATCGCGGCGTGGAAGGTACCGGTTATTGTGGGTTCGATCTACGATTTTCCCAGGGCCAATGAGCGGTTCGATGCGGTGTTTACACTCCCGGCCGAACTGGCCAAGCGAGGCGTGAAGATTGCGATTTCGTCGGCAGATGCAGGGGGTCCAGGTGGTGCGCATGGAGTCAGGAATCTGCCCTATGCCGCCGGATTTGCCGTGGCGTACGGTCTGCCCTACGACGAAGCGCTGAAGGCAGTCACCCTCAACGTGGCGGAGATGTTTGGCTTTGGCGACAAACTGGGATCGCTCGATGTGGGAAAGACGGCAAATGTCGTTCTGGCAAATGGTGATCCACTCGATGTTCGAACCGATGTGAAGCAGGTTTACATCGAAGGCGTAGCCCAACCTATGGTGAGCCGGCAGACTAGTCTTCGCGATGAATACGCGAAATAATTCATCAGAAAATCCGCAGGGGCACTAAGGAAAAGCCCGTGACTAATGTCACGGGCTTTTTCGGGTACTCAATTTTGCGTAATGCTTAACGGCGTCAGGCTTCAAGTTCTTCCAGAAGATCGGATTCGAGATCGAACTGACGGTTCGAGGCCCATTTTTCCAGGTAGACGATGCCGAGCAGAAGACCTACCAGGAAGACGGATACGGCGCCATATTCCATGACCGAAAGCCGCCGGTCTTCCTGAGTTGTCTGATAGACGACCGTCCCATGAACGTTGCGCGGCGTCATGCGTTGCTCGACCGGAGCCGGCGAACGTGGAAGATTCTCCAGGTAATCAGTGGAGACCATCGCACTGAAAACAAGTCCGCCGAGGCCCGGCAGGAGGAACAACAAGGCAAAAAATTTCAACATGGTAAGACTAACGCGACTCATTACAACCCCTCAATTTAGACAAAGCGAAAATCAGGTACAGATTGGGACGGCGAACGCTACAATGCGTCTCTCTCGTAGTGTCGAAACAAAATGAGAACGGCAAACCCTAGTTACACGAACTAGTATTTCCTAGGAAACGCTCTCAAATGGGACAAAGTCAATGGACATAAAAGTAACCTAGCAAATCGCCGAGGGTAATCGGGTTCAATTTGGAACAGGTCACTTTTGGTTCACGTCGAATGGTGTTGGGGTGACTTCATTCGTTACATTGCAGTAATTTATTTGCGCTCGTTCTGTTCTTGAATCCGGCTTGCTTCAAAGCTGACGATCTTCCATTGTCCGGCCTGGTCGCGAACGTAAACGCGAGTGTAGCGGTATCGACCTGAAATCTCTTTGTTGTTTCTGCTACCGGTCAGTTCAGCCAGTGAAGTGACAACCGCTGTCGAGCCATAGACACGCACTTTGCGATCGGAGATCAGGAGCGTGGAGAATTGCAATCCTCCGGTACGCAGGCTGTTGATGGCTTGCTCTTTGGTTTCAATGGCGCCTTTGGCGGTAATGGCGATGTAGTCTTCGGCCAGAAGGTTGGCAAGGGCAGCGGCGTTGCCTTTGAGCATGGCGGATCGCCAGGCTTCCTCTGCCTGGTCAATCTCATGGCGGAATTCGTGCCGCTGGGCACGGGGAACCGTGGGCACAGCGCCGTGAGCACCTGGTCCGGCAACAGTGGCGAGCAGGAGCAGAGTTCCGGCGATCAACGCAGTTCGCAGGGAAAGGTTGGCTGCCATACGTTTACCGCATCGTAGCCTTGGACGCGAGTCCAGGTCAAAGGGAATTCGCCCGAGGCGGACGCCGGCTGAAAAAGGTGAGGCTGTTGCATGGAATTAGTTCAACGCGGTGAGGTTCTCCACGGAGCGGTCGCGCATTCGCTGATAGAGGCCGCCGACGGCGAGCTTCTGAAAATGGTCCGAAGCGCGATGGGCTGCCAGAGCCTTGGCGTCCTTGTATTGCTCATAGATGATGACCGTGTCCGGGTCGTCTTCAACCTGATGGGGAATGTAGCTGACGCAGCCCGGTTCCTTGCGCGAGGCCTCTGCCAGTTGGCGCAGGGTTTCGGCGATCTCGGCGCGCTCGTCGGCGGCAAATTTCAGGCGAACTATGAAGCTGACCATCAATATTCCTCTTCCGGGTTCCTCTTCCGGTTTCGTTCAGGCTATACGCTCAATGCGGCAAGCGTGTCGGCAAATTCGGGCAGAATCATGGTCTGATCGCGATCTGGCCCTGTGGAAACCATGCCAATTTTCGCACCGCTTTCGCGCTCCTGGAAGCGGAGATACTCCTGTGCCGCTTTGGGAAGCGCATCGAACTCTGCGATGCCTTCGGTCGATTGCTGCCAGCCTTTGAGCGTGGTATAGAGAGGAACGATCGAGTCGAGCCCTTGCACGTCAGCCGGCACTAGATCAGTGACTTTACCATTGATTTCGTATCCGATACAGACAGGAATTTCGGCAAGTTCGTCGAGAACATCCATTTTGGTGACGACGAGCCATTCGGTGCCATTAACCTGGTTGGAGTAGCGAAGCAGGGGAATGTCCAGCCATCCACAACGGCGTGGGCGACCGGTGACCGCGCCATATTCATTGCCGCGGGCGCGCAGGGTATCGGCGGAGCTGTCATGGATCTCGGTAGGGAATGGGCCTTCGCCAACGCGGGTGACATAGGCTTTGGTCACGCCGATGACGGTGCCGATGTTGGTTGGGCCAACGCCGGTTCCCGTGGCTGCGCCGCCTGCGGTTGCAGAGGAAGAGGTGACGAAGGGGTAGGTGCCGTGGTCGATATCGAGCATGGTGCCCTGGGCGCCCTCAAACATCACGCTGCCGCCCTCGGCTATGACCTTATTGAGCAAGTTGCCGGTGTCGGTGACGAAGGGGCGTACCTGTTCGGCCGCCGCGGCATATTCGTCGAACATCTTTGCCGGATCGATCGGCTCGCTGCCGAAGAGCGCATGGACAATGGCGTTTTTCTCCTGACAGGCATTTTCAATGTGCGACTGCAGGATTTTGGGATTGAGCAGATCGACGACACGCAAGCCGCTGCGGGCCATCTTGTCTTCATAGGCGGGTCCGATGCCGCGGCTGGTGGTGCCGATTTTCTGGCGCCCAGGAGCGCTTTCAGCGGCCAGCTCAATCATGCGGTGATACGGCAGGATGACCTGTGCACGATTGGAAACAAAGAGTTGGCTATCGACATCGACGCCGAGATCGCGAAGCTTGGCGACTTCCTTGAGGAAAGCGATGGGATCGAGCACGACTCCGTTGCCGATGACACCTTTACACCCAGGGCGGAGCACGCCGCAGGGAATCAGCTGCAGCACGAATTTCTGGCCTGAAATGATGACCGTATGTCCGGCATTATGACCGCCTGCATAGCGGGCTACGGCCGCGAACTGCCCGCTCAGCACATCCACAATCTTGCCTTTGCCTTCGTCGCCCCATTGGGCGCCGAGCACCACTGCTGTCTTCGCTCGCATGGATTCCATTTTCCTGGCGCTCGTCCGCACCATCTTTAGCGGAGGCAGCAACCGGGTTGGGTTGGGTGAGACACGGTGCAGACAATTACAGTTGCACCACTCGTAATGATATACCGGCTTCTGCTCTGCTGCCTTTTCTTGCGTCAGGTTGCCAGGAGTGAATTTTTCACTTGTAATATATAAGTATCTGCTTATATATTTTCTCAATGCATGAGGCTGTCGAGATATTTCGTGCTCTGGCGGACCCTACCCGGCTCGCCGTTTTTGAGACCGTTGCGGCGCAGGAGATGAGCGTAACGGAGCTTACGCGGCGATTTGATGTCTCGCAGCCAGCCATTTCGCAGCATCTGGCGGCGTTACGTTTGAGTGGCCTGGTATTGCAACGCAAAGAGGGGCGGCAGGTCTATTACCGCGCGGATGCGGCAGGAATGAAACCACTGACCAGTTGGATTAGCCGGCATGAGGCGTTCTGGCAGGAGAAGATGCCCCGGCTCAAAGCACTTTTGAAAGAAATGCCCAAGGAGAAGGTCGAATGAGCGAAATTTCAGTTGTCCCATCTTCCGCCGCGGCGGAAAAACAATCTATTTTGGTGGATTATGACCTGTCCGAATCGCCTGAGAAGGTCTGGCGAGCGCTGACAGATCCGCGTCTGCTCGAGGCATGGCTGATGCCCAACGATATTGAAGCCGAGGTCGGCCATCAATTTACTTTTCGCACGCAGCCGGTTCCCGGCTGGGACGGAATTGTGCACTGCGAAGTGTTGGAGGTCGCACCGCAGAGGCGGCTGGTTTACGCCTGGCGCGGAGGGTCGAAAAAGCTGGATGGTTATGGCCATGAGCTCGACACCGTCGTGACCTGGACATTAACGCCGACGGCAGAAGGTGGGACGCATCTGCACCTTGAACATGCAGGGTTCGACCCGGAAAGCTATGCCTTCAAGGCGATGGGACAAGGATGGAGAGGCAAGGTGGCGGCGCGTATCTCGCAGGTTTTGGCCCAGGAATGAGAGGCGAGTCTCTCAATGCAGCACAAGCAATCTAAAATTGAAGAATGCCTGAGCTGCCTGAGGTCGAAACAATTGCTCGCGGTGTAGACCAACGCCTGCGCGGCGATAGGATCGTCGAGGTCTGGTTCGGGTCGCACACTCAACCCTTCAAGACTCCGCCGGCGGTCCAGAGCGCGGGACTTGAAGGACGTGTGATCCTGGAGGTTCATCGCACAGGCAAGCATATTGTCTGCGAGCTGGGCGATTCGGACGATGCTCCCGGGGCTTCCCCTAAGGCGCAGTGGATCGTCCATCTAGGGATGACCGGGCGGCTGCTGGTGACAACTCCGGAAGGCCTGGTGGCTCCTCACACCCATGCCCGGTTGATGCTGGCCAGCGGCCGGGAGATGCGGTTTGTCGATCCGCGGCGTTTTGGCCGGCTTGAGTTTCGGCTGCTGGGTCGGGAAGAGGCTTTCAAAGGACCGGGTACTGAGCCTCTTACCGTTACGCCGGAGGCATTTGCCGAGCTTTTTAGGGGACGCCGGTTGGCTATCAAGGCAGCACTGCTAAATCAGACACTGCTGCATGGTGTAGGCAACATCTATGCCGATGAGAGCCTGTTCAGGGCGGGGATAAGGCCGCGCAGGATGGCGGGACGGCTCAAAGGCGTTGAGCTTGAAAAGCTGCGCATCGCGCTGCAAAAGGTATTGCGCAAGGCGATCCAACAGGGCGGCTCGTCGGTTTCGGACTACGTGGATGCTGACGGGGTGCGCGGGTTCTTTCAACTGGAGCATCACGTTTATCTGCGCACCGGCGAGCCTTGCCTGGTGTGCGGTACGCCGATTCGCAGAATCATACTGGCCGGCAGGGGGACCCATTTTTGTCCGGCCTGCCAGAAGTAAGCGATATAACTCATGCTTAACGCGATTTCCGTATTCAAGAAGGTTTGCAGGATCAAATCTTCCATTTTTAGAATTTTCATATCCGGATCCGATGTGTAAGTTATAGAAACTAATCAGTCGAAGGATTGGCGTCTCGATTGCTATTAGTAGTGTGCCAGTGATGTTCGGTGATCGTGGCTCAAGCCGGTTCACCAATCGTTGAGGGCTCCAGAGCGAGAAGAGCGCCAAAAGAGCGTTCCCCGACAGGAGCAACTCTATAGAAACCTGAGGGTGATCCAAGAGAATCACCTTGAAGGTTCTCAATCTTGGGAGGCCAGTGCCCAAGAAATGTCTTCTTATTCATAGGGATCAAAATGCCACCCACTGGGTGGCATTTTGCTGTTTGCGGTGGATGCCGCCCTTATTTCCCGTGGCGGTTCATGGCTAACGGATGACAGGAAGAGCGGCCCGGACCCTTGCGTGGTTCTGGGTAATACTGCCATACTTCTTTGAACGGAGCTCGCCGCCGAAAAATCGCCGGCTGTGCGTTCCGAATCTTGCCAGCGAGCCAGCTTCCCTGTACTATCGGTATTGCTCCAGTCGCGCAGCGATGAAGGAGCCTCTCCGGACAAAATGGAAGCATTGGGCAGGCGCGCCGGGTAGAGCTGCGAGGCTGCGAAATACGAGAGTACGCTGCACACCGCGGTATGAATTACCAAAGCGGAGTTGGCGGCGGAAACCGGTTTTCCGGGAGAACTCAGCGGACATTGAGTTTCGATACGCATCGGTCAGTCCAGGATGGAATCTTGTGGAGTAGTGCCGATTCCAATTGTCCCGATTCAGGAAGACCCAAAGGATCTTTGAGTAGAACTCGAAGCGCTGGAAGTGTGAAAGACGTGCCCAGCATCTCTGTCATGTACTTGGCATTCAAGTCCGGAGTAGATAGACTTTGCCGTGGCTTCGGTGACTAACGCCCGTCGTTTGATTCGTCGGGGTTGGCGCCGGCACCCGGTAGTAGGACACTTTGGCGTTTGGCGGGGTTCAGGACAGTTTCAACACGTTCATTTAGAAGCATTGACGGGATGCGCGATTGAGCAAGCCAGAACGCATCCGGCAAGAGCAAATGCAGTAGGAAGAGCACGCATGACAACAGAATCAACGCAGCCGCCGTCAGAGGCGGGGCAGGGCCCGGCAAGTGTGCCAGGGCAGTCGCAGGGACATCGCCGCCGCCGTCGCCGCAGGAAGACCAAGGGTGGATTGGCCGCCGCACAGAACCAGAATGGCCAGAACGGCCAGATCCAAAACGGCCCGCCACAGGCGAATCTCCTCGCCCAGAGCCCGCCGCAACTGGCACCTCGCGCCAATACACCGCTGCAGCAGGGACCTCCCGGCCAGGGACAAGGGCGGAAGAAGAAGAAATCAGGGCCGAAACAGCCCAGCTTCCAGCCATCGCCGGGCAACAGCATCAACGGCAGCAATGGCGGCTCCGGCGGTGGCAAGAAGCGCAAGCAACAAAAAGGTCCACGGCAGTTTGTCGGTCCTATGGACCACAGCTACCGGGTGGCTAACGGCAATGTCGCCGACGGGCCGCCTTCTACCATCCCTTTCCAGGGCAACGGCCATGGCGCCTACTACAACGATGCTCCGTCTCCGCGTGGAGGAGTTGCGCCAACAATCGACGCGGATGCTCCGACCAAGATCTTCTTCTTTATCGAAGACTTGTTCTTCCTGGCGAAGATTCAGGAAGCGGCTCGCAAGCTGGGCGTCAAGGTCGAGTTCGTCAAGGGAGATAAGGACGTGGTCGCGCGCATCTGTGATGCTGCGGAAGCCGATCGGCCTACACTGCTGGTCTTTGACTTGAATAATGCCGCGGCCAAGCCGCTGACTTTGATTCCAAAGTTCAAGACCAAGCTGAAGAAATCGGTCTCCATTATTGGCTTCCTCTCGCATCTGCAAGGGGATTTGAAGCTGAAAGCGACTGAAGCCGGATGCGACACGGTCATGCCGCGGTCGGCTTTTTCGCAGAGCTTGCCGAACTTACTGCGCCGCTATGGGATGGAAGAGGAAGAAGATTACTATCCGCAGCCGATGTAGGTTGGCCGATTCTAAGCCACGAAAAGAGCGTTCTCTATGAGAGAGCGCTCTTTTTACATGCGTTAACCTGGCGGCCAGTTCATGACGCGGCCGCCCAATAGGTGCAGATGGAGATGGTCCACAGTCTGGCCGCCATCTTCGCCGGTGTTGATGACGGTGCGGTAGCCGTTGCCCAGTCCCTTCTGGCGGGCGATTTCGGCGACGGTCCACAACAGGTGCCCTAGCAGGGGCTTATCTTCCTCCGATGCCTCGGAGAGAGAGCCGATGTGCTTGCGTGGAACAACCAGCACATGTACCACGGCATGAGGATGGATGTCTGCGAAGGCGATGCACTGGTCATCCTCGTAGATACGCGTGGAGGGAATACTTCCGTCAACGATCTTGCAGAAGAGGCACGACATGATGCCACCAGTATAGGCGAAGGTCCTGCTCTCTTTATTGCGGGAAGAACCGGGGTTGATGACCCGGCGCCCATGGATCATATTGTGCCGCGAAGATGGCTCGCTCCTGGGTCGACGGATGGTCGTAGGTCCAAAAGACGATGAATGCATTTGGATCGGGATCGTCGAGGTAGGCTGCGCCCAGGTGGTTGAATGACGCGACGGCGGTCTTTTGAGGGTCTGGGACGATGCCATGGACGGCTTCCTGCCCGTAGATGTCGGCTTCATGCTCGATGAAGCGGCTGACGGCGCAGCCGACGGGATCGGTGACGATCTGCAGCACGGTTAGTGCAAGCAGCAGAACGACGAGTCCCGGCAGACTGGCTACGGAGTCTATCTGCCATGCAGCACCGAAGCGGGAAACCAGCCATCTGGCTAAGCGAGCAGCCACCCAGAAGAGCGCAAAGACACCCACCGCGCCGAGCGCCAGGCCTTTGGGAATGTGATTCAGGACGTAGTGCCCGCTTTCATGGCCAAAGGTGAAGAGGATCTCGTCCATAGGCATGCGGTCGGCGGTGGTGTCCCAAACAACGATGCGCTTTGAGGCGCCGATGCCGGTCACATACGCGTTGAGCCCGTTGCTCTTTTCGCTGGCTTTCATCAGATACATACGCTCAAGAGGAATATGGGTTCCGGTGCGTGCGACGATGCGCTGCAGTTCGGTGACCAGTTCTGGATGCGACTTTGCCAGCGGCTCAAAGGTGTTAAAGAGCGGATCGATCAGTGCCGGGAGCAGGAATGTCCCCAGCACCATCAGGGGTACGGTTGCGGCGGCAAACCAGAGCCAATAGCGACGGCGGGACCATGTCCAGTGCATAAACCCGAAGAGAAGCATCAGGAGAAGAGTTTCGAGCAGCACCGTCAGGCCAAGAGTCTTAGCTTCATCGATGAGCCATGCGGGCCAGCTTTCTACGCTGATTCTGTAATGGAGTGAAAAGGCGTGACCGATCGTGGCGAGCGGCAGATCGGTGGCAACAAAGACCAGTGCCGCGAAAGGTGCGGAAAAGAGCGCGGCCTGCAGCCATTTCCTGCCTGTTTTAGCTGCTGCCCAACGGCCCAGCCGGACTGCAGCTCCATTGGCGAGGAGAATCCATAAAAAGACGAGCTCCCAAAATTCAGAAGCAAAGTGGATAGCCGGCCTGATACGGCCAAGGGCGGTGGCCTGTGCCAGCTTATCTGGAGGAAGTTTGTAGGGATGGGTCAAAGAGGCGGAGCTGGATGTTACAGACGCATTTGCGGACGGAGATGACCTTTCTTGCGCATGACCAGTCGAAATCAGCACAAGGCCTATAGCCAGGGAAAGGAAGGCGAGCTTCGCCTGCGTTACTGCTCGATTTGCATTCAATCGCATTCTCTGGCTCCCGCCCACTGTTACTATCTGAGACAATAAAGCCACAGAAACGGTTTTCGTGCGCCTTCTCCCACTATCAACCATGAGATTACTCTTGCTTGCAGTTCCTCGGCAGTTCTTCCCTGGCTTTATCAAGATCCAGCTGATTTTTGGCTGCGCTTTGTTTCTTGCCGTCCCCTCTTTAAATGCCCAGACAGGCAAACCATTGCCGCCGCTGCTGGACACAATGACCGCAGAGCTGAATCGTGCGATGGGTTCGCTGGGTAAATCCGGCACGGAAAAGCAGGGCGAGAAACAGGTTCCCCCATACTTCCTGAGCTATTCGGTTGCCGATGTGAAGGGGATATCGATTCGTGCTCAGTACGGCGCGCTGGTGGATTCACAGGAGAGCCGCCAGCGCGTGGTGGATGTGCAGGTGCGCGTGGGTGCGCCAAAGCTGGATAACACGCATGGGACGCATCGCAGCGCGGCTGTGAACACGATGCAATTGCCCATTACAGATGACCGCGAGGCCCTGTCCCGTTCGCTTTGGCTGGCGACGAACAGTGGCTACAGCACGGCTCTGGACAACTATCTTCGCGTGAAGACCGAGGCGGAGGTCCGAGCCAAGGAAGAGGATTCTTCTGGAGATTTTTCTACAGAGGCGCCGCAGGTTTCAGTGAACACGCCGGCTCCGACGCCGGTGGTCGATAAAGCTGCGTGGGAAGGGCGTGTTCGCGGGCTCTCGAAGATCTTCCGCGAGTATCCGGATGTCAATCAAAACATTGTCATGTTGACGGCGCAGAGCGAAACGGATTATTTCGCATCATCGGAAGGTTCTCGACTGGCCAATCCGCACCAGGCTGCACGGCTGATCGTCTTTGCCGTGAGCCGCGCAGACGATGGTATGGATCTGTTTCGCGCACAGACATTCGAGGCCGAGACAGTTGAAGGCCTGCCGAAGCAGGTGGAGCTGGAAGCTGCCATGCGCGCGTTGGGCAAGAGCCTTGAAGAGCTGCGCAAAGCGCCTTTGACGGAACCTTTCAATGGGCCGGCGATTCTTTCAGGACGAGCTGCTGCGGTCTTCTTTCACGAGGTGCTGGGGCACCGGCTCGAAGGCCAGCGTCAGCGTGGCGATGAAGAGGGCCAGACCTTTACCAAAGAAGTCAACAAGCCGGTGCTGCCGAGCTTTTTGTCGGTTGCCGACGATCCTACGCGAACTAAATTTGGCGATACCTGGTTGAGCGGGACCTACGATTTCGACGATGAAGGCCAGAAGGCCAAGAAGGTCGACCTGATTCAGGATGGAGTGCTGAAGACCTTTCTCATGTCGCGGCTGCCAATCGCCAGTTTCAGTAACTCAAACGGCCATGGCCGCGGGCAGACGGGACGCGTTCCCAATGGCCGCCAGGGCAATCTGATTGTCACATCTACACACTCGGTTCCCGAGACAGATTTACGCAAAATGCTTCTCGAAGAAGCCAGGAAGCAGGGCAAGCCTTACGGGCTCTACTTCGAAGACATCTCTTCCGGGTTCGCGGTAACTACGCGCAACTCTCCGCAGGCTTTCCAGGTGATTCCGCTGGTCGTATACCGCGTGTATGTCGATGGACGCCCTGACGAGCTGGTGCGCGGCGTAAGCATCGTAGGAACGCCGCTGGCCGCGATGAAGCGCATTCTGGCAACGGGCGATAAAAGTGAAGTCTTTAACGGCGAGTGCGGCGCCGAGTCGGGCTCGATCCCGGTTTCAGCCGTCGCTCCGGCTATGCTGCTGACAGAGATTGAAACGCAGCGCCAGCAGCAGGGCACGGAGCGGGTTCCCATCCTCTCCAACCCAAGTGCAATGACTGCTTCAAACACAACGTCCGGCACGGCAGGAAAGGGAAACTGATGACTCGACTTCGTTTGGTTGTTTCCCTTCTATCTGTTGCTCTTGCCGTTCCTGCAATCGCGCAGCAGACGCGCGCCGACGCTGAAAAAGATCCAGTCCTCAAAGCGATGCTGGCGGAGCTGGACCGCAGCCGCGATCAGCTTCAACTCAAGGGCTTTGAGAAGCCGTTTTTCCTGCAGTACCGCATTGAAGACATTGAGGACTATCAAACCAAGGGCGACTTTGGCGCCAGTGTTGGCGACGAGCATCGCCATCAGCGCCTGGCGCGTGTGACTGTGCGTGTGGGAGATTACAAAATCGACAGCTCGACTGCGCGCGGCGATGGTTCGGTACAGTTGGCGGCGCTGGATAACGACCCTCTGGCGCTACGGGCCGGATTGTGGCAGGCCACCGACCAGGCGTACAAAGCCGCGCTCAAAGCCTATGCGCAAAAGCAGTCGCAGTTGAAGCAGGTGCAGACTCCGCCACAGCAGGATGATTTTTCGCGCGAGACGCCCGTGGTTTCATTGGAAGATACTGTGCATCTGGATATCGATGGACCGGCGTGGATTAAACGCATGTGCGATGCAAGCGGCCTCTATCGCACCGATGCGGCGCTGAAAGCGAATGAAAAAGAAGTGCAGTATGCCACTGGGATTTTTCATGCGCGCGCGGTGAACTCTTATCTGGTCACCAATGAGGGTGCGATCGTCCGCAAAGGCAGCACTTCCTATGAAGAATCCTTTGCCGTTGGTACGCAGGCCACGGATGGCATGCATCTTGATCGCTCGTACGGGTCAAATGGCGTATCGCTGTCCGACCTGGATTCAGCCGAAGTCTTCAACAAACGCGCCGCGACGCTTGTGGCCTCGCTTACGGATTTGCGTAAGGCTCCCCTGGTTGAGGAGGAGTATCACGGGCCGGTCCTCTTCTCCGCGGACGCTTCGTCCGATGCGATTCACGAGTTGGTAGCCTCAGCGGTAACGGCAGTGCGGCCTGATCTCGGTACGGAAGCGCGTACCAAGGGCGCTTTCGCTTCGAGTTATCACGCGCGCGTCCTGCCTGACTTTCTGGATGTTGTGGACGATCCGGGGTTGAAGACCTTTGAAGGCAAGACGCTGGTGGGCGCGTACAAAATCGATGACGAAGGCGTGCCCGCGCAGCAGGTGAAGTTGATTACCGATGGCAAACTCGAGAACTACCTGATTGGCCGCGAGCCGGTGAGGGATTTTCCCAAGTCGAATGGGCATGGCCGGGCAGCGCTTACCGGTCCGCCCCGGCCGCAAATCAGCGTGCTGGACGTGCGAGCTCATGAGGGTCTTTCCGACGCCGATTTAAATCAGAAGATGCTGGCGTTGGCGAAAGACCGCGGCTTGAAGAGCGTCTACTTTGTAGAGACGTTAGGCCCGGAGCTTACTCCCCGTCTTCTCTATCGCATTTCCCTCGACGGCAAGCGCGAACTTGTACGCGGAGCCACGCTGGATGATCTCGATCAGCGCGCATTGCGTTCCGGTGTGATTGCAGCGGGCAAAACACCGTATATCGCCAACTACGATGGCGCGGTGCCGCAGACGATTCTTGCGCCAGCGTTGCTGTTTGACGATGTCACGGTGAAACGGGCCAACGAGAAGAACGACAAGCTGCCGTTTTATCCGCCGCCGGACTGAACTATTTCTTTTTCCATCCACCCACGATCGCGCCCATCACCGTCATCCCCGGCAGCCAAAAACCTGCGTTGATGGCAAGAAGGCTGAGCGGGCGGACTTCATAGACATATTCGGTGGCCCATGTGGTCAGCACGAAGCCAAACCAGAGCAGGACTGCAATCTTGATGCCGCGCAACGCGGTTTGCTCCCCGGTCATCTGCGTAAAGCGTGAGATGGCCGCGGCAACCACTACGGCCGCCAGAAAGGCCACCCCATATTGCAGAGCTGGATTGATGCCGGTGGCCATCAACCACTCCATGGTGCGGCCGGTGCCCGCGAGCCAAGGCTTCATGAAGACAGTGAACCAGCCTGCCGCAAGGAGAAAACAGGCCATGCCAGCAACCAGGATCGCCCAATAGTTCTGTCGTACATTGGATTGCGCTCTAGCCATTGCTTCCTCCGTTTGAACTCTGCTTGTATCCATTTGAGAACTGGCGCAAATTTTAGCCGATTTTCGCCGCGGGTGGCCGGATTTTGTGATGGATTGAAAAATTGTATGACCGCGTCGAGATCACAGGGACCGCGCAGTCGTGTTGTACGATGATGCTGATGGGAATGAGGTCTCCCGACAACCGCCTGCTAAGGCTGATGACTTCTGCCAATTCGATTTTTTGCGAGGCAGATCATGTCCTATTTGTGGGTTGCGATCGGGAGCGCGCTTGGCGGACTGCTGCGTTATGCGATTACGCGTCTAACACTGGCCCTCAGCGTGGGCTTTCCCTACGGCACGATTCTTATTAATGTGCTCGGCTCCTTTGTCATAGGGTATTTCGGCACGCTTACGCTGCAGAGCGGTAAATATCCGGTCTCGGATCATCTGCGATTGTTTGTGATGGTCGGAATCTGCGGAGGGTTCACGACCTTCTCATCTTTCAGCCTGCAAACATTTGACCTGATTCGCTCCGGCGCGTGGGGCCGGGCATTGGCCAATGCAGTCTTCTCGGTGGTACTTTGTGTGGCCGCGGTAGCGGCGGGGCATCTGCTGGCGCGGCAATCGGTGCCACAAACGGCCATTGCAGAGACTGCAGAGGAAGAGTTTACCGGGTGATTTGTCAGTCCAGCCTTACCAGGTATGCATCGCCCTCAGCCGGCCTGAGGCTCCTGACGATCGATTCAGCCTGTGCGCGGTTGTCGCCTTGCGGCCGGATGCGCACCCAGTAGCCGGTTGGACCTGCGAAGTCGATGACGTTGGCCGTCTCGTATTCACGCTCCAACTGATCGCGCAGCTTCTCAGCCTTGTGCTCATGTTCGAACGCGCCAATCTGGACGCACCAGCGGCCGCCTGCTTCCATGGGACGCGGAGTTTGATAGACATCGACCCGCACCGTAGCGGTACCGGGAAGATAGATGCCGGTGGCCTTTGCGGAGGCTTTGGAGAGATCGAGCAATCGCCCTTGCACGAAGGGTCCGCGATCAGTGACGCGCATGGTTGCGGACTGGCCGGTTTTCTCGTTGGTTACCACTATGAGAGAGCCCATGGGTAGTGTGCGATGCGCTGCAGTCATCGCATTCTGGTCAAAGATCTGGCCGTTCGCGCCCTGCCGCTTGTTGTACGGCGGACCATACCAGCTTGCGACGCCTTCCTCGGAGTAAATAGGCCGATGGTTGGCGACATATTGCTCGTCGTCGCTGGAGACAGTGCTGGGTGCGGGAGGCGGCGGAATCGGCCGGGCTGTTGGCGCGTTACCCCCGGGCGCGTTATTGGGACGCGTGTAGGGGCCGGGATTGGAACGAATTGGCGGAGCAGTTTGCGCCACGGGTTGGGGGTGATGATGGCTGCATCCCGCCAGGCCAAGCGAGAAGACGAGGAACAGAGCGGCTTGGGACTGTTGCCGCCGGAACACGAGCGACCGTGCTGCGAGCGGCTGCTTCACAGCCCTCGCTTCCCGTTAGGATCAAGCTTGTCGGCCAGCCGGTCCAGATGAGATGCGAGGCAACGCAGCGCACTGCCGGATTCACGGCGGACTTCAGGAACGATGACCGCATCGACATAAGCGACTGCGTGGCGCACTTCCTCGGATACACCGGCCATGAACTCTTCGAACTGGCGGCTGAAATTATCCGCCGATGAGGCGTAGGCATTCATGTTGTGACAATCCTCGATCCCAGTTTGACCACTCATTTTGCTTCGCGTCAACGTCTGGCGCGGAAAACTTCGCCGTAAGGTTCCCCGAAGGTCACCCTTCAAGGTCGGTCAATTTCGCCTTTGCCGTGATTAAGCAGTTGAAAATACGACATTAGGCCGGGCGACCTTTTTCCAGATTTGTGCGTCGAATACCGCAGCGACATATGATCCGGACGTATGCGAGCAGGGGCCCAAATCGAAGTTCTATCTCCAGTGCAGGCCTCGTGCTCATTGCGGCTGGCTTTCTGTCCATTGCCATACGCCCACTTTCTGCGTCAGCGCAAGACGTTCAGGCTCAGGTGGCTCTCGCGTCAGAACCCGCGCCATTCCTGGTTGAAGCATCAGTCCCTTACACCAGTGCGGATGAAGCGGATAATCGCGGCCTGACGGCTGAACAATCGAGTTCCGCACCACAATCCACAACACCCACGGCAACGCAGCAGCCTACTCTGCCGGATGCGCCAAAGCCGTCAGACGAAAACAGCAAGGATGAAAAGAAGGATTGTAAGATCCTCCCGTGCCCCACACCGATTATCAACTGGTATATGCGTTTCCAGAACGGCCCGCAGGTGAAGCCGCTTACTCCGAAAGAGAAGGCCTGGCTGGCGACCAGGAATCTGCTCGACCCTTTCAATCTCGCTATTATCGGGCTTACATCCGGTATCTCAGTCGCGGCTGATTCGCATTCTCCCTATGGTCCCGGGTGGCCGGGGTTCGGACGGAATGTGGGCGTCAGCTTCACGGAAGATATGACGGCTGAATTCTTTGGCACGTTCCTGATTCCATCGATCGTTCACCAGGACCCGCATTATCACCGTATGCCGCATGCCAAGTACCCGCGCCGCATCTTCCATGCCATTGCGCAGGTGGCCTGGACGCAGGGTGACGACGGCAGAGGCATGTTGAACTACGCTAATTTTGTGGGCCTCGCAATCGACGACGAGATCGCGAACCTGTATGTGCCCGGTCGCCAGACCAACAGCGGCGCCACCGCGCAACGCTACGCTATCGGGTTGGCCACCTCTCCCATCGACAACTTTCTCATCGAGTTTCTACCCGATGTGGCTAAGCGCATTCATGTGCAGGTGGTGGTGGTCCAGCGGATCATCAACCACGTCGCCAGCAAGGATCAGGGCGGGTTCTAAGTACAATCAATACAGCAATCTCTCCGGATCATCCCTCCATTCACCGGCGCAAAGGACCGCTCAAGCCGAGGAAATTGCCATTCGCTGCCACATGGTTGGGTTGCGCATGGGGGCGAAGTACCATCGTTATGACATTTCAGATTCCCGTCTTACGTGGGAACCAGAGTGGAAATAGAAATAAGCCGTTCAATTTGAGACGCTAGTTGTTGAGCAATCGCATCCAACTGGCGAGTCAATCAAGGTTTAAAACCAAGGAGATCGCAGCGCCGATGTCAAAAGCGACCAAATACGCAGAGAAAGCAGTCGTCTACGCAGCCAAGGGCACGTGGGCAGTCTTCGAGCGGCTCAACCGGATCAGCCCCAACGACTCCATTACCCCGAAGTGGAGCGACAAGCCGCTGCTCAAGAGCTGGCAGAAGGAAAAGCCGCCTCTCGGATGGCCGCGTTCGACGGATTCACTCTGCCCCAAGTGTGTCCCTGAGATCCGCCAGCAGATTCTGGACGGCAAGCTGCCGCACGAAGTCCTCCTCAATGAGAAGGTCGGCGAGATCAAAGCTCAGATCATCGAGCGCGACGGCCAGATCCTGATGGTCAAGGATTGTCCGAAGCATGGCCACTTTGAAGACGTCATGTCCACGGACCCGGTCTTCTTCAAGCACCTTGAAGAGAGCTTCCCCGGCCGCGACATCCGCGCTCACAACGACGAGAAGCTGCACAACCACGGTACCTCGACTGTGACCCACGGCCGCGGCTCGGTGTTGACCATCGATCTCACCAACCGCTGCAACATGATGTGCGACCCGTGCTTCATGGACGCCAATCAGGTCGGTTTCGTCCATGAGCTTACCTGGGACGAGATCAAGACCATGCTCGACAACGCGATCACCATCAAGCCGCGTCGCCAGATGAGCGTGCAGTTCTCCGGTGGTGAGCCGACGCTGTCGCCCTACTTCCTTGACGCTGTGGCTTACAGCCGTAAGGTTGGCTACAACTCGGTGCAGGCTGCTTCCAACGGTATCGAGTTCGCCAAGAGCAAGGAGCTTTGCCGCGCCGCTGCAGAAGCGGGTCTGCGCTATGTCTACCTGCAGTTCGACGGCATCGGCAACGCTGCCAACTCGCACCGCAAGGTTGGCAATCTGTTTGATGTGAAGCTCCAGGCCATTGCCAATCTGCATGAGGCCGGTGTGGACATCGTGCCGGTCACGACCATCATCAACGGCATCAACAACGAGCAGGTGGGCCGCATCATCGAGTTCGCCCTCGACAATCCAAAGACGATCAGCTTCCTCAGCTTCCAGCCGGTCAGCTTCACCGGCCGTGACGAAGATATCTCTGACGATCGCCGCCACGCACAGCGCTACACGCTGAGCCACCTGGCGCACGACGTCAAGAACCAGACGGGCATCGGCGAGCCCGCCCGCGACTGGTTCCCCATCAGCTTCATGAGCACCTTCTCTGACTGGGCCGACAACATCCACGGACCCGGCGCCGAGTGGGGTCAGCTCTCCTGCGGATGCCACCCGAACTGCGGCATCGGCACCGCTCTCATGATCGACAAGGAGACCAAGGAAGCGGTTCCGGTTCCGGCCTTCCTCAAGATCGGCCAGGTCGCCAAGGATCTCGCCAAGGTCAATGACGCGGCCCGCGGCAAGTTCCTCTCCATGCTGGGCTTTGCTCTCGCCCTGGTGCGGAACTACGATCCGTTTATGGCTCCCACCCACTTCAAAATCACCGACATGATGAAGAAGATGGACAAGACCTTCGGCGCCAGCGGACGCAACTACGGTTCGGTCTCCGGAGATCGGACCAAGGCTGATATCGACAAGCGCCGCAGCGATCGCTGGAACTTCCTCTTCATCGCCGGCATGTGGTTCCAGGATCTGTTCAACTACGACTTCCGCCGTACTGAGCAGTGCATCATTCCTTACGCCACGCAAGAAGGCGAGATCAGCTTCTGCGCGTACAACACCGGCGTGGGCTGGCGCAACATCATCGAGAAGATGCACATGACCGCCACGCTTACCAAGTGGTACGACGAGCACGGCCGTCATGAGATCTTCGCCGGTGGTAAAAAAGTCGGCATGGGCGAAGTTGGCCACAAGCTCAAGCTCAATGACGAGCACGTCCACGCCGAGGCCAACCACACTCTCGACAATCTTGGCATTGCCAAGAACGCCCGCGAAGAGAAGATGCGCGCCCGTGATGAAAAGATCAAGGCCGATGCCGAGTCCGCTCGTATGGCCAAGCTCTATCGCGAGCATGTGCTGGGTGAGAAGCCAGTCGAGGGGTTAGTTCGCCTCGACGCCATCGCACCTGCCAAGCCTGTGGCCACCCGCACTGAGGAGCCGGTCGCCGGAGACTAATTCAGTTCAGCGCTTCAAAACCAACGGCCGCTCCGCTTCGTGGGGCGGCCGTTTTGCGTCGTAGGCCAAAATCTTTCTACTTTTCTGTTCAAAGGGGTTGACATCTTTTGTTTGGCCTTGTATTTAACTAATAGGTTATTTAACTAAGAGGTTCATGAAGATGAACGATTCGCTAAGCACCACTTTTGCAGCGCTCGCCGATCCGACTCGCAGGGCGATTCTGGCCCGGCTTGCTTTGGGTGAAACCTCCGTCACCGAACTGGCGGAACCTTTCGAGATGAGCATGCCGGCCGTTTCCAAGCATCTCAAAGTGCTGGAGCGCGCTGGGCTGATTGTGCGTAGCCGCGAAGCGCAATGGCGGCCGTGCCGTCTAGAGGCTGCTCCGCTCAAGAACATTGCCGGCTGGGTCGACGAGTACCGCCGGTTCTGGGAAGAGAGCTTCGACCGCCTCGACAGTTACCTGACCCAGATTCAGAATTCAAACTCAACCAAGGAGAATGCAAATGCCCGCAGTACAAAGTAGCCCAGTGACAGAGCGCGAGCTTATCCTGACCCGCGTCTTCAACGCTCCGCGCGCCCTCGTCTACCAGGCCTGGACGGACCCGAAGCATCTCGCGCAATGGTGGGGGCCGACCGGCTTTACGAATCCGGTCTGTGAGCTCGACCTCAAGATTCATGGCGAAATTCGCATCGACATGCGTGCGCCGGACGGCACCATATACCCGATGTCGGGAGCCTTTCGCGAGATTGTAGAGCCTGAGCGGCTGGTTTTCACCGCCTGCGCCCTGGATGCCAACGGCAAGCCGCTCTTCGAGAACCTGAACACCGTCACCTTTGCGGAGTACGACAGCAACAAGACGCTCATCACCATCGAAGTTCGCGTTCTGTGGGAGGGCCCAACAGCCGCCCAGTATCTCAGCGGCATGGCCGAAGGCTGGAGCCGCAGCATGGACCGTCTCAGCGAGTTCATCCTATCCGGGACTGGCATGATGCCCGATCCCGTCCAAATGGACAATCGCGAACTGCGCGCCACGCGCATTTTTCGCGCGCCGCTGGAGCTGGTCTACCGTATGTGGACTGAGCCCGAGCACATCGCTCATTGGTGGGGACCGCGTGGTTTCACGACCACTGTCCAAAAGATGGACGTCCGCCCAGGTGGCGAATGGTTGCTGGTCCTGCACGGCCCTGACGGCCGGGACTTTCCCAACCACTATCTCTATGAAGAGGTAGTGCCCAACCAGCGCCTGGTGATCAACCACGTGAATTGGCCGCAACACCGCAAGTATGTCTCCTTTACTGAATCGCAGGGCGGGACCAGTGTTTCTGTCCGAATGCTCTTCGACTCCGCAGCCGACCAGCAGAAGGTCGTCACCGAGCATGGCGCAGCGAAAGGCCTGATCGAAAATCTCGACAAGCTTGAAGAGCATCTCTCTCGGCTCTGATCACAAAGCGGCATGCCCCACAGATGACAAAGACCGCTCCGATTGGGCGGTCTTTGCCGTTCTTGAAGTTTGCAGTGGCTCAACGGATGTTGAAGCTGTAGACCACACTGTAGGAAAAGATGGGGTAGACCGGGACATTGTTCAGGTCTCTTCTCCATTTGTTGAGTTGCGCTTGCAGGCTGTTGTTGAACTGAATCGCGACTGGGTTGGTAGGGTCGCCCACATTGCTGCATTGGGTTTGCCTGGCGTCCAGACAGGCCCAGCCGGTGAGATTCACGTCGATGGTGGGAGCACCGGTGAAGACGACGCCAAATTCCGATGGGAAAGACCAGTGCCGGTTGGAACGAGGGATAAACTTCCCAAAGCCGCCGGTGATGGTAAAAGCCGGCTGATGTCTGTGCAACCCCAGCACGCCAGTGCCTGACAGGGGAGTCGCCCCGGTAGCAGGGTTGGGCTTGGCGGAATAGTAGTCTTTCCCGTCGATTGTGACGCTGGTTCCAGGAACGATGTTGCTTATGCCGGAAACCTGATTGTTGTTGAAGAACATGACGCCGGGGCTTATCCGGAAGACGCTCCCGAACGGGTACCAGTCCAACGCAGCCGCAGCGGATGCCATGTGTATTTTGGCGTCTACGTTGAAGCCGTCGACTTCAAACCGGCCGGTATCGAAGCCGAAGAAATTTCCCATAACGCGTCCATCGAAGTCGTGATTCAAGACAATTGCGGACTTGATTCCGATGCCCAGGGGCGAAATGTCCGCGCCTATTCCGATGCGGGAGAAAGGAGTCTGGTGCCAGGTCGCAGCCGGTGCGACTGCATAGTGATCGAAGCTCGCAGCAGCGGGCTCGGCTGCGGACGGCTCTGGCGAGTCTGGTAAGGAGCTGGTGAATCCGATAAAACCGTCTACACGAGAACCGGAACCGGTTGAGCTGGAACTGAACGCCTCGGTGCGACTATCGTTCAACACGCCTTGGAGGCCGGTGGAACGGGATAGATTCAGCGCCTGGGCGTTGGCAGGGGAAGTGCCAGCAAAAGAAGCGAGGGTTGCAAGGAAGGCCAAGAGGTATCGAGTCTTCACTGGGAATCTCCAGGTCACAGGGGAATTGCCCGGCAGCACATACCAATTGGCGTCTCCGCATGCCGGGGAGCACTGCAGAGCATTGGCGGATCGCGAAACACCTTCCGACACAGGATAGTATCTTTCGATAGACGGTGTAGTAACCAAAGTTACATAACCAGAATATCCACCACGTCGTTTATCGACACTTTTGGATTTTGCATAGCTGAATTCTCCCAGCATAGTCAGAATTGCGCACCAAAATGGGGCGAATTTTCATGCCAGGAAAAAGTGCGTATGCGCGGTTAGAATTGGCCCAGGAGTCCGGATGTCGAGGCAGGTAGTGAGCCGGGACAGTCACGCAAAATCCCGAGGCAAATTCTTGATTGGAACTAACTCCCGGGGCATCGGGGGCGGGGGTTCCGACAGCGATATCCTCTTCTCCTCACAGGCCATTGATGAACTACAGAGTAGTCTGCTCGCCTGGTACGAGCAAAACCGCCGTGATCTTCCCTGGCGGCGCACCAAAAATCCCTACAAGATCTGGATCTCCGAAGTCATGCTGCAGCAGACCCGTGTGGCTGTGGTGGAAGAGCGGTATCGCGCGTTTCTCCGCGATTTTCCTACTGTTGAGGCGTTGGCCAATGCATCGGAGGCCGATGTGCTCACGCAGTGGAGCGGTCTGGGCTACTATCGCCGTGCGCGCATGCTGCATATGGCAGCGAAAGCGGTAGTCGAAAGCTTCGGCGGCAAGATGCCGGCTACCGCGACTGAGCTGCGTGCTCTTCCTGGTATTGGCGCTTACACGTCCGCGGCTGTCGCCAGCATTGCTTTTGGCGAACCGGTGGCGGTGGTTGACGGCAACGTAGAGCGCGTGGTGCAGCGGCTGGCCGGTTGGAGAAGCGATTCTTCCAGTGGGCAGGCGGAGCTGGCGCGCAAGACGAACCAGATGGCCAATGCGTTGCTTGATCCCGCACGGGCGGGTGACTTCAACCAGGCGATGATGGAACTTGGGGCGACGGTATGTCTGCCTCGCAATCCACGATGCCTGACCTGCCCACTGAGGCCGGAATGCAAAACGCAAGGCGAGCATCCTGTGCAGGTGCGGGCCAGGATGCGCAGTGAGAATGCAGGTTATGCCCTGGTGATTCGCAGCAGCAATACCAATCGCGAAATACTACTGGACCAGCGTGGGCCGCACCATACTGTGATGCCTGGGTTGTGGGAGCTGCCGTCTTTGCGCAAGTACGAGGTAGCAGGCGACCATCTGCGCATGACCCTGCGCCACTCCATCATGCAGGTGAACTACTATGTGCGGATTCGAACTGTCTTTGAAGAGGATGCCGAAGCGCTGACCGTTCCTTCAGATATTCGGCGCTGGATACGACTGCATGATCTTGCGGCTTTGCCTCTGACTGGCTTGGCGCGCAAGGTGCTGCTGAGGGCCAAACTGCCGGAGTTTACATCGAAGCCTCAGTTGGCACGTTCCACAGCGGATTAGTTCTCGGACGGGTGGGCGAAGACAGGGCGAAATAAAACCGGGTGGGAATTAATTATTTCGTACAGACTGGAAAACGTCCTTGGTAGATCACTCAGTTTCTATTATTGCGCTTTTCGGAATTAATTCTCGGCAATGGGGAGAAGAGAAACTGCTCCAACAGATCCTTCGCTGCGCTCAGGATGACAATCGAATGCTGGCGATGACAATTGAATGCTCAGGATGACAATCGAATAAGGCCGACGGAACTCAGTAATAGTCAGAGCAACTGAGGTAATAACCGCACTGGGTGCATACCAGTTTGCAGTGATGGCCGGAGAGCATGTGGCTGCAGTTGGGGCAGATTTGCTGGTGGTGGACGGTTTTCGCAGGATTCAACACGGAGTTGTCGCTCGATGGCATGTCCTGCTGTAAATTTTCGACTGCAAATTCGGGATCGAGGGCTGCGGGACGCTCCGGAAGCATGGCTGAGAGATTAGCATGGAGTCTGGCGCTGCTTCTACGTCTGCGTGCAAGCAGCCGAGGATTTTCAGCACCGCAGTTGAGGGACGGCTTCCCACGGTTCGAATTCCGGCAGCCGGACAGGGTTTCAGCAAGATTCAATCACCGCCCGCGATGGGCGAAAAACGAATAAGGAGCAATCATGGCAAGCAAGGCTAGCGCAGTTTGGACAGGTTCCCTCAAGGAAGGCAAAGGCACGATCAGCACCGCAACCGGCGTTCTGTCGAACGCGAACTACTCCTTTGCAACGCGTTTTGAAGGCGCTGACAGCGGCACGACTCCGGAAGAGCTGATTGCAGCAGCCCACGCCAGCTGCTTCTCGATGGCCCTGGGCGCACAGCTGGGCGGATCGGGCCTGACGCCGACCAAGATCGAGACCCACGCCGCGGTTACGCTGGCCAAGGTGGGCGATGGTTTCCAGATCACCAAGATTGCGCTGACCACCACGGCCGACGTTCCGGGCGCGAGCAAGGAAGCTTTTGACGCCGCCGCAGCGGGCGCCAAGGCTGGATGCCCGATCTCGAAGCTGTTCGCAAACAACACCGAGATCACGCTGGATGCAAAGCTGGTCTAAGGGTTCTGTTCAGTTGCAGGATGAGGCGGTCACCGGATTTCGGTGGCCGCTTTTCCATTTGCGAGTGCGGTTGCAACTCCGATCATGACGGTGACCAGCGCTGACAGGATCATTGGCTCAATTCCGAAATAGATCCAGGCCAGAACGAGGCCGGGCAACTGCCAGATGAAGAGCGCCCAGCCGATCGTCTTCACCTCTCGCGAGCCGCGCTTGGCCATGCTTCCCAAGTACCAGGCGAGGAAGGCTTCAAAGATCATGCCGGCGGTTGCGGAGAGACCGAAGCCGCGATACCAGCCGCCATAGCTGAAAATCTTGCCTTCCGCAGAGAAGTGCACGTTGTTCATTGATTCAAGCACTGCCTGGGCTTCCTGAGTTGGCGGTTTGAAGCTCAGGAAGCCAAACGTGTGCCCTGCGGCAAAGAGCAGGAAGAGCACAGCGGTAATGCGAAAGAGAATTGTCGCTTTCATGCTGTCTCCTCAGCTTCTTTCTGAAAGAGCAGCATGAGGCCTCCCCAGCCGCCTTCGAGATTGACGCTGGCCCGCATCATAGCGCCGCCGGAAGTCATGCGCTCGAAGCCGCGATGCTCCAGCTCCACCAAAGTTGAGCCGTCGGTCTGTGGCGTGAATACCACCTCCACCTCGCTGCAGACGGAAGCATCCGGCTCCGGCAGCCACGCTTCGCCTTCCAGCTTGATGAGCCATGCCATGACGAAGCGCGTCGGTGGCTCCCAGACAATGATTCGGCCCCAGTCGCACTCGGTGCCATCGGCCTGCTCGCCGTAGCAACGGCCACCCAAACCGGCCTGCATGACGGCGCGCGTCATGGGCGATTTGCCGATGTGGTGGGTCTTCGGCCACCACGAATCCATCCCCTCGGTAAAAACTTTGAAAGCGCGGGCAGCGTTGGCGCGAACCCGTATGCTCTTGTGCACCGGATCCAGCGCAGCGTTTGCGGGCAGATCCATCATGATAGGCATGATTCATTGTTCCTCTACTTTCTGTTGAAATGCGGCCAGCGCGCTGGTCCAGAATTGATCGAAATACTCACGCAGAGATGCAAAGCCCTGCGGATTCAGCCGATAAACGCGGCGGGTGCCTTCGGCCTGATCGATGACCAGATCGGCTTGTTTGAGCACGCGCAGGTGCTGTGAGATGGCGGGGCGGCTGACGGGGAACTCCTCAGCGAGTTTGCCGACGGAAACCGGCCCGCGCAGCAGCCGGTCGACGATGGCGCGGCGCGTAGGGTCGCCGAGGGCATCGAGTTTCGTGTTTTCGTAAGCAATCACTTACGGTAAGTTAAAACTTACATATAAATGCGTCAAGTGATTTTTCAAATCCGGCCGGCGCGATTCTGAATTGCAGGGTCTGCATCGGGACTTCCTCCAAACGGCGGTATTCCGGGCTCAACGATCCCACCCTAGACCCAAGAACAAAAAACGTGGCGAGGGTGGGGCACCCCTGGGTCGTATGTCATGCCGGATCGCCTTGACACCCAACCCGGCATTTGCGACACTCGAACTTGCTGCCGATCTGGTTGTGGCCAGATTGAAGACCGTGCCGAAGTGGCGGAATTGGCAGACGCGCATGGTTCAGGTCCATGTACTCGCAAGGGTGTGGAGGTTCAAGTCCTCTCTTCGGCACCAAAAGCTACAGCAACACCAGTCGCCCCGGCCTTCCGGGGCTTCGTTGCGTCTGGGTTATTCCTTATTGCGGTTGGATGGTTGTGGTCGGACGGGAATCTATACTAAAGACTCATGTCCACTCATCTCGACACAATTCTGGCGACCACTCGGGCCACTGTAGCTGCCAGCAAAGAACGAATCTCAGTCGCTGAACTGGAAAACCGTGCCGCTCTGCACCGGCCGCGGGGATGGTCCAAAGCGTTGCGAGCCCGTGCCAAGAAGGCACCAGCCATCATTGCTGAACTTAAGAAGGCTTCACCTTCCAAAGGCATGATTCGAGCCGATTTCGATGTTGCCTGGCTAGCCGGGCGCTACGCTGCGGGCGGCGCGGCTGCGCTGTCAGTTCTGACCGATGAACCTTATTTTCAGGGCAGCCTGGCCAATCTCGAAATTGCCTCGGCAACGGTTTCTCTGCCCTGCCTGCGCAAAGATTTCACTATCGACGAGTATCAGATTGTCGAAGCCCGCGCGCATCATGCGGATGCCATTCTCCTGATCGCAGCAGCTCTTACAGATCAGGAAATGGAGAGCTTCATTGCTGTTGCACACGATCTCGAACTGGATGTTCTTTGCGAAGTGCATACCAATCAGGAATTGGATCGTGTCCTCGCTCTGGCCGAACCGCCGGATGCGATTGGGGTCAACAATCGCGATCTGAAAAGCTTTGAGGTCCGGCTGGAGACTTCGCTCTACCTGGTGGATCGCATTCCGTCGACCATGGTGCGCATAGCGGAAAGTGGAATTACGAGTTCGGAAGATATTGCGCGGCTTCGTGCCGCAGATTTTCATGCATTCCTGGTGGGCGAAAGCCTGATGCGGCAGCCAGACCCAGCGATTGCGCTGCAGACCCTGTTAGGTGTTGTGCCGACTTCTTCCGGATCGAATCGATGAGCGTGTGGGTCAAAATCTGCGGGAACACCTCGCTGGCCGATGCGCGGTTGGCGGTGGATGCCGGCGCGGATGCGGTGGGGTTTGTTTTTGCGCCGAGCCCGCGGCGGGTCACGTCGGAGCAAGTTGCCGCGATTGTCCCATCTTTACCGGATTCGATCGAGAAGGTCGGTATTTTTGTCGATGCTGACTTGGCCACTATTGCCGCTACAGTCGAGCAATGCGGTCTGACGGGCGTGCAAGTGCATAAGGATGAACTGACAGGCCTGCTACGCGCGCGTTTTGGATTGGGACTTCGCATTCTGCGTGTGATTCACTTTGGCGAAGATGCCGCACGGCAGATGCAAGCTGCCAGCATGGATTCGAAGATCGATGGAGTGCTGGTTGATTCTCGTACTTCGACTGCTGTTGGCGGAACGGGTATCACTTTCGACTGGAAGGTGGCCCGCGCCGCGGTCTTTACCGGTGAAAACCGGCTCAAGCTCATCGCGGCTGGTGGCCTGTCGCCTAATAATGTTGCTGAGGCCATTGCAACTCTCAATCCCTGGGGAGTGGATGTGGTGAGTGGCGTTGAGTTGAGTCCTGGGAAGAAAGATCCCGAGAAGGTGCGGGCATTCGTGGCTAACGCCCGCACTGCTGCTTTGCACGCCTGAATTCTCCGCCGCGAGGCGCTTTACATTGTCAAAACGATACGTCCTTCGACTTTGCCGGCCTTTAGCCGTGCGATGCTTTCGTTCACCTGGGAGAGGGGCTGAGTCTCAATCAGCGAGCGAACCCCGGAGTGGGCGGCTACCGATAGAGCCTCGTGCAGGTCTTCCCTGGTTCCGACGAGGGAGCCGCGGATGGTCAGCCTCTTGAGGACAACATCGAAGAGCGGCAGGGGAAATTCGCCGGGAGGCAGGCCGACCAGCACGCATGTTCCTTTGCGGCGGGTCAGGTCAATGGCCTGGCGAAATGCATTGAGCGAAACGGCGGTGACCACGACGCCATGGGCGCCGCCAACCTCCTTCTGTACTTGTTGTGCAATCCCCGGCTCGCGAGCGTCTAACACAATCTCGGCGCCAATGTTCCTGGCATACGTGAGCTTGCCGGGGTCGATGTCTACGGCGATGACGTGCAATCCCATGACCCGTGCATATTGAATGGCCAACTGGCCCAGGCCGCCAACGCCGATGATGGCGACCCACTCTCCCGCCTTGGCTTCGGTCTCCTTGAGGGCTTTCCAGGTGGTGACGCCCGCGCAGAGAATCGGAGCCGCTTCCACATCGGTCAGTTTGTCTGGAACATGGCCAACGTAGGCCGCAGGCGCCACGGCGTATTCGGCGAAGCTGCCATTGGCGGAATATCCGCCGTAGATGGCGTTCGGACAGAGGGTTTCCCAGCCGGTGAGACAGCTTTCGCATTCTCCACATGCCGCACGCAACCAGGGCAAACCCACCCGGTCACCTTCCTTCACCGAGCGGACATCGCGGCCGGCTTTGAGCACGACGCCGACACCCTCATGGCCGGGAATGAAGGGAAAAGCCGGCTTCACGGGCCAATCGGCATTAATGGCATGCACATCGGTGTGGCAGACTCCGCTGGCGCTCATGCGAACGAGCAACTCATCCGGCTGCGGATCTGGAAAGTTCACTTGTTCGAGAACCAAAGGTTGACCTGATTTGTAAGCAACGGCACCAAGACCTGCGGTCGACATTTAAAGCCTCTCTAAATTACGCGAGCATTGAAGCGTACTGTATGCGAGCCGGAACGTTGCTACGCGAGCGCATCCAGGGCCGCAAAATCACGGATGATCAACGATGAGCCACGCCGCTCGATCCATTTGTCGCGTTCAAACTGATTCAATGTGCGTGTGACTGTCTCGCGGGAAAGGCCGCACATGCTGGCCAACTCCTCGTGGGTCAGGGTCATGATGAGACGTAAATCCTGTTTCTCCGGAGAGCAGCTGCCTGCCCACTCCAGGAGTAGCTGCGCCAGCTTGGCCGCAGCGGAACCGGCGATTGCCAGCCGACGCGCGTCGAGATATGCGGCACGGTATTCCTGTGCGGCTACCCTGGCGGCTTTCTGGCCGACTTCCGGGAAGTCTTCAAAGAGGGAGAGGAAGTCGGCGCGGCGCACGCTTTTGAGCTGCGTAGGTTCGAGCGTTTCCGCGGTAACCTCGTATTTTTGATTGCTTAGTACGGCACTGAGACCGAGGACATCTCCGGGCGCTGCGAGGCGAAGAATCATAGTGCGGCCTTCGCTTGATGTGACGGAGAGTTTCAACCTTCCACTGCATACGACAAAAATGTTGTTGACGGGCTGACTCTCATCGAAGACGACGACCCCGGCCGGAAATGAGATGTGCAGGCCGAGCTTGTTGAATCGATCGAGCGCAGCTTCGCCCATGTTGCAGAACATGCGTAAGGTGCGATGGCTGCAATCGGCGCAACTTTCAATCGATTGCCGGATGCGAAACGGCATACAGGGATCCTCTTGAGCTAGATTCAGTATCCTCCGTTTCTGGCGTAAGGGTGAGATTTTTCCCGGTGAAGTGAGATTGGGAGGTTCGGGGAGGCAGGAGCGCCCGGCCTGCCCGGTGCAATCGGCGTTAAAAAGTAACGGCAAGGTAGGTCCCCTCTGCGTCACGATCCTGATTCAAGTGTGGTTGATGCCGGATTGCAAGGACAGGGCAGGCGGCGACGGCTAACAGTCGATAGGCTGTGCTTTCCGTAAAAGGCCATAGAGAAAAGTCATCTTCTACGCCCAGCACAATCCAGTCGGCATTGAGAAGCTCAGCCTCTTTGCCGATCTGGTCAACGGGATCTCCAAAGGCTATGCTGACTTTGATTTGTGGACTGCGGTGGTCGCGGTTCGGCACTAATTCTGCGAAGAGCCTGTCGGCCAGCGAGAGGGCCAGGCTTGTATGCAGGTTGCGTTGAACATCTTGTTGAGCGATATGCAACATGGTGACTTCGGCACCGTATAATGCGCCCAACTGGATGGCAAACTCCGCGCTTTGCAGGTAGTCGCCTTTCATCGAAACGGGATGGAGGATTCTGCGCGGGGAGCAATGATCTTCCGTTGGCGCTGCGTGCGGCCCGGCCAGGAATATTGGAATAGCAACTCTGCCGATTAATTGGTTGGCAACGGAACCCAGAACGAACTGGCCAAGCTTGCCGCGAGCGCTACTGGCACGATGAGCCGGGTTGCGCCTGTCGCGTCAATTGCTTCCTGGACAATATCGGCAGGGAAGCCACGCTTCAGGACCGTGGTGCAGGAAACGCCCTGATCTTCGATTTTCTTGACCATCGCAGCGATTTCCTCTTCTTCGCGTTTGCCGGCTGCCTTCTCCGCGGCACGCCGGCAGACACTCGATGTGCACGATGCACATTGATTTGGTTGAATCGCATGGACGATGGTGATCAGAGCCCCACTCGCCCTGCCCTGGGCAACAATGTGCGGTATCAAACGGTCCTGGTCATGGAGATCGGTAGCAGCGAGGATACGAAGTGGCTGCACGAGGTGCTTCTTGTCAGAGGCTGAATGGGAAGAATGCTGCATGGAAAGAGTCTCCTTCCCTGTTACTTTCCAGCAGGCAGAAAACAAAAGCTGTGGCGGGAGTCACCGAGCAATGTGACGAAGATCACAAAGCCTGCGGCTGCGGCGGAGGCGGCAGATTGTACACTGGTAGGTCAAAGAGTTTTTCGCCTCATTAAAGGAGGGCGTTATGGCATCGGTAATGGTTCCAGGGCCGCCAGTGGCGCCACCCGACGTGCGTGCAGGCCGCTTTGGAGCCTATGGCGGGCGCTACGTCCCTGAAACGCTGATGGCTGCTCTCGAAGAGCTGGAACATGCCTACGCCGAGGCGCAGGCTGACGAGACGTTCAGGGCAGAGCTGGATAATCTTCTGCGGGACTTCGCCGGGCGCCCGACGCCGCTCTACTTTGCTAAACGTCTGACCGAAGAGCTGGGTGGAGCGAAGATTTATTTCAAGCGCGAAGACCTGCTGCACACCGGCGCGCACAAGATCAACAACGCGCTGGGGCAGGGTTTGCTCGCCAGGCGCATGGGCAAGCAGCGGATCATTGCCGAGACTGGCGCAGGGCAGCATGGCGTGGCGACGGCGACGGTCTGCGCTTTGCTGGGTCTTGAGTGCATTGTGTACATGGGCGAAGAGGATATGCGGCGGCAGGAGTTGAATGTACTGCGCATGCGCTTGCTGGGCGCTGAAGTGCGCGGTGTGGCTTCGGGCTCGAAGACGCTCAAGGATGCGGTGAATGAGGCCCTGCGTGACTGGGTGACGAACGTCCGCAATACGTATTACATCCTGGGCAGCGCGTTGGGACCTCATCCCTATCCGACCATGGTGAGGGATTTTAACCGGGTGATCGGTATCGAGATGCGGGAACAGATTTTGACCAAAGAGGGCCGGCTGCCTACGGCGATCATTGCCTGCGTGGGTGGCGGGTCAAACGCCATTGGGGCTTTTCATCAGTTCATTGGCGACAAGGATGTCCGGTTGATCGGCGTGGAGGCAGGCGGACGCAGCAAAGCGCTGGGCGATCATGCGGCGCGATTTGAAGGTGGCACTCCAGGGGTGCTGCAAGGAACGTATTCGTATGTGTTGCAGGATGAGAACGGGCAGGTGTCTTTAACTCATTCTGTCTCTGCCGGTCTCGATTACGCTACCGTCGGCCCGGAGCATGCCAGCCTGCACGATTGCGGACGGGCGGAGTATGTTTCCGCCGATGATGCGCATGTACTTGAAGCAGTGGTGAAGCTGGCGCGGACGGAAGGCATTTTGCCTGCGCTCGAGAGTGCGCATGCGGTCGCTGAATGCCTGAGGATTGCGCCGGGGATGGCGTCGCATGACATACTGGTAGTCAATCTCTCCGGTCGCGGCGACAAGGATATGGGTATTCTGGCGCGCGAATTGAATATTCAGGGAGCATAGGGCCAGTAGCAGCCCTTCTATAGCAAGCCAATGGCAATCCGATTCCAGCAACATCCCGGCCTCGTCGTCTACCTCACTGCGGGAGATGTGGGCCTATCACCTGGCCGCTCCGCACACTCATCCGCGGACGGCGTTGATCTGAGCTGTACGCGCAAAATCGCTCTTGCAGCGATCGATGCTGGAGCCGACATGATTGAACTGGGCGTGCCATTCAGCGATCCGCTGGGCGACGGGCCGGTGATTCAGCGCGCCAGCGAGCGTGCCCTGGCCCGCGGGACTCGTCTCAAGGACGTGCTTGCGCTGGCGAAGGAATTACGCGAGGCTCGTCCCAAGGCTGGTTTGATCATCTTTTCGTATCTGAATCCTATTTTGCGCTACGGCCTGGCCAAGTTTGCCGATGCGGCGGCCGAAGCAGGCGTGGATGGTGTGCTGCTGATCGACATGATTGTCGAAGAAGCAGGCGAATATTTAGCTGAGATGGAGCGGGTGAACCTTGCCCCGGTCTTTCTGGCTGCGCCTACTAGTCCCGATGAGCGGCTGAAGGCAATCGCCGCGCACAGCAAGGGGTTTGTGTACGCTATTTCGCGCACGGGCATCACCGGCCAACAGCAGAACGTAGCCGCCGACGCAGCCGCTCTGGTAGAGCGCATTCGACGCTGGAGCAAGCTGCCGGTCGCCGTCGGGTTCGGCATCTCGAATGCGGATCACGTCACGCAAGTGGGTGAGTTCGCGGATGCGGCGGTTATCGGCAGCGCGATTGTCGAGTTGATCGAGAGGTCAACGGAAGAGCAGGCACCCGGCGCAGTGGCTCGATTTATTGAGGGTCTGCGCCAGCCGCATTTGGTGCAGGCCCTTTAACAGCGGAAGCCACTTCCGCTCGACGAACCCTTGCAGACGGTGGGCGAGTTCTTCGTTGAACAAGTCACCGTATTGAGTTTGGCTAAACGTATCTCTTCTGGCTGCGGAATCAACGCACCAGAATCAAAATGAGGCGGATATGACGTTGGAAGAATTGCGAAAACAGATCGATGAGCTGGATCGCCAACTGGTTGTGCTACTCAGCCAGCGCGCGGAGACGGCCCTTGAGGCGGGACGCCTGAAGGTGTCCACCGACTTGCCGATCTATGAGCCGGCGCGCGAAAAAGTGATCTACGAAAACGTGCGTGCGGCCAACAAGGGTCCTTTGCCGGACATTGAATTGACGCATATCTTCGAGCGCATTATCGACGTGATGCGCGCCTTGCAGAGAAACGAGTTGGCCAGCCAGAGGAACGCCCAGGCAGCAGCCGCGGGCCACGAAGCAGGCGTGCAGTCGCCCGAGACGGGGAACAGGCAATGATCGTAGCAATGCAGGAACACGCAACCGAAGAGCAGATCGACGCAATCATCGAACGTATGATCGAAGCTGGTGTAAACGTGCATCGCACCACTGGCGCAACGCAGACCATCCTGGCCGGAGTAGGGCCAACCCTTTCGGTGGATATCGAAGAGTACAAGTTGCTGCCGGGCGTACTGAGCGTGCACCGCATCAGCTCGCCCTACAAGCTTGCGGGACGGGCATTCCGGCCTGAAGGAACCATCGTCGAGTTCAACAACGGCGTCAAGATCGGCGGCGATGAGATTCCGATCATGGCTGGCCCATGCTCGATCGAAAACAAGGACCAGATCTTCCTGACAGCCAAGCAGGTGAGGGAAGCCGGCGCTACGTTCCTGCGCGGCGGAGCCTTCAAGCCGCGCAGTTCGCCATACGCTTTCCAGGGCATGGGTATCCCGGGCCTGAAGCTGATGCGCGAGGCGGCGGACGCCTATGGTCTGCTGGCCATCAGTGAAGTGATGGAGATCGCGCAGATCGAGCCGATGCTACCCTACGTCGACTGTTTCCAGGTAGGCGCGCGCAACATGCAGAACTTCAACCTGCTGCGTGAGCTTGGCAAGGTGCGCAAGCCGGTGCTGCTCAAGCGCGGCATCGCAGCCACGATCGAGGAGCTGCTGTTGTCGAGCGAGTACATTCTCGCCGGCGGCAACTATGACGTGATCCTCTGCGAGCGTGGCATTCGGACCTACGAGACCTACACGCGCAACACGATGGATATTTCGGCGATTCCGGTGATCAAGAAGCTCTCGCATTTGCCGATCGTCGGCGATCCCTCGCATGGCACGGGACGGCGCGACATGGTTCCCGCGATGGCCAAGGCAGCGGTTGCTGCCGGAGCCGATGGCATCATCGTCGAGGTTCATCCCAATCCAGACAAGGCGATGTCGGATGGCGCACAGACGCTCTTCCCGGATGCTTTCACGCAACTGGTCGGCGATCTGAGCCTGATTGCGCAGGCTATCGGGCGTAGCGTCTTTACCGGCGAACCAGCGACCACACGCTAGATGAGTCAGCCGCTGGAGCGCGTACTTATCCTGGGAACAGGCCTGCTCGGAGCATCGACAGGCCTGGCGCTACGCGCTGCAGGGTTTACCGGCTCTATCACTGGTTGGGACAAGGATCCGAAACAGGTTGAGACTGCGCTGGCGCTGAAGGCGGTCGATGTCTTATGCGACGATCCTATGGAAGCGGCGAAGGCCGCCCAAGTCATCCTGCTGGCGACGCCCGTGTACGCGATTCTCGATTGGATGGAACTGCTTTCGAGTGTCCTGCAGCCCGATCAACTGCTTACCGATCTGGGCAGCACCAAGGCGGTAATCACCGCAACAGGCAACCGGTTGTTCAATCAGCCAGGCCGCGCGGGCTTTTTGCCTGGACACCCGATGGCGGGCAAGGAAGTCTCGGGTGCGACCCATGCTGATGCTGCGCTGTTTCGCGATGCAGTCTGGATCTTTACCACCGATCCCTGGATTTCGCAGCAGAGGGAAGGCGATCTCTCGCCCGAGGCTGCTTCATTAGGCTTCGAATGGATGCAGTGGATACGTGCCTTTGGCTGCCGTGTGATAGAGCTTGAACCAGCGCGTCACGATGAACTAGTGGCGTGGGTGAGCCATCTGCCGCAGTTCCTGTCGACCGCGTTAACCGCACTCTTGCAGACGGAGTTGGGGGATGCTCCTGAGCTGACCGCCGTGGGTGGGCGCGCACTGCGCGAGATGACGCGGTTGGGCGCCAGTCCCTACTCTATGTGGCGCGATGTGGCGTATACCAATACTGAAGCTGTCGCCGCTGCGATTCATGCACTTGAACAGCGCTTGGCTCATCTGCGCGAAAACCTGCGTACTCCGGAGTTGCGTGAGGAGTTTGAGATTGCGAATCGCTTTCGCAAATGAATGCGCGTCTGAGAGTAGTGCGCGATTTCTCGTCTGCCTCGTCGCGCATTCTGAGAACAGGCGCAATGCTACAGTGAAGTCAGGAAGGCTGATTTTATGGCTATCGCAGACGATCTCGCGCGCATTGCGCTTCAGGAAGAGCAGCTTCAGTTTTCCAGCTTTGATGAGCACGCAGCGTGGCGCCTGGGCAATGTGCTGCATACATTCGCGATTGAGCGTAGCCTGGCGATCGTGATCGATGTACGCCGTATCAACCAGCAGCTCTTTTATGCGGCACTGCCGGGAACGACGCCCGACAATCCGGAGTGGGTGCGCCGCAAGACGAATGTGACCTTCCGCCTCCACAAGTGCTCTTATGCCGTGGGGCTGGAGACGCAGGCCAAAGAATCGAATCTCTTCGACCGCTACGCCCTCTCACATGCCGACTACGCGTGCCACGGAGGCTGCTTTCCTATTCGCGTAGTCAACGTTGGTCTGGTGGCAGCGGTTACCGTCTCCGGCCTGCCGCAACATGCCGATCATGAGCTGGTGGTCGAAGCTCTATGTGCCGAACTGGGCCGCGACTACGCAACTTTGCGTTTGGAAAAGTAGCCGTCACTCTTTAAGAAAGATCAGGAATTGATGAACGTTTCTCACAGCCACGGTACCTCTGTCCCTGATCGCAGGTGGATACTGCCTCTGCTTGGCGCCCTGTGCGTGGTGACGCCCTTTGCTGTCGATATGTACCTGCCGGCCTTTGCCACGATTGCGACGGAGTTTCACACCACGACCGCGCAAATATCGCTTTCGCTCTCGACGTACTTCGTGGGCTTCGCGATCGGTCAGATGCTCTATGGTCCACTGCTCGATCGCTACGGCAGGAAGCGGCCACTTTATTTTGGACTGACGGCGTACATTCTTTGCTCGCTGGGATGCGCTCTTGCACCGAACTTGAAGATGTTGATCGCCCTGCGCTTTTTAGAGGCGTTGGGTGGCTGCGTGGCGCAGGTGGGAGCCATCGCGATGGTGCGCGATTTCTTTCCGGTAAAAGAGAGCGCCAAGGTCTTTTCGCTGCTTTTTCTCATGATCGGCACATCGCCGCTACTGGCGCCCACCATCGGCAGCGCCATTGTTGCTGGCCTCGGGTGGAGATGGATCTTTGGCGTACTGGCTTCTATGGCCCTCGTGATCCTCATCCTGGTGTTTGCGATGCTGCCGGAAGGCCACCAACCCGACCACTCCGTCTCATTACGGCCGGGGCCGATTCTGAGCGGTTTCTGGCGAATATGTATCAACGCGCAGTTCCTCACCTACACGCTGGCGGGCGCGTTCTCTTTTGCTGGGCTCTTCACCTTCGTCGCCGGTTCGCCCATTATTTTTATGGATGGCTACCACATGGGCTCAAAGGCTTTTGGCCTCGTCTTCGCCGTGCTGGTGATGGGCTTTATCGGAGGCAATCAGGCCAATGTCTTTCTGCTACGCAGGTTTACCAGCGAACAGATATTTTTATCGGCTCTGATTGTCCAGGTGCTGATCGGGACTCTCTTTTTCATCGGGACGCGTGGCGGTTTTCTAGGCCTTAAGTCGACCATGACGCTGTTCTTTGTCTTTCTCTCCTGCATCGGCCTCACGTATCCCAACGGCGCCGCCATTGGGCTGGCGCCTTTCTCGCGCGATGCTGGACGAGCTTCTGCTCTGCTTGGCTTTCTGCAGACCGGCATCGGAGCGCTCATTTCGATGGGCATTGGCTTGCTTGGCGTGAAGGCTGTGATCGCGTTGCTTTCGTCGACCGCTGTAGTGGGGCTGGCGATTCTGCTGACGGGTCGGGCGATCATCGGCAAGGCCGTAGAGTCTGATAAGGAAGAGTCAGTATTGATCCACTGAATTGGAAAAGACGAGCCTGCAAACATAACCCCGCCTTCATTTCGATGAATTCCTTGATGATCAGAGTTGGATGAAAGGAGGCGATTAGTTGATGAATTCTCAGGTTTAGGCATTCTCTCAGATGTCCAAGACCGCCGCTACTCGCGCGACCAGTACGGCGATTTACAATCAAAGCGTGCAGTCAGAACAGCAGTCCGCTATCATCACCGCTGAAAATCTCACCAAAGTCTACCGCTCCGGTCGCATCGAAGTGCCGGCCGTGCGCGGAATCTCCTTTGCTGTGCCGCGCGGAGAGTTTGTCGCCATCGTGGGACCTTCCGGTTCAGGGAAGTCGACGCTCTTCTACCTTCTCGGTGGCTTGACACGCGCCACGTCAGGCCGCGTGATCATCGACGGCGTTGATTTTGCCACGCTCGACGACGCTGAACGAACACGCCTGCGCAAGCAGCGCATTGGCTTCGTCTTTCAGCGGTTCAATCTGCTGCCAACGCTTACCGCAATGGGCAATATCGAGATTGCCCATGCCATCAGCGGCCAGAAACAGCCTCTGGACAGGGCTTATCTCGACCATCTCAGTGAGCTACTGAGCATCAAGGGCCGCCTCGATCATCGCCCGTCGGAGCTATCGGGGGGCGAACAGCAACGGGTAGCCATTGCGCGCGCTCTCATCACGCGTCCAGCGATTGTGCTCGCGGATGAGCCCACCGGCAACCTGGATACGAAGAATTCAGACGCAGTACTGGCGATGCTGCGGCGTTCGAACAAAGAACTGGGCCAGACAGTGCTGATGATCACTCACAATCTGGAGGCGGCGGCCATTGCGGACCGTATCATTCAGGTGCGCGACGGGCAGATCATCTCCAACACGGTGACGGAATATTCTGTGGCCGGGGCGGCCGGTGCAGCTCCGGTTGTCCCTCCGCCGGTGGTTGGGGACGGTGCGTCTCTGTAGCTGGAATTGCCGGTATCAGGCCGCTCTGAGGTTTGACCGTATCTGGCCAGCCCGATATACTCATCTAGGTAACAAGCGGGAGTAGCTCAGTGGTAGAGCATCGCCTTGCCAAGGCGAGGGTCGCGAGTTCAAATCTCGTCTCCCGCTCCATTCCGCCCTCCGGCGCCAGCCGGGTCGGCTACGGCAGGAATGGATAGCAAGAACCCCTTTCAAAAGACGGCCTTGCCAGGGCGCGGTACCCAAGTGGTAAGGGAGAGGTCTGCAAAACCTTTATGCGTCGGTTCGATCCCGACCCGCGCCTCCAGTTCTTCAACTATCTATATCTAAATGCAGGGGCTTGATGCCTATCAAACTTCATATCCGCTATTTGTCGTTCCTCTTTCGAGCATTTCGTCATGGCAGAACTAATGGCGATCCTGTCGCTTCGTATAAAATATATTGACGCTGTAACGGTGCGATTGGCGACAGTCAGTTCTCTTTGTTATGAAGACATGAGAATCGAATAGAAGCAGTTATCTTGACGGATATAGCTCCACAGATTGCTACATGAAAGAGTTCAGATTAATAAACATGGAAAAGAGTTCTGTAGCCTGTCCTTATTGCGGTGAAATGTCGAGATACATACTGTCGTCTACAGATGTGAATAGAGGGACGACAACAGATGATTTCCATTTTTATCAGTGCGTGGGCTGCAGTCTTACCTTCCTCGCTCCAATACCAGATGACATGAGCCCTTTCTATAAAGGTGGCTATCAACCCATCCCAGAAACTCTCTCACAGCTTAGAGCGATCGCTAAGAAAGAAGAGTACCGAATGGGGCCGGTTCTTAAGTACAAGAGGGGCGGAAAGTTACTGGAAATCGGACCTTGGATGGGCATTTTCTGTTGCAATGCAAAAGATGCAGGGTTTGATGTAAGTGCTATAGAAATGAATCAGCAATGTGTTGATTTTCTGGTCGACGTCGTCGGAATTAACGCGATCCAATCCTCAGACCCGGTAGAGACGATGAATGCCATGCGCGAACAATTTGACGTAATAGCTTTGTGGCATTCGCTGGAGCATCTGCCAGAGCCATGGCGGGTTTTACAAAAGGCTGCCGAGCGACTCGCGCCCGGAGGAATATTGCTGATAGCTATACCCAACATTGAGAGTTATGACTTTTCTGTTCTCAAGGCAGGGTGGCTACACTTGGATGCCCCGCGGCATCTATACTTTTATACCGCAAGTTCTCTGAAAAGGCTGTGTTCCACAATCGGCCTGCGAACACTTGAGATTACAACCTCCGACAGGCTAAGCAATATTCTCAGCATTCACGCATGGTGTGAGCGAGCCAATGTCATGCTTCCGATCAAGTATGTTCGCAGACTCCTCGGCCTGCTGCTATATCGATTCTCCAAGCGAAAGAGCCAAGGCAACGGATCGGGCCTCACCGCTATTTTCGTCAATCCTAAGTAGCCGGATATTGTCAGTCGAGCTGCCCCAAATTGCAGCACTCCTCCTCAGCAATTAGAATCGTTCGTGTGCCAGAGCGCCAAGAAGCGGGAAATACGAAGCCAAATGTCTTAGTCCGTCTAAGCCAAAATGCCATATTCAATCTCTTTCGAACAGGCAGCGGATGGATTGTTGTTGTTTTTCTACCGCCACTGTTCGTGCGTGTATTAGATAAACCTACCTACGGCGTCTGGTTATTGCTGCTGCAGTTAGCCGCATACATCACGGTGGTCGATAGTGGAATTCAGGTCGCGATTGCCCGCTTTGTGGCTCGCGCGATAGAGTTGGAAGATCATAAATATCTGGCACGCTTGTTAAGCAGTTCTGGCGTGATCATGGTCGCGGCCAGTCTGCTGACATTATTGTCTTCTGTGCTTGTGGCATGGCAGTTGCCTCACGTTTTCAGCAAAATTCCAGACACGATTGCCCCCGCTGCGCGTCAAGCACTTCTGATCATCGGAACTTCAATCGCTTTAACGCTACCCTTTTCGGTTGTGGCGGGATTTTTTGTTGGACTGCAGCGCTATGAGATTCCTGCTTTAGCGACCACCGCAGGAAAGTATGTGGGCGCTTTGGGAATTGCCTGGGCCGCCTACCACCATCAGGGCCTTGCTATTATGGCGGTTTGGGTAGCGCTCGGGAATATTGTTCAGTGCCTGGTCTATATATGGTTTTGGCGGCGGGCGGACAAACACAATCTTCTACACCATTCGTATGCAGAACGCGCTGTAATACATGAGTTCCTGTTCTTCTGCTCGGTAATGTTTGTGTCCCAATTCAGCTCAATTCTAGTGACAGGAATGGACCTGCCGATCGTAGCTGCGTTCGATTTTCAATCTTCTGGCTACTACGGAATCGCCGCCACGGTAAGCAATTTGCTAATTGTTCCCCATTCGGCGATCGTATCGACTCTGATTCCGGTGGCGGCGGGCTACAGCACCGCCAATGACCCTCAGCGACTCGGTCAAGTGTTACTCAAGACGACGCGATTTGCTACCGCGCTTCTTTGTCTCATCCTCTTGCCTCTCATGCTCACTATGCCCTTACTTCTGCGGTTGTGGGTGGGGTCAGATTATGCCACCCACGTATTGGCTTACGGGCAGATCTTGATAATTGCTCAGTTTATTCGTCTTACCATGTTGCCTTACGCCATGATTGGGTACGCCGCCGGCCAACAACAGCGTATGTTAGTGTCGGCTGTGGCAGAAGGATCTGTAAATCTGCTATCGAGTCTAGTCTTAGTGCGTCTCATTGGTGCCGGTGGCGTCGCCTTGGGCACTTTGGCCGGTGCCATTGTAGGGGTTTGGCTCCACTTCTGCATTAGTCTGCCGCGCACGGACTGCATCCAAATAAGCCGCAAGCGGCTCCTATGGGATAGCATCGGAAAGCCTGCGGTTCTTACCCTTCCCTTTTTCGCTTGCGCTGTGCTAGTCACAAAGGTGCATGTGCCATTGATCGAGATATTGCTGGCTTTTATGGTGGATGTGGCTCTATTTTGTCTGTTCTGGAACCTAATTTTCGATTCGGAAGAGCGCAGGCAACTCATGGGTGTGCTTAGACATTTTGCTCGTATTCCAACGAAGCTGCAGATGGGATGAAGGCGAGACAACCTGCACATATGCCGATTGATTGGATTCGATACGATCAAGCCGAGGAGTAGTTGATAACCGGGTGCGAAAGAAGAAATGACGAAACAACCTGTGTGTGCGGTAATCGTAACCTTTCATCCCAGCGCGGACACGCTTAACAGCGTTCTCGCCATTCTTCCACAGGTGCAGGGTCTGGTCATCATTGACAATGGATCATACAGTGATGAGTTGAATAAATTACGTGATGCCAAAAGAGCTTTAGGATTTGAGTTAATTGAAAACGGGGAGAATTGTGGAATAGCTGCGGCGCTGAATCAAGGCGTGCAATGGGCCATGGATCAGAAGTATCGGTGGGTCATTCTCTTCGATCAGGACAGCAGGGTAACAGAGGCGTTTATCGATCAAATGTTTTCTACGTGGAACTCCTATTCACAGCGCCTCAGGCTGGCTTCAATTCACCCACGCTACGTTGAGGCCGATTCCGGTCTCGAATCCAAGTTCCCACGAGCAAAAGATGGGGGGCTCGTGAAATCACTCACGTCGGGGGCATTAATGCCGACGTGGATTTTTGAGGAGATTGGTTTGTTTGCCTCTGAGTATTTCATTGATGGGGTGGATACAGAATACTGCTTCCGCATTCGTGCTGCGGGTTACCTCATAGCCGAATCAAAATCGGCAGTGTTGTTACATAGTATTGGGACACCGAAAAAAGTTTCTTTCATGGGGTTCAGTTTTCGGCCGAGCTACCATAACGCAGTCAGACGCTACTATATGTCGCGCAATCGGATAGCGCTTTATAGAAGCTACTACCGAGCCTTACCCCGGTTTGTGTTGCGTGAGGTATATGAGGGATTTCGTGAGACCGTGAAATGTTTCTTGGCTGAGCCTGATCGCCTTCTCAAATTCCGCAATTTTCTTTTGGGGACGTGGGATGGCCTGACGGGCAAAATGGGGCGACAAGAGAAAGCAGAACGACGTTGATCTCGGATTAGGCAAGAACTGTGCAATCAGGTACATGAAACGTTCAGGGCCCTTGTAGTACCCTTACAGAAGTCAGTTAAAACGGTTTGCGTAAACGTTGAGAGCGACAGTCATATCATTCGCGCAACTCAACGTCTCGAGGAGGAGATTACATTCATGATGGGTAGGCCAACTTCTTTGGTAACTGGTGGCGCTGGCTTTATGGGGTCGCACGTAGCTGATCACCTTATCCAAATGGGGCACAACGTTGTGGTGCTCGACGATTTAAGCGGGGGGTTCCGCGAAAACGTGCCTAGCGGGAGCACGTTCGTCGAAGGATCCGTGATGGATTATGAGTTGATTAATCGTCTTTTTGAAGAGCATTCCTTCGATTACGTTTATCATCTTGCCGCGTATGCAGCCGAGGGGTTAAGCCATTTCATCAAGAGGTTTAACTACAACAACAATCTGATTGGGTCAGTGAATTTAATCAATGCAGCTATCAATCACGATGTAAAGTGCTTCGTGTTTACATCGTCGATCGCCGTTTACGGTGCGGGTCAGACTCCAATGTCGGAAGAGATGATACCGGTCCCGGAAGATTCTTATGGAATCTCAAAACTGGCGGTAGAGCAAGAACTTCGTGTTAGCCACGAGATGTTCGGACTTGATTACATCGTGTTTCGCCCGCATAACGTATATGGAGAGCGACAGAACATTGGCGATCGATATCGCAATGTAGTTGGAATTTTTATGAATCAGCTTCTGCAGAATGAACCAATGACTGTTTTTGGGGATGGAACCCAACAGCGCGCGTTCACTCATATTCAAGACGTGGCACCCATCATCGCAGCATCTGTTGACTTTCCCGCTGCCCGTAACGAGTTGTTTAACGTTGGAGCAGACATGCCTTATACTGTAAACGAGCTCGCCAGAGTGGTGTCAGACGCGATGGGACGACCTTGTAACATCAAACACCTAGATGCTCGTAACGAAGTTAAAATTGCATTTTCAGATCACTCGAAGGCAGAACGAATCTTCAGCAGTGGTAAGAAGGTGGGATTGCCGGAGGGTGTTAGCGCCATGGCTAAATGGGTTCTACAACACGGCGCACGAGAAAGCTCCATCTTTGAGGGGATTGAAGTTTCCAAGAAGATGCCGGCTAGTTGGGCCAGGGTTGCATCGATCAAGGTCTGAAGACCGGAGGGGCTGATTCTGATGGTGGAATGTTCCATCTCAATTTTGACGAAGAATGAAGGCCTCAATATTGAAGCTTGTCTAGAGGCGGTATTTTCCCAGAAGTTCGTCGGGAAATTTGAGGTGGTTCTGGTGGATTCAGGTTCGACTGATGAAACCGTGGAAATAGCGAGACGCTTTCCCATTCGAATCCAGCAAATTCGTCCCGAAGAGTTTCATCATGCTCGTACGCGAAATTTTGCGGCCAGCCTGGGCAGCGGGGCGATCATTGTTAACCTCTCCGGCGATGCTGTTCCTGCATCGGACACCTGGCTTCAGGAATTGGTCGCGAACTTCGAAGACCCCTCTGTCGGTGCAGTTTACGGTCGACAACTGCCTAAATCCGCGTCTACAACAGAACGGCATGACACCTACGACGCAATTTATGGCGAACAGAGGATTGTGAAGGATCCGGCGAATCGGAACGAGATTGGATTTCGGTTTTATCACTTTTCTGATGTGAATTCTGCGCTCCGCCGTAGCATGTGGGAGTCGATTCCGTATCCTGAGAACTTTAAAACCTTTGAGGATTTGGCGATCGCCAAGAGCATCTTGGATGCAGGCTGGAAGATCGTGTACGAGCCGAAGGCTCCGGTGTTTCATTCCCACCATTACACTGCCAAGCAGCTCCTCAAACGATATTTCGACATTGGTCATACTTTAAAGGCATTGGGAATCTGGGAGGAGTCGGGAACGCGCTCCTCTTTGCTGCGCGGTCTAGGCAACTTGCTATCAAAGCAAGTCAGCTGCAGGAAAAGCGCCGGTGCTCCCGATACGTTGTTGACGTCTTTGGGCCGGAGTTTGGCGAAGAGCATAGGTATGCTGCTAGGACTTAACGAGCGCTTTCTCCCCTTGGCTCTGAAACGGCATCTAAGCTCTTACCGGGTCTACGATAACAACCTTACCCGGTAATTCGCTTGAGATTTTCCGCCGAGATTCTGTGGCCCGATATGACTTTTGCTCTGACAACTGCCCAAGACCTCAACGCATGCTTTGTCTGGACTTGTACTTGCGCTACTCTCACAAGAACGATCATGAGATCGTTTTCACTCCAACCGGCCCGCTGCGATTACACTTTTAATATGATTCGTTCGGCGATGTTGGCCGGTTCAGGAAAGCCGTAGATGGACACCATTCAGCAAGAGAAGATCGGGGCTCGTGAGACGCGTATCGACGAGAGCGAAAATACCGTAGATGCCCTCGATATTCTATTGGTGCTGGCTCGTAGAAGGTGGGCTATTGTCATAACCACCGCGGTCTTCTGCCTGTTCGGAGCGATACTGTGTCTAGTTTTGAAACCAAATTTCACCGCAACCGCCATCATTCTTCCACCGCAGCAGCAGTCGTCATCATCGGGCTTATTAAGCCAGTTGGGATCACTTGCGTCCCTTAGCGGAGGTTCTGCGGCTTTGGGCCTAAAAACCCCGGCCGATATGTATGTAGGAATCCTGGAGAGCCGTAGCATTGCGGATAATCTTATAACCAAGTTTCATCTCCAAGCGGTCTACAAGGATAAGAAACTGCAGGACGCTCGAAAATCTCTGAAGTCGCATACAGAGATCGAGGCGGGGAAAGATAGCTTAATCCATATCTCTGTTACGGATCACGACGCAGGTAGAGCCAGTGATCTGGCGAACGCTTATGTGGATCAGTTGTATGACATTAATTCCAGGCTCGCGATCAGCGAGGCCGCTCAACGGCGCGTATTCTTTGATCAACAACTTGACGCTGAGAAAAAGGCACTAACTTCCGCGGAAGACGACTTACGTGAAACTCAACAAAAGACCGGATTGATTCAACTAAGCGGTCAAGCCCAAGTAATTATCCAGACAATCGCGCAACTTCGCGCAAGAATCGCTAGCAATGAAGTTGAATTACAATCTGTTCGGCTATCGTCAACTGATCAGAATCCCAATGTGATCCGGCTTCAGGAAGAGATTTCCACGATGCGAGCACAGCTGTCGAAGCTGGAGAACGATCAACACCGGCAGGAACAACCAGGCGATATAGCCGTGCCGGCGGGACGCGTCCCCCAGGATAGCCTTGAATATGCCCGAAAGTATCGTGAAGTGAAATACCACGAAACTCTCTTCGACTTGCTCTCAAGGCAATATGAAGCCGCACGTATCGACGAGGCAAAATCGGCGCCGATTATTCAAGTCATCGATCACGCAGTGCCCCCCGATAAGCGCTCAGGCCCGAAGCGAGCGCTTATTCTTGCAGGAAGTTTTCTGGCAGGGTTCATTTGTTCCTGTGTATGGGCCATATTTATGCAGGGCCTGAATGCCATGCGAGGCAGGCCAGAAACAGCGGCAAGATTAGCGAAAGTTCACGATGTGCTGCGTGGAATGACCTAGCCTATTCCTAGACTCTATTTCCATGAACGGGCAAGCAATGGTTGACTTCGAAAATATGCTATCCAACGAGCAACAGATTTCAAACTCTACGCCGCATTTTGCAGTTAACGCCAGCCGTGTCGGCAGTAAAGGCGGTTTGCACACTTTCACAATTGCGCTATTGAGCTGTCTATCCATTCGTTATCCCAACGTGGAGGTGGTCGTTCCTGAAGGCGTCCCCGTACCTGTTAAAGTTCGTGTTGTAAATATCCCGAGTTGGCTCAGGAACTCATCTAGAATCTCAAAACTGAGGCCGCTGTTATGGTTACTCTACTCTTCACTATGCTTTCCTGTTAAAAGCACTACGAAAGTAATATCAACTACCCATCATTTAATACCATTCCGTCGGAGCCAGATTCCTACTGTGCATGATTTGCGCCCTTTCTATGAGCCTGACAGTTGGGTGCAGCAATTTTATTTCCGGCATCTTCTCCCTCGCGGATTGCGAAAATGCGACGGCATTATCACGGTCTCTCAAACTAGTAAATTCGAATTGATCCGTGTCTATGGTGTTCCCGCGGAAAGAGTATATGTTATTCCAAATGCTGTTTCTCTTCCAATCGAGAGGAGCCTATCTCGGACTTACAATGCCCAGGATTCCGCTCCTTATCTGCTGATGGTTGGAGCCTCGTTGAGACATAAGAACGCCATCGAATTGCTCGAACGCCATGCTTTATGGGAGGCGGAGTATAAATTGAAAATCATTGCTGGAAAGGGCCAGTACCGGGGTTTTCTCGAGCACCGCACGCTTATGCTAGGCATTGGCGATCGTGTCGAATTCATCGACGAGATTAACGAGGAGCGGCTAGCAGAGATGTATTCTACATGCTCAGCACTTGTTTATCCGTCGCGTATGGAGGGCTTTGGGCTCCCTCCCTTAGAAGCCATGTCATATGGGCGGCCTGCAATTGTATCGGACATTCCCGTACTGCGAGAACTCCTCGGAGACGCGGCACTTTTTGTCAAGCTCGGCGATGAACAATCATGGGCAACCGCGTTTCGAGATCTTAAAGAGGTGACGGCAGATCATGGGCACTGGCGCATAGACGCTGGGAGGAAATTGGCAGCAAGCTTTTCACTTGAGCGGATGGAGACGGCTCTAATGACTGCTCTTAGAGAAATCTGGTCGATATGACGTTGGCTCGTCAAGCCAGTTGCCACAAAAGCTCGGAGCGGGATTACCCCGTAACCCCTCCCCCCGGCATACCGCCGCATGTGATATTTTTCCTGCTTTACAATCTCCTTTATCTTCTCCCATTGCTATTCGCATTTTTGCTTGACTACGAGGAAGGAGGAGTTGCCGCCGCACTAAATGTGAGCGGCGACGTATTGCTCAAGGTATGTTATGTGTACGGAGTCGGAGCTTGTTCTTTTTTTGCCGGCTCTGGTGCCCTTCGATTTCTCACTTGGTCAAAATATGGGAGATGCTTTCCTCCTCAGAGTTTTCCATTGCTGCAAATCGGATTTCCAGAGTGGATAGCAATCGGCACCCTGTTAGTGGTCTTTATTGTTTCAAAAGTTGCCTTGATCCCCTCAGGGGTATATCACGAATATGCTTTTGACTCGGGGAGCATGACTGGGGGACTCTGGTCTTTTTCAACATTTTGTTCCGAAGCAATGATCCTTGCAGCACTCTTGCCTCTTTTCAGCAGCTCAAAATATGGCCTGCGCGCATTTCTAATCATTAGTGGCATTAACGCCATTAATCTTCTCCACGGCACGAGGCTCTTCTTTATCAGTTCCGCGATGGCCCTAATATTATTCGCATACATCAAAAGAAAATTAACTTTCAAAGTGTTGCTTCTATACGGTCCCATAGCTGGTTCGGCAATGTTATTGCTTGCATATCTTACTTTTCTTTCACGATCGGCAATAAATCCTGCGGGATCATTCACTGCAGCGAAATTGCTCAGTCCCATCATGTATGAGAGTGTGTTTTCCCAGATGTCGCTGCTTAGCGTAATCAAGAACCCAGAAATGTGGGGTGGATTTCCCAATGCTATATGGTTTGTACATGATTTATTTTTATTTGTTTCACCCAGATTTGTCATGCCCGAGAAAGACGCGTCACTCTTCATTGGGCAATATGCTTGGGTTTCCCCGTTAGGTGCATTTAACGGGTATGCTCAAGGGCTAGTTTACTTTGGTCTGTTATTTCCGACGTTTTATTTCTTTTTAGGCCTGCTGGGAACATGGCTTTATCGAAGGGCCCAAGCGAACCCTTGGTGGTTTGTATTTTACGCGTTATTTACCGAAGATTTCTTGCTGCACCTGATGCGGGATGGGTATTTAATTCCGCTCAAGATGTTAATAAACTCAGCAACACTGCTTTGTTTATTTGTAGTCTCGCGGTTTGTTCTTTTGGCATGCAGGCCCTCTTTAGGAGAACTCGTAAAATCCGCATAGGTATTTATTACTTGTCATTAATGCGTTTGAATTGAATATGGCTGCGCAGGATCATCCTCAACTTGGTTTACTATTGGACGCGATCTTCGCATCAGCCTGCGCTAGACCATAAATACTTCGCGCAAGATAGCACAGCCCAACCTCGTCTCCACTGACCTACAAGGAATCTGCGGAAGGCGCGGCCGAAAACCATCATAAACTCAGTGACCGGTGGCGCGAATGAAAACCGGCGCGCAAAGCGTAGGCCAGAAATTGTGATGTACCTGTCAAATTGTGGACTCTTAGATCGACTGCTGGCCCCCTCTTTATGCAGTAATGTGGCGTTTTTGGCGACGCCCAACTTCCATCCAGCTTCGCGGATTCGAAAACTTAAATCAGTGTCTTCCCAATACATAAAATAGCGTTCATCGAATAGGCCTACTTGACGGAATACCTTGGAGGGAATCAGGACACTGGCGGCTGTTATAAAATCCAACCGCTTCCAATCGACAGGTTCGCAATAGTGGCGACTTGTTCCCATCCATAAGTTGATGTGGCCTCCGCCCCAGGCCTGAACTTTATTGGGCGCGTGTGCGTAATAAAGCACAGAGCCGATCTGTCCTAGTTCTGGATGAGACTCAGCAGTCAAGACCATTTCGGTTAGAGTGTTAGCCTCGACTATGGTGTCATTATTGAGCAGCCATACATAGTCCGCTGCGCGTTCGAGCGCTTTCCGGATGCCTAGATTGTTTCCGCTCCCAAATCCAAGATTTGCGGGACTCTCGATAAGCTCAAGGTCAGGATAGGCATTTCTTATGCGGGCCACGGAATCATTTGTCGAACCGTTGTCTACAACCAGAATCGTGAGATTGCGGTAATGACTTTGACTCAAAGAATCGAGGCATCGAAGTGTGTCGGCCCAACCGTTCCAATTGACAATAATGCAGAAAACAGTCGGCTTCTGTTCACTCTCCACGATGTGAAGAATACTATAGCGGGCAGATAGGTCGCCTGCCAAAGCTTGCCAAACCGCTTTCCGACGATGGATGGAAAGAAAAGATAAACCCTGAGAAGCATCATTGCCGGGCGGCTATAATAGGCCGTTGCTCTCCTGCGCGAATTCACCTTTCCCTGTCGAGGATCATTCATGCTCAAGAGATTTCCCCGTTTCATTCTGCTTGTCATTGCAGTAGCTTGCACAGTTTCGGGCTGGAGCCAGTCGGCCAGTGTCGTGGTGGAACGGAATGTGGTGATGAAGACCCGGGATGGTGTTGCGTTGCGGGCGGACATCTATCGTCCGGCTGGACTCGGAACCTATCCTGTCCTGTTGCAGAGGACACCGTACAACAAGGAGGGTGATGATTTCGCCCGCGCGGCAGCTCTGCGCGGCTACATCGTGGTCATTCAGGACGTGCGCGGCCGCTATACCTCCGACGGCGACTGGTATCCGTTCAAGTACGAAATGGACGACGGCTACGATACGGTGGAGTGGGCCGCAGCGCTGCCGGGTTCCAATGGCAAGGTGGGTATGTGGGGCGGGTCGTATGTGGGTGCGACGCAGATGCTGGCTGCGATCAGCCATCCGCCGCACCTGGCCGGAATTTGCCCGGTGGTGACGGCTAGCAACTACCACGAGAACTGGACCTACCAAGGCGGAGCCTTCGAGCAGTGGTTTGACGAGTCGTGGACCTCGGGACTGGCGCAGGACACGGCCAACCGCGCGATTCGCAAGAACACCAATGCCATGATCGGCGCCACGGTGCTTCCGCTCAAGGACTACAGCATTTTCAATCTCAATCTTCCCCGCGATCCCAGCGAACTGACCAGGCAGCTTGCTCCCTACTTTGAAGACTGGTTGGATCATCCCGAGTACGACAGCTATTGGAAGCAGTGGGCTATCGACGAAAATTACGCTTCGATTCAGGTTCCTGCGCTTACTATCGCCGCCTGGTACGACATCTTTCAGGGTGGTTCGCTGCTCAACTTCCAGGGACTGAAGGCGCATGCCGGCAATGAGAACGCGCGTTCGAAGCAGCGATTACTTGTCACGATCGGCGGCCACGCCGGGGGAGGCAGAAAGATCGGCAGCGTGGACTTCGGTCCAGCCGCGGCGGAGTTCGACGAAAATGCCATTACGCTTGAGTGGTACGACTACCTGCTGCAGGGCAAGCAAAATCAATTCGCTGCTGAGAAGCCAGTGAAGATTTTTGTGATGGGCGAGAACCAGTGGAGGCAGGAGGATAGCTGGCCCCTCGAACGTGCCAAGGAGACCCGATACTACCTGGACTCGGATGGAAAGGCGAACAGCGTTTCGGGAAAAGGCTTGCTCTCGACCGCAGCCGCCAGACACCAGACGCCGGACAGCTACGTCTACGATCCGATGAACCCGGTCCCGACGGTTGGGGGCCCGCTGTGCTGCGACTCAGAGCATCTGGGCCCGGGGCCTCGGGATCAGCGAACGGTCGAAGCCCGTTCGGATGTACTGGTCTATTCAACGCCGCCGCTTGATCGCGATCTGGAAGTGACAGGGCCGGTGACGCTCGATCTCTTTGCGACTTCGAGCGCTGTCGATACCGATTTTACCGGCAAGCTTGTCGACGTGGGCCCAGATGGCTTTGCGCGCAATCTTACGGAGGGCATCGTCCGCGCCCGCTATCGCGATTCAAAGACTGAGGCGAAGCTGCTTGAGCCCGGCAAAGCAATCGAATACAAGATAGATCTGTGGTCGACAAGCAACGTTTTTCTGAAGGGCCATTCGATTCGCGTAGAGGTCAGCAGCAGCAACTTCCCTCGCTTCGATCGCAACTTGAACACCGGGAAGAGCGCGGCTACCAGCGATGCCGCGGTGAAGGCGACGAATACCATTCTGCATGACGCGGAACACCCGTCGGCGCTGGTGTTGCCGGTGGTGGTGCGCTGACAAGAAGGTCGATGGCCTGGCAAGTCTTGAGGCTTAGGACTTGAGGCTGCGCAGTCGCGCACATGCGTCGTCCAGATCCCGGTCGCGCTTGGCAAAGCAGAAGCGTAGCAAATCCTCGCCGTGTCCGGCGCGAAAGAACGCCGAACCGGCAACGGAGGCGACACCTGTCTTGGCCAGCAGCCATCGGGCCTTCAGCGCGGCGTTTTCTCCGGGTATGTGGCTGGCGTCGGCCAGAATGTAGTAGGCGCCGCGCGGCACATACGGTGTCATGCTGGCGTCGTTGAGCGCTGCTACGATCCGTGCGCGCTTGTCCAGGTGGTCGGTAGCCAGGCTGGTGTAAAAATCCTGCCCCAGCTTTTCCAGTCCCGCGGCGGCACCGTGCTGCAGAGGCGCCGGCGCGCAGACGTATGTCAGATCGTGGAAGTAGGCGATTGCCCCCAGCCACTTGGCGTCCGCAATCAAGTATCCCAATCGCCAGCCTGTGACCGAGAAGGTCTTTGAAAAGCCTGAAATCAGGATGGTGCGTTCGCGCATGCCGGGCAGCGTAATCGGAGACAGATGCTCCGCCTCGCCGTAGACAAAATGCTCGTAGATCTCGTCGGTGAAGAGAAAGAGCCCGTGTTCGACGGCTACCGTCGAAAGCGCTTCGAGCTCGGCGCGGGTGAAGATTTTGCCGCAAGGGTTTGAAGGCGTATTGATGACCAATGCCTTGGTCCGTGGAGTCAGCGCCGCGCTCAGGGCCTCCATATCCAGTGTCCAGTCGGCATCGGGCGTGGCGGGAGCATTGAGTGGCACCAAGACAGGGACAACGCGCATGGAGCGCAGGGTGCTGGCGTGATAACCGTAAAACGGCTCGAAAAGGATGACCTCATCGCCCGGATTGAGCAGCGCCATGGCCGCTGCATGAAAGCCGCCTGTCGCTCCGCTCGTGACCAGCACTTCGCGGTCGGGGTCGACCTCGATCCCATTGAAGCGCTGCATCTTGCCGGCAATTGCCTGGCGCAGCCGCGCAATTCCATCGAGGCGGGTGTAGATGTTGTGGCCGGCCTGAATTGCCGCTACTGCCGTCTCCGAAACTACTGCTGGGACCTCGGTATCGCAGATGCCCTGGGCCAGGTTGACGCCACCAATGCGGGCACACTCCATGCTCATAGCGCGAATCTCCGATTGGAGGGCACGTGGAGCCAGTTCACTGAGGGTCAATTGAGGCATTGCGGAGGTGACGGTCGGTGTCATGATGAGATCATCCAATCTTCCTGTATTGATTCAGCTATATCACAACCTAATTGGTGTAGAAATGCGTCTTACCGGGCAGAGCCTGTAATCGGGGCGGGTCAGGTAGGTTCTTCCAATTGTTACAATTGTGTTAAAATTGACTTTGCCGAGGTAATTTCGATCCCTCGCGCTTTTCTTTTTGACTTCAATGAATCTCTATCTCATGCGCCACGCAGATGCTGGCGTTCCTCGCGAAAATCCACTTCTCGACGTCAAGCGCGGCTTGGTCAAGGAAGGCAAGCAGCAGTGCATGCTGATGGCCAGTGTCCTCGCCGGGCTCAAGGTGCAGGTGGATGTCATCATCGCCAGCCCGCTCAAGCGAGCGCGGCAGACAGCCCAGTTTGTAGCAACGGAAATGGGCTTCGATCAGCCCATCCTGAATTCGCCGGTGCTGGCTCCCGATGGGGAGTTTGCCGCCTTCCAGCAACTGATCGCGCAGTATTCCAATCGCGAGGGCGTGCTGGTGGTGGGTCACAATCCCAACCTCCATCAGTTCATCGCACGGCTGATTTCCGGCAATGGAAACGGGCATCCGAACGGAGGCGGCAGCATTCGCCTGCGCAAAGGCGGCATCGCTCGCATCGACATGGCCAAGCATCCGGCGCAACTGCAGTGGCTGATTGACCCGCGCCTGGCGCGCATTATTCATTCCAGCGTGACGAAGAGCTCCCGGCCAAAGACCTCGCGGAAGTAGTCTGCTTCCTTGCGCAGTGACCACAACTCCAGTTCCGCTCCGGTTCGTCCCGGTTGCAGTTCCAGCAGAATGCGCTTGGGATAGACCCGCGCCGTCACGCGCAGTACATCCGAGGCGCGATCCTGATTCAAGGCTCTCGCCAGCCGCAGCAGCACCACGCTTTTCTGCACATTGGCGTGCTCGGTAGCGGGAATGTTCCGCATGGCGCGGTCACCCGGTTGAGGGCGGGTCTTACCCAGATAGCGGGCGACGGCTGAGATGATCGTTCTCTGCTGCTCGGTGTAGCCGTAAATCTCCGAGCTTGAGATGATGTACTGGGTGTGGCGGTGGTGTCCCTGGTGATTCAGGAACTTGCCGGTGTCGCTCAACATGGCGGCAGCGGCAAGCCAGTTCTCGTACTCCGTGGGAAGTTTATGCAGCGGGGCAAGATCGCGGAAGAGCTGTTCCGCATGGGCTTTTACAGGCTCGGCCTGACGCAGGTTGACGCCGTACCGCTTGGCCGTCGCCAGCACACTTTCCCAGCGCTCCTGCTCAAACTGTTGATGCGCCGTGGCGCGATCATCCTGTTCAGCCAGCATCTGCGCCAGAATGCCGTCGCGCAATCCCAGATCGGAGTAGCGAAAGCCCGCTAAGTTGAAGGTCTCAAGCAGCTCCGCATAGACAAAAGCCCCGGCCACGATGATCTCGGCTCGTTTTGGACCGATACCTGGGACCGCCGAGCGCTGCCCCATATTCATTTTGCGCAGCTTGGTCGCCAGCCGCCGCACCTGGCTGTGTGTCGTGAGAGAGCTGTCGCTTGCCGGAGCAGGGATTCCCCGTCTTTGTGCCAGTACCTTGCGCACCGAAGCTGCCGCTCCAGAACGCCTTGGCTTCACGTCTGACTTGGTCTCCGGCTTTACCAGAGTGGTGTGTGCTTCAGCCAGGGCTGCCGCTGTTCCTGAGGTTGCAATCACCAGGGGTACTGCGTGTGTATTGAGACCGGACAGGATACGCCGATGCGCCCGCCGCAGCTCGCGCGCAATGAACTGCCGCATGCGTGCCAGCCCTTCCTCGGAAGGTGGGTCGGTAGGAATGAACTCCTGCGTAAGGCGTACCGCGCCCAAGGGTAAACTGACGGTTTCCTTGATGCGCCGGTGCTCGCTGAGCGTGATCTCGCAACTGCCGCCCCCCACGTCCACCAGAATGACCCTGCCTCCGGTGCCCGGCTCGCTGGTCATGACTCCGCGGTGTATCAGCCGGCCTTCTTCAAGTCCAGAGATAATTTCGATATTCCAGCCCGTCTCCGCTTTGGCCCAGGTAATGAAGGCTTGTGCATTGCGCGCATCACGCATGGCCGCCGTAGCTACCACGCGGATCTGATCGACGCCGTGTGCCTGTACAGCACGCTGGAAACGCTTCAATGCGCGCAGCGTCGCTGCCATGGCATCCGGCGAAACCAGGCCGGTTTCAAAGACGCTGGTGCCGAGCCGCGTTACTTCGCGGTCCTCATGCAGAGTCTTCAGACGGTGCGCGGTCACCCGGGCGATCTTGAGCCGGCAGGAATTGGATCCGATATCAACAGCGGCAAAGGTGGCGGCTAGAGTAGGCATCTCTCAGTTCGGCAGCGCTTCAGGAACCACTCTTCCGCAGCCTAAGGCAACAATACAACAACATATCCGGGACTAGTTTGAACTGTCATTTAATGCAACATTCGAGGCTCGGGGATCTTGGCGTCCTCTTGAGTCGCAAAAAAAGTTCGGCCCGGGCAGGGAGATTAGTCCCTGGAGACCGAAGCCGAACCAGCTGAACAACGCGGGCTTGAATAAGCCTGCGCCTCTGGGAAATCTGAACTTGTTAGCTGACGCTGCCGTTGAGGCCGCTGGGAAAGAATCCACCCTTGGCTCCTGAGGTGCTTGCATACACGATATTCAGCACCTGCTGCGCCGTGCGGCTGAAGGCGATGGTGTTGGAATCGGCGTTGACGATGGTGGATGCCGTGAAGGTTGCGGTTGAGCCGTTGAGAGCAACCTGCTCCGTGCCCAGGCCGATGTCGTCATTGTTGGTGCCGTCCAGAAGCGCGCGAAGATTGCTGATCTTGGTGGCTGTGGCAGCGATGCCGGCTGCTGGAGTTGCCTGATCCAAGCCCCAAAGCACGGTGCGGATCAAGCCTGCGTGATATGCCTCGACGGCTAGAATGCCGGCTGCCGCGGCCAGGTTGGCGGAGACAGTCAGCGCACCGGCCGCGCCGTGATAGGCGGTGACGCCTACATCTTCGAAGATGTAGGAGCCAAGCAGGAAGTTAACGTCGCTGGCAAAGGGATCGAATGCCGGTCCGATGCCGGCCGCGCTCGCTGCCGCGTTGAAGCTGTTGTACAGGTCGATGTTCGGCTGCGCCACGGCAGACATGCCCAGCGCGCCGCGCAGAAAGCTGACATGCTTGCGCTCTTCGTCTGCGATCTCCTTGGCGTACGAGGCCACTGCCGGTATGGTGAAGGGAACTTTGCAACTAGCTACGCCGGTGGGCTTCACGGTAACTGAACCACCGCCGGTGGTGGAGGTGCCCGCCCCGATTCCGATGCCGACCTGATCGATGGTCTGGCCGGAGTCGGCGAGCGTGTAAAACTGCGCCTCGAGGTATTCGAGGTTCAGCGCAAAGTTGAGGTAGTCGGCATCTGTGAGTGTTGTCTGCGCACTGGCCTTGGTGCTTCCCAGAATCAGGCCAGCCAACGCGGTGCCACCCATCGTCATCAGCCTGCGGCGGCTGGAAACGATCATCTCGTCCAAAATCAAAGTCTCTGTGGTTGCCATGATTGTTTGTCCTTAAGGGTTGGTGGATTTGATATTTCCATTCAGGCCGGAGGGGAAAAATCCACCGGACATCACATTGCCGTTGGGCGAGGCATAGACGATATTCAATACCTGCGAAGGCGTGCGGGAAAAGGCGATTGCGTTGGTCGTATCGGCGGCCACAACCGTAGTTGCGCTGAGGGCGGTTTCATTGCCTCCGCCGAGCGTCGCGCGCAAAGCGGAGATTTGATTGGCGTAGCCGACATATGTGCTTCCGGCCTGCAGAATCAGGGTACGAACCTCCGCGGCGTGATAGGCTTCGACAGCCATGATGCCGGCTGCGACGCCGAGATATGTCTTATTGGTCAACACCGGAGCCGCACCGTGATACGCCGTCACACCCACATCTTCGAAAACAAAAGCTCCAACCAGAAACGCATCGAAGCTGCCGAATGGATTGAACGAGGCCCCGATGCCCGCAGCCATGGCTGCTGCGTTGAAGCTGTTGGTGAGGTCGATGGCGGGACACGGCACAGCGGCTGATCCCAGAGCGGAACGAAGAAAGCGCACATGATTCAGTTCGTCTTGCGCGATCTCGTAGGCGTATTCCTGCTGAACCTTGCTGGTGAAAGGAACCTGAGTTCCCCCGGTGACGGCACCTGCGCCCGAGCCCATGTCTGCCGCCGACAAGCCAGTGCCGGTAGCCGCGATCAGGTAATACGAAGCTTCAAGGTATTCGAGGTTGAGAGCGAAATTCAGGTAATCCGCATCTGTCAGAGTGGGATTCACAGGCGGGTTGGGTGTTGTTTGCGGTTGGAAGTGATTATTGCAACCCACTGCGGTCAGAGCCGCAGCGGTGCCTGCGCCAGCAAGAAACTTCCGCCGGGTCAGAGCCTTATGGATGAGATCATCGACATTGCGCACAAGTGCACCTCTCTCAATCTGCGATTAACTTCGGGCTGATATCGGTAAACAGAGACGAACTCCGTTCAGACGTGATGATCCGCGCTTCCCGCTGTTCAAGTGGGAGCGAGTTACTGACGCTGTCAGTATTCTTTGGCAAATCCCTTCTCAGGAGTTGCCTGCTGGCTAGGAACGCAGCGTACCTGTTTTCGGATTGGTGTTGAAAACAATTGTTGTAAGCTTTGCGCAAATCTGTGCAAAATAGGCCGGGTACGAGAGCTTTCCTTCTGCGTGGTATGAATTTTCAGATGTCGCGGCTGTGGCTGATATTCTGGTCCTTTAGCTGAAAGCGATGACAGACAAGCCCAATTCAATCGCGCGTCCTCTTACTTCCTTCTCTGTTGCGGCAGTGTGGATACTGTTGCTGACTGTTTTTGCCGCGGTGTATGCAGCTTCGTTGTTTACACCTCCACTGCTGGATGACGCCGATGCGACCCATGCCCAGGCTGCGGCGCACATGGCGGAAACCGGCGATCTGGTTACGCTGAAAGTGAACGGCATCCGCTACCTGGAGAAGCCGCCGCTCCCCTACTGGATCGTTGCCGGTTTATACCGTGTGCTAGGCCAGAATGCTTTTGCGACGCATCTTCCCAATGCGCTGGCTGTATTGGGCTGCGCCTGGATTGCGTGGCTGTGGTGCCGTCGCGCCTGGGGTGACCGCGCAGCGTTCTACGCAGCCTTGGGAACACTGACTGCATGTGGTCCGTTCCTCTTCACGCGCTTTGCGATTCCAGAGGCACTACTGAGCTTTCTGTTACTGCTGGCTCTCTACTGCCTGATCACCGGGCTTGAAAGTAAGCGGCCAGGGCGCTTCTACCTGGCCTGGGCCGCACTCGCGCTGGCCATGCTGACCAAGGGGCTGATTGCGCCTATTTTCTTCGTTGCCGCCGCAGTGCCGACGCTGCTGTTGAGCGGGCAGTGGCGGCGCTGGCGCCAACTCAAGCCGATCTCAGGATTTTTGCTCTTCCTCGCCATTGCCGCGCCATGGCACATCCTGGCCGGTATGCGCAATCCCGATCAGGGGCATCCCGTCGGCAATATCCCCACGCCGGGAAACGTGCATGGCTTCTGGTACTTCTACTTTCTCAACGAACACGTCTTCCGTTTCCTGGGAACGCGTTTTCCCCATGACTACAACCGGCTACCTTTTGTGTATTACTGGGCGCTGCACCTGGTATGGCTTTTCCCCTGGAGCCTGTTCATTCCCGCGGCTCTGATCATAGCCTGGAAGACGCGCCACACCTGGATGCAGCACCTGCGCCGCGATGCCGGCCAGACCGTGGACTTCTACCTTGACCACGCCGTTCGCGAAGATGTAGCCAGCTACGTCTTTCGGCTCAAATTTCGCACTCGCTCTGCGTGGCTTCTTGGCCTCTTCTCGGCTTTTACGCTGCTGTTCTTTTCGCTGTCGACCAACCAGGAGTATTACACCTGGCCGGCGTGGATCCCCCTGATTATGCTCACCGCAAGCATGTTGGCCGGCATAGAGCAGAGTTGGGAAAGCGCCCACCAGGCAAAGGCAAGAGGAGAAGTCACGAAGACACGCGTCGCCGGCAGTCTCTGGGTTCTGAACGCGCATATCCTGTTTACCGTCATTGGAGCCGGTGTTGCGGCTGCGCTGTTTCTTGGCCTATGGGATTCGCGCAATCTGCCCTATGTCTCGGACATCGGCACACTACTCGCTCATCGCGCCGTGGGCGACTATTCGCTCTCGATGTCTCACTTCTTTGACCTGACCGGTCCTTCGTTCGCAGCCTTGCGCCTGCCCGCGATCATCGCAGCCATTGTGCTCCTGATCGGCCCGAGTACCGGCCTGGGGCTGCGTCTAGTCCGGCGCAATGTAGCCGCGACGGTGAGCCTGGGGCTTACCGCAGCCGCATTTCTTGTTGCTGCGCACATCGCTTTTGCCCGCTTCGAGCCCATGCTGAGTTCAAAGCAATTGGCCGACACGATCATGAAAGAGGGCAATCCGGATGAGGACTTCATCATCTTCGGCGATCAGTCCGACGCTTCTTCCGTGGTCTTCTACACGCATCGCTTCTTCGGCCATCCGGCGTTGTTGGTGCATGGAGCGGCATCGTCGCTGCTTTGGGGCTCCTGCTATCCTGATGCGCCAAAGATCTTCCTGACTGAAGATCAGCTTGCAGCACAGTGGGGTCGCGGCAATCGCCACTGGCTCTTTGCGCAGGACACAAACCGAAGCAAGGTGCAGCAGCTTCTGTCAGGACGGCTCATCGCCGTTCAGACCATCGCCGATAAAACACTGTGGACCGATCGTCCGCTGAACTAAAGTCCTGCGCCTCGAAATAAGGGCAGACTACTTCTTGCTGCGCGTCTCTTCCAGATATTGCACATAGCCCAGCAGCGCACCCCAATGATAGAAGCGATCGCTGCTGGTGGCGTCATCGCCGGTGCCCAGAATTGCGTTGTAGTTCTCATGCACGTGGCCTTTTTCACGCCATTCTTTGCTAAACAGCTTGAATGACTTTTCCGCGAACCCCCGGCGTGCGCCGGCGGCATCGTAGTTTTGCAGGCCAAGGTAGACGAGATAATTCATCGGTCCCCAGATGCGTCCTCGCCAGTAGTTCTGATCCTTGAAAGCAGGATCGTCGCGCGCAATCGCCGGAATCACCCACTCGCCCCAGAACTCTTTCGAGTTGAGCAGGTGTTCATCGATCATGCGTCTGGCCTGTTCGTCACTTGCGGCATGAGCAAGCAGCGGATAGAAGTTGGTCGGTGAAAGTCGCGTGCTGAACTGTCCGGTGTGCAGGTCCTTGTTGAGGTAGATCCCTTTCTCCTCGCTCCAGAGTGTCGCCAGCTTTTGTTTGTAGCGCGCGCTTCGTGCGCGAATCTCACGTGCATCGTCCGTCTTTTGAAGAGCGTCTGCAATCTGCGCCAGCGCATCGCAGTCGGCGATGTACATGCTCATCAGGCCCACATCGGCAAACTCCAGCAGATGCGACTCGGCATTATAGGTCGTGTCGTCATACATGGGACTGTTATCCAGGCCCGATTCAAGAATGGCGCCGGAGCGTTTACCGCGCGTGTCGTCATCGAGGTTCTCTGGCTGATTCTTTCCGTCACTGCCCCACGTCAGATACCCCTGGATATCGCGATGCTGCGACCACCAGAGATTCCACCGCAGAAGATAGGGATAGGCTTCTTCCAGAAACCATCGCTCATGAAACTTGTCGTAGATGCCGAGCACGGTAATCGCTCCCACTGGCGGCTCCGAACGATCCGAGCTTTTCCAGCCGCCGTGGCGCGCGTAGTTCGGCACAAAGCCCTCAGCGGTCGATTCATGCAGCGTCTCGATTGCATTTGCATACGCCAGGTCGCGGTCGCCCATCGAGGCCATGGTCGCGGCAAAAAATGTGTCCCAGTCAAAGATCACGTAACCGCCCCAGCCCACACTCCAATCGCGGCTCACCGGTGAAACCACGCGCCGTTTGCTTGGCTCATAGATCGTGTCCCAACCCAGAGTTGTTTCGATCGAGTCCAGAATCGGCCCGCTCTCACCGGCTGCCTCAACAGAATGCAAATATCCCTGATGTTGCCGCTCAATGATCGCAGCAACTTCCGCAATTGTGCGTCGTTTGCCTGTAGTGATTCCTACCGGTTGTGTCATGTCGGCCGCAAAGTAAGGCCCGCTCACCGGCAGGTTGCCATGATCGCCGGCCTGTTGTTCAGTGCAAGTGCAATAGACAGGTATGGTTCCCGAGCCGCCATGCGTTTCGATGGAGTCTGAGTGTTTGAGCGCTGTGCCCGGCAGGTTCCAGAGAAAGTTCGTCGAGAAAACAATCGTCGCTGGAACGGAGAACTTTTTCTTGGTCTCAAGAGGAGTAGCCAGCAGTACCAGATCATCGCCCTCGTGCGCGCTCTGCACGCGCGCCTCCCGCTCTTTCCATGTAACTTTCAGGTCGGTGTAGCTGCCGTCCCAGGCGTGAGCTCCGGGAAATACCTGGCCGCGCCCTACGAATGTTTGGCTGAGAAAATCGTCGCCACCCTCAGTTGTGTTGTTTTTTAGTCCGACCTGAATCGCCAGTCCTTCAGGCAGCAACACATGTGTGGTCATACTGTTCACGTCCCACGTGTTCCAACCCCGCGCCAGCCTGTGCTGCACTTCTGTGTAGCGTGTGGAAACCGGTGCCACTGTTGTTGGCTTGATTGCCTGGGCGTATGACCACACGGCACATATGGCGAGGATTGCGAAAAGCGAGAACCATCTGAATCTGAACATGCTGGCTATCCTCGGCTACAGTGGGCTCGATTGACAACCTGCAAAAGAGTAGATGTCAGTCAGCCGCGCGCATCAGGCCGCCGGGAAGCAGTTTATAGAGCCTGCCGCGCCACACAACTGTGCTGGAGAAATAACTCGCGGCCCAGAAGAAGAAGCCCATCAGATCGCGGACAGGAAAGAGAATATACAGCCCGAACCAGTCCAGATCATGAACGATCTTGCTTCCGGCAGCCCAGGCGATAGCCCAGCGTGTGAGAATCGTCCATGCGAGAAGCGCCGCACCAAGGATGGGTCGATGGAGTGCGAGAGCAGCGCCAAGAGCTAGCAGGCCAAAGGGCATGCTGAAGGTAAGCGCAGTTCCGAAGTGGCCTTTAGGCCGTGAGAATCGGGTGGATTTCATCCACCTGACCTGGTGTTTCAGGGAGTCCAGCAAGCCGGAATTGATGATCATGTGGTCGATCACATGATGGCTCAACGCTACAGTGCGCCCCTGTTGGAAGACGTAATTCCCAAGCAGGTAATCGTCAGAGCAGTAGTCACCAAGTATGCCCATGCCGCCCATCGTTTCGATACATTCACGGCGAACGGCCATGGTAGGCCCCAGAACAAATTGCATGCCTTCAAGCATGTTGGCCACGAGCACGCCCGCGGTCATTTCTACCGACATGCCGACCGCTTCAAGCCGTGCCCACAGGCCGCCTTCAACCGCGACACCGCGGTACAGGCAGGTCATCGCTCCGGTGCCTGCATCAGCAAAAGGCGCGGCAACAGCGCGCAGATAATCCGACGTTACGCGCACATCTGAATCGCTGATGACCAGTAGATCGTGTTGGGCTGCCGCGGTCATCAGTTCAAGTGAGTGAACTTTGGCATTGATGTACTTCGGTTCGCCCGTGGAGAGAAAACGCGATGAGATTTGGGGATAGCGCGCAGCGACGCGGCGTGCGATTTCCAGGCCTGCATCGTTCTCGCTAGCTGCACAAAAGAGGAGCTCATACGACTCGGCAGGATACTCCTGCTCGAAAAAAGTGGCTAGATTCTCCTCGAGATCGGGCTCGCTGCCGTGGAGCGGCTTGAGCAGGCTCAAAGGTGGAGTAAAGCTCGACGCTGGGGAATGACGGCTGCGTAGATGGTGCCGCGCTCCCGCCAGAACCATGCCCGCGAAGACAGTGGAAGTAAGCAGGCCGAAGATCCCGATCACGAGCAGAGAGAGCAGCATCCGATTTCCGTCAGTACAGGATACTGGCTAATTCCCAGCTGTGATTCAGGCAGTGATTTCGGTTATGGTTTAGATGCATTGCGCTGGCTCGTTGCCTTGCCCGGCACAGGGGTCTGTCGAGGCACGATGATCGGCTTGCGCAGCGGCACCATGGCCGATTTAGAAGCAGCGCCCGCGGCCTGCGTCATGTGGTCCAGCATTTCGGTGCGCACATATTCCACAAAGCTGTGCATCTGGCGGTTCATCTCTTCCATGCGCTCGCGCATCTGCAGAATGATGGCGATACCGGCGATGTTGACGCCCAGATCGCGCGCCAGGTTCAGGATGAACTCCAGCCGCTCGATGTCCTCTTCCGTGTAGAGCCGCGTGTTGCCTTCGGTGCGCGAGGGCTTCAGCAGCCCTTCGCGCTCGTAGAGGCGCAAGGTCTGCGGGTGAATGTCATACATCTCGGCCACCGCCGAGATCATGTACGCGCCTTTGGATTTCCGTTTCGCTGTCATGGCCGGTCTGAGATGAATTTGCTCACAGCTTATCAAACAATGTAACGCGCGGGTCTTGATTGTTGAGTTTGGCGAATTCGCGCATGATCTCGCGGCTGCGTTCGTCATTGAGCTGCGGTACAACGACCTCCACGGTCACGATCTCATCGCCGCGCTGCCCGGCAACCGAAGCGCTCTCGACGCCGCGCTCCCGCATGCGCAGCTTCTGCCCGCCCTGCGTTCCCGGCGGGATGCGCAGTTGTGCGCGTCCATCAATCGTCGGCACATCGACCTTTGCGCCCAGCGCCGCTTCAGCCACGGTGATCGGGACACTGAGATGAATGTCGTCTCCCACGCGCGTAAAGACCGGGTGCGTGCCGGTGCGCACGATCACATAGAGATCGCCCGCAGCGCCGCCATTGGTTCCGGCGTTGCCCTTGCCCTGCAGGCGGATGCGCTGTCCGTCGCGGGTACCGGCCTTGATGCGGAACTCGATGGATTCTGTCCGATGCACCAGGCCCTCGCCGTGGCAAGTGGGGCAGGCGTTGGTGATGCGTCCTGAGCCGCCGCAGCGAGGGCAGGAAATATTGAACTTCATGCGGCCGCCCATCTGGGTCACCTGTCCAGTGCCGCTGCACTCCGGGCATTGCATGGGAGCGCCAGAAGACGCCTGGCCGTGGCAGGTCGGGCACACCTCTTGGCGACGAATATCGATGCGGGCATTCCCGCCGCGGATCGCGGTCCAGAACTCGATGGGAGCCTGATATTCAAGGTCTGTTCCAGGCTCAGGGCCTCGCGCACGTTTAGGCTGTTCGTTCCCTGTAAAGATGCCGGAGAAAATGTCACGGAAGCTGCCCCAGGACGCCGATCCTGCGCCCTGTCCTCCTGCTGATGGTCCCTGCCCGGCCTGGAAGCCGGAGAAGTCGAAGCCGCCGAAGTCGACCGGCGGTCCCTGGCGATGGCCAGCCTGTTGGCGTGCGTACGCCTCGGCCGTTGCAGGGTCAATTTGATCGGAGTAGAACCCGACCTGATCGTAGACCTTGCGCTTCTTCTCGTCCGAAAGGATGTCATTGGCTTCGGAGATCTCTTTGAACTTCTCCTCGGCTTTCTTGTCGTTGGGGTTGACATCGGGGTGATATTTGCGCGCAAGCTTGCGGAACGCCTTGCGAATCTCGTCCGCGGAGGCCGTCTTCTTGACGCCAAGAGCGCCGTAATAGTCTTTGTTCTGGGTCGTTGACATAGGTCGTCTACTGTAATTCTAGTCCTATTTGCACTCAGTTTATTTGATTCTTCTCGACTCCGATTGGCTTCAACCGGGAATGGAACCAGAAAGCAAATTTCGTTTCCGGCCAATGGCCGTTTGTTTTATGATGCCGCCGGCTGAGTAAAGACGGCGAATCACTTCTGAAAGGCGAGAGCATGACAACAACAGCAAGCGTAGAAATCAGTCAGGTTCCGAAGGGAAGGCTTTGGGGCGGATGGACGCTGACCGTACTAGTCGGGCTTTTTCTGCTTTTTGACGCGGCCGGAAAGCTGATGATGCCGATTTTCGTCGTCGACGCATTCAACCGGCTCGGCATTCCAACCGGGATCGGCGTCGCAATCGGCGTCATCCTGACTGTGTGCACGGTGATCTACCTGATTCCGCGTACTGGGGTGCTCGGCGCGGTGTTGCTCACCGGCTATCTCGGTGGAGCAATTGCCATTCACATGCGCGCCGGCAGCACTTTATTCGAGATGATTTTCCCTGCGCTCTTCGGCATCCTGGCCTGGATTGGAATCTATCTGCGTGAGCCTCGTCTTGGCGCGGTCATGCCGTTCCGAAGGCGATAGTACCCTGCACGTCCTCCGCAAGAATGCGATCGAAGGCGTGTTATCGTTTGTGCAATATGGGAAATCCGATTCCAAAAAGCACCTTTGGAGTGAGTGCTGTTGCGGCCTTGGTTTTATTGGGAGCGGCTCTACCAGGCTACGCGCAGCTTGGCCACGTTGCTGTAAATCTAATGTTGCAGGTAGATGCGAGCACAATAGACATGCCACATGATGCTAGTGCGCTTATGGAATTGGGTGCTCGCTTGAATGGGTTGGCTGGAGAGGGTGTGAAGCCTTGGCATCTAAAAGCAAGTTACACCGTATTGGATGAACAAGGTAAGGCAAAGGAGCAGGGAACATTTGAAGAGTTTTGGGTTGGTCCACGCAGAAACCGAATCACTTATACCGTAGGTGCAGAATCTGAAACGATTTATACGACCGACGACGGCAGTTTGCGGGCAGGAATACTGTCTGAGCCGAGTAGCTTGGCTCAGGAAGTCGATCTGGAGTTTGTCCGACCACTTCCTGCACTGGCTTACATCGAGCATCAGAGCTTTGAAAAGCACACGCAGAAGGTGGGTGAAGCAAAGGTCGAGTGCGTTGAGGAGAAGCCTGTTTCTGGTTTTCAGCACATGGGACCCTCGCTAAATATGTATTGCTTCAATCAGGACAAACCGATCCTGCGCATCGATGTCTCCGCTGCGGGACGCAAGCAGGCGATTCGCAACGCCATCGTGGTGTTTGAAGGGAAATATATTCCCAAGGATATTCGCCTCACGGAATCAGATAAAACTTCGATTTCGGCACACTTGGAAAGCCTTGAGTTGATTTCGCATGTCGTAGACGCTGACTTTACGCCACCTGCTGATGCCAAGCCGTTGCCACGCAGAGTCTCAATTTCCAGCGGTGTGGCAGCGGGCTTGCTGCTCAAGCAGGTGCCTCCGCATTATCCAGACAAGGCTAATATGGCGCGCGTTTCGGGCACGGTCTCGATTCGTGTGCGCATCGGCACAGACGGGCTGGTTCACAATCCAGAGATAGTCAGCGGGCCGCCGATGCTGCAGCAAGCTGCACTCGAAGCAGTCAAAGGCTGGGCTTATCGGCCTTACTTGCTGAATGGCGAGGCGATTGAGGTCGATACGCAGGTAAACATTATTTTCAATCTGGCGCCGTAGAAACATGTTGGCCTAGCAGACTTTCAGCGAGAACCGCAACCAAACTGGCATCGAGCTTGGTTTGGATAAGAGAAGCCGAACTATTCACCAATAGAAGAAAAAGGGGCAGACGACATTCCTGTCGCCCACCCCTGAGTTTCTGCCGCTGTAAGCGGCGGCTGCCTGCATCGCAGATGCTTATTTCTTTTCGTCGACGTCTACGTACTCGGCGTCGATTACGCCTTCGTCTTTCTTGGCTTCCGCGGTTGATTCGCCTGTGGGCTGGCTTTCTGTGGGGTTGGCGCCGGCTGCGGCGTTGGCCTTGTAGAGGACTTCGGCCATCTTGTGCGAGGCGGTGGTCAGCTTCTCCTGCTGTGCCTTGAGCTCAGCCGCGGGGGCATTGTTTTCGAGGGCCTTGCGGGCATCGGCGAGAGCAGCTTCTACCTCGCTGCGCTCAGAACCCTGAACCTTGTCGCCGGCTTCCTTCAGCATCTTGTCGATGTTGTAGGTGAGCGAGTCGAGGCCGTTGCGGGCTTCGATCTGCTCGCGCTGTTCCTTGTCCTCAGTGGCGTGGGCTTCGGCTTCCTTGGCCATGCGATCGACCTCTTCCTTGCTCAGGCCTGAGCTGGAAGTGATGGTGATGCGCTGATCCTTGCCGGTGGCCTGATCCTTGGCGGTGACGTTCAGAATGCCGTTGGCGTCGATGTCGAAGGTGACTTCAATCTGAGGCACGCCGCGCTGCGCCGGAGGAATCCCGGAGAGCTTGAACTTGCCCAGGGTACGATTCTGCGCAGCCATGGGGCGCTCACCTTGAAGGACGTGAACTTCGACCTCGGTCTGCGAGTCGGCTGCGGTGGAGAAGGTTTCGGACTTCTTGGTGGGGATGGTGGTGTTGCGCGGAATCATCGGCGTGGCGACTCCACCCAGGGTTTCAATGGCCAGGGTCAGAGGGGTCACGTCGAGCAGCAGCAGGTCCTTCACGTCGCCTGCGAGCACGCCGGCCTGAACGGCTGCGCCGATGGCTACGACTTCGTCAGGATTAACACCGCGATGCGGCTCCTTGCCGAAGAGCTCCTTGACCATCTCCTGGATCTTGGGCATGCGGGTCTGTCCGCCGACGAGGACGACTTCATCGACTTTCTTGGCGTCGATCCCGGCGTCGGCGAGAGCTTTCTTGGTGGGCTCAAGCGAACGCTGCAATAGGTCGCCTACGAGCTGCTCGAGCTTGGCGCGGGTCAGCTTGCGGACCAGATGCTTGGGACCGGTGGCGTCGGCAGTGATGAAGGGCAGGTTGATCTCCGTCTCCATGGTGGTGGAGAGCTCGATCTTGGCTTTTTCTGCGGCGTCCTTGAGGCGCTGCAGGGCCATTTCGTTGCCCTTGGAGGCGAGGTCGAGACCTTCTTCGGATTTGAATTCGCTAATGAGCCACTCGACGATGCGCTGGTCGAGGTTGTCGCCGCCCAGGTGGGTGTCGCCGTTGGTGGACTTGACTTCGATGACGCCTTCGCCGACTTCGAGGATGCTGATGTCGAATGTACCGCCGCCGAAGTCGTAGACGGCGATGGTCTCTTCTTTCTTCTTGTCGAGACCATAGGCGAGAGCGGCAGCCGTGGGCTCGTTGACGATGCGCTTGACGTCGAGACCGGCGATCTTGCCGGCGTCTTTGGTGGCCTGGCGCTGGGCGTCGTTGAAGTAGGCGGGGACGGTGATAACGGCTTCCGTGACGGTCTCGCCGAGGTAGGCTTCGGCGGCCTTCTTCAGCTTCTGGAGGATCATCGCGGAGATTTCAGGAGCTGTGTAGGGCTTGCCCTGGGCAACGACCACGATATGGTCGCCCTGCTGCTCAACCTTATAGGGAACCATCTTCATTTCGTCGTTGACTTCGTTATAGCGACGGCCCATGAAGCGCTTGATCGAAAAGATGGTGTTTTCCGGGTTGGTGATGGCCTGGCGCTTGGCGACTTGGCCGACCAGGCGTTCGCCGGACTTTGAAAAGGCGACGATTGAGGGGGTAGTGCGCGCACCCTCTTCATTTGCAATGACTTTGGGCTCGCCGCCTTCGAGGACGGCGACGCAGGAATTGGTGGTTCCAAGATCGATACCGATAATTTTTGCCATATTGTTGTTTACCTACCTAAGAGAGATCGGACTTTTGTACTGTTTCAGTATCAATAGATGAGTGAGTTGTTGTCAAGGATTCTTTAGTGTTGATAGATAATACCTCTGAACAATTTGGAGCAGAACGAGGGAGGGAATCCGGATGAATCAGTGACCTCCGGTTCATCATCGAAGAACTTCCGGGGAACATTTCCTTACTAAGTGTTGTGTTTACATATAGTTATTGTATTTTATCTCTTCTGCGGTGAAAGTCACTTAATCGTTGACTGAAGCGCATTCTAGTCACTATAGTTGGGGCACTTCCGGGGAGGGTTTCTGTGAGACTTTTGAAGTTTCTGCTGCCTTTTGCGCTACTGCTTGGCCGGCTGGAGGCCCAGACTTACCAGGCGAATTGGGAATCGTTGGACAAACGCCCGACACCTTCCTGGTACACCGATGCCCGTTTTGGCATTTTCATTCACTGGGGTGTGTACTCAGTGCCGGCTTATGCACCTGTGCTGCCGGGCAAACTGGCCTACTCCGAATGGTACTGGGAACAGATGACGCAGGGGCGGGATAATCCGAAGGCCAATGGCATCGAGAGCGGTACATGGGAGTTTCACAAGAAGAACTTTGGTCCCGACTACCCTTACCAGAACTTTGCGCCGCAGTTCCATGCCGAGCTGTTTGACCCTACCCACTGGGCGGATGTGCTGGCCAACTCCGGTGCGAAGTATGTTGTGCTGACCTCGAAGCACCACGAAGGGTTCGCGCTGTGGCCGAGCAAGGAGGCTACGCGGGACTGGGGCCGCCCCTGGAATTCGGTGGACGAAGGACCGAAGCGTGATCTGATGGGCGACCTAAGCGAAGCCGTGCGCGCCAAAGGGCTGCACATGGGCTACTATTACTCGCTCTACGAGTGGTACAACCCGATCTGGCTCAAGGACAAGGAGAGATACACGCGCGAGCACATGTTCCCGCAGTTCAAGGACATGGTGACGCACTACAAGCCGGAGATCATCTTCAGCGATGGCGAGTGGGACTTGACCTCCGACGAGTGGCACAGCCCCGAGTTGCTGGCGTGGCTGTTTAACGAGTCACCGGTGAAGGACAATGTCGTCATCAACGACCGTTGGGGCAAGGAGACGCGCCACAAGCACGGCGGCTACTACACAACTGAGTACACGTCGGGGATGAGCGATTCCAGCCATCCGTGGGAGGAGAACCGCGGCATCGGCTTCAGCTTTGGGTTCAACCGCGCTGAGCAGCTCAAGGATTATCACACGGGCCGTGATCTAGTGATCATGCTGGCAGACACGGTAAGCCGTGGCGGCAACCTGTTGCTGGATATCGGACCGGACGGCGATGGAACGATTCCAGTTGTGATGGAGGAGCGGCTGCATCAGATCGGCGATTGGCTGAAGATCAATGGCGAGGCGATCTACGGCACCAAGCCATGGACAGCTACGCGGCAGTGGAGCGCCGGCGAAATTCCCAAGGCAGACTATTCCGGTGAGTTCAACAGCGACTATGACATTGCCAAACTCGCTTCAAAACCTGCAGCGGGCAAAGCTGGCATCGAAGCCTTCTTCACCAGCAAAGGCAACGACCTTTATGCCATTCTGCCCCGCTGGGTCAGCGGCACGTTGACACTAAAAGATGTAGGCGCAGCAAAGTCGGTTTCGCTACTCGGGAACGATATCCCGCTCAAATTTAAAGCTTCCGGTAAGTCGCTCGTGATCCAGCTACCCGACCTGCCCGAAGAACTCCGTGGGGAAGCAGCCTGGACGCTGAAGATCAGCCGATAAAGCGAAGGTGAGGAAGCAGCCCTGAGCGCGATTCCGATTGAGAAGCGAGATCAGACAGAAGATCGCAGCATGTCCCAATCGGGCCGGATAGCACGCTACTATCGGCCGGAGCTGGACGCATTGCGCCTCTTCGCGTTCATGATCGTCTTCATCGTGCATCGCATGGACTGGGTTCCAATCGATGAGAAGCAGCACTACTGGCTCTACAATCTGTGCTTGCTCGGCAACTTTGGGGTTCCGGTTTTCTTTCTGTTGAGTGCGTTTCTGATCACCGAGCTGCTATTTCGTGAGAGAGATGTGACGGGAACGATCCGCCTCAAGGACTTCTACATGCGCCGCATTTTGCGCATCTGGCCGCTGTATTTTCTGGTTTTCTACGGACTGGTGGTGCTGGGATATTTTGTGCCGTGGGCCGGGCCGAAGGATCCGTGGAGCTGGCTGGCGTTCTCGCTGTTTGCAGGCAATTGGTGGATCTGCGCGCATGGATGGATACCGGCGTTTCCGGTGAACCCGCTTTGGAGCATCTCGGTCGAGGAGCAGTTCTATATTGCCGTGCCCATCATTGCTCTCTACGGCAAACGATTTGGCGTGAAGGCGGTTTCGCTGCTGCTGATCGTGGGTTCGTCCGTGGCAGTAACGCTGTACGCAATACATGGGTGGAAAGGCTTCAGCAGTCAGTGGACCAACAGCTTCGTGGAGTTTCAGTTCTTTGCCGCGGGTACGCTGCTCTCCATCTATTTGAAGGGCCGTGTCCCAGCTTGGCATCCGGCGGTGCGATTGTTTGTGTGGCTGTCGGGAATAAGCTGCTGGTTCATTGCATCGACGCAACTGGGGGTACAGGCCGATACGCCGCATTCGACCGTAGCGCAGGCGCCGGCAGGCTGGGCACTGGTCCTGCTTGGGACGGTGCTGATTTTCCTGAGTCTTCTTGGTATGCCGGAGAGGCTTCTACCAAAACTAATTGTCTATCTCGGGCGTATCTCTTATGGGCTGTATCTCTTCCACGAGACAATGAACTTCTTCGTCTTCCAAATGGGCAAGGCGTGGCTGATCCAGTTGGGTGCCTGGCTGCATTTAGGCGCGTGGAAGAATATGCTGGGTTCGGCACTGGCGCTGGCAATGACCGTCCTCGTTGCGCATGTCTCGTACCAGCTTTATGAGAGGCCGTTTTTACGGCTGAAGAAACGATTTACAGTTGTGCCTTCACGGGATGAACGCTAGTGCAGATCAGGCAAATGGCTGACTTCGAAGTCAGGATAGAAGCGGAAGGAATGTCCGCTGCTGTTCATCGTACTGCTCGATGCGGCCGCTGAGGATGTCGTAGTACCAGCCGTGAATTTCGAGTTGGCTATGGGCCAGAGCTTTGGCGACTGCGGGCTGGGCGCGAAGATTGGCAAGCTGGGCGACGACATTGCCACGAATAATTGAGCAGAGTTCAGCATGCTCACCCTCTTCCGGTCGGAGCGGCTGGCGATGGCTGAAGGCTCCTTCGACGTGGTGCAGCCAGCGGCTGGCTTTGGGTAGATTTGCGAGGCTTTTGCGGTTAAGAGCGGCTTTGAGTGCGCCGCAGTCGGAATGGCCGCAGAGGATGATGTGAGGGACCTTGAGGACTTCTACAGCGTATTCGATGGTAGCCGTCACGCCGTCGACATCATTCCCGCTGACAGGAACCACATTACCGATGCAGCGGGAGATGAAGAGGTCTCCGGGGCTGGTTTGGAGAATGAGGTCGGGGACAATGCGCGAGTCGGAACAGGTGATGAAAAGGTAATGCGGGGCCTGCGACTCGGCCAGGAGATGGAACTGGTCCCGCTTGCGGGGAAAGCTTTCGCGGTGGAAATGCTTATGCCCTTCGATCAACTTCTGCATCGATTCATCCATGCTTCCAGCCTATCGTAATGGCATGAGGCGGATGTAGCCGAGGGAATCGCCGCAATGAAAAACTTCTCTTTAAAGCACCTCAATGAGTGCGAGTGAACGAGGTAGTAGTTCGAGATCGAGGACGCTGGGCAGTTCGACCTCGCGCTGGCTTTGTTCGCCGTCGATATACAGCGAAAGCTTCTTTACCCCGCTGCCTTGAAGGTGGAGTCTGGGAGACTCACCCAGGTCGGCGAAGTTTGCCAGCACCACGCCGATGCGCCCATCATGCGCCTGCCAGGTGGCCGACTGCACTGTGGCTTCTTTGCCCCATCCGAAGTCCCGCATGGTCACATTGCTCACAGTCCAGGGCCGTAACATGCGGCCATAGATCAGGTAGTCACGCGCCAGGCCGGTTCGGAGTTTGTTTACGCGCTTGGTCCAGTCGAAGATGGCGTTTTGATCGGGAACGGCGCGAGTCCAGGTCTGATCCCAGTCATAGGTAATCCGCCCCTTGTCGCGGAGGGTGAAATTGATCATGTACCCGGTGACGAAAGCTCTAGCGACTGAGAGGCGCAGGCTTTCATCGCTGATGCGGTTTGTATACAGGCCTTCATGGCCGTTGCCGTATTCGTGATAGATGAAGGAATATAGCGGGCAGGTCCGGATGCGCGCATCCCATATCTGAAAATCCTGCAGATAGACTTCCGGGGTTGCCGCCTCGCAGGACATGGCCATATCGGGGTTCACCGATTTTGCCGCGGCCACATGGGCTTTGAGCAGATCATTGAAGGCTGTGATCATCCACGGGCCGGGAACCGGGGGATGATTGTGATCCATCGAATAGCAGGCCTTCGGTCCTGGTCCCTGGTCAAATTGCTGCACCATGGAGGGGCCAAATTCCGACATTTTGCGAGTCATGTCGATCACCAGGTTTTGGGCTCGCGTTGTGACCACACACGCGCTGTAGCTGGTGCGCCATGCGCCTACGCCGCCATCCTCCAGGGGCGTGCCGTCCCAATTGTGAGCCACTGCCGCTTGGCCGCCGTTGGCGTGGTAATAGGGCATACCGTCGTACTTCGTATTTTTCTGCGAGGTGACCCAGTTAAGGCCGTCACCATAGATACCGGGGAACCAGCCTTTGGCTCTGGCGCCGGCCATGAACGCTTTCATGGCAGCCTCTCCTCCGACCGGAGGAAAAGCGTCGGGCTGAACCCAGGGCCCGGCATGTTCCCAGTTGAAGATCATCGGCATAAGCGGAGAGTCGAAGCCGGCTGCAACCTTTTCAAGATAAGGAAGGGCATTGGTAGCAGGCGTGTATTCCTCATTCACCGCCGCAGGTGGATCCCAGTCGGCCTGGCCTCGCATGGGGAACATGATTCCAATGGGAGATTCGGTAATCCACTTTGGCACATCCTTCCTTTGCCTAAGTGTGGTTGCGCAGAAGGGCTGCTTCACCGCCCAGTCCCTGTAGATTTCAGCCGCCGCATACCAGTCGCCGTGGAAAGTACCGAGCACTACGTTGTACGGCAGCTTATCTTCAGAGGGGCCGCGCGTTCCGGGATAATGTCCGATTCCCATGGTGACGCCGTCATCTTCCAGCAGCGGATCGATGAACTTTGGCAGGCCGGTATTGTCATCGCAGGCGATGTAGAGTCCGCCAAGATCGTTATAGTAGGCCATCAACTGGGTGGAAGCCCATTGTCCAGGATAGTTATTGAATCGCCATATATCGGGCGTGTTGCGCTTGCCCTGATACCAGCCGCCGGCATGCATGGACGGTTCCACGGGACCTGTCAGGCCACCGTCGCCGATTGACCACAGAATATTGCTGAGATGTTCGTCTTTCAGGTTGTCGAAAGGAACCTGAATCACGGGGAACTGAATATGTCCTATCCAGGAGCGCGTGCCATTCTTAAGCTGCAGACTCCAATAGGTGAGCGCTTCATGCGCAGGGCAGCGTACTGTCACCTGCGCATCAATGGGCAGGCCGCCGAGACCCTTATATTGCATGGTGATGGTATGCCCGTCTCCGGACTCGCTTCGATGCACCGAGATTTCTTTTGCTTCGGACGAAGTTACCGTCTGGAACTCCCTGTGGTCGTTCATCAACTCAATCTTGAAAACAGGCAACGCGGCGTGTGTGGGGATCAGCAGGCTTCGTTCTACTCCATAGGTGGATTGAAAGGAGATGATGGACCCTTTTTCGGAATCAATGAGCAGACGATAGCCGGGATGAACCACAATGATTGGCGGAGTTCCCGGAGCAACCCGCGATTCACCGACGCGAGTGTACTGCGCAAGGGCATTTGGAGCGGATTCGGCCGCTAAAATCGCGACACCTGCTAGCGGGAGGCAGGAGCCCGCAGTGGTGGATGCAGCCGTGGAGAGAAATCGCCTGCGTGAAATTTTCTTCTCGTCACTCATTTTTCCCCTCGCGATGAGAGCTGCCGTGTAACTCAGTGGTCCCCTGGCCGCTTAGTAGGACATGCGACCATACAATGGTCTGATGGCTAGATTGATATACCACTGTGTGAATCCTTTAGGCAAGCACAGATGTACCGGACGAGCCGAGAAGCAGATGGCTATCACCGATGAGCTTTCGTTGCGGTGGCTCAGCCCAGGCAGAAAATGGCAGAGCGCAGGCGGCCCGAACTTCCCGGCCAAAATGATGGCTTTGACGAGCTGCGCCTGGCCTCTCTGACTGGATGGTTCATGTAATTTCAATCATGAGGAGTTCTTGCTTATGATACGTACGTTGCAGGCAAAAGGGTGGGTTACGGGCCGGATTGTGGTTTTGGCGGTCTCCACGTTCTTTTCAGCTGCTTTACACGGCCAGACAGTCGACGCCATTGATTCCGCGATGCGGGCGCGGATCGATCGCATTGCCGCGCAGGTGCTGGAGCAACGCGGCGTGCCTTCTGCCTCGGTGGCGGTGGTGAAGGGCGGCAAACTGGTCTACACGCATGCGTACGGCAGGGCGCATCTGAGTCCGGATGTGGCTGCCACGCCGGCGATGCGCTACTCCATCGGATCGGTGTCGAAACAGTTTACGGCAGCCGCGATTCTCCTTCTTCAGGAGCAGGGTAAGCTCTCTCTGGATGATGCTGTGGGGAAGTATGTGCCGGGACTGACGCGTGGCGACGAGGTGACGATCCGGCAGATTCTCAGCCATACCTCGGGCTATCAGGATTACTGGCCGGAAGACTACCTGATGACGCCAATGATGAAGCCGGAGACGGCGCAGCAGATTCTCGATACATGGGCCAAGAAGCCGCTGGATTTTGAGCCGGGCACGAAGTGGCAGTACTCGAATACCAACTTTGTCATCGCCGGGGAGATTGTTGAAAAGATCAGTGGGCAAAAGCTGATGGAATTTCTTGGCGAGCACATCTTTCACCCGCTGGGGATGAAGTCGGTGTGGAACTCCGATGAGACGAAGCTAACCTCGACCGATGCGACGCCTTACGTTCGCGCTGCACTTGGGCCGCTGCGTCTTGCGCCCAAGGAGGGCCGCGGATGGATGTTTGCGGCAGGCGAACTGGCCATGACGGCGCACGATCTGGCTCTGTGGGACGAGAGCCTGATTGCCCATAGCATTCTGAAGCCGGAGAGCTATAAGGAGATGTTTACCGAGATAAAGCTGAAAGATGGAACAGGTACGAAGTACGGGCTCGGTGTCGAGGTGACGCAACGTGATGGTCATCGCTCGATTGAGCATAGCGGCGAGGTGACTGGCTTTGTCTCTGACAATGAAGTGCTCATCGACGATGGTGTTGCCGTTGTCGTGCTCACCAACCATATGGCAGGCGGCGCGGAGGAGATTGCGCAGTTGGTAGCCTCGACGATTGCCGGAAGCGGCGCACAGACGGAGGCAGAGAAGCAGGCGCTGGCCATCTATCGCGACTTGCAGAAAGGGCATATCGACCGCGGCCTGCTGGCGCCAAACCTGAATGATTATTTCTCCGAGCAGACAGTAGCCGATTTTCGCGACAGCCTCGGGCCTCTCGGCGAACCTCTCACTTTCAAGCAGTCGGCAGAGGAATTGCGCGGCGGCATGACCTTCCACGCATTCCGCATTGCCTATCCGGGAAAACGGTTGACGCTCACCACCTATACCTATCCTGACGGCAAACTAGAGCAGTTCCTGGTAAGCCCGGCGGACTGACCTCGCAGAAGACAATCGGGTCGGCTGTAGGGAAGGCGCTGTATACTGCGGTCGCTCGTATTTCTCTGTTTTGAGCCCAGCCTATGTTCGTTTCGTCTCTATTTCGTGGTTGCGGAATTGGTGCTCTGCTCGCCGCAGGTCTGGCGAGCACGCTGCAGGTTTCCGGAGAACAGAGCAATTGTCCTGCAGTTGCGGCCCATGAACTGACGCCGGCGGAGACAGCATATGCCGCCGGCCATTACTCAAAGGCGGAGGATCTATACGGCCAGGCGATTACGCAACACCCCGATGACGTTCAACTGTCCGCGGCATTGGTGCGTACCTTGTTGCACGAAGGTGACGTCGAGCAGGCAGAAGCTAAAGTCGATCACATAAGGGGGGCACAACCGAACTCGGCCTATGTGTTGACCGCGCAGGCTGAGGTGCAGATTCGCCAGGGACTACCATGGGCTGCGATAGAGACGCTCGACAAAGCTGCGAAAACAGACCCGTGCCTCGCACGAGTTCATTTGCTCCGCAGCCGGGTGCTGCGATTGCAATCGATGTACGCCTCTGAACGGGCCGAGATTCAGAAAGCCTACGACATCGATCCCACCGATCCCGATATCCGGCATAGCTACCTGAGCGTAGTGCATCCTGCACAGGAGATCGATGGAATCGAGAAGTCCCTCAAATCAGATACTGGTCTGGATACGGATACACGAGCCAAAGCACAAACCTCGATCGACGACATGATGTCGCTGGTGCGCGAAGACTCGCAGACGTGCAAGGTAATGCCAACTGAACAGTCGGCCACTCTGCCATTGCAGCGTTCATACCAGGACCCGAAGCACGTGGACGGATATCGGCTGGAGGTGCAGTTTTCGCAAACCAAGGTCCGGTTGCAGGTGGATACCGCTGCATCGGGAATGTATATTTCACAAGTGCTCGCTGACCAGAACGGCTTTGAACACAACTCCAATGACCCCGCAGGAACGGTTCGTGCGGATAACGTCAAAATCGGGCCGCTGGAGTTCAAAAATTGCCTTCTGGGAGTAAGCGATACGCCTTTTCCGGGGAAATCCGACGGCTTCATCGGGACGGACTTATTTTCTTCCTACCTGATCACCCTCGATCATCCCAAATCGGAACTTCGGCTTGCTCCGCTGCCACCGACTGAGAGCATTCTGCCCGGCGACAGGCCTGCAGCGGCAGAGTTGCGTGACTTTACGCCGGTCTATCATCGCCGCCAGTTTCTGCTGGTTCCTGTGATGCTCAACAGCAAGATGCAAAGGCTTTTCATTCTCGATACAGGAATACGGTTGAGCACGATGCGGCCAGAAGTGGCTCACGCGATCTCGACTACCAAAGTGAACTTTACCAATTCAGTTGAAACCGTCTCCGGAGGAAAACTTCAGATATACCGCGACACCTTCCAGTTTCAGTATGCCAATCTGCCATTGCAGCATCAGGCGGGGATTCTTGAGTTCGACCCAACTGCAATGGACCACAACGCAGGATTTCAGGTCGCCGGCATGCTCGGCTTCGATCTGCTGCACTCCACAGTGCTGCATTTGGATTATCGCGACGGACTGGTGAAGCTGGAGTTACCGGAAAGCGGTCCAGGCGGCAAAGACGGCGTCAAGACAGCGTCTGGGCGAACTACAAGCGCTGAAGAGGCACAGTGTCAGACAGGCGACACGAGAGATCGACCGACGGATTCGGTGATTGAGACGAAGGTAACCGGCCTGTTGGATTCAGCTCACTTAAAGCCGGGCAAACAAGTCTATGTCAAGCTGGCGAACAAGTGGGTCGATCCGGAGTGTACGCTCGAGCGGGACGCGTTGCTGTACGGGCATGTGGTTTCAGCAGGCGCAGCGCAGAACGGCGCTGAGCTTTCGCTCATATTTGATGAGGGCGACTGTGAGGGGCATGCAAAAAAGAAAATCGCCCTTCGGCTCGTTAGCGTAATCGCGCCTCCAGACCAATATGTAGGTTTGCACAGCGTCATGCCAAGCGAAGTGGCGGGTGGGGGACGTGATATCTCGGTAACTGCGCAGGGCCTGGGCAGCTTCATGGAAGATATAAACCTCAATCCGAGTGGACCTCCGCATACCGTCCATCCAGGCTTCGTGGCAGGTATCCCGAAGCTGAAGCTGGAACCAGCCGGAGGTGCTGCGTGCAGCGACCGGTTGACCACTTCTGATCACAGCCTCCGATTGGGTGTTGGAGCAGAACTGCTCTTCGGCCGAGAGCTGCGTCCTGCGGTCTCTTCAGCGAAGATAGCGGACGGCGCCAGATTAGGGTTGGCGGAGACTTCGCGATAGATTTGGCGAGATGGACATTCACCGGCTGGACGAGACCAGAACTCCGATGAAGATGCAGCAGGAAGGGATACGACACGCTTCCATCAGGCAACGATGATGGTCTATGGACAAGCGATGTCGTCATCGAAGTGGGAAGCGAATGGGAAGGCCGTGGAGATGGCGCTCAAGCCGATGAAAGCGAGCGCCAAAAACTCCCGATTTTCCCTATGGGGAGTTTGTCAGCAGCTTTAGACTTTATAAATTATTGATTTGATTGGTTGCGGGGGGCTGCAACGCTCCGAATTTGCGGCGGCATTAGGGCATCCTTCGTATTTCTCGCAAGGCGACTGCTGTCGTCGAGCAGGATCACATCGAACGGACGGGCAGCGGACAGGGCCTCATTGAGCAGACGACTCAGTCCTGGACGATCTGCGCCAACCCCGCTCAGAGCCTCGCCCGTGTAGATGTGCTCTTCGAGAAAACAAAACCGCGAGACTTCGCGAGGCAGTGGTCCTCTCAGGTTCTCATTCTCACTATGCGGCGAGTGTGCTCGCGTGCACGGCCTGCCTCAAGGCGAGGTCTCTGCTGAGTTGTGATTCTTGTTGCCTGTTGCCTTGACCCGTGCCGCGCCCACGTTTTCTTTGCCCGACATGGTGGGAATGAGCATATCCGCGCTGCTTGCGCGAAAGCCTCGAATTCCGCTATGCCGGCCTTCGAGGAGCAATCGGCGTCGGTGAGCGCATCGGCGATTTCTCGCTCATTGACGAAATTGTCTCTGGGTTGCAACTGCGTTGATCGGGAGATGCCAAAAAGCCACATCAGTCTCATGCGCCTTTCCGCTGTGCCGTCAGACTCCCCTCGCCGGCCCGCGCGGCAGGAGCAAGTTCCTCCTTCTGCACCTTCCCCTGCATGTCCACATCAAGGCGGAACTCGGTTACCACCTACAGATGGAGTTTCGGCCAACTTCTTTTAAAGGCGTGGGTGTCGTCGTGTAGTGGCATTAACACTGCTGAGCTATACCCTACCTACGGCGTCGTGGTCTTCTCGAAAGCGTTCCTCGCTCAGAAGAAGTGGACCGAATACGAACTCAGCGGCCTCTTTGCGCTAGAAGAGCTTGGACGCCCACGCATTTTCCCTATCTGGCACGGCATCACTGAAGCGGAGATAAAAGCGTATAGTCCCTCTCTTTCACTCCGGCTTGCGAAATCACCCATGCGCGACAGCTATCAAGACATTGTCGCGAGCGTAAAAAGAATGCTTAAGAAGGCTGCTAACCCGACGACCGAACAGGCACGTCCTGCATCAACGTCGTATCCAAAGCGCGAACATCTGGGCCCGACCGCCGCCGAGCCGGGAGCTCCGCGGTGTGCTCTGCGCGGCTCCAGCGTATCCAGCTTGCGCCGGGGGAGAGCCGGAAAATGCGGTTTGAACTGAAGGAAAGAGACTTTAGTCTCGTAACCGAAGCTGGCGGACTTATAGTGGCTCCAGGCAAGTATTCCGTTTCCATCGGCGGCGGCCAACCCGGCACCGGTGCCTCAACCGTCACTGGATCCTTTGAAATTAATGGCCGCCAAGACACTTCCAGGGTAGGACAGGTGAGAGTAGATTGTTACAACACGAACCGATCTGCTCTCGTCTTTCAGGCCTGTCAGTTCGGAGTCTTGTCCGCCACAGCGAGCACTGCGGAGAAGGCTGCCTTCGGCCTGCCATCGCGATCGAACAACAACGGATAGCTTGTCCTGCCGCGAACCGGCCAGTTATTCAACCAGGAATCCGCGTCTGTGACGCCCCAAAAAGTGACTCGACTCACAAAATCGCGATGCCGCAGGTAAATACGAAATAGCCCGGCATATCGCGCCGCCAATTGTTGCTGGACTGTCTCCGGAAGGCCGTCCGCATATGGATTCAGGGCAGGATCCTGCTGAACCTTGAGCGTAATCTCCGCGCTCTGCTGCTTTGTGGCCTTCGGCAGTACATCGATGTCGAGTTCGCTGACGGCGACTTTGACACCCAGTTTTCCAAATGCTGTCACTGTGGCCTCTTCCTCATCCAAGGATGGCGAAGTCAGGGAAAGATGGCCCTGCAGGCCTACCGTCGTGATCGGAACCCCTTCGTCTTTCAACCTTTTCACTAACGCCAGAGCGCCCTTTCGCTTTGCTTCGTTTTCCAGTGAATAGTCGTTATACGCAAGCTGGGCCGCGGGGTCCGCTTCGTGCGCATATTCAAAAGCCTTTGCGATATAGTCTTCGCCAATGATCTTGAACCAAGGGGACTGCCTCAAGGTGCCGTCTTCGTTCACTACCTCATTGACCACATCCCAGCTTTGAATTCGCCCTTTGTAACGGCCAACGACAGTATGAATGTGATCCCGCATGCGTTGAAGCAGGGTCGCGCGATCTACAAGATTGCCTTTCTCATCTTGAAAGACCCACGCCGGAGTCTGGTTGTGCCAAATCAGCGTGTGCCCCACCACGAACATGTGACGCTTCTCCCCGAAGGCAACGTACTGATCGGGAAGAGAAAAGGCGTACACACCCGGCTTCGGATGAATGCTCTCCCACTTCAAAACATTCTCAGGTGAAATCGAGTTGAATTGAGCGTCGATGATCGCAACGCCGCGCGCATCGCGTCCTCTTATTTGGGCGCTGTTGATCGCGGCGCCAATCACCGGATCGCCATGTATCGCTTCTTTGAGCGATGTGCGTGAGGGCTGTGCCGGGACGAGCGCCAGGCTAAGGAATACAAATGCGCTGACGCCTCGAACGTGTGACAACATCAGGTTCCCCTTTCGTTACTATCCGCATTTCTACGCTGTCTCTTGATCGGTTCTGTGGTCCGAACCACAGTCCACCATCGTCGATGTTCTTGAAATTCCCGTAAGGCGAATGCAAGTTGCCCTGACTTCACTTGGGCTTCGCCTCCAGAGTGAACGAGCGAATCTCTACCCAACCGCCCAGGTCTCGGGTCGCATAGTTGAAAATTCCAAAACGGTATCCCATGAAGAAGGGCCAGTTGGCGTTGAGAACGACACTAGGGCCAAGTGGCAGAAAGGCCGTACCGTCCTGGCTGTAAAAGAACGTCGCCGTGTGGCCGGGGCCGGGATGGATGTCAGCATAGGCCCTCAGCCAGATCTTGTTTCCAGCGATCGAGATGCTGGCTTCTTCTTTTCCCTTGTTGTTTGTATTCGAGTGACGGTCCATCGTGATGTTGTCTGTCATCAATACCCGCAGCTTGCCGTTTTTCACGGGTAACGCCGATCCACGCCGAGGAATCGCGGAGAATCGCCAGTCCGGCTCTGTCTCCATCCTTCATGTGAGCAGCGTCGAGCAGAATCGTTGCTGCGGAAGCGGGACCCGGAATCCGGTGCGTGAGAGTGTCCCGCGGCGCGTATCGATACTCCGGCACAAATTCGATCTGGCAAATCCGCCCTCGTATGGCGCCTCTCTCCGTATGGAGGGATCGGAAAGCAGGCCGGATGCAACCCATGGATACTGGCATCAACTGGGCGAAGCCCGAGAAAACGTGGTGCAGGCGGAAGTTTCAAGCCTTCACCTGCAGGATGGAAAAGCGAGACAGAAGCTTACCTGTCTCGCCCAGCCATGTGAAAGCTTAGAAGGTGTAGCGGAAAGACATCTCAACGATACGACGCCCCGCCGCAAATTTGGCGGTGCCAAAGTTGACATTATCGTTGACCGCGTTCGTCACCGCCGAGTTGACATTTCCTCCGCTCACAGTCTGCGTGTAATCCAGTTTGAAAGCCGTCGGATCGAGGCCGTCGAAGCTGATGTTGGGATGGTTGAGAAAGTTGAATGCGGCGAATCGGAATGCCAGGTTGCTGCTGTCGGTCACTTTGAACTGCTTGGTCGCCGCCAAATCGGCATCGAAGAATCCGGGGCCGGGCAGATAGCCCAGATGGTACACCCCATTGCTCCCAAGCGTAGGCAGTCCGAAGGCATCTGCCTTAGCGTACTGGCGACTCCCATGTCCCTGCGGCTCAGATCGCAACGTCGGCTGAAGATTGACATCCGGAGTGCCCAGGAAAGCCGTGGAGCCGACTCCCAGTGTGCAGGGGCTAGTGGTGCATGTGGAGGGCGCTTCGCCTGGAAGATAGGCAACCGCGCCGGTTGGAAACGTCAAGGTGCCGCCCAGGCCGAGGTTGTTTCCGTACACTGCAGGCATATTGGGCCCGCTTTGGACGCCTACGTAGCCCGAGAGCTCCCAGCCGTTGACGGCCACACCGAGAGCGCGGCTCTTAAAGTAGTTCCCGGAAACTACGGTGTAGGTAGCGTTGAAAATATGCTTTCGGCTGTAATTCACCAGGTTGTAGTCGTTGCGAAGGTTGGTGGGGTCTCCGCCTGCCACCGCTCCCAGCGCCTTCGACCAGGTATAGTTGACGCCGACACGTCCATACCGTCCCGCGGCTGAAATCTGCGTCTGCAACCCGTTGTAATTTGCATAGGCGGTATGAGCCTGTGCGTTCACTGCGTTGTAGAGCGGATATGGCCGGAAGGAATCCGTCACCGCCTGGCTCAGATTGGTCAAGCTCGTGTTCGAGGTGGCCGCGCCCGCGGGGGTAAACAGAGGAAACACCATCCCGGCGGTGCTCGATGTATCCGGACGGCTGTCCGGCTGTGGCTTATACAAGGAGCCGACCGGCAGCGCGTTGATGTTTTGTGGATTGAACGTATCCAGGAGATGCTGGCTGTGGTTGCCGGCGTAGGCGATCTCGAAGACCACCTTGTGAGGCAGTTGTTGATCCCACGCCAAGTTGTAGGTGTAAATTACCGGCTGCTGATCGTCGCCTTTCAGAAGGGCGGAAACGCTCTGATCCTTGGCAAAGGTGGTGGCGCTCCCTGTAGCCACGCCCTGATAGCCATGCACCGTTGCCAGCGTTCCGAAGCAACAGAAGCTGTAATTGATTTGACCGGTCGCGGTGTCCAGCGGGTTCTGCACGTCGTTATAAGAGTCGTGCTGACGATAGATGCCGGCGCCCCCGCGCAGCTGAGTAACTCCCCGGCCGTAGGGGTCCCATGCGAAACCGATACGCGGGTCTGGCCATACCGGCTGCAACGATACGCCGCCCAGAGGAACAGAGGGATTCTGCCGGTGGAAAACGATGCCCGGCTCGTGCCCACTCGTGCCGGCGCTGGCCGCATCGGCAGTGGCCGCGTAGTCCGCCTTGTCGAATACCGCAATACCCACGCCGTGAGCGTCGGTCCATGGTGTGAAGTGCTCAAGCCGGATGCCAAGGTCAAGCGAGAAATGTGGACTGACCCGCCAGTGGTCCTGTACATATCCGGAGAAATTCCAGAAATAGATGTTCAGAAATGTCTGGAAGCTCACTTGGCTGAATCCGAAGAAATGACCCTCTTCCTGATTCGCCAGGTAGTTTCCCGAAATTCCATTGCCGTCGGTGTTGTAGACCGTCCCGAGTATCGGGTCGCTGAAGCTCGCAGGCAGGTAGTAGTCAGACACGGAGCCATTCGTATTTTGCTGCTGCGATTGAGGATTGGAGTCCCACTGGTAGAAAACGCCAGCTCGCAAAGTGTGCTTTCCAAGCAGCTTCGTGACGTTGTCCCCGGCCGTGCGAATCTGCTTGTTGGCGTAATAGCCGCCAAAAGTCGAGTCGAACGGGGTATTGAAAGGGAGTCCGTCGTTGCCATAGTCCCCCACTGAAATCAGTGCCGTCGAGCCGTTGTTGAACAGCCCTTCGTACGAATTTCCGGAAGCCTGAACGGCAGGCAGTTTTGAGTCTGCCGCTGGATTCCTTGCCCGGAATCGTTGCGAGAAGTAAGCCGCCGCCGCATAGAACTCGTTAGTCAAACTCGGCGAAACAACTGTGGTGAAATTCATGCTCGCCACATGCGAGCCGATATTGCTCATCTCGCCGCCGCCAGGCGCATCCACATTGCCAAAGGTCACCGAAGGGATGTAGCTGTAAATCCCGTTCGGCTCATATCCGATTCCTTTTTCAATGCTGTAAGCAGCAAAGAACTTGTTCCGGTCCGACAGAGCGTAGTCGACGCGCGCCCGCGCTTGCCACTGGTTGTTGTTGACAAGATTGGTGGTGATGTAATTGTCTGCCCCGGTGCGCGCGCTCCCCGTGAGGTTCGGCAGCGGCATAGCGTTGATGATCAGCTTCATCTCCGGATCGATGTAAGGGCCGATGTTGCCGTTCACTAGAGCCTGTCCTGCCGGCCCCGTTTGCGGTACCGCGCACACGTTCCCATAGGTGCCATTGCACTGCCCGCCGGGCTTGATCGGGTTGTAGTAGGGTCCCAGGTACTCGGCTAGCTGCTGCTCGCTGAAGTCCCCGTTCCGCATGCCGGCGGTCGGCACAATCGCTCCCAGGATTGCGGTATTCGCGCTCCCGTAAGCATATACATTACGCTGAGCATAGTCTTCGGCGCCTGCAAAGAAAGTAAGTTTTCGGCTGTGGTTAAAGTTCGTGCCTGGAATCAGAACCGGCCCCCCCAGCGTTGCGCCCGGATAGACGTCCCGATCGGGTGGCTTACCCTGAGCTGTGTAGTTCGCGAGCCAGTCAACCGAGTTAAGCTGCGAAGTGCGTGCGTAGGTGTAGAGCGCGCCGTGAAATTTGTCTCCCCCCGATTTGCCGATCGCGTTGATCACCACCGGACCTCGAGCCGTGTCCGCCGTAAAGCTTCCCGTCTGAACCTTTACCTCCGCAACCTGATCGTAGTTGACGTTCTGGATTGCGATTCCATAAGAACCTGGGTCGGTGATGTCGGTGCCGTCCGAAAGCAGCGACGTCGCATTCTGTGGCGTGCCGTTGCCCGAGTAAGCGCCGAGCGCCCCGGTGAAGTTGACGATCGAGGGATCGTAGCTTCGGTTGTCCGTATTCGTACCGTTATTGATCGCCATCCCCGGCAGGATCTTCAGGAGTTCGGTGACGTCGCGACCCTCCACCGACAGATGCTGAATTTCCTCGGAAGAGATGGTGTTGCTGAGTTCGCCGGAATCCACATTCAGGTTTCCGACTGCGCTGGTAACTACAACGTTCTCCGTCGCCCCGATCGAAAGCTTCACCTCGTGCACCGACCGGTCGTCTCCCGGGTCCAGATGGATCCCCGTCTGTTCAAACGTGTTGAAGCCTGTGGCCTTGACGTCGAGCGTGTAATCGCCCGATGGGATCGCAGAAAAAGAAAACACTCCGGATCCGTTTGTCTGTGTGCTCCTCAGGTCGCCTGATGTGATGTTTTTCAGCTCGACCGATGCCTGCGGGATAACCGCGCCGCTCGCGTCGATCACCGTGCCGCCGAGGGAGGCCGTCGTTCCCTGCGCGGCTGCGCCAGTCGGCAGCATCAATACGGAAAAGATGAACCCGCAGAAAATCAACCCAAAAATGAGCGCTGGGGCAAGAGACCTGGAACCGGATATGCGGACTGCAGCTTGGCTGCGACCGTGTCGAGTAATTCGTTTCTTCACTGTGGCTCTCCTAAATTTGACGTTTATGTGCAGGCCCTTGATCGACGCTCCAGTCGCCCGGGGTGTAGGTCTGCGTCGGACGGCGACCGTCACTGATCTCTAAAGAGAAGGGGTGAGGAGAATTTCGACCCCGGCCGAACTCTTCTTTCCCTCACGAGTCCGGAACACTAACCAGGCAAAATGCAACAAGGAAGGTTAAAGATGTTTTCCCGTGTTACAGCTCATGCAGTACACGCGGTACGGCGCACATCCCATGGAGGTTAGGCGCATCCGAATGGCCTGGACCCATGCCCTTGCGGCCAGCGCAGATCCCCCCGGAACGGCGCATGCGCCGGTTTCCGCAGGGCTGCTTTCGCCCGCGGGAAGGTCCACAGGAGGCAGAAGCAGACCTTCCTTCGTCCAAACTAGTTAAACGAGCACCCCAGGGGCGGTGTGAAAGCCACAAACCCTTTCCGGTAGCTCAACCGTCAGCATCTATGTCGCACATTCGATGACATTTAAGTGAGGCTGCTCTGCGGGAAGGTTGTCGCCGTTGTGGCGTCCTCTATATGATTTATGGATTTAGGAGCTGTTGTGCCGGGATCATCTCTTCTGAACGCTGCGGATCTGGAACATCAGGAGCTCGAAATCGTACAGGCGGCTCTCGCCAAGACTCCGCGCCTGGCGAAGCTGCTCGGCTATCTGGCGCAGCGATATTTCGACGGCGCAGCCGATCGCCTCACGGAATTCAATATCGCCACCCAGGTATTCGGCCGGGATCCGCAGTCGTTCATCGCCAGCGAAGACGCTATCGCACGGGTCGAAACGCATCGACTCCGGAAGAAGTTGAAGCTGTACTACGAAACCGAAGGTCGACACCATCCAGTCAGAATTTCGATCCCTCTGGGCACGTATGTTCCAGTTTTCGCTCACCACAAAGGCAAGCCGGACCACGAAACATACCTGCCTTCTTCGATGGCGCTGGTCGCGGAAGCGGCAGAATCTGCGCCCGAGCCCGTTCCTCCCTCCGCAGATTTGCATCCGCTCTTCGACCGAACTCCGCCTGCTGAGCCGCCTTCCGGGCCGTCTCCGGCAGCCCGTGCTCAGGACGGTCGCCCATATTGGCGCTTCGCCGGGTTTGCTGGAATACTCCTAAGCGCACTCGGAATCTACGCCGCTGGCAATTGGAACAAGGCGCGAAGTTCCCTCCAGCCTCGTCTCGATACCGGATCGTCGGCCCTCAGGGCTTCGCGGCTGGCATCTGGCGTAACCGCAAACCCAGCGTCCTTCGCCGCCATCCCATTTCGGATGATCGCCGGCTTCAACGATCCCCCGCAAAAAGACCCAGAAGGAAACCTTTGGCGCGGAGATCAGTACTCTCATTTTGGGTGGTCCATGCACCGGCGCGCCGGGTTCATCCCTGGGACCAACGACCCCTTGATTTTTCAATATGGCCGCGCCGGCGACTTCGATTACAACATTCCCCTGCGGCCTGGAATATACGAGCTTCATCTCTACTTCCTGCAGCCCTCCGAGACCGCGCAAGGAGAGGAAGCCGAGAACAAGGCGATCTTCAACGTCGCCCTGAACGGCAAAGTGATTCTCGACAACTTCGACATCGTCTCTGACGCGATGGGTAGGAACATTGCCGACGAGCGGGTCTTCCGCGACGTTTCTCCCGCAGAAGATGGCCTGCTTCACCTGCATCTAAGTACCGTTTTCGGCACACCCTCTCTCAGTGCCGTCGCTCTGTTTGACGGGAGTCCCGGCAAGCAGCAGCCGGTTCGGATTGTGACCCAGCCGATTCCCGTAACCGATCGCAACGGAGTGCTGTGGCGGCCCGATAACTACTTTATTGGCGGCCGCTATCTCTCCCACAACCTTCCCACCGCGGTATCCGATGCTCTCGACATGGTGCCGTCGGAGCGCTACGGTCACTTCACCTACGCGATCCCCGTAGATACCCGCGATGAATATACAGTGACCCTCTACTTTGTAGAGCTGTTCTTCGGAACTCCCGAAGCAAACGGTGGGGGAACCGGCAGCCGAATCTTCCGAGTAATGTGCAACGGGAATACGCTGCTCGATAACTTCGACATTTTCAAAGAAGCAGGAAACTTCCACCTCATCAAGAAGACATTTCATCATATTCGCCCAACAGCTCAGGGAAAGCTCAATCTGACGTTTGAGCCCATCGTGAATTACGCCACGATCTCCGCGATCGAAGTTTTGGACGAATCCAATTAAGGCATTTTCGTTCAACGCGTATACCGGCCTGCTGTCGCTAGCCTGTCCGTTACGGCTATCGCCGGATTACGGCGTTGCTGCAGCGTGCCGGATGGAGAGTTGGCAAGGATCGCGTGGAGCGCATCTGGCGTCGTGAACGGCTGAAGGTGCCGCGGAAGCAGAAGCCGCGTGGTCGGTTGTGGCTCAACGATGGCCCGTGCGCGCGGAGCGGCGGTGGTCTTCGTCCATGGTCATTTCTGCGCTGGCTGATGTGATGGTGATAAAAGGAGTGCCGGAACACTTTCGATCGGACAACGGCCCAGAGTGCGTGGCCAAAGATCTTCGCCAGTGGCTGGCAAAAACAGGCGCAAAGACGTTGTATATGGAACCCGGCTCTCGATGGGAGAACGGCTACTGCGAAAGCTTCAACTCCAAGCTCTGGGACGAGTTCCTGAACGGAGAGATCTTTTACTCGATGCAGGAACTGCGCGTCCTGGCCGCTCGGTGCGAATGATGGCTTTCGGGAATCTTGTTTTCTGCTTAGATCGCCATCTTCGCTTCGGTGATGGGGCTAATAATGACTACGGGAATGCCAACGGACGCGCACGCGGTCCTGCGGATCGATGCCGTACCAACCAGGAAACCCGTGAGCAATGGTCGCATCGCCCCAGACCGACCTGCTTGAACGGGAAACTCTTATCTCCCTGAAAGACGGTCGCCAGGAGCGGCTACCCATTGGCGGCGTGACCGGAGAGACGCACCCGGAACAGCGGATACGCACCCGGAACAGAGACACGCTGAGCCCTAGAAAATGTTGGTGAAAAGACACTTTCTTCAGCCAAATTCGTTGCCTTGCTGGCCGGTCATTTCCGTCGCTTTTTTGCGGCCAAAGTTATCGAGTGGAGCATCGGCTGGCCGGATCTCGGTCAGACCACCTGACCTGAGCTGATGTTTACCGTACGCGACGGATTAGCCGCTTATAAAGCTTTTGCCGATGGGCATCAAGGAGTCAACATGATGTATGCTCACGCGCGAGTCAAACATGGAACTCTTGAGTGTGACGCATTCGTTAAGGTATCAATTCTTGGAACTACAGTACTTGCCATCCGGTATTCCTCGTCGCCAGTTCACGCCTCCTCGCCGACATAGGCGTTGCTGCTCGATTTTGAGATCGTGTGGCCGATGTGCATGCGTCGACACGACCGAATTGGGCTGTAGGAGACGATGGCTCGCTCGTGGCAAAGAATTGTCGTCGGCAACCGCAGACCGTTGAACTGCGTTTGACCAACAACGGACGCGAAATTATTTTCGCAGGGTCCTGCCTTGATGGATCTCCGGTTTTCCAAACAATATTGGCACTGCAAGGGAATAATTTGAACGACGCTCAGTTAGCCAAGACGGGGTGCGTTTTCTATTGTTCGCTGGAGATTTTTCCTGCGAGCGGGAACACTCTCTGGAGCGTATTCCTCTGTCATGATCTCTACGATACGATCGCGTTCCTCCGGTTTGCCACCAGGAGGTCCAAATACTCCGAGTTAGAACCGCCAGCCGTTTGCCTAGTAATGTCAGTAACTGCTGAGGACATTTGTCACCAGTTAGCGCGAGATTACAATCGCGCCGTATTGATCCCAGATCGCTGTTGGATACGTGGAGGAAATGGTGAAGCACTTATTTCGCGACATACTCTACGCGCTGCGTCAGTGGCGCAAATCACCAGGGTTCGTTTTCACTGCAGTGATTACACTCGCCTTCGGGATCGGCGCCACCACTGCCATCTTCTCCATCGTGGAAGGAGTGCTGCTGCGCCCTTTGCCCTTTGCCGATCCGCGCGCGTTGGTCACGCTTGGCGACCGGCTCGAGGGAGTGAATTATGGCGGTGCATCTCCGACCGTTACTTCAATGGGAGTTGGCATCTATCGGCGCGATACTCATGCCTTCACCGATCTTGGGGGTTATACGACGGCGGCCTACGAATTGGCTCGTTCTGGCGATATCCCGGCACAAATCAATGCCGCGCGGCTAACTGCGAGTGTCTTTCCAACGCTCGGGGTCTCTCCGTTCCTGGGACGCGTCTTCGTCGAAGAGGAGGATGAAGGTAGCCGGCCGGTGGCTGTCCTCAGCTTTCAGACCTGGCGTAGCCGCTTCCAGGGCGATCCTCATGTATTGGGACAGAAAATCCTGCTCGATCGAAAACCTTACGAGATCATCGGTGTCATGCCACCTGACTTTGAGTTTCCTTTGGTTCCGGGTCAGCTCAACCGCAGTGAACTGTGGGTGCCCATGAGCTTCACCCAGACTGAATTGGTGCAGATCGCGGGGAACTGGGGCTATCACATCGTCGGCAGACTGCGACCCGGCATGACTGCGACTCAAGCTGCGCGGGATGCCACAGGCGCCGCGCGGGAGATCATGAATAACTTTCCGCCCGCCCTTGCCGGTCGCCATCTCGATCCCGCAGTCGTCCCGCTCGATGAAGACACGATCGTCCAAGCACGGCCTCTCATCCGCACCCTCTTCCTCGCAGTCGTTGTGGTGCTTTTTATTGCCTGTGCCAATCTTGCAGGCCTTCTCTTGATTCGGGTCATTCGCCGCCGCGGCGAAATCTCCGTCAGGCTCGCGCTGGGCGCTGACAAAGCCGCTGTTATCCGCCAGTACCTTGTCGAGTCGCTCCTGCTCAGCATCACCGGCGCTCTCCTCGGACTGGCTCTGGCGGCATCTACCTTGCGTATCGGTATCCGATCTCTACCGGAGACTCTTCCGCGCGTCAGTTCCATCTCGCTCGATTGGCGCGTGGCTGTTTTCGCTCTCGGGCTTGCCCTTTTCACTGGCTTATTGTGCGGACTGCTCCCTGCACTCGCCGCTGCGCGCACGGGAGTAAACGAAGCACTCAAAGAAGGTGGTCGCACCAACATTGCCGGTAGTACCCATGCGCGCCTCCGGTCAGCGCTGGTCATCGCTGAACTTGCTGTCACTCTCGTGCTGCTCACCGCCTCGGGTCTACTATTGCGCAGTTTTGAGAACGTGCGCTCCGTCAGCCTTGGCTTCAAAACTGATCACGTTCTGACCGCCGCAATTAACCTGCCCCACCTGCAATACTCCACCCAGGCTGCGGTTGACGCCTTCAACCTGAGTCTCCAACAGCACCTCCAACAGTTACCTGGGATGCAGGCCGTCGGAACGACCACCATGCTGCCTGCCTCGGGAATTGACGGTCTGGCTACATTCACTCCTGAAGGCTATGTTTCCCCCAAGGAAGAAAGCTTCAATCTTGCCTGGATGCCTCAGATTATGGGTGACTACCTGCAGGCTCAGGGCATAACTATCCTTCGCGGCCGCGATTTCACTGCAGCAGATCGAGACGGCGCTCCTCTGGTCGCGATCGTCAGCCGCCGCCTGGCCGAGCATTACTGGCCAGGGCAAGATCCCATCGGTAAACGGCTGCATCGCGGTCCGAAGACGGCGGTTACACCCTGGCTGACAATCGTGGGCGAGATTGGGGGCGTGAAGCAGTTTGCCGATGCGCCAGCCCAAGAACAGATTTTCATCCCCTCCAGTCAGTCCAGGGCCGTCATGGGATCGCTTGCTACATCCTCCATGCTCACCGGCACTTCCTTCTCTATCGTGGTACGCGGGCAAATGCCGCCCGAACAGATGGCCAAATCTCTGCAGGCTGCCGTCCGCTCCATTGATCCACTGCTCGCGCTCACTCAGGTCGAGTCCATGGATCAGGTTGTCTCCAAAAGTCAGGCGCCCCGCCGCTTCAATACCACGCTGATTTCTACCTTCGCAGGCGTAGCTCTGATGCTTGCGTTACTCGGCATCTACGGAGTGGTTGCTTTCTCCGCCGCGATGCGCAAGCAGGAGATGGCCATTCGTCTCGCGCTCGGTTCCGGCCGCTCCGACATCATGCGTCTCATCCTCTCTTCCGGCCTGAGGCTCGGCCTTGCCGGCTGTGGCGTCGGCATCGTGGCGGCCTTCTTTGCCACGCGCCTGCTTCGCTCACTTGTGTTCGAAGTCGAGGTGCTGGATCCGGCTATCCTTACCTTCGCTACACTCACTATTCTTCTCGTGGCGATCCTGGCTTCCGTTTGGCCTGCCCGGCGCGCCGCGTCCGTAGAACCCATGGAAGCTCTACGAACCAATTAGCAGACGGACCCGTCATGGCAGTCCACCGTTCGAGCGATTGCTTTAGCCATGACTTCCAGGAACCCGGAGTGAATGACCCGAGTGGCGCTGCACCCGGCCTGGCGTGGATCGTCGTGCGCGCACCGGAACTTACCCCCGACACAATCAAGAACGCCATGATCCATGGGGACTTTTACGCCTCAACAGACGTGGAGAAGATTGCCAAGCCGATGCGAAGCACATCGCCATCAAGATCAACGCCGCCGCTCTGGCGCCCGCTATCGAACTCATTTCATCGGCAAGAATGGCCTGGTGCTGCAGGAGAGCGCAGGGGCACGGCGACCTACTCCATCCACGGCGGTGAACTCTACATCCGCGCAAAAGATTACCGACTCGAACGGAAAGATGGCCTGGACGCAGCCGTGTTCGTAACGCAGAAATGAAGACGGGTAGGAGGGATGAGGCAAGATCGGGGTGAGGCGACTTCGGAGTCGAAAAAAATAATAACGGCACGCAGCAGCTTTCTATAAGAGTCGACCTCCAGTATCGAATGGGGCCCCTAACCCAAGTTCGCCACGAGACTATCAGCAATCAACTCAGAACTCTCAGCCGGAGATCGAAGAGGCTCTACAGGGGGGCTTCCATTTCTCCCGCAACGTACATCATGATGGGTATCGTTCCGGCAAAATCGGCGGCTCTGTCCCCATCTCGTTCACTCTTGACCTCGGAACTTTCCGCTGGAAAGATGCGTATTCGCTTCAACGGACAAATCTCATTCGAATCACTCGCGGCGGCGTGTTATGCCGGTTTGGGGGAGCAATGAGTTTAGAAGCAAACAATTTGCCAGCAAGGGGAAAGCTGCGCAATCTGGTTCCTGTGCGCCTGGTCATTTTGATTCTAGTTCTGCTGGCAGCGACGGTTCTGGCAACGATCGTGACGCGTATCCTGGTGCCTCCAGCCCCATCGCCAGGCCACCAGTGGATTCTGATCAAGAGCCTGCTGCTGCCGATCCTTTTAGTGTGGACCTATGGACGTGCCGTACGTCTCCTGGAGCGGCGCGAACCGCGAGAGATCTCGCTCAAGAGAGGGGCGCCTCTCTTTTTTCTCGGCGGAGTTGTTGGAATTGCCATCATCGGCGTCTACGTTCTAGTGCTCTTAGGAATCGGAGCCGCCCATCTGACCAAAGGCACGGAAGCTCATGGAGCCCTTTCGTTTCTGAACGAGCTTCTGGTTCCGTGGCTGACCGCAGTGGGCGAGGAACTGCTCTTTCGCCTCGTCTTGTTTCGCTTCACAGAGGAAGCAATGGGCACGGGTCTGGCCGTGCTGATCTCCGCTCTCCTGTTTGGACTGTCGCATGCCGCCAATCCGGGAGCGAGTCCGGGAAGCCTGGTCTTGCTGGCCGGCGGAATTGGGGTCTTGTTGACGTTTGCCTTTACAGCAACGCGGAACGTGTGGTTGCCGATAGGGTTGCACATGGGTTGGAACTATGCCGAGGGATGCCTGTTCGGTCTCCCAAACTCAGGTCAGACAGATCCCGTCCAAATCATGCACACGACCCCGTCAGGACCAGCAATCCTCACAGGTGGCACCTTTGGTCCAGAGGGGTCTCTTCTTTTATTCGCACTCACGCTGGTTGTCACAACTGCACTCTTATGGCTGACCTTGCGCCGGAACCAATGGCAGTCACTGAGACTATCTCTGCGTGCCGTATCGGAAGCTTGAGTTCGAGATTCGGAAGCGCGAACAGATCCTCTGGACTGAGACTCATGAGTTGTCCTGAAATAGACAATTGGGTAATGAAGCGAGATTCATTCTACTGCGTATGCCTACATACGTTCGGATCTTGCGCGCTGATCAGGGGAAATTGTTATCCGGAGCGCGCATCTTCCAAATCCCACTGCTCGGCCAGCTTGCCCTGCCAATCACTATGTCCCTGTTGGTCGCGGCTCCGATAGTTCCGCCGCTCCGAGGCAAACTCCCGCTCATGGTACGTCCGTACCTGCGAAGCTGACAGCGGTTTGGAGATCGCCAGCATAGGAAGATTCTAGTCCGTTACTCACCACAAAGCCGACCTTTCGTTACGAATGCTGAAGTCCGTACAGACTGCCAATAGAGAGTGGGACGGGAACAATTCGAGAACGAGCCAACTATTCAATCGTCGTGTCAGAGCTTCTTCATGCGCGGCGATTTGGCTGTCGTCGGAGATGCATTTCGCCGAACCAGGGCCTCCGAGGAGGACGTCTTGCCTTTGCGTGCCTCCGTAGCGAATGCACGGCGAGCATCATTGATGAGAGCTACCGCCGCTTTGTTGGCATGTCCTTCTGTTCTCCAGGCAAGCTCTATCCGTCCGCGGAGCCGAGGCTCGATGATTCTGATCACGTGCAGGGCAGATGCAGTGGCGAAGGATTCGGGCAGAATGGCGACGCCGAGTCCCTTCGCGGAAAGTTGTGCGAGGATGTTCAAGCTGGTTGACTCGAAGGCAACGTACGGCTGAAATCCCGCAGCTGCGCATGCATTGTCCAGACAAGTCCGTATTCCGGTGCCGCGCGGAAGACAGTTGAGTGTCCGTCCTTGGAGAGCTTTCAGTGGAATGGCACTTTGTCTCGATAACTCATCTCGGGGACTGACCGCAGCAACGATTGGTTCATCCGTAACAACCTGCGTCTCGATTCCTGCCGGAGGATCCGACGCGAGACCAATGAGCGCCAAGTCAAGCCGGCCGGTGCGAAGGTCGTCCACCAAACGGTCGGAGTTGGCTTCGGATAAAACAATCTCTACCGCTGGGTGCCGTTGGTGGTAGTCCGATAGCAGGCTTGCCAATTCGATGGATGAGCATCCCGTCACCATCCCCACTGCAACCCGTCCCCGAATCAGGCCGGAGAATTCATCGACGACGGTACGAGCATCTGCGATCGCTCTGAGCGCCGCTCGAAAGTAAGGGAGTACCGCAGCTCCGGCCGTCGTGAGCGCGACTTTGCGCGAAGAGCGATCTAAGAGGCGTTGCCCTAGTTCGGCCTCAAGCTGTCGAATCTGTGCGCTCAGGCCCGGTTGGGCGATATGAAGGCGCGACGCCGCCCTGGTGAAATTGCCTTCCTCCGCGACCGCGATGAAATATGCAGCGTGCCGAAGTTCCATAATTGTTGATTCTAGCAAGTATGCAAACTATCTATTGGACTTCTCGTTGGCAACGCGACATCATCAGACCGTGGCAGGTTGGAGGGAACGTTGGCGGATCCATTGAAGAGTTTCTTGGAGTTTATGAAGGTACGCGAGAACGCCGCGAGCGCATATGTGAGCGGCAATGCGGCCCCACTCGATCAACTCGCTACGCACACATCTCCCGCCACGTTCTTTGGCCCCGCGGGAGATTTGGTCAAGGGCTCAGCGGAGGTCAACTCTCGCTATGCGAGCGACGCAGCTCAGTTTGCGTCGGGCCATACGCATCTTGAAATACTGCATATGGATGCAAGCGACAACGTTGCTTACTGGATAGGCCTCCAGCGGGCTAGTGTTCTGCTAGCCGGAAGAGAGGATGCAGTTGAGTTCAATCTGAGAGTAACTGAGGTATTCCGCTTGGAGGGTAATGAGTGGATGATGATTCATCGTCACGCCGATCAACTCAAGGCCGCCTCAAGGCAACAATCTTCGTAATTGAGACCACTGAGCTCCTGCGAAGGAATCACCTTCCTCCGCCAGATCGCCAATCCATATTCTAGGCACTTTCAATAGGATGCCAGTAACAGGTAGTACCAGAAAGGCGAGGGAACTTCCGGTTCCTGGAACGCAATCAGGGTTGAACTTAAGGCATTGGCTATGTTCCCGAAATATGGTTGACGCGGACAACACACAGATAAGAAAAGTGATTCTGTCTCCCGCCTACAATCTCCGCCAATTCCAGATCTCTCGCTATGGATCACGCTGATTTGAACTACCTGGCGGAAATCAGATTATATGTAGTTCCGTCGATGTAAGCAGAATCCCTCAGCTTATCCGAGAAAGGGTGGAAGGCAAGCAGTCGTTGAATCTGCCCGCTGGCCAAATCTAATTCGAGCGTATAACCGGAAACTTTGTACCTTCCGTAGGTGTCAAGGGTGCCTGAGCGGGATTGTTGCCGGCTGTAGGCCCCCGCGGTACTGCCGCCGTTGGAGTATGTGCCCGAGCTTGAGGCGGTGGCACCGTTACGATCTTGAATAGAAGCGGCGCTGCCTGAAAACCCTCCCGCTCCCTGAACGACTCCCGATCCAGCAAGAACACCGCGAGCACGCTCGAAGGTGCCATCCGGCTTAAACGTGATCCAGTTCGTCGTGTTGTAAGAGCCCATGCCCCCGAAGCTGACGGAGTTACGGTGGATGAGACGAAGATCAAGCTGTGGTTCCAGGGGCCGGATATAGGTCGCGTCCAGTCGCGACCATTGACCGGTTCGCTGGTCCAGGAGGTAGATGTCTTTGCCCTGCGCTCTCCATTTGTGCCAGCGAGCAGGGTAAAGACGGCGCGCTGCGTCAACGTCCAGGTCTTCCGGTGGAACTTCCAATTGGGAGTAGGCCCGGCCATCTTTCAGCAACAGGTGCGCTGTTTCCACATAGGCATAGCCCGTAACTGTAGTCTGACCATGCCCCTCATACACAACGGCTTCAATGTTAGACTCCGGGACGCCGGTGCCGGGAACAGCGACCCTGATGGAACTGGACGGCTGTTCTGGAGGGGAAGTTCTGACAGAGGATGCGTTGCCTGAACCGCGAGACGAGTGACTGTCTGCTGTTCCTGGAATAGATGGCGGAGTTGCAGACGGGGCACGGCTCCCTGCATTTGCAGACAGCAGATTCTGGCCCAATACTGTGGCAGCGATGCGAACATTGTCGATCAACTGCGATTGGTCATTCAGATTCGTGACCATGGCGGCGAACTGCCCTGTGCCGTTGGCAGCGGCTGAACCCGAATAGAGTATGACCCAGGGCTTTCCCGCGCTGTCCTTGACAAACTCTGTTTTGAGAAGAATGCCAGGCTGCGAAGTACGTGTCGACTGTGTGCCTGTGATAGTTCCACGGCGAACAACATCGGCCTGTGTTCGGGACTCGAACCACCGATCAAACTGTTGATGGTTCAGATTCTCGAAAGGCTCGACCGTCAACGTGAAGATCTGACTCGGAGGAAGGTTCTGTGGCCGGTAGACTGCATTGTCACCTTCCTGCGACATGCTCCAACCCTGTGGGGCTGGGGCCAATTGTGCGCAGAGAGGTGACGCGATCAACCATAGCGATGCGCGCAGAATCTGGCGTGAGTCTGGAATACGCATCTTCCAAAACATCCCCGTACAGTTGATCTGACCTGTTCATCGCGGCAAGGAACTACGAATCAGTCTCGTGCCTCAGCCGAATAAGTCGTTGTCTTGGTAACTGGAGAATGTTCAGAATATTCCCGGATTCGTTCACTACGCGCATAAAAAGTTGTTGAGTTTGGTGACTGGTTTCTCATAGTATTCGCTCTCGAGACGACCTCGACTGAGCTCATTCCCTCGATCTTCCCGGGGAGCACTTCGAGGATAGGAGAGCCGAATCCCACCATCGCAGACAATGGTCTGTCCAGTCATGAAGCCGTTGGTAACAAGGAAAGCGATTGCCTGGCCGATTTCCTCCGACGTTCCCACGCGGCCAACTGCAGTCTTACTGGAGAACTCGGCGAAGAGCGCCGACTTCTGGTCAGACCCATCCCGCCAGGGGGTGTCGATGACACCCGGCGCAGCGGATTGAGTCAGGTACCGCTGCATTCAGCGGCGACGGATCCATTCTCTCGAGAGGCGCCGAAGATGCTGGCTGTCGCTTTTCGGAGCAGAACTCCGAGCGGTGCCATGGGAGCAAAGAAACTTCGTCCGCCCATCCACTCTCAAACGGCTCCCGTTTTGGCAAACAGTCAAACCAAGAATTTATTTCGCTCAAGATAATGTTCCCGTGAGAACACCATGGGAATTCCCATAGATCGTTGTCGAACTATCCCATGGCCCCCAAGCGCTCTATATGCGTGGGGCGATGTCCTATTTACGGCCCACGCCATCCACAAGTGGCAGAAGGTTTGAACGGAGCGCCTCGACGAATTCCTTGGAATTGGTGAAGCATGCGAAGTGCCCTCCACTGATAGGGACGAGCGCTTTACGAGGTGCGCGAATTTCGCCCTCATATTTTTGAGCTTCAGCGAAAGAGGCCACATGATCGTCTCTTCCTTGGAGCACAAAGATAGGCAGAGAAAAATCAGTTCCCATGGTCCTGGCGTCGAAGGAGAAGACTACGGGCAGGATCTTCGGCAACGTGAATGCTCCACCTGCGACCCAATCAGCAGAGTCACCCTTGGCAGGGGCGTCAGGCCCAATCGCGGTTTGTTGCATTTTCAGGTATGCGAGATCAGTCTCTGTCATCCGGTATTTGGCGCTTGCGCTGATCCGGCGCATATCGTCGAATCGCAGCGAGGCTGCCTCATCGAGCGCCTTCAGGGTTGACTCATCATGCGAGGACACAGCTTCGCGGCGCGCCCACGTCTCGGAGTCCTCAAGCGATTGCTTCCAACTTACCGGTAAGCCGGTTGCAACAAAGGCGTAGAACAGATCCGGGCGGCGTTTGACGACATTGAGCCCCAAGATCGCGCCCCAGGAGTGGCCAACGAGAATGATCTTCCTCTTCTCGAGCTTCTGAGACGCATATTCCGCGACTTCGATCGCATCGGTCGTCAATCTATCCAAAGCGGCGACAGGCGTATCCATGCCCGGAGTTGCCGGGCCGTTCTTTCCGTAGGTTTTTCCGCTGCCGCGCTGATCCCAGTTCACAATGGTGAAATCCCTCTCCCAGGGCACGAACTCCTGAAGGAACGGCGACTGGGCATCTGCCGGCCCGCCATGGAGAAATAGGATCACCGGATTGCGGCGATCTTCGCCGCGAATCGCGATGAATTGATCGATCTCGCCGATCTTGGCGAATTGTGTCTCATCTACCCCGCGTGGCGGGTTGACCTTGGCGCCCCGTTCGCTGGATATCGACTGGGCCATCCGAGCAGATGCGAGACTCTGCCCCTCTGCCCCATTGAAGACCCCAATAAAAAGCGCAAACAAAAGACAAAATATCCAACACGAATCCACGTCGTAGCGCCTCACTTTTCCGAGCCGTCGTTTATGGGCAACCTTCGTAGATACGTCGATGTCGCAGCAATTGTTCCATCCACGGGTCCGAAGAAGGGACATCGCATTTCCAAAATATTCAGACACGCTGAGAAGTTTTCCGTCCGTCTCGCCGGTACTCCTCCTGTAGAGCTAGCACGGAGGTAGTCAATGACGATCACAGCCCAGCCACGAAGCGGTCACTGTGAAGCCACCGCCAAACTCGACGACCAAATGGGGCGAGGGCTTCGTTTCCCGGGATGGGGCGCCTAAACGAGATCGCACACGCGCTCGTCTCGCGCTTGCCGGGAGTCGCCCATGTGAGCGGCTGGGCGATAGATCTCTTCTGGAATCTCCGCTAACTTAGAAGTCGCAATACGTCCGTCGGCAAGACCGTAAAAGTTAGCAAAACTCATGATGATGGGCTTCCACATGTCAGAATTCACGTGGTTCGTCTTACCAGCCAGGAGCAACTCCTCTTCCACGTGTACCCGAACGATCTTCAGCTCAAAGGCCATTACTCTAGTCCCTTCGATATTGTCGCCGTAGGCTCGTTGCGCTTCGAATCCACCAAATGGATATCTGGCTTGTAGCACGGCCTCCATCTGTACAGGACACTCGGCGACTCGGGGCGCCTGGACGAGTTCCGATGGAAGCGCGGTTAGTGCCGCGACGCCGAGCTTGTCCTTTACATAGCGATATTCCCTGGCGAGTTTGGAGGCGGGAACCGGGTTGGATCCGGTGGTCTTCGCGAGCCGGTTCACCGCTTCCGCCTGAGCCGAAGACGGAAGATTGAGCACACATTCCTGTTCGCGCAGGAGGTTCTCCGAGGTCTTCGAATGGCCGGCAAGCCCGATCATGCAACCCCAGCCTAACCACCAGGCGGAGGACATTGGGGCCACATTTGTGGTTCCGTCCTCGTTGCGGGTGCTGATGAGGACAACCGGAGTTCCGAAGTAGAGGATTGAGGGTTCGATGGTCTTGTGCATAGAAATACTCTGTCGAATCTCTCGATTCACTGCATCCCGTTTTTTGCTCTCTAATTTCGCAGCTATGGCTGATCGTCTCGCTTGCATCCTTGAGCTCACCTCTCAGAGCGTGCGATAGACGATGCCAACGAACGGATCGGGGGACACCATTCCTTTGCCCCAAACTGCGTCGAGGTTTGCTGTCGGCTTCCTGGCTACAACTTCCTGCTCGGATAGACCACGGTGTTTGAGGGCACCGACTTTTTCGCGTACCTCGACGAGCATGTTCTGGAATTGCTGCAACTGCGCTTTCGTTCCGAGCGGGCCGTGGCCTGGAACGATCTTGGTTTGCGCGCTGGCGATGGAGAGTGACTTCTCCACGGCGTTGACCATGCCGTTGATATTTCCGCCGGTGCTCTCGTCAATGAAGGGATAGAAGCCATTGAACCACGTGTCGGCTACATGGAGGACGTCAGCGTTGTGAAAGTAGATGGAGATGTCGCTGTCGGTGTGCGCGGGGCCATAGCTGGATAGTGTGAGAGTGTCGTCGTTGTGCTCGGTCTCAAAGACGCCATCGAAGCTTGTCTCCGGCAAGGCAGCGCGTGGAGACGGATGGACCGTCGCGTGGAGAAATCTAATCTCGACGGTGTTCGAGAGATGATCGCGGGTCTTTTCATGGGCAAGAATGTGGAAGCCGGCGTTGCGCATGCCTTCGTTGCCATCTGTGTGATCAAAGTGCCAGTGTGTGTTGATGAGCAGGTGCGCCGGGTCGCTGGATAGGCCGTCGAGGATTGCGCGAAGCTTGGCGGTGACGGAAGAGAAGCTCGAATCGATGAGCAGCTTTCCCTGGGCTCCGGTTTGCGCCACCATGTTGCCGCCCGCGCCCTGGATAAGGTGGAGGTTGTCGTAGAGCCTGGTGGTGGTTAGTGTGGCAGATGCGGCGGCGGCGCGCATCTGGCTGATAGGGTCTTGTGTTTGTGCTACGAGCCAGCGCGGAGCGAGCATGGCCGCACCGGTGCTGAGGCCATGCCTAAGAAACTTCTGCGATTCATCGAGGGTCTCCTAAAACCGATTTCATCGGATAGCGTTGACGACCGCGGTGATGAGGTCTTCGGGCATTTCGATGACTTAAGGTTCCGTCGATTCGAGAGTCAACCGAGCCGCGTGACGCTGTCGCGATCCAACCGAAATATCTCGCCGGAGCTGAGAACCAGCAGGCGCGATGTCTTATCCCAATCGAGAAGCAACGCATGGCCCACATTTCCGAGGTTGATGATGGCGTCGTACACATGATTGCGGGTTGTGGGTCCGAACCAGCAGTTATCGTTGTCATGCGCTGCGTCCCCGCGGCCGCGCTCTCGATGCCGCATTGAAATGATTTTGCGCATGTCCTATCCCGCGAAGCGAAATGTCAGGTTGTACCGAACTCCACCAACGAGAGAATGGCAGCCCTCTCGCAGCGCGGCAACGCCGTGATAACGCAAGCGCGCGGGTCCTCCCCACACAAGCACATCTCCATGTACGACCTGGATGCGTCGTGTTCTATCCCCTCGTTCCAACCCGCCAAACAGAAAAGTGGCGGGAAGTCCCAAGGAGACGGAGACAATGGGCTGCGAAAAATCACGCTCGTTCCTGTCCTGATGCAACGACAATCTCGCCCCAGGATCGTAGCGATTAACGAGACATGCGTCAGGCACGAAATCCGGGAATCCTGCTGCTTCCGCTGCGGACACGGCGAGGGATAGGAAGGATGAAGGCATCTCGGGCCATGGACGGCTTGTCTCCGGGTCGATTGAGTCATATCGGTAGCCAGACCGATCTGTAACCCAACCGAGCTTCCCGCAGTTCGACATGGCGACTGACATGCGAAAACCACCCGGTGTAACCATATGACGAAATGGAGACTGCTTCACGACCTCCTTGAGTGAAGAAAGCAGCTCGTCTTGATTCCCAAACGCAAATCCGGCGAGAATCGCCGTACCGTCCCCAAGAATGTTTTTCGGGAATGCCGCAGGCGATTCAAGCCGATCAAAGAGCAATGTCTTCATATCTCTCCATTAGGTAGCGTCATGAAAAATGATGCCGACTGTGTAACGCTGTCCCGACCGTAAGCGACTCACGCCATGCCGCAGATTCACTCGGTAGCTGCCGCGGGTTCCCCGCACGGGGCGATGATGGACAGCGAAAGCGACTGCATCTCCCTGACGTAGCGGCACGACTTCGGGCCGCGATTGCATCCTGGGGCGTTGTTCGGTCAGCACAAATTCGCCGCCGGTGAAATCCCTTTCCGGCTCCGAGAGCAGGAACGCTACCTGGATCGGGAAGACGTGCTCGCCGTAGAGGTCTTGATGCAGGCAGTTGTAGTCTCCGGCGCCATACCGCAGGAGCAACGGTGTTGGCCGCTGTTGGCCCGCCTTGTGGCAGCGCTCGATGAACTCCACGTGCGCGCCTGGGTATCGGATATCGATTTCCATCTGCTGATTCCACTCGTTCGCAATCAGAACCAGCTTCTCGTAGAGCGAAGTCCGGAGCCGCTGAAGGATGTCCGGCAGTGGGTAGCGGAAATACTTGTATTCTCCGCGACCGAAGCCGTGGCGCGACATAATAACCCTGCTGCGAAATACGTCGTCGCGTCCGTACAAACTCGCCAAGGCTTTACATTCACGCGCAGTGAGAATGCCCTTCAACAAAGCGTTACCCGATTCGTTGAGTGCGCTCGAAATTCTTTGCCAATCGAGGGATTCGATCCGCGATACTACTTGGGTCGCTTGAGGAAGCGGAATGCTGGCCTCGCACATGAGTGGTTCGGCCTCATCCAGCAAAGGTGGAGCTTCTTGATGGAGAATCGTCATGCGCGCGCCTCCTTTTCGAGCAGCGCACGCTTTCGCTCAACGCCCCAACGGTAGCCTGAGAGCGAACCGTCGTTCCGGATCACGCGGTGGCACGGGATCGCAATCGCCAGCGGGTTCGCGCCGCACGCCTGAGCCACGGCACGCACTGCTTTGGGCTGGCCGATCTTGGCGGCGATTTCCGAGTAAGTCGCGGTTGTGCCCGGCGGAATCTGCTGCAGGGCCTTCCAGACTCGTTTTTGAAACGCTGTCCCTCGGATGTCCAGCGGTAGATCAAAGCTGAGTGTTGGGTTCTCAACAAGGCCCACGACCTTAGCAACGAGATCGTGGTATTCGGGTGCGTCTCCCACCAGCGTCGCGTTTGGAAAGCGATCTTCGAGGTCCCGGGCTAGTTGTTCGGCATCGTCGCCGATCAGGATTGCGCACACTCCCCGGTCCGTTTGGGCAACGAGGATGTTTCCCATCGAGAATTCTCCAATCGCGAAGTAGATCTTCGCATTTACGCCTCCCTGGCGAAACTCCGTTGGGGTCATGCCAAGCATTCCGTGGGCTCCCTCATAAAAGCGACTGCTGGAATTGAAACCAGCGTCAAAGATCGCATCCGTCACCGTTCTGCTCTTTTCAAGGGACTCGCGCAGGCGAGCGTTCCGGTGAGCCGAGGCATACTCAGTCGGAGTGACACCGACTATGAACTTGAATGTTCGATGGAAATGAAATTGGCTCATACCTGCCAGCTTTGCCAGGGACTGGAGAGAGGGACTGCGCTCTGCGCTTTCGATCTGACGGCAGACTTTCGCGATCCTGGCTGCGACCTCACTTGCGGGATGAAGCTCATTCGGTTTGCACCGCTTGCAGGCGCGAAAACCTGCAGTTTCCGCTTCTGCGGTGGTGGGATGGAACTGAACATTTTCCGGGCGAGGGGTTCTGGAGCCACACGATGGGCGGCAGTAGACTCCCGTGCTCGCTACCGAATAGAAAAACGTGCCGTCTGCGTGCCGGTCGCGGCTCACCAATGACACCCAGCGCGGGTCTTCAAGAACCAAGTCCGCTCGATTGGGAATTTGTTTCGCCTTCATATCACTCGTTCCCCTTCGAGACTCACTTTACGCAACGAAAGGAATGAGCGAACTCCGATTCTTGCTATCAAATTCCGAATTCGCGGAGGCGCCTTTTTATTTTGACCAACGACATCTCATTCGGGTGTCAGGCACTCTTACATGCCATATCGGCCCGTTCCGCTACCAGCCAAGTTCCTGCTCCGCGCGGCGGGTGGAAACCCAAGGACCTGGGTTGGCGATATTGAAGATTCCCGTCACAGGTCGCTCGACTGCCAGTACGGCCGCATCGGCCGCGGTTGTGACATGCACGCTTGCCACATCAGACCTTGGCAAATCGAAGCCCGTTCCCTCGCCATAGAGCGCGCCGTATCTCAGCACGACTCCCGAGAGCGGCGGCGAGTGTAGGACAGCCATCTCCAGCGCCACCACGCCCCGAACCGTGATGGCGCGCACGCCGCGAGCAGACAGGTCGAGCGGATCGCTCTCTAAATGAGGCTCCGGGCCTGGCGCATAGACCCAGGCAATGCTTTGGGCCACCATGCGATCGACGCCGGCAGCGAGGGCTGCGGCCACCAGGTTATTTGTGCCCTCTTCCCTTATTCGCGCGTTGCGGTCGATGTGTTCGGCCATTTTGGCTTGGTCCAGACCGTCGGGCAGATCGGTGAGCTGGTGAAGGACGACGTTCGGGCGCGCAGCGGCTACGGCGGCGATGAGCGCCCGCCGGTCAAAGACGTCAACCAACACCGGCTCCACTCCCTGAGCTTTCAAGGCGTCCATCTTATCGGTCGAGCGGGTCATACCTACAACGCTATGTCCTGCCCGCACCAGGCGCGGGACCAGGTGATAGCCGATCACGCCGGACGCACCGGCAAGGAAGATGCGATACGTCATCGCGTAGCCTCAGTGGTATGACGCAGTGAAGATTTACCGCGGGTGTCCACAACGAAGACGGCAAGCAGCTTGGCGGGTTCGGTCATGCTGAGGTTAGTGTTTACCAGAATTGGTTGTCCTTGCCAAAATCTGTCATTCACTACCTGTTCGCCGGTCAAGGATTTGCTCACAGCAAGCCCGTAGTCTGTATGGCCGTTTGTGAGCGATCCTGACTTGTGTTTTGCTAACGTGCGGGTCGAATATTCCCAACGGGTGACCTTCAGCGATATCTAGTTGCTGAAGGCTTCCCGCCTGTTTGAGGGTGGACATTAACTTCTAGTGGCGAAGTTTAAGTTCGACAGATTGAAACGCCACCATCGACCGAGAAGGCGCTGCCGGTGACAAAACTCGATGCGTCGGAGGCTAGATAAAGCGCGGCCTTGGCTATCTCTTCGGGTTTGGCAATGCGCTTAAGTGCGTGGAGATTCTCAACAAACGAAAGTGTTTCGGGCGTATTTGCCACGCTACGCCCCATCGGCGTGTCAGTGCCACCGGCCAAGATGACGTTCGCTCGAACGTCCTTTGCGCCCAGTTCAACTGCGAGAACACGAGTTAGTCCAATCAGTCCTGCCTTGGCGGAAGCATAGGCCGCCATCCCTGGAAAGCCGACATTGTGACCCACGAAAGTGGATGTGAAGATTAGAGAACCTCTACCCCGCAAAATCATCGCTGGAATCTGGTGCTTGACACAAAAAAACGCACTCGTCAGATTCGTCTCGACCGTATTGCGCCAATCGTCCGCGGAGAGGTCGGAGGCAGGTTTCATCTCTCCGAGAGAGCCGGCATTGTTGAAGGCAATATCGAGCCCGCCAAAGCGCTCCACGGCCTTTGCCGTAAGCAGCTCTGCGGTGTCTTCGTCCCCAATATCACCGGTTACCGCGATCGCTTGACCTCCCGTTTTTTCGATCTCTTCGACAAGCTTGTCGAGTTCCGTGCTCCTACGTGCGGTGACGACGACTTTCGCGCCCTCTCGTGCAAATAACTTTGCCGTCGCGCGGCCAATTCCAGAACTCGCTCCAGTGACGATGGCCACTTTGTTGTCTAGTATTCCCATTTTCAAAACCACTCCTTGTTGTGGTTTGGTCACTCTACCGGACGAACTCACGGCGACGCACCCCGGATCTTGCTTTCAATTTTCTTTTCTACTGATCCGCCCCCTAATTCCGTTCAGCGCGATTCAGTAGACTGAACCCGCTGAGGCACCCCGGATTTCTGTATCAACAGCGATTATCAATTTTGGCAGCAAAGGATCGTCCGATTAATCGGCCGGAGCCTGCTTCGCATTCGACAGGTGGCCTCAACCTCACGGCGCCGCGATACTCGCTCCTTTCTGACTCGTTGCATATCTTGGCAACCGACTTCAGTGAGGGCGACGGAATGAGTTCATTGCGTCCGAAGTACACGCATTCGACTTTTTCCGGAAGCCAATGCCAAGGGTGAGGTCTTATGGACTCTGGTGTCCCTTAGCCGGATAAACCCTGCTAAAAGGAATGAAAGCCGCGAACAACACCACGAACTTCATCACGCTCCCTCCAGTCCGACGGTGCCACCCGTAAGCCATCTTGGGCTGTGGCCCCTAAAGCCGAATTTGACAGCAAGAAACGGAGTGCGCTCATTTCTTTCGTTACGTACAGTGGATATCGCAGTGGAACAGATCAGATGAGGACAAAGCGATCCCCAATCGAGCAGTGAAGAGCGGGGAATCCGTTGAGCTATTCTTTATCACCCGACTCGCTTGACCAATTAGGCAAGTAAGCCTCTGCTGACCCTCGTAATTGCTTTTCATTGGGCGCAAGCGGAGTGAATCCAAGGCGACATTACCACAGGAGGCATTTGCATCATGATCTCTCTTCTTGTTTCTATTCTGTTTTCGGTTTTTGTTAGGGACGGCGCTCAGCCGCAGCCCGATGACGACGGTGTCATCCACGGCTTCTGATTCGAGGAGCATGTCGAATTGCTTGTCTATGGCGTCAGCGTTTCTGGATGAGCGATGGAGATCGACTGGAGGCGTTAGCATCGGTCGTAAGAGACCGGGCCGCGACGCCACCGATTCAATATTGGACCGGGAGAATACAAAGATCGGCAAGGTTCACTCACATGAGCCCTGCCATGACGCCAGCCTGTGGCAGGAGAGTTTGTGATGTTGCGAACTCTGCCGTACGCTGGTCAAGTGGGAACCGCTCTTACCGAACTGGCTCATCCGAAAAACAGTCCACCCGACTTCCGTGCCTTACGTGTCGCTGTGAGAAGCGATGGCCCGGGCTCCATTGAAGTGGCGGGCCGTGAGGAGATCAATATTGCGATACATGCCGGTCGCCCGGTCTATCGTGCTTGTACTCGCGCTGGGCAAACCCATGCGGCAATGGTGCGGGAGGGGGATATCGACATCATTTCTCCGCGCGTCAGGTCCGTTTGGGAGTTGAAAGCGCGAGACCAGATCGTGCTGCTCAGCCTCGCGCCCGAAATGCTTGAGAGAGCCGCCGAAGCGGTTGGGCTTAGCCATCGCGTCACAATTCAAGACCGGTTCCAAATCCGGGATCCCAAGATCGAGCACCTCGCTTGGGCCCTCAGAACCGAGCTGCAGCAAGGGTTTCCTTCGGGGCGTCTCTTCCTTGAAGGGATTGCGATGTCCTTATCGGCGCACTTGATCGGCCACCATGCGTCGGAACGTCGGGAGTTCAGTGCTGCCGAGCCTGGGCTGCCCCCAAGCGTGTTCCGTCAATTACGAGACTTCATCGAAGATGGGTTGTCTGAGAGTCTGAGCCTTGACTCTCTCGCGGGCGCGGTAAACTACAGTCCGTCTCACCTGCGCGCGCAGTTTCGGAGATCGGCCGGGATGCCTCTGCATCAGTATGTGGTCCGCCGGCGGGTCAGTCGGGCAGTAGCCCTGCTTTCTGAGGGAAGGCTATCGATTTTGGAAGTGGCGATAGCCGTCGGATTCGCGCACGCCAGCCATCTTGCGTTCCACATGCGCCGCTTGCTCGGCGCGAAGCCATCCGATTTTCGCAGGCATTGAGGCTCAATTCTCGTCATTTTCTGCTCGGCTTCAGCAAAACCTGGTCGACCCGGCTCTATCAAACCAGTACGCTGGCTGCTATGTCGATTCGAAACAGCGTAGAACGCCTCATCCAGTACGTGGGAGCCGGGGACTATTTGACCGCCATAGAAACCTTTTACGCTCCCGATGCCACCATGCAGGAAAACAACCAACCCCCTCGCGCCGGTCTGCCCGCTTTACTGGAAAACGAACGCCGCATGATGCAGAATTTCAAACAGATTCACCAGAGCGCAGCTATTTCGTACATTGTCGACGGCGACCGGGTGGCCATCAATTGGGTCTTTGACATCACACTTCAGGATGGCAGCCGGTTTCAGTTGGACGAAATTGCGTACCAGCAGTGGCGGAACGACAAGATCGTCCAGGAGCGCTTCTTCTATGATCCCGCGCAAGTACAAGCGGTTCGCCAGCCCTAAAGTGGAAAATCTACCTACGCCGAAATGAGAACATCCGGCGGGCCACGTCAACTCATCGCTATTCCTCAACTTTCAGTCCGAGTTTTTCTCCATTCGTCCGTCAGTAAGCCTGCGAAGCCCCAATCCTCGTCAGCAATCTCTTGGATGACGATGTGCGTGTGGTCCGGCTGCTTGCCTAGGGTTCGCACGAGAGTTTCCGTGAACTCTCGCACAATCGTGGCCTTTTGCTCTCGCGTAGCACCGTTTGTGATCTGCAAGTTGATATATGGCATGAGATTATCCGTAGCCTGTCCTTGCCAGACCCTTCTGTAACGATGGGCCTCTGTGATTGACTTGTTTAAATGCGGACAATTGCTGTTCATCGGGCTGCGAGGACATCACATATCCGTTGGACAATACCGCCACGAGTCAGCTGCTATCGCGCCGCGGAGCCGAAGCCCCATCATAAGTATCGAGAAAAGCACTCTCACCGTTCGATCAGCCACTTCGACAATTCGTAGACCTGTTCCCTGACGATTAGTGGCACTACAAGGCGAGGAGAAGCACAGGTTTAGTGGTGAATGGAAAATGACACATCCCTAGGAGAGCCGAATTCCGCCATCGCAGACAATCGTCTGTCCAGTCATGAAGCCGTTCATAACAAGGAAGGCGATAGTCTGCCCGATTTCCTCCGATGTTCCGACGCGGCCGACTGGGGTCTTGCTTGCGAAATCGGCGAAGAGCGAGGTCTTCTGCTCGGTCGGGACCCAATCCCACCAGGGCGTGTCGATGACGCCGGGCGCGACGGCATTCACCCGGAGCGGTTGTAATTCGCGAGCCAGGGTTGGAATCAATGCGGCGATCGCAGCATTAGCGGCCCCGATGCCGGCTGCTCCAGGCATGGCTCCGAAGGCACTGACTGCGGAGAGGAATGTGATGCTGCCCTTTGGGTTGAGGAACTTCAGCGCCGCCTGGGCACAGGCGAAGTGCGGAAACACCTTCTCGGTAAAGCTGAGTCGCACTTCCTCAACGCCAACTGTGGCGAAGGGGCCGAGTCCCTTGTTGCTGCCGAAAGCGAGCACGAGGTGATCGAAGTTGCCCAGGCTGGAAAACAGCGCGGCGACCGCAGCCGGATTCGCCGCATCGACAACAGTGGTGCCTGCTTCGTCGCGCAGTCTCTTACCCGCGTTGGCCAACCCTTCGGGATCACGTCCCGCAATGGTTACTTTGAATTTCTCCCGCAGCAGAATCTCCGCGGCTGCCAGGCCAATTCCGGATGTCCCACCGATGATGACCGCATGTTGTGACAGCATGGTCTCAAGTCTCCTGTCTCTGTTCTTTTGAGTTACAACCGAGACCACATTAGAGCCAGCAGAAAACAGCAACCAGTTCTAAAATTATCCTAGTATTTGTACTACTATCCTGATGAGGATGAAATGGCAAACCGGGCATCGATGCTCGCAGTCAGGCGCCGGGAATTCGGAGCGTTCCTGCGCTCACGGCGCGAGAAACTAACTCCGGAGAATGTCGGCCTGCCACACGGCGTCCGACGGCGGACACCAGGTCTGCGCCGCGAAGAGGTAGCGCTTCTGGCTGGAGTGGGAACGACCTGGTACACATGGCTCGAACAAGGGCGGGACGTTCAACCTTCGCCGGAGGTCTTGAGCGCACTTGCAAACGCTCTGCGTCTCGACCCCGCGGAACGCCGTCATATTTTTATCCTGAGCGACCGTCCCTTGCCGGAATGGCAGGCGACCGGTCCGGAATGTGTAACGGACTCGTTGCAGCGCATCCTCAAGAGTCTGACCGGGCAGCCAGCTTACATTCTCGGCAGACGGTGGGATGTTCTGGCATGGAATCGCGCCGCCAAAGTACTGTTTGGCGACTATGCAAAGCTCAGGGGCGATGCCCGCAATATCATGCACATGCTCTTCGCGAATCGCGAACATCGCGCCCTGCTTGTTGATTGGGCGGAACTCGCGCCGGCTGCGCTGGCTATGTTCCGTGCCGACACCGCCCGGTATATCGGTGACCCGGAGTTCGAGCGCTTGATTGCCACATTGATGCAATCAAGTCCTGAATTCAGGAAATGGTGGACCAAGCACGACGTTTCCCGCGATGTCCCACGCCAAAAGCGGATCAAGCATCCTCTAGCTGGCCGCATGGTCTTTGAATATGCGAGTTTCATGGTCGCCGAGCAGCCGGGCATGAAGCTTGTCGTATACACGCCACTCGAGGAGGATCAAACCGATGTCAAGCTCGCCCGATTGTTGAGGGGCTCAGCACAACCATCCCGGGCGATGGGGGGTCGCCGCTGATAAATTCGGCGATTTTCTGAAAGTCCAGTGAGGCTTCTGAACAGGATAGTGGTTTTTGTAGAAACGACACTCGTGCGCCAATGAGAATAAAACGTCCACAACTTGGTTTCATAGTAGATGGATAAGAGGAAGATTACATGAAGTTCACGACGCTTGTTTGCGCCGCCCTGTCGCTTTCCACCCCATCCCTTCTTGTCGTCTCACGCGGACTTCCTCTTTCCATTGTCAAACCAGATCAGGACGACAACCACATGGCTCACATGGGTCCGATGGCAGATACGTCCATGCCGTCGAGATTAGGGTATGTCTCGTTCAATATTTCATGCAAGCCGAAGGTCAAGGCGGAATTCAACCATGGCATTGCGCTCCTGCATTCGTTCTGGCTCGATGAAGCGAGCAAGTCATTTGGAAAGATCGCGGCTGCGGATCCTGACTGTGCGATGGCGTACTGGGGTGTGGCGATGGCCGATTTGAACCAGGTTAACGGTGGGCCAACCGATAGCGGCGTAGCCGCAGCAAACGGAGCTCTTCGCATGGCAGACAATGCGCGAGAGAAAGACGCGCGAGAAGCAGCATACATTCACGCAGTGCGTCTTTTCTTCGATGGTTACACAGAAAAGGACTTTGATGTGTATGCGAAAAGATATACCGACGCGATGGAAGAAGTTGCCACGCGCTATCCGAATGACCTGGAGGCGCAAGTTTTCTATGCGCTTGCCTTGATTAATTCGGCTCCACGTGACGATGTGGCTCTCATCAACTTAAAGAGAGCCGTGGCAATTCTTTATCCCATCTTTCGGCAGCATCCAGATCATCCAGGCATCTCGCACTACATAATCCATGCCTGCGATAATCCGGCGATGGCGCGACAGGGGCTGGAAGCTGCCCGACGTTACGCTTCCATCGCGCCTGCGGCTCCGCATGCGCTTCATATGCCCAGCCATATCTTCGCCAGATTGGGGCTGTGGGATGAAGACATCCGCTCAAACCGTGCCTCGAAAGCCGTCTCCGAGAACCCCACGGCGCATGTTGGCGCTGAGAATCGCCTGCACGCCATGGAGTTTTTGGAGTATGCCTATCTTCAGATTGGAAAGAATGACGACGCGTGGGCCATCGTCACTGAGGGTTCTACTATCAGGCAATCCGATGTCGATCCACGTTATCCTTCCTATTACGCTGACGTTGAAGCTCGCTTCCCAGCTCTATTTGCGATTGAGACTCGAAATTGGACGATGGCCGCGAGCCTGAAGCCAGTGGAAGGGGGCGATTGGGTCAGCCAGAGCCAGACTTTGCTTGCTCACGCTGTCGCGGCTGCTCATCTGCATGATGTGCAGGGAGCAAAGGCTGCGGCGCAGAGTATCGAATCGCTGACAGAGGCTACCCCCCGCATGCGAGTAGGCGGCCCGCGCGCATCAGTGCCCGACGAGATACGCGCCTGGGCGCTGTTCGCCCAAGGTGATTTGCAAGGAGCCATCAAGTTACTTCGGCCCGTCGCCGATCGCCAGGGAAAGATCGGCAAAGGCGAGGTCGAGTTGCCGGCCCGGGAAATGCTTGCAGAAGTGTTTTTCCTCAACGGAGACTTCTCTCAAGCGCTACACGAATACCAGGTATCACTCACCACTGATCCCAATCGCTACAATGCTCTCCTCGGTGCGGCCCAAGCCGCTGAGGCACTCGGTAACCGCGACGTTGCAGCGGGCTACTACCAGACCTTATTGGCGAATTGTGCGAATGCGAATGGAAGGCGTTGACGGCGCAAGGTGGTGCTCCTGGTGTCCCCAACTGCATGGATCACCACCTGGGATGTCAGTCCGCAGAGAGGGATCCCGATCCGCAAGAGGCGCTGACAAACATTGAGGATCAGACCGTGCGGGAGCGCGTTCGTGTCTCAATCGGAGGCGCGCAAATCTCGGTTCGCCTGTCCAACGAATGTGGGACAACACCGCTCCTCATTGGCGCGGTGACGGCGGCCTGAACTCCTCCAAGTTCGTTGTATTGAATCCACAGATCGGCTTCAATCTGCTCGAGAGCATTCAGGAACCTCAGGATCGCGATGTCGCCTCGTGTAACAGGGCCACCTCTCTCCTCGTCCTGACCAAAGGCGGATAGCCCACCCACAAGACCGGCGCCCATGGTGGCTGCGCCCGTCGCAATTCCAGTCTTCAAGAACGACCGCCTATTCGCGGACTTCTCCATTGCTTCTTTCAGTTGAGTCACGTCGACTCTTCTTTTGGGTGACTGAGGCTCCAGGTGCATGGAGAACGATTCTCACTTCATGCAGATATAAGCCGAGAAAAAGCTGTGCTGGCGCTACTATTCCAAACGCTACAGAGTGTGCGCCTGACTCTTATAGCGATTTCAAGAAGGTTAGGAGTGCTTCTCTTTCCTCTGGGCGCAGCTCTCGAAAGCGCCTCGCGGTTTCCAGTGCTTCGCCCTTGTGACGCTCGATCGCATCTTCAAGGGACAATGACTTCAGGTCATGCATGAAGCGGGGCTTGGTGCGCAGGCCCCAGAGTGGCGCGGTCCGCAGTTTGTTGGCCGTATCCTGCGGACCAACCTGGACGATCCCGTCTCCTGTTCCGATGTCATGCAATAAGAAGTCGCCAAAAGGATGGATGACCTTATCACCCAAGGCATCAGGGACACGGAACATTTTTCCGTTGATTTCCGTTCCCGCGGGAGCCGTAGTAATGGATTCCACATGGCAGACAGCACAACCGACGCGCTCGAAAAGTTCTCCGCCTCTTCTGGCTGCATGGGTCGCGGCAAGCGCAGTGTCCCGCGGCGGCACCATTGTGCCGCGAATGAACTGTGCAAAGTGATCGATGTCGTCCATGCCAAGCTCATCCGGCCCGTCTTCCGGATCCTTCGTGGTCTTGAGAACTGTTGTGGCGTCATTGCCCCGTAGACGGTTCGTGATTCCCATCTCGTTGACATAGGCATCAGCGATGAAGGAGAGCAGGCTGCTGTGCTGGTCTTTCCAGCCGAAGCGGCCGACACCGGTCTGTCCGGGAGCCTCGAAGAATGGGGCCTGGACAACTTCTCCATGAATGCGGCCTTCGCTCATCTCCGGCTGCCGCTCGGAGATTCTAATGAGGGTCTCGTCGGCGATGGCCTCGACGAAGCCATCGCCCAGTGTATTGAGGGCAGCACGCAAGGCGCGAATGTTCTCGGTCGCAGGGATGTGCTCCTGCGCCTCCGGTCCGATGGCGCGATCATTGACGATGGATCTGCCGGGACTCGCAGGACTTGCCGGGATCGTGTTTTGCCCATCGTTGATGAAGATGGTTGGATTGACGAAGTTGCCATTTTCGTCGAGATGACCCACACGAAGTTCCGTGAACTGGCTGGCCCCGCCGCTATTCGGATTCTGATGGCAACTGACGCAGGCGGTAGCGTTGTACACAGGACCAAGTCCGGTTGCGACCGAATGGTTTTGCTCGTAGACCTCTTGGTCCCGAGCAAACGTGTCGCCGGATTTCTCTTCGATTCCGTTGCTGACGCTCTGCGCGCCATTGAAACTGGGCGTGTTGAACCCGGCCGGCGCATCAGTTGCTGACTTTGCCGTGACTCTGGCGAGTCCCGTGCCCAACACAGCCAATGCTGCGCAAAAGCAAAAGGAGAGTAGAACCTTCCTGCGGTGGGGCATAAGCATTCCTCCACGTACGGTCTCAGCGTGCTGTACGCGAATGAAAACTGGGTCGCACCAGAATTATTCCCAACTCAAAAAACAATTTTTGATCGGGAAAGGTGTGACCGCTGTCTGAATCGCTATATCCGCCAGGCTGTATTAAATCCTCGTCAATTCCACCCCGGCGCAGCAATAAAGCTCTCCCTCCTCAGTTTTCGGATGTACAGCAAAAGATTCGCCAATCACCTGCGGCCGGCTGCTGACCGGACTACGGGAGAGATTTGAACTGAGGAGATCACAAATGTTGAAAGTTATGATGCGGTTGGCGCTGACAGCCTTCCTGTTCCCTGGTTTATGCGTGTATGGATATGCTCAATCCGCCGTAGACGGCGCGATCGGCGGGACCGTACAGGATCAGAGCGGTGCGACCATCGCGAATGCTACGGTCGTCATCCACTCCAATGCCACCAACGCCGAGCAAACCGTGACCACCGACGATTCAGGTTTCTATCGCGCCATCCATTTACAACCGGGAACATATACGGTGACTGTAACCGCGTCCGGCTTTGAGAGTTTTCGTTCCGCCGACGTCACCGTCCAGGTAGGCTCTCTCACCGATCCGCAGGCTAGGCTTACGATTGGCGCAGCTTCGTCCACCGTCGAGGTCTCCTCCGAGGCTCCGCTCGTGAATACGAGTTCTCCTGACTTCTCCAACGTCATCGATCAGAAGGTCCTTGAGGATCTCCCCGTCAATAATTACCGCTGGTCGAGCTACACTCTGCTGACGCCTGGCGTCGTCGCGGACTCGACCGGCTCCGGTCTGCTCAGCTTTCGCGGGCAAAGCACTTTGCTGAATAATGTAACCTTCGACGGTGCGGACGATAACCAGGCATTCTTCTCCGAAGAGCGTGGCCGCGCCCGCGTTGGATACTCGACGGCCAAGGCGTCCATTCAGGAATTCCAGGTCAATACCTCGAATTATTCCGTTGAGTATGGCCGCTCCGCTGGCGGCGTTGTGAATGCCGTCACTCGGAGCGGCACCAATCGGTTTCATGGCGAAGCCTACTTCTTCGACCGGGATGCGGGGTGGGGCGCGATCAACCAGTACACAACACACGCAGTCCAGACAGGCACCAATCCGGTCACGTACTCCAGCGTGACCTTCAAGCCAAAGGACTGGCGCAAACAGTACGGCATTGGCGTCGGCGGCCCCATCCTGAAAGACAAACTCTTCTTCTTCCTAGCCTTCGATCGGTTCAACCGCAACTTCCCCATTACGCTCGCGCCCAGCAATCCGACCCTCTTTTACGCCGTGCCCGATGCGACATTGCCGGCTGGAACCACCTGCGCCTCCGCGAGTCTTTCATCGGTAGACGCAGCAACCTGCGCTCTCGCTGTCAGTCTGAACAAGACACCGCTCGCCAATATCACACAGGCGCAATACGCCGCTGCTCAGGGTAAATATCTAGCTGGCATTGCCGGCCTCACTTCGATCCTTGGTCTCGGGCCTCGCACCGGAGACCAGTACATCTTCTTTCCCAAGCTCGATTGGAAGATCAATGACCGGAATCACGCGACCCTTGAAGTGAACCGGCTGCGCTGGACCTCTCCGTCGGGGATTCAGACCGGAACCTCAGCTGTGAACTACGGCATCGCCAGCCCCGGAAATGATTTTGTGAAGTCAACCTTCGGGATCGCCAAACTGGACACGGAGATTACTCCAATATTGAGCAATGAGATCCGCTACCAGTATGGCCGGGACTTTGAGTATGAGTTCAATCAGACCCCGACTTCCTATGAGCAGGCGAACCTGTTGAATCCTCCCGGCTACACCAACCCGTTTGGAATTCCCCCCAACGTGAACATCACCAACGCATTCCAGTTCGGCACCGCCACCTTTCTCAACCGTCCCGCCTATCCCGATGAGCGTCGCTATCAGATAGCGGATACCGTCAATCTGGTTCGTGGCCGCCACAACCTGAAGTTCGGTGGCGATTTTATTCACACCAATGACCTGAGCCAGAATCTTTTTTCGGCCTTCGGCGGCTATAGCTACGGAGGCTCGAATCAGACTCCGTTCGCCGAGTACCTCGCAGACCTGTACACGACGAATGGATGCGGCGCCAACTTCAACCAGGAGTGTTACACCAACTATTCGCAGGGGTTCGGTCCGCTCGGCTTCGAGTTCCAGACGAAGGACTATTCGGCCTTCGCCCAGGACGAGTGGAAGGTCACTCCCCGTCTCAGCCTTACCCTGGGTGTTCGATACGAATACGAACAGTTGCCGGATCCGCAGATTCCCAACCCCGCAGTCGATCCATTTATCAATGGCTCCACGTCTAAGTTCCCGAGCAACAAATCGAATATCGGACCACGGGTTGGCTTTGCGTTTGATGTATTTGGAACCGGAAAAACGGTAGTACGAGGAGGCTACGGTGAGTTCTTCGGCCGTGTCATCAACTCCACCATCTACAACGCGCTTGCGCAGACGGGCAACTCGAAGGGGCAGCTATCCGTGTCCCTGCCCAACAGCGCAACCAGGACAACCCTGGCGGACGGAACTACGATCTCCGGTCCAACCTTCCCGCAAATCCTCGATCCGAAGCTCCAGACAGTGGGCGCCACCGCGATTCTCTACTTTGACAGGAACTTCAAGCTGCCTGAGATTCATCAGGCTGATCTGACCGTCGAGCACGACCTCGGATGGAACACCTCGCTCGCGGTTACCTGGCTGGCTGCCTTTGGCCGCCGGCTCCCGAACTTTGTGGATACCAACCTTCCCCAGCCGACTGGCACGATCTCTTATACAGTCGTCGACCCGGCCGGAGCCGGCCCAGTTCATGCAGGGACTGTCATCTCGGTCCCATTCTATGGAAGGCTCGCGACAGCCAATGGGAGGCCAAACGCCGCCTTCGGCGCAACCACCGACATCTTCAGCGGAGTCAACTCCAATTACGAAGCGCTGGTTGCGCAGGTCACCCATCGCGCCACGCACAACCTAAGTTTCAGTGCGAACTATACCTGGTCGCATGCGCTCGACTATGGCGAGAACAACACGACATTCACCAATACGAACTCACTGGCCGATCCAAACAATCTGCGCGGTGAGTACGGCAATTCCAATCAAAATGTCCCAAACCGGCTGGTCATGTACGCCGTCTACCAGACACCGGCGGTATTCCACGGCATCATGGGCTATCTATTAAATGATTACGAGATATCTCCAAGCTATTCGGCTCAAACGGGCCTCCCATACAGTCCTGGCCTCTCCGGATCGACTGCGGGTCTGCTTGGGGTGCCCGCCGCGATCGGTTCGTCCTACAACGGCTCTGGTGGATCGAATCGCCTGCCTACTCTCGCCCGCAATGCCCTCTCGCAAAATCGTACTCAAGTGCTGGATATGAGACTTTCCAAGCGTTTTTCGATCATGGAGAAAGCAAAAGTAGAGCTGCTGGGCGAGTCGTTCAATCTGGCCAACCACGTCAACGAAACCTCCGTCAATTCCAACGCATACGCCTATGCCGCAGGAAAAGCCGCAACCGCATCCACACCGGCAACGCCAAATACCCTGACGTTCAACAGTCCGTTTGGTGTGCGGAACAATGCAAACAACAACTTCGTCTACAGCCCTCGCCAGGTACAACTGGGCATCCGCGTACAGTTCTAATCTGCATCGGATTAGATTGTGGGAGAGAGGATTCATGAGAGTTGAGCAGATCGATCATGTGCAGTTGGCGATGCCACGCGGCAGAGAGGCGGAAGCTCGTGCGTTTTACGATGGAATTCTTGGAATACCCGAAATTCCGAAACCTGCCAATCTGGTAAACAGAGGGGGTTGCTGGTTTGCGCGGGGCTCTCTCAAAATTCATTTGGGGGTGGAAGATGACTTCCGCCCCGCCCGCAAAGCACACCCTGCGTTTTTGGTGAAGGATCTGCCGACGCTAATGGGGCGGATCGAAGCAGCAGGATTTCTGACTAACGTCGACGAGCCACTGGAGGGCTACGAGCGAATCTATGTTGATGATCCCTTCGGGAATCGGATCGAGTTGATGGAAGCTATCTCGCACTAAGTCGCCGGCAGAAGTCTGCTCAATGCTGCTGAACTTGAGTGAGGCTTGGGTAACCTGCATCGGTGCACGACGCTCTGATTGGCCCCAACTTCGTGTGTCCGATTCCAGCGATCAACGAACCAGGTCATCCACCACACCAGCCCGCTAAATTTTTCGAACATACCCAGAATAATCTTCGTCCTGCGCAGTTCTCTATTGCCCGGCAATTCGCACTGCTAAAGCGTGCGCAGTCCGCTGTGCTCCGATACTCTCACCTAATCCGTCTCGCGATCAATCCTGGAGGTTTGTGAAGGTGTCTGTCTTTTAAGGGAATAAAATGACGACAAATCGGTTGTCTATTGAGGTGTGTTCTCCACTGCTGCCGCAATCATCAACATGAAGGATACCTAAACAATTGCACGTGATTTTGAGATGATGTGTTCCCTGCCGAATACGTTGCTGCTAATCATCGTTCAGAAAAACCTTGGGCTGAACGCTCCACGCTCCTGGCTGGGGACGCTGGGACTCAGCATCGGCTGGGTCATAGTCATGTTCCTTTACACGCCCCTGGCTGATCGTATCTCGACACACCTTTTTCAAAAGCCGCCGACGCTCAATGCATTTCGCGCACTCCAGCAATCACGCGTCAAACTCGTGCTTGGGATCGTGATCGCGTGGATTCTCGGCGGGTTTCTCGAAGAGCTTCTCCTTCGGGGGATCGTACTGCGTTCGAGTAGTGTGTTTCTTGCAACCCACACCATGCAATTTGCCGCAGAGATGGTTTCCATATTGGTCGCCGCCGCCTCCGCATTTATTCTCCATCTTTATCAAGGTCTGCGAGCGGCCTTCATAGTGACTCAGCTTTCGGTCCTCTTTGGCATCCTGTTCGTGGTCAGCGGCTTTAACCTCTGGGCTGTCATTTTGTGTCACGAAATTTACGACACAGTGGCCTTCATCCGTTTCGCTAACAAATCGTCGAAATACTCAACCCTCGATCTAACCAACTAGCCGACCTGGAGAATCGTCGATCTATGGATACACTTCACAAACTCCTCTTTACCCGACTTCGAAATTCGATATTCTTAGTCATCTGTTGTACCGCACTTCTTTCGTTCCTCGCAGGCGCGTTTTTCACCTCCTATGTCTTCCACGTTAAGCCCGTGGAGGCCTCTGGTAGTCGCGTTTTTGAGCTTATGATCTATCACACGCTTCCCGGCAAAGCATCGGCTCTCGAATCTGTTTTTCGTGACAGTTATAAGCTTCAGGCCAAATACGGTCTCGACGTCGTCGGCTACTGGGTGCCGAACGATGATCCGGCCTGGAACGATACGTTCATCTACCTCATCGCGCATCCCAGCCGTGCCGAAGCAGACGCGCATTGGAAGGCGTTTCATGCCGACCCGGCGTTTCCGCCACTCCGCGCTGCTGCTGCGCCGTTGATTCAGCAGGTGAACGGCGACTACAAGGTCGACGAGATATTTATGCGCCCGTCTGACTTTTCGGCAATGAAGTAGCGGAACGGAGCTGCCAATTCACATGACTTCCTTCGGGAAAACTGTTTTACTCAGTTTGCTGCTCCTTGCTCCTCAGTTCGCGACATCGCAGCGCAATGCTTGGGTTCCTACCTGGACAGCCAGTCCTACAGCTGCGGATGCGGATGCAAGCGAACCTTTGCTTAACATCAAGGACCAAACGGTGCGGGAGCGGGTGCGCGTGTCGGTCGGTGGGTCGCAAATTCGTCTCCGTCTCTCCAACGAATACGGTGCCTCTGCGCTTCTTCTCGGTTCCGCCACCGTGGCGGTACCGAACGGCCCGGAGGCTGTTCAACCGGCTTCCCTTCGCACGGTTACATTTAGCGGTCGCAGGTCGGTGACCATTCCGGCGGGGGCTCCGATTCTCAGCGATCCGATAAGTTTTCCTATAGTGCAGGGCGCAGAGGTCAGCATCAGTATCTATTTCCCCAAGCGGGTGAGTACCGTAACCTGGCACTCCCTTGCCCTTAAGCGCGCCGTGGTCTCCACTCACGGGGACCACACGGGCGACGAAAAGATTGACGGCGGTACAGACTCTGAGAGTGTCATTGCGGTCACTGGCCTGCTCGTTCCAGCTCAGCCGTCACAGCGTCTCATAGTGGCCTTCGGGGACTCCATTGTTGATGGCGACGGCTCCACAGTCGGTGCGGATCGCAATTGGCCGAGCGATCTCATTCGTCGTCTCCAGAGCGCTGGTCCTGGCTCGAAACTGGCCGTTGTCAATGAGGGTATAGCTGGCAATCGACTGTTAGATGACGGGCCACTGGCAATCCTCGGAGTCAACGCGCTGGCCCGCTTCGACCGCGACGTGTTGAGCCAGCCCGGGCTGACGCACGTGGTGTTATACGAAGGGACCAACGATCTCGGCTTTCCCGGCGCAAAACTGGGAGATACCCTTCTCGCCGATCCTTCTGACGTGCACACTGCAGATGACTTGATTGTTGCGTATCGGCAACTCATTGCGCGTGCTCACACCCACGGCGTCAGACTGATCGGTTGTACTTTGACCCCGTTTGAAGGCGTAGTGATTCCCGGATACTACTCGGAAACAAAAGAAGCTGCACGGCAGAGGGTCAATCAATGGATACGTTCGAGCAGCGTCTTTGACGGCGTGATCGACTTCGACAAGGTGCTGCGAGACCCAGATCATCCGAGCAGGCTAGCGCCGCGGTTTGCATCGAAAGATCATCTCCATCCGAACGATGCCGGGTATCAGGTGATGGCAAACGCAATTGACCTTTCTCTCTTTCGCTAGGGCGACTGGAGCGAGAGCTTGACAGATTCTCAGGAGAACAAATGATCCAAGTCGTCAATCTCAAATCCAAACTAGAAAAGTTTTCCGAACATTGGGCGCCGAAGATCGTCTCAACGTATAACGGCAACGATCTGATGGTGGCCAAGCTCCAGGGGGAGTTCATATGGCATGCTCACCCAGATACCGACGATTTCTTTCTAGTGCTTAAGGGAAATCTGATCATCGAGCTCAGAGATCGTGATCTGAATCTGGGTCCAGGTGACCTCTGTGTGATTCCAAAAGGTGTGGAGCATCGTCCGAAGGCTACCGAAGAGGTTCACCTCTTGCTGATTGAGTCGACTGGAGCGCCCAATACTGGAGATGTGAAGACAGCGGTCTGGAAAGAAACGCTCTAATGACCTGCAAGGCGCTATATGAACGCGCGGGTGAGATGGGAGCCGGTGATGCAACGCTACTTCGCTCTACACGCCCACGCTTTCTCTGCGGCCAAATGCTTTCCTAATTATTACCAATGCAGGTCGAAGCCTCCCTATGGCAGCGAAGAGACTTGCAGCTTTGGAGCAATGATACGGATGACCTCATCGAGCCCTCCAATGGCAGGGATGTGAGCGTCTGTCCCCAAGCCGTCCTCCGCCCGGATCAATAGGCAGTGGAGAACCGTAACGATGACCTCATCGTGGAAATGAATCACCGAATGGAATGGATGCTCCGCGTTGCCTGAGCCGGCATCAACATGCAGACATAGAAGCTCAGCGCCCGTTCCGCGGCCTTTCTGGGCGAGCCGGTCACACGCCATTCCGGGAAATGGCCATCCACTGCCATGCGCGCCAGGCCATAGGCAAAAGCACGGGCGTTCACGACTAACTGGTGAGGAGATGCATCGTTGCGAATATGTCCTGCCGCCTGCCCCTCCGCCACGATCTTTAACATGAGTTGGCGAATGTCTTCATTTTGCTTGACCAGCGTTTTGGATCCATGAAAATCGATCAATGTGCGGGAACTGATGATTTGAAAATGAGTAGGATTCCCAAGCGCCCAGTCGAGATACCCGCTACCAATCGCAGTCAGCCTCGCAAGGGGACTGCCATCCTGAGAAGCGCTCAGCGATTTGTTGACGGCCTCAGTCAGGCGCGACATAGACTGCTCGCCAACCGCTGTCAGAAGTTCGGCCTTGCTTTTGAAATGACGGAATGGCGCTCCGGGCGATACTCCGACGCGCTTGGATACATCCCGCAAAGACAGGTTTTCAACACCTTTTGCCTCAATCAGTTCCACAGCCGCCGCAAGCAGAGAATCGATCAGATTGCCGTGGTGATAGGCGCGATTGGATTGGTGAGCGCGAAGTTTGGTCTGCTTTGCCATACACTCCCTCAACATTATGACAGAAATGTAAACAGTGCTTATTTAAGTTGACATAGCGCTCTCAGATATGTAATCACTGATTACATGAGGGCCCTGCAGCCATGACGTTCTACCCAATCCAAAGCAGATCGGATGATGCTCGATCCGGCCACCAGGCACCACCTAGCCTACTCCTGGCTGGCTTTCTCTCCGTCGTGCTAATCGGATTGTGGGCTGCCGTGTATTGGCAGGGTGGCGGATCGCTGGATGCTATACGGTTCATTGGCCGGTTGATGATCCGCATCACAGTTGTTTTGTTTTCCTTGTCATTCACGGCTTCCGCACTGGCACGACTGTTTCCAGGTGCCGCCACGAGCTGGATATTCGCAAATCGACGCAACTTCACGATCACTTTTGTGGTGGCTTTCGTGCTCCATCTTTGTGCGATTGCCAGGTTTTATGCGCTTGATGTCGATCAGTTCTGGGCTGTAAGCCCACTCGTTCTGATCGTTTTTCGCAGCATTGGCACGATCTTCATCGCCCTGATGCTGTTCGAAGCGCTCAAGGTAGGCAGCACGCTGCGTTGGACGGTCCTGAATGCTGTAGGCGAATACTATGTTTGGGCCGGTTTCCTGAACGGCTTCGCAAAGCGTGTGGTGTTGGACCGGTTCTATTTCCTGCCGGTAGCGTTGCTGATCCTGGCTTTAGCTCTAAGGCTTTGGCCGGCGATTCGACTCCGGACAAGCGCATATTCAAAAGAGTCTGCGGATGAGTCAGGATGATATTCAGGACGCACTGGGAGACGACTACTACAAAAACGTGCTCCTCTATCCAAGGTGGCAGGAGTGGTTGAGGGAGCACAGCCCCGCACGCTGCTCTTCGGCACTCTCGCTGCTAAGGCCTACAAGCGCGATCTCCCGCATGCGAAGCTGGTCTTCTATAACGGAGGCCATTTTGTGCTCGAAGAAAGTGCTGTGCGAAGCCATCGCACGGCTCTCCCTCAGCAATGCTATGCCGGACTTTGTGCAATGCCATCGGTTTCGATACGAAAGCTGCCGGCGCTGTAAGAATCAGACTGGAGCAGGCCAAAGTCCATCAGACAGAAGGCCGTGGAAATAGGCCTGATGCATCTGCTATATCAGTCCCTATCGGTTCACGAGAGATATTTAATCGCTCCGGAATTCTTTCGGAGAGCACGGAGGTTGGATCCTTCTGGTTAATTGCGGACAGTCTCCGAGATGTGAACATATCCATTCTGATCCGCAGCAGTAGCAGGGATGAGATCATGCCACCATCACACGCCGTCTTGGTGATGAATAACGTAGCAGATTCGTTACTCGTTAGGCACGAAATCATCTCGGCGGCCGGGCATACGCGAGATTACGTGTCGCTGGAGATACAAGCTATAACCAAGACCCTCTCATCGCGGTAAAGGTAGATGGCGTCAGCCCGGATGAAAGTGTTGCATGTCATACGATCGATCGAATCCTATTAGGTTTCAAAGTGCAGGCATCAAGGCCTGTATTTGAGAGCCAATCTGAAAAGAAACTGATGGAGCCAAAAACAAGAGAACGAGGAACACGTGGGTCGCTGGTTTCCGAGCTTATTGCCGTTCTTTGCCAGCGGCGGTGAGATATCTTCCAATAGCCTCACCGCGAAAACTACCGATCCACAGATCCTGTCCTACGAACAGTGCGCCGGTAGCTCCTCCGAAAGTGGCGCCACCGTCCTTCACCAGTACATGAACTCTCAGCGTCCGCGGCTCGACCTCAACAACCGTAAACCCCAAGGGGCACGGCTCCTGCCGGGCCTGGCAGCCGAACAGCTTCTCAGGTGAGGTGTTCTGCCCTGCCAGCAGCAACGTTCCATGGTCGGTCCAGCGCAGATTGTCAGGCAGGAAGTGGAGATCGACGCTTTTAGTGGCAGTCTTTGTTTTGAGAGAAAATGCCCAGAGTTTCCGCGCCGCCCATTCGCTGACGTAAAGCCAGTTCCCATCCGGAGTGATCTCGACGCCATTGGCGCCGGACAACGGCTGGCTTACAACGTTGCTCCATCCGCTCGCAGGCGTCCACTGAAGTACGCCTCCGGTTGGCTGCGCCGCGGCGAATTTCTTCAGGAAGCCTGCGTCCGTTGTGTCATACATATTCGTGACCACGAACCCGCCTCCCCGCAGAGGCGCGACTCCGTTTCCAAAGTCGTGGCCGGGAAGCAACACGCAGCCGATCCAGACTGCGCGCGGGACGAAGTTGCTCAACGTCACCCGGAAGAACTCAATCGACTCCCGTCCACCGTGGTTGACGACAAGGAGTTCAGCCTTACCATCTTTGACCGGTACTACGGCCAGTCCGTGCGGATAGAACACGCGAAGATCAGGTGGAGTGGAACAGTCTGGAAACCGAGCATGATCCAGCTCGTCGTGCGATTCCTCGGAAGGGTACAAGGTGTGGGGCTCTGATCCATCTATCACGTTCACGACGAAGAGACGACCGGGCTCCCCATCCGGGCCTCGCATTGAGCTTGCGGCAACCCAATCGCTCGCCGGCAGGCGCACGAGGTCTTCCGGCCTCGGCACTCCGGTGGCAGCCGGCTGGGCGCGCCTGTAGAGATTATCCTGCCCCAATGCCAGAACTGGCAGGGTGCACTGCACAAAAAGCGTTACGGCAAAGGCAGCGGAGACGGTTGAGCTGGTATTTATAGATCTCATGGTCTATAAATATTTGCATGGCTAGTCGCCGAAACGCAACATTACAGACCAAACGATCTAAAACTCTCGCTGCGATGCCAAAAAAGCTGCGCGGCAGACCAAGAGAATTCGACAGGGACGAAGCTCTGGCGCAGGCCATGCGGGTCTTTTGGACGCTGGGGTACGAGGCGGCATCCATGGCGGAACTCCGTTCCGCCATGGGCATCACGCAGGCGAGCCTCTACGCGGCTTTCCGAAACAAGGAGCAGCTATTTCGAGAGGCGGTGGATCTCTATCGCAGGACTGCGGGCACAACAACCATTCGAGCACTTGAAGACAACCCAACGGCGCGCGAGTCGATCGAAGCGATGTTGCGGGATGCCGCTGAGGCTTTCTCCACGACGGGGCGCCCGGCGGGATGCCTTGTAGTCCTTGGCACGATGAATTGCTCACCGGAGAGCAAACCCGTACAAGATCATCTGCTCGCCTTTCGCCTTAAGACGCCGAAAGCAATCGCAGAGCGCATACGGCGAGGTCAGCGCGAGGGAGACGTTTCAAAGCACACTGACGCAGATGCTCTAGCCGCCTACTACGCGACCGTTCTGCATGGGCTTTCCATTCAAGCCAGAGACGGCGCGCCAAGGGCGACGCTCCATTCGGTGGTGGACTGTGCGATGAGCACCCAATGGTAATACTCCCTCTGACTCATGCGTTCGACATGACCATGTAGTCGGCGCGGCGGCGAATTGCGGTCTCCACCGCCCGCAAAACTCTAAGGCCAGCGAATCAATCCGAGGATTTCAACAGCAGGGTACAGGCCTGGGAATTGAGTCAGCGCTAAATGGTCGCTAGCAAAATCACCTCGGCGTAAAGCTCTCCAAAACGCATTAGTAGACGATTGATAATCCGAGTAAAGGACAGGCCCAACCTCGGTTCTGACAGGCCTAAGTCAGACCCAGGTCGGTATGATCGAGTGGCTTACCATAGTTTGCAGATATCGAGCACTTTCTCGTCTCGGAACCACTGAGTTCGACGCCGGCCGACATTAGTCCCAGTATGTCGGCATAACGAACCAGAAGTACTACCGTCGGCTGAAACCCAAACTGCGCTACACCTGCGAAACTTCCGCTACAAAATTGCGGGCACTCCACTTCATGCGATTTGCGCTCTCCCCGTGGTTAGCATATGCTAACCACGGGGAGGCAAATTGACTGGACCTTCAGTACCGTTTTACGTATCTCCGCATGACGCCCCCGCGAAGCAGAAGATATTGCTTGCTGCGCTGGAACTCTTTGTGCGGGATGGTCTCTGTGAGACAAGTATTCGAGATATTGCGAGCGCAAGCGGTTTCACGAATCCGGCACTGTTCAAGCACTTCTCTGGGAAGGATGCCCTCGCCGATTATCTGTTCGAACGGTGCTATCTCGAGTTGTTTCGATTGGTAGCGCACGCAGTCAGAACTGGTGAGACGTTTGCCGAGAAGCAGCGATGTGTCATCGAAGTGTATTTGTCCGCACTGGAGCGCGACCAAAACAGTGTCTTGTATGTTCAGGAGGGGCTTCGGCACTTCTGGCCGCGAGCCTCCGAAGAGGTTCGGAAGCACTCAATACTGCGCGAGGTCAGGGAACTGCTCGTCGCTGGCCGCAAAGAAGGTGCGGTCACGGCAGAGATCAACGTCGATTTGCTTACAACAGCGTGGGTGGGTACGTTGCAACAGTTTGCCCGCGCCCTCTACTTCGGTGAGTTCCGCCTGTCCTCGAAGACACTCGCCGCCTCGCTGGACGCACTGCTGACCAAAATGACTAAAGCGTAATTGCCACATCTGTTAGGTTAGCGATCGCTCACTCAACTGCGTTTTAGAGAACTACAAGGAGATTGAGGTGCCAAAGGTACATGCAATTCGTACAGGACTCGTAAAGGTAAGACGACCGCAGATGGAATCGCGGAGCAAAGGACTCACGCGCATCACGGACATGCTCTTCGACGAAGAATGGACGGAATGGCTTCCGATTTACGCATGGGTCATCGAGCACGACGAAGGAATTATCGTCGTGGACACAGGGGAGACATCACGGGTTCACCAACCCGGCTATCACCCGTCATGGCATCCTTTCTACCGAAGGGCGGCTCAATTCTCAGTTCACCCTGAGGAGGAGATTGGCCCTCAGCTTCGTGCGATGGGAATCTCGCCGAGAGATGTGCGCCAAGTGGTGCTTACCCACCTTCACACGGATCATTCCGGAGGATTGGCTCACCTCACCGGCAGCAAGTTTTGGGTGTCGAGAGCAGAATGGATGAGAGCCACGGGCCTTGGCGGGAAGCTCCAAGGCTACCTTCCACATCGCTGGCCGAGATGGTGGCAGCCTGAATTCATTCACTTCGATGACTGTCCGTTTGGTCCATTCCTGCAGAGCTCGCCGATCACCCACCGTGGCGACGTCGTCATTGTTCCGACTCCCGGGCATACGCCAGATCACGTGTCGGTAATCGTCCGTGGTTCTCCTTCGCTTTTCCTTGCTGGAGATACAAGCTATAATCAAGACCTTCTCATCGCGGGCAAGGTGGATGGTGTCAGCCCGGATGAAAGTGTTTCCCGTCGTACGATGGATCGAATCCTGACGTTTTCCAGGGAGCTTCCGCTGGTTTATCTACCCTCCCATGATCCGGGTGCTGAAGAACGCCTAACCCGCCTCTCTCCGATTACCGGCTGACCAAGTTTTTCTTCATCGCCTGGATTTTTCAAAGACTGTCGCGGGCAAGTCGGAAGTGCTACAGATTCGCTCTAATCGGGCTGCGACTGCATGGCCGCTATTCAACTCGGCACTCTGCGGTCGAAGAACTGTCGTATGTGCTCCGCGATGGCATCGCCTTCTTCCTCTAGAGCAAAGTGCCCAGTATCAATCTCTCGCCGGTAGAAGTGCTCGTGCTCAGTAGGGGCGACTCATTTCGTGCAGACTGCCTCATTGCGAACACTCCACAGCCGGTCGAACCTCAAATGATAGCCAGTTCAATGGGCCTTATGGCAACGCACCTACAGTGGCCTCAGCCCGATTGCACAGATCCAACCTTTGCCCTTCTCTTCGACGACCTGAACATCGATGTATCCAGCCTCAGAAAAGAACGCGCGCTGGTCATCGGCACTAAGATTGGTGGACTTAAGGAGCTTCATGATAGGGCGCTGCATGGCATTGCAGGCACCCTTCTTGTATGCCTCCGCAATGACAAGTAGCCGCCAGGTTCAATACGCGCAGCACTTCGCGCATGTCACTCTTCAACTCAGGCCCGTAGTACTGCGTCTCCACGGCGGTCACTAGATCAAAAGAGGCAGAGGCAAACGGCAGTTGCGACACCGTCCCATATCTGATTTCGATTCGGCCACTTTCTATCAGGCCTGTGTTCTTCGTGCGCGCTGCTGCTATGCAGCCCTTGGCATAATCCAATCCGTTGACCTTTCCTTCGGTCGCGACCGACGTCAGCTTTTGAATCGTTCTACCGCCTCCACACCCGACGTCGAGAGTCGTGAAGCACTGTCCAATCGCAACCTGTTCCAACCCCCAGTCCGTCACAGCCGAATGCGACATATTCATCATCCAAACAACTGTCCGATCCATCGTGTGGGCTTTCGTACCTGATTCACGAGGTATAGGGCCAGCACGAGAGTCAGCCCGTAGTACAGCATCGATTCTGCATGGTGCCAGAAGGCTGGTGACATCCGCAACATTCCCCGTTTCTGCTTGTACTATTTTGTCTCTTTCATGAATGGCTCAAGCTTCATTTCAGCGGTACAGGAGTCGTCCACTTTCCCAGCAGTCGCTACGAACTTCGCGACAATTCCATCTGCGCAGGAAGATCCCGTCCATGTGTACCGTTGTCGAGTACCACTATCTGACTCTTGCTTAGATCGCGGCCTGCCTCTCGCGACACAGCAAGCGAAGTCACTGGATCAAGGGCTCCTGAGACCAGCAGTGCTGGGACATCTTGCGCCTGCACCCAGATCGAGGGCAATACGAGCGGCGCAAGGATTTGGATTTACGGAGCATATTCATCACACCTCAGCCCAGAATGGTCCGCAGAGAGACCTAACCGCCCGCCCGCGTACCTGCAGAGTCCGTAGGGATAACTGGAGGGATCGGAATTTATTCCGAAACGCTTGGTTCGTACCGAAACTTCCATCCACCCTGTCACTTCCTGATGAGCCGCGCCGGTTGCTGCAGTGACCACGCGAATCATGCTCCAACAAAATTGGAATAGTTTGTCCCTTTCTCAGTTTGATGTCCTATGGCATCGATCGTTTCAGGACAGAAGGGCTCACGGCTCGGGGCATCTGTGTATGAATGGGGCCTGGTCGTCGGATCAGCTCTTTATCTTTCCCTGAATCTCTTCTCGCTGCGAGGAGTTCCGTTTTTTCTCGGAGGGGACCAGGCATACTTCTGGATGCGAGCCATGCGGATGCTCAACGGTCAGCGCATTTATCAGGACTTCCTCCAGTACACGCCTCCAGGTACGGACCTCGTCTATCTCACGCTCTTCCGTCTCTTCGGTCTCCGTCTCTGGATTACAAACTTCGTCGTTCTGGCTCTGGGACTCGCATTTGTCTGGCTCGTCTACTCGACCAGCCGCAGGATTCTGCCCCACGGCTCGGCAGTCCTCGCATCAGCGCTCTTCCTTGTACCGGTCTATGGCAACGCCATCAACGCAACTCATCACTGGTTCGGCGTTCTCGCGGTACTCGCTGCCATCCGGGTGCTTTCTGCGGGGCGCACTCCCATTCGCATCCTGCTCGCCGGCATGCTCCTTGGCCTGGCTTCCTTCTTCAGCCTCTATCACGGCGCCGCGGCGCTGCTTGCCGTGGGTGCCTTTCTCGCCTGGTCAGGGCTACGCACGGAACAGAATTGGAAAAGTCTTGGAGTCGACCTGCTCTTTGCTCTTTTCGCATACCTTCTCACTCTGGCGACTCTGAGTTCTCCCTATATTATTGCAATCGGAATTCGACAGCTATGGTACTTCCAGGTGACCTACGTCCACCGCTTCGCCATCCACCCGCAGTGGGGTTTTCCGCTGGGGCTTCCGAAGCAGATCACAATCCACACCCTGCCGTCGCTTGCACAGTACCTGATCGTCTATCTGTCCCTGCCAATCTCTACAGTGATCGCGCTATACCTTATTTGGAAGAATCGTCGCAACCTTCTGTCCATCGAACCCGTCGCTTTGATCACACTCGTCGCTCTGCTGCTGCTGGCGGAGGTTGCGGTCAGCGTGAACTGGCTCCGGTTCTTCGCGGTTTCTGCTCCTGCCGTGATCGTGCTCGTGTGGGTGATTCGTCAATCCCCAAAGCTCCGCGTCGGAGCGTCGATGGCACTCTGGGCGTGGATTCTGGTGCAGGGTGGGCGGCAGACCATCCTGCGCCAACGAGCGCAGCAGGCCATTGTCACTCTGCCCGCGGGAACCGTCGCGACTTCGGCGCAATCGGCTGCGAGGCTAACTCTCTTCGCGCGATGGCTGAAGCCTGGCGACACCGTTTTCGCCGCACTGTGGGTGGGGACCTATCTGCCGTTCCATGTTCATAATCCCATGTACTTCGAGACTGTATGCCTGGACGACATGCCGCGTTCCTCCGACATCCTGTCCGCCATCCGGCAGCTCGGCGATCAGCGGGTTCCTTATGTCCTCCTGGCCGCTACTGCCAACCCAATGAATCCCCAATACTGCGGTGACCGCCTCGGCGCCCTCCGTGAGTACCTCTATACGGCCTACCTGCCAGTCCAGAGCTTTCCCGATGGCGATACTCTCTGGCGACGCAAAGAATGATGCAAGATCATTACTGTCGATGGTTCTCGGACGAACGAAGAGCGGCTGCAGTAGTCTGTGATACAACCGCTCTTCACCTGAGTCGAAAGCATTCGCTGGTTTAGGAGCCTGCTCGAAAGAGCATTCGACGGAGACTGGCTGCAGCGCCCTCTCCGCTGAATGAAATCGACATGGGGCTGCAGCCACGAGGGTCCGGTTTCCTCGGACGCATCTAATCTAGTTCTTCTTTATCGTCTTCAAGAAGGCAACCAGATCCTGTCGGTCCTGCGCTTTGGGAACGCTAATGCTCATCTGATTGTCCGGCACCATAAGATCCGGATCGGTCAGCCACTTTTCGAGAGTCGCATCGCTCCATGCAAATCCAAGATTCCTGACGCCGGGTGAATAGTTAAAACCAGGAACGCTGCCGGCCTTTCTTCCATAGACTCCAGCCAGTCTTGGGCCTTCCCGATCTGCATCGAGGGCATGGCAGCCCGTGCAACGCTTCTCGAACACAGCTTTGCCGCGTACAGGATCGCCGTTGCCGATCACGGCTGGTCCTGCCTCGCCTGCACTCTTCCCCAAGGCCGAGAGCGCTTCGAGGTCGCTCTTCGAAAGTCTTGCATCCCAATGAAGCGCCAGATATTGCAAGGGCGGCATATCACCGCTCCTCGCTTCCTGAACGATCTTCGCCATCAGGACATCTTGCTGGTCCCTGGGCAATTGCTCCCAGTGAGAAAGATTCATGTGCTTGCGCGCTTCGATAATGTCCCGTTCGATCAGCCACGAGCCCGGCGCAATTCGCGCATACGCCGGCCACCGTGTTTCGCTTGAATGGCAATCGGCACACTTTGCCACCAGAACCTGCTTGGCGCTCTCAGGCAGGTTCGAGTTGTGCAACAGCGTGCTGAGCCCTTTGGCGGGCTCAGCACGCGGATCGCCGAACGGATGCACGAATCCCAATCCAATGATTGCAACCGCGGAGATTACTGCAATAACCCACAAACGCATCAGCCCTCCGCCAAGGTATGGTCAACGACAGCAAGGTGGCTCTGCCTGCGAACCACCTTGACATCCGTGACTCCCAGCACGCTCTCGAGCTTGCCGGCGGGAACGGCCATCGGCCCGGGATTGGGCGCGGAGCCCGGCGCGGGCTGAGGAAACGCCGTGGCCATGGCAGTGTGGAAGGCAACATTGCCCTCGACCTTCTGCACGACCTGGTGGATGTGGCCATTCAGCACGGTGACCGAACCGAACGGTTTCAGCAGTGCGAGAGCCTGCTCACCGTCCTTTGTGCCCCATCCCCACTTTTCGTAGACCATCCACAGGGGAATGTGCGCGAAGACCACAATCGGCGTGGAATGACTCTGGCCGGCCAGGTCAGACTTGAGCCATGCCAGCTGATCGCCGCCCATGTTGCCCATCGCATCCACCTGCACGCAATTGTTCAGCCCCACAAAGTGAACGCCCTTGTGGGTGAAGCTATACCAGCCGTTGCCCATCGTACCTTTGCCGAAGCGCTGCTTGTATTGCTCGCCGTCGTCGATGAAATCGTGCTCGCCCGGAACGTAAAAGACCTCGCCCACCTTTGCGCTCTTGATCACCTGGGCCGCAGTATCGAATTCCGCGGCTTTCGAGTTCTGCGTAATATCTCCGGTGTGGAGCATGAAGTCCGGCGCTTTCATTCCCGCCTGAACCATGTTCACCCTGTCCATCGCTTTGGTCAGTGTGCCGGTTACATTCGGGTTGGCTCCCTTGTTGAAGCCGATGTGGCTGTCGCTGATCTGGACAAAGGAGAAGCCTTCCGACTTGTCAGCCTTTGCACCGGCGCCCTTCATCGTCTGCGCCAGCAGCTTCGAAGTCGGCACGCCACCGACCATGGTCCATAAGAGGCCTGTTCCCGCCCATGCCATGCAGCCAAGAAAATTGCGCCGGTCAATGCCATCGCCCGAACGCGAGGCAGCCTCGTTTTCATTCATCAATTCGTCTTCCTTAAATCGGTCCATCTCAAGCCTCCGCCTGGTTTGTGTTTGCCTACAGAGCACAAAACTGGCGTCATCGGCCTTTATTCCCATCGCGATGCAATTAAAGGATGGAATAATCGCGATGAAATTCGGTTAGTGCTGGTGATGTTCTATAGCCAGCACATCCCGGTCTATACCTCTGCAACGCTTGAGCCAGCCACCCTCAAATCGACCGAGGCCCTCAGCATCATGCCGTCTCCCGCCAACCAGCGCGAAAGCTTCGAACAACTCGCCCTCCCGCTCCTCGTGCCCCTTTACAACCATGCTTTTTGGTTGACCCACGATCAAGCGGAGGCCGAGGACCTGGTACAGGAAACCCTTTCGAAAGCGCTACGGGCGTTCGACGCTTTCGAGCAAGGATCTAACTTCAAAGCCTGGGTCTTCCGTATTCTGCGCAATACCTTCCTCACCAGCAGGACGGGCCTTGCTGCCTCTCGCACCGTGTTCCTGGAAGACTACCCACGAACATTTGAATTCGCCGATATCAGCCCTACGCCGGAAGACAATCTGATCCGATTGGACAGTCAGGAGACCCTTTACGCAGCCATCGAACAACTTCCGGCTCCGCTTCGAGATGCCCTGCTCCTGTGCGATGTAGAGGACCTCAAATACAAAGAGATCGCCGACATTCTGAATATCCCGATCGGCACCGTTATGTCCCGCGTCTCGCGCGCACGGCAAACCCTTCGCCAGATTCTGCAATCGCAACTCAGGAAATCGCTATGAATCAACTGACGCACAACGCGGACCATCTCGACGCGCAGGCAACCAGCGCGTTCATCGATGGAGAACTCCCCCTTGCCGAGGAGCAGCGGATTCGCCAACACATCATGGAATGCCATGAGTGTGCTCTGCGCATCTTGTCCGTAACGCAACTCAAGAGTTCGACCGCCCATGCAGGCCGACGCTTCGCTCCGTCGCCGGAGTCGCTCGCGCGTATGACTGCTAGTCTTCGTCCTTCAACAAAAACAGCGATACGGATGCCCAGGCGCGGAAAACCGGTTCGCATGATGATCTGGTCTGCCATCGCGGCAGCCCTGCTCCTGGCTGCCTCGCTATTGAGCTGGCAACAGCTTCGCCGCAGCGACACACTCACCGCCGAACTGCTGGATCAGCATCTCTCGACTCTATCGGATGGCGCTGTGCCTCAAGTGGCATCGAGCGATAAGCACACGGTCAAGCCATGGTTCCAGGGACGGGTTCCTTTCAGTTTCAACTTGCCTGAGACGGCAGCGCTGCCGCCTGACACAGTCCTCAACGGCGCAGATCTGACCTATTTCCATGGCCAGCCCGCGGCCTTGCTCCTCTTCATGGTTCACAAACATCAGGTCTCAGTGTTGCTGATGCAGCGGGCTGCCGAACCCACATGGGCAAGTCTCTCGAAGACTCGGGCAGGCTTCATAATCCACTCCGCCATAACCTCGGATTTGCGCATCATCGCCATCAGCAACGTAAACCCGCAAGATCTCGATCGACTCGTGGGAGTTCTCGTGCAAGCTCAAGAAACGCCATAGAAAGCGTGATATCGGTAGCGAGTTTTGAACCGGAAAGGTTTACTCAGCGGCAACAGGGCGAAATTCCCCACAGCGAATAACAGTTAACAGTACGGAAGCAAGCCGTCTACAAAAGGCGCGGCTGTGAGTCCTGCCAACCCACCGACATCTCCAATCGGATTCCAACCAACTCGTCCTCCGCGGCTAAGACGAATCAGAATGGCTGCTTTTGACAAGACAGACGATCATATCGGTCTGAGATTCCGAGACGCTGTCATTTCGCGCACTGATCGGACACGCGCTCGGGAGTGATTCGGTAGTGCTCTTCTCGCGCGCAGATAAAAACTGGATACGAGGACGCCTTATTCCCTAGATTGTCATTTTATTGTCAGTGTCCATCTTCCCATGAATAAAGCCTGATCACTGCTAGTTATTACTTCAGACTACGCAGATCCATCGGCGTACTCCAATGGATTTGTGTAGATCATTTCGACTGAGGTGTAATCGACATGCTTCGCAAAAGTCTACGCATTATGCTTCTCGCATTTCTGCCATCTCTGGCGCACGCGCAAGCGACCAATAGTTACACCCAATCCAACCTGATCTCCGATGGTTCCGTGACGGCCCAGAAGACGGACCTCCAACTGATTAACCCCTGGGGAATCGCCATCGGACAAACGACACCGTTCTGGATCAATACCACCGGGACAGGACTCTCCGAGGTCTACGACGGAGTCCCCAATAAACAGTTTGTCGTATCCATTCCGGCTGTTGGAGGATCCGGCAAGACTGGATCTCCGACCGGCATCGTATTCAACGCTTCAACAACGGACTTCGCCCTCCCCCAAGGTTCGGCAGCTTTGTTCCTCTTCGATACGCTCGATGGAACGATCTCGGCATGGAATACCAGCGTCGCGAATGCGACCATAGTTGTCAATAACTCCGCTTCCGGCGCGGTATAGACGGGTCTCGCACTCGTGAACAACGGCACGGCCAACTATCTGCTGGCCGCGAATTTCGCGAGTGGCAAGATCGACGTCTTCGACGCGAAGTTCAAATCGGCAGCGCTAACCGGGAGTTTCACCGACCCCGGCATTCCTTCCGGATTCGCGCCGTTCAATGTGCACGCTATCAACAATCAAGTCTTTGTGTTGTATGCGCAACAGAATCCGGCCGGAGGACCTGCGATGGCTGGAGCGGGCGCCGGTTACGTGAGTGTCTTCGATACCAACGGAAATCTGGTCACTCACGCCATTGCGGGTGGCAATCTAAACGCGCCTTGGGGACTGGCGCTGGCTCCTGCGTCGTTCGGATCCTTTGGCGGAGACCTCCTCGTGGGGAACTTCGGCGACGGCACAATCAATGCCTACGAGCCCACTAGCTTTGCATTCAAAGGCCAGTTGCAGGATTCCACGGGCAAGCCAATTCAAAATGATAATCTCTGGGAGATTTTGTTCGGAGCCAAAGGAACCGGCGATCCGAACACTCTGTATTTTTCTGCAGGAGTTAACCATGAGAATGGTGGCCTCTTCGGAGCCATTGCCCCAACTCCAGCTGCAGTTCAAGGAGACTTCACGATCAATCTCGCACAGTCCGCTTTGACTGTGAAGCAAGGCAACTCCGCGACAGTGCAGGTCAACGTTGCCCCTTCCAATGGCTTTGCCTCAGCCGTCACGTTTTCGGTTTCAGGACTTCCCACCGGAGCGACATTCCAATTCTCTCCTACGTCCGTTACGCCCGCTGCGGGAGCGAATGCGAGTACAACCCTGACGATCACTGCTGGTACCTCCGCAGCCCCTCCGCCAAACCCCTATTCGGCTTCCCGCCGGCAAAGCGGACCGGATATGTTGGCTGCTGCAACGTTCGTCCCGATCGGTTTGTTGACGCTGCTTCCGGCGTTGCGTAAACGCAGGAAATTACTCAAATCCATGCTCGCGGCAACTGGAACGCTATCGCTTCTGTTTGTCATGGTGTTCCTGGCAGGATGCGGCGGATCCAAAAACAGTTCACCAAATCCAAACCCTGTTCCGACAGGGCCCTCTACCGTAACCATCACCGCCACGTCCGGGACGGTCTCCCACACGACGACATTGTCTCTTACAGTTCAATAGGCCGAACCCCTCCTCAAGTCCTCTCGGCATGCCTTCTCGCACCCTCTCGTGCGAGAAGGCCCTCTTTTGAGGGTGTTCAGTCAATTTAGCTTCTTACGCAAGCGATTCGGTGAAGAGAACCACGGCGGTCCCGCTCAACCCCATTCGAGTCTGTAATTCAAGCGCACGTAACCCCCGCATGCGAGTAGGTGGCCCGCGCGCATCAGTGCCCGACGAGATACGCGCCTGGGCGCTGTTCGCCCAAGGTGATTTGCAAGGAGCCATCAAGTTACTTCGGCCCGTCGCCGGTCGCAAGGGAAAGATTGGCAAAGGCGAGGTCGAGTTGCCGGCCCGGGAAATGCTTGCAGAAATGTTTTCCTCAACGGAGACTTCTCTCAAGCGCCACACGAATACCAGGTATCACTCACCACTGATCCTAATCGCTACAATGCTCTCCTCGGTGCGGCCCAAGCGCTGAGGGACTCGGTAACCACAACGTTGCACGATCAGGGCCGCTATCCAGACGGCGGCTACCATAACACGTAAGGCAATTGCTCTTGGGAACTGCCGACCTATCGAAGTGCAAACCTTGCCATGCTGATCCAGATATTAGGTGATCGCCTTGGTGAAGTTTTCGGTGCTCGGCTTACGGGCACTGTCGCAGGCGACGCGAAAGAAGAGGCCTGCAATTGGAACGAGGAACAAGCTGCGCATTGATTGTTCTCCTATCCCCGTGATTGGGCCATATATGCTTCAGGTGAATCTCATTGCAGCCCGGTCTTCGGGGCATGAAGCTCCGACAGTGCAGAGTTCACGAACTCCAACACATCACCGTGCATCTTGTCGCGGAGTACAAAGAGTGCCGTTTCGATCTGAATCAGCTTGTTGGTGAGGGGCTTGAAGAGAACGCCCGAACGCTGGAAATGCGCAGCAGATTGAGGGACGAGCGCCACGCCCAGGTTATGTGCCGCCGCCAGGTCGATGCCCTGGATAATTGCTCTTGCCTCCTGAAGGTTGTCGGTATGGTGTCCCACTCCGTGCGGGTAGTCAGATGCCTGATCGTAGAAAGCAGGATGTACGGATCGCGGCATCCAGTACAGCGTTTCATTCGCCAGATCGCGGGCTGCGAGGCGTGTCCTGTTCTTGAGTGGGTGGGTGTCCGGTATGCATGCGCTGAAGTATTCATGGGCGACCGGGCCACCCAAAGGTCTTATCCAATATCGGCATCACGCCGAATACGACATGCAATTCGCCCCGGAGCACGCGCGGAACCAGTTGGACTGAAGTATCAGCTCGCAACTTGAGGTTCGAAAAGTCTGTGCCGGGCGCGCCGTGGCGCTGGAGAAAAAGGGAGGATCTTTTCATGAACGTAGAGAGAGTAGCCGATGCGAAATGGCCTTCTGTTATTAGCGGCCGAGTAGAGGGCACGATCAAACCCCCGCTGCACATGCTCCAGGGCCTTCCGTATCTCCCGGACTGCGGCCCTGCGTTACAGCCCACGCGATGGAACGGGCTATCTATCGCGACCCGAAAGAATCTGTAGCGCAGCGAGTCGCCGCCGTCGAGGATGTGGGAAGCGGCGAGCATGGTTTGCTTTCCACTTCTCCATACTGGCTATCAAACAAACTCACTTGCTTGTTGGCAATGTCTGACCAACATCGCACGCATCTCGTCCGCGGGCAGGATGCGGGAGAAGGTGAAGAGGCGCCTGTCGGCGGAGTCCATGTACTCGGCATAATCACGCGGCTCCAAAAACGCCGCCATGCGGTCGTGGGTGGCTGCATGAGCTCATTCGGTTCACCAATCGCCGTGTTTTGACTAATAAGTACAGACTGCGATATGCTTTTCGTATGCCTTGGGTTAAGAGCTTTGACCGCGATGCCGTCCTCGATAAAGCCAAAAATGCTTTCTGGGCTCTCGGCTACGAAGGCACCTCGCTCGACACTCTTCTTTCGAGTATGGGCATCCAGAAAGGCAGCTTCTACGCAACGTATGAGAGCAAGCACGCGGTCTATCTTGAGGCTCTCAACCGCTATATCGGCGAACGATTCCGCGAGTTTGAAGCCTTGAAAAATGCTTACGGTCCACTGGCGGCGCTCGAACAACATTTGGCCATCGTCGTCCATGAGTCAACCGGTCCTACCGCAAATCGAGGTTGTTTTCTGGTGAACGCATCTCTCGAATTGTCTCCGAAAGATGCCTCGGTCCGCGCGGTCGTAAAGAAAGCGCTATCGACTCACGAGCAGTTCTACCTCCGAATGCTGGAGGCTGCCAAACGATCTGGGGATTTGCCGAGCAGCTACGACTCGGAAGCAAAGGCGCGAACTCTGCTAGCTATGGTCCTCGGACTGCGTGTCATGGCTAGGGCCGGTGCTTCGCCCTCCACGATACGCGCAGTACACAATGATGCCCTCCGAACGATACGCGCCAATTAAATTTTTTTGCCAAAGTTTGTACTATTTGGTACATACAATTACCCTCAACCGAAAGGAATACCATGAAAATTCAAAACTCAGTCGCATTAGTCACAGGAGCGAATCGCGGCATCGGAAAAGCGCTAGTCGAAGCGTTGCTTTCTGGCGGAGCTGCCCGCGTGTATGCCGCGGTACGTAATGCGTCTTCCATGGAGCCGATTGCAGCAATGGATCCACAACGAATCATCCCGCTTGAATTGGACGTCACCGACGCGACGCAACTGAGCCGAGCGGCCGCCAGGGCGACTGATGTAACGCTTCTGATCAATAATGCCGGTGTGCTCGACTTCGGTAAGGTGCTTGATTCCCCAATCAGTGCCTTTGAGCGCAACTTCGATGTCAATTTCTACGGACTGCTGGGAACGACGCGAGCCTTTGCTCCCGTGCTCAAGACGAACGGCGGCGGAGCCGTCGTGAACCTGCTGACGCTCGTCGCATTGGCAAGTATGCCAGGACTTGGGGTATACAACGCCTCAAAGGCTGCGGCATGGTCGTTGACTCAGTCCCTCCGCGCCGATCTTGCTGAGCAAGGTACCAGGGTATTTGGTGTATTTCCGGGTGCGATCGACACGGATATGCTGCGCGGCGTGGAGATGGCGAAGACAGCTCCAGAGCATGTCGCAAGGGAAGTAATTGCGGGTCTGGAGTCTGAACAAGAGGACATATTCCCCGATCCAATGTCCACGCAGCTATATGGACTCTGGAAGGCCGACCACAAAGCGATCGAACGTCAGTTTGCGGCAATGTAAGGGAGAAATCCGTGTCGAGCCTACTCATCACAATCGGCAAGCTCAATCCTGATGGCAGCGAAGCGCTCAAACGCTACGCTGCCGGGGTTATACCACTCATCGAGGCTGCAGGGGGTATCGTGTTGGCGCGTGGAAACCCCAAAGAATCTATCGTGGGCAACTCAGATGGCCGGCCCGATCTGGTGGCCGTCATGCGTTTCCCAGACGTCGATTCCATCCGTAGCTTCCTTTCAAGCGCGGCCTATCTCGCTAACGTCCCGTATCGCAACCTCGCATTTGGAGAGATCCACACCTACATCGCCGGAGACCTTATGTAAGATTCAGCCTCTCATTCGCTAACCACGAATAGAGGCCTCTCCCGACTCCTTGACAACGCGTCTTAGTCATCACGCTGCGATGGTCACGTATCTGAACCTATCATTTCATCCCAGGTGGCCATCGCGCACTTAGCCACGTTCGACAAAGTCTTGTAATCCGCTCCGTCTCTGGCTTGGATCGAGAGTCCATGCAGGACGGTCGTGTAATATTCCGCGAGCGATTCGAGAGGCGCCTTGCGTGGAACGTCGCCTTCTTTCTGGCCTCGCTTCGGCCGATACGTTACCCCAGACGTTGTTTCAATGTGAGGCCGCCAAGACTATCTGCCCACCTGGTTTCACAGTGACGGAAATCAACCCCGTCGACCTCTCTGAGCACCAGCTAATTTCAGCCGGTGATCCAAGATTTGGAGGAGCCACGGGGGCAATTTACGTCGGGAAGAGTCTGTGGGTTGGAACAGTGCATGGAAGCGACATAGAGGGATACTCTCGTTCTACATCGTCAGAGAAAAAATGAAATAAATGCACTGAGACGACACCGTGGGATGAGTTTCGCTTGTACTAAACGTGACTTTCGAGTCGCCGTACATACACCCTGATTGCGGTACCTCTTCCATAGGCTACACACCCAAGTGCTCGAAATCGGTTCATGAGCACCGTCGTATGGGGTCGTGTGAGTGCCGCGAGTGCTGCGAGTTCCGCGTGGCTTGTATACAGGGCAATGGGTCCTTTGTGGCTCAAGAGCTTTTCAGCCTGGACGGTGGCCAACTGAAGGAGCAATGTTGCCAAGCGCTTCTTTGCGTCGTGAATGGCAAGCATGCTGGCACGGCGATCCGCCTCGGAAGAGCGTGAGCAAAGATTCTCCACAAGTCGACTCACCGCACTCGGATCTTTACTAAGTATCGCCTTAAAGTTTTTGTATCCCGTTCGGTAGACGACGCTTGAAGTGATCGCGCGAGCTTCAGTGCCTCGCGGCTCGTTCCGGTGAGGACAAAAGCACAGATATCCAAACATCTGGCCTGGCTCAACGATCTGAACAAGAGTTGATTTACCCTTCCGATTGGTTTCGGTGATTTCAACGCGGCCGGACTTCAACGTATAGAGATGCAAGGGTGAGTCAGTCGCCAGCCAAATGAACTCGTTCTCTTGAAAGACGATCGGTTTCTCGCACTCTTGCGGACGAGGCAAGGATGCAATCGACGCGGTGAGGGACTCGCATGAACTGTGCTGATCGAAGTGGAATGCATCGATATTCATACGAATCCAGTTTACAAAAATCAGCTAGGGGATGATGTTCGTGCGTGAACATCGATTTCACTCAGCTCCATCGCATGCTCGCCTTCATTGAAGCCGTGGCGTCTATCAGCGGAAACTGAATGAAACCGGCCGTGTGAGTGTCTTCGATACCGATCTGGTTGATGTAGTACGTTGAACTGGTCATACAGTGAAGACTGCGTCATCAAGACAACCGGATCGCCATCGTTCGATTCTCTCGATCAGTAAAGCCGAGGTGCTCGTAAAGTCGGCGAGCCCGCCGGTTTCGAGGAGAAACTTCCAGGAAGATTCCTACTGCTCCGAACGGCCTCTCACTCGCCAACCAATGAAAGAGGCCTCTCCCGACTCCTTGAGAACGCGTCTCGGCCATCACGTACAACTCATCAACATACACAAGGAAACCACCATATTCGTTGCTCCAATAGGAAATCAGCAACGCATATCCTCGGACCTCTCCTCCCACGCACAGAAGCACGATGCGCCCTGCCTGCGGTTGTGTGAGCAGCTTGTGCAGCGTCTGAGGGAATAGGCTCGTGTCCACGTCCGAAGCGGCGACGTCTTCCGCATACAAGCGATGCATCATATCGAGGACTATCGAGGAATGCGTCATGTCCTCCATGAAAACGTACTCGATGTTGCTCATATCCTTCCTTGGTTATAGTTCTACTGTTATTGAAGTGAACTTCAGCGGTTTCTCTAGGCTCGGATTTGCTTTTTGGCAACGTCCATCCAAGCGCGTGTCTGCTTCTCTAACGCCGCCTCAAAGGCCTCTCCAGCCGTAGCTACGGCCGCACCAAGCAGAACGAGGTCCTTCATCAAGAACCCTTGCGTCCCTTCATCGATATGAGGGGTCGTGAATAGAAAGCTCAACGTCGTCAGGAACATAAAAATGGAGAGAACACTTCCCCAGGCCGAGATTCGCGGTAGGAAACGGCGGCAGGCAATCATAAAGCCCAGTGACAGCTCGACAACACCGACCGCGATTGAAGCACCTTGGACATTCAGAAAGTGATACATCCAGGACATAAGCGGACTGTTAGCCATCAAGGGGTGTATCCCGTCCGCTTCTCCTTTTGTCCACTTCAATGCGCCAAACATCAGCAGAAAAAATACAAGTGAATATCGCAAAATGCCGGTTCCTAGGCTGGATAGAGAGTCCCGTACCTTTGCAAGAGCCGAGGCAGCTGCTGTTTGCATATTGAGTTCCTGAGTCCTTGGTTCCATCTTCGTTCTCCTGTCGCTCGTTGCGATGTCCTTCGCTCTAAGCGAGAATACGACAGCCATGGACGAAATCGATGTTCGCGCGCGAACATCATCGGCCAGGCTTTTGCCATCACGTGGACGCGGCCTTGCGGTTCAAGTGGGCCACAACACGATCCGGATCGGGCCGCCGCGTGTAGTCCGGATCGGATTCAGCGTAACTCACGGAGCCATTTCGCTCGACGACGAAGCGGCCTGGCATAGGCAGGGTCCACCCTGCCGCGCCGTTGATCCTTTCCAAATCAACGCCAAGGGTGACGTAGACCCGCTGAAGATCGGCTGGGAATCGGAACCGCAGACCGAAGGCTTCAGCGATGGTGCAGCCTTCGTCCCACAGAAGCGGGAATGTCAGACTGAGATCACGTGCCGCCCTGCGGCTATGGATGGGCTTCTGTGGCGATATGGCCACCAGACGGGCGCCGGCCCTTTCTATCAAAGACAGGACTTCCTGCATCGCTTTCAGGTCCTCGTTGCAATAGGGGCACCAGACACCGCGGTAGAACGAGATCACCACCGGGCCCTGATCGCGAAGTTCGGCGAGCGCGACAGAGCGCCCGTCAATGTCCTGCAGAACAAAGTCCGGCGCGATGGCGCCAACCTTGATGACCCGCTCGCTGGCGCCCGAGCGTCGTAGGTTTTCTACGGCCGCGTCTATTACCGCTTCCATCTCAGGTGTCACCTCGAGCGAGGGCTCGTTCGAGATCGCATCCAAACGATCTTGCAGATTCATCATCGCTCCTATCGTTCGAGAGCCGTCTGGGCCTGCGCCGGGAGGGACGTTACGGGTGTGGCGCGCCGGCTGCGGGCCGCATCGCAGGCTTCCGCAGCGGTCAAGACGGCCGCGCCGAAAAGCGCCAGGTCTTTCGCCAGGAACCCCGCACGCTGGACTGTGAGATGGGGTGTCGTGAATAGAAAGCTTAGGGTAGTCAAGAACATAAAGATAGAAAGAGTACTCCCCCATGCGGAGATCAGCGGCAGTAAGCGGCGGGAGGCAATCATCACACCCAGTGACAACTCAATAACACCGATCGCGATCGAAGCGCCTTGAACACTCAGGAAGTCATACATCCAGGACATGGGCGGACTGTTCGCCATCAAGGTGCGGGTGCGGTCCGCCTCCCCTTTTGTCCACTTGAGCGCACCGAACACCAGCAGAAAGAATACGAGAGAGTATCGCAAAATGCCGATTCCAACATTGGGTAGAGATTTTCGTACTCTTTCCAAGGTTAAAGAAAGTCTTGTCTGCACGCTGTGTTCCTGTGTTGTTTGATCCATTTTTGCCCCCGTCGCATTCCATTAACGGCCTTCCATGAAAGCGAGCATACAGTGGGGCTGAGTGAAATCGATGTTCGCGCGCGAACATCGTCGCCTGGCTGACTTTATAAAACTGGATTCGTATAAATCTTGATGCATTCCACTTCGATGCTGACGCATAACGAATGCTCGGCCGCTGTCCTGGGGGGGTTCGAGATAAGAAATGGTTTGATCCATTTCGAAGATTGATCTTTCATACTTGCCGGCAGATATTGGCAAATTATAGTGGTGTAAAAGCAGCTCATCGAATGAGCCCTCACAAATTCAGGCGTCAATCAAACATACGATGATTCTTGTAGGTCCCGGTCATTCGAGGCGGCTTAGATCGGTCATCAAACGTTATTGGCCTGGAGGAAACGAATGAATGTATTTAGTCTTAGTCAGAGAGCGATGATTTTGTTGACGATTTCAGCTTGCGCCTTCCTGCCTGCACTGGCCTCTGCTCCGATGGCGAAAACTCAGCCGGGCTTCTATCGCATGATGCTTGGCGATTTCGAAATCACCGCGCTGAATGACGGAGTTGTTGACTACCTCACAACGGAGGTGCTACCGGGCGCCACGCTCGAAGAGATCAAGACTAGTCTCTCAGCGACGGGGCTCAGAGATCCGGTCGGAATGTCCTATAACGCATTCTTGATCAACACCGGCACGAAGCTGATCTTGATCGATACCGGCACAGGCGGAAAATTGCAGGATTCGCCTCTGTTTCGCGGAACAGGCCGCTTGATGGTCAATCTTCGCGCGGCCGGATATCGGCCCGAGCAGATCGACGATATCTATGTCACGCACTTGGGACCTGATCATGTAGGTGGGTTAACACTTGGCACTGAGCGAGCCTTTTCCAACGCCACGCTGCATGTGCCCAAAGGGGAGATGGATATCATTCTTCAGCCTGACAAGGCTCCCGCGTGGACCAAGAACTGGATTCCATTTTGGACAAGCTTGATCGAGCCCTACCGGAAAGCTGGGAAGTTCTCAAGCTTTGACGGAGACGTTGCGCTTACGACAGGCATTCGCGCCCTGGCCACACATGGACATTCTCCGGGACATACCTCATACGTCGTCGAAAGCAGGGGGCAAAAGCTTATTGTGCTTGGAGATTTAGTGCTTCTCGGAGCTATGCAGTTCGCCCAGCCATCGCTGATCAGTGCCTTTGATTCGGATCCAGCGGCCGCAGTTGTACAGCGCAAGCGCATCTTAGAATTGAGCGCCGAGGAAGACGATTGGGTGGCCGGTGGACATCTCTCTTTCCCCGCAATCGGCCATGTCCGCGCACGAGACGGCCACTACCTATGGCTGCCGGCGAATTATGGGATCCTACAGTGAAACCGTACGGCCTTTTCTGGCTTCTCGATACCGAGAGGCCCAATACCGCAAACGAGTTGGGGATCTATGAGAAGGCGGCTACGGCATTTTTATCCGCAGGGGACTATGCACGGGTGAGCTATGAGGCTTTTGAACGGAGCGCAACCGCAAGTTGTTCATGCAGCGCGGATGGAAGCGCGGGCGTTTCGGACGCTCGGCGTTGAGCCGATGCTCGGACGTGTATTCGATGAACAGGAAGACGACACGCAAGCACCGGTTGTCGTGATCAGCTACTCGATGGCGTGAGCCTGGAGAGGGGAGGATGCCGATCGCGTTGTCCCAGGTTGTGCGGTCGTTTCTATCCGGCGTCAGCCCGATGGATCCAGTACTGTATGCGTTGAGTGCGACCGGAATGATACCGCTTGCGATGACGGCTTCGGCGTTGCTGGCTGCGCGCGGCTGCAACGGAACCGAACGCGGAGTTACGTGCGGTGTAAGGCGCTGGAAAGAGCATGGATCGCGATTGATGACTCCGCTCGTCGCCGAAACCTCCCGCTATCCGCGGAGGGCGGATGGCACGTGAAGAGTTTTCTTGGTTGATCTCGTTGGAAGCTCTCTGGGGTGACCCTGGCAGGGCCGCCGCCAGGATACGAAATGCCGTATCTGCCTTCTCATAGAGAGCCAACTCGGTTGACCTGGCTGCTTTAGATCCTATGGCTCCTCGGTGAGGATATTGGCAATTGCTGCAATCGATTGCTCTCCGAAGGGCGTACCGTCTCCATCATTCATTCAATGATTATTCCGCTCGCAAGGCACTCATCGGTTGTACGCGGGTGCTGCGGTAGGCAGGAATCAGGGCCGCGGTTGTGGTTGCAATTCCGAGGATTGCAATCGTGACCAGGACGGTTTCAAAGTCGAAGCTCCGCACCTCATAGAGCTGGCTCGAGAGCAGGCGGCCGACAACGGCAGAGGCCAACAAACCCACACCTTCGCCGAGCAAGGCCAGCCGGATGCCCTGGGAAACCATCAATCTGCCAATACTGCCGCGCGTAGCTCCGAGAGCCATACGAATACCCACTTCTCGGGTCCGGCTGGTTGCAATGAACGAAATTATCCCGTAGATGCCGAGCGTCGAGAGTGCCAGCGCCGCCCCTCCGAAGAATGCGAGCAGGACGAAGAGAAAATGTCGCACGGCAGTTGTACTGGCGATAAGATCGGGAAAAGACTGAATGAAGAACACTCCTTGATTTGAGTCGACGCCGGCGACAGTATCCTTTAGCAATCGGGATACGTCTTGCCCATTGGCTGGGGTCTTCACGACAACGAAGTTGACGTTTCCGGTGGTTTGATCCAGCGGCACAAAGATGCCCGGACGTGCTGCGATGTCCAACGAGGCATTATGCATGGGCGCGACGATGCCAATCACCTGCCGCCACACAGGCTTTGCAGGATCATCTGTATTGATCAACTGATCAAGTGGGTTTTCTCCCGGCCATAGCGCCTTTGCCAGATTCTCGTCCACCACAGCCACTTTCGAGGTGACGGCAGTATCCACCTCAGTGACAAATCGGCCACGAAGCAGACGGACTCCCGTCGACTCGAGATATCCCGGCGAAATCGCATTGAAGTCCGCGCTCAACCCCGCGTCATGCGCGTTATCCGCACTCTGGCGCGATTGCGCCTTTACCGAATCGTATTGGCCTACGAGCGGAAACCCCGTGGAGACGCCAGCCGCTTCCACCCCCGGCGCACTTCTGAGCCGATCCAGCACTCGCTTGAAAAATAGTTGACGCTGTTCGAACTGCGCATAGCGTGAAACGGGAAGCACCGTAACGCCGTAGTAGACGTGGTCCGCGCGATAGCCCATGTCCGTGGATCGGAGGTTCATGAATGTGCGCAGCAGAAGACCCGCGCCCGTGATCAGAACGACTGCGAGCCCAACCTGGCTCACAACCAGCCAGCTGCGCAGCCTTGTACGGGGGCGTCCTATGCTGGTGCGCGATGCTTCCGATAGGACTTCCCTCGGCAAACGACGCAGTACCTGCATCGCATTCAGTCCACCAACAAAGATGCCACAGCCTAGCGTCAAGGCAATTGCAAAAATGACCGCCTCGACATCGATGCTGGCACTCGCGAGACGCGGGACATCGACCGGAGCCAGATGGAGCAGAAATCTCATACTGGCGAGCGCCATCGGCATACCGAGAACAAACCCTAGACAGCACAAGAGAATTCCCTGAATCATTGGAAGCCGGGCTACTCTTGAGGCGCTCGCTCCCAGCGCCATGCGGACCGCGAGTTCGCTCGCTCGAGACTCGCCTCGAGCGAGCAGCAGACTTGCAACATTCGAACAGGCCAACAGAAGAACCAAGGCGGTCGCTGCCAGTAGCGCAAGCAGAGGCGCGCTTACCTGACGGTTCGTCACCTGACGCAACGACGAGACACGAGCACTGAGGTCCCGATTCGTTTTTGGATAAGCACGCGCCAACAGCGTGCAGGCATTTTCGAGCTGGGCTTGCGCTAGGCTCAGCGTGGCTTCGGATGTCAACCTCGCTACCACGCCGCCATTGGGAGCGCCGCGCCGTTCTTTGGCCAGATCGAGGCCGAGGGGCGTCCAGAATTGCATTTGGTCCGTCGGCAATGGCGCACTTGTTCCAAGCCTTAGAGGAAAATTAAAACCGCGTGGCATGACGGCCACGACCTGGTAGTTTTCGCGATCCAGATGGATCGTCCTCCCGATGATCTTCGGGTCGGCATGGAAATCGCGAACCCACATGTCGTTGCTGAGAATGACCACGTGCGTGTTGCCGGGACGATCGTACTCAGCTGAAAACCAATTGCCCAGCTGCGGACGCGCCCCAAGCATCGGCCATAGATTCGCACTGACGCGAAGCCCATAGACGGATTCAGCATGACTGTCCTCGGTTAGATTCATCAGGTTGTAGTGGTACATGGCCAGGTCCTGAAAAGCTGGAATGGACGACTTCCAGTCGACCGCATCCCGCAACGGGGCGCTCCAGCCGTTTTGATCACCGGTCTTCGGCCACCAGCTAACAATCTGAACCAGCCGATCCGGCTGGCTGTACGGGAGAGGGCTCAGGACCACGTTGCGAACAATGCTGAAGACGGCAACGCTGATGCCGACGCCGACAGCGAGCACGGCGACTACAGTTGCTGTGAAGGCTGGCGCATGGGCCAGTTGCCGGCAAGCCTGCCGCAGATCTATCGAAATTGATTCCAAAAGCGTCCAGCCACGGAAACCCTTCACCGCCATAGGCCGCCCTCCTTATGTTGTCGCGAAATGTGGTCCGCACCTGAATTCTTGATAGACGATTTCGGCTGCTAAACGAATGCAGGGACAAATCACCTATCGGGCATCATTAAGGTGGGAATACCGATATTCAACTTGCGCGAACAGCCAAGGATCTCATGAACCCACGGGCGGGCCCCGCAGCCGCGAGATCGGGCGGAGGATTTGCCCGGATTCATGCACGTACCATCAATAGGCGCTGAGACGCGATACGCTTTGCAATACGCTGGTTCGCGTCGCCGCGGGAAATCCCGCACTGGCCTGGTTCCACGCCCTAGGCACTCGACGCTGGCGGCCCATTCCCAAGCTGTGTGCGGACTCGCTTTAGTGCTCGCGAGGGACGTGCCTTTATCGTACCCTCGCACAGGCCTGTAGCCAGCGCAATCTCGCGATACTCCAGTTCTTTTGCGTAGCGCATGAGAGACAGTGTCCGCTGCCTCTCTCCTAAGCCACCGACGACATTCCACATATGCGCCACCTGTTCGTCAGCCAGCACACGCTTTTCGGGCGTGCTTTCACCGCTCGGCAACCAGTCGCGTGCCTCGGTAACATCCACTGCATCGACGCGCGCATTCCGCCAGAACTGAATCCGGCGGTTCCGCCAATAGTCTCTCTAGGTTAATGGCGATGCGCGCTCGCGCTCGAATCGCCCCGAAAGTTTGGCCAGTTGCAATACGCCTTGAGAAGACGCTCCTGCGTTAGCATTTCCGCAACGTCTGCATCGCGCAACGAGGCTAACAGGAAACGGAAAATCTGCGGGCGATGACTCTCCGCAATGCTCGCAAATTCGTGGGTTGAGGTCTGCTCACGATGAGCGACCGAGTTGTAGCCTGGTTAGAGGTCTTGTCGCGCAGTGATAAAAGCGCTGGCTGCGATGAGCGTGATTGCCGCCAGAGTGAAGCCGGCGAAGAGGGTGAATGAACCGTTGCCGGTCCAGAGCAGTGTGTGTGCGTCAATGACGTTACCGAGGCGGCCGCCCGTGAATTCCGCGACGTGGAGCGGGTATAGCCTGAACGGGGTAACACTCTGGCAAACAACGATATAGAAAAGGTAGAACACGGTGCCGACGGCGAGCGCGGTGTACTCGCCCGTGAAGAGGACCGAGCACAGAAAGGTGACGCTGAAGGTGGCGAAGCCGCCGATGGTCCAGAAGGGGATGAAATTCAGGCCGTAGGAGAGCGGCATGGATTGATGCACGAGCGGCGATGTCGCCCAGACAATGAACGGCGGCAGCAGCGACAGGGCGAAGACCTGCAGCAAGCCGACGAGGGCGCGGGTCACGACGAGGCGAGGACGACTGACGGGGAGGGCGAGTGTGAAGCCAAGGGTGTTCTGTTTACGGTCGCGCTGCAGGCCGCCGAGTCCTAGCAGGAGACATGAGAGCTGCAACAGGCCGCGTCCGCCCGCGCCGAAGATCGTCCAGTAGAGGTACTGGATGTAGTTGTGCACGCCGGGTCTTTCGTGAGCGACGTCGGGAAAGAACCTGTGTTCGAAGAGAACACGAATGAGACAGACGCCAGCGATGGCGGTAGCGGAGACGAGGAAACGGACGCTGCTTTCGCGCCAGACTTTATACCAGAGCATGAGTCTCTCCTGCGTTTTTAGAAATCCATCGGCTCCATGCGGCGGACCGCAAGGAAGACGAAGAGTGAGGCGATGAACAGCATGACGATGAGCGCGAGCCAGGGCATGGGGCCGACCAGCAGATACGTGGACTCATTGAAGAACGGCATATCTTCGCCGTTGACGATGCCGAAGATGTTGAGCGTAGGAAAGTGCGTGAGCCAGAGGATGGCCATGAGAAAGCGGTAAGCCATCAGCGAGGGCACGGCCGCGAGAATGGCGGAGTATTCGCCTTCCGTCAGATGGGCGAGAAGAAAGGTATAAGCGTAAAAGATCGATCCGCAACAGGCCCAGAGGAGGCTGAAGCTGAGCGCCTGGGCTGCCGAATAGTGCTGATCGATAAAGCGGGAGCCGAGCGGAAGGACGATGGCTGGGGTGAGGGCAAGGGCGAGGACGCCGCAGTATCCGACGATGGCGCGGGTAAAGAGTATGCGGCGGCGACTAACGGGAAGGGCGAGGGTAAAACCCGCGGTGCCGTGGGTCTTCTCCTGGAGGAGACCACCGCTGCCCAGCACAACGGAGAGAATGAAAAAGAGGTCGAAGCCGAAGGTGTCGTAGACTGCCTTCCAGATCAAGGCAACGTAGGTGGTGGGTTCACTGGCGTTGTCGCGCATGGTCTGCTGATTGAAGACGATGAAGATGCAGGCGACAGCGATGGCGGCGATGCCGAGGAGGATGACGGTGCGGGTCTCGCACCAGGACTTATACCAATACATCGTGATGCTCCCGCTGGCCGAGATGTTCTTGCTCTTGGACCGTTTCGAGGAAGATCTCGCGGAGGTCAAGAGGAGCGACGTCTATATCGACAGCGTTGCGTTCGCGGCCGAGCTGGGCGATGGCTTCGATGTTGCCGCTGGCGAGGATGGTGACCTGGTGGCCATTCATGCGGATTCGCTCGATGCCATCGAAGTTCGATGGAAATGCCGGCGGGTTGCCTGCGAAACGGAAGATGACGCGACGGTAGTTCTCGCGTATCTGTTCGAGCGGCATGTCGAGCACCGACCTGCCCTGATCGATCATCAGAATGTCGTCGGCGATGCGCTCGACCTCGCCGAGCTGGTGCGAGGAGAAGAAGACGGTAGTGCCTTCGTGCGGAGCGCCCTCGAGCGTTTGCAGCAGCTCTTCAATCGAGAAGGGATCGAGTCCTTCGGTAGGCTCGTCGAGGATGAGGAGTGCGGGGCTGCGCGAAAGCGCGAGCAGCAGGGCCAGCTTGGTGCGCATTCCTTTCGAGAGCGCCTTCACCTTGCGGTCCAGCGGCAGACGGTGGTGCTCCAGCAGGCGTTTCTCGATCTCGGGTCGCCAGTCGGTATAGAACGAGCGTGTGAAACAGATCAATTGCTTAACGGTCATATAGCCGTAGAGGCCCTTGTCTTCGCCGACGTATGCGATCCGTCTGCGGATTTCAAGAGATTCTTTGGGATCGTCGATGCGGTGGCCAAGCACAGTGCCGTGCCCTGAGGTTGGCTTGGTCATTCCCAGCAGCATCTTGATGGTAGAGCTCTTGCCCGCGCCGTTACGCCCGAGGAATCCGGTGATGCGCCCGCTGCGGACACTGCAGTTCAGTTGCTGCACAGCTTTGAATGCGCCGTAGTGTTTGGTCAATTCTTCGGTTTGAATGATTCGTTCCAGGCTCATTGCTTCCTCACAATTTAATCAACGTGCAAAATCTGCGCTTCAAAGCCACCTCATGCGGCTTATCGAGCTCTGCCTACTGGCCTTCGCGCGGTTTCGATCAAGTTCGCTGGCCTTCATGGATTCCCCTGGGCATTCGCTGGCTCTCCTTTGCCAGGGACATGCTTCGTCAGATGTTTGAAGAGGAACTCGTGTGCAAGGTTCCCACCGGCTCGTCCCGCAAAACCGATGGCAGCGTTCTCAAAGACCAAGCCTGCTCCTCGGCTTGAGTCGGGATAGTAAAGGTTGGAGAGTGCTCCTGCAGATAGGTTCCCGAGGAAATAGGAATAGTTCGGCATCAGACGGCCGCTATCGCTGCGAGCAACGAATGCATAGGCAACCGCGTGCTTCGTGCGAGACCAGGCTGAGTCGGCGGAACCTTCGTAGAAATAGCGAGGGTCCTGGTGAAACAGCGATGGGAATACTGCCCTACTGAGAAAGTCGCTGGTTCTACCGTTGGCAAAAAGGGCGCCCCATCGTTTACCGTAGCCAGCTACACCTTGCCCGAATCCCGGAAAAGAATTCTTTGCTTGTTCGATCCCCGCTCCAACACTGACACCAATAAAGGTCGTCGGATCGAGAGTATCTCGCAGCGCCAGGGAATACTTCTGTTTGGTGTTGAGCGAAGCGGCGTCCCAGACGTAGCTGACATAGAAGTCGGGGAGGATACCCAATAGGCGCTGGTTCTCTTCAGCTTTGATCTGCTGAGCTGCGATCACATCGTTCGGACGAACGACAACCTCGGTGGATGCTCCCGCAACTGCCAGTACGATGTTGGGAACTTGATATGTCTGATTCTCGGTGAGCGTGAACTTCGCGTAGGTTGATTGTTGAAAACCGCTCGCTGTGACAGTAATAACAAACGAACCCGGAGAGAGATTGCTGAATATAAATCTTCCGTCCGCTCCCGAAGGAACGGAGCTGACTTGCTCATCGCTATTTCGCAGCAGGTTAACTACGGCGCCTGCAACGACTGCTCCGGTCGAATCGACTATGGTTCCCGACACGCTTGCTGCTTTGCCCTGCTCGATGGACGGCGCGTCCGGCAGGGACTGCACCAGCCGCGCCGATGGGAATGACGAAACCGAGCCACCTGTACTCTGTGCGCGTACCTGAACGGGTACGAGCGTCAACCCGAAAAGCAAGCACCCAATCAAATCCCTCTTCAAACGGCCTCCTATTTGCTTCACCACCAACGCACACTCATCCGTTGAATATCCCAAGCTGCGCCTGCTGGCATAGTTAGTAGACGACGGGGATGTGCTCGCGCTTCGGCAACTTTTGTGACGAAGTGTGTCTACTTAGCCTGGCGCTGCGAAGAGGCAACTTCTTCAAGCGCATGGAAGGGAGACGAAAGGAAAGTTAAACCGGAGTCTAGTAGTTGTTTGCTTCACTATGGCCTGCATGAATCTACTTCTCCATCGAGTAGCCAATCGCTCTTAGCCACAGGTGAAGGCCTATCGCGAAGCTTCTGATTTTTCAACAAGAGTTCGGCAACCAGTTGCTGCAAACGTGACTTCTCCACTTCTAATTCCATAACCCGAGTTTCCATATTTCTCTCTGTCGAGCTAGGCACTTCTGTATTCACTGAAGACATGACTCATCCGCTCCAATGCCGGATCTTGTACGAGACGGGACCGTAAGCTCACGCTCTCCGCAATCAGAGAGTACGGCATGGCGAAGATATTAGACCGGTGAGATTTGTGAAGAAGTGTGCTGCTATCAGGACTGCTATTTGGTTAGTGCCGGGGAAGACGGATTTCGATTCGGAGGCCAGGCGCAACGTTTTCCGCCACGATGGAACCACGATGAAGCACGATTGCTCGTTCGGCAATTGCCAGCCCAAGACCGCTTCCCCCAGTGTCCCTGTCCCGATCCGATTCCACGCGATAGAACGGTTTGAATATCTCCTGCAGCGCGGAGTCAGGAACTCCAGGACCTCTGTCTCGGATTGAAATCACGGCAAACTCCGCGTTGCCATTGCAGGTTATCTCTACAGGCTGCCTCGCAAGATTGTGGCGAATGGCATTCCGGAGAGGATTCTCCACGGCTCGTCTTAGTAGTTCAGCATCGCCAACGACCGCACCCGGCGATTCAAATCGAAGCTCCAGTTCGCAACCATGCTCGCGCGCCTCCATGCGGCATTCATCTGCAAGATCGAAGAGAAACGACTCTACGTCGATGGTCTCTTTTCGAAGAGTGGTTGGATCGATCTCGGCGCGAGCTACGTCGAGCAATTGATCGACAAGATCACCCAGGCGGGTTGACTCGAGTTCGATCTGTTCCAAAGCCCGCGGTGTACCTGAGCGCGCCAATCCGATTGCCAGCTTCAATCGCGTCAGCGGCGAACGCAACTCATGCGACACATCGATACACAATCGTTTGTGCGCTTCAACGAGCAATTCGACCTGGCTCGCCATTTGGTTGAATGCGCCCGAGAGATGGCGGATGGGATCACGAGTGTTCGAGGGCAGTCGAATTTGAAGTTTACCCGTGCCGAACGATGTGATTGCCACTTCCAGCCGGCGCATTCGGACCACCACATAACCGACCATCCCGTAGCAGAGAACCGCCAGGATGATCAGAAGGCCAAGGGCTCGGGTCCCGTAGACTTGCACATCGTCGAACGCAGGAGTGAGCACGACGCACTGATGATTCGAGGTCTGCGGAACAACCCACGTATGACTACGTGCCGAGGCAGGTTTCCCCCTGAACAGGTTCATTAGCCGGGAGGAGAGCGGCTCCCTGGAAAGCAGACTTCGAAGGTCGACGCCTCCGCCAAGATTCCGTCCTTTTTTGTCGAAGAGATAGGCACGCACACCGGCCTCTGCTTCGTGCCCCTTCATCACCGATTCCAGCTTCTGGGGACCTCCGCTTTCGAAGGCATCCACAGCGTCCTTGCATTCCAAATTAGCAAGTGCGTTGAACTTGGTGCTTAACGCCGTGTTCCAGCGAAAGGTAATGAGGGTTACCAACGAAGTGCCGAGTAGAAGAGAGACGACGAGAAGAAACCATAAACTCGCGAACAGCGGTGTCCGGATTCCTCGCTCGGCATCGCCACGATTCATAGCGTCTCCACCTTTGCCGGTTGGCATAGTTGGTAACCTGTTCCGCGCACGCTGAGGATGAAATCCCGCCCGCCACCCATTTTGCGCCGGATGCGGCTGACATGCGTATCTACCGAGCGGTCGAAGGCTGTTGCGGGTCGATTGTATAGATGCAGACTTAACTGATCGCGGGACACCACCCGGCCACATGACCGCATGAGCTGTTCAAGCACTTCGCACTCCATCGCGGTCAACCCTAGCTTCTCGCCACGATAAGACGCGTCTCTCGTTCCCGGCATCAACCGCAATTCTCCAACTACCAAAGTCTCTTCGGCATCGGCTCCGACCACAGTGGTTCGCCGGAGAATCGCCTGCACGCGGGCCAACAGTTCGTCGGGATCAAAAGGCTTCGGTAGGTAGTCGTCGGCGCCCAACTCAAGACCTTGAATCCTCTCTCCACGTTCTCCTCGTGCCGTCAGCATCAGGACGGGCAGCCGCGATTTCCTGCGTAACGTCTCCAGCGCGATGAACCCGTCGATTCCAGGAAGCATCACATCGAGAATCAGCAGATCGAAAGATTCCGTTGTCGCCCGGTTGAGGCCGTCAATTCCGTCCTTTTCGCATTCGACACTGAACCCACGCTGCCGGAAGAACTCGGTAAGCATAGAGCACAGCTCTCTGTCGTCATCCACAATTAAGATTTTCATGTGCTTCGCCGACCGCCAACCACGCAGCCGCTTTGTGGCGAGCTTTGGCGTGGACTGCCTACCTGAATGTTAGACGTTAATCCTGGCAGTCCGAGCGGCGTCACACTTCTTCACAAATCCCTTTGCAGCATCGCTATCATGAGATGCCCAGCTTTGCGATGCACCAATGAATCAGAGGCAAGAAGAACTGAACTATCGATGCTGCATGCTCTGTGCGTAGCGTTTGGCCGACGTTCGAGGTGTTGCATCATCCGGCAAGCAGTCGCGCGCCATACGTGGATCGCATGGTTCTCGGATAACTGACCTCGCCACAAATCTCCACAAAACCCTCCGCAGCATCTGCATACGGCAAGCTGTCTAAGCCAATGTAGTCCATTTTTCCATGGGAGGTTCTTCGTGAAGCTTTTGAGGCCTGAAGAGACCGTGCTTTACACGCTGGAGGCTTTCGGCAGCGTCGGCTATGCCCTTGCTTTCCTGATGCTGCTGGTCTGGGCCCGCATGCTGCTTATCGTCATCCATCAGGCCATCCAGCATCGCTATACTCCAAAACGCAACTGCAGACGCCGGTTCGTCCATCCTTTTCCGAGCCATCTGGCTTGGGTCATGGTTTGTTGTGCCGCGATGGGGGCCGTGCCGCTCTTGGCGGCCCCGCGAACCCCACAACCAGCAACGGAACAGCCCCGCGCCGATCCTCCTCTACCCGATATTCACCAGCTAATACAGGAAGTGCAGGAACACCAAAAGCAACTCGATAAGATTCGCGAATCCTATACCTTTACTTCGCTGCAAACGGGCCAAGATATCGATGCCAATGGGCAGGTAAAGAAGACGGAGACTGAGGAGTCTGAGGTCATTTTCGTCAACGGCCACATCATCGCGCGCACGGTGAAGAAGAACGGCAAGCCGCTGAGCGATCACGATCAACAAAAAGAAACCGAGCGCGTAACCAAGCTCGTCGAAAAAGCGGAGAAGACGCCGCGAGAGCAGCCATCGATCGGCGTGAGCCGCGTGCTGGAGATTATGGATGTGCGCAACGAGCGGCGCGTGAATTTTCGCGGACGCACCACGATTGTCTTCGACTTTGTGGGGCGCAAGGATGCCAAGACCCATGGGCTGGTGGAGGATGCTTCAAAGAAGCTGCAAGGGACGATCTGGATCGACGAGGCCGATTGTCAGGTGGCGCACCTTGAGGTGACCTTCATCGATAACTTCCACGTCGCGGGTGGGCTCTTCGTTAACATCCAGAAAGGGTCGAATTTTCATTTCGATCAGGAGCTGGTCAACGGGGAATTATGGCTGCCGACGGGTACCGAGGGGACAATGCAAGCACGCCTGCTCCTGCTCAAAAATATTCGCCGGCACTCCATCGAGCGCGATTACGACTACAAGCGCTTCAGTGTGGATACGCAGCAGTCTAAAGACCCGGCGATTGCGCCTACGAAGACACCATGAGTATGTGTGCGAGTCGTCTAGCGCGATAGAGTTTAGGAATGTTTACACAGAGGCTCTCCATTCAACGAAATCTACCAAAGGAGGTGAACGTCATGTGCGGCCACTGCGGTGGATCGGCAACTTTGCGAAGCGCAGCTTTACCAATAACGAGATCCCATGAAAATGTCTAATCCAAAGCAGATCGGATGCCCCCCGATCTATTCACCGGACGCCAGGCAGCCTATTCTTGGCAGGTCTTTTTTCCGTCGCGCTGATTGGAGTATGGGCTGCCGCGTATTGGCAGGGTGGCGGATCGCTGGATGCTATACGGTTCATTGGCCGGTTAATGATCCGCATCACAGTTGTACTATTTTGCCTTTCATTCACGGCTTCCGCCCTGGCACAACTGTTTCCAGGTCCCGCCACGAGCTGGATTCTTGCAAATCGGCTCAACTTCACGATCTCCTTTGTGGTGGCCTTCGTGCTCCATCTTTGCGCGATTGCCAGGTTTTATGCGCTTGACCCCGGCCAGTTCTGGGCCGTAAGCCCACCGGTTCTGATCGTTTTTCGCAGCATCGGCCGGCTTTGTGAACGGTTTCGCAAAGCGTGTAGTGTTGGATCGGTTCTATCTCCTGCCCGGCGCCTTGTTGTTTTCTGGCGACCGTCTAGGAAGCATCATGAATCTTGCCTTGGGTGAAGACTTGAAAGTCGTAAGCATCTTCCTGATTGTCAACCTTGATAAACTGCGGCAGTTCTCTGGAATCGATATCAACTCCAAAGCCCGCCAGAGCCATCTTGCCATGCCTAGCCTGGCTGGCATAGAGCTGTACGATGTCTGGTCCGGCTACGATTGCGACCTCTGGGTGCCGAGATCGACAGGTTCCTGCGGGAGGAGTCGCACAAACACTGTGTTGATGCGCTATGACTTCACGCGTTCATCTTTTGGATCATTTCCGTCCAACTCCTCGGTATGGCGCGGATTTCCTGGCTCTCTCAAACGGAAGAGGCGGCGATCCCAACGCCACATTAGCTTTGGCGCATGGCAGACAGCGAAAATGTCACTCGCTCCGACGAAGGAGTATTATCGCAACTCGTCTGCTAATTGGTTCGACAACTGTGGTGAAGATGGGAGTGATACGACAGAATGTACTTAGACCGTCGCAGCAGGAAAAACTTGTCGTCACCCAAGGGCGGGCCTTCCCTGCACATGCTCAGGTGGCAGAAAATGACCTCTATTTGTCATTGCTACGTTGGAGCCTGCGCATTATTGTCACGATATGAAGAGGCACTCCAATTCGAGACGCACTGAGCAATTCGCGCGAAGAATCAGAGCGATCGCCTCAATAGCGGCGATGCGAAAACCTTTCGCGATCCTATTGCTTGCTCTAGTGGGACTGCCACTTGTTCAGCCGCTTCTGGCGCAGACGCCAAGGAGCGAGGCAAATCTTCCTGCGTGCTGCCGTCGAGATGGCAAGCATCATTGCATGATGAACATGGCTGAGCGTAGTGAATTCGCCAGTCATACACCCCAGTTCCAAGCTCCCGCGGAAAGATGTCCTTATAGCCCGGCCAGCATTGCCGTCGTCCAGAACAATACCTTCGCTCTGCCTTTGGCTCAAGCAATCTTTGCGGAGCTCATTGCCCATCCGGCAATCACGGCACAGACAGAATCGAAACTTCGTATCTCCCTCAATCGTTCACGCCAAAAGCGTGGGCCTCCTTCCTCGTCCTCACTCTAGGCGCCCCCGACAAATCGCTGAAGGCTGGCAAGATGCCGTGCGTGTCATTCGCATAGCTAAGGCTCGGATTCGGCGCTGGAGCCATGTCTCTATGGCATTACACGCCACGGTAGCCGGACATCCAGTTCTTCGCTGTTACGCGAAGCCTGTCGTGTCTCAGGAGCTACTCTGCATTGCGAAGGTAAGCATGCAATGAGTAGATGTGGACGTCTTTCCGGGTATTTATCGACGGCCCTATTGTACCTTCTTTTTATTCTGGCGGGTTTGCTCTTGTCCTACAAATTGCTTGTAGGAGTTGGCAACCACTTTATCGTGTGGTCTTGTCGTGGTCCTAAATTGTGCATTGGTTTCCGGCGCGAATGTATCGGACGTTGACCGCTTGACCGATGCGCCTACCCGGCACAAACCCTATCTGCAATTTTTACCGATTGGGCACAGTACTTGACATGATCCGGTTTCTACCTTGGCAGCTATGGTCTGTTGGCCATGTTTTGGGAGGCCTCTTTGCAGAAACGATTTGATTCTTATTGGTTGATTTACGTCGTCATGGTGACATTCCTGGCTCGACGACCGGCTAATGCACAGACTGCATCCGTGGGCGGCAGCGTTGTGGATGTTTCTGGTGCCGCTATCGACGGCGCGTTGGTAACAGCCCAGTCGAGCGCCGGAAACGTAGTCGAGAGGACGCTTACAGATTCACTGGGCATGTTCATGATACGGGGCATTCTGCCTGGAAAGCATCTCTTGACAATTGAGAAGGAGCGATTCGAGACCGCACGTATCGAGATCGAGATTCTAGAGGGAGGAGCGGCTTCCCCGATTCGTGTTGCTCTTCAGATAGGCGAGGTTCGTCAATCCGTCACCGTTGAGGCGCAACCGTCCTATGTCGTCTCCACTGCCACTACAGCCACCAAGACAGACACGTCCTTAATGGAAACACCCGTGACGATTCAGGTGATGCCTCAGCAAATTCTGAACGATATGGGACAACAACAGAACATCGGCAAGTTCATGAGCTACCTCGGCATACCGAGCGGCGGCTTCGACAGTTACGTGGCTTACTACTACTATCGCGGATTTCTGAGCACCGGCACACTTTGGAATGGGTTCAAGATTGAAGAGTTGAGCACCACGGCGGGACCGGGCGCAGGCCCCGTCTGGACAGACAATGTCGACCGTCTGGAGTTGATGAGGGGACCGGCCAGCATCCTCTATGGCCAGGTGGAACCTGGCGGCGTACTGAATGTCATCACGAAGAAACCGCTCGACAACTTCCGTGGCGAAGCCCTGTTCGGCTGGGGATCGTGGGTAGATGGCCTGGCGAGCCTCGACATTATCGGTCCGATCAATCGGAGCAAAACCCTGCTGGGGCGGGTCTTTGCCTCCGGTCAGCTGGCCAATTCCTGGTTCACCTACGACCCCACATACAAGTCTGCCGGCTTCGCACCGCAACTGGAATGGCGAATCTCGCCGCGAACGACGCTGTCGTTCGAAGGGCAGTACCGCACCGTAACGGCTGCAACCTGGCCTCAATCTTATTCGTATGCTGCTCCGTCGACGGGGCAGCTGGTTTCGGCCGGAGTGAAAAAGTCACGGTGGCCGGACAACGCCGACCGCACGGACCAGACACGCTCAATGATCAGTTTCAACCACGGCTTCAACCATGGTTGGTCGGTTTCATGGAAGTTTATGGACGACGAGGCTCTCGAACCCTACGCTTACTATCAGTATTCGAACGACGCTGACTTCTCGACCCAAGCGCCAGGGGTTTTGATTGCCAGCTTAGGTCTCATCTACAACAATTCGACTCTCAAAACCCGTGCATCCACGTTGGATTTTCTTAGTCATTTCTCCACATGGGGTATCAAGCACACTGTGCTCACCGGCGTGGACGTCTATAGTCAGGACTTTTCTTCGATCTTCGGTTGTTGTGGACCGGCAGACCTAACTACAAATATTTTCAACCCAATTCACGCAAAGCTCACCGACGGCAGCGGCGAGAGCACCAGCCAAACAAACCGGCTCAGAGAATCGCAATATGTGCAGGATCAGATCGCGCTACCCGGCAACCTGTATCTTTTGGCTGGCGTGCGCTACGACGTTATCCGAGAGAACTATTCCGCCTCCGGGGTTCCCATACCAAGCTATAAGACGAATGTGCTGACGCCGCGGGCGGGCCTGCTTTGGCGTCCGCGCGAGCCCTTGAGCGTTTACTACAGCTATTCCGAAAACCAGGGCCAGAGTGATGGCTTCGAGTACCCTGGCACCCCGCTCAAGCCGGAGTTCTCAACGCAGCACGAAGCCGGTGTCAAAACCGAATGGCTCGGCGGCCGGCTCAACGCCACAGCTGACGTCTTTCGCCTGACCAAGGAGAACATTGCCACATCGGACCCTAATCCCGCCCATGTCAGCTTTGTCCTCGGAGTTGGCAAAATCCGCAGCACCGGCTTCGAGTTGTCATTGCAAGGCGCAGTCACCGGCCGCTTGCAATTGCTCGCCAATTACAACTATGCCCGGCCGCTTGTGGTCGTAGGAACGTCGGGCGTTTCCTTCGGAAACAATTTCACACCGGTCATCACGGCCGGCCAAGTGCTCCCCGACATTCCCACCCGCACTTTCAGCGCCTGGACCAGTTACCAGGTGCCGCGGGTGTGGGGTCTGACGTTGGGTGGCGGCCCCACCTGGCGATCCAAAACCTATCCCGACTCCTTTTCCTACAATCTCGTTACTGGTAAACCAGTCTCGGCAGATGCTTACTGGCTGGCCTCGGCCTTCGTCCGGTACTCGAGGGAAGTGACCGGCCTCGACACACAGTTCCAGTTGAGTGGCGAAAATCTGTTCAACAAACTCTACTCGACCACCGTACAGTGCTATGGAGGAATGGACCAAAATGACTGCGTCAATCTCTATGGCACCCCCCGGTCGGTCCAACTGCAAATGCGCGTGAGGTTCTGACCATGTATCAAAGCAGAAGGCGTAGATGCGTGGTCATGAGCGAGCGCAAGACCATCGCCTTTTTGGCGTTTTCCGGCTCACAGATTCTTGACATTACCGGGCCCTATCAGGTCTTTGTGCGAGCCGCGGAGATTTATTTGCGTGCACACCCGAAGGAGAAATCGCCATACAAGGTGCTGCTAGTCAGCACGACGAGAAGCAAAGACATCCTCACCAACTGTGGATTGAACCTGACTGCATCGGACACTTTGCACACGATTCGCGGCCCGATACATACGTTGCTCGTCGCAGGTGGCACGGGAGTCGAGAGGGCGAGTCTCGACAAAGAGGTTCTTGCCTGGCTGCGCAAGATGTCGTCTCGTGTTGTGCGGCTCGGCTCGATCTGTACCGGGGCATTTTTGCTTGCATCCGCCGGGCTGCTCGACGGCAAACGTGCGGCGACGCATTGGAAGTGGGCCGAAGAGCTTGCCTGCCGCTATCGTAAAACGACCGTCGATCCCGAGCCTGTCTTCATTCGCGACGGAAACACCTACACATCTGCGGGAGTACTTGCAGGGATGGACCTGGCTCTCGCTTTAGTTGAGGAAGATCTCGGTTCTCCCATTGCTCTTGAAGTCGCGCGCGAACTCGTCATGTACCTGCGTCGATCGGGAGGTCAATCGCAGTTCAGCGCCGCGCTCGCATTGCAAACTTCAGACCGAAAGCAGATTGAAGAGTTGCGTTCGTGGGCTGTCGATCACCTGGACACGGATTTGCGTATTGAAAACCTTGCCGCAAAAGCAGGGATGAGCCCGCGCAACTTCGCGCGGATGTTCTTGAAGAATACCGGCATGACACCAGCTCGATATGTCGAGAAGATTCGCGTGGAGGCAGCGCAAAGGAGACTTGAAGAGTCCGAGGATGCAATGGAAAAAATCGCGAGCGATTGCGGATTTGGCTCGCTTCAGGCATTGAGGCGATCTTTCATGCGGGTTCTTCGAGTTACACCAAGCGGGTACCGCAAGGGTTTTTCTGACGTGGTTTGATTCACTTCGATCTAACTAAAATATCAACCGCCGTAGGCGACAAACAAAGAAAGGAAATTCCTATGAACAGAAGAGAACTCATACAGAAATCGGCGCTTCTAGGTGTGGCCGCAACCGTCGGTTCTCCTTCAGCGGTGTGGCGAACGCAGCCGGCCGGACCACGACTTCATCGAAAGGCAAGCGTACTCTCGCCTATCGCTGCCCCGGCAGAAGGGAATTTGCCGGTTGCCTTTGTCCTGGGCAGGGGTGCCGTGGTGCTCGATTTCGCGGGGCCGCTTGAGGTCTTTGCCGGAGCGTCAACTAAGAATGGCCAGCCCCTCTTTGCGCCATACATGGTGGCGGCGAGCAAAGAGCCAGTTACTGTTGGCGGCGGTATGAAGATAACTCCCGATCATGATTTCAAATCCGCGCCGCAGCCGAAGTTGGTTGTGATTCCGGCCATGGATATGAGCAGCGTGCCACAAGAGATGTACGAGTGGATCCGCACCGCATCCAAAGCCACGGATGTAACGATGTCGGTTTGTAATGGAGCCTATCTTCTGGCCGAGACCGGCCTGCTTGACGGCAAGTCCGCGACCTGCCATCACGGAGGATTTCTCATGTTTGCATCAATGTATCCGAAGGTCCATCTTAAGCGAGGTGCACGCTTTGTCGAAGAGAGAAACCTTGCGTCGGCCGGAGGCGTTTCCTCGGGAATCGATTTGGCTCTTCGGGTCGTCGAGCGGTATGTGGGCTACGATCTCACGATGCAGGTCGTCGACGGCATGGAGTATCAGGGCAAGGGTTGGCTCGACCCCAGCTCGAATGTGAAATATGCCAGATTTCCGCCATTTACTGAAGAGAACCCTATATGCCCAAGCTGCCTAATGAAAGTGAGCAACCGCTCAATCAAGTCGAGCCATAAGGGAAAGACTTACTATTTTTGTTCAACCGCAGATAAAGAGCTCTTTGACAAGCATACCGATATTTTCGACCGCTTCCTCGCCGAAGATTTAGCCGTCAAGCCACAATCCAATGTCTAAACTCTGAGAACGCGCCTGTTCCAAGGCGCGTTCTTAGGAGCCGGACTTCGTCTTCTCTGAACGCCCGTGCTCCTTAAACTCATTCGTTGCTACGCAATATTCTGAGCATTTTCTAGTTGCACAAGATAACGGCTAGTTCAGAGACTGAGGGACCAGGAACGCCGTAAGGAACAGAAGAGCCGCCAGATCGAGTCCCACAGCAACCGGCAAGGCAAGACAGCCAGACCGTACCACGAACCTTGCGAAATCATTGAATTCTCGTAAAGAAAGAGATCTGGATCATGAACCGTCGAATTGTTGGACTCACATTAGGAATCGGCCTCACTTGCATTTGCCTGTTTCATTCTCTTTCGGCGTTCGCCCAAGAGATCTGGTTCGGGCCGACAGGACCGGGAGCCGGCAAGGTGCACGCCATCGACTTTATGAACCTTTTCGCGCCAGACACACCGTGGCAGCGGTCGGCCTCGCGCGTCAAGGTGTTCATCATTCATGGCACCTATGGAACGCAATAGTTACCTGTTGCTTTGCTGCCCATGCTTGCCATTTGATCTCGTGTTCGTCCCACTTATCCTTCAACCAGGACTCATCCGGTTGCCTGATGTGTGGCCGTCAAGCGGTTCTCAATCTCGCGGGGATCATCTGACACCCCGACGACCTTTCGAGTATTCAAAGCGGGCGAATGGGATTATTTCGATTTCAAAGCGAGGCTCCATCCTGAAACGCCAGCAGGGTCATTCGGCGGGGTAAGTGACGGCGGCTTATGGCGGACACAGATTTATCCCCATCCTGAAACGGGCGAAGTCGAATCGACCGTCGTTCTGGGGGCATGGCCTTTTGGGAACATGGCACTTCAAGTGGGCAGGGCATAATTCGCTGCCACGGCATCGAGTCCGTCCAAAAGGTTCTCGAAAAAATACTAGACCGCGATGGCGATCTGAACATGAACCTTTGGCGTCATATCTCGGATTTAGGGTTTCGGAACCCAAACTAAGACGGGCTTAAGCAACTCATCGCTCAGGCCCATAAATATCAGATTGTAAGATTTTATGCGACCGAATCAACCAAGGGTCGTCTCAAGGGAATCGATAGCAAATTCGGATGGTTGCGGGGGCTGGATTTGAACCAGCGACCTTTGGGTTATGAGTGACCGGGAACTCGCGTAAATACAAGACTTTACAGGACGAATGGCTACCCGGAAGTACGGAAAAGTATCCACTGGACAGGGATTTGGGAGTGAGTTGGGAGTGAATTCTAAGCAAGCCCGGAAGTACATCAAGGGGCGGACGCTGACGGTCCATTCAGCTACATCGACCTGTGCAGGACACTGGATGAACTCGAAGCTCTAAAACGGAAATAGCTCCTTCAGGCATCCAAGCGCAATAGGAGGGAGTTTCTCTCATGCCTGTAGGCGCAGAACAAAATGCGGCTCCGTTTGTACCCGATGACCAGACGCTACCTGTTTTGCAGGAAGCGGTTCAACACTGCCGGGGTTGTGGCCCTCTATCAAAATGCAACACAGGCTGTTGACGACTTGCTGGATGGAGGCTTCTCGAATCGCACGATTTTCATTGATGCCTGAGCGCCCCTATTCGACAGCTGCGAGAGCATCGGTCGTCCAAAACGGGTCTCCGAGCTCATGCAGAGAATCAAAGTGCTTACAGCTGGCAGGCAGGTACGCGAGCTTGTTGCTGGGCGTGACTGTTTGCAAGTCCCCATCGTATTCCAGCAGCAACGGTGTTGCCTTCTGCTTCTCCCACGGCGTCACGAGCTTCATGAAGATGCCGACGGCGGTGGAGGCGAGGGTGCCGTTCGGCCACACGACTTGTGGCTTTCCACCCGCTGCACCATACCGTTCGGCCTCCTTCGTCAGCGCGTCATCGGTGACCAGGCCCATGCAACGCATGCAGGGCTTACCCGGCATTGACAACATCACCTGACCACCAATCGAGAATTCCCCGTTTGACTCGTGGACGTCCATCCCGATGTCGATCAAAGGGATTAGAAATCGCCGCGCAAAGCTCTCTAGTTCGCTGCGGCAGCCAAGCGAGTCGACGCACGCGAAGATGACATCGACGTCGCGGAGCTCTGCCGTGACCTCGCTCCAACTCGCTAGCCGCTTGACGACCTCAGCGGAGGGATTGACGGACTTGATGACACGCTCCGCGATATCTACTTTGGCAGTCCCGAGCCTGACGTCCTCCAAAGTAGCCCCAACAAGCCGGTTGAGGTTCGTGTCTTCGATGAAGTCAGGGTCGATCACCAAGAAATGGCCCAGCCCAATATGGGCCAGCTGCTGCGCGATGTGGGAGCCACCGCCACCTAAACCCACGAAGGCAGCTCTGGAACGATGCAGCACGGTCTCCGAGTCTGCTCCAAGAAACGATTGGCGCTGCAGATTCAATTCGTCAGCCATTTGTCACCTTCCATGTGCATCGCATTGGACTTCCGACAATCGCAACCTCGACGCCGGACGGCGAGGAGGAGCCGGGAATCCAGCATTGACCGACTGCCGAATCAAAACTGAACACGACCGCTCCGTGAGGAAGGCCGGGCTGAACATTCCAGAAATCGGGTACGAACAAGGCGTTTTCACGGAGGTCCGTTCTGCTGAAGCCAGGGCGTCCACGATGCTCGTGGAGATGAACATGAACCATCGAGACGGCCTCCGTATAGGCCGTCTGCAACGCTTTGCGAAGACCCGAGCGGCCGATGGTCGCACCCGCAGATGGATCGTCCACGTAGTCTCCATCTTCCACATGGTGGACGCCTCCCGCGAGCAAGAGAAGTGACGTGGCCGACAACGCTGGACGACACTTCAGGAAAGCGACCCGCTCTGCCGCGAAGCCGTGGGGTTTGCGCAGCCGCTGGACCAGATCGTCGTATAGCGTCGAAGTTAGCTTCAAGATCGTCCTCATCGAAGCCCCCGGAGATGCTCGGCAAGGATTTCCGCCGGGCGCAGGTTGGCAGGCACTTGGTTCCATGACCACGTCCACCAAGGACTGCCCAGTACAACGTGCGAGCTCCAGTTCGCGCCCCTACCGGCCACGACTTGCTGAAGGAAAAGGCGGGTTGTGTAGCCGCCGTGCTGGCCAAGGCAGAGGAGTGCCCTCATTTCGCGTGGTGCGCAGCCTTCGGGAAGCACGAGGCGAGGAAGGAAAACGAAATCGACTCCGCCTTCCGCCTTCTCCGTCAGGTCACCAAAGACCGCCCGCAATTCATCGAGTTGCTCGGGGGCGACCACTAGGACGACTGCCCCTGGCGCACGTGGCTGACGAAGATCTCGCCGCCCTTGATGTGAACCTTGCCGTTGTCGGGGAGTTCCTTGAATTCGCCGCCGATGACCTCGTCCAACACACGGGACGGATCGACCCCAAGAATCCGCTTCAGCTCAGTGACGGTATACGTCCCGGCCTGGATCGGCTTGTGCTTGCCGTCAATGGTCACCTGCACGATCTTGGGGGCCGTGGTGAACTTCTCGACGCCATGCTTGCGGAGGTTCGCTTCGGCATGGGGGGAAATCAGCTCTGGCTCTCCGTGTCGGAAGTTCTCAAAGACCTCGAACACGAGCTGCCCATCGCGGCCCGCCAGGTGAAGCAGCTGATTGCCGGTGATGTGGGCCTTAGGCCACTCGTGGTACTTGTCGTCCACCTTAATCCGGTAAGCGCGGGCAGGGGGCACCGGCTGCCCATGTAGGCAGCAGTGCTCAATATCCGCAAGTTCGATTTCAATTGCAGCCAATTCCACCGTTTCGATGGCGACTGCCTGCTCGACAACACCCAGTTCCTGGTTGAGTCCTTCCCGATTCATATAGTTTCTCCGTCTATGCGGCTTGCGTGCATTTGGTGCCGGTCGCAGCCGCTCTCACTGGGTAAAGCGCACGTCCTCTCTTTTTTAGCCACGCCATGGAAAAAAAAGTCTGGACCGGCGCTTTAATGGTTAGATAGGGGTGCTCGAGGCCGTTCATGAACGATGCGGAATACCGAAGGCTACTCAGAATTCTTACGGTGCGTGCCTGCCGCGTCCTGGGCGTCGTTGCGTCCAAGGGGGAAGACTGGGTGCTCGGAGAATCCGGCAAATCCCCAGCCGACTTCGCAGCAGAGACACTCATCCGCTGGGGCACGAATCAGCTTCAGTTCAGCGGGCCGCCGGAGGCGCTGCCTGGGTTTCTGATGACGGTGATGACGAACGCGATCATAAGCACTCTGCGGAAGAATGCAGTAAAAACGATTCGGAGCGGCAAGACGATGCAGGCCGACGAACTCACCGAAGACGCCTCTCCTCAATCGAAGCCGGAGAGCCTCTTCGATCTCCGTTCACTGATGCGCGACGACGCATTCCGCGAGGCGCTGACTCAATGCACCGCAGACGACGAGACCCTGAGGGAGTACGTTGTCGCCATCGAGGCGTTCGAGGATACGATCCCGGCCGCTCGCGACATCGCCGAATTGCTGGGAGTTCCGGTGACCGACATCTATAACCGTAGGAAAAAAGTAGCCCGGCGACTTGGGAAGCATGGCTTCACCGAATCGCGCCGTAGGAGCAAGCTATGAAGAAAAAGAACGAGGAGAATCGCCACACAGAGTCGTTGGAGAAAAGTCTGGGAGCCCTATTTGGACAAGAGGAAGACCTCACCGATGCTGAGCTCGACGAGGAGCTAGATGCTTGCGGAATCGATGCGATCAAGCTGCAATCAAACGTCCATAAACAGCTCTTCGATTATGCGAATCATCATTACCGAACATTGGACAGGGACGTTCCAGCAAACCTAGAGAAGACGCTACGAGCCCTCCGACCTCCGAGCGCGGCGGAGAAAGCGAAGACTGTCGTACGGACGGCGGAGAATCTGGTAGGTGACTTTCTCGATACGGCAAAGGCGAAATCGTCGGAGCTTTTGGGCACTGCTTTGCCTTCCCCAACGCGGCACGCTCAGTTTGCTTTTCGCAACAAGAAGGAATTGTCGGCGGCGGACAAAGACCTCCTACAGAACGAGCAAGAGGACGTCGATTCCTCCGAGAAATGATGAAGGGAGAGTCTCGATGAACAAAGAGGTCGCGATGGAATTGCGACGCAGATTGCAGATCAAGGGAGCTCTTCGCTTCGAAGACGTCACCAAGCCGCTCGGGCTTTCGGTGAAAGAGGTGGATTCGGATGGTTTCGATGGAGCACTCGTGCGTAGATCCTCAGGAGCAGGCGGTCGAATTCTGGTGAAGCGAGGCATCCGAGAGCCCGGCCGAAAGCGGTTCACCGCAGCCCATGAAATCGGGCACTACCTTCTCCACAAAGACTCGGACAGCATGTCGTGCGGTGCGACGGACATTGCGAATTGGACCAACTTCGATGCCAATCCTGAGCACGAAGCCGACGAGTTCGCGTCGGAGCTCTTACTCCCAAGCGCAGAGATGAAATCTCACATCGCAACACAATGGCCTTCGCTCAAACTCGTCAGCGACCTTGCTACGGAGTTTGAAACCAGCCTGACGGCTACGATCAGGAAATATTGTGACGTTGCGACGCAAAGCTGTGCCGGAGTGTGGGTACAAGACTCACGTGTCGGTTGGTTTTCCCCTTCCACCAGTTTCCCGCACTGGATCAAAGTCGGCGAAGAGGTGGATGCCGGCCTCCTCGAGTGCAACACACCACTGGAGGAGATGGTCGAGGTAAGAGCCTCAGAGTGGATTCCTGCCTTCTTCGAGGACAAGGAGTCAACACTTCTTCAGGGATGTGTGAGAATGCCCACCTACCGAGGCTCCCTTGTTTTGCTGTGGGCGAAACACCCGCTCAAACATCGGACTGCAGAGGACGAGCTGCTCGAAGAGCTGGAGAGGGACAGGTTTGACAGTTATCGGCGTGAGCGCTGGCCAGGAAAAAAGTGAGGTTACGCGTCCCGTGAGTGGGGAACAATGGCCTGAGATCATGGAATGTGAATGATCTCTATGGTGCCCCATTTTTCCTTAAGATATTCAGCGACTAAACGACGATGGCAGTGATGAGGCTTTTCTTCACTGCACAATAGACATCCTCCATCCAGAATCTCGGGGGAAATAGTTTCCTCAATCCGACGAGAACTCATTAGGTCAAGAAATCGCTTCTCGTAGGTATCCCAGTCACCTTTTTCTTTTTTATAGGCGTCAAGCATATCTTTCGTGGGAGCCAGACTTGGAAGGTGAAGATAATCAGCACTGCAGATTGTCTTCACAAAATATCGAAGATCGTCTTTCTTGGCAAATCCTGCCAGTTGAGAGATGTTATTCAAACGCACATCAATCAGACGTTTAACCCCGGCATTGCTCAACCGTGTAAAAAACACTTCAGCAGATTTCTTGGTGAAACCTATTGTGAATAGTTTCATCCCACTTTTCTTTCTGTGGCCCCGAAGTCTGCATGGTCTGGATTGTATGCAATGCGATCTTCTTGCAGGCGATATGCGTCTGCAAATAAAGCTTCCCGGCTTCTAAACATATGGTGTTCAGCCTCTCGAAGATTATGCAAGGATGCTAGGCGAACCAGAGCATCAATATGATTTTCAAGATTTCCGTTTGCATGAATATGCCCAATTTCGAGACCAGCAGTTACAAGGTGCCTAGCCACCAGGATTGTTCTATGACAGTCCAGTGGCTCTTTCTCAGCGCACATCAGAGCAATTCGATAGTTGTTTGCTCCTTCTTGTATTCGCATTATCCCCGCTTGGAAAGCAGATGTCCTTGCAATGCGATCATATTGCACCTTGCCATTCTCGTAGCACGAAGGGTCATCGCTCCGTGCGCCCAATTCTTTGCCTAAGAAGACATACGCAATTTGAGAGGCGCGTAAAGCAAGCTTTAGATCTTCACGATTGAATTGAGGGTTGATCCGGCTATAAGGTTTTGAACGTACGTCACATACAGCGTTGACGCTGTGAAGCCTTAGTAGCTCGATAAGACGGTTGATCGAGTGGGTAGAGTGTCCGATCGTGTAGACAAGTTCAGGCATAAATTGAACCCTTAAAACGGTGGGTTTGTGATGAGCGAAGCCACAAGCTTATGGCAACGATTATTATCCTTCTTCCAAGGCTCTGTCAGGCTGACGCAGATATATACATCTGTGAAGGGATACTCTCCTTCATCTTTCGACGCAAATACATTGGTCGCTACTGGATCGGTAAGACTAAAACTATAGGGCGTACCTTTGTACTTGAAATTTCCCCTGTAGGTTTTCGTCGTCCTGCCTTCCCAAGTTTTTGATCCAACCTCGACAGTAAAGGATTGCTTCTTGAGCAGCACAAGGGAAGTGTTTAGAGATGCTGCCTCAGCATCACTCATGCAGTTAAACGTTCCGTTGCTTGTACTATCACTGTTGATCCATAGGGATGTTGGGTGTTCGGCTAGTGCCGAGAGTGAAGCCCAGGGAAACTCGCCTCTTTTAACCCATCGTTTTGTGGGATCAATTTCATGATTCTCTGTTTGATGGTTATGCGGAACTGCTTTGACCATAGGGATATCGACGATGTCTAGTAACTTAGGAACTGTATTGTCCGGGTACCTGGACTCCAAAAACGACACTTCTGCGGTAGGCCGCGCGCTTACAGGTCGAATCCAGCCCCCATAGCTTCCATTGGACAAGATTTCTCGACCCGCTATACAAGCGCCACCAATTTTAAAAGAGTTTGCCAAGCAGACAATTCTCTTAACGTATGCCACTCAGACAACCCTCCCCTCAGCCAAACACCATATATGCGAAGTGTATTACGTTGACACCACAGCAAATTCTAAAATCAATTGACGAGGGCTAATCTTGGAAGACGATTCTTCGTCCGAATTGGCTCGCCGATGCGCTTACCTTCATGGGCAGTCATCGTTAGACCGAACATCATTTCATCAAGTTCTGCAGTAGTAACTGATAGGTCTCGTGCAATTTGGGCGCGTGTCACGTTGTCGGAGGCCAACATTCGCAACATCTTGTCCAAAAGCAATGATTGTTCTCGCGGTAAACCTTCAATCTCCCTGGTTCGTCCGCCCATTCGAGAAATTTGAATACAGAGGCTCCGATAATGATGATCAGTGGTCATACCAAGTTGGTGCATCCTGTAATTCAAAGCGGCTAGCGATACCCTCCAACGTTTTTTCCACTGGATAAGAGCTGTGATCCCTGGATTGGGACGAGCATAGGCTCGCAGGTCCGCCTCCGGCATAAGGAAAGCAGACGCAAATTGATTTGCTTCGCTTTCCGCTTCCTTGCCAACAGGAGATCCATCTCGATGAAGAACGAGATGGGCGAGTTCATGCGCGGCATCAAAACGACTATGTTCCGAACTCTTTTGTACGTTCAGCATGACGAAAGGAGTTCCACCCTTCCACATAGAGAAAGCGTCGACTTCCCGAGCCTTTACCGAAAGTGAATAGATGCGTACACCCTTAGATTCCAAAAGATGAATCATGTTCGAAATTGGCTGAACTCCCAAACCCCACTCTGTCCTGACGATAGCCGCTGCCGCTTCCGGAGTAGCATGACGCACATCAGGTATCGCGGCTCCCGGCATTGCAAAACGTTTGGAAAACCAGTCATTGAGATAAATGCACATTGATCCCTGTCCGCACGCTTCGGCTTGTTGCGCGGCGGTCATCCTTGCCATTGAGCGAAAACTGACAGTAGAGGTGTCAATCTCTTCGATGTCATCGCCAAAAAAGAACATTTCCGGGAACTTCAAGACAGCACAGAGACGACGCATCGTCTCTGTGCCCGGCTCTTGGCCCGCCTCATAATTCATGATTGACTTAGGATCTACCCCAACAGCTTCAGCTAACTCGGTTTTCTTCAATCCGCGACGTCGTCGCGCCAGCGAAAACCGCTGTGGATTGAAAACACGCTCTTCATTATCCGAGCTTCCTGACATCGACATCGTATTCTCCACTTTGTGGTCCGTCCCCATTCGGCTCCCCAACGATCGGGATTCCACCCTCATCTAGTGGCTGTGAAGCAAGCATAATACGCTCACTCCAGCTTGCGATTGATCGCTCCTTGTTGAGCCTGATTCCTCTGGACAACTCAAGTCTAAGCTCATTCGCGGCTTCATCCGGATGCATGAGTAGCCACCAAAATTCATAACCAGCGAGTTCGTGGCGGCTGTGGTCGGCTGTGAACATGTCGGGAAAGAGCAGCCATTCGTTTTCGTCTACAGCCTCTTCGGTCCGGATGCCCTTAGCCGGACGTGTGCTCGGAGGATGATTCAAGTCACCATTGCCAGTATTGACATCAGACGATGCTACCGCTAAGGCAATTTTCCGTCTGTGATTCACCACCAACGGATGGCCTGCCGGATCCTCCCGGACCCAGCCAGCTTTGGCTCCTGAAAGGAGTTCTCCCATCGTCGCAAGTGCGTTTGAGTACATCACATTCCCCGCATACCACTTGGGGTGAAAAGGAGTGCTGGTTGACCTGGCGAGCTTTCCGGAACGCGCTGCTTCCTGGAAAATCTCGCTATTGAGACCAAGAGCCGCGAGACGTTCCTCTGCCTCGTAAGGTTTGACAAATACTCGTGCGACCATTCGCACCCCCATCTTCCATTTCCTGTTTTACCACATCAAACGATGTTTGAAAAAAGGAAATCGCTTTTATTTTCCAAATGGATGCGGGTGAGCTGCCGAAAGCTTGAAGTAGGGAGCGTTAAGGGAGGAATAAATCCCCCAAAGCTTCTTGATTGTCCTCGCGTCCGTCGGCAGCGAATTTTTCTCTACCCATCTGCGATGTGTATTACAATAAAAATTGATAATATGTATCGCGCACGGAGGGGCATCTCATGTCTTCTACACGCACGGCAAGCATTCACAGTACCCACGACCTCATCTTTACGGTGCAGTACGGCGGGGAAACGCAAGTGATAACGGACGAGGGCGTAGACCCCAAAACGGCAGAGGCCACAGTCTCCGTTCTCAAACAGGTTGCAGAGATGATGCCAGCCTTACTTGAAAAACGCCGCGTCCAGAAATGGGACGCTCTGGTCGAAGCTCTTACGCCTGATATTGCTCTCTCTCCGACGAGGGTACTTGAAGCAGAGATGAAGAGTGCCGCGATGACTCAGATATTGGAGGGTCAGGATTTTGTCACCGCAGCGGACATTGCACGATTGGGCAAGTTCAGCGTGAAGAATCCCAGCTCACAGCCGAACCGCTGGAAGCGGTTGGGCCAGATATTTGCCATTCATCACCGGGGTTCGGATTACTACCCTCTCTATGCTCTCGATCCAGCGGACGGCTATCGCCCCCGCCCGGTCGTGGCCGATGTGCTGCGCCTCTTCTCCGGCTCGAAGGATTCGTGGGGTACGGCGTTCTGGTTTGGCAGTGTGAACGGCTATCTGAACGGCAAGCGACCGCAGGATGTATTGGCCGATGCGCCGGAACCGTTGTTGCGTGCGGCACGAGCGGAGGCAGAAGGACTCCAACATGGCTGAGTCCGTGGCCGGGGTACGGCCACCAGCAGGAAGACTGAACGCCACTCTGATTCCGTGGGGAAAAAGCAGGACACTCTTTCGTGTCCACCGCTCCATCTACAAGGCCGATCAATTCAACGACAGCCGCAAGGGAGATGCGAGGTTCAGTCCGCTCATGGATGCTGAACGCGAGGCAGTTATTCCTACGCTCTATGCCGGAACGACTCTTGATTGCGCTCTGATGGAGAGCGTCTTCCATGATGTTCCGTATCGTCCGGGCCTCAAGACTGTATCTAAATCAAAATATGTCGAAGGCGCGATCTGCTCAACCCTCAGTGTGACTAGCGATCTCCAACTCGTGGATCTGAGTTCGGTGTCGCTCCACAAACTCGGTATCGCTCCAGCCGACCTCACACAAACCGAAGCGGCTTATTACGCTGCATCGCGGGAGTGGGCACTTGCCTTGTATGAGCAAAACCCCACCGCCCAGGGCTTCATCTGGACCTCTCGCAGAGATGATGATGCGAAAGCCATTCTTATGTTTGGAAACCGAGTTGTGCCGGGTATGCTCGAAGTGGGAGCCGATGCTTTTCCCCTGTTGCAGCCGGACGGGAGCGCCCGGATGGAAATTCTCAGTCTTGCCATCCGTCTCGATGTTCTTCTCGTACCTTGAAGTAGAAAAATACGAGGCTCCGAAAGGTGGTCTTAAGTGTCCAATTCATCACAGCGTCCAGAAGACCTCAAGCGAACCACTTCTGAGCTTGCAGAACAGCCATGTGCCGAAACAGAAGACGATGTGAAGAGAAATCTTGCAGAGCGCCGAAAGACTTTAGCTGAGTTAGTGGCCTATGACCAAGAAATCAACATATAGAGCCAAAGTGTTCCAGCTTCCCCCACATTCGTCCGTAGGAACCCCTGTGTTTTAGGAAAAGTCTGTAAAAAGCTCTTTCGGCGGCACCGAAAGAGCTTTTGCCAGTTTTACGATATTCTCCAAGGCCACATTCCGTTCGCCTCGTTCTACCCCGCCGACGTAATTGCGGTGCAGTCCCGCTCGTTCGGCCAGTTCCTCTTGCGAGTAACCGCGTTCATCACGCAGCTTTCGCAGCGTGGAACCGAATCGAGACTTAACGGAACGGATAGTCACACTTCAATACTTGAATTGTGACCACTATGAGTCTACACATTATGAGTGTGATAATGAGCGACTGAACCAGCCGTAAGAATGAGGTGAAGCAGGATGAATGATGAAAACTGCATCGAATGTCCCGAACTGTCAGGCAAGACAATTCAAGCGCTTCGCATCTACAAAGACACCGGGGACGGAGCAGAGATTCAACTTGACCTAACGGATGGAACCAGTTTCTCGTACTCTGTCTGTCACCCTCCGGTCGCAAAGGCCATCTTATATAAGGGCGGCGGTGCTGGAACGCCTCTGGTCCTCCGCGACTACGAACTCTAGGCATCGGTCGCTGACGTTATTCCAATTTGGAATGACGTTCTCCCTAGATTTCATTGGACGTTTTCTTGCGACGCTCTTAGCTTTGCGCCATAGCTGACACCCTTCGTCAGCGGAGGTGCAATATGCTCAAGGCCCGTCGTCCGGCCCGCAGGAACAGGTTGATTCTTCGACCTCGTGTTGCGGGTCTTTTCGCGTTCACCATCCTGCTACTGCCGCTGGCCGCGCACGCGCAATCCAGCGGCTCTCCCTTCGATACAGGCTTTACCGCCATCCAGACGTTGTTCACCGGCACGATTGCCAAGGTCGCAAGCCTTGTCGCCATCGTGATCGGCGGCTACGGCTTCGCCCACGGAGAACCCGGCGCAAAGAAAGCCCTCGCCGGGGTCGCAGCCGGTACGGGCATTGCTGTTATGGCGGTCAACGTCCTCACCTGGCTATGGGGCGTCTAAGGGCGCTTCTCTCCACTCCCACCAACCCACTCAGCACAGCGAGGGGCTTATGGCAGAACAAACCACAACTCGCAGCAATCGCGTATTCAAGAGCCTGCATAAGCCCCTTACCTATCTCGGCGTCGAGCGCACCCTGTTTTACTTCGTCTGTGTCGGCGCAGTGGTCGCATTCAACATCTTCAATTCCATCCTCGCTGGTATCGCCGTCTTCATCGGAGGCTTTGCCTTCGGCCATTGGGTGACAAGCAGCGACCCGGCCTTTCTTCGCATCCTCGCCAAGTCCGAACGGTACAAGCTGCGCTACGACGCGGCCAAGCAACAGGTTCCCCGAGTGGAGGTGCGCTGATGCTGCGACTCGATAAGGTCATCAAGCCGTGGAAGGAAGCGGCCTCGCTGAATGACCACATCAATCTCTATGGCTTCTGGAATGAAACCGCCTTCCTTACCAAGAGTGGAGACGTGGGCATGGTTCTTAGTATCCCCGGAGTGGACTACGAGAGCCTTGACCACACGCAGCAGGAATATGCGGTCAAACGACTCGAAGCCGCGCTCAAAGCCTTCGGCCCCGGCTTCCATGTCTATCAATACCTCTTCAAATCGAACCGGCCTGAGATTCCGTTTGCCAGCTATGACGACCCAGTTGTGAACGCTGCCACAGAACAGCGGCGGCAGTTTTTCGAGTCCAAGCGCGACCATCTCTATCAGGTCGAAATCTTCTATGCCATCGTGCTCGAAGGCCCGCGCTCGAAGAGTGGCGTCGGCGCTGCCTTCGCCCAGCTCTTCCGCGATCCTGCCGGAGCGATGGGCGAGCTTCGCACACAGTTCACCAATGACAGCATGAAGGTTTTGTTGCGTTCGCAGATCGAGAATGAGCTTGCGCGTCTTGAGCAGAAGGTACAGGCTTTCAGCCGTCAGCTTGCCGACTTCATGCAGATTGAGGTGTTGGGCCAGCAGGAGCAGTTTCGCTTCTTCCGTCGCCTGCTCAATTACGACGAGTGGCGTATCGCAGGCAAACCGCAGTCCACGCAGTTTCTCGACTATCAGGTAGTCAATTCCAACATCGAAGCCGAGCGAGATCACCTGCGCGTAGGAGATCACGTTGTCCGCGTCCTCACGATGAAAGAAGCCATCACCGAAACCAAGCCGTTGGTGCTGGACGCGCTGCTGAAAATTCCCGCGAACTTCTACGTCGTCACGGAGTGGATGCCGCTTGCCACCGACAAGGCCCGCAAAGAAGTGAATAAGCGCCGCCGCCACTTCAATATGTCGAAGACCGGCTTCGTCTCGCAGATGGGCAACGATGCGACGAAGACGAATCCCCGCGATGTGCTGGTGGATGAGTCGAAACAGGCCGACATCGAAAATCTTGGCGATTGCCTTCGCGCCCTGGGTGATGGGCAATCGTTAGGCGACTTCTCTTTGACGATTGTGGTGTATGCGCCCACAAAGCCAGAGACAGACCAGCTCATCGGGGAGTTCGCCAGCGTCTTCACCAACGCGGACGGCAATCTCTTTGTCGAGACATACAACCAGCTCAACGCTTACTTTGCTACCGTGCCGGGCGGCTATGCCACCAATCTCCGCAAGTTGTATCTGCTGAATACGAACTATGCCGACCTTTCGTTTCTCTTTACCATCCTGCCCGGCGAAAAGCGCAATGCACATCTCGACGCTGAGTACCTTGCTGTGCTCGAAACGGACAACAGCACACCGTACTTTCTGAACCTCCATAACGGCGAAGTCCCGCACACGCTCATCCTCGGAATGACCGGATCAGGCAAAAGTTACCTGTGCTCATTCCTATTACAGAACGCGCAGAAATATGCGCCACTGACGTTCATCTTCGACATCGGAGGCAGCTTTCAATCACTCACCCATATCTTCGGCGGAAGCTATTTGAATGTCGGCCAGGATATCGCCGCTGCTCAAGGAGATCCCGCGCTTGCCTCTGCGACACCCGCGCAACAGGCCGCTATCGGTTCGCTCACACCGACCGGCCAGTGTGTACCGGGCCAGCCCTGCCCACCGGCTCAGTCCGGCTACGGCCAGCCGAACAACGCGCGGCCGCAGCTTACGCCCGAACAACAGCAGGCGCAGCAGATCGCCGCGAAGGAGCGCGAACGAGCCGATGAATCGCGCTTCGCCTCGAATCTTGTGTATGTTCGCGGGGCCGACCAGCCGCAGCAGACGCAGGCGGCGGGGCCGGTCGCGGCTGCCAGCCAGCAGAAACAGGAAAACAGCAGTCTTGTTCCGCCGCACGTCGCAGGAGAACAACCCGAAGCCAGCGAAGGTTATAAGCGTCCGGTCGAAGCAAATATCGACTCGGCTACGCTCTCCCGGCTGCTGGTAGAGTCCAGCATCCTGCTTGCAGCCTCTCGTGGCAACCCTTCCACCATACTCAAAGAAGCGGCAGCCGCGTACAAGGTCGACACCGACGCCATCGCCGCCAAGGTGAGGCAGGAGTTCACAACCAAGGAGAAGGCGAAAACTGCACAGGCAGCAGCGAAAGCTCCAAAGAAAGCGGCCTAGCTTGCCATCGTTGGAGGGGCGGCACGTCCGCCCCTCTTTTGCTTCAAAAATCGCGCAGGGAGAAACCTTGACGGCTTTCTCCCTGCACCCTCATCCGCCTGAATTCCGGCCTTCGCTCGCCGGCTGCGCGGCAGAAGACATTCCCCCTTCTGCACTTCCCCCCTGGGAACACTTGTGTCGTTTTGGGATGCGCTACTCTCGTTCGATTACATTTGGATGACGTACACGCGCAGCTGGTACGAGCGCTCGGAGCTGCTCGCAATGACTTCAGTGAGGAAGGGGAAACTGGGCCGATGTGTGATCGCTCGACACACAAACATCGCGGCGTGAGATTTGCGTGCGGCTCCTCGGAGAGCCAGATACAATGTGTATGTGAAAAGATGCAGGGACGAAAAGACGCAGGAGATCTGAAGAACCGAACGAACACAAAGAGTCCCATGATGCTACGAAGCGCGTAGACCTATCGGCAAATCCGCGTCAGCGGGGCGGTTTCTGGTCAAAGCATAGACAGTTCAAATAGGGTCGAGGTTAGACCCGCCAATTCGAGGCGTTAGACCAGGTGCTCGGCTTCATCGTCGAGATTTGTCGAAACCGAATCACGCTATGGTCAATCTGATGGATTGACCATAGCTCGGAGAGTTGGAGTGAAAAGAGGTCTCGAATTCGCCGGCGCAGTCTCGCTGTTTGCCCTTCGGGTGATCACAAATGTCTTCCGTGCGCCTTTTGAACTGAATGAGATCTGGCGACAGATGGGAGAGATGGGCGTCCGGTCCCTTCCTTTGGTGGCCGCAGCCGGCCTCGCACTCGGCGTCGTCATGACGTTGCATACACGCAGCACCTTAGTGACGTTCGGCGCGGAAGCCATGATCCCGAAGTTGCAGTCCCTTTCCTTCTTCGTCGAGATTGGCCCCTTAGTCACCGCCCTATTGGTATCCGGGCGGGTCGGAGCAGGAATCGGCGCCGTGCTTGCGAACATGAGGGCAACGGAACAGATTGACGCCATCGAAGTCTTGTCGATCGACTCCTTCAAGCTTCTTGTCGTACCCCGTGTTGTGGCTTGCATTATCGTTCTACCGCTGCTAACCACATTTATGAACACGGCCGGTTTGCTCGGTGGATATGTGTCGGAATACACCCTGTCCCATCTCTCGCTGAGACTTTATGTCACGCGTGCGTTTTCCGATCTCAGTTGGTCGAATTTCATCCCACCTACTCTGAAAACGATGGCCTTTGGGTTCCTGATCGGAACTGTCTCTTCTTATTTCGGTTACACAACCAACGAAGGAGCGGAAGGCGTCGGGCGGGCTGCCACGAACAGCGTTGTCGTTTCCTCACTCTTGGTCATTCTGGCTGATGTCATCCTGGTCAAAATCATCTTTCTAATCTTCCCAGAGAGTGCGATATGAGCCAGCCTCAGGAAGCTGTTATCGCGCTTAAGTCTGTCTCGAAATCTTTCGGAGAAAAGCAGGTGTTACGGGATGTGTCTCTTTCAGTGGGCCGCGGTGAGGCTGTCTGTGTGCTCGGACGTAGCGGCACCGGCAAGAGCGTGACGCTGAAGCTCATGATTGCCTTGCTGAAACCCGACAGCGGTCGCATTCTGATCGGAGAAGAGGACATTACACAACTCGACGGGATGGAGCTCTCGCGGGTGCGCCGCAAGATGGGTTTTCTCTTTCAGAATGCCGCACTGTTCGACTCGCTAAGTCTCCATGACAATCTGGCGCTTCCTCTTCGAAGGCTCACCAGCAAATCCAGACCGGAGATCGAGGAGGCAGTCGATCTCGCTCTCAAGCAGGTGGGGCTCGAGAACGATAAAGGCAAGATGCCGGCCGAGCTTTCCGGCGGCATGCAGAAGCGGGCTGGGCTTGCGCGGGCTTTGGTGCTCGAGCCGGAGATATTGCTGGTCGATGAGCCGAGCAGCGGTCTGGATCGCATTACCGCCGCCGAGATCGACGACTTATTGCTCGAACAGAAGACGAAAAGCAAAACCTCTATGGTGATTGTCACCCATGATATTCACGGTGCTCGACGCGTCGGCGATCGGCTTGCGGTCCTCGATCAAGGGAATCTCGTGGCGATCGGTAGGCCAGAGGATCTGGAGCACAGCGAAAACGAGATTGTTCGTCGACTGGTCGCGGAGAATTAGATGAAGCATCGCAATGTCATTATCGGATTGTTCGTTATCGCCGGTGTTGCCCTGTTTACATTGGGCATTTTCCTGATCGGGAACCAGAACAAAGCTTTTGCCAAACACACTGAGTTCTACACGGAATTCACGAACCTCGATGGATTGATCAAGGGCGCGAAGGTTCGGGTCGAGGGCTTCGATGCCGGAGAAGTAACTGACATAGGCGTGCCCGATTCTCCCTCTTCTAAGTTCCGCCTGAAACTTCGCATTGTGGATCGAGTTCGTGGTCTTGTACGGTCCGATTCGCTGGTGACCATCTCTACGGAAGGCGTCGTCGGAGATAAGTACGTGCTGATCCACGCAGGCGCGGCAAACGCCCCGGAAGCAGGACCCGGCGCTACGCTGCCTAGCAAGGAACCGCTCAATATGACAGATCTTCTCGAGAAGAGTGCCGGTCTGCTCAACAATGCAAACGGCACGATGAAGACAGTAGCCGAGAAGCTAAATGGAACCCTCGATGCGGTAAAGACGACGGTGAACAATACCAATGATGTCGTCGTCGGCATCAAACACGGCAAAGGAACAGTCGGCATGCTGCTCCGTGATGAAAAGACGGCAAGCACAATTCGGCAGACGGTGAGCAATGTACAACAAGCGTCAGCTTCTGTTAACGACGCTTCAAAGCAGGCAGATGCTATGGTGACGGACCTTCGATCGCGGAACTTCGGGGAGAAAGCCGATCAGACAATGTCGAGCGTCCAGGATGCTGTCCACAACTTCGATGCAAGCTCTCAGGAATTGCATCAGACGATTACGACCGCTTTAGGGACCGATGCGAACGGCGTCGATGCCGGATCGAATATACGGCAATCTCTTTCCAACCTGAACGTGGCCACCGGGAACATGGCCGAGGACACAGAGGCGCTAAAACACGAGTTCTTTTTCCGAGGGTTCTTCAAACACCGCGGTTACTACTCGCTGGCAGAGCTCAATCCGGATCAATACCGAAGCGATCAGATCTTCACCCAGCCTGGCAACGGTCGCATCTGGCTCGACGCCGTGCAGCTCTTCGAGAAAAAGCCGGACGGAAGCGAAACGCTTTCTCCTGCGGGGAAAACGCGGATCGACGCCGCAATCGCTCGGCTGGGCGATCAGGCGGTGGGGCAACCGCTGATTATAGAAGGCTATGCGACAGAAGGAGACGCGGGCGCACAACTTGCTGTGTCGCGCACCCGCGCGATTCTGGTGCGGGACTATCTGCATAAGCGGTTCCAGATCGATATGCAGAACGTAGGGACTGTGGCGCTCCGTGGAATTCCGTCACCGGCAACTCATAAAGCCACCTGGGACGGGGTTTCTGTCGTTTCGCTGCGGACGCCCAAGAAGGCGAAATAAATAAGAACGCTTCCGCCATTGGCACGCGTTGCCGTGCTCTTCTCCGGTCGGTGAGATGGCACGATCCAGGCACACGAATTACTGGGCGATTAGAGCCGCAGGCCTTGCTCCTGAGCGGACTCGACATCAAACGCAGAGCATCCTCAGTGAGCGTCTGGACCAGACTTTGGCAACCGCACTCGTGTTCTTGCCGGCTCTTCCGTATCCTGCCCGGTCGTCAGAAGTCGGTTGACCACTGCTCCAATCACCTTGCGGGTGCTCTTTTGCGACAGGTCGGATTTAAGCAGGCGCTGGTTCAATGCGATGCCGTGGGTGAAACTAAGCATTGCTACAAGAAATTCATTCGGCTGGAGGGTCAATCGCACACCACGACCGGTCAGCTTACGAAGAAGTTGACGTCCTTCCGTAAGCATCATGCGGTAGAGATAGGCGTACATCTCACTCAGCTTTTTGCTTCGTAGCGCCCCAGCTTCAAGTTCGGCCTGCAGAACAATCCATTCTGGATCAGTCACGCGTCTGATCAGTACCTTGCGGAACTCGGTCAGAAGAGCCGCGGGATCTCTTTGCTCATCGAGCAATGACCGAAACAGATTGAAGCGTTCTTGTTGTTCCTGATGAAGAACAGCAATGAAAAGATCTTCGACGTCATCGAAATTCAGGTAGAAGGCACCGCGAGTGAATCCTGCTTCCTTGGAGATCCGATCGGCCGCAGCGCCTGCAACGCCATGCTTCAAAATGTGCTGCCTGCCTACTTGAATTAGGTGAGCACGCGTCTGCGCTTTGCGCTCTTGACGGGTCAGGCTCGGAAGCTTGGCGGACGCATTCGGTAGCGGGATCTTCTTGGGTGGCATGTCCTGTCGATTCTGAAGGCTATAGGTCAGCATACATTCTAACGAGCGAATGGACCTGGTCAACAATCCCATCGGTAGCATCTTGAGCGATAACGGCGGTTCCAGGGATCGTTTGTTCCCGGAACGACGCCACCCTCATTGAGCGATATGCCTTGCGGCCCATTTCACGGTAACGGGATTGAATGTACACGATCGCTGAACAACAGATCAGTTTGGGCGGCAGCATTTCACATACAGTATGCATGTAAACTAGAGAGGCTACGATCTGTACCACGATGCGGGGAGTCCATGAGCATTTCGCCAGCAGACACAGAGATTCTTATTCAATCTGCCGTCGAAGGTAATGAGCAGGCGTTTGGGATTCTGATTGAGCTCTGGCGGAAGCAGATGTTGCGTCTTGCTGAGCGATATACGCATTGCCACGCGGAGGCGGAGGATGCAGTTCAGTCAGCCTTCATTAAGGCATGGAAATCTCTTTCCGGCTTTCGGGGAGAATCCCGCTTCTCGACCTGGATCACCAGGATTGTCATCAACGAGATCCATATGTTGCAACGACGCCCCGGATATCGTCGGCTGGAATATCGAGACGATCTTAATCTCGTTGAAAGCACTTTACCAGAGTACGAGCGTTCCTTTCGAATGGAGAGCCCCGAGGAGCATCTGCTCCGTCTCGAGCGGTCCCATCGGTTGCGTGCGGCCGTTAGCGCTCTGCCCCATTCTCTGAGAGCGGTTCTGGAGTTTGAGATCGGCGAGGAGCTTCCGCTCGAGGAAACAGCGAAGAGACTCAATCTATCTGTTTCCGCAGTCAAATCGCGTCGGGTTCGGGGCCGAGCGGAGTTACGTAGGCGAGTTCTAAACGCAGAAAAGAATCATATTCGTAGTGTTTCCGGATGAAACGAGACATCTGGTCACTTGGTATGGCTCGGCGTCGATATTGGAGTGGCAATGCGCTCGATGGCGGATCAGATGGGGACAGCAACATCCCAGATAGTCCGGCAATATAGTCAATATGCCGAGTTCGGTGACTGCATCTTGCGGGTTTGGTGACTCCCATCCCATTAGGGATGAAGAGCGAGGCCGCGGAACGGGTGGCAGCACCGGCTGAATCGAGGAACAACCAAACTTGCAACGAGCGTACTAGTGCTTACAGGGAGTGCGGATGGAAGGGGGACAGTCGAATCGCGGCGAGTCCGTTCATTTACGCTGGTAAACGTCTTGAGAAATATGCTTTGCATAAGGAGAATCATCTTGCTGGACGATATCAAAGTGCATGTAAAGTTGAAGCTCTCAGGGTTATGGTGCTCCGTTATGTTTTGTTACATCTACGGAGACTACTTCGAGCTTTATCAACCAGGGAAATTGCAAGAAATGCTTTCCGGCAGGACTGCGCTAGGTCCGGCCACACAGGCTACGCTCCTAGGCATGGCGGTACTCATGACGATCCCAAGTCTCATGGTAGTTCTGTCACTGCTTTTGCCCGCGACACTAAGTCGGTGGCTGAATATCGTTCTCGGAGTTCTTTACTCGGCGATCATGGTTCTCGCCATACAGGGGAGTTGGCACTTCTATGTGTTCTTCGGCTTGATCGAGATTGCTCTAACGGTCGGGATCATTTGGCATGCCTGGACGTGGCCGAAACGACCAACGCTGTGAGCGTTTGCCGACCCTGAAAGCACAGCTTGCCGCGGTTATGCAGTCGATTGCGTCGACATTGCAGTTGTCCCGTAAAGGCTCTTTTTGGGGACAGGTCGCGAGAGAGGGAGAATAGCAATCAGTTCTCATAAATAGGTTTGTCGTCAGCAAGCGATCAACTTCCGAGAACGGCGTCTATGAGGAGTTAGGCGGATAGTGTCTGCAACCGAGCAATCCGCACTTCTGTGAGGGGGATGAAGATGGCTATAAATCCTTCGCCATCTCTCCTTGTTGTTTGATGATTCGCTTGAGTTCGCTAAGCACAAAAGCGAGATCTCCCGAAAGGCAGATGTCTCGGCTCTTTGCCACTTGTCTTGACTCCTCGAATGCTTCGACGCTTTGAACGCGGCCTTCAATTTTGTTGACTCGCGACAACTGATCATTGTGATTAGCCAGCGTATCTAGGCCCACAGTCACTAGATTCACGTCGGTCGGGCTGTGCCTCAGATCATCGATCGCTTCGGTATGCACAGCGACAACCCCGACAGACCCATCCGGTAAATTGTCTAGTTCAGAACGCGAGAAGCCGTACTCCGAACCCGCCTTCGTATATCTCCACAACGCGTCTGTCTGAACGCCGGCCACGAAACTGTATTCGTCATTCTCTCCATCCCGCTTAGGACGGGTCGTGTATTGTCGTAAGCGAATAGCCGCCCCCTGTCGATGAAGAGCGTCGGCGACCGTCGTCTTGCCGCAGCCATGTGGTCCCATCAGAAGCAGAATCGTTCGCATATGCACCTCCTGCCTTCACTCGTCAGCCGGATGCTTCATGCCCTCGTTACCGGTTGGAGGAAGAGACGTTCGTAGCGTATGAAGCAGCCAGACTCTCGTGCGAGAGCGGCGGCGGTGATGCACGCCGGGTCGGTTGCGACCTCTTTGCGATAGAGTCGATAACTCTCTTCGTCAGGAAACGTAAATATCGCGATCGCCACGTCCGTTGGACCATCGTAGCCGAGGCCCGGGGAAGCTCGGACCCCCTTCGTCCGGATTCGTCCTCGGTATGAAACATCCGTGATGGATGCCACCGTACCGTTCGATGAGCAGCATCCAGGTGCGTGCGTAGGTTTCAAACGCACCGAGTTGGGAAAGATCGAGCGTATACCGAATCTGACACGTCACTGGCCGATTGCTGGCCATTGCTCACCTCTGTATGCCTTCAAGTTTGGCATGAGTAACGGGAAAGTTGGCATATCGGAAGTGATCCTGACTGACGAAGTGCATTTACAGGACGCCAAACACAGAGCCATTTCGCAGCAAGAAGACAATGCGCTCCTTGCTGCGAAGCTAACTAAGCCTGTGTATGAGCTAGAGGTTCAGGCTTAAGGCTAAGGATGCCCTTGAAGCTGCTGCGATATTGAAGAAAAACCAGCACCCAAAGGACGCAACCGACCAGTCCTACAGCAATGCCTGGTGCAAGCGTCAGATGAAACGCAATGATGTTGTAGAGTTCTGCCGCTAGCAGTGTCAGCCCAAGTGGCACAAAATAGCCGGAGAGCAGAAGCACTCCGCCAAGCAATTGCACCGCGAAGAAGAACGCGGCAAAGTGCGAGGCAAAAGCAGCGCCGAGGAACTGGAGAGCTAATGGATTCGACGGCGGCGGTTGATGGATGAAGTTGAGAAATCCATTCAGGCCAAAGACCGTAAACAATAATCCCAGCAGGTAGCGTGAGATGGTTGAAGCAATCTTCATGCGTGAGCTCCTTGAGCCGCGGCTGCGTGCGTTCGTACTGCCTGAAGGTGCGGCGCAAGGAACGCATCACGGTCTTGCCCATGGTTCAGCGCCATGGTTCCACCAGCGGTCAGGAAGGTCGCATCCGTTACGCCAAGGAAACCAAAGAGAGAGCGCAGGTACGGCTCTACAAAATTGAGCGATGCCATCTGGGTCTGGGCATCATAGATTCCGCCGGTAGCAATGATGAACGTTGCCTTCTTACCGATGATCAAGCCCTTTGGCGTTCCATTCTCATATGAGAAGGTTTTGCCGACACGCGCGATTTGATCGATCCAAAGCTTCAGCACGGAGGGCACGCTGAAGTTATGCATGGGGACGCCGATGACGTATTCATCGGCCTGCTCCAACTCGGCGATTAGGTTATCCGACAGTGCCAGCGACTTTTTCTGCTCCGGGGTATGCGCCTCGGTTGGCGTGAATATGGCGCCCACCCATTCTGCGTTAATCGGCTGGATTACCGTTGCACTGAGGTCGCGCTCAATGACCTTTCCGTCCGGGTGTGAATCTTTCCACTTGTTGACGAACGCGCCGGTCAGCTCGCGAGATACGGACCGGCCATAGAGGGGACTGGAATCAATGTGAAGAAGTGTAGGCATGGATAAACCTCCTGTGCAACATATGACTTTTAATCAACATGTGTCGATTCAAAATAAATCGACATATGTCGCTTACGCATCTATTGCTGAGGGAGCGTATTCTGGAGATCCAATGCCCGAGACACCTCAAGCCGAAGCAACGGTTCAGACGGTTGATCCTCGGATTCTGCGGAGCCGCCGTATGCTCATGGAGGCTCTGGCTAAGCTGCTGAATCAGAAAGAATTTGATGACATATCGATTCAGGAAATTGCAGACGAAGCGACGCTGAACCGGGCGACCTTCTACCTCCATTACCCGGATAAGAATGCCCTGCTACAGGCAATGACGGCGGCACGCTTTCGTGACTTGATTGCTCGGCGTGGCCTTTCCTTCACGGACTGCGATCAGGCATTACGCGCGATTGCTTTGGGCGTCTGTGATTATCTGGCCGATACGACGGGCTGCCCGAGCCAGTTGACGAAGATGCCCCTTGAAGGCTCCATTATCCCGGTTGTCGAAGATATGTTCCTGGAAGGCGCTGCAAATCATCCCGCGCCTCCCGGTGTTGATCCGGCTCTGCTGGGGACGACAGCCGCGTGGGCCATGTTTGGAGCTGCCCGCCGCTGGCTGCAAACGCCGGATCGCATTCCCGCCGAGGAGATGGCAGCGAAGATTGAGGAGATGGTAAAGCCGATCTTTTTCAGTGCCTCCTATTAAGGCCCATGTCTCGTTCAAGCCGCCTATTACTTCTTTTGCAAGTCCTCGCCACCCGTCGAAGGCCGGTGACTGCGTCCGAACTTGCGTTGGAATTGAATATTTCGGAGCGGACCGTCTACCGGGATCTTGCAGAGTTGGCGTCACAAGGGGTGCGCGTCGAGGGTGAGGCAGGAGTCGGATATCGTCTGAAGCCTGGTTTCTTTCTGCCTCCGCTGATGCTCTCCGAGGACGAAGCCGAGGCTGTGCTTCTGGGTTTGGACTACGTCGATCAGCGCGGCGACGAGGTCCTATTGAAAGCCAGTCTTAACGCGCGCACGAAGATCCAATCCGTGCTTCGTAGCGCGGCTGTCTCAAGAACGTCTGTCCGCCTCTCGAGCCCAGGCCCGCCGGTGCCACCAGCCTTTCCCGAGAACGCGGTTCCGCTCAACAAACTCCGAGCTGCGATCCGGTCGCAGTCGAAACTCGAATTAGCATATCGGGACGAGCAGGGTACGGAGTCCAAAAGAATTGCATGGCCCATCCAGCTTGCCTTTCTTCATAATGTCCGCATTCTGATCGCATGGTGTGAGCTGCGGAAGGACTTTCGCACTTTCCGAACTGACCGCATTGTTTCCGTCATTGAGCGAGAGCATTATTCGGAGCCGCGCGGCACCTTGCTCCGGCGCTTTCGCGCCGAACACGGCGTAGACGCGACACAAGACTCCTGACAGAAACTGTCAGTGAACCAAGCTAAGCTCCAGTTATGACCGGATTGATTACCGTGCAGTTCTGGAACGATTTGATTTGCCCCATGTGCCCGATCGGCAATGTGAAGCTGAACGAGGCGATCGAGCGATTTGTTCATAAGGACAAGGTAGAAATTGTCTACCGCTCCTTTCGTCTGAGACCGGGAGTCCCCCCACACACAGTCAACGAATACCTCGAGAGAAATCACGGCAAAGGTACAAATGTGCCTGCGATTCTCGCGCAGGTGGAGCAGATGGGAGCGGACGCCGGACTGGTCTACAAGATGGCAAAGACTCTGGCTGGGGATACATTGGATGCCCATAGAGTCGTGCAATTCGCGAAGCCGGCAGGGTTGCAAAGAGAGACGGTTGAGCGCCTCTATGAGGCACACTTCGCAGAAGAAGCGAACATCTTTGATCGGGGCACACTCGTGCGTCTCGCAGGCGAGGTCGGACTTGATCAGAATGCAGTCGCCTCAATGTTGGCGGGAGACTCGCTGAAAAAAGAAGTCGAAGCGGATGAAAAGGCCGTCAAGCAGATGGGCATAGGAGGCGTGCCGTTCTTTCTCATCAACGACACCATCCCAGTCCGCGGAATCCAGACGCCGGAGCACTTCTTATCCGTTTTCGATCAGGCCTGGAACGCACATGATGAGCAGCCACAGACAGTCTGAGGCGAGCGAGAGCTAAACGCCTCCAGGAGCCTGCGAAGGAGACCCCATGCACACTGATGTTACGCACAACCTGCCAAAGATCGTCAGCGACAATATCGCAGCCTGCAACGCTCACGACATCAAGGCATGGATGGCGACGTTCGCGCCGGATGCCTTGGTCAATGACATACAACGTGAGTTCGTCGGTACCGAGGCCATCCGCGGTTTCGCCGACGCAGAAATCTTCGGCACCAACGTGACCATGGACGTTCAGCGAGCGTGGGATCGCCACGGAGATGTCAGAGTGCACGCTCGTCTGGATGGGACCTATGACAAGACTGGTTTACCCGACCCCCTGATCCTGACGTTTTACTTTACCCTCCGGGACGACCGGATCACCCAACTCATCATCCTTCACAACAAGTCAGTCTTCTAAACATGACCAATACCTATCCCTTCCCAATCTCCGAAAACGAGTTTCTGAACAAACGAGTTCTCGTAACAGGTGGCACCAAAGGCCTCGGTGCGGCAATCGCGAGAAGACTTCAGCTGAGCGGCGCTCGCGTAGCAGCCGCAGCACGGTCCGCTCCAACTCAAGGTTTCGGCGACGTGACATACATTGCCGCTGATCTTGGCTCGACGTCCGGCGTGGATCACGTTGTTAGCCGGGTCCAACAGCTGTGGGGCGGCCTCGATATTTTGATCAACAACGTTGGAGCCGTAGATCCGAAGTCGGGTGGGTTCTCCGTACTTACCGATGACGATTGGCAGAAGGTGTTAAATATCAACCTCCTCGCCGCCGTGCGGCTTGATCGCGCCTTTCTGCCCGGAATGCGGGAACAAGGATCGGGAGCGATTGTTCATATCTCATCAGTGGTCGGGCGAAATCCTTTCTCAGACTCTACCTTGGCCCTGTCGGCCGCAAAGGCAGCTCTCAACACCTACAGCAAGGGATTGGCGAAAGCCGTCGCTCGGGAGGGTATTCAAGTGAACGCGGTATCTCCCGGATTCATCGAGACCGAAGGGGCACACGGAATGATCATGGACATCTCCAGAGGTCAGGGCGTGACGGAAGATCAGGCGAGGCAGATGCTCATGGACATGCTCGGCGGCATACCTGTTGGAAGCCCAGGGCGCCCAGAAGAGGTCGCGGAACTGGTCGCGTTTTTAGCATCGTCGCGTGCCCGATTTATCAGCGGAGTGAATTACACAATCGACGGCGGCAGCACTCCAACAATCTAGAAATCCAGCTGTTGCCCTATTGATTGAAGGTTCGTTTGCCGTTGGCAGGTTGCGTGGCTGACGTTTGCCTGTCGAATGCCGGTGTAATTGCCACGGTGAAGCTCATAGGCCGCGGGGACGTCAGCCTTCGGGTGTCTCAGCCCTTCGTGGTGGAATTTGTTGAGCAACCATGCAGAAAGAGGTCTACAGTTGCCTCGGCCCTGCGGCGCTGCTCAGCCGGAGAAGGCAACGGATAGTCCTCCAGATCAAGCAGGGCATTTCGAAGGATCGTCCCCCCAACGAGAAGATCGAGAAACTGCTCGGCTGCAAGCTTGGCGCTGGCCACGTGCAATGTGCCCTGGCGCTTCTGCTCTGCTAAGTAGGATTCGATCTGTTTGAGAGCGCGGCCCGGGCCAAGTTCATAAAACGATTTGCGGATCTCAGGGAATCGTCGAGATTCCAGGTACACAATACGGACTAGGGCGAGATTCCGAGGTGTCAGCAGAATATTGAGAGCGTTGTTCCCGACATTCAGCAATGTTTCGCGAAGAGAGTCCTCGCGTTGGAACGGCGTTTCAAACGCGCGAAATATCTGGTCCACCAGTCGAGCCACGATGACAAGAAATAGCTTCTCCTTGCTGGGGTAGAGCGAATAAAGGGTCTGTTTTGACGCACGGGCTCGCACCGCGATCTCTGTCGTACTCGCTTTTTCATAGCCTGATTCCAGAAACACTTCGGTAGCAACGTCAAGCAGGCGACTCTTCTGGTCGGGTTCTGATGGCTCCGAAGAGGAACCACGACGTTTGGATTTGGGCATACCGTCAGATTTTATCCAATCTCAGAAGCTTCCAATCGCTAAACCCTAGCACGTCAGAAAGGCACGGCGAGCCCTTCTCCCGCCAAAGCGGTCGCTCTGATCTTTCTTCCTCTCTAAATCTCTCCAACTTTTGCATCTGCTGCTAAGGTTCTACATCCATTATGTACAGTACCAGTACGGTACTACAATAAGGAAGCGCCGTGAGGATTCATGAATGACAACACCCTAGATGCTCATTGGAAACCGCAAGCGAATCCCTGGGTGATCGCAGGGTCCGTGGCGTTGGCCGCTTTCATGGAAGTGCTGGACACTTCTATCGCAAATGTCGCGCTGCCTCACATTTCTGGGGATCTTGGCGCAAGCACCGATCAAGGGACATGGGTGTTAACCAGTTATCTCGTGTCGAATGCCATTGTGCTTCCGCTGGGAGGGTGGGCCTCCAGTGTCGTTGGTAGGAAGAATTTTTTCCAGATTTGTCTGTTTCTCTTCACGATTTCCAGCTTGCTGTGTGGCATCGCGCCGTCCCTTCCTCTGTTGTTGCTGTTTAGGGTTTTGCAAGGCATTGGAGGCGGCGGCTTGCAGCCGATGGCGCAAGCGATTATGGCGGATTCATTCGATGAGAAGCGCCGCGGGCAGGCGTTTGCACTATACGGAATTGTTGCTGTTCTGGCCCCATCGATCGGACCAACACTTGGGGGTTGGATCACCGATAACTTCTCCTGGCGTTGGGTCTTCTACATCAACATCCCTGTAGGCATTCTCGCCATCTTTCTGGTCCAACAGTTTGTTCAAGATCCGCCATGGATCAAGCCGGACCGCAAAAAGCTTCTGACGCTTGATTATGTGGGTGTAGGCTTCCTGACTCTCGCCATGGGCGGCCTACAGATCATGCTCGATAAAGGAGAAGAGAACGATTGGTTCGCTTCGAATTTGATCCGCGTACTCGCAGCGATGTTCATTATCGGGATAACTGGACTCATCTGGCAGGAGCTCCGCGCGAAGAACCCGGTCATGAACCTTCGCCTTTTCCGGTTTAAGAACTTCTCTATATGCGTTCTTCTTATGGGCCTCGTCGGTGGGGTTTTGAATGCAGGGACAGTTCTCGAACCCCAATTCCTTCAGGAATTGCTGGGATATACGGCGACGAATGCCGGCAAAGCTCTCACCGTGGGTGGACTCCTCCTCCTCGTGGTGATGCCGGTTGCGGGCATTGCGACTGGAAAAATTGCTGCGCGCAACCTGGCCGCATTCGGCTTCTTCGCATTCTTTGGAGCCTTCTACTTTACGGCGCATCACATCAATCTCGGTCTGAGTTTCGGGTATGCTTCATGGCTCCGCGTCTTGCAAATGGTGCCGATCCCGTTCGCTTTCGTTTCCATTACAAATGCTGCTTACGTCGGTCTGCCTCGCGAGGAAAGCAATCAGGTTTCGGGGCTCATTAACTTTGCACGCAATGTGGGGGGCAGTATCTTGATCTCCCTTACCGGCGCGGAGGTCACGAACCGGGGACTCTTCCACCAGTCACGACTGCAAAATGCCATGCAGGATGGAAGCATTGCCTTCCAACAGGCAGTTCACCAATACGCCGCGAGACTGGCAGGAGTCTTCGGCATGTCCAACAGCACGGCTATGGCGCGCGAATACATCTATCAGGAACTGAACCGCCAGGCAGCAGTCATGGGGTACCAGGACGTATATATGATTTTGGCCTGGATGTCCCTGGTCACTGCGTTTCTTGCGTTAACTCTCTCGAAAGCAAAGCCTGGAGAAGCAGGCGCCCCGGAAGGAGCGGTTCACTAGCCCAGGATGATACTCCTTCCTTCACGAATCCGAGGCATTGGCACATTAGAAGAGGAGTTTTTGTCGCGGTGGGTGACAGCGCACGCCCAAGACAAGGCGACTATTGGACATTCGCGCGCTGGTTCATACGATTTGACGGGACAGGAGGCAAAGACGCGATGAAAGACAATACGAGCGGATTTTCGACTTCGCTGCTCCATGTTCATATTTGCTTGCATTGCACCGCCGTCTTTCGGAGGGAAGAGGTGGAGGGACGGGTACACACGACGGGACTCTTCCTCTGCCCGAGATGCGAGAGAGAGGGGCCGTTGAATGTCGAAATTCGTGACATGAGCGCAGGTGAGACAGAGGACCGAATGCCAGACGGGTGACCAGCGCCTTCGAGGCCGAGTTGAAACTACTGCCGTATGTCGGCGTGCGCCTCCGACAAGGTTTTTTACACAGACCACGGTGGCAGGGATCATGCAAATGCCCCAGGCTAAGCCGCAGAGGTTGAAGACCAACTGAATTACATGGCAAGCGGAAGCTTTCTCTGCGTCGTCTGTCCCACGACGCCGAACTTCCTGCCAGCTACTTTGACGAATTCAGTGACGAGTCGCGATTTGGTATCTGCGCGCATCGCGAGGCTCGTGGTAAGGCGCAAGCGGGGTTCCGCCAAAGGTCGCATCGTGATGCCATCGCGAGCAATTCTCCACGCCGCCGACCGTGGCAGGAAAGCAAGGCCCTGATGTTCACGGACCAACTCGGAGGCTTCCTCGGGGCTGGTGAAGTGATAGATGTCGGACGGATGGACACCCTGATCCGCGCCGACCGTATGTATGGTGTCATAGAGGTGGGCGTTTGCGTGTTTCCCAAGTAGCATCCAATTCCGATTGTGCATCTGTTCCAACCGAATTTCCCGATACGTTGCCAGTTCGTCGTCCATCCGCATCGCAATGTAAAAGGGGTTGTCCGCAATATTGAGGACACTGAGGTGGGGCTTGGGTGGAACTCCCGTAATCACTGCAAGGTCGAGTGTGCCTGTACTCACCTGTCGCGCAAGATCATTTGAGAAATTGCTCCAGAGTTTAATCCTCATCTCGGGAAAAAGCGGGAGGTGGATCGAGAGCAACATTGAGATGAGAATGGGCTCCGTATAGGACGACTTGCCGATGTTGAGGATTTCGTTCGATCCATTCACGACTGCACGCGCTGCGAGCACCGCCCGCTCCGCATGGAATACAACTTCACGCGCCTCGGGGATAAAGACTCGCCCGGCGTCTGTAAGTTCCGCCACCTGATGACTATGCTCGAAGACCTGAAAACCGAGTCCTCGCTCCAGCTTAAAAATCTGCTTGCTGAGCGTGGATTGAGTAATGTTCAGTCTCTCAGCTGCCCTTGAGAAGTGAAGTTCTTCGGCAAGCACTATCGCTGCTTGCAGCAATCGGATCTCTGGTAAGACCATGTCTATCCTCCAGTCTGCGGAATCTGGGAAGGACAGCAAGCACTTCAATACGAGTGGAATCTAGCCACCGAATGCAAGCTATTGTAACCCCAATTTCCACCGATTGCAGATGCAGAGACGCCTCGCATGATGAGGTCGTCATTCCAAAAAGGAATGACGCTCGCCCAAATTTTCATTGGACGATTTGCGCTCCGAGCGCGAACCTCGCTTGTAAACAAGCGGACGAGCATTCGCTTGCAGAAGGGAGTCATCATGTCCGACGAGAAAAAACCACCGGCGAGTGCAGGAGTAGATGGCCGCTCCCAAATCGACCGCGAGCCATTACTCGACAGTCATCAGGCGGCGGCGATGCTCAAGGTCCATCCGAGAACGCTTCAAAGACTCGTGCATCGTGGCGAGATCACAGCCGTTCACGTGGGGAAGCTCTGGCGTTTCAAAGCGTCTTCACTCACTGCATGGATAGACCGAGACGTAGCCAGCTAGAACGCGGAACCTTTGTAAAAGCGGCGTTTTTTGATGATTTTCGCGCATGAAGGCAGTACCTTAGAAATAGCCATTCGTGCTGTGAAGTCGAGGAGAAAACACCTTGATAGATCGCACGAGATACCAATTTGGAAGTGTCACGCTCAAGAAGCGGGCGAAGGGAGCCGACGTTTGGGAGTTCCGGTATTACGAGACGCAGGCCGATAACACGAGGAAGCGTAAAGCGACCTTCATCGGGACTACGAATCAGTACAAGAACAAGTCAGACGCGCGGGTAGCAGTAGAAGCCCTTCTCCTGAAACTCAACGAAGAAAAACCACAGCATCATTTGGGTGCTGTCAGCTTCGGCGCAATCTGCGACCGATACATCGAGGAAGAGTTGCCACAGCGTTACTCAACCCGCAAATCGTATCTGTCGAATATCAAGCTGCATATTCGCCCAAGGTGGGAGCGTTACTTGTTGCACCAGATCCGGCCTATGGTGGTCGAGGGATGGTTGAAGAACATGGATATGGCCCCGAAGTCGAAGGCGCACATCCGCAGCGTCATGCACCTGATGTTCGAGTGCGCGGCCCGCTGGGAACTGTTCAACGACCGTCGCAACCCCATCCAGATTGTCCGGGTCAAGGACGGCAGCAAGCGGCGGCGGCGTCCAACCGTGTTGACTGTGCAGGAGTATGAAACCATCCTCGGTCTGTTGAAAGAACCGTTCCGAACGATGGTGATTGTGGCGCAGTGCCTCGGTCTTCGCGTCAGCGAGATCGCGGCGCTTCAGTGGCAAGACTTCGATTTCGAGCGTCAGCAGCTTCTCGTGCAACGGAGCATTGTGAACGGGCAGGTCGATGACGTGAAGACGGAGTATTCGCGGGATCATGTACCGCTAGATGCGGCGCTTGTAGAGGTTCTGCTTGCATGGAGCAAGGAGGCCACGCCGACGGAAGAAGGCTGGGTCTTCGCAAGCGCCTTGACGAACAAGCCCTACCAAACGACCGAGATTCAGAAGCGGCATATTCGACCTGCGGGTTGCTGTCTTGTGGAGTGTCCGAAGTGTGGTGCGGGAGTCGGTGTCTGGTGCAGCCAGGTCAAACCGACCCCAAACGGCAAACGGCTACTCATCCACGAGGAACGGCAGGCCATTGCCGGGAAGTTCAGCTCGATTGGTTGGCATACGTTCCGCCATACCTATCGTTCGTGGCTGGACGAGACCGGAGCTCCTATGAAAGTGCAGCAGGAATTGATGCGTCATGCCTCCATCCAGACGACGATGAACGTCTATGGACAGGCCATGTCGTCATCGAAGAGAGAAGCCAACAGCAAGGTCGTGGAGATGGTGCTCAAGCCGATGAAAGCGAGCGCCTGAGACCTGGATTTTGCGAATGGGAGTCAGTGGGAGTGAATCGAAGGGAAAGGGTACTCAAATTCGACTCGTAACTGATTGATTTGATTGGTTGCGGGGGTAGGATTTGAACCTACGACCTTTGGGTTATGAGCCCAACGAGCTACCGGGCTGCTCCACCCCGCAACTTGATTGTAACAAGGTCCGGCGGGCAGGGTCAAACCTGGGGCGACATACCTTATGCTGAAGGCAACTTGCTGAATTTATTATGCTTATGCTCGCATCAAGACGCCTAGAAACGTGGCTTGAGTGTATTTTTCGCGAATGGTTCCAACTATTGCGTGAAAAGAGCTTCAAGCACTTCCTGCGGTTCGGGGCGAACGCGGAAATCGGCGTGCGCTTCTGCGAAAACAACGCGCCCATCGCGACCAACCACATAGGTTGCAGGAATGGGCAGGCGCCAGCTCGGTTCGCCATTGAGGAAAGGAAGATTGACCAGGATCGATTTCAAGTAGCGCTGATGATATTCGGGCACAGTATAGACCAATCCGAATTGTTCGGCGACCGATGCAGCAGGGTCGTACAGCAGTGGAAATTGAAGCCCATGCTGTTGGACGGCGAAGTCGGATTGCCGCTGTGTCTCAGGGCTGATGGCCACCAGTAGTGCGCCTCGTTCCCTTAGCTGACCATACAGATCGCGCCACGTTTCTAACTCGGTAACGCAGTATGAACACCACCGTCCGCGAAAGAATTTCAAGACCAGCGGACCAACGGCGAGCAGGTCGCGGCTGCGCACCAGTTTTCCATGCGAATCCTTCAGAGCAAACTCCGGCGCCACCGCCCCGACAGGCAGTATGCGCTCCTCAATGCCCGTCGCGAAGAGTTCCTCAACCGCACGCTCGCCAATCGCCAGCCGCTCGGCCTGGACCAGTTTGCGGGTATTCGCTGTTATCTCATCGAGTTGGTCCTGGAGAGAAGCCGAAGGCGTAGTCATTGCTACCGCCCGAACTTCTGCTTGCCACCCATCAGCCCCGCCATGCCGCCGCGCATCATCTGCTTGGCCATGCCGCCTTTGCCCATCTGCTTGAACATTTTGCTCATCTGCGCATATTGGCGCAGCAGCTGGTTCACGTCCTGCACAGTGGTGCCGGAGCCAGCGGCGATACGTTTGCGGCGAGAACCGGAGATGATGTCCGCGTTCAGACGCTCTTTCTTAGTCATCGAATTGATGATGACTTCCAGACGCTGGAACTGGCTTTCGTCCACATTCTTCGAAGCCTGCTGCAGGCCTGCGAATGGCCCAACCGAGGGCAGCATCTTGAGGATCGACTGCATGGAGCCCATCTTCTTGATCTGCTGCAACTGATCGCGAAAATCTTCAAGCGAGAAGCCATCACCCATCAGGGCCTTCTTGGCAAACTCCTCGCCCTTCTTGCGGTCGAGCACGCCCTCGGCTTTCTCGAGCAGGCTCATCATGTCGCCCATGCCCAGAATGCGCCCGGTGATGCGATCGGGATGAAAGGGCTCAAAAGCGTCAGGTTTTTCTCCAGTGCCGATGAACTTGATCGGCTGGCCGGTCACGTGGCGAATGGACAGTGCTGCGCCGCCGCGCGCATCGCCATCCATCTTGGTCAAAACGACGCCGGTGAGACCAAGCCGCTTATGAAAATCCTGCGCGGAGTTGACCGCATCCTGGCCGGTCATGGCGTCGGCAACGAAGAGAATCTCCTGCGGATCGAGGAGCTTCTTCAGCCGTTCCATCTCCTGCATCAGTTCTTCGTCGATGCCCAGGCGACCGGCGGTATCAACGATCAACGTGTCGCAACCCATGATCATGGCTTCGCGACGGGCTTCCTTGGCCAGTCGTTCTACCAGCGCTGAACCGGGCTGCTCACCCTTGAGATCGCCCTCGTAGATGCGCGTTTCTGTCGACTTGGCGACTACTTTAAGCTGTTCGCGCGCCGCCGGGCGATACACGTCAACTGAAACGAGCAGCGGACGATGTCCACCCTTCTTCAGCCACACGGCCAGCTTGCCGCTGGTGGTCGTCTTACCCGAGCCTTGCAACCCGGCCATCAAAATGACCGTGGGAGGCTTGGAGGCAAACTTGAAGCGGGCCGTGTCTTTCCCCAGCAGCGCAACCAGTTCATCGCGAACGATCTTGATAACCTGCTCAGTCGGCGAAAGCGCCGTCAACACCTCGGTCCCGATGGCCTTGGCGCGAATATGCTCGATCAGGTCTTTTACCACGTTCAGGTTTACGTCGGCCTCAAGCAGGGCCACGCGAATCTCGCGCAGTGCCTCGCCGATGTTCTCTTCGGTCAGCACGCCTTGTCCACGCAGGTGTTTGAAGGCGCGCTGCAGCTTTTCTGTCAAATTCTCAAACATAGTTGTCTCAGTTTCCAGTGTATCGCGGGCTTCATGGAGGTGAAATCGCCAGCCCGTGCGGAACTACAACACGATCCGCAGCTTGCCCATCCAAGTCACCATGCTCTCTGGCGCACAAGTCCAGAATCCGCCCCAATACTTCAGCTGCGGATCGTGGAACGGCTCATTGTGGCCTGGCTGCGGAACCGGCAGCCCTTGTGCGGCAGGACCGCAACATGCGTGCAACTCTTTTCCCAGCTTTACCGGGAACATTCCGTCGCTTTCGCCATGCACCACCAGCCCTGGAATCGTGCAGCAACGCATCGACTCCAGGGCGTCCCAGATTGGCGGTACGATCCGCTTCCAGACCGGCTGCACCATAGGGGTTTCATCTTCATTTTGAATTGAGCCATCCCACAGAGCTACTGAGAAGGCGGACATGGATTGTCTAACAGAAAATTATAAAGTTCGAATATGACATATAAAAATACGACAACGTTCTATTGGATCAAATAAGACCATTTAATGCACTATACTGTCTCTCGCAGCCGTAGGGTTGGAAGATGCGGGCCGCGATATCCGGAGGACAGAACGATGAATCGCCGAACGTTCCTGAAACTTTCAGGGGCCGCTGCAACGATGAGCAAAACCGAGGGCATCTACGCCTTGCCTGCGAAGCCGCTTCCAATAGTTCCTACCCTCAATAGCCTTGCCGCAACTCCAATTCGACGGAAATACATCGACTTGTTCAATCTGCCAATTGCCATGAACGAGTGGGGATCTGCACAGGTGGTTAAGTCGGTCACAGCTCTCAGCGCCGTTTCATTTCCTCCGTATAGCTGCTGCGGAATTCCAGACGTCGCGTGGAGTCCGGGCTTCATCAATACCTGCGAAATCTTCGTCGACGGCCAACTGTTATCAACTGTAGGACCACCAGAGAATGAAGTGACTTATCGCTGGTATCCCCATCGGGTGGAGAGGGAGCAGACGGCGCTTGGCCTGAAGATTCAAAGCACGATGTTTCTACCGTCTAAGACACGGGCGGTGGCGATGATCGTTAGAATTACGAATGTCGGCTCCTCGCGCCGCGCCGCGCGATTGGGCTTCGATATGCGAGCTGCTGTCACCAAAAAGACCACGGCATGGTTTGCACAGATGCCGGGTGAAGGCGATAACAAGCTCACGTGGGATGCTTCTAGAAGCCGCCTTACATTCGAATCAACGCATACATCTGTATCTTCAGCACAAGGGATGCAGCCGCCGGCATCTCACCTGATCAGCGGGAACGTTCTCGAATATGAGATCGAGTTCCAGCCTGGCCAAACCAAAACTCTGACCTATGTGAATGCAGTGGCCGAGAGTGCTATGGAAGCCAATACCCTGGCGGATCGGCTGCAGACGAAGATTCCGGAGTTGCTGAGTGAAAATGAGGCGACTTTTCGACGTCTCATCCAGTCTGCGTTTACTCCAGGAAACAGCGATTTCTCCGGTCATCTTCCGAAGCTCGAAACCGACGATGAAGCTCTTTGGAACCTTTATCACAATGGCTTCCGCAATCTGTTGACGGCCCGGCGAGTCTCTCCAGATTCCGTGTACGGAGCTACCTATCTGACACTGAGCGGGCATGTCCTGCCAACGCTGAGCTTTCCCTGGGACACGTCGATCACCAGTCTGAGTCTTGCTCTTCTGGATCCTGAACCACTACGCAATCTGGTGGAAGTTTGGTTGACGCAGGATCTCCACAAGCATCTCGCGACAGATTACGTGACCGGGCAGGGAGTAGGCCCCTGGTATGGCGTCAACGATATGGCCATCGTACGCTGTGCACGGGATTACCTGCGCGTAACGGGAAACTTTGCATGGCTTGATAAGCGAGTTGGCGAGAAGACTGTTATCGATCATCTCTATGATCACGCCACGCATTGGAAGACGCTCAAGGGCGGCATTGAAGGCTTGGGAGACTATGGAACGATCGAAAATATCCTCGAGGTCGTGAGCACCTATCTTCATCAGATCGCGGGTATGAATGCGGGTAACGTGGACAGCCTGCGCTTCCTCGCAGAGTTGTACGACCGGCGCGGGGAACAGGCGCGGGCAGCGCAGCTGCGCCAGGATGCTCTGGCTTTGGGGGAACGAATCAACCGGTTGCTCTATGTCGAAGGCAAAGGCTGGTGGCGTTGCGGACAGCCCAATGGCAGCTATAACGAAGCGCGTCATTGCTACGATTTTCTCGCGGTGGTGGATAACATGAGCGACCTACTGTCGCCGACGCAGAAACGCGAGATGGCGGCTTATTTCTGGGACCAGCTTGCTACCAGGAAATGGATGCGCGCGCTCTCCAGTGGGGATCCAGACGCCAGCTGGAATCCGCGAACAGACCATAGCTGCCTGGGGGCCTATGCGGCCTGGCCTCCGATGAGCGCAAAGGGGCTTTACAAGATCGAGACTCCGGCACGCATCGTTCCGTGGCTACGCGAAGTCTCCAGGGCTGGGAATCAGGGTCCCATCGGTCAGGCGCACTTTGCAGAACAGGTCTTTCCAACGGTCGATGGAGCCGCTGCCAAGGCGGCCAATGACGCTCCGTATCAGGAAGACTGGAGTTGTATTGCGGGAGGCGCGTTTACAGATCTGGTGATCGATTCGATCTTTGGAGTGACCCCAACTCTATACGACGGGCTGAAAGTCATTCCTCAACTGACGGGATTCGATGAAAATGCAAGATTGGTAGGTCTTCGATACAGGGGAGAGTTATACACCGTTGATCGCCATGGGTGCCGAAAGCTGTAAAGACAACAGATCTTCTTCGATGATCGTGATCAGACGCGGAGTACCTCGATCCCGCGCTCTAGAAAAGGCGCGATCATCGCATCTGTTGCTCCTGTATCGGTAATCAAAATATGGATTTCTCCGGTTTTACACATTTGCCAGTTGGCTACGACACTGAATTTTGTGTGATCCACAACCGCGATACGCCGGCGTGCACGCTTGACCATGAATCCATTAAGCTCCGCTTCTTCCTGGTTGAAACAACTAGGCCCCCACTGTGCATCGAAACCGTCGGCCCCCAGAAAGAGCGTTTGAATCAGCGTATTTTCCAGGCTTTGGATCGCGGTCCGTCCAACCAGAGAAAACCAGTCTCCGCGAAGGTTGCCGCCAGTAACAAAGACGTTGATGTCCTTCCGTTTCGAAAGCTCCATGGCGATATTCACGGTGTTTGTGATGAGAGTAATCTGCGAATCGAGAGGAAGCCCCCGTATGACCTCTGCGGTGGTTGTGCCGGGAGTGACGGCAATGGTTTCTCCGCGGCCAACCATAGCAGCCGCGGCACGGCCGATTCTACGTTTCGCATCGGCACACCGTTCCACCTGAGCCGTGAAAGAACGGTCATTCTTGAATGGCTCGTAGAACATCGGATGGCCTGAGACAGCGCCGCCATGGGTTCGGCTGAGAAGCCCCTGTTTCTCAAGCGCATCCAGATCGCGCCGGATCGTAACGACCGTCACGTTCAATTCCGCGCTGAGAGTTTCTACCGAAATGGAACCAGTCTTTTGAATGAAGGCGAGAATCTGTTCATACCGTCGGCGTTGCTTCTCAGCCGCCCGGCCTGGAGAGGCTCCTTCCTCCGTCCCCGAAGATCCTTTACCTGTGATCGCCATGATCCTCCAACTCCCAAATCTGCTGTATCTGTTCGAGCGATTTTCCTTTTGTCTCAGGAACCTCTTTCAAAATGTACAGGAAGCTGAAAAGCGAAAGCGAGGCATACAAACCGAACACGCCGGACAATCCCAGAGTCTGCTTGAGGTTCAAGAAGGTGGCGGTCACGAGAAGCGTGCCAATCCAGAGGAAAGCGGTCGCCAGAGACGCTGCACGGCCACGAATCTTGTTGGGAAAGATTTCCGATATCAGCACCCACGGGATGGGCCCCATGCCGATTGCAAAGCAAGCTACGTATCCCAGAATGCCTCCGAACAGCAACCACTGGGAGGACTGCGGGAGTTGGGAAACGACTGCCAGAATCCCTAAACCGAGTGTCATACCGCAGGTTCCCAGGAGAAGCATGAAGCGCCGGCCCAGGCGATCAATCAAAAACAAGGCAGCTATCGTGGCGATCAGATTGATCAGTCCGATGAATACATTGGCGGCCAAGGCGACATCCGGACCAAGCTGGCCGAAATGATCGACCAGCACGATCGATCCATAGTAGAGCACCGCATTGATTCCAGTAACCTGGCAGAGAAATGCTAGGGAAAGCGCGATGATGAGCGGCTTCCGCATCTGACGGCTGAAAATCTCTCCCCATGTGCCTTGCTCTTCGTTCGCTGCGGCCTCGATTTCGCTCAGCAATACAGCCGCTTGATTCTCGCCATAGAGCCGGCCCAAAACCTTTCTGGCCTCGATGGATCGTTGCTGGCCGGCAAGCCAACGAGGGCTCTCAGGAATAAAGAACAGCCCGAAGAGAAAGAGCAGGGACGGTACTCCCGCGGCTGCAAGCATCCATCTCCAACTGGAGTCTCCGAAGCTGGCTAGTCTCCAGTCCACGAAATAGGCTAGAAGAATGCCGACAACAATCGCCAATTGATTCAAGGAGACAAGCATGCCGCGGCGGCCTGCCGGCGCCAGTTCGGAGGTGTAAACAGGCGTCAGTACAGAAGCGAGGCCGATTGCCAATCCTCCGACCACGCGGCCAATCTCAAAGTAGGTCAGATTGCTGGCAGTTGCTGCCACCACGGTCGAGAGGGCAAAGAAGAAAGCCGACAACATGAGACTTTTCTTTCTGCCGATGCGGTCGCCGACGAACCCGGCGCAGGCAGCCCCGATCAGGCAACCGACAAGGAGCGAACTCGCCGCAGTCTCGGTCTGCACGTTGTTCAGCGCGAACTCCTTTCTCAAAAAGAGCAAAACCCCGTTAACAACCGCTGTATCGTAACCGAATAGAAGGCCGGACGTGGCGGCAATGATGGCAAGGCAAAGAACATAAATCGACGAACTACGGATCATTGCGCGCTCTCCAAAGAACGAAATAAGCATATACGAACATTATTTTGTTCTCAAAGAACATTTTGTGCTAAAAAGGAAGGCATGATTCGGTTGTCGTCCTACACGCTTGGAATTTGGCTTGCGCTCAGCACCATCAGCTTGTCCCAAGGCACTAGGGGAGTCCCTAGTTTCTTTCCCTACAAAGGTCAATGGCATGGCGGAGATGCAGCCTACTCGATTCCTCTGTCGCCAGGCCGATATCTGTGGCTCTTTGGCGATTCCTTTGTCGGAAAGCCATCGGCAGAGCGCAATCCCGATGACAGCATGCCCAGGAACACGATTGCAATCGCTGACTGCGACAAAGCGTCTCACTGCTCCTTTCAATACCACTGGACACAGCCTCCGACAGGAACGCCGCGCGCCTTCTTTGATACGGGCAGCGAGGAATGGTACTGGCCGCTCGACGGATTTGTAGCCAAAGGCAAACTGTATGTCTTCCTGGAAAGAATGCACGCCGCCGGGGATTCAGGAGCGTTTGGCTTTGCTCTTTCAGGAGTAGTGCTCGCCTCAATCGACAATTTCTCCGATGCTCCACAGCAGTGGCATGTCGTCTATCAAAAAATTCTCGATGGCGACACTGTTGTTCCCGGAGTCGCTGCCGTACTTCCGGCAGCCATTCCAACTCTGGCTGACCGATCGCTTGACCCGGCCTACGTATACCTCTTTGCCTGGGAAAAGGGTGACAAGTCGGCATATCTCGCTCTCACGCGATTGCCGCTGTCAGCTCTCGACGACGCTCGCCTGGCTTCCAAACACTGGGAATATCTTTCCAAATCGGACGCCTGGATTCCGTGGGATGCGTCCGCAGGAATCGAGCGAGAAGCAAAGGTCATGGTTCGCGGCAACTTTACCGAACTGACGGTGAAATATCACCCGAAGCTTCGGAGTTGGTTGCTGACGGCCCCCGGCGACCTTCTGACCGGTGCAGCACTTCTCAGTCATGCGGACAAACTTACCGGATCATGGAGTCTTCCACAACCGTTTTACTCCTATCCTGAAGCGCAGCAGTCGAACGTGGATCATACTCCAAATGTCTTCTGCTATGCAGCGAAGGAGCATCCCGAGTTCGAACAAGAAAACACGTATGTCTTCTCCTATGCGTGCAACTCGATGAAGTTTTCGGAGGTGGTGAAGAATTCAAGGCTTTACCACCCTGTGCTGGTTACCCTTCCAACAAAGAAACTCGCGATACCGGCAAACCACTAATCACAACTTCAGGAAGTGGCCCTGAATATGGATACATCTTTGGAGAAGACATTGACTTTGAATCATGCCGCGTATGGGGTCAGCATCAATTGGCCTGCGGGAAAGCTGACTGGCGAAACTATCTTAAAAAGCCGCAAGGTATATGCCGATTTGAAGGCGCTTTTTGTCGAACAGCAAAACGTGCCTCCGCCGGATCAGGAGATCTACCGTGTGGAGTGGTACGCGCCCGCTCCAACTGGAAAGATTGGCGGACTTCTGTGGGGCGTGACTCACCTTCAGCCTGGAACTGTTGGCGATGAGTACTTCATGACGCATGGCCACTTCCATGCGGATTCCACAAGGGACGAGTACTACATCGTTGCTTCGGGAAAGGGATTGTTACTGCAGATGGATCGCTCTGGACACACCTGGGCCCAAGAGATGCCTGCGGGCAGTATCTCGTACATCGACGGGAAGCACGCTCACCGAGTGGTCAACGTTGGTGATGAATCATTGGTCTTCTGGGCCTGTTGGGGTACTGACGCCGGCTACGACTACGACACGATCGCGCGGGATGGCTTTGGTCTCCGCGTCATGAAATTGGACGGTAAGCCCGTTCTTGTGGGCAGGTAGATCGATATGGCGAGCCACACATCCTTTCAGTTCGATCCAGGATTTGACATTCGATTGGATGAAGGCTCACTCAGCTTTAGCTTTGGTCACGATGTGTTCGGTCCCGAGCCGGAGATGCGTCGGCTTGACGCAATACGAAAGAGCCTGCTTGATCCCGCGTGCCATGGCCCTGACCCTGTCTATGGAATCTGCATGGATGTTGGAATGGTCGGAGACAAAGACGAGTTGGAGAGGCGTAACTTGCTCTTTGGCGTGGTCGCCTACGCCCACGGAACTCTTGGACGAGAGCCCGTTCGCAGCCAGGGACATGTTCACGCAATCGCCTCTCATTCCGGTTGGTCTCCTCCCGAGCTCTTTGAAATATGGCAGGGCCGCGCCATCATCTATGCACAAGAGAGCGCGGGCGATGATCCCGGAAGATGTTTCGCTGTTGAGGCTGAGGCCGGCGAGCGCGTAATCGTGCCCCCAGGATGGGCGCATTGTGTCATCAATGCAGACGTTCATCAGAGGATGGTCTTCGGCGCGCTATGTGATCGCGAGTATGGTTTCGTATACGACGGCGTGCGCGCTCATCACGGCCTAGCCTGGTTTCCGATCGTGAGCGGCAATCAGATCACGTGGCAGCCGAATCTGAACTATCTTCGCTCGTCGTTGAAGCGTACGCGCCCACGATCTTATTCAGAGTTTGGCTTGAAACAGAACCTTCCACTCTACTGCCAGTTTCGAGAAGATCCTGAATTACTTGGGTGGGTCTCCGATCCAGCTCGTGTTACGAACCTCTGGAGAGGATTCGAACCATGAGCGGCATGACAAGACGAGAACTGCTCTCGAATATCGCGGGCGCAAGTATCGCGTCGGCGTCGGGCTTGCTGCAGCCACTTAAGATATCTCCATCGGCAGCAGCAGAGCTTTCCCCTTCAAGCAGTAGCTCTGTCGATTTCCGCTACGCGCCGAAGCATTTTCAGACGGCCTTTTGTCTTCCCGACGATCGGCATAAGAGCCTTGCAGACGAATCGGGAAGACTCCTGTATGACTTTCCCGACAATCAATTCGCCTCAATCTTTGAATTCGGCACGGTCGTTGAGTTTTCTCTCGCAGGAATGGAACCAAACGAAATCCGCCGTCAATGGATCGAGTCTGCTTTGGTTCCGATCGTTCACACGCTCATTGAACGAAGCAACGTTTCCTTTGAGCTCATCCAGTTTGCGACGAAGCGCGCCGAGGGTCGTGTCGATAATGTCATTCTCCGGATAAGCGCAAAGTACGAACCTCTTCATGTGTCTCCACAGGTTCGAATTCATTCCTGTCTCTCGTATCAGCTCTCAGACACCAAGTCCCCTTTCACAATCGTGACTCGCAACGGCGGTGCGCCCTGGCTCTATTGCCTGTTGCCTGAGCCAAAGCGCGGTGAAGCAGTTTGGTGGAAAGATGCGGCCGGCTTTCTGCTTTACCTCGAGCAGCTGATTGTGGAACCAGGAAGAGATGTTGATTATCTGTTTCGCCTGCCGCAGGAAAGCTGCCCGAATTTGGATACCTCGTGCGCAGCGAATTCGCTGCTCCAGGAGGCGCGCGATTTCTGGTCGAGTTGGAAGCCCTACGGAAACACTGTCAGGATCTCGCTGAACGGCAGGCATGAGGAGTTCCTCGTAGCAAGCGCGCGCAATATCCAGCAAGCTCGCGAAGAAAAAAACGGACAGCTTGTATTTCAGGTCGGTCCAACGGTTTACCGCGGTCTTTGGATTGTGGATGGAAATTTTCTGCTCGAGGCTGCGCGTTACCTTGGCTATGACGCTGAGGCAGATGCCGGCTTGCGCAACGAGTGGAAGCGGCAGCTCGCCAATGGGCAGATCGTGGCCGACGGCGGTGGCGCCCACTGGAAAGACACGGCTATCGCTATGTTTACTCTGGTGCGCGCCTGTGAATTGAAGCAGGACTGGTCTCTGCTTCGTGAACTTGCGCCGCAAGTCCGATTGGCCATCGAGTTCCTTAAGATGTCGCGAGACAAAGCCAGGCGCGGCAAATCCGACAATGGCCGCTATGGCTTGTTGGAGCCCGGTTTTCCTGATGGTGGGATTGGGGGAGAGCACTCGGAGTTCAGCAACACCCTTTGGACTCTAGCTGGTCTGCAAGCGATCGCCCGTTGCAATCGTGAATTGGGAATTCGCGAATTGGACGGTGCGAATTCCTTGTATCGCGAACTGAGAGCGTCGTTCGATGTTGCTGGCGCAAAGGAGATGGTTTCAGATCCACGCGGATTCAAGTACCTGCCGATCTTGATGGCCAGCGATCCCGATTGGCAGATCGCAGATACCTGGGCTCGTCCTCGCCCGCAAACTGCGCAATGGGGCCTCTCCCATGCGATCTTTCCAGGCGAGATATTTGCCAAGGATGATCCCATCGTTCGTGGACACATCGCTCTTATGCAGTCGATTGTGGCAGAGGATGTACCAGCAGAGACAGGTTGGCTGAAACACGAGTCACTCTGGACTTACAACGCTCCCTTCGTGGCTCAGGTCTATCTTTGGGCGGGGCAACGAGAGTGGGCTCATCGCACTTTCGAGGGCTTTCTCAACCACGCATCGCCCTTGTACTGCTGGAGGGAAGAGCAGCCACTGCAGCATGCTCTCGTCTCTCAGTATTGGGGAGACATGCCTCACAACTGGGCGAGTGCCGAGTGCATCCGATATCTGCGGCATCGTTTGGTTCTTGAAGATGGCGACAGTCTCCGCTTGCTTTGCGGATTGGTTGCTACAGAGCTGGACGTAAGGCAACCCATTGAACTGCATGACACGCCGACTCGTTTTGGACGAGTCTCCTTACGGTTACAACCCACTGCAAAGAGCGGATGGCGTCTGGAGTTTCAACGCGACGGCGCAAGAGCGCCAAAGTCGGTTGAGATCACTTCCGACATCTTTCATCCTCGTGAGGCTCACATCGCCGGCGCGTCGTTTCGTCGCGCAGGAGATCGGATCGCGGTGGACTCCGATGCAACGAAGTGGACCGTGACCTGGCAATGAGTCAAGGCTGCCAGATTCTACGAATCGCTATCGAACATAGGCCAGCATCGTAGCGCAGAGCTTGCCGATCGATGGTCCATGCGGCCGGATCGTATATTGTCCGATTGCGGCAGGAACAATGAAGGATTCTGCATAATGGACAACGAACGGTTCAAATGCGCCGACAGGGCTTTCAACGACTGCCTCTAAGCCTTCTACCAGATTGAGGACATGAACCGTTCCACGCGTGTCGTGCGTCACTGTCTTCGTGAACCAGTGCCGCCGAGTTTCGATAAATTGCAAAGAGTGGAGGCCGGTACGTTCTTCCCGCCAGCCATCCCCTGAATCGATCGCTTCTATTTGATTTACAAGGTTCGATTCTACCCAGCGCGTGGTACGGTCCCACTGAATGTTCTTGAGTCCATGTTCGAGGTGAATCGGGCGCGGTCTTCCGTCCATCCCGAGTCTGCCCCAGTCCCATAATTTGAAAGTAAAGATGTAGGGGGTCGCGCTGATCTCAAGCACCATCGAGTCCTTACCGGAGCAATGTATCGTGCCGGCAGGAATCAGAAAATGATCGTGCTTGTGGGCAGGGAATTGATTGACATACTCTTCTGCCGGAAAGTCCTCGATGCCTTCTTGTGCTCGAGCGAGGTCAGCCGCCATCTTTGCCGGGTCGATCCCCTCTTTCAATCCCAGATAGACAGTCGCTCCAGCGCTGGCATCCAGCATGTAGTAGCTCTCGTCCTGCGTGTACGCCATCCCAAATTCCGAGCGAATATATGCCGTGAGCGGATGGACTTGAAGTGACAAATTGCCTCCGCCCATCGTATCGAGAAGGTCAAAGCGAATCGGGAATTCCGCGCCGAATTCAGCGACGATCTTATCGCCCAACAATTCGTGAGGGTGGTAGAGCACAACATCAAGAGCGGGGACTTCAACGCGCTGGTCCCCGAATCCCAGCAGCAGGCTGTTCTCCTCTGGCACACAATCGAAACACCAGGCGTGATTGGAAGCACCGTCGTCAGGTAAATCGCAGACCTTCTCCATCCAGTGCCCGCCCCACGGTCCTGGGTCGAAGAAGGGCACAACGCGAAATGGCCGGAGCGTCGCCTTGTGAAGGCCGCGGCGAAACGTTGCCCCCGAGATCATCTTGGGCTCTGAAGGAATGTTGGTATCGAGGAGGAAGTCGATTCGAGCAAAGAGGGAAGACTTCAAGCGGTCGGCGGCACGCCAGTCAAGGAAGAATGCTCTCTTGTATTTCAGTAAAGCGGTTTCCTCAAGATTGTTCATTCCAAGATTCGGAATGAGACTTTTGCGCTGACGTTGCTGAATCTCCCACCTCGCCAGATCCGCATAGATCAGTAAAGCGGATTCAGAGGTGATTAAGGAGGCGCCCGGCCCAATTACAACAGCGCTTTGAGACTGTGCTTGTTCACGCGCCGATTGAAGCTTCTCTTGATCAAAGAATTCAGACAGGTCCGTCGCACTCATCAGCCCAAATACCGGATCGCCGGTAATCAGATGCGCAAACTTGTCGACAATCGTTTCTTCCGGAAGGAAGGCGTCCAATGTCCGTATTAGTTTTGCTGCTGGCCAGAGAGATCCCAACTCGGCTTCAAGTTCATCCTGGAATGCACCGGGATAGCACTCAACACAAACGGTACCAAGGTTCATGTCCGAAAGAATCTTTCGAATAGACTCCCAGCCCACACAACATTCCGATGCCTCGCCGACAGGTACAAATGGTTGTTTGTCGTACACGCTAGAGCCTCTCTTCAAATAGGGACGGCACACCGAAGAGTGCGGCCTGGTTTCCAAGTGCAGCCTTTGCGAACAGTGTCTTTCCCCAGGCTGTCCATGCATTACGGTGCACATGTTGTTCAATAACAGGAATGATCTGGTCGGCAGAACCCATCACGCCGCCTCCGAAGATCACAAGCTCCGGATCGAACGCATTCACGGCCGCAACCGTCATGCGGCACCATATCTTGAGACAGTAGTCACGCACATCTACCGCGACAAGATCGCCAGTCTCGGCCAGGGCGAAAAGACTTTCGAAGTTGATTGTTCGCCCGGCAAGTTCGCTACTGGAAAAACCCGGCCATCGTTGACACAGATTTGTCAGCGCCCAGCCTGAGGCTTCTGCTTCGGCGCATCCGTAGCCTCCACATGTGCATCTGCAATTCGCATCCGCCACTGGCACGTGACCGAGCAGGACCCCGGCCTGGCCATGGCTGCCGTAAAGAGGTTTTCCATCGATTGCGGCGACTCCGCCGATTCCAGTACCCAAAGTGAACATCACTACATCGGTTCTTCCTGCAGCTGCTCCTATAGCCATTTCGCCGCGCAGCGCTAAACGTGCGTCGTTCTCCAGAATGAGCGGCAGTCCAAATTCCTTCTCAGCCCAATCCGAGAGATCGAGATCGGGAGCATCCACGAACTTTCCGTTTGTCGATGCGACCCGATTCCGTCCTCTATCCACCAACCCGCAGAACCCTAAACCTATCCCGGAGACCGGATCGTTCGAAAGCTCGATCAATTGCTGAATGCTCACTTTAAGTGCAGACAGAAGTGGTGCAAGTCGCCGCGCGTCTTGAAAATCGAATTCACGTGAGACCAGAATTTGATTCCCACTCACCAATCCGCAAGTTGCGTGAGACCCACCTAGATCGACCGCTAAAACCGTCATAAATACCTTGGATCACTCTCATTTCAGGCGTGCTATTGATTTGCCATTGAGTGCACCATAACATTTCTCTTGACGGCAAATCAACTATTCGCATAATCTTTTTTGCTGTTAAACGAACAAATTAAAGTTCGTTACGAAATTTACGATGTGGAGTTCTCCTATGGATGCGGTGATGGCGAAACAACAGAAAATAGCGCAGGCCGGACGAAGGATAACGGTACGGAGTGTGGCATTCTTGCGCGTGTTGATGGCGGTTGTGTTTTTGTCCGCGCTAGTCTCGTCAGCCCGGGCTCAAGGTGTGAACGCGTTCGATACAGGAACGATCGAGGGCACGGTCATCGATCCCTCGGGCGCTGCGATTCCTAACGCGACGCTGACCATCCGCAATACGGGAACTGGCCTCCAGAAAACCGTGCAAACAGACGGAACAGGGAGTTTTATCGCGCCAGGGTTGCCATTTGGCAGCTACATGGTGACGGCTACGGCGGGTGGTTTTGAAGTAGCAAAGACCAAGTCGTTGACGTTGAGCGTGGGCGCCACCGTCCATGTAAGGCTGGGGCTCTCTGTGGCAGGAAGTGAGGCAACGGTTACCGTGACTGGAACCAGCGTCACGGTGGACACGTCGACGTCGACTTCAGGAACCACGCTCAATGAAGAGCAGATCCGCAACCTGCCCATCAACGGGCGTGATGTAACGGATTTCCTTGAGATCGCTCCCGGCTCGGTGAACTCTATCGGACCCTTCCAGGGCAGTGTTAACGGACAAGAGAACTTCTTCACCGGTCTCAATATCACGTTGGATGGGCAAAATGCTTCGCGTGGCGACATCAGCGGTTTTTCTGAGACGGAGGGCAATGAGCAGGCTCGCCTTACGCGCGGCAGTGTGGACAGTATCCAGGAAATCAATTTCGCAAATAGCGGCTACAGTGCAGAGGTTGGCCACTCGTTAGGTCCCCAGATGAACATTGTCACCAAGGGCGGCACAAATAAGCTTCACGGTGAGCTCTTTGAGTTTTTCCGCAACGAGGCGTTGGACGCTGAAGACTACTTTACGAGTGCGATCACAGCCCCCAAGCAGCCGCTGCGCATGAATCAGTTTGGCGGAAACCTGGGTGGCCCCATCGTAACGAACAAGCTGTTCTTCTTTGCTAACTACGAGGGAGTTCGGCAGCGCACTACGGCGATCAATTCCCTGTATGAAATCCCAAGCGCGTATGTGCGCTCGCAATTCAACACCGCGATGCAACCCGTGCTGGCGCAGATGGCGCCGCTTCCAGAAGGCTGCACGTCCATTCCGGCTCCGGCGTCGTGTGCTGTGCCGAATACGACGGACAATACGAATGCCGCGACGATGGCGGGCGGTGCCCAATTGGTGTATGACCCCGCGGCCTTACCCACCACCCTGCGTGAAGACAGTGGCGCTGTCCGCCTGGATTACACATTCTCTGGCTCTGACAGCATGTATGTGCGTTACAGTATCGACGATTCACTGACCAACCAGCAGACCGGCCTCAATCAGGGCCAGACTACGCCGCTCTACCTGCGCACACAGTATGGGACCATTCACGAAACCCATATCTTCAGCCCGACGCTGCTCAACGAAGCAACGGCAGCGGTCAATCGTTTCTACTCGGATACAAATTCAAATACACCGCTGCCGCTGACGGGCTTTAGCGGGTTCTTTACCAATCTCGGCTCACTGCCCGGCCCGATGAGCTTCAACCAGATCACGCCGTTCTCAGTGTTTGAAGTCCTGGACAACGTCACCAAGACGGCCGGCAAGAACACCATTCGCGCAGGCGTCCAGTTGCGCTGGAACCGCAACAATGAGTGGCTGCGGCCAGTACAAAGCTATCAGTTCGGCAGCTTTTCCGATCTGGAGAATGACCGGCCATTCGTGCTGCAGAAGATAGGCTTCCCGGGTTTCGTCGGTGTCCGTAATTCGAACCTGGACTTTTACCTCCAGGATAACTGGAAAGTGACCCGCAGGCTCGTGTTGAACCTAGGGTTGCGCTACGACTACAACACCAACTGGCACGAACGGAACGATCAACTCCAGAATTTCGATTTCGCAACACAATCGTTCCTTCCCACAACCCAGGCACCCTACACAGCGCCAAAGGGTGATCTTGCTCCGCGCGTGGGCTTATCCTACGATCCGTTTGGTAACGGCAAGACGGCAATTCACGCCTACTATGGCCTGTTCTACAACCCGATGCACTTCGGCTTCAATCTCGTTACCAACATACCGGCGTATCAAAGCTACTCTGTGAATGCGTTCCAGGTGCCAATCTCGTATCCGGAGCCGAATCCGGCGCTTCCTGCCGGCACACAAAATGTCTATATCTTCCCGAGGAATCCCAAAGACCCGGTTTCGCCCAACTGGCTCGTGGGCGTTCAGCAAGAGGTTGCGAAGAATACCGTTTTGACTTTGAACTATGTGGGCAATCAGGATCACCACATGCAGGCGGGCGTAGATTTTTCCGCTCTCAATTTCAATCCGGCGAATTATGTGACGCAGGCTCGTAAACTTACAAATTTCGCGAGCGAGTATTATGATTCGGACGAGTTGAACTCGAGCTACAACGCTCTTCAGGCGCAGCTCCGGCATAACATCGGCGATCTGAACTTCGAAGTCAATTACACGTGGTCGCACGAAATTGACGACATGGTGAATGTCTTTGGCGGATTCTCAAATCCCTTCGATCCGACCTTTGATCGCGGCAGCGGGGATTGGGATATCCGGAACAATTTCACCGGCAGCGTTGTTTACAGCGTTCCGAACCTGAAGAACCGCGACCGGCTCATCCGCTCGACGCTGGGTGGCTGGCAGACGTCCAGCATTGTGCAGACGCGCTCGGGTAGCCCGGTCAATGTCTCAATCGAGAGCGGATTCTTCGGCCTGCCGGCGCGGCCAAACTACGTCGGGCCATCGCCGATCGCCTCTGGAGGAATCAAGTGGCCCAACCAGAGCTACAACGTGAATGCGTATCAGATAGAGCCGACCTTCAATGGAAATCCGGGCGATCCGTCCACGATCGGCAATGTGAGCCGAAACAGCCTTCGAGCTCCCGGGTTCTTCCAGTGGGATTTTTCGGCAGCGAAGAACTTCCCTCTGTTTGAGAATGCTAGATTGCAGTTCCGTGCCGATATTTTCAACATTCTCAACCACCCCAACTTTGGCGGCCCGGATGGAGGCATCTGCACGGCGTTTTCGGCAGCATCCGGTAGCACTCCTGCCAGCTGCACAACCAATCCAAATTTCGGCAGGGTTGGGCAGACAGTCGCTGATTCGAGCAATAGTCAAGTAGGAACAGGAACGGCGCGGCAGGAGCAGTTCTCATTGAAGATCATCTTCTGAAGCGTTGTTCCGATCCGGCTCGATGAAAGGTAACCGGTCTCTTTGACAGGCTACCTTTCATCGCGCTTGTACTGTGGAGAGAAAAGCGATCTCATCCAAAGACGTCGACTGAAAGCGGAGGCACAATGAGGGGAAAAGAAGTTGCAGTGGCACTGGGACTAGCGATGATATTGTGTGCATTGCCGTCCGCGCGTGCGCAACAGAGCGTCAACGACTGGGCTGCGTCGCTCAACGAGGGCTATCTGGTGTATCCGGACCAGCAGTACAGCTACTCTTCTGCCGTCTCGCTCAAGCTGGATGTGTGGCAGGCACAGACCAAGGAGCCGGTGCCTACACTGATCTACTATCACGGCGGTGGATGGTTCTTCGGCGACCGTACCGGGGCGCTTCCTTACCTGATGCCGTGGCTGGCGCGCGGATGGAATGTGGTGAACGTAGAGTACAGGATGTCAGGCACGGCGCTGGCTCCGGCAGCGGTGGAGGATGCGCGCTGTGCGTTGCGGTGGGTGTATCGCAACGCTGAACACTATCATCTGGATACGAAGCGCATCGTGGTTACGGGACACTCCGCCGGAGGACACTTGGCGCTCATGGCCGGGATGCTCACCGAATCGGACGGACTCGATGAGAATTGCCCTGCGGATGCATCCTCTGAGCCGCCCTTGAAAGTCGCTGCCGTCATCGATTGGTACGGGCCGACCGATCTGAATGACCTTATCGCAGGCGCCAACAAGAAAACATATGCGCAAGCCTGGCTTGGAAGCCAATTGAATAAATCAGTTCAGGCTGAACGCGTTTCGCCCATCCATCATGTGCACCCAGGGCTCCCACCCATTCTCTTACTTCATGGAGACGATGATCCTACTGTTCCGTATCAGCAGTCGGTGAGGTTGCATAAACTACTTGACGATGCGCACCAGATCAATGAGTTGTACACAATCCATGGAGGAAAACATGGAATGTTCGGCGAAGCAGAAGATGTCAAAGCATACAAAGAAGTGTGGAGGTTTCTCAAGCAGCACGCTGGCATCGATGTTCAGCTCAACGCAGCACATTGAGGCTCCACGAGTTTACGCGCCAGAATTTCAGATTCGGTCCGGTGTCTGGCTTGGAGGAGTGTATAGGCCTGCCTTCATTGACGGAAAACGGAAGTTACCAAAGGCGAATTGCCTGGCATTTCACTTGGCACCGCACTGGAGGTGTGAGACCCTGTTTCTCTATGAGCGAGATCATTCCCATCCTTGAAATTCCTGTCGAGCGCATCGACGGAACGCCTGCTTCGCTTGCGGAACATAAAGGCAAGGTGTTGCTGATTGTCAACGTGGCATCGGAGTGCGGTTTCACGCCTCAGTATGCAGGACTCGAAACTCTTTACGAAGAGTATCGGGACAAAGGTCTCGTCATTTGCGGTTTTCCAGCGAATGATTTCGGCGCGCAGGAGCCTGGAACGAACGAAACCATCCAATCTTTCTGTCAGTCGAACTTCGGAGTGAAGTTCCCCATGTACTCAAAGATCGTAGTCACTGGCGCTGAACGGCATCCTCTCTATAACGCCTTGGTGCTCAACGTCCCTGAAACCACAGGCGACACGCGCGATCTGCGCAAACATCTTGTCGAATTTGGTGTAGAACCGACCTCTCCACCGGAAGTGCTTTGGAATTTCGAGAAATTCCTGCTGGGTCGGGACGGAAAAGCCATAGCGCGGTTTGCTCCCGACATCGTGCCCGATGATCCTGCCCTCCGCGGCGCTATTGAAATAGAACTGAACCGCATCTCGTAAGGTTTATTGTGCTTTCGTGCTTTGTTGCAACCTGAGTTCCTCCGGCGATACTCCTTTGCTACGGAGACAGACTCTCAATGAGGGCAGTCCACGAGCCGCCTGTTGGCCTTCTCAGGGAAGCGCCCAATTCCGCACCCGGTTAGATTGAGAACTCCCATCTAGACCTTGGCAATCGGCCCTTCTCCACATAGCGCTTTGAGGAACTGCGAGCAGACGGAGGAGCCACTCGCAACGACTCCTTGATGCAGTTCCAGGCAGATCTTTTAAGTGTTTCAATTGCGCGTTCATCGAATGAAGAACTCTCTGCGATGGCACTGCATGGCTCGCTGGTATAACGCTCGGCTGGCGGAAGAGTGTCGATGTTATCGAGATGCTTCCGGCTGCCGGCGACCGATTTGAAACGGCTCTTAATTCAGTGAAAAGGAAACAACTGTACGAGGGCTGGAAGAGAGCTGTCGATAAGGCACGCTCCGGGCTCGTACCATTCTTTTCCTTCTGCGTGCGCGCGCCGCTGATGAAGAGAGTGATCGGGATCGATCTGGTTAAGCTTGACGCCTGCCGGCGAGTTGTTGGCGTCGCTGGAGGCGTGCCAGAAATGAATGCCATCCTGGGAACTCTGCGCGGCGGTTTGCTCGATGTCCTGATCACAGATCAGCGAACGGCTGAAGCTCTTCCTAAGGCGCAAAAGTGATCACGGCCGGATTGCACCACATGGGATGAACCCAGCGCCAATTTCGGACACTTTTCGGGCCCCATCGCATCTTAAGAGTGAGGACCGTTAGATCATGAGCCAATTGACTTCTCCTCTCGCTGCAAATCGAAGACCGCGCGTAGTTGTCGTAGGGGGCGGTTTTGCCGGTATCAATGCCGCTCTTGCATTGGGCAAGCTTCCCGTAGATGTGACGGTAGTCGACCGCAGAAACCACCACATCTTCCAACCACTGCTTTACCAGGTGGCTCTGGCTGTATTGTCTCCTGCCAACATCGCCCAGCCGATTCGCATGATTCTGCGCAATAACTCGAATACTGAAGTTCTGATGGACGAAGTCGTGGCCATCGACTCACATGCGCGCCGGCTCGACCTCTCCAGCGGCACAACGATTTCTTATGACTACCTGGTCCTCGGGACGGGCGCGACGCATTCCTATTTCGGTCACGACGAATGGGCCAAATATGCCCCTGGGCTTAAGTCGATCGAAGATGCCACCGAAATTCGTCGCCGTGTGCTGCTTGCCTTCGAGCTTGCCGAACGGCACATGCTCGAACATGGCTGGCATCCCCCGCTGAACTTTGTCGTTATCGGCGGCGGACCCACCGGAGTCGAGCTTGCTGGAGCGGTTTCCGACATTGCCCGCCTTTACATGCGCCGCGATTTCCGCCACATCAATCCCGCCATGGCTAAGGTCCTGTTAATCGAGGGCTCTCCGCGGGTGTTGGCCACCTTTCCGCCCGACCTCTCCGCCAAGGCGCAAAAGCAATTGGAAGACATCGGCGTCGAGGTTCAGGTGAACCGGCATGTCAGTGAAGTCGGAGCTGGTTATGTGAAAGTGGGAGACGAAAAGATTGAGGCCGTCGTTATTCTATGGGCCGCAGGCGTTGCCGCTTCGCCCCTGGGCCGCATGTTGGGTGCTCCAACCGACAAACGCGGAGCCGTCCTCGTCGACCAGCAGCTAAACCCGGAAGGGTTGCCGGAAGTTTTCGTCTGCGGCGATCTGGCCCATGTCGAACAGGATGGCCGTCTTGTCCCCGGTGTAGCCCAGCCCGCCATGCAGATGGGCAAATACGCAGCCAAAGCCATTGCCGCAGACCTGGCCGGAAAGGCGCGCGGCAATTTCCATTACTTCGATAAAGGCGACATGGCTACCATCGGCCGGCTCGCGGCAGTGGCCAAGATCGAGTGGCCCTTCAAAGCCCACTGGGGCGGATTCATGGCCTGGGTAACGTGGCTGGTCGTGCACATCTATTTCCTCATCGGTTTCCGTAACCGCCTGAGCATCTTCACCACCTGGGCCTGGACCTACTTTACCTTCTCAGATGGCGCGCGCCTCATCACCGGCGACCAGCGTTTAACCGGCTGGGAAGAAGCCACCGAGGGCTCTGCGCAAGACCCTCCAAACCCCGTCCCCGGCCAACTAACGAGTGAACAGGCTCGTGAGCCTGTCGGTGTAGCGGTCAAACAGCCATAACCACGTCAAACCGAGATGTCTTAACCTCGTGTCGCACTGACCATGTAGTAAGCCATTGGGCCCAGAGGGAAGCCAACGAACGGTAACAGGATTGGCGCGAGCACGTTATTCCAGCGAGCCCGAGTCATGCTGCGGCAGCTGAATAGAACTTCAGTGAGCAGGAATTTAAGCGTGACCCATGGAACGTGAAAGACCGATGGGGTCACACGAGCCTGCATCTGTTCGACAACGATCTCGCGAAAGCCTACGCGCTCCAATTCGCGCTGGAAAGCATCAACTTCAGCTAGAGTGTCGATCACCCAGCAGTCACAGAGCTTGCGGTAGATATGCTTCTGTGGGCCACGTAGCCTGCCCGGACCAAGAAACCCATCTGCCACAACGATTCGCCCTCCAGGATGCAGTAAGCGATGCGCTTCCTGAAGGAACACCGATTTGTTCGCGCCATGCGCGTAGCAACTGCTCTCTAGAGCAAAGATAGCGTCGAAAGATTCCGACGGTAGCACTGTGCGTTCATAATCTCCCAGCTTCAGCGCGATGCGTTTGGAAGCCGCGGAGGACTCATTCATCAAACGCCCCTGCTCAAGTTGCCAGGGAACGAGGGTAATCCCAACCAGGTCGGCACATGGAAGACGGCAGGCAAAGCTGCGCAATGTAGCGCCAAGGCCGCAGCCCATGTCGAGAACCCGAGGGCGAGTGTGGGCAAAGAGCTCATTTTCAAGATGCAGCCGATCAAACACCTGGCGGTTCATCTCCTCCAGCATCGCCTCGCGCCGGAATGGATTCATGCCCCAGCGAAAGAACCCGAAGTGCATATTGAACGCTGCGCTCCAGGCAGCATAGTCTGGACCAGCCTCCTCGTAGTAGCGTTGAAACTCGGCGGAAGTTGTTGCCGTTTCCATCGATCCAGCGTCAACAAGCGTAGTCATTAGTCCAGCCTCCGTCTTCTTACCTTTGGCAAGATCCGCGTTATCCCGCTACCGATGCTGATAATCGAGCGCAGACTGGCTGGTGGCAGTTTCCTGATCTCGCCATACCACCCATAAAACTGCTCCATAAAGGTCTGCATAGCCGCAATGCGACTCGCGATTACGGGCTGAGTCGACCTCTCTGCCTCCGCTTCGAGGGCGCATCGCCGCAGCATGGTAAGCGTCGGGATAATCTCTCGCTCCACCCGCTGCTCCACAATCGTGAGGAAAAGCGTCCATACGTCGGCTGAGGTGTGAAAGAAGTCCCTGCGATCGCCAATTCGGCTATCCACCTGGACAAGATTCCAATTCTGCAGCTCCTTCAGGCTCGTGCTAACGTTGGACCGCGCCACGGAAAGAGTCTCGGCGATATCCTCCGCCGTCAGAGGCTCCGGCGACAGATAGAGCAGCGCATGCACCTGGGCGACGGTGCGGTTAACGCCCCACCGGGTACCCATTTCTCCCCAGTGGAGGATGAATTGTCGCGTGGAGTCGGTAAGTATCATGGGTTTATTGTATCAGTAATTTCTGTATGTACAGAAATTACTGATGTTTCTAAATTAACTTTATTTCTGTACCATCATCCCGTCTTTCCGCTGCATCTCCGGTTTTTAATTGATTCTGCCGTTATTTCCTGGATGGAATGTGTCTAGTTCGATAAGCCCACGCCGCTCTAGTAATCTGAAAGAGCCATGCTAGACCTGAATTTTGTACGCAACAACCTGCCTTTCGTAGAAGAAAAACTGCGGGCGCGGGGAGCCGACCCGGCTCTTTTGCTGGGGGATTTTCATTCCCTCGACGGCCGCCGCCGTGAAGCCATCACCCAGGCAGAACAGCTCAAAGCCCGCCGCAACGACCTGAGCCAGCAGGTGGGGGCCCTGAAGAAAGCCGGGCAGGACGCCGCCGCCCTCATGGACGAAACTCGTGCGCTCAAGGAGCAGCTTGAAGCGCTCGACGCGGCCGCGGTTTCCCTGGATGAAGAGCTGCGCCAGTCTCTAGCCCGCATTCCCAATCTCACCCGCGACGAAGTGCCTGCCGGTCAATCCGAGGAAGAGAATGTCGTCATCAAAAGTTGGGGCGTTCTTCCCTTCTTCAACTTCACGCCCAAGCCGCATTGGGAAATAGGAGCCGACCTAGGCATCCTCGATCTGGAACGTGCCGCAAAGCTAAGTGGAGCACGATTCGCTATCTACAAAGGCGCGGGAGCGCGACTTGAACGCGCGCTGATCAATTACATGCTCAACGAGCATACCGAGCAGCACGGCTATACCGAGGTGTTGCCGCCATTCATGGTCAATAGCAAGAGTCTTTTCGGCACCGGCAACCTGCCGAAATTTGGCGAAGACCTGTTCCGCTGCGAGGACGGAACTGCCTTCGTTCCCGGCGAATACCGCGACAACGACCACTGGTTGATTCCGACCGCCGAAGTGCCGGTAACCAATTTCTATCGCGACGAGCTTCTCGATGAAGCAAGGCTGCCGATCTTTTTCACCGCCTATACGCCCTGCTTCCGCGCCGAGGCCGGCACCTATGGCAAAGACACCAAGGGCATCATTCGCCAGCATCAGTTCCAGAAGGTTGAACTGGTCAAATTTGTGAAGCCTGAAGAGTCGGACGCTGAGCACGAGAAGCTGACCCGCGACGCTGAGTCAATCCTCGAAGCTCTGGAACTCCCGTATCGCCGTGTATTGCTCTGCGCGGGCGATACCGGCTTTTCCAGCGCCAAGACCTACGATCTGGAAGTCTGGCTGCCTAGTCAAGGCGTGTATCGCGAGATATCTTCCTGTTCCAACTTCGAGGCGTTCCAGGCCCGGCGCGCCAATATTCGCTACAAAGCCGCAGGAATCAATGGAGCCAAGGGTAAGAATGAATTCGTTCATACTCTCAATGGCAGCGGCCTCGCGGTGGGCCGCACCTGGTTGGCGATTCTCGAGAACTACCAGCAAGCAGATGGCTCTGTGTTGATTCCGGAAGTGTTGCGCCCCTACATGGGCGGTTTGGACCGGATCACCGTGCAACCCTAGCCGTTGAATGTCGGCGGTTTAGAATCGTAGAGGGACTCATGCAAAAAACCTTGAAGAGTTATTTTTTCTGGACTTACCAGCGCGGCAGTTTCCATTACGACGTGATGGTGACGCTGATTCTGGCCTTTATTTTTATTACACCGCATCTGTGGAGCTACGGCGACAAGCCGGTGCGCGAGGCCGGTTTGGTGAGTCCCACGCTGGTGGTGGGCGACGGTGACCACGGCATCATCGTGACCGTTCCTTTCAACGATGTTCATGTGGATCTTTCCGCTGGCGACTGGCATGTGCGCCGGGCTCTGCATCAGGCCATCGAGCCTGTCACCGGGGATACGGTGGCCGTAGTTCATTGGGAAACAGCGAGTTACGTCGATGGCAAGCCAACGGTTTGGAAGGTCTGGGCGCATCGCTAAGTGGCCGGAGCACCCTTGAATCTGATACCCGCTGGCATCTTTCCCGGTCTGGTTCTCATCTAGTCAATCTGGTGAATGTATGACATCGATTCGCATGAATTCTTTTGGCAAGTTCTTTGCATTCAGCGGGATGGTGCTGGCCGCGGTTCTAGCGCCGCCGGCATTTGCGGCCGACGACCTGGCGAAAGTCCTGGCGCGCCTCGATACGGAAGCCGGACAGTTCAAATCGGCGCAGGCGGATATTACCTGGGATAACGTGCAAACCCAGCCGATTCAAGATGATGACAAGCAGGTTGGCACGGTGCTTTTTGAACGCAAAAACGGTCAGGTGCAGATGGCCTTGCACATCAAAACCGATAATGGCAGATCGGTTCCCAAAGATTTGGTCTATACCGGCGGGGTCGGCAAGCTCTATGAGCCGCTGCTGAAGCAGATGCAGGTTTTCAAAGTTGGCGACAGGCAGTCGCAACTGGATTCTTTTCTTACACTTGGATTTGGTGGCAGTGGCAAGGATCTGCAGAAGAGCTGGGATGTCAGCTATGCCGGGACCGAGCAGGTTGGTGGAATCACGGCAGTCAAACTGCAATTGACGCCGCGCGACGCGGCTTTGGCAAAAACCGCGCCTAAGGTGTTGCTGTGGATAGACTTGGACAAGGGTGTCGCGGTGAAGCAGCAGCGTTATGACGCCGCCGGCGGGTATGTCATTTTTACGTACGCCAACATCAAGCTCAATGGCCCGGTACCCTCTGGCGCCTTCCAGATCAAGACCGCGCCCGGCACACAAATTGTCAATCACTGATCTTTGGTAGCCCCTGCGACGTGCGGAAGATTTTGCATTTCGGCTGTAAATCGAATGAAAATCCTCCGGCGTCGCATGGTTAAAAATCCGACGCCGATTGATATCTGTCCTGTCTCCGAACGATAACTGTGCAACGCGCTACAGTATCGGCGCATGGCTTGGCTTGCGGCGGAAGATCCGCCACAGCGCGATGCCGCCGAGCGCAAAAATCATCGGGAAGAATTCCAAGGTATAGCGAGTTTCAGGGGCTTCAATGGTCAGCAGCAGCAGGCTGCGCAGAACGAAGTAGGCCGCCATGTAAGGCCAGAAGCGAGGCCGGGACAGAAGGCCGACAAAGCCAAGCAAGAGAAACGACAGATTGATCAGCGCGTAGGCGTAGCTGAAGCGGGTCTCGGAACGATGGTTCCAGTACTCCCACCAGCGCAGGTCAATGTTGAGGTTTTCGACGCGCGGACGCAGGGTCATATCGGTGAGGCGGCCCAGCGGCATCCAGAGCCATGTGCGCAATGGATGGGCGGCTGTTCGCTCCCGGGCGAGAGCCTCGAAACGGGAATCGATCTGCGGAGTGATCTGCTGGTCCTGATTGTAGTCGCTGAAGAGTTGAGCGGTTGTCTGCCTTTGTTCAGGGGAGTCGAAGGCCTGTGAGGGGAGATCCTGCATTGCGATTGGACCGTCGGGGACGTTCCAGTAGATGTCGTTCGTGCAAGCGAAGTCGAGGCACCAGGTTTTGACCCAATGTTGCCAGCCGAGGTGCGGATCCTCACCGGGATCTGTGGCGTAGCGCGGGGCGAGCGGTTCGAAGACGTGGAAGACGGCCCAGTTGCGGACGGTCCAGGCGATGAAGGGAAGAATGGAGAGAAGAGCTACGGCGAAGGCGCGTGTGAGTGTGGAGCGGGAAGCGCGGTTGCGGCTGGAGAAGATCAAGGCTGGCCAGAGGGCGAAGGCGACCAGCGCTCCATCGGGACGGAGGAGGGCTGCGGCGCTGATGGCCGTAGTGAAAATCAGCAACCATCCCCAGCGTGACCAACGTCGATCCCACCCTAGCCACAAAGACAAAGGCGTGGCGAGGGTGGGGCACCCTGGTTCTTGTGGTGGCACGGTATTCAAGTAGCGCTGCAAGGACCAGAGGGCGAGGCAGATCATGTCGAAGGTTAGAGATTCGGTAAGTGGGGCGGAGGCGTAGACGGCGGTGAAGGGGCACAGGGTGGCCAGCCACAGGGTGTTGAGGCCGGCGCGCGGGGAAGAGATTCTGCGCACGAAGTCGGCGAGGAGCAGGCAGGCGACGAGTTCGAGGATGATTTGCAGCCACCCGACCGCGTTATAGTTGTCGACGCCGAAGCAGCGGAAGCAGGCGGCGAGGAAAAGCGGGTAGCCGGGCAGGCGGATGAGGGTGGAGTGGATGACCCCACTGCCGTCAGTGAGCGCGAACTGACCATGAGCGAGGATATTTTTGGCGAGGTTGCCATAGATGAGCGCGTCGCCGCCAACCTGTGGAAAGGCGGACATCATCCAAAGCCTTAGAATGAAACCACCAAGCACGGCAGCTATGGCACGCCAGCGCAGCAGACGAAAGAGAGAAGTGCGTGGCGCGCTTACACTGGAGTCATGCGCACTGAGAGCATGAGTTTGTGCGTGCGCGGCGTTTTGACTTTGTTTCAATTGACGCACCTTACTGCCTTCCATACGATTCGAGTGTAACCGCAGGTATGCCGTTCAAAGGAGCGGTCCCGGTTGCCGGAACAGCGGCATCTTGCGAGAGCGAGTTTGCCTGAGTTCGTTGCGGACAAGACATTCCCCATGACACCTGATCGCCAGATATTTTTTGATCCGCAACGAAAGCGCTGGAAACGGCTGCGCCGGGTCATGGATGTATGCGCTGTGCTGTTCACCCTGGTGGTGATCATTTTCATCTACAACGTCTTTCGCGGGGGACGGCTGCCGGAGCTGCTGCTGCCTGCGCCTAAACACAACTACAAGGCACTGAACGACCGCCACTCTGATATTTTGCGGGCGACGAAGGCCCATGAACGGCTGAGGCATCGCAAGGACACGCGCAAGGCATCGGACGTTCCATTCAATAGCGGTGAGGGTGTGCGCGCAGCTTTTTATGTGGAGGACGATGCGGCCAGCTACTCGTCGTTCAAAGAACATGTTCACCAGATCGATATCTTGTTTCCACAGTGGCTGCATGTTTCGGAACCTGATGGAACCCTGATGGCAATGACCGCCGATAATCGAGGCGAGTATCCGGTGGTGGACAGCCGCGGCGTGGTGCATGATCCGGACGCGATGAACAAGGTGAAGCATGTGATCCAGGAGGCAAAGGAAGACACGGAGATCTTTCCGCACCTGACGAGCTTCAACACGCAGACACAGAACTTCGATCCGGCGATTGGAGCGGTGCTGAAGGATGCGGGGAAGAGTGCTGCGCTGCGTGCGCAGATTATGCGCTTCCTGACTGGATTGCCGTACTATCACGGGCTCTCGCTGGACTTTGAGAATCTGCCGGACGATGCGGATGAAGCGTACATGCAGTTCATCGAGGCGCTCTATACGGAGATGCATGCGCGCAATCTGCGCCTGTATGTGAATGTGCCTGCGACTTCCGAGGAGGAGGACCTCAAACGGTACGCGGCCAGCGCCGATGGCCTGATGGTGATGAACTACGACGAGCATGAAGAGGAGAGCCAGCCGGGGCCGGTGGCCTCGCAGACGTGGTTTCTCGACAATCTGAAGCGCGTGCTCAAGGTGGTGCCCAAGGAGAAGATCATCTGCGGCGTGGGCAACTTCGGCTATGACTGGTCGATGTCGATTCCCGATCCGAAGGACAAAAAGCATCCTAAGCCTGCGGTGCTCGACACCGTCGATGTGCATGTGCAGGAGGCGTGGCAGAAGGCCTCGGATGCGGATGCTGACCTCGATCTCGATTACAACTCTTTGAATCCGCACTTTTCGTACATCGATGAAGATGAGCATGTACAGCATGTGGTGTGGTTTCTGGATGCGGTGACGTTGCTGGATGAGATGCGCGGGGCCCGGGCTCTGGGCATCCAGACTTTTGCGTTATGGCGGCTGGGTGAGGAAGACCGCTCGATGTGGGCGATCTGGGATAAACCGAATGCGCCCGAAGCACTGACAGCGTTGAGCACTGTACTGCCGGGCCACGACGTGGACAGCGATGGGGTAGGCGACATCATCCGCATGACGGGCACACCCAAGCCGGGCAGGCGCACGGTGCAGGTGGATACCGACGACACCACCGATCCGCGGCGGCAATTGATTGTGGACGAACACATGGATGTGTATCCGCTGCCTTACCAGTTGCGGTACTACGGCTATCACCCTGGCGAGGTGGCGCTGAGCTTCGACGATGGGCCGGATCCGACGTGGTCGCCGAAGATTCTGGACATTCTGAAGCAGAAGAACGTGAAGGGTACGTTCATGCTGATTGGGACGCAGGCGCAGGAGAATGTGGGGATCATGCAGCGCATGGTGCGCGAAGGGCATGAGATTGGCAACCATACCTATACCCACCCTGACATCAGCGAAATTTCTTCGCGCCAGATGCAGCTTGAGTTGAATCTGACGGAGCGCCTGTTTGCGAGCAAGCTCGGCATTCAGCCGCTCTATTTCCGGCCGCCGTACGACATAGACGAGGAGCCGGATACCGACGACCAGGCTGAGCCTGCGTATCGCATCCAGCAGATGGGATACATCATCATCGGCAACAAGATCGATACCGATGACTGGAACGAGCGGCCGCGCAAAACGCCACAGCAGATTACCGACTCGGTACTGGCGCAACTGGAACTGATGAAAAGCAAGCCGCAGTTTCAGAGCAGCATCATCCTGATGCACGACGGCGGCGGCAATCGCGCGCCGACCGTGGCTGCACTGCCGTTGCTGATCGATACGCTGCGGGCCAAGGGATACACGTTCGTTCCTGTCTCTTCGCTGATGGACAAGACGACCGCGGAGGTGATGCCGAAGATTACGGCGATGCAGTTCTGGCGGGCACGGGCGGACTCTGTGGCGTTCAGTATCTTGTCGTTCTTCGGGCACTTCATTGTGTATGTCTTTTTTGTGGGGGATGTGCTGATGAGCGCGCGGCTGATCTTGATCGGCATTCTGGCGATCATCGACCGGCTGCGCAGGCATCGCGATGGCAAAGGTGAATTCATACCGCCGGTCGCGGTATTAGTGCCGGCATACAACGAAGAGACGGTGATTGTACGCACGGTGCGTTCGGTGCTGAACTCGACCTACCCGAACCTGCATGTGGTGGTGATCGACGATGGGTCGAGCGACCGCACGGCGGAGGTGGCTGCGGCAGCGTATGGGCCGGAGATTGCCGCCGGCAAAGTGGCGGTGTTGACCAAGGCCAATGGTGGCAAGGCGGCGGCGTTGAACTACGCGGTGGAGCGGCTAACGGAAGAGTTCTATGTGGGCATCGACGCGGATACGGTGATTGCGCAGGATGCGATTGCCAAGCTGATGCCGCATTTCGAAGACCCGATGGTGGGCGCAGTGGCGGGCAATGCCAAGGTGGGCAACCGCGTGAACCTGTGGACCCGCTGGCAGGCGCTGGAGTACATCACCAGCCAGAACTTCGAGCGGCGGGCGCTGAACCTGTTCAATGTGGTGACGGTGGTTCCGGGTGCGATTGGGGCGTGGCGCACGGGGCCGGTCAAGGTCGCGGGCGGGTATCCGTTGAACACGGTGGCCGAGGATGCCGACCTGACGATGAGTTTGCTGGAGCAAGGACTGAAGGTGGTGTACGAGGATCGCGCGCTGGCCTTTACCGAGGCTCCAATTGATGCCAAGGGGCTGATGCGGCAGCGCTTCCGATGGTCGTTTGGAACGCTGCAGGCAGTGTGGAAGCATCGCGCGGCGTTTGTGCGCAACAAGGCGATGGGGCTGTTTGCGCTGCCCAATATCGTGATCTTCCAGATGCTGCTGCCGCTGGTATCGCCGTTCATCGATCTGATGTTCCTGATCGGGATCGTGCAGTTTCTGCTGGACCGGTACTATCATCCCGAGGCGGCGAGCACGGCTTCGTTTGAAAAGCTGCTGGTGTACTTCCTGAGCTTTATGATCATTGATTTTGTGACTTCGGCGGTGGCCTTCAGCCTGGAGAGGAAGCATCCGGCGAACAAGGGCGATGGGTGGCTGCTGTTCCATATCTGGCTGCAGCGGTTCGCTTACCGGCAGGTGTTTTCCGTGGTGTTGTTCAAGACGGTGAAGCGGGCGATCGATGGACGGCCATTTAACTGGGACAAGATTGCGCGGACGGCGAAGATGAGCAAGCAGACGGAGAAGTTGATGGAGAGCGCTTGAGTCTGGCGCGGCGCTCAGGCGGAGGTGTTGACGAAATTCCCCGCGGCCTGGAGTGAGGCGATGGCCGGGGTGATGGTTCCGTGGCTGGCGGCAAGGCTGGCCTGAATGGATGAGAGCAGCGTGTCATAGGGGCTAGTCGTGGGTGTGGCGGCTCCGGCGGAACCGTTCACCGGATACGCCGCATTGAGAATGTTGATCAGGCTGGAGACCGATCCATTGCTGCTGGGTGCGTTCTGACTGGACGCGCTCTGACTGGGTGCGGCGAGGGATGCGTTGACGGCGGCGAGGAGAGCCTGATTCTCAGTCTGCACAATGCTGGCGACAATCTGCGCGGCCACGGCGCCGGGGTTGGCGGTGGGCGTGGAGGCTGGCGAGGTACTTGAAGAGTTGGCGACTGCGTTCCGATAGGTGGCCAGGGCGCTTTGCGCCGCGGTGACGCTGTTGTCTTTAAGCGCTGTGGTGAGATTGGTGAGGAAGGCGCCCAGCGGATTGTTGCCACCCAAGCTGGATGGCGAAATCTCTTCGACCGCGCCTAGAAGGGCGGAAGTGTTGTTCAGATTGCCCGCGCTGACTGCCTGTTGCAACTGGTTGAACAGACTGCTGAAGACTGACTTCTCCGCGGATGTGGCGTTGGCGCTGTTGAAATCGATACTGGCGATGGGAGCGATTGCCGAAGTGCTCATGTTGGAGCTCCTTTGCTGGCTTGCCGTACGGCGGCCGAAGAACGCACGGCTTCCTGTATCGGAGTTCGGCAGATGCATGGGAAACTTGAGGGAATCGCATGCCGAACCAGGGTACTTTGGTACCTGCTCTAGCGCTGCGGCGGCAGGGTGCGCAGGTAGGCGATGATCTGCCAGCGCTGCCGCTCGGGGATGGAACTCCACTGCGGCATGCCTTTGTAGGGATTGCCATTGCGGAGCATCCAGGCCAGGTCACCGTCGGTGGCATGGCGGATACGCGGGGTGCGCAGGCTGGGGCGGTTGGTACGTCCATTGGCGTCGGCGCCGTGACACTTGGCGCAGTTTGCGCTGAAGAGGACTTTGCCAGCGGCGGCAGCTTGCGGCTGCCCGGTGAAGGGGCTGACGCGGGCGTGGTCTTCATCGGGAACGCGATGCAGCCATTTGCCGTCGAAGCGCGCCGAGCTCATCTGGGCTGTCGCGGCGATGGACAGAAGGGAGAACAGGATTGTGAGAGCTGCGGGTTTGGCATTCATGGCAACGCTTCTATCTCCAACATAACGCGGCGCGGCGGTCCGGCTGAATCCGGCCTACTCGGGACAGTCGGCTGGCGGCTCGCTGGCCTTCACAGCGACTTCGGGGACGGAGATTCGTTTCCTCGGCTAAACTTAAGGGGCTATGACTTTCGCTACTGTTTCCGGAATCCAGATGCGCTCGCCGGTGGGTGAGTTTGTGAATGAGCCCTTTGTCAACTTTGCCGAGCCTGAGAATGCGCGGGCGATGCGGGCGGCGCTGGACCATGTCGGCGGGCAACTGGGGCTCGAATACGACCTGATCATTGGCGGGCACCGGGAGCGGACGAAGGGCAAGATCACTTCGCTGAATCCGGCGCGGCCGGCGCAGGTGGTGGGCGTTCACCAGAAGGCTGGCGCGGAACATGCGCAGGAGGCGATGGACGCGGCGTTGCGGGCCTTCAACTCATGGAGCCGGGTGCCGGTGGAGGTGCGGGCTTCGCTGCTGCTGAATGCGGCGGCGGTGATACGGGAGCGCAAGCTGGAGTTTTCGGCTTGGCTCACCTATGAGGTGGGCAAGAACTGGGCTGAGGCCGATGCGGATGTGGCCGAGACGATCGACTTTCTGGAGTTTTATGCGCGGGAGGCGCTGCGGTTGGCGCAGTCGACGACGCCGATTCAGCTGCCGGGCGAGCGCAACCGGCTGATCTACATTCCGCTAGGGGTGGGCGCGGTGATTCCGCCGTGGAATTTTCCGTTTGCGATTATGGCGGGGATGACGGCGGCGGCGATTGTGACTGGCAACACTGTCATCTTGAAGCCTTCGAGCGATTCGCCGACGATTGCGGCGCAGTTTATAGAGGTGCTGGAGGAGGTTGGCTTGCCTGCGGGTGTCGTCAATTTCTGCCCGGGCTCAGGTGCGACCTTTGGCAACGCAATTGTCGAGCATCCCAAGACGCGATTCATTGCATTTACCGGATCGAAGCCGGTGGGGTTGGATATTCATGAGCTGGCGGCGAAGACGCAGCCGGGGCAGATCTGGATTAAACGAACAGTACTTGAAATGGGCGGCAAGGACTCCATTCTGGTCTGCGCCGATGCGGATGTGGATGACGCGGCGAATGGCGTGGTGGCTGCGGCGTTTGGATTCAGCGGGCAGAAGTGCTCGGCTTGTTCGCGGGCGATTATTGAGGCTCCCATCTATGACACGTTTGTGGAGAAGGTTCGGGAGCGCGTGGAGAAGCTGACGGTGGGCGATCCGGTCGAGAACCCGAATATGGGGCCGGTGGTGAATGCCAGCGCGATGCAGAGCATTCTGGGGTATATCGAGAAGGGCAAGACTGAGGGACGGCTGGTGGCGGGCGGTGCAGCGGTCGAGACGGACGCCGGCGGATACTTCGTGCAGCCTACGGTTTTTGCGGATATCGATCCGGAGACGGTGATTGCGCAGGAGGAAATCTTCGGGCCGGTGCTGGCGCTGATTAAGGTCGACAGCTACGAGGAAGGACTGGCAGTTGCCAACAACACTGAGTTTGGGCTGACGGGCGCGATCTATACCTCGGACAAAGACCGACTGGCTCATGCGGCGCAGGAGTTTCATGTAGGCAATCTCTACTTGAATCGCAAGTGCACGGGGGCGATGGTGGGGGCGCATCCTTTTGGTGGATTCAATATGAGCGGGACGGATTCGAAGGCTGGCGGGCCGGATTATCTGCTGCTGTTTACGCAGGCTAAGAGTGTGGCGGAGAAGCTGTAGCTTCCAGTCTTTGCGATCTCCCACCCTAGCCGGAAAAACAAATGCCCGGCGAGGGTGGGGCACCCGGCTTGGTTTGATTCGACTAAGAGACATATATCTTTCCTTTTAACCGACGAAGAAAGAAACAATGAGCAGCGATTCTTTGGAGCACAGATTACTGATTGCCTGCGCGGTGGCGCGTGAGGCTGGGGCTTTGCAGAAGCGGCGATTTTTGGACCGCGAGGCGATGATCTTCAAGTTCAAGGGGCCGCAGGATTACCTGACGGCTACCGATGGCGAAGTGGAGAAGCTGGTGCGGGAGCGGCTGCTTTCGGCCTTTCCTGGAGACACGTTTCTCGGTGAGGAAGATGGGGGGCAGGTGAGCGACTGCACCTGGGTGGTCGATCCCATCGACGGCACTTCGAACTTTGCGCGGGGCATTCCTTACTTTTGCGTTTCGATTGCGTTTGCGCTGAAGGGCGAGGCTTCGATTGGGGTGATCTATCAGCCGATGTCGGATGAGTTGTTTGCAGCGGCGAAAGGTATGGGGGCGACGCTGAATGGCGAGCCGATGAAGGTATCCACGACAGCGAGCCTGGATAAGGCGCTGATTGAGGTGGGACGGGCTGCGCGGCAGCCGCAGCAGGCTTATCTCGAGCTGCTGGGCAAGGTGATGAGCGCGGGAATGATGATTCGCGGGGCTGGGTCGGGTTCGCTGGCGCTGGCCAATGTGGCTTCAGGGCGCGTGGATGGGCTGTATGAGATTCACATGTATTCGTGGGATGCGCTGGCGGGCGTTGTGCTTGTTGAGGAGGCCGGCGGACGGGTAAATGATTTTCTGGCCGGCGATGGGCTGCTGAAGGGGAATACGATCTTTGCGGCTGCGCCGGGCATTGCCGAGGCGCTGGCAGAAGTGGTTGGCGTACCGCTCAAGAACTGAAATAGTTCTGATTCCTGAGAAGCAAAATATTCGCGCATGTTCCGCATCCAATCCTCTCAGCATGGCGAGATAGCCGTGCGGAGAGGATTGGCGATGGCAGAGAAGAAGCGCTGGGTAAAAGATGTTACGACGGATTCGACGCATCCGCCGGAAGGATTGTTCACCAAAGACCCGGAGACGATAGCGAAGACGCTGGCGTCGAAGAAGGTTTCGCCTAAGGGGCCAGCATCGGGAATGCGTATGCTGACCTACTTCGAGAATCGCGCGGGCAAAGGCTTGAGTGCAACGCGGAAGAGGAAGCTGGAGAAGGCGAAAGAGCTTCTGTCGGAGCGCATTCATCCGGAAGAGGCGGGGCCGCACAAGAGCGCTATGAAGGGCAGGAAGCGGAGCGCTTAGGCACTTGCGGCTTGCTCTTCTTTGTCGCTTATTTGGGATTTGTCGTTCCTATATTTTCAGGACGATGCGCTCATGGCGCATCTTTCTTCTCGAAGAGATGGAAGTCGTTGAGGCAAGGTAGTTGCTCTTCGGTCTTCTTTTGTGGACATGCCGCGAGCTGGCTTATACGTGTTTCAAAAGCGGTGCGGACACAGGATCGCGTCATTATCGGTGGAATACCGCCGACGGCACCAAGCGGGCAGGTTTTGTTGACAAAGTGAAGCCATTGCCGCTCGCTTTCGATCAGGTGTTTCTTCTGTTCCTGCGCTATCTTGGAACCGGCAAGACGATAGGCTTCTGCCAATTTGATGTCTGCCTGACCCAGTTCAGCGTCTGCGCAAATGACAATTTCCAAGGCGGTCGAGGGGGCTTCGCAGTCGAAGCTGGCTCGCGGCGCGGAATCGTCCTCGGATGGCTGATTGTCTGGGACGTGTAAACAAGCGATGATGTTGTCCCCATTAGCACACACGTCCAAGTCGGTAAAACGACGCTCAAACTGATTGCGCACACAATTGAGCGACGTCTGCGAATTGACCCTGGCCGCCAGTCCGCATTTTTCGGAAATGCTTTTAAGCCACTGTTTTTCGTCCTGTATCAGAGCGGTCTTCACTTCATCGGGCGCACTGTTGAGAGTGTTGGCATAGACACGTCCCAGGACAATATCGGCATGTCCGAGCTTCAGATCGGAACATATGACAGTCTCTAAGGGAGTCTGTGCCTTATTGCAGTCAAAGCTTGCTCGATCCATTGGAAGATTACTGGATGCGGGATCTTTAGCAATCTCAGCAGCGACGTCGACTTGGCAGAGGGCTGCAGCAGAGATGTACATCGTGCCGTCCTGCCGCGAGAACTCGTAAGCACATAGCTGCATCTCCTCCATGTAGCGATCCTGCGCCTGTTTGGAAAGTTTGGGCAGAAAGGACTTCTCACATTTTTCTATGACAATCGGAGCGAATTGCGCGTCGGCGCTTGAGTACCATGCGCAACTTTCCAATCTCTCAGCGGCGTCCTTGCAGGTCTTGGCTTGGGAGAGTTCCATAGCAAGTTTGTTGCCTGCATCCTCTCCGCTTGGACAGCTTTCTTGTCCTGCCGCGGATAGAGCGAAGAGTCCGAAGACTAGAGCGATGAGTTGCCAGCGAAGTGCGATTGCACAGAACATCACAAGGCGCTGATGGCTTGGAGTGGGGAGCATTGCAGATTACTGTAACACCACCTCCGAGAAGCGACTTTCTGAAGTAGTGCCAAAGCTCGCACCCGTCGAATTCTTATTTTTATTGCTTTGACATCGCTCACCAAGGGAGGTTGCGTAGCGTCTTTTCCCCGTCATACTCCTCCATTGCTTTTTTCTAGAACATTCCTGAGCGTTCTTCCGTAGTTAACCGTTGGTTCTATAGCGGCGTTGTTGAGATGGGCAGAACTCACTTCCGGGGAGGATTTGTGGGCGATCTTGGCGGGGATATCAGACATGCTTTGCACATGTTTATCAAGAATCCTGGGTTCACCATTGCGGTGGTGGCCGCGCTGGCGCTGGGAATTGGGGCCGACACGGCTATTTTTTCTGTCGTCAACACGGTGCTGTTGAAGCCGCTGACCTATCCGGAATCAGACCGTATCGTGCAACTCTTGTGCACCGGGCCTGGAGGGGAGGGGCCGTGCGGATCAGCGACCAAGCTGCATGTGTGGCAGAACCAGACTGCGGTCTTCCAGGACGTGGCTGGATATGACGGTGGCGGTGGAATGAATCTGACCGGGGGCATACCGGAGCAGGTACATGGAGTCCATGTCACTGAGCAGTACTTCCGCGTCTTCGGTACGCAGTTTGCCGTGGGCCGGGGTTTTACTCCTGAAGAGGACAAGCCGCATGGCGGCAGCGTGGTGGTGCTGAGCTATGGGCTGTGGAAGCGCAAGTATGGCGGCGATCGGGGGATGGTGGGCAAGTCGATCTCGATCGCCAACCTGCCGTATACGGTGGTGGGCGTGGCGGGGCCGGATTTCGATACGGATCCTCCGGCGGATCTTTGGATTCCGTATCAGTTCGATCCCAACACCAGCGACCAGGCACATTATTTTGTGGCGGCGGGACGGCTGAAGCCGGGTGTCACGATCCCGCAGGTTCAGGCTCAACTGAAACTGGCCGCCGAGGAGTTCAACCGCAAGTATCCGGGCGTGAACCAGCGGGGCGGTTTCGATGCGCAGTTGCTGAAGGATTCGGTGGTCAGCGATGTGCGTTCGTCGCTGCTGGTGTTGATTGGCGCGGTGAGCTTTGTGCTGCTGATTGCCTGCGCCAACGTGGCCAATCTGCTGATGGTGCGGGCAGCGGGACGGAGCCGTGAGTTTGCCATTCGCGTGGCGCTGGGCGCGGGGCGGGCGCGGATCATTCGGCAGTTGCTCACAGAAAGCGTGCTGCTGGCGTTGACCGGGGGCATTCTAGGACTGGTGCTGGGGCTGACGGGCGTGCGGGCGCTGCTGGCGGCGAGTCCAGGAGATATTCCGAGGATTGGAGAGAATGGCGCGAGCGTGGGGCTGGACTGGCGGGTGGCGTTGTTCACGATGGGGATCTCTGTCCTGACCGGTGTTCTCTTCGGTCTGATGCCGGCGTTAAGCGCTTCTAAGCCGGACTTGAACAGCGGCATGAAGGAGAGCAGTAAGGGATCGGGGGCGAGCTTCCGGCAGAGCAAGGCGCGGTCGCTGCTGGTGATCAGCGAGGTTTCGCTGGCGCTGGTGCTGCTGGTGGGGGCTTCGCTGCTGATTCGAACATTTATTGCGCTGCGGGCGGTCGATCCGGGATTCAATTCGCACAATGTGCTGACGATGGAGATGGCGTTGAATGGGCCGAGGTTTGAAAAGACGGCGGGCGTGGCACAGGTAATGCGCGATGGGCGGCAGAGGCTACTGGCTGCGCCAGGGGTTATCTCCGCGGCGGCGACCAATGCGCTGCCGCTAGTGGGCGGGTTTGGCTTGCCGTTTAGCATTGTGGGCAAGCCGCCGCAAGATGGGCCGTATACGGGCGGCGCGGGATACATGTCCACGACGCCGGGCTACTTTGATGCGTTCAAGATACCGATTGTGCGCGGACGGGATTTTAAGGATACGGATACAGGTGGGGCGCAGGGCGTGGCGATCATCAACCAGGCGATGGCCAAGCAGTTCTGGAAGAACGGCGAGAATCCTGTCGGCCAGCAGATCGTGATTGGCCATGGCGTGGGCCCCGAGTTCGAAGAGCCAGCACGGCTGGTGATTGGGATCGTCGGGGATGTGCGCGACGGTGGCCTGAATCGCGACCCGCGGCCGCTGATGATTACACCGCTGGCGCAGATGACGGATGGATTGACAGAGCTGAACTCAAAGGTGGCTCCGCTGACCTGGGTGATTCGCACGCAAGGGGAGCCACACCAGCTTGCGTCTGTCGCCACCGACGAGCTGCGCAAGGCCAGCGGCGGATTGCCGGTGGCGCGCATCCGGTCGATGGACGAGGTGGTGGTGCGGTCGACGGCGCGGCAGGACTTCAACATGCTGCTGCTGACGATCTTTGGCGGCTCGGCGTTGATCCTTGCGGCGATCGGCATCTATGGGCTGATGGCGTATTCAGTGCAACAGAGGACGCAGGAGATCGGCATTCGCATGGCCATGGGCGCGGATCGCGGGCGCATTACCAAGATGGTGGTGTGGCAGGGGATGCGGCTAACTCTGGTGGGCGTGGTGATTGGCGTGGGAGCGGCCTTTGGGCTAACCAAGCTGGTGGCGAGCCTGCTCTACGGGGTGAAACAGTGGGATCCGATCGTCTTTGTGTCAGTGCCGCTGGTGCTGAGCGCGGTAGCCCTGTTTGCGGTGTGGCTGCCGGCGTTGCGGGCTTCGAAGCTCAATCCCATGGAGGCGCTGCGGACGGAGTGACCGACGGCCCGGACAAATCGCACGGCTATGAAGCGCTGGCCGAGACGTTCATGCGCATTCGCAACCGGCGGATCGGGCCTGCTGTGATACGTGAGTGGTGTCGAACGTTGCCGCCGGGAGCGACGGTTCTGGATCTGGGATGCGGCTTCGGTGTGATCACGGAGGTGCTGGTCGGGGCGGAGTTCCGAGTGTTTGCGGTGGACGCCTCGGCGGCGATGATTCGCGCATTGCGAGAGCGGTTTCCCGAGGTTGAAGCAGAGTGCGCGGCGGCTGAGGAGTCGGCGTTCTTTGGGAGGCAGTTCGATGGAATCGTTGCCTGGGGTCTGCTTTTCCTGTTGCCGGCGGAGACGCAGGAGATTGTCATTCAAAAATCTGCCGGGGCGCTACAGCCGGGCGGCAGATTTGTCTTCACTGCACCGAGAGAGGCACAACGCTGGAAGGATGCGATGACTGAGGAAGAGTCGGTTTCGCTGGGGCGGGATAAATATCTGGACCTGCTGGCCGGCGGGGGACTCACGGTAGTGGATGAGCGTGAAGACGAAGGCGAGAACCACTACTACTTTTGCGTGAAGCAGGCTCCGTAGGAAAGAAGAATCGGGCTTCATATGGCGTTGCCCGGGCTGCCTTATCGATTCGAGATGGCATTTCTCAGCTTGAATGCGGCATCTCTTCTTACCTTGAAAAATCCGGCAGCCTGGATGCCAAGGGTTGTTAAAGTGACAATCGCAAAAATGCAAACCCACGCTGTCTGCCGCTTCTCAATGAGTTGAAAGAGAGCTCCGTGAAGCACAGTCAGGAAAGCGGTGGCATATGTCCAACGCTGCCATGACTTCCACTTGCGCGTGCCGAGCATTCGCAGCGAAATGTCGTTCGAGATTGCGACGAGCAACAACAGGAGCAACGCCGCAACGAGGCCGGTATAGTTTGCCAGGCCGAATTGGGTGTTTTGCAGCTTGAGCGGATGGATCTGCTTGAAAAAGTACATCCACATGCGTCCGCGTAGATGGACGGTGAGGCCGATGGCTGTATGCGCGATGGCAAGAAATCCGGCCCAGATACCCACATCGCGGCGCATGTCGAAACTGACCGGATTATGCCGGCGCCGCAGAAGGTTCCAGGCACCAAGGGAGAGAGCCCATGCGAGAAAAGCCAGACTTGCATACGCGGAAGCCATGCTGAGACGGTGACGCACGTCAGGCGGAGGCGTAGCGCAATAGACGAGCCAGAGGATGACGGCTGCCAGCAGAGCAAGCGTAAGATGCCGCTGTGCGCGGTTTTTCCAGTAACGCTGTTGTGCAAGAGGCAATCGAGTCACGATGAGATTGGCGCAGTGAGCGCGGTTCGCCGCGCCGGGAACTTCAAAGGAGTGTCTCCGCAACGCGAAGCCACGGGCACCAGCAGTGTAGCAAGAAGACCTAGGTGCCGGTGCGGGTGATGGGTTGTACTTTGGCTGCGCGCGGGCTGGCTGCCGGGGATGCCTGCGCCAGTTCTTCCGCCTCAATGTGGCTGCCTACGGCGGCGGCGGCTTCGGCGAGAACGCGGTGATGCAGCGTGAAAAGAGCAAGTTCAAGGCGATCGCTGACGCCGGTTTTGTCATAGATGGAGCGCAGGTAGTTTTTGATTACCTGCTCGGTGGTTTTGAGCCGGATGGCGATCTCGCGGTTCTTGCAGCCCTGGACAATGAGAGCCACGATGCGCATCTCTTTGGGAGTTAGCCGGTCGCGGACGCGAGTGCCGACCATATCTTCTTCAGGTACCTCCGCGAGCATGGCCTGTAGTGGTTGCCAGACCTCTCCGGCGGCCACGCGGCGGACACACTCCACCAGTGCCGAGCCGGTTGTATTGCGGAAGATCACGCCGTGAAAGCCTTGCTGCAGAAAGGGGCCGGGCGCTTCACTGTTCTCAGCGATTACGACGCCGCGGCTGCCCATGGTTTCAAGCACGACGCGCAGCCGTGTCAGCTCGGGCTTGAGGACGGAGGCAAAGATCACCACCGCGCCGGGGAAGGTCGTAATGGCGTGCATCATGCGCTCGGTGTCGGAGCATTGAGCGATGATGCGCAAATCGTCGTCCAGGGCGAGCACTTTGGCCGTGCCGGCGCGGAAGATTGCCTGTGAATCTGCCAGTATGATTTTGTTCATCGTCCCCGATTCGCCTCCCCTGAGCGTTGCCCGGAAAATAGCTGAGCGCTGGAAACGAACCCCCCGGTTCCGGTTCCAGGCACAATTTGTGCCGGTACGGCTATTTATCGGCAGCAAACGGAACTACTTTGAACTGATCCGTTTCGCAACAACTGGGAAAAAGTTACATGTCTTTAGTAATTCTTAAAAATGGGTCTAGTGCCCCGTTCGTAACGAAGGTGGTGTACAGAGTATAAGCGATGCTGCCGGATATGCCACAAGCCGCGTGTGTTTTTTGCCGGGGAGAACGGACGCAATGGAGTACGTGCAGGATGGGCGGCTGCGTTTGCCTGAAGGTTCAGGCTGGCATGGCTCAAGCGTGCTATCCAATCTTTCATTCAACTCTCAGATGGAGCCGTGCTCCAATGTATCCGGTTGGACGTGCGCGCTCTTCCCATCGAGCGTCACAGCTGTCACTCGTACCGCAATGCTTCCAACGGGTCCACCTTTGCCGCCCGCCGCACCGGCGCCCAGCACGCCAGAAGTCCCACTGCCACGCAGAGCGCTCCCACTGCGATCAACGTCGCGGGATCGTTTGGCTGCACTTCAAACAGGAACGACTTCAGCACGCGCGACAGAACAATGGCCAGAACGATGCCTGCGATCACGCCGCCGGCGATCAATCGGAATCCTTCTCCGAAGATCAATTTGCGAATATCCGTCTGCTGCGCCCCCATCGCGCTTCGAATTGCCAGCTCTTTGCGCCGCGAGGCCACGGACAAGGAAAGCACACCGTAGATTCCTATCAACGTCAACAGGCTTCCCACGGCTGAAAACCCTGTTAGCAGATTCATGGCAAAGGTCCGCGATGAGAGGGATTCGTCGCGAATCTGCTCCAGTGTTTTCACATTTTCGATGGCCGCCGTTGGATCGACGGAGCGCAGTTCGCGTTGCACTGCGGCTACCACCGCGCGCGGATCCGCTGCTGTGCGCACCACGAGATGTTTGGAAAACGCAGTCGCCTGCCACAGCGGCAGATAGATTTCCGGGGACGCCTTCTGCGTCAGATCATCCGTCCGCCCGTTCGCGATCTCTCCGACAATTTCGATGCCTGGCTTATCCCGCCCGTTGAACCAGACTTTTCGCCCAATGGTATTGCCGTGTGGAAAATAGCGATCTGCAAACGCCTGGTTCACGATGGCTACATTGGGCGCCTTATCGTCATCCGTCGCGCGAAACTCTCGACCATCCATCAATCCCAGGCCCATCAGCTTGAAGTAATCAGGCGTGGCCGCGCGCATTGGCAGTGCCGTTTTATCGCTCTCTTTCACCGCCGGTGGCTGGCCCTCGATCTCCAGAGTCGCAGGCCAGTTGTTTCCCGTAAGCGGCACGCCCCAAGCAAAGGCAGCGTACTGCACGCCGGGAATGGCAGCAACGCGCTCTAACGCCTGCCGGTGAAAGCTGCGCCAGGTTGAATAGGCTTGCACATCCGTTACGCTCATGGTCAAAATCCGCCCGGTATTGAATCCCGACGGCACTTCGGCGATCTTCACCATTGTGCGGATGAGCAGGCCCGCGCCCACCAGCAAGGCCAATGTGAGCGCGGTCTGTAGTATCGTGACTCCCTGCAACAGCCGCCTCTCGCCAGTGCCCGCGGTTCCTTTCGGGCCGGCGCTTTTCAGAACCTCCATCGGATCCAGGCGGAATGCTCTGAGCGCTGGAATCATTCCCGCGACAAACGCGGCCAGCACCGCTACTCCAAGGCCGCATGCTAGAACGGGCCAGCCTGCCGTCACTCCATCGAGACGCGGAACGGCGTGTCCTGCGATGGCCTTGAACACCTTTACCGCGGCGATACCAAGCAGGCTCCCCAACGCTCCGCCGATCAGGGCGAGCAATAGGCTCTCCGTCAAGACTTTCCTCAGAAGGGCCATACGGCCCAAGCCCATTGCGATCCGCACCCCGTACTCCTGTTGCCTTTGCAGTCCGCGGACGAGCAGTAGCGCTGCCGCGTTTCCGCATGCGATCAACAGCACCAACGCCGAGGCGCCAAGCAACGGCAGCAGAATCCGCTTGCCGTCCTGGTTCATCTCCTCGGTGACTGAGTTGAGCTGCGGCGCATACCCTTCGAACTTCTTCTCCGCGAGGGCTTCTCTTGCCGCCAGCACAGCCACTTCCTGTTGGGCATGCTGCTGGGTCGCTCCATCGCGCAGGCGCGCGACCACGTCCCAGTAGGGCTCTTTGATGTACTTCGGATCGGGATAGGCAGGCACCCAGAAATCCACGGTCGCGTTGACGTCGTAATTGGGCTCTTTTGCTGCTCCCGGGGAGGGCAGGAATCGTACACCCGGCTCCATCACTCCCACCACCACCGGCGGCACTTCCCAGCGGCTGATGCGTACTGTTTTGCCGATGATTTGCTTGTCGCCGCCAAAGATTCGCTGCCAGAACTCATATCCCAACACAATGCTCTTCGTTGGCCCCGGCGCAAAATCAGAATCTTCAAAGCCGCGCCCAAAAGACGGCTTCAATCCCATGACGTTGAAATAGCCCCTGGACACATTCATTCCCTGCATGGACTGGCTGCCGTCATTGCGAACCAGGAAATTGAAGGTCCAGTTATACCCGGCAACTCCCTGGAAAGAGCTCGACTCTTTCTGCCAATCGAGCCACTGTTGCGCTGCCCAACCACGGGGACTCTCCATCGGCTGCCCATCGGCGCGCTTTGCTGGGATCAGCATCAGCTGGCTGGGTTTTTCGTACGGCGGCGGCGTGAGCAGCACGCCTTGAATCAGACTAAAAACGGCTGACGTTGCGCCGATCCCCAACGCTAGAGTCAGCGCCGCAATCAGACTGAAGACCGGCTGCTTCCGCAGCATCCGAATCGCAAACTGAATATCTCGCAGCATACGCTCCTCATCCTCTTTTTAGGCTCCCGAAGCTCTAACTTGGTATTCGAGAAAGCATTGACTGAACTCCACTCGCCATCCCACTGATTGGAGAATGGACACACTTCCGTTCCTGCCAGAATAGACGTAGTCGCTGACTGTCGATCGCCGGTGTTGAGTTCAGTCCTCGATATGCGTTTGCACGAAGAAGCCCAACTATAAAATGGCCAGCAGGGCACGAAGAGACATCGGCGAAAGGCAGGCTGTCCGCTGATGCGACGCAATTTAGCCAAAGCCACCGCGGGGGCGATGGCCTTTACCAGGAAGAGAAGGAAAGCCTTGAAGGTCAACCGGAATGTTCAGAAGCGGACAGTGCTGTCCGAAAATGAGCGGCAGAAAGTCAGGCCTTCAGGCGGGTCAATTCTGTTGTGGGAGACCAAAGGATCTCAACAAGAAGCCGTATCTGCTAACGGGAATCGAGAAGGTTGAACTTTAATTGGTCCTTTTCGGATCGGTGATCTGCGGGAATTGCGCTAAGTGCCTGAAAAGTTTTTTGGCGTCCCCGACGGGATTCGAACCCGTGTTATCGCCGTGAAAGGGCCATTTAGTCAAATTATGAGTAGTTTGTATAGGTTGTGTAAAACTCGCATCCATTCAATAAATACGGGCCAATAAGGGTGATTTCACAGTTGCGCTAACTCGGAGTAGTTTGTACCAGTTTTTACGTTTTGGCGTTACCACAGCGTGACCAGACTTTTGAGCAGTGTGGACGTCATTTTTCGGTACTCAGACCCTTCAGGCTTGGATTTGCAGGATAACAGTAACGCACTGGACGCCCTAGGACGGGCCGGTAAGCTCCGGGGTAGGTCAACCCCTCGGTTTGGGCGTCAGGCGAGCTGTACGGGGAGCGTGGCGCGATTTCAACGCAAACCGTATGATTGGAGCAAATGTCACTCACCCCGTCACAGCGAATCCTTCTGATAAAGGAAATAGGCACACGACTCATTGATGAGCCATGGTCGCTCATCGACCTCACTTTAACTCAATTCGATCTGCCAACGAGCGAAACATGGGATGGCAGAATGGAGGCTTATGTCCACAAAATGGTTGAGAGCGCACCCGACCAATCTCTACTGGAACTGGCAAAGCATCTTGGATATGACTTTGAGGTTTCGGCATCATCACACGTCGAACCCACATTCTGGCAGACAGACATGTTGCGTGTCTTCATTTCTCATCTAGCTGTCCACAAAAAGTGGGCGGCGGGATTACAGCAGGCTCTTCTCCAATACGGAATTTCTGGCTTCGTTGCTCACAAGGATATTGAGCCGACGGTGGAGTGGTTGAACGAGATAGAGCTTGCTCTAAGGACTTGCGATGGTTTAGTGGCTCTTCTTCATGAACATTTTCATGAGAGCAAGTGGACAGATCAGGAAATTGGGTTTGCCATGGGACGGGGTGTTCCCGTCTACTCTGTCAGCTTTGATCAATCCCCGTATGGCTTTATCGGACGCTTTCAGGCTTTTAGCGGCGTAGAAAGGGAGCCGAGCACGTTGGCACGGGCGCTCTTCGATGCATACCGGAAGAACAAGCAAACGCAGGACCGAATGAATGAAGTCTTACTTCGCCGATTCGAGCAGAGTAGGACCTTCGCTGAAGCTAAGGAAAGAATAGGCTATTTGGAAGACCTGACCATAAGGAACCCATCATTTGCAAAGCGAATCGCGAAAGCATTGGAAAGCAATTCGCAAATCGATGGGTCGTTCGGTGTCCCCATCCGAGTTGCAAAGCTTGTGAAGAAATGGTCTGTTAAATAGAAACTCCATCGATAGCAGCCTTCGTCGCCTCTGCTTCCTTCGTCTCACCATACGCACCATCCAACAGCTTCACAGCATCCGACAGGAACGCAGGGCTGAGGTGCTGATACCTCGCAGCCATCCTCAGGTCCTTGTGACCCAGCACTAGCGCAACGGTGTGAATATCCGCACCCTTCATCCGCATCCATGAAGCCGCCGTGTGCCTCAAGTCGTGGAAGCGGAAGTCCAGAATCTTCACCTCACGGCACGCTCGCAGGAATGCCAACGACACATTCTCGGGAGTTACAGAGTCACCGATGAACACGGGGTCAGTAGACCTTGCCCCGTCGCGTGAGACTGAAGCGAGGGCAGTCTTCGCCAAATCATTCAAGTAGACAATGCGGCCATCACCGTTTTTTGTCTGGGGGAGCATGATTCGTCCACCACTGATGTCAACGTCCATGAAGCGCAACCCCAGAATCTCGCCACGCCTCATACCGGTAGCAGCAGCAAGCCCAGCGATCGGACGCAGCCACAGGGGACAAGCTTCTAGCACTGCCTTCAACTCAGTCGGTTGGAGATAGCGGACACGGCCCGCTGGTACACGCGGTGGCTTCACGCCGTGGGCTACGTTGGTTGGGATAAGTTCCCATTCGACGGCAAGCCCCAGCAGGTGCTTCAAGATGTTCAACTCCTTGGTAATGGACGCTGGAGACACTTTATCGCTGCGATGCGTGATGTACTTCTGCACATCGGCCCGTCGAATGTCTGCCAGCTTCGTCTTCAATCCGAAGAAGGGCTGAAGGTGTGACTTCACAATGCCATCCTCGCGAATGTATGCCGCACTCGTGAGCCTTGCCTTCTGATGCTTCAGGAATCGACTGGACACAGCTTCAAGAGTCTCGACAGAAGGCGGTGTGTATCCAAGTGTCAAGGTCTTTTCGACGCGCTGCTTTTCGGCATTAAGCAGCGTCCGAGCTGCTGTGAGTGTGTCGGCTTTCAACTTGCGCTGCCTGCGCTTGCCGCTTGCGTCAATCCAGCTACCCCAGAACTGTCCCGGTCTATCCTTGCGTGTATAAACGCCGTCTCGTGGTGTGGTTTTTCCCTTGGGCATGACTCGATTGTATCAATTTGCCACAATTTGTAATCTCTGTAAATCTAATAACATCACCATTTTATAGGATGACTTATATAACGTTGCATAGGCGTGGAGTCTTATATAAGTTATAGGGGTCGTTTACACAACTTAGCACTCTTGCTATAATCATCCTCGCAGGCGATGGAACGCCTGATATGTCCAAATCATCCTCACCCCTGATACTGTTTGGGACCGCTGCAACGGCGGGACCGCTAAGCGGCTTACCTCGATGCCGTAGTAACAAGTCTATCGAGCGTCTCTGATTTTTCTCAGATCGAACTAGAACCAGTCTCATAAACATTTGCGGTTGCCGTTTGGTGCATTCTGGAGTTGCTCTGTGTTTCTCAGCAATCGCGTATGGCGGGACGTTGGGAGTTAAGCGAAGAACAGTGGTTGGTTGTCGAACCGGTGCTGCGTGGAGCGCGTCGGTCGGATAATCGCGGTCGTCCGTGGCATGACACGCGCTCTGTGCTAAATGGGGTGTTTTGGGTGCTGGGTACCGGGGCGCAATGGCGCGAGTTACCGGAGAAGTATCCTCCATTCCAGACTTGCCACCGCAGATTTCAGCAATGGGTGCGAAGCGGGAAATTGGAAGAGGCGCTGAGTTTGCTGGCGCGGCATCTGTATGAGCGAGGCAAGTTGAATCTGGACGAGGCGTTCGTGGATGCAACCTTCGCGAGCGCGAAAAAGGGGGCTTCGCCGTCGGTCCAACGCGACGAGGCAAGGGCACGAAAATCATCGCTATCGCCGCTGATAACAGTCTTCCTCTCGCCGTATCTGTCGAAAGCGCTTCGCCGGCCGAGTGCAAGCTGGTGGAAGACGTTCTTGCCGGAAGTTTCCTCGATCAACTCCCTGCCCGGCTCATCGGCGACAAAGCCTATGACTCGGACCCACTCGATGAAAAGCTCGCCACGGAATACGGCATCGAGCTAATCGCACCGAACAGACGTGGACGAAAGCACAGAACCCAGGATGGCCGACAGCTGCGTCGCTATCGCAAACGATGGAAAGTGGAGCGGCTCTTCGCATGGATGCACAACTTCCGACGACTCGTTACTCGATGGGAATATCACATCGAAAACTTCCTAGGATTCGTCCAACTCGCCTGTCTCCAAATGATGCTCAGACATTTATGAGACTGCCTCTAGGCATCGATACAATCTTATGGCCGCATACGGAATTCTTTACTGCTTGACGACCGGCTGGCGTTCCCTTCGCCAGCGCGAGATGCGTCCGATCTTCGTGGTAGTAACGGACATATTCGTTCATCAGGCGTTTCAGATGACGTTGATTCAGAACAATTACATGATCGAGTAGATCCCGGCGGCAATTACCGACCCAGCGCTCAGCAACACCGTTTTGCCACGGACTTCGAAAACTGGTCCGTTTCGGCTCTATGCCGAAGCTCTTCACGAGAGTGGCCACCTCTTCACTGAAGTTTGTGGCCCGGTCGAAAATCAAATATTTTGTGGAGTAATCGTAAGGAAATGCTTGCCGCAGTTGTTGCATGACCCAGGCACTGCTTGGATGGCGGGTAACGTTCCAGTGCAAAATGCGCCGTCGGTCATGCGCCATGACGAAGAAACAATAGAGAACGCCGAATGTAAGCGTCGGCACAGTAAAGAAATCCATCGCAGCAATGGCCTCGCGATAATTGCTCAAGAAGGCCGCCCATCGCTTTGCCGGCTCAGGGCTTCTCGGAGCTCTTCGCATCCAACGCAAGACGGTTCGTTCAGAAACATCGAAGCCAAGCATCGCTAACTCACCGTGAATGCGCGGTGCGCCCCAGGTTGGATTCTCGGCGACCATGCGAAAGATGAGTTCGTGCAGCTCTGCGCTGATACACTTCCGGCCAGCATGAGCTCGATGCCGCGAGAGCCAAGCCCAATAGGCTTTGAAGCCAGCTCGGTGCCAGCGAACGACGGTTTCGGGTTGGACGAGAATCAAGGTCTTTTTCCATCCAGACCAGATTCGCCGCAACATCACCTAGAACAGTCGATCAGAAGCGGCAAAGCGCGGCTGCGGAAGTCTCCGCCTCAATATCTCGAGCTGTTGCCGAAGCGCCAGATTTTCCAAGAGCAGGTCACGGCGAGAACGGAAGAAGGGGGCAGGCGAGGTCGAGATAAGTCTCAGCAACCGGAACATGAGACCAGTCTTGCACAAATGCAAGTTAGGGGATGGCATCGTCGATCTGTTCGATTTGAATACAGATCGGTATTTTGGCGAGCGACAAGTTTAGGCGAGGCACAACGCTCGTCTAAGATAGTAAGATCAGCATGCTGCGGATACCGCCAAGAGTCGCTTATCTTTTCACGATTGCCAGTGCGCTGATGCTCTTTGGGGAGTTACAGCTTGCATCCCAGCAGACCTCACCCCAGGCGCTCTACGACGACGCGGGCAAGGCGCTCGACGCGGGCGACTCATCATTAGCAATCAAGCTTTATGAAGCGTTGTTGGAACTACGTCCCGACTCTTTGGAAGCGCGCATCAATCTGGGTGTGGCGCTGGCCCATGCAGGACGCTACGATGAGGCTGAGCGGCAATATCGCCAGGCGCTCTCGAAAGATCCAGAGAACGAGATGGCTCGGCTGAATCTCGCTCTTGCACTCTACAAAAAAGCTGACTTTGCTGACGCGCGTAGCGAATTCTTTGCCTTGCGCAAACTACATCCCGCGAACCAGCAGGCGCTCTACTTATTGGCTGACTGCGATCTTAAGCTTGGCAACTACAAGGAGACGATTGCGCTTGTAGAAACGGCATACGGGGAACATCCGGAGGATAGTGCGCTTGAGTATCTACTCGGCACTGCATTGATTCAAGATGGACAGACTCAAAAGGGTGCTACGGTCATTGACCGCATCATGCGAAATGGAAACGCCGCGTTGGCAAACGTGTTGTTAGGCGCGGCGCAATATCGCACTGGAGATTATCGAACTTCAGCTGTAACGTTAAAGAAAGCGCTGGATCAGAATCCCGAGATTCCCGATGTATGGACTCTTTATGGCCGAGCACTGGTGGGTCGCGGCGATTATGAAGAAGCCAAAATTGCATTTCGGCATGCGCTGCAGACTGATCCGAATGACTTCGATGCGAACCTCTATCTAGGCGCAATCTTGCGCCGTGACGGCGACACGGCAAATGCAACGTCGTATATCAAGCGATCTCTCGCGCTACGGCCCGATTCGCCCACTGCACAGTTTCAGGGAAGCGCTCTCGCAGCCGCCACCGGGCAATTTGAGGAAGCTCGAAGCGGATTGGAACAGCTGGTGAAAAAGTGGCCGGATTTCGTAGAGGCTCACTTACAGCTTGCGAGTGTCTATGCCCGGCTTCACCGCCGTGAGGACAGCGAGCGAGAACGCAAAATCGTGACCGAACTGAATAACAAGACGCGCACCAAGGGTCCGCAAGCGGAGACGGTTCCATAGACAAGTTGACAAATCGAAACACTCTCATCGACAGACGTACGATGGGACAAGAGCACCCAGGAGCGGAACAACATCGTCTCAGAGGCCCGATGCTGAAGCTACCTCGGCTCCTTGATGAGAAGCACCTGATTTCCGGCAACGTGCTTGAGTGTTTGCACGGTTCCCGAGGGCCAGTGTATTTCAATCTCATCCGCGACATGTGCGTCTCCGAGTCCGAAGTGTACAGGCGTTGCGCTCGACGACGCATAACCACTTGCGGTGGTCATGTGATTGAACTGAGCCTTGCCACCAGCAATCACCTTGATGCGTGCGCCAATGCCGTCGCGATTGCTTTTCGTTCCTTGCAATGAGAGTTCGAGCCACTGCTGATTCCCTACGCTATCGTTCGTCCAAATCTCGGCTGGAGCATCAATAGCGGTGACAACGAGATCGAGTTTCCCATCACTGTTGAAATCAGCGACCGCTGCGCCACGATGCCTTTTTGAAGAAACGGCCGTAAATCCGGCTTCACTCGTGAGAGCGGCCCACGTTCCGTTCAGATTGCGGAAGATGGTATTGGGTTGGTCGACTTGAAGATGATCGGCCATGTTGGGTGAGGCGACATCGCCTCTGCTGACAAAAATATCTTTCCATCCATCATTGTCAAAATCTGCGATATTCACGCTGTAACCCGACATAGGGCTACTCAGAATCGTCATCTTGCTACGCGCCGTGACTTCGTCAAACGATTCCCCCGATGCGTTTTGATACAGGGGAAAGGTCTCGTTTTGTAATGCCGAAAGCGCAATATCTGGATATCCATCGTTGCTCCAATCACGAAAATCGCATCCTGTGCCTCGCCAAAATTCCATCCGGCGTAAAATTGGCCTGATTTTTGAACGCGGTAGCACTTTTGGTGGGGCGTTATCGACTAGCAAAGGGTTATTCGATGACCACCGATCATTGCGAAGGCAGTGTCAAGATGGTCACAAACGATCGCCAGGCGCGACTCTCCAGCCGTTCGTCTTTGACTCTGAAGCGAGATGTTCGAAGCAGCAGCTCAAGCAGCCAGATCGTAGCGATGATGCAGCCCGCCAAGCCTAGGCACGGATATGACACTGTGACCCGCATCGGAGTTCTTCACGGCTTGACGACCGGCAGGCGTTCCCTTCGCCGGTGCGAGGTGCGTTCAGTCATCGTGGTAGTAGCGGATGTACTCTTTCACAATCGCCTAAGGCGACGTTCATTCAGTACGATCACGTGGTCGAGCAAATCTCTTCTGCAGTTACCAACCCAACGCTCGGCAACCCCGTTTTGCCATGGACTTCGGAAACTGGTCCGTTTCGGCTCGATGCCCAATGTCTTGACGGTACTGATGACCTCTTGATTGAAGTTCGTGGCTCTATCGAAAATCAGATACTTCGGCGAAGAATCATAGGGGAATGCTTCGCGCAGTTGCTGCGTGATCCACAAACTGCTCGGATGCTGGGTGATGCTGCAATGAAGAATTCGCCGCCGGTCATGGGAGATGACGAAGAAACAGTACAGAATTCCAAACGTCAAAGTCGGCATGGTAAAGAAATCCATCGCGGCAATGGCTTCGCGATGATTGTTCAGAAATACCGCCCATCTTTTTGCGGGCTCAGGGCTTCTCGGCGCTCGCCGCATCCAACGCAAGATAGTTCGCTCAGAAACATCGAAGCCAAGCATCGTCAGCTCGCCGTGGATGCGTGGAGCACCCCAGGTCGGATTCTCAGCAACCATGCGGAAGATGAGTTGGCGAAGGTTCCTGCTGATACACTTTCTTCCCCACAGTGGCTCGATGCCGCGAGAGCCAGGTCCAATATGCTTTGAACCCAGCTCGGTGCCAGCGCACAACCGTCTCCGGCTGGACGAGAATCAATGCCTGCTTCCATCCACACCAGAACCGTCGCAACACCGCCCAGAACCATCGGTCAGGAGCGGCAAATCGCGGCTGCGGCCGCCTTTTTCTCAATACCACTAGAGTATTTTCTGAAATAGTGTAGACTGATTTTGTCGAGACTCTGCGGCGAGTGAATGGATGGCTAAGCCATATGGGGATGATTTACGCCGTAAGTTTCTGCTGGCCTACGATCAAGGTGAGGAGACGCTGGAGGAACTTGCAGATCGCTTCCTGGTGAGCGTGGGCTGGGCGAAGAAGATTTCCGCCCAACGGAACCGCAGCGGGCAAGCGGAGCGGGTGCCGCATCAGCCCGGACGTAAATTGCGGGCTGGAACTGAGGCACAGCGCCAGGTGATGGATTGGGTGGCATCGAAGCCCGATCTGACTCTGGCCCAGCTACAGGCCAGGTTGTACAACGAGGCCGACGTTTCGCTCAGTTTGGGACGGATTTGGCATCTGTTGAAGAAGCTGGGTCTTCGGCTGAAAAAAAGTCACTCCACGCGGTCGAGCGGGATACCGAAGCCAACCTCAAGCGGCGGGAAGAGTTCGTCGCGCGCATCCAGTCGATCCCGCCGGAGCGGCTGATTTTTCTGGACGAAAGCGGCGTCACTACATCGATGACTCGACTCTATGCGCGAGGCACAGGAGGCAAAAGCATCCACGAGGCGACGCCTGGCGGACATTGAAAATCATGACCATTCTGGGCGCCATGAGCCTGAACGGCATGGTGGCAACGATGACCATCGAAGAGCCCACCGACACCGACATTTTCCTGGCCTACGTCGAACATCTACTCTACCCGGTACTGAAGCCGTGCGATGTGGTGGTCATGGACAACCTGAGCGCACATAAGGCACCCGCGGTCCAATGGATCGAAAAGGCCGGTGCGAAGGTGTTCTATCTGCCGCCCTATTCTCCCGATCTGAACCCCATCGAAAAGGCTTGGGCAAAGCTTAAACAACGGCTCCGCGCAGCAAAGGCTCGAACCAAAGAAACACTCGATCAGACCATCACAGAGGCCCTGCCTCTCATCACCCCAGGCAATGCTCAGGCATGGTTCAGACTCGCTCTGCGGTCTACGGTAAAACAGAAAATACTCTAACTGTTGTCGAAGCGCCAGATTTTCCAAGAGTAGGTCGCGGCGAGAACGGAAGAAGCGGATAGGTAAGGTCGACAGAAGTCTCAGCAGCCGGAACATGAGACCAGTTTTGCACGAACGCAGGTAAAGGAGATGCACCGTCAATCTGACTGATTTGAATGCAGGTCGGTATTTTGGCGAGTCACAACATTAAAATTCGATGCAAAAACTATAAGTAAGCAGGAAGCACGGTTCTCCTTAGCGAAAGTCTTAATGGCATTTCCCCAAATTCCTTGAAGTAAAGGACCGGATCAATCCTATGTGACTTATCGAGCAGAAACCTAACACAATGTTCTTTGCTACCTTTATATCGGAGCGCCTATCCCTTACCAATAATTTTCGGCAACGACCTGGGGTGGGCCGGCCTCACCCTTGATTACGTTAATTTTCAATACAATCTGCACGTTTCGATTTGGATCGCGCAAGCTGTCAGACAAACTCTTCAGATAGATTGGACTGGTTGCGAACTCAGCAGCGGCCTGACTGGCGTGCAGTCCCAGGCCTCCAATTTCAACGGAGATCTGACCTGAAAGCGGATCTCTGGTGCGCGTGACGAGCGCGTAGTCATCATGAGTGTCGGAATAGGCTATACCCCACGGTGCGCTCCACTCCTTGCGTTCGGGATGTTGCGAATCCTCAATCCACATCTTCTGGCTGATAAAATCCATGCGCGGATGGAATCTGAGGTTCGAAACAAGCCGCAACGACCACGTGTTCTCCAATACGCCGAGTAGGATCACCGGTCCAGTGCGCAGATCGGCAAGAGTGGCGTTTTCTGAAGAACGGAGCACAGCTGTTTTGTTGTGCTTGGTTAACATCTCGGCTATGCGGGCTAACTCGACAGCATCGATCCAGGTGACCGCTGGCCAGTCCGGCAACTGAGGGGTGGGGACAGGCGGCTCCTCCAACCCGTTGACACTGTTAGCCATCTGGACCGTAAATCTATTCCGAAAATCCTTGGATATATGCGACGGTTCCACGGTGCCGACACAAACGATGACGGGAGCGGAAAATTCGAAGACCGGGCCCCAGAACGTGTTTATACCGGCCTCGGATCTGGCGCGCAGCACGAAGGAAGCGGCAATCGCCAGGAGCACGAGAGAAGCCGCAACAATGGCAGAGACTTTCCAACGTAAAGAGACTGTGCGGTTACGCGTCTCGTACGTTTCTGTTTTCGGTTCAGTCGACGGAAAGTGTTCAGGCAATACGATGATTTCAGGTATCAGAGTTTGCGGTCGCCGAAAATGGGCCGCGTAGGAACCGGAAGGCAGCTCGACTCGCAACTCCTTCTCGTGGCCTTCTTCCTGATAGTACTGCGCGATCCGCTTTCGCACCTCAGCAGCGGCAACACGAACGATGGAGTCCCCGGAAGTATCGAAGGTCGGTTCGCGTCCGAAGACCTCGATTCCGATGGTGCGCTCTTTGAGAATGTCAGCGTGCCCCTCGGCTGTCTTAGTCACCACAAAGCGCAGAAAGTCTGAACAACGGCGGCTGTTCCTAAAGTGCGAACTGGCTAATAACCGGTCGGCCTGAAGGAGCACGGCTGCTTTGTCCGCATTGGACAATTCAGCGATCGGCGCCAATGTTTGGGTACTTGCCATTTCTTCGTTTCTCGCGCGCCGAGAAGTATACCCCGGCGAACCAATGTCATTCACCAGGATTACCAGTACCAGACCTGCCCTGCCTCTAACGTGCCTTATAACGTTGTGTTAACGCTCCTATATCTGATTGACCCTAAATAGATTAGGTAGACATTTCCGAGCGTAACGCATGTGTCACCGTATGGCACTGGACGGTTTTTCACAGTAATCATATGTTTGCGAGGAGTTTAAAAGGGAAATTATTTTAGCCTTGAAAACCAGCCCTGGCGGAGTGACGTTGATGGCGCGTGCAGCTCGGTCGCCCAGCTAATCGACAACTCTACTACGCGCTTTGCGCCGAGCCAATCACCGGAGTTGACTGGTCGAGATCAACGGATCGAAATTAGCAAACCAAGGAGTTCATATGCCGTACCGAGTGAAGCCGAACAAGCAACGCATTTCGTCATGCATAGCGGTCGTGGCAGCGTTCTTGCTGACTGCGCCCGCAGTCGCGTTTTCACAACCTGCATCGGGAACGGCCCTATCAGGCAGCTTTTCTACACAGACAGGAGACGCGCCATACTTCAGACTCATCCGTCTCGCGCATGGGACGCATAACGGAACCCTTGTGGCCAGCGAGAGTCTGGTTGGCAACGGCATCACGGCAAACATCTGGCAGAGCACTGACAATGGCGGCAGTTGGACGCAAGTGACGACGGTTCCCGTACCTGTCGGAAGTACTGAGCTGGGCGGTGCAGAGCTGTTTGAGATGCCCCAGACAGTTGGCAGTCTAACCGCCGGAACATTATTGTATGCGGCCACTTATCAGGTTGGTTCACTCAGGAAAATCGAAATTTACGAAAGTACGAATGCAGGCAGCACCTGGACAAATTTGGGAACACCTGTTGTCGGCGGCAGCAATGGGTCGGGAATCTGGGAACCAAATTTCGAAATTGCCAGCGATGGTGCACTGGTGATGATCTACTCCGATGAGACCGATCCCTGCTGCAGCCAGAAACTTTCACAGATGCGCACCTACAACGGCACGACTTGGCAAGCACCGCAAAACACCGTGGCCAGCCCTATCCAAGCCGACCGCCCCGGAATGGCAGTGGTTACAAAACTTCCTGGGGGCAGCTATTTCATGACCTACGAAGACTGTGGTCCGGCTGCTTGCACCGTCTATTACCGTACCTCGACTGACGGCTGGAACTGGGGTACTACTTCGAATATTGGGACCAAGCTGCAAACGCCAAGTGGGCAATATTTCGAACATGCACCCACTAACACCTGGAGCCCGTCTGTGCTCTCGACCAACGGGGCCATTCTGGTGGTTGGGCAGGTTTTCTTTGAATCCAATGGGGCCGTCTCTTCTCAGAACGGAGAAGTGATCCTCGAAAATCTCAGTTCCGATGGCAACTCCGGAGTTTGGATTCCCATCACAGCGCCGGTGCGAGTTCCAAACGCTTTCGACAACTACTGCCCAAATTACTCTTCGCAACTGTTGCCGGCTACAGATGGCAAGAGCATCCTCGAGTTAACTTCTGCGTACAACGGCAGCGGCATTTGTGGAGGCTACTACGCGAGCGAAACCTGGAATAACCTGCCGCCAGATGCCTCAACGCACGCCTTCATCAATATGGGGTCGAATGGGCTTTGCATCGACGACGCTGGATGGGGAACAGCAAACAACACGGTGGCCGATCTTTGGACCTGCACGGGTTCGATAATCCAGCAATGGACGGTACACAGTAAAGGGAGTGGTTTCTTCAGCCTTGCCAACGCCCAAACCGGTTTGTGCCTGGATAACACCGGCGGTAGTCAGACGCCACAAAATCCGACAACCCTATGGGGATGCGCGAATAATAGCAATCAAAACTGGCAATTCATAGACCGAGGCAATGCGGTTTATGAGTTGATGAATCAGTCCTCGGGCACATTAGTGCTTGACGATTGGCAGGCGTCGACCACACCTGGAACTCAACTCGAGGTGTTCACCGCCAACGGTTCGCCCGCACAGCGCTACATCTTGCAGGGCTCCGCCACTCCTGCCGGCCCAACGGGGTACATCTATTGCTCAGCTGAAAACTCAACATGCCCGTTTTCCGGCACTGCCCAGGTAGCCTATGGCGCCAATGGCGCTTTCGACTATGGAACTTTCACCAACATTGTCTCATGCAGCAACAGCAGCTTCTCTCCCGACCCCGCTCCGGGCGTTGTCAAGGCGTGTTACTACCTGTTGAACAACGCCTCACAGTTCTCGGGGCCCGGAGGCTACATATACTGCGGGAGCGAGAACCAGACGTGTTCATTCGCTGCAGCAGGAGTTGTGGCATTCGGCGCAAATGGTCTATTCAACTACCAGACCTTCACCGGCGGAGCACCCTGCAACACTGCTACATTCGGCGATCCCGATTCTGGTGTCGTTAAGGCTTGCTTCTATCTGGCCATACCATGAAATGACTCGAAACAGGCCAGGCGCTCACCCTTCGCAAACACGCGAGGGGTGGGGCACCTGCATCGTTGGCTAGGTTAAGGCAAATCAAAGGTGGACACCCGCCCAAATAGGGGTATTAATTGTCTGAGCAACAGGCCTGGTGGCTGGAGTTATTTTTTGTAAGGCTGTCAGTCGATTTTCTCTTTCGTCCATGCACTGACCCTTACCAAGCATGTTCTGCCACAATTTCCACGGAAGTAGGATTGCAGTCCACGAGTGGTGCATGGAGAACCAATTCGAGATTCTTCTGCTCCCATCCATCCCTGGAGATGATCCCTAGCTTTTTCATGCTGACGGGATCAGTCAAAAATTCGCTGGCAGCCCGGGTCCCACAGGTAGTGGTGCCCGCGAGGGCTATGACCGGAGCGCCGGTTTTGGAATTGAACAACCTGTAAACGATGGCATAGTCTTCCGTAATCGTACTGCTTGATGCCCGGCCAGCGTCGTGGGAAATAGACCAAACCCGACCCTGGCCTCCGCGCTCTCGAATATTCAAGTTGCGATCAAAGTAAAAATGTAGATCGCGATTCATATACATGGTCCAGAAATTGGCATAGCCGCCCACCAGGATCGTGGGCGCACCATGCAGGTCTTCGTAGGCCAGCTCTGGTCCAATGCGTAAATCGAAGCTTCGTTTGCGAGCGCTTAGCAAACCTGTCACCGCCATAGCCGCCTTGACGTCTCCGACTTCGACATAGCCGCTTGGATCGACCTGAAGGTCCTTGGCAGTTAGCACTTTTCCTTCCGCCATGGGAGGCAAGGTCCATCTTGTGGCTGGCAGCATCTGCTCATTGGGATTCAGGGGAGTTTGCTCTCTGTTGACGAACTCCATCGAGCGTATATACACCGGCGCTGTACCGGTGTATATAACAGCTTGCTTTTTGTTTCCCAGAATGGGTGCCCAAAAGATGTCAAACTCGCTCTTCGTCCACCTTGGAATGCTGATCCAGGCGATCAATAGGGCTGCGCTGGCGGCTGCGGCTGCGAGTCCCCATACACCCCATCGAGCCTTTCCTGGCAAAGTAGGAGCGGAAGGAGTGGTTTCAAGCGGCTGTTGATCTTCGGCGAGGTGAGAGGTATCAGATTCGAGCTGGTCGATGACCGCGCTACTTTTGCTCCCGTTATTGCCATGGTGAAGTACAAATGTTGGCCGATATGATCCGGGCGCGATGACGACTCTGAGGGGAGTGTCCTGTCCCTCTTCACTCGTATAGTACTGCGCAAGCCGTTTCCGCACTTCCCCAACCCGTGCCCGTACGATTGCATCGTGGCTGGTATCGTAGTCGGATTTTCTCCCAAATACTTCGATTCCTATAATGCGCTCTTTGAGCTCGTCGTTTTGTCCTCTTAACGAATGCTCAACGAGGTACTGGAGCAGAGTCTGACACTGCTTGCTGCCGGAGAACGGCGGGCTGCGCAAGATCGAGCTCAACTCCCCAAGGATTTGTGAATTGCTTAGATCCACGTGCTCGCGATTCTTCTCCAAAGCCTTCTAAGTCCAAAAAAATAATACTCCAATTGAAACCAGAGAGGCTCTGGACGGTACTGCACCTGGCAATTTGAGCGAGTTAAGGCTATTTAAATGAGAATTTTATACATTCGACCGGGTGCGGCACCTGAATAGTTGGGTCCAGCACCTTGCGCACTCTGTGGTCGAGGCTTAACTGTGGCTACGAACTTAGGAGGTTCTGTTGTTGGGGCGTGGGATGCAGTAGCGCGAAATTGAAGTATCCGTTTAGTGCCGCACGATAGAGCGAAAGCGATGGTTGGAGAGGCAGTAAAAGGACAGACAGACCGAAGCTCGTGTTGGAAATCACTCGAACCTGAAATCGGTGGATCTGTTCTGGAGCCATCCAATTCAATCCGTCCGATGGCTCCGATGGTGTGAGGGGCGTCTATTCACGATTTGAGTTCTGAAGCTCGACCTACAAGGAACATTTTCAGGAGGCAGCAAGGTGAGATTGAATGACCAGTCTTTCAAGGAACGCCACAGATCCAGCCGGGGATTCCGGGGTATGAAAATCACTCGCCAGTTCAGTCGCAATGCCTGGGCTTTGCTGACGTGCACTCTTCTGGTATTTGGTGCGACCATCGGCAAAGCGCAGAGCGGGGGCGCCACGGGAACAATCGTTGGGACCGTGACTGATTCAACGGGCGCGGTCATCGTGGGCGCACAGGTGAGCATCAGCGAAGCCGATACAAACGTCACCAAGAGAACCACGACGTCATCGGCGGGTGGTTACACCGTGCCTTCGCTGAAGCCTGGTACCTATCGAGTTGCCGCCGTGGCTCCGGGTTTCGAGACAACCACCATTCTGAAGGTTGAACTGGTGGTCGGCTCCGAGTTACGCGTCGATCTGAAACTCACGCCGGGCTCGGCACAAGAAACGGTCAGTGTGAATGCCGACTCAGTCGGCCTCGACACAGAGAACGCAGCCATCGGGCAAGTGGTTACGGGGGACGAGATTGTCGATCTACCTTTGAACGGCCGCAACTTCACGCAATTGCTTTTGTTGAACTCAGGAGCTGTCTCCAGCAGCGGAGAGCAGGGCTCTTTGCGTGCGAATGAAGGTGGTTCGCTGACAATCCAAGGTGCACGTCCTACTTCAAACCAGTATTTTCTGGATGGCATCAACATCAACGATACGTATTATCAGACGCCGGCGGTGATTCCATCCATCGACATTTTGCAGGAATTCCAGGAGCAGACCAAAGGGTACTCCGCGGCATACGGTGGGGGCGCAAACCAGTTGAACATCAGTACCCGGTCCGGGGCTAACCAGGTCCACGGAACCGCCTACGACTTTTTTCGAAATGATGCGCTTGATGCCAAGGGTTACTTCACGCCGGCCGGGGCCAAGAACCCGCCGCTCCGTCAAAATCAGTTTGGATACGTGCTCAGCGGCCCGATAGTCATCCCTCACCTTTATGACGGGCATAACAAGAGCTTCTTCCTTGCAAATTACGAAGGGCTGAGGTCGAAGACATCTACGAATAATTTCCGTAACGTTCCGACTGTAGCCGAGAAAGGAGGCCAATTCTCCAACCCAATCGTGAACCCTTTCACAAAGGTTCCCTATGCGAACAACTTCATTGACCCATCCACCTTCTCGACACTGGCTGCAAATTCACTAAGTCACATTCCCGATCCAAATACTTCCGTCCCGCAAGGAAACTACTTCGTCGTTTTCTCACTGCCAACGGATTCGGACCAACAGACTTACCGGTTCGACCAGACGATCGGAACGCACGACAGCGTCTTTGGCCGATATACGCAGACCTCTTATGTAGCCACTTCGCAGAGCACAGGAGGAAGTTTTGCGGAAGGACTTGCTAGCTTCAGTGAAACATCGAAGAGCGTGGTCGGGAGCTGGACGCACACTTTTTCGCCGACGTTGCTGAATCAGGCACGTTTTGGATTCATGGATGAAGGCGCCAACCTGGAAGGGCAGCCGACGACTGGACCTGCACTTGACGCATTAGGCCTCCAGAATCTCTACCCATTTTCTCCCGATCTGCCGTTCCCGGTTTTCTCGTTCCGCGGGAACAACCTGAGCCCTTTCGGCGGCGATGCTGTGATTCAGCAATTCAACGAACAGCCTTACTCCATCTCTGATTCCTTGACTTGGAGCGTCAAGAACCACACCATCGGCTTCGGAATGGACGTGCGTTGGTGGCACACCTACCAAAACAATCCTTCGCCTCCGGAGTTAACGTATGACGGTTCCGGATCGGGCGATCCGTTTGCAGATTATTTGACGGGCTATGTGGCTCAAGCAACAGCGTTGGCGCCGACTCCCTATGCCCCCACGATTGCGACGTCGAATGCTGTAGCGTACAGCTTCCGTTACTTCGCTCCCTGGATTCAGGATGACTGGAAGGTTTCTCAGAGGCTGACCATCAACGCCGGTGTTCGTTATGACTTCAACAGGAAACCGGTTGAAGACATGGACCGGGTTTTCTGGCTCGATCCAAATATCCCTGGCGGCGGCGAATATACAGCCAACAAGTCGATTATCACAAGCGGCATCGGCGGGTCTCTTTACGCTTACGGAGGGAAGCATTTCCCGGGCCCGGCCCAGGTCCTGAATTTTGCACCCCGCCTTGGGCTTGCCTACCGGCCATTCGGTAGCGACAAGACCGTGATTCGAGCCGGTTACGGCATCTTCTACGATACGACCGAGACCAAGGAAGCCGACGACGGTGGAGGATATCCATTCGCTCAGCAGGTAAATCTCACAAATGTGAGTTCTTCCGTCCTGTTCCCGGTTTCAGCGGCATTAGCACCCGTGACAAGCGCGGATCTTGGATTTCTTTTCATCCAGACCGCGCGTACCCACACCCCTTACATGCAGGACTGGCAACTCTCCCTTGAGCGCCAGGTCTTTGGAGGATGGAAGGCCGAAGTCGACTATCTTGGTTCCAAGGGCACTCACCTTCTGGGACGAGTTTGGGAAAATGCGCCGACCAAGTACGACCCTGCGAATCCAACGCCAGTATCCGCGCGAGTTCCATATCCAAACATCGGATTGATTCTCGACCACTTTTACGATTTCTACTCAAACTACAATGCGCTGCAAGCGAAGCTGGAGCACTCGGGAAGGAACTACAGCGCCATTCTGAGTTACACATACTCGCATAGTCTTGATGACAAGTCGTCAGAAGCCGGCATCAATGGAGACACGTCCGGTAACGGTCCGCAAAACGAGTACGACTTTAACGCCGACTACAGCTCAAGCAGCTTCGATATTACGCACAGCTTCGTTGGCAGTTTTACGGCAGCCCTTCCCTTTGGCAAAGGCAAGTACTACCTCGGCGGCAGCTCAAGAGGGATTGATGCTTTGATCGGTGGATGGCAAGTCAATGGAATTGTCAGCCTGCGAACCGGCTTTCCCTTCTCTATTGCGGCAACAGATATAAACTTCGTCAATCAGGCCTTCGGCGAGCGAGCGGACGTGGTTCGCGATCCGCATGCAGGAGGGTTCCATAAAGGAGTGAACGAATGGTTCAAAATAACTTCGTTCGCTAATCCTGCTGAAGGAGATTATGGTAATTCCTCCAGAGATATTCTTCGCGCGCCAGGAGTCGAAAATGTAGATGCCTCTTTCTTCAAGAGCTTCTCGCTGGTTGATAGGTTGAATCTTCAAACTCGCTTTGAGGCATTCAATTTGTTCAATCACACGAACCTTGGATTCCCCAACAATCTCGTACCCCAGAGTGCCGCTCTTCCAAACCCCTCGTTCGGAACGATCGGTTCGGCGGCCCCAGGGAGGATTATTCAGATCGCAGCGAAGTTCATCTGGTAGTAGCAATCCCTCTTCTGTGGGGGTCGCGGTTCACGCCGTGGCCCACGATTCCAGTCTAGATCGATGCTGTACCGCGCCTGCAGAAAAGCCACCTAGAGTGCGCAGATAGGGTGTTTCCCGGACCCGATTCAAACCGTTGACGAATGTGATTTGAGCTTTCGTGTATTTGCGGTAGAGACAAAGGACTTCATTCAAATTTAAGGCGGGGAAATGGACAGACGAAGCTTTATGCTCGGAGCCGGCACCCTGGCGGCAAACCTTCAACTCAGCCGGCGTCTGGAAGCTGAAAAGCCCGGCTCCGACAGCTCATGTCGTGTTGCAGCCTATTATTTCGGCAATTTTCATCAGGACCCACGCAACACTAAGGCTCATGGACCAGCTTGGACAGAATGGAATCTCGTTAAGGCAGCCGCACCTCGATTCCCGGGTCATCGCCAACCACGGATACCGCTTTGGGGCTATCTGGACGAATCAGACCCCAGGGTTTTCGAGAAAAAGATTGCGGCTGCTTCGGCGAGCAATATTGATGCATTCATCTTCGACTGGTATTGGTACAAAGATGGGCCATTTTTAGAGTCGGCTTTATCTGAAGGCTACCTTAAATCGGCGAATTGCAAAGATCTGAAGTTTGGTGTGATGTGGGCGAACCATGATTGGTACGACATTCAGCCAGCCAGGATGACGGGCAACCTATTGCAATTTGCCGGTGCTATCGGGCTTGAGCCATTTGAGGCCATGGTCGGCCGCCTGCTTGAGTTGTTTCAGCACCCATCGTATTTGCTTATTGATGGCTGTCCTTATTTTTCAATTTACGAGCTGTACAGATTCGTGCAAGGGCTAGGTGGGGTACAACAGGCGGCGCTTGCCTTGGAGCACATGAGGGAAAAAGTGCGTGCCTTAGGATTCCCCGACATACATGTCAACGCAGTGACGTGGGGAGTGAAGCTCCTGCCTGGTCAGAGCGAAGCGATCAAGCTGCCCGAACTTCTCAATGCGCTGCAGGTAGACAGCACAACCTCTTATGTCTGGATTCACCACACAGCGTTTTCGAAGACGTTTACGACAGAATATGGAGACGTCGAGCGCGAGTACGAGATCTACCGCGCCACTGCCGCGAAGCAAATGGGGAGACCATACTTCCCAAATGTGACAGTGGGGTGGGATTCGACTCCGCGGGCATGTCAGACAGACAACTACAGGTTAGGCGAATATCCATTTACATCGGTGATCGTCAACAACACTGCGGAAGCATTCAGAGCGGCGTTGGAGTCGGCCAAGTCTTTCACAATAAGAAATCTGCCACTCAACAAAAGGTTGATCACGCTGAACTCCTGGAATGAATGGACAGAAGGCAGCTATCTGGAACCGGATACGGTAACGGGCATGGCTTACCTTGACGCAGTACGCAAAGTTTTTGAACGGTCTTAAGAGGGGCGTCAGATGTCAAGAAACGTGGTCTTTTCGGTCTGTTGCTACGTTCGCATCGCTACCGTTTTTTTCGTCAGGTCACGCAAAACCCTTCTTGCGATTGCATTCGGACTTGTTCTATGTGATTCGATCTTCAGCGCCCCCTCCGCGCCTGCCACAAAGTACAAGGTGCAACAGTGGCAGGCTGTAGAGATTGCACTCACTAGCTCTAAGACTTATAGCGACCCGTTTCAAGATGTCGATGTCACTGCGACGTTCAGGGGACCAGGAGGAGTAACGGTCGTCCGGCCAGCGTTTTGGGACGGCGGCAGCACCTGGAAAATCAGATTCGCACCACCCGAGGCGGGCTTGTGGACTATGACTACCATTGCTACGGACCCAAGGAACCAAGGACTGCATGGTGTAAGCAGAACCGTGCAGTGCGAGCCGTATATTGGCGATCTTGAAATCTTCAGGCGCGGCTTTTTGAAGGTCAGTCGAAATGGACGATATCTCACCTATGCAGACGGTACCCCGTTCTTCTATCTCGGGGACACGCACTGGATACTCTCTCACGAACGATTCGACAGGTCCAATGCACCTGGCGTGACCTCGCAGTTCAAATATACGGTCGACAAGCGTGTCCGACAGGGATTCACGGTTTTCCAATCGGAGGCCGGCTTCCAGGCAGTGAGCGCGGGAATCCGGACTCACCAAGAAGCAATCCCCGATGAAGAAGCCGATGCAGACTTGAAGCATGGCTTTACAAGCGCCGACCTGCCCGGTTTCGCGAATCTCGATCGTAAGTTCAAATACATCGCGGACCAGGGTCTGGTCCATGCCAATGCAGAAATTTGCTGGGTGGGCGATCCTGCCGATTTCCCGATTTTTACGGACGCGTATATGGCGCGGCTTGCCAGATATTGGGTCGCACGATATGGAGCTTATCCTGTCATCTGGACGATCGCCCAGGAAGTCGATAAAAACTACTACGGTAAGTACGACTCCAGAACGATCAACAAGTGGTTCACGGTCGCACAGAGCATTGTGGATCACGATGCATATCACCAGCCTGTCATGCCGCACATGGAAAATACCGATAGCACGACTGCTGCGAATTCGTGGTGGTCCAGCAAGCCGTATCACAGCGCCTGGGCTGTCCAGTGGCAAGGCGAACTGACGGAAAAAGAGGTGGCCGAAGGGTTTTGGAAGGCTTCGCCATCCAAGCCCTCGGTGCTTTACGAGAGCGCTTACGATGGCTTCTGGACCGATTCTAGGGGAGCGCTTGGGGCCGCTTACAAAGCCTTTCAATACGGCATGTACGGTTATGGTTACGGCGCCAATGGCATATGGAACGATATCTATTCGAAGCCCGGCGAGCCAACGGATTTTGGATCCGATTACGCAATGCCAGAGGATTACGGCTGGTGGCGAGAAGGGGCCGATCTGCCGACTGGAGATCAGCTTGCATTCTTCAAGAAGTTCTACACAAGCTTGGAATGGTGGAAGCTCGTTCCGCGATTCAAAGACCATGCCTGGGGCGACTTTCTTAATGCTTCTCAGGCGTTTCTTTCTTCTGATGGAAACAACACGTATGTTGTATTTTTCATAGGCAATCCGAAGACGCCAGCCAGCTTGAACCAGATGGACAACACTTCAACCTATGCAGCCCAATGGTTCAATCCAAGAAATGGAACATATCACGCTATTGGTACCGTTGCGCCAACGTTCGGCCGATGGACAATTCCGGACAGGCCCACCATGGACGATTGGATTCTGCTCGTCCAACGGAATAGTACTCGCAACAATTGATCGGCTGTGCCTCGCCAAAAACTTGTGCCTCGCCAAAATGCCATCCTGACGTAAAAACGGGAAAGGCTTTGGAGATTGAGGGCGAGTTTGGACGCGATTTATCGTTTGGAAAGCGGTGTTGGACGCTCAGATGGCGTCGTGAGGAGAGTGCCGAGTGGAATATTAAAGGTGGACAGGCACACGTCTCCCACAAGCTGAGGGCAACGGCTAGGAATTATGTTTGACGCAACAACTCATGCAGCTCGGTCGTAACGATGATGCAGGCCGCCTCGTTTTGGCATCGACATAACTTTTCGACCCATCTCAGTATTCTTCGCAGCTGCACGATAAGCTGGCGTTTCCTTATTCAACGCAAGATGCGTCCGGTCTTCGTGATAGTAGCGGCCGTACTCATGCATCAGCCGCTTGAGATGCCGCTCGTTCAGCACTATGACATGATCAAGCAAGTCTCGTCTGCAACTACCAACCCAGCGCTCGGCAATGCCGTTCTGCCACGAGCTCCGAAAGCTGGTTCGTTTGGGCTGAATGCTGAAGCTCTTTATTGTGCTGATGACTTCTTCATTGAAGTTCGTGGCTCTATCGAAAATCAGATACTGCGCAGACGAGTCGTAAGGGAACGTTTCTCGCAGTTGATGCATGGCCCAAGCACTGCTTGGGTGTCTGGTGACGTTGCAGTGTAGAATTCGTCGCCGATCATGCGCTATGACGAAGAAACAATAGAGAACGCCGAATGTGAGCGTCGGCACTGTGAAGAAGTCCATCGCAGCGATGGCTTCTCGATGATTGCTCAGAAACGCCGCCCATCGCTTTGCCGGCTCGGGACTCCTCGGCGCTCTTCTCATCCAGCGCAAGACGGTTCTTTCAGAGATATCGAAGCCAAGCATCGTAAGCTCGCCGTGGATACGCGGAGCGCCCCAGGTTGGATTCTCGGCGACCATGCAAAAGATGATCTCGCGCAGCTCTATGCCGATGCGCTTTCTCCCCATCGGGGTTCGATGCCGCGAGAGCCACGTCCAATATGCTTTGAATCCAGCTCGGTGCCATCGCACAACGGTCTCAGGCTGGACGAGAATCAAAACCTGCTTCCATCCACACCAGAGTCGCCGCAACGTCACCCAGAACAACCGATCAGAAGCGGCAAAGCGTGGCTGCGGACGCTTCTGCCTCAAGACCTCTAGCTGTTGCCGAAGCGCCAGATTTTCCAAGAGCAGATCACGGCGAGAGCAAAAGAAGCGGATAGGCAAGGTCGACAGAAGTCTCAGCAGTCGGAGCATTAGATCAGTTTCGCATGAATGCATGCTAGGGAATGCATCGTCGATATGCCTGATTTGAATGCAGATCGCTATTTTGGCGAGCCACAGCCGCGGCTTCAGAGTGCAAAGGTGCGGGCATGAGTGCGAACCTTAGAAGCTTTCGCGCTATTATCGAACGCGGTTTCTGCAACGGAGACCTGACTGTTGCGGATGAAATATGCGATGCGAAGATGATAGAGCACGAGTATCTTGCCAGGACTGACCTCCCCGGTCCGCGCATCCTGAAGGCGCAAATTGAAGAGGCAAGACATAGCATCCGGGATCTGCGACTCACCGTTGAAGCCTTCGTCGAAACAGCCGATACAATATGGGCGCGCAGCAAAGCAACCGGCGTCGATCCACGATCAGGCAGGCCGATAGCCATCGTTGTTATCGATATCTGCCGATTCAGGGACGGCAAACTCGTCGAACATTGGGGCGTGCCAGACCGTTTCGCTCTTCTTCATCAGATCGGCGCACTTCCTGGCTTAGAACCATCGAGATAACTGCCTCCGGGGCGTGCAACTGGCCCCTGTGGCAGGTCGCAAGCCCATCCTGGTAGATGTTGGCTCTGTACTATCGTCAATGCCAGTGGTCCGCGAAGCGCCGAAACAGGTAGACGATCCGTGAGCTCATTGGCGATTGATCACCAGCCGAGATATACAACTGGCGCGAAGCGCGTACGGGCCCCTCGCCTAGAGCCCGCATAGAAGGGATGGACTGGTAGAGCGAGTCGTCGGGACTGGGCGTTATTCAGGCCGGACCTGCTCTGACCGGTTTAAGCGACCGCCAGCCGGTGCAGCGAGAGCCAGGCCAATATACTTTGAATCCCGCTCGGTGCCATCGCACGACGGTCTCACGCTGAACGAGGATCAAAGCCTGCTTCCATCCATTCCAGAGCCGGCGCAACGTCACCCAAAACAATCGGTCTGGAAAAGAAACTTGCGTCTTCGGACGGTTACGCTTCAGGACCACAGGCTGTCGCCGCAATGCAAGATTTTCCAGCAGCAGATCGCGCCGAGGAAGAAGATATCTAGTGGCTAGACGAGTAAAAGCAACAAACGTAGCATCAGATCAGTCTGATATGCGGATGTGCCAAAATCATGTCTCGATGCATCTCGCTGATTCAACAGCAGATCATTATTTTGGCGACGCACACCGGGTAATTTGGGTCGAAATATGAAACTCAATGGTACTTTGAGGCTGATTTTCAACCGCTGACAGAGTATTTGAAGGCCCCATGAATAGTCGTTAGACCAGTTTTTCCGAGTCTATGGCGCAGATAGCGATTCCAATACATAAGCACGCCGGTGATGGCGAGGACGGCGAGGCTTAGGCCGGCTAGGAACCAGAGGATTTTGAAGGGCAATCCCCAGAGCGTGCCGAAGTGCAGTGGGTGCATCGACCAGATGAACCAGTCGCCGAGAGTGTGATTCTGGCCGTAGTGCCAGACGGTGAGCGGGCGCGCGGTGTGTGTGTCGAGGGTGATGATATCGCGATGCGAGAAGTCACCTGGAGCACGCAGATCCATCAGCACATAGACAACTGGAGTGGCGAGTGAGGGGTCGCTGACTGAATAGAGACGGCCTTGCGGAGAGGCTTGATGTGCGGCCGTGAGAATTGTTTCCAGTGACGCATGGTGGCCAGTGTAGGTGGGAAGCTGCGGAAGCGCGGGAGAATTCATTCCACGCAATGGCGAGATGAGGCTCACAGCTGCAACTACCTGCCGGTACCAAGCGAAGTAGACGCCGGAGAGCGCCCACCAAGCAACAATGAGCAGTGTCCAGAAGCCGATGGCGTTATGTGCATCGTAGTTAATGCGCCGCCAGTTGTGGCGAAAGCTCAGGCCGAGGCCGCGACTCCAGTTCTTAAGGCCACGCCACCAGAGAACGATGCCGGAGAGAGTGAGGATGAGGAGAATGACGGCTCCAATGCCGTTGATCTGCTCGCCATGAGCTTCGCCCAGGAGCAAATAGATATGCAGATCGTGTACCCACTCCACCCATGTACGTGGTTGAGCGTGGATGGCGCTCGTTACGGGGTCGGCTACGAAGTTCAGTTGATGATGTTCACGATCAGTTGCACGGAGCCGATAGGCAGGAGAAGCGGGAGAGGGTGTGATCAGATTGGTAACAGTGCAGGTGGGACAAGCTTCAAGGAGAGCATTCATCACCGTTGGTACAGTCGCCGTATGTTGTGGGTCGTAGCGGTGTAACCCAGCGGGAAGTGCGGTGGCGGAGAACTCGTCTTCGAAGACAAGTATCGAGCCGGTAAGCGCAATAGTGACGATGTAGAGGGTGAGGAAGATTCCCGCCCAGAGATGGATTTGGAAGAGGGCGCGACGAAGCCAGAGTTTACGCGGGCTGTGAACCAGGTTGGTGAGGAAAGAGGCTGGCCTAGTTCCCGACCTGGTTCCAAGCCTGGCTTTGCGGCGATCGTCGATGTGATGCTGTGGGCTCATTTGCCGGTGTGCGCATCGTACCAGGCGAGGATGCGGGTGAGAGAGTCGATCTGATGCTCGCGCTCTGTGAAGATATGCGGTTCGCGAGGATAAGTGATCATCACGGCTTCTTTGTTGAGGAAGCGCAGGCTGTGATAGAACTCCTGCCCTTGGGAGAGTGGAACGCGGGGATCGGCTTCGCCGTGCAGAACAAGTACGGGGGTGTGGCAGTTGGCGACGAAGCGTACGGGTGAGTGCTTTTCATACAGCTCGAAGCTGCCTGAGAGCGGGCCGAAGTAGCTGTCTGCAAAGCTAGGCGCAATGTCGGTGGTGACAGCCATGCTGTTGAGGTCAGTGACGGCTGCGCCGACCATGCCGGCCTTGAAGCGATCGGTGTGGGTGACCGTCCAGGAAGTCATGAAGCCACCGAAACTCCAGCCTCCGATGACCATGCGGTCTGGGTCGGTGATGCCCTGCGCGATGAGGTAGCCTACGCCGGCCATGACGTCTGCGAAGTCTCCTCCACCCCAATCCTGGAAGTTGGCTTCGGTGAAGGCAGGGCCTTGACCGTCGGAGCCGCGTGGGTTGGGAAGCAGGACGACATAGCCGTGCGAAGCGAGCATAGTCGCATAGTTATACCAGTTGCCATTGAAGCCGATGGTCCATGCTTCTTCCGGGCCTCCATGGATGTGGACGACTGTCTTATACCGAGTGTCGGACTGGTAGCCGGGAGGAAGAACGACGACTCCGTAGATGGTGCGATGATCGTTAGGGTTAGTCCAGGAAATCTCGCGCTGTGTGCCGAGATTCCAATTGGCGACTTGCGGATTGGTTGAGGTCAGGACTTGCGAGTGGCCGTTTAAAAGGACATTGACCTCGTGCGGAGAGTTCGGTGTGTCGCTGAGGTAGGTAAGAGTATATCCATCGCGGCTGCTGTCGAATTCTTCGCTGTTGCCGAGGACGCCGGAGAGCGGCGTGGCGGTGAATGAAGCGACGTCCACTTCGACGGTCACGGTGTGGGTGCCTACATATTCTGAGACGAGCAGATGATTGCCGGACCAGAGAGCCTGGGCGATGGTGCCGGGAAGCTTGTCTTCGAGGCGAATCTCTTTGTTGCCGGCGAGATCTTTGACGAGGTGGATATCTGTGATGGCGCGGGGAGTAAATCGCGAGAAGACAATGTGCGCGCCGTCGGGCGAGAAGAGAGGCGTGGCATATCCGGAACGCTCTTCGACGGTGCGGTTGATGGCGCCTGTTGACGCATCGATGATGATCACCTTTGAGACGCGCCAGTAGTCATCAAGGCGCGGCGTGGGAGAGACGCGCGAGACGATGCTCTTGCCGTCAGGCGACCAGTCGAGGGTGTCGATGTTCTGGTCCTGCGTGGTGAGCAGTCGCGCCTGGTGGGCAGCGAGATCGTAGATCCAAAGCCGGTCGTAGTGGTAGTTGGCGTCGATGTGGGTTTCATCATTCTTAGCGGCTTTGCGGTCGTGCTCCTCTTTGGAGTCGGCGTCGGTGCGGATGAATGCGATGGATTTGCCATCGGGCGACCATTTGAATGAACGGATGTTGCCAGGGAGATTGGTGAGCGGCTCTGCCTCTCCGCCATTGAGAGCGATGAGCCAAAGCTGCTGACCGGCATGTTCCGAGGCTGCGTCTTTAGGATCGGGCTTGGCGGGAATATCAGGACGGGTCGTGCCAGGGGCGATTGAGAAATGGAAGGGCGAGTTATCGCTCTGGGTTAGAGGATTTGGGCGGTCAGAGAGGAAGGCCAGGCGGGTACTGTCCGGAGACCACTCGGGAGAGGATTCGGCTGCGCTGCTGTAGGCGAAGGGTCGGGCCGGCGTGGAGCGATCGGCGGGCACGATCCAGATATGAGAGTCGCGATGCTTGCCCGCGGCCACGGGCGTGTCGACAGAGTACGCAACAAGCTTGCCGTCAGGAGAGATGCGCGGAGCCTCGATGTGCTTGAGATTGGCGATATCGCTGGGCTGGATGGTGGACTTCTGCGCGGATGCGGCGAGCGCGACGACTGAGAACGCAATCGCGACAAGGGAATGACAGGAATGCAGGCGAATCATTTTGAGGGCTCCGAAAGATGCAGTTGCCATGCGAGGAATTCAAGTTCGTTTGCGGTCTGTTCGACTTCGGCGTCGGCTGAGAGAACGCCGGAGTGACCGGATTTGGAATCGTAGAGGAGCAGGACAGGCTTGCCAGAGCTGGTTGCATTTTGCAACATGGCGGTCATCTTGCGCGCGTGTGATGGATCAACACGGGTATCACCATCTCCAGTGATGAGCAGAACGGCGGGGTAGCGCGTTCCCTTGGCGACATGATGGTAAGGCGAATAGGCGTAGAGGGTCTTGAACTGTTCGGGGTTATCGACGGAACCGTATTCACTAGTCCACCAACGAGCGATGGAGAAACGTTCGTAACGGAGCATGTCGATCAGGGGGTACCGGCCGATCGCGGCTCCATAGAGTTCGGGGTGCTGAGTGATAGAAGCAGTGACAAGCAGGCCTCCGTTACTGAGGCCCTGGATGGCGAGCCGCTCGGGGCGCGTGTAGCGATGTGCAGTGAGCCAGCGGGCGGCGTTGGCGAAGTCGTCGAAGGAATTCTGTTTTTGTTCCAGTTCGCCGGCACGGTGCCAGGCTTCGCCAAACTCGTTGCCGCCGCGAATATTGGCGACCGCATAGACGCCTCCCTGCTCGAGCCAGACGGCTTCCTCGACAGAGAAGCTCGGCAGCTGGGCCCAATTGAAGCCGCCGTAACCGTAGAGGAGTGTAGGCAGATTGCCGTCGAGTTTGAGGCCGCGGCGATGCGCTAGAAACATTGGGACCTTGACACCGCCGGTCGATGGATACCAGACCTGTTCGACGACGACATCACGCAGAGCGGAGGGGACCTCGGGAGCGGAGATGGGCTGGGGCGTAGCGCTGCCGGTGGTCCAGGAATAAAGTCCGTTCGGCGTTTGAAAGGAGGAGTAGGAGAAGGTGAGTTGCGGCGAGAGCGGGTCTGCGTCGAGGGTGACGACGGAGCCCAGGCCGGGCAAGGCGATCGGCGCCTCGGGCTTGCCGTCCGGAGTGTAGACGAGGAGCTCGGAATGCGCATTGCGCATGGCGTTGACGATGAGCCGGTCGCTGCTGAACGCCATGGCTTCGATGATGGTATCTTTCTGCTCCGAAATTACTGTCTTCCAGTGGGCCTGGCCGGGCTCCTCCACCGGCGCCGCAAAGACCTGGCCGTTGCCTGCTTTCCAATTGGTTTCGATGTAGAGCTTGTCACCGAAGACGGCGCCGTTAAATGTGGCGTCAACGCCAGTGATCGCGGCTTTGAATGGGCTTCTCGATAGATCGGGTGAACGGAGGTCTTTCACGTACAGGTCGGTGAATCCTGAAGCACCGTGAAGAACTGTAGCGACAAGGTAGTTACCGTCGGGAGAGAGGCTGGCGGCGAGGAGTTGCGATGGACCAAGGTCCTGCCCGAAAAGAACTTCATCCTCAGAAACAGCACTGCCGAAACGGTGGCGGTAGATGCGCGGCCCTGCTTCGCTGAATTTGACGTAATAGACGGCGGAGCGATCGGGTGCGATGGGGAGCGACCAGTAGAGATAACGGGCTTCGGGAAGCGTGTCGGCGGCAAGATCATTGCCTGTGATGAGATCGCGGAAGTGAATGCTGAGCTGGTCGCGGCCGCCCTGACGAACTCCGTAGGCAAGAAGGTTGCCGTCGGCGGAGATGTTGAGCAGCTCGACAGTGGTTGAGGGGTCAGAACTGACAGTTGCAGGATCGAGCAGCAGTTTGTCGATTCCTGCGATGCTGTCGCGAAGAAAGATGGCCGCCGCCTGTTGCTCTGCCAGCTTTTTTTCGATGAAGAAGCGCTGACCGCGATGAAGGGCCCGATGTGGATCTTCGAGGTCGACAAGCTTGCGGGCAGCGTCGCGCTGCGCATTCATGCCTGGGCGCGCTGTGAGAAGAGAACTGGTGTACTGCTGCTGGCTGGCGATCCAGGCGCGGGTATCTGCCGAGGCCGATTCTTCGAGCCATTGATAGGGATCGGAGATGGTGACACCGTGAAGGACGGAGCTGGTGCCAGCCACTTTGGTGGGTGGAGGCGCAGGCGTGTTCGCGGGTGACTCGCCGGAGAGCAAGGTTATGTAGAGCGAAGCCGCGATGCCTGAGAGAAGGATGTGCCGAAATGAAATACACCGCAGATACATTTGCGAATCTCCATGCAGTGATGGCTTGCTTGCAAAGGTTGGGCAGAGTAAGAGTATACGAGTCCATTCTGCAATGGACTCGTATGGTATCGATGAAACGGCGTTAGAAGCGCAGCTTGAGCGCGAATTGCAGCGATCGCGGAGAGCCGATCTGGTAGAGGCTGCTAAAGCCTCCGTCGGCGCCGCCGCCACCCAGGCTATCGGCGAGTGTGTGCGTAGAGATGCCGAAGTAGGAATTTCTATCGCATCCGGTGATGGTCGTACCATCCGAGGCTAACGTTGAACTGCTGCAAAGCAGGTTGCTGCTATCGTTGGTGCCTATATCTCCGAAGAGTGGATGATTGAAGATGTTGAAGGCTTCGGCGCGGAAGAGCAGATTCCAGTTTTCATGAATGGCGAACTCACGGCGGATGGCGAGATCTTCCTGCCAGGCGCCAAAGCCGCGAAGCGCGTTGCGGCCAAGGTTCCCTTGGGTGAAGGTGGTGGCGGGCGTCGAAAAGGCATCCGGGTTTACGACCCTGCCACCGGGAGCAGCGGGGTCACTCTTGAAGATGGGTTGACCGGAAACGATGTTGGGGCGCTGATTGACGGCGGTTGTATTCCAGACCAGACCGTAGGAATAGATGCCTGTGGTGACATTCACCGGCAGTGCAGAGTTGGAGCGGAAGAGGCTGTCCGCCGCCCATCCATTGGCTACATAGCGTACGATGCCATTGCCCGTAGCGACCTTCGGCACTTCGTAAGTGACAGCGGCGCTGAACATGTTGCGCACATCGTTTTCGGAGTCGCCGTAATCCAGAGCCGGGTTATAGACGGTGTGATAGGGGATGGGAAGGGCTACGCCGGAACCATTGTCGAGTGCGTGCGCCCACGCGTAGGAGGCGAGGAATTGCAGGTGATGCCAAGGGTGCTGCTTAAACTGGACCTGGAGGGCGTTGTAGTTCGAATGATCGTTGTTGGTGATGACGTCAAGGTATTGGAAATTGGCATTTGCGCCCATCGCGGGGGTGAGCATCTCGTGGCGTAGAAGATCGTCGCCGAGATTGCCTACGTAAGTGACCTGAAGGCTGCGGCCCTCGCCCAGGTTCTGCTGGAGAGAGGCATTCCACATGTACGTCTTGGGGTCCTTGAGGTGCGGGTCGAAAGCGAAGACGTAGGAATAGGGCGGATCGAGGCTGTAGGGGATGGGCGCAGCCGCGGCGGTGGAGAGGGGATATGCGCCGTCCTCACCGTAGAGATACTTGGATCGGGAATAGGGGAAGCCAAGAGTTCCCTGAGCGCCCTGCTGGTTGCCCAGCCCGTAAAAAATGCCGCCTCCGCCGCGAACGACGGTTTCAAAGTTTGCATGCTGATGCAGCGCATAGGCGAGGCCGAAGCGCGGCGCAAAATTGTGCTTATCCGACTCCCATAGCTTGGTGCCTTTGGGAGCAAGGGTTGCATTGGCTGGATCGTCGAGCCCGGTGGCGGTGAAGAAGGGATGGCCAGAGTCTTCAGAAGGCGGAGGACCGAAGTCCCAGCGCACACCATAGTTCAGCGTGAGCCGCGAGTTCACCTGCCAGGCATCTTCGCCGAAGAAGGAAAGATTGTTGAAGATGGGACGCAGCTCTGAAGTATCAGTCGAATCGACACCTGCGTAGACGGGGATGCCAGTAGTGACGAGTGTTTTGACATCCTGGAAATCGTAGTTGATATCCCAGGGACGATAGCCATTGGTGGGCGTGAGGCGGCGATAGTCTCCGCCGAATTTGAAGTTGTGGCGGCCCTTGTTCCAGCTCATGGTGTCGACGAAGTTGAGCTGGCGCTGATGGTTGGTAGCATCATTGCCAACATAGTAGTCACTGGTGCCGTCATTGAAGAAGAACGCAAAGACAGAGGTGTTGATGGTGTAGGTGGGATTGGATTGGAAGAGATAGGAGTCGCTGGGAATGGTCGCTCCACCGAAGGTAGTCGGCGTGACTACGGTTGCGCCCTTGGAGTGACTGATATTGAAGCGGAAGTCATTCACGATGGTGGGCTTGAGGATGTAGGTTGCGCCTGCGGTGATGGTGTCGACATTAGAGATGGTGTGACTGTAAGTGGAGCGGGTGTAAAAGTCGAATGCTCCATATTGCGCACCGTTCGATGGCGCATAGTTGCCGCGAACAAATAGGCTTAGCTTCGGGGTCGGGGTGAAGTCGAGCCGCAGACTGGTGGCGTCAAGGGTGGATGGATTCGAGAATGTGGTCTTGAAGTGCCCGGTGTAAACTCCCTCAACGTCGGGGTCCGTAGGGAGCGGGTAGGCCATGAGCAATGGGGCAATCGTTGCATTGGCCAGACCGCGAGCGTACTTCGAGGGCACGATATCCTGGCGTGACTCAGGGACGCGGAGACGAAGGCCTTCATAGGAGAAAAAGAAGAAGAGCTTGTCGCGCCAAGCCGGACCTCCGATTACACCGCCGAAGTCGTTCTGCTTCTCTGCCTGCCGCGCCAGTCCGGCATTGTTGTTGAACCAGTTGTTGGCGTCGAAGACTTCGTTACGTACGTATTCGAATGCGGTGCCGTGGAACTGGTTGGTTCCGCTGCGAGTGACGATGGAGAGCTGTGCACCTGGAGTGCGTCCATATTCGGCGTCGAAGGAAGAGGTCTGGATCTTGTATTCCTGCATATCGTCGATCGATACGAGGTTGTTGTAGCCGCCATTGTTGCTGGTGGCTGGGGACGCACCGGCGCCGGCGGAGCCGAGATAGACATTGCTGCCTTGGGTGATGCCAACGTTGGCGCTGACACCGTCGATGGAGAAATAGTTGGAATCGGTTCGCTGTCCGTCGACACTGAACTGACCGGAGCTGGTGTAGTAAGTCTTGGCTGTGACACTTCCTGGTGTGAGGGCGATCAAGGCCTGGAAGCTTCTGCCGTTCAACGGCATGTTCTCCACGAATTTACGATCGACCGTGGTGGTTACGGCGGCGGAGGTTTCGATCTGCGTTGTCTCTGCACTGACGTTGACTGTGTCCCTGGATTCACCAACGCTAAGGGCGACATTTTGCGAGATCTTGTCTTGCGTGTGCAACTCGACATCCGCAACGAAACTCTCTTTGAAGCCGGGCGCTGTCACAGTGATCTTGTAGTGGCTCGGGCGCAGTGTCGAGAAGGTATATTCGCCGTTGCTGCCAGTCGTGGCTGTTCGGCTAGTGTTGGTGCCGAGATCGACAATTGTAACGGTTGCTCCGGCGACGACCGCCCCGGTTGGATCTGTAACGGCACCGGATATGGCGCCGCTTTCATTCTGGGCGAAGAGAGCCGGCGCGGAAATTACCGCCAGCAGCGTGAAAAAAAGAAGGCGAAGAGACCATTGTCGAACCATGAAACCCTCCATGAAATTCTGAGATCAAATGCAGCTGCGAACTGAAGGAACGCGGCCTGTACGAGATAAGAGCTGGCTGCGGCGATTCTGGGGTATTCGTTTAGTCGCTCCGGGCCTGATTATGCTTCCGAATCAGAGCGGCAAGGGCTTGCGTTTGTGAGGTTGATTGCCGATCGAGTGCGCCAGCGACGGCGAGTGCGTCGCGAAGCGGCTCGTCCTGACCTAGTTTGAATTTGGATTCGACTCGCGCAATGTGAAGACGGAAACCGCGTATGCCGGCAAAACGCCGGGTAACTTCACCGCGGGGAATCTCGCTCGTTTTCCAGCCGCTGGGATAGTGCGATTCCATGCGTTGGGTGAGGTCTTCAAGTGCATGATCAAGGGCTTCGTCGTCTTGAAACTCAATCGAGCCGTAGCAGTGAACAGCGGTGTAGTAATAGGTCGAAGGCATATCGCGATTGGGATACCAACTGGCGGTGACATAGCTCCACGGCCCTTCGAAAATGGCGAGGACAGGTGTCCTGGTGTTGGCGAGTACGCGCAAATGCTCGTTGGCGCGGGCTATATGCCCAACCAGGACAAATTTGCCGCGGCTCGTCGCGGACCGGTCGATGAGCAGCGGCAGGTTGGTCGCGAGAGGGCCTTCGTCTCCATTGCAGATGAGATGGGCCCAGGGATGCTGCTCGATAATCTCGAGCGCGTCCTGTGGTGAAGTGGGCCGCCAGCATGGGCGTACAAACACGTGGGGATTCTCCTCGTATGGAGCTGTGTTGCGTGAACGAGTACGCTTACGCGTGCAGCGCACGAAAGACGTCGATGAACCACGGGAGAGTGGAATGCCAGAGATACAGCTACTGCTTTACGATTTCTCCACCGACTGCGGCGAGTACGACCTTCACGTTTTCGATCTCTGCTGGATCGATGCGAAAGATGTCTTGAGAAAGAACGGCAAAGTCCGCGAGCTTGCCGGGAGCGATGGAGCCTTTGATGTCATCCTGGCTCTCGGCAAACGCCGAGCCAACCGTGTAGGCATGGACGGCTTGCTGGACGGTGATCTTCTGCTCCGGAATCCAGCCATCGGGGTTCTTGCCGTCGAGGGTGCGTCGCGTAGTAGCGGCATAGATGCCGGCAAGAGGGTTGATGGGAGCGACAAACCAGTCGGAGCCAAAGGCGAGCGTGGCTCCGGCATCGAGTAGCGAGCGAAAGGCATAGGTGGTCGTTGCGCGCTGATGCCCGATTCGCTTCTCTGCCCAGCGGCCATCGTCGATGGCATGATAAGGCTGCACCGATGCGATGACGTGCAGGCTGGCGAAGCGTGCAACGTCCTCGGGACGCAGGTGCTGCGCATGTTCGATGCGCAGACGGCGGTCGGCAGGGCCGTCTTCTTTTTCGAGGCGCTCGTACAAATCGAGGATGGCCTTGTTGGCGCGATCGCCGATGGCGTGTACGGCGATGTGGAGCCCGGCGCGGTCGGCCGCCTGGAGATTGGCGAAGAATTGATCGGTATGGGCGAGGTCTTCGGAGGGGAGTCCGGAGTTGTCGGGAGCATCGTTGAAGGGCTCAAAGAACCATGCCGTGCCCGATCCGAGCGACCCGTCGGCGAAGGCTTTGAGTGACCCGACAACCAGCGTGTCGTTGCCGAAGTTGGTCATGATGCCAAGATCGGCGAGGCGGCGATAGTGGTCGAGAGGGAAACGGGCAGAGACGCGCAGCTTGAGCTTGCCCTGACTCAGCAGGCGCTGATAGCCACGCAGTATAAGAGCCTGCATATCGGCAGCCTTGGAGCCGGTGAAGCCCATGTCCTGCACGCTGGTGACGCCGTTCTCAAATGCGTAGCTTTGCGCTGCGAGAAGAGCGGCTTCAACCTGAGACTCAGAGGGAGGTGGAATGACACGCTCGACGAGATCCTTAGCTTCATCCTTGAAGATGCCGGTGGGGTTGCCGTCCTTATCGCGGACGATCACGCCGCCGGGAACGTCGGGCGTTGATTTGCCGATGCCGGCGAGCTTCATGGCCATAGCGTTGGCGAGCATCATGTGCCCGTCGGAACGCTGTACCCAGACGGGATTGTTCGGTGTGACCGCATCGATCCATTCGTGAGAGGGGAGCTCGACAGGCGTCCACTTCTCTTCATCCCAGTTGCCATCGACGATCCACTCTCCGGCAGGGCGAGTTTTGGCAAAGTCGGCGATGCGCTGTTGGAATTGCTGGCGACTCGAGACCTCGCGTAGTTGTACGCTGGCCAGGCTTTGCCCTCCCCAGAACATGTGGACGTGGGCATCGTTAAAGCCGGGCACAACGCGACGGCCGTGGAGGTCGATGACCTGGGTGCGCGGTCCAGCAAGCTTCTGAATTTCTGCATCCGAGCCGACTGCGAGGATACGCTTTCCCGACACAGCGAAAGCTTCTACTTCCGGTTGCTGCGGGTTTTCAGTCCAGACCTTACCGTGTAAGGCGACGAGATCAACCTGCGCCTGTAGGGGCAGGAGTGTGGTGCCACAGAGAAAGATGGTCAAGAGCTTCAGCACGGAGGATCCAATCGAATCGTTTTTTGAACAGAGCCTGAACCGGAGCCGCGAAGGAATATAGGACGGTCAAAAACTTAGGAGTTCCGATGAAAATGACCGAGGTGTCTTTAACGTAGTATGAATTCTGGATTGCGTAAAGGTCCAGAATGTGAGGCAGTGATGGTGCCAGACGCTTTGCCCGGTGGTGTACTGTGACTACGTCGGTGCGCAGGTTGAGGCTCGACCGCAATGATTCATGCTCCATGCAAACGCAGCTGACGAGTCAACTAAAACGGTTGATCCAGGCGGGCGAGTTGCTGGCAGGCGAACGGCTTCCCTCGACCCGCGAACTGGCAAACGACCTTGCGATTTCGCGTAATACCGTAGTTGCGGCCTATGAAATGCTGCTCGGACAGGGATACCTGGAGTCGCAATTGCGCAGCGGCTTTCGGGTGAACAAGGCAGCGCAGGCGTTTCGTCCGTTGCCTACGATCGCGAAAGGTGAGCGCAGGCCGGCACGGGCACTGGAGACACCGGCACTGCCTATTCCCTTTCGCCCAACTCAGCCGGATGTGAATCTATTTCCATTGCAGATATGGAATCGTCATCGCAACCGCATTCTGAAGAGCGGCACTTCGCTGCTTCACTACCAATCGCGATTTTCGGTAGGCCTCGACATTCTGCGCCGCAATGTCGCCGACTATCTGCGTGACAGCCGCGGCGTGCGATGCCAGTGGCAAGAAGTGGCAATTACCAACGGCTCGCAGCAGGCATTATTCTTGCTGTCGCAACTACTGCTTAAAGTGGGGACGCGGGTGCTGATGGAGGATCCCGGATATCCCGGAGCCCGCCATGCATGGACCCATGCCGGCGCAACGATTGTGCCGGCTGAGATCGATCAAGACGGCATTCGATTGCCCGTGGGGCCTCATCCAAAGATGGCATTGGTTTACGTGACTCCCTCGCATCAGTTTCCGATGGGAACCTGCATGTCTCTCACGCGCAGGCTCGCACTATTGAAGATGGCGTATAACAGCGGCGCCTGGATTGTGGAAGATGATTACGACGCGGAGTTTCGCTACACTAGCGCGCCTTTGCCCAGCTTGCAGAGTCTCGATGAACAACGCAGGGTGATTTACATCGGGTCATTCAGCAAGACGTTGTTTCCAGGATTGAGAATCGGCTACGTAGTGCTGCCGCCGGAACTTGTGGATCGATTTACGGAGCTGAAATCAATCGTGGATGATTACAGTCCGCTAATCGACCAGGCGACACTGGCTGCTTTTCTGGAGAGCGGCGCGTTTTATGCGCACCTTCGCCGCTGCCGCAAGCACTATGCGGAACGGCAAAGCTACTTTCTTGAACAGGCGCGCCAACGCGGGTTGCCGCTGCACTTTCCGGTTTCCGGAAGGGGAATGAATCTGGCTGGGCTACTGGCGGGGGGCGTCAACGATGCGATGTTGAGCACTCGCCTGAGAGCGGCGGGACTTGACGTTCCGTCGTTAGCGTCCTATGCCATTAAGCCGGTGCAGCCGGGATTACTTTTTGGATTGGCCGCTTTCGATAAAAAAGCGATCCAGACCGGCATTGAAAAGCTCGATCAAGTCTTTCACCAGCGTGGAGCGATATTTGCCCGACGGCCTTCATTCAGACGATGACATGTGCCTCGCCAAAATTCCATCCGAGCGCAAAATCGCCAAATTTTTGAATAGGGTAGCAATTGGTAGGTGTCCCTCACCAAAACTCTATCGGGCGTCGAAAAGGCTGGATTTTGCGGATCAGAGTGGTTTGGGAAGAGATCTTCGATTCGATGGGAGCATTCCGCGGTCCGATATAACCTGCAATGTCGTATGAAGCCATCAGCGGGATTTGCTAGCTGTAGTCGAAATTGTATCGGTCAAAGCATCCAAGATGTAGACGAAACAACGGAATTCAACAAGCCACGTTGATTTCGAAGGGCTAATACTCCTTTATTTATCAATACTTTAGCTTGAAATAGCGGATCTGTTTTGGGAGCAGAGGGTCGGGGGTTCGAATCCCTCCGCCCCGACCAACGTAAACTAGTTGATTATAAATACGATATTTCCGTTTTTACTCACGCATCTGTCTTTTCAGTCCACTCGGCTGTAGGCGATTTTGTAGTGGTCGTCGCCTCATGCGATTTCCTACTAGATTTCTTACGGATTTTCACCCGTGCCTCGCCAAAATGCCGTCCGGGCGCTCGTCGAGTCAAAACGCTGCACTCAACGATAGATTGGGCACGGTATTACCACGAGGCAAGGAGCCTGCGTAAGCGTCAGAAGGGGATGAAGACGCGACGCAGCATTCGACCACTTTACCGAGCGATGAGTTAAGCCAGACCCAGCTCTCATCTGACTGATTTGAAAACAGACCACTCTTTTGGAGAGGTGCAAGGTTACTTTTCGCTAAAATAGGGCAAGGGGATTGCTGCCGGCCATCCGAGGAATTCGCCTTATAAATCCCTTTGTTCAACCTTACGAACTTTACATACTTGCGGCCAGACAATCATTCAGGAGGAATGACTGGAAATGACACATAAAGGCCTAGTAACCCTTTTCTTAGCAATTTCAGTTGGATGTACTCAATTCGGTGTGGCTGCAACGTTGACGCAAGAAACTACAAATCAGCCCACCCTCTCCCAGATAAAGGAACTGCAACGTACCGCTCACACGCCCACGCAATACCAATTGCTGGCGGGGTATTACGATCGACAGCAAAAGAAATATTCAGATCTGGCATCAGTTGAGCGTGAGGAGTGGTCACGTAGAAGCCAGAACGTCACGAGTATTGCAGCAAAGTATCCGCGGCCTGTGGATTCAGCCCGAAATCTGTACCAGTACTACACGAGCCGTGCTGATGATGCGAGTAGACTGTCATCAAAGTATCGCCAACTCACAAATCCAAACGCGCCAAAGTAGTATTGACCAGCAGCACCCATTCCCGCCAACGGCAGTTAATCCCGGCTGTAAGTCGAGGACTCATCAGCTTGCGCAAATACCGTCCAGCAGCATCTCGAGGGACTCTTCCGCCACAGAGAACCTGAGAGTTTCTTGATTGCTAGCATCTGTCAGCATTTGCGCATCCACAAACCGGTATCCGACGTAGGGGTCCGTGAGCAGATATGTAGGGCTCGAGGGGTCATTGCAAATCTTCTTGCGCAACAGCCGAACAAAAGTTCGGAGGTATTCCACCTCATCTCGGTATGCCTCGCCCCAAACAGCAGTAAGCAGCTTGGAGTATGTAACAACTTTGCCGGCGTTGAGCATCAGGTAGTACAGAATGTCGTATTCCTTGCGCGTGAGATGAATCGCGTCACCTCGCCGGGTAACAGTTCTGGCCTTTGGGCAGAGTCGAATCTCGCCGATTTCAATAGGCATGTCCTCGGTAGTCAAGACAGCCTGGCCGCGCCTGACCGTCGCGCGAATCCGGGCAATCAACTCGCGTGTGCTGAATGGTTTCGTCACATAATCGTCTGCACCAAGTTCGAGCGCTCGTACTTTCTCTTCCTCTCCATCTCTTACCGTCACCATCAAGATTGGTAAACGCGCAGCAAATGTGCGAATTCGGCGTAGCGTCTCAAGACCGCCGATGCCCGGCATATTGATGTCGATCAGGACGACATCAAAAGGCGCAGCTCGCAACTGTTGAATCGCTTCTTCTCCTCGCGATGCCTCGTATACTTTGAAGCCAAGTTCCAGCAGAGCAGGCCGTAGCGCACGACGGATTGCAGACTCGTCGTCAACAACGAGAATGCGGAGGTTTGATTGCTTCATCGCACTCCTTTTTGAACAGCTTTGGTCGGAATTGAGCCAAAAAACGTCGTTCCCTCTGCCTCTTCACTGGTCACCCAGACGAAGCCCCCATGAATACGCGCGATTCTTTTTGCTATCGAGAGACCGATTCCGGTGCCGCTTGCAGAACTGGAAGTACCTGCGGCCCGATAGTAACGGTCGAAGATTCGCTCCCGGTCAGCGAGCGAAATCACCGGTCCCCAGCTGTGAACCGAGAAGATGACCTCATCCTCATTCAACGCAATACAAATTGAGATCGCGGTTCCAAAGATTGAATACTTGCATGCGTTGTCGATGTACTGCGTAAGCAGGGCTACCATTAGCTGACGGTCGCAATTGAGCATCAAATCGTCCGGCTCGACCTTCATTGACACGCGGCTGTTGGACAGACGTTCCTTCAAGCCGAGGACGACTTCCTCCAACAACCCTGTCATTCCCACTGGAGAAAGATGGACCGCAATATCCTCGGCGTCGAGGCGCGCGGTAGTCAGCAGACGCGTCGTCAGCTCACTCAACAAGTCGGCTTGCTCGTCAATGAGCGAAACAAGATCCAACTGTGCTTCTGAGAGCTGCCCCATCTCCGCCAGACCAGTGCTGGCAGCGCGGATCGCGGTAAGAGGAGTCTTGTATGCGTGAGCGAGGCTGTCGAGCACGGCTGTTCGCAACTGCTCAGTGCGATGCTCTGCCTCAATGTGGCTCTCGTTCGCAAAGGCGCGATAACGGTCAAAAGAGATTGCGATAAGTGAAGCAATCGCGTTGTTGGTATGCGGGCTGGTATTGCCGTGCACAATGAAGCTGCCGATCGGTATAGGCCCTAGACGTACCACACGGCGGCCTATCCCACGGACTGGATCATCGTCTGATTTTTCAAAATAATATACGTTCCTCGCCAGGTCCTGTGGATCGACACTCCATGTCCCTTCCTGGTAGACGTCGTGCAAATCTGCATCGAAAACAACGACCGCCTGTAATGCAAACACCTCATGGATGAGCTTTGCCAGCTGCGGTCCGGGCACCAGATGGAGATTCATCTCCAGCGTACGCTGGCTCAACCGATCCACGTCTCTCATCTGCTTGACCCATGATTGAGTTTCTTCAACGCGTTGAGTCTGCCTCGCGGAGACGCGAGCGGCTACAAACGCGATGAGCAGAAAAACGATCAATGTCCCGAGGCTGAGCGGATCGGCCCAAACTGCAAGTATTGGTGGCCGGACAGAGAGTGAACCATGTACCGCAAACGCCGACAGGGTCACTGTGACGGCCTGCCAGAATCCCCATAGGAATGCAGTAGGCAGGACGACAAGAAGGTAGAGGAGGATGGCTCCGGGAAGCAGCCATTTAGTCCAGTGCCCGAGAACCGCCACCAGAGTCACGCAGACAATTCCTGGAGCGCACGCAAGGAAGAACCGCAATATGCAGAGCCCCATCTGACGAAAAGACGCTATCGTCCATGGCGCGCGGAGCGGAATGTAGGTTCCAGACATCTGGCTATCAACCTTTTCATTCTGCTTTCGCAGCATGCAGCCTGCGCTTCACCAGCAAGGCAGCATGGAATTGCCGGCCATACGGCTCGAATTACGTTTCTGGATTTGTGCGTCGGCACCGATCAAGCGAACGGCTCAACTGCTTGGCCGGTAAAAATGAACGAGTCTTCACGCGATCGTAACAGAACAAACGGGGCATTTCCGAAGATGGCGGTCAAATTTTCTTTTCTTTTTCTTTATGGGTTCTTTATGCGATCTTTGCAAACCTGAGTCAGCCGCAAAGCCAAGAACTGTACAGGACGGAAGCGCAATTACACAGTGCGCATTCCGCAGGGATTTTGCGCGCTTTTGCTCAACAAGCGAAAACCGTCTACGGCCAAGGGAAATCCTGAACGTCAAGCGATATTTCAGGTATGTCTTTTCGTCTGATGGCAAGCTTCGAAACCAGATATCAAGTTTTTTGGGAGGAAGGCCTTTGACGAATATTCAAAAGAACGATGGATTACGACTAGCGTCCATGCTGCTTATAACAGCGGCTTCAATTGCCTCCGCACAAGCTCCGGCGCCCGCAGGTACTCCTGGACCGGCCACGCCCGCGGCATCTGCGCCAGTACCTGCTGCGGCACCGGCCGATGCACCACCCGCCGCCCCCACATGGAGTGTGGGCCCGATGGACATAAGCGGCTTCATTGACGGTTACTACAGCTACAACTACAACCGCCCCGGGAACTCTGCTAATGGCCAAACCAACGATTTGTACAACTTCAACGACAAGACAGATCAGTTCAGCCTGAGTGCAGCCAAACTGACAATCAATCACGATCCCGATCCAGTAGGAGCGCACATCGACTTTCTGTATGGGCGCACAAACACTCTTGTCAACAACAGCGGCGAAGGAAATTATCTCGAACAGGCATTTCTAAGTTTCAAGCCGACGAAGGCCCGGGGTCTGGAAATGGACTTTGGCAAGTTCGTCACTTCGGCAGGATCAGAAGTCATTGAGTCCAAGGATGACTGGAACTACTCACGCGGACTGCTCTTCGCATGGGCCATTCCATACTTTCATTTCGGCCTTCGGTCTTCGATTCCGGTTACCAAGACATGGACTGCCGGCCTGCAGGTGGTCAACGGTTGGAACAATGTAACCAAGTCGAATGGGGGTGTAACCATAGGGGTGACAAGCGGCTTTGTCAAACCGAAGTACACGTGGAACGTTAACTATTACACCGGCCCTGAAAACCCAGGAACTCAAAAGGGATATCGCAATCTTATCGATACCACCCTTCTCCTGACACCGAGCCCAAAGTTTTCTGCATTGATCAACTACGACTATGGCGCCAACAAGAACACGTCCAGCGATGAAGAGAATTCCGAAACACCGCATTGGCAAGGTATAGCGGTAGGCGCAAGAGGACAAGTTACGCCAAAGGCCGCTTTGGCAGGGCGATTTGAATACTTTGACGATCCGCAGGGATTCTCGACCGGTACTCCGCAGAACGTCGAGGAGTTTACAGCGACCTATGAATATAAGTGGGTCGAAGGGCTTCTCGCACGCGCCGAATACAGACGCGACTGGTCTTCTACCAAATTCTTCCACAAAGGCGACACAAACATGGTGGATGCACAATCGACCGTGACTGCTGGGTTCGTGGCGTTCTTCGGTCCTAAGCGATAACTCATTCTGGGCATTGCGTTCCCCGCGTATGTCTGAATGTCCATTTCAGCAGTGCTAACAGGTTTCAGCTCTAAATGTGAGATCTGATTGTCACCGATGAATCAACGCAATCATTCTCAATCCACTTTCCTATAACGCGCAAAATTTTCAAACTAGAAGGAGCCACATGACAACCATCGTCGAGCAGAGAACATCTCTCAGCTTTTCGCAAAAAATATCCCGGTTGGCGACGCGTTTGCGCGAACCGGCATGGCGGCGCTATGGAGCAACTCTCCTCGCCGGCAAAGTCGCGGGCGTGGGGCTGGTCCTGCTCGCCATGGCAGTCACCACTGAACTCTTCTTTACCAAGGTTTTGGCTGCCGATACAACGGTCAAGGCCGCCGATATCGTAAACCCGGTCAATACCGCGTGGGTATTAGTTGCAGCCTTCCTTGTATTTGGAATGCAGGTCGGCTTCACAATGCTTGAAGCCGGCTTCTGCCGCTCGCGCGAAACAGTCAACGTGCTGATGGAATGCATTGTCGACACATGCCTATGCGGTCTGTTGTTCTATGCCGTTGGCTTTGCTTTTATGTTCAGCCACGGCAACGGCTTCATCGGATACCACTGGTTCTTTCTGCAGGATGCTCCTGAAACGTATGAAACCAGCGGCGTCGCGTTCCTCGCTGTATGGATCTTCCAGTTCGCGTTTGCCGATACGTGTTCCACAATTACCTCTGGTGCAATGATCGGCCGCACCGGTTTTATTGGCGACTTGCTTTACTCTCTGGCTGTCTCCGGGTTCATCTATCCAATCATTGGCCACTGGGCCTGGGGCCCGGATGGGTTCCTCGCCACCATGGGGTCTCCCGGGTTCTTCCTACCCAACCTTGGAACGAGCTTTCATGATTTCGCGGGCTCCACCGTTGTGCATACCATCGGCGGATTCATTGCATTGGCTGGCTCGATCGTTCTCGGCCCAAGGCTGGGGCGCAAGTTCAAGCGTGACGGCGGTGGCCCCATGCTTCCACACGACCTTACCATTGCTGCTTCCGGTGGCCTCTTGCTCTGGTTCGGCTGGTACGGATTCAATCCCGGCTCGACACTCTCGGCCATGGACTTTGGCGGCATTGGGCGCGTAGCGACAAACACCACGTTGGCTGCATGCGCGGCTGGTCTCACTGCCATGTTCTATGCCTATCTCTTCAGCAAGAAGTGGGACGTAGGCTTCACGGTTAATGGTTTTCTCGCCGGTCTTGTGGCGATCACTTGTCCTTGCTATTGGGTCAGCCCAACCGGCTCAATCATTCTTGGAGGAGTAGCCGGCGTATTGGTCGTGATGGGCGTTGAGCTGCTCGAATATTTGCGCATCGACGATCCTATCGGCGCAGTGCCTGTGCATGGATTCTGCGGTATCTGGGGAACGCTGTCGCTGGGCTTCTTCGCCTGCGGCAAGTATGGACTCACAGGGCCAACAGGGCCGGACAACTCAGCTGCTTTGAGCGGTCTTTTCTATCACGGCGGCTTCACCATCTTAAAGGCACAGTTCGTCGGTAGCGCCATTGTCACCGCATCCACCTTCTCGGTGGCCATGCTGGTCATGTGGCTGGTCAACCTGACAGGCACGCTTCGTGTCTCCAAGGAAGGTGAGATGTATGGCCTCGACCTGCACGAGCACGGAATCTCTGCCTATCCCGAATATGTAATTTCCTCGCTTGCCGCGCCATCGGGCCTTCCGGCCGATGTGACCGGCAATAGCTTCGCCACAACCATAACTGCCAAGCGCGAAGCGGTTTCGCCCGCAGGCCATTGATCTTAAGGAAGGATGCGATATGACGAAGATTGAAGCAATCATTCGACCGAACAAGTTTGAGTCCGTCAAAGAGGCCCTCATCCAATTTGGGACCGAAGGGATGACTCTCTCTGAAGTTCGAGGTCATGGCCGCCAAAAAGGACATACCGAGGTTTACAGAGGACGTGAGTACGGAGTGGATCTTCTACCAAAGATCAAGATCGAACTCATCGTCCAAGACAACGTTGTTGAAAGTATCATTGAAACAATTCAAAATGCCGCTTACACCGGCAGTATTGGAGACGGAAAAATCTTCATCTATAAGATCGACGACGCGATCCGAATTCGAAATCAGGAGCGCGGTACAGGAGCCATTTAGGAACGTTGAGGCAATGATGCCGAGAAGGAAAGGTCGATCCTTCCCGGCATCATTGCGCTCTGTGTTTTGGATTGCCTGCGCCGCAAATTGCCTGACGAATATCTTGGCTGACGTGTTGTCGCCACGCATGTAATTGCCAGGAAAATATCAGCGCTACCGCCAATCTTCATGGGTTCTTGATTCTGGGAACTCTAGGATGCGGAGGTATGTCTAGTCACTTTTGAGTACGAAAGGATCAGAATGTCTACTGAGTATCGAAATTTCCTGGCGCTCCCTTATGCGGAGTTGGAAGAGCTAAATCTACAGGCGAAGAGCGATCGTATGAATCGCGTGTCTGCCGACGAGATTCGCGAGAAGCGGATCCAGTATTTGACTGACGAGAAGCGAATCAAGGCCGTGACTGTATTGTTCTCCGACCTTGAGGGCCGCCTGCATCTGCTGGACTACGACAAGAAGTTTCTTCTCGGTTCACACGAGAACCTGACCTTTGACGGATCATCGATCCGCGGTTTCACGGCTCAAAAAGAAAGCGACCTTCGCCTGGGTATTGATTGGAGCGCATTCTATTGGGTGCCCGCCGATGTCTTTGGCAGCGGCAAAGTGCTTGTATTTGGAACGGTTCTGGACAAGGACGGCACAGCATACACGGGTGACCTACGCGGAGTCCTGAAGAACTATTCTGACAAGCTATACCAGGAGAAGGGCTACACGCTGAATGCCGCAAACGAAATCGAAGGGTTTCTGTTTGCAGGCAAAGATGCGGAAAGAAAATTCCACGAGGCAGGCAGATTCGACTTCGTCAATACAGGGGGTTATTATCACTCGTTGCCCCTCGACCCTCTTCGCCAGTTCATCGATACTGCAGCAGAAGTGCAACGGGCGATGGGCTTCCAAAACGAAAAAGACCACCCGGAAGTCGCCCCTAGCCAATTTGAAATCAACTACGGCTACGGAGAAGTGGTGGCTGCAGCGGACCAGATTCAGTTGTATAAGCTACTGAGCCGCCAGATCGCCAACAACATGGGTTACACTGCAAGCTTCCTGCCTAAGCCTGTCGTAGGCGTAAACGGAAGCGGCATGCACACGAACGTCTCGATCTCTCAGGGGAAGGCCAATCTTTTCTGGGACGCGGAGGGTGTTGAGAAAGTGTCGACGTTCGCCTGGGAATTTGTTGACAAGATTCTCTCTCATGCATTGGACATCAACCTCATTTGGAATTCCAGCGTGAATGCGTACAGGCGTCTTGATCCGCATTTTGAAGCACCAAACCAAATCAAAGCCTCGGCAACGGATCGAGGGTCCGCGATCCGCATTCCCATTGGCAATTCGAGGTCGGCGCGTGTAGAAGTTCGCTCCGTTGGTCCAGACGCAAACCCTTACCTTGTTCTCTATTCAATTTTCAAGACCGGCATCGATGGATCTATTGCCAAGATTGACAATCTGCGTCAAGCGGAACGCTATCTTCCTGATAACATCCAGTCCGCTATCAAGGATTTCGAAGTATCTGCCTGGGTTTCAGAGATCCTGGGCGCCGATGTTCAAGGACGATTTGCGGAACTCAAGCAGGCGGCCGCAGATCGTAGCTCCCGCTCTTTGGGCACTTTCGTGAAAACATCAGAGGTCCAATTTCATCACGAAGTGTACAACCAAGCGCTCTGGAACATGTTTTAGGGACAACGCGGTCGAAACTGGAGGTGTGTCTCGCCAAAATTCCATCCGAGCGCAACAAGGGCTTAGTTTGGATGTTCTGAACAGCCTTGGAGGGTATTTTCCACAAGAGATGGAGATACTCGATCACGGAAGGTCGCAAATGCCGTGCCGAACGGGCCGCGAAAGACTGGCAAACACACCCCTCGCGGATAGGCAAGGTCGACGGAAGTCTCAGCAGCCTGAGCATAAGATCAGTTTTCGCACGAATGCAAACAAGGGGATGCACCATCGATGCCTGATTTAAATGCAGATCGGTATTTTGGCGAGCCACAGTGTTAGACAATCGAAACGAGTTTATGCGCCCGTATTGACTCGAGCAGACGATCCTTCACTAGCCGAACGTGCGCCTGCATCGCCAATTGTGCTGCGGGCCGGTCATGAATTTTTAGAGCCTGGTAGATGCTCCCGTGGCCAGCGGGAGAAGTGCTGCCGGACAGGTGGTAGGTCTTGTAGCGGCACAGCAAGCTTTTCTGTTGAATATTTTCAAAGACACGGCAAAACTCCGCATTGCCTGAAGCCGCGGCAATCATTCCATGAAACCGGAGGTCTTCCTCGATGTGTTTCAGCTTGTTGCCGGCAGCCAAAAAGGCTTTCGTACGATCGATGCTCTCCGACATCTGTGACAGAAGATTCGGCGTGATATTGGCTGAGGCAATCGAGTGGAGTTCCAGCACTTCGCGAAATTCGTAGAGGTCGCTTACCTCCTTCAACGAAAACTCTCGCACGTAAGCACCACGTCGCGATTCAATGCAGACGAGCCCCTCCGCTTCCAGGCGATTCAATGCCTCGCGCACCGGAGACTTGCTTATGCCAAGTTCATTGGCCAATTGTTCTTCAGTCAGACGAGTGCCTTCGCCCAGCGTTCCATCGAGCAATTGCTCTTTGATGCTGCGATAGGTGAGTTCGGTCAAATTCGGGATATTTGTCAGTTTTTTCATTTTCGAGAAGAGCGAAGAAAGTTTACGCGATGGGCAAGCAACTGCGGCTCTCGCTGCGGAAGCGCAAGGGAAAAATCCGTTTTGCTTTGCACATATCGTGTATATTACATTTCACGGAGTATGAAGAGCACCTTCCAATTCGCAGACACTCGCCTCGGGCGCAGGCTCTGTTGTTGCCTCATACTCGTACGCTGTAGCTAGCCCACTCTTTTCCCGTTCGACAATCAGGGTTGCAACTGTAACCGAAGTCCCAATTCGACTTCGATCTCTCGCAACATCGTCGCCCTATCTGAACAGATTTTTTTGAATGTTCAGACAGCCAAGCCCCAGCCATACTGGTCTGCTCGACGTGCCAGCAAAGCAATCAACAAGCATGCTGTCTTTGCTGATATGTGATATATGAAACATAACAAGTGCTTTAATTTGAGTAGTTTATGAAGAGATTCGTTGTTTGGTTGCTGCTCATATCGATGGCTACAGCAGTCATAGCGCAAAAGCACATTACGTCGCCGGAGAACGAATTTGGTTTCAAACCCGGCGCAGATCGCAAATTGGCTGATTGGAAAGAGCTGACCGCTTATTTCAAAAAGCTCAGCGTGGAGTCGGATCGGATTCGTTACGAAGAAGTAGGCAAGACTACCGAGGGCCGGCCATTCATTACTGTAACTATCTCCGCTCCTGAAAACCTTGCGCACCTTGCGCGCTACCGGGAGATTCAGAGCAAGCTGGCAGACCCTCGAACAACGCCGCAGGAGGAGGCCCAAAAGCTCATTGCCGAGGGAAAGACTGTGCTGGTTGTCACCTGCAACATTCACTCGACGGAGATTGCCAGCTCGCAGAGTGCAACGGAATTTGCATATCGACTGGCTACTGGAGACACACCGCGCATCCGCTCTATTCTGCACAACGTCATCATCGTGCTCGTGCCTTCGCTGAACCCCGATGGTCAGCAGTTGGTGGTCGATTGGTACAAGAAGTACCTGGGCACACCCTATGAAGGGAACAGTCCTGTTGTTCTGTGGCATCACTATGTGGGGCATGACGACAATCGTGATTGGAGCTCTTTCACACAGGTTGAGACTCGGCTCGCGGTTGAGAAAGTCATCAATCTCTGGCATCCACAGATCCTTTACGACATTCACCAGATGGGTTCAAACGGGCCGCGCATCTATCTTCCTCCGTGGGTCGACCCTATCGATCCGAATGTCGATCCGATTCTGGTTGAGTCGATGAATGCGCTCGGCACCAACACCGCGCTTGAGATTGGACAGACAGGCAAGCAGGGCGTCTTGATACATGGCGTGTACGACTTCTGGTCTCCTCTGCGCGACTACATCGCTCTTCACAATGGGTTGCGCGTGTTGACGGAGTCTGCCAGTGTCGATATAGCGAGCCCGATCAACATTCCGTTTGAGAAGCTCGACCACGGTATCGGATATGACGCGAAGGTGGCTGCGTGGAACTTTCCCGACCCGTGGAAGGGCGGTACATGGCGCCTGGGTGACATCGTCGATTATCAACTCGACGCCTTCTTCTCAATTGCAAACAATGCGGCTGAGTTTCGCGAGCGCTATTTGAATAACTTCTATCAGATAGGCGTTCGTGCGGTGAAGGAGAAAACGGGGCCATCCGCCTATGTCATTCCGGCGGAGCAGGCGGATTCGGCGGCGACGGCAAGGCTCATCAATATCCTGCGCACCGGCGAGATTGAAGTTGAGAAAGCCAGCTCCGGTTTCGATGCGGATGGAAAGCACTATTCCAGCGGCAGCTACATTGTGCCACTGGCACAACCTTACGGAGGCTTTGCCAAGACGTTGCTTGAAGTTCAGGAGTATCCCAATATTCCTGAATATCCCGGAGGGCCGCTTCAACGGCCGTACGATGTAACTGCACAGACTCTTCCCTTGCTGTTGGGAGTAAACGCGGTCGCAGTGAATGACAAGATCTCGGTCGCCAGCAGCAAGGTAGATGTAGTCAAGCCTGTTACGGGTCACTTCGAAAAGTCGCCGAACTCGAACGGTTATTTGATCGCAGACAATACGAATAGCAGCCTCTACGCATTGTTTGCGCTTCTATCCAAGGGCGTTCAAGTGTACCGGCTTACAGGTGCAGGCTCTGAGCCCGGCACCATTTACATCCCTCAACAAGAGGGCGTGGATGCAAAGCTTGAGGCGATCGCTGAGAAATTCCCGATCGATATCCGGGCAGCGTCAGTAGTTCCGGCTGGAAACGCTCTGCTGGTCCATCTGCCTCGCATCGGCCTCTACCAGAGTTGGGTAGCCTCGATGGATGAAGGATGGACACGCTGGATCTTCGACCAGAATGGCATTCCGTATACGCGCCTTGTGGATGCGGACATTCGCAAAGGGGATTTGAACCAGCGCTTCGATGTAGTTCTCATTCCCGATAACTCGGCATCTGCCATTACCTCCGGTCGTAGAGGTTTCGGAGGCGAGAGTACTGTTAGTGCAGCTCCTGCACAGGCCGGTGGAAACAGGGCAGCGAAGAAGAGCGCATCCGGCGCAACCGCTGCTCCAGGTGCCGACGCGGTTTCAAGTGGAGACGACGCCATCCACGGACCGCAGACGCCTCCAGAGTTTAAGGGTGGACTTGGGGATAGCGGATTGGCCAGTCTCAAGGCCTTCGCCGAGGCTGGAGGCACCATCATCACGCTCAATAAGGCGTCGGAGGTCTATGCAGGCAAAGATTCGGGCAGAGTAGGAAACGCGCTTGAGAGCGTCGATCGCAAGGCGTTCTATATCCCTGGATCGATCTTGCAGGTAGCGGTAGATACGACCAATCCAATCGCGTTCGGATCGACTCCTACAGTGCCTATCTTCTATGAAAATGGCCCAACCTTCAAGGTCAACGGAGCCGCTCGTTCTATCGCCTTCTTCAATACAGATAAGCCCTTGCTCAGTGGCTGGATTCTGGGTGGGCAGTTTCTCAAGAACACATCTGTCATCGCGGAAGAGCCTGCGGGAAAAGGGCGAATCGTTCTCTTCGGTTTCCGTCCTCAATACCGTGCGCAGTCTGAGGTGACCTACAAGTTCCTCTTCAATGCATTGCTCTATTCGAGTTCAAAGCCGGTATCGCTTGGTGCATCCACAACTCAAGTCACCAACTCATCCATCGACAACAAAGGAGCAGAATAGTGCATCCCGACTTCGTCAATCTTTGCCGTTGTTGTCCCAACTCCTAGATCACGCTTAAAGCGCGAGATGTCCCGAGCGAGCCAGTCTGGCTGGCTCGCAGGATAGCTGCGCCCTTTCGTCTCAATTGTCTTGTTTTGCTTGCTATCGAAATTTTTAGGAGCTCCTATGTACGGCGTACTTAGTCATCGAAATCATTGCACGAGTCTAAGAGTTGACTGGAGACTCGGGACCCTCGCGATTGTCGTTGGATTGTGGGCATCGATATCCAATTCTGCCTTAGCCCAGACCTCAGCCGATGGCACGATTCACGGGCATATCGTAGATAGCTCAGGGGCATCTTTGCCAGGAGTCAACGTTGTCGCTCGTAGTTCCACGGTTGGAGGTGTCTTTAAGGCCGCAAGCGATGCGGAAGGAAATTATCGTCTGACAGAGTTGCCACCGGGCACCGACTATGTCGTTGAAGCCGAGAGGCCGGGATTTGAGAAATTCGTACGTGTCGGATTGGTGGTAAGAGCCGGTCTCAATGTGACCGTCGACATCGCACTCAATATAGGGTCACAAGCGCAAACGGTGGAGGTCTCCGGCGACGCTCCATTGATCGATACGCAAAGCGCTGAGCAGGCGACTAATCTAAGCGGAGAGCTGCTTCGAAATATCCCGATCACCGGTCGTCATGATTGGTCTGATTCTTTGCAAATCACTCCGGGCATTATCAGTGCTTCCAGCGATGCCGAGGGTGGGCAGACGTACTTTCTGCGCGGTTCCGAGAACGAGAATCATGCCACATTGCTGGATGGCATGGACATCGGCAGCTTCGGACAGAACTGGCCCTCCAACACCATCAGCATCGCCAACGAATCACTCGGCGATATTCAGATCAAGACCGGCGCCAACGATGCCTCTTCGCCTGCCGCAATGGGCATGGTCCTCAATCTGGCAAGCCCCGTTGGGAGCGACCAGTATCACGGCTCGTTCATGTACCTTATCGGTCCAGCCTCGCTCAATGGAAATAATGTTCCGGGTGGCAATGCTGCTGCGTCTGCCTCCCAACAGCCGGACTTTTCCGTCGGAGGCCCTATCAAGAGAGAACGAGCATGGTTCTTTGCCTCTGGACGCTACATCCATCGCAACGATGGCATCAGCCAGACCAGCGCGCAGAATGCCTATCTTCAGCAAATCGATCCCGGGTTCCAATCATTTCCAAATGAGTCGCGCGGATTTGTCTTCTTAGCAAACAGTTCCGTTCAGCTTTCGCCTCGGCATAGGCTGATGGGAATCGTGCAGTATGACAGCCGCAAACAGAATGCAAACTTTCAGTGGTACGCCGGCAACATCGCCAAGAACCAATACGGCGGCGGAGCCTATGGACTGCGCCTGATTTCGCAATGGACATCTCGTTTGAATACACGCTTCCTGATCTCATACAACAACAAGGGAAGCAACAGCAGCCTGAGCGCAATCGGAGGTGTCGGAAACAAGCCCGAGGAAGATGTCTACCTCACCTATACTGCCTCAGCTGGAAGCCTGACCGGCCAGGGTGCGTCTCTTGCAACTCTGAACAATCTCTCCTCGGTTTCAGTGAACCCAGCACAGAAACCCACATTGACGGGAGACATCGATTACTACATTCCCAAGGCATGGGGCACACATGAGCTTGGAGGCGGGTTTTATCTGGAACCGCGTGAACGCTACAAGAGCACGACCTACTATGCGAACAATGGCGGCATCATTCAAGAGGATGCAGCGCTCAACAATCCCGACGATCCCACTCAGGGCTACACCATCTTCCATACTCAATCTGTAAACGGCACAACTAAAAACCTGGCGAGTTATATCAGCGCGAATGATTACGCCTGGTATATTCAGGACCGCTGGCATCCCATTCCGCGGCTATCGATTACGGCTGGCCTGCGCCCTGACTGGATTTCAGCTAGAGACGCGCAGTTCAAAGTGACGACACAGCACTCCTGGAACTATGCCCCACGGGTGGGCGGAGCATTTGTTTTGACCAAAAATCAAAAGAACGTCGTCCGTGCGAGTTGGACCAAGATTACCGACATCACCAACGAGAGCTATCTAGGCACCGCGGCAACCAGCACGGTGACGACAACTGATACGTATTACAACCCAGACGGAAGTGTGTACGGAAGTCCTATTACTACGCCAGGCAGCACCTCCAGTTTCCTGGGCAAGACGTTTGACCCGCACCGCCACCAAGGCTACGCCAGGGAATGGCTGGTCGGTTACCGTACTCAGCTGCCAGGCGAGGTTGTCATCGACGCGAGCTATATCAATCGGGAATATAGAGACCGCCCAGCGGAAGTGGATACCAATCAGATTTATACGACCACGGCGACGGGAACTGTCTGGAGCGGGCTTGTCAATCCAGCGCTCAACAATACTTACTTGATCACCAACAACAAATGGAATTGGTTCGTGTATCGGGGCGTCGAGATCACAGTGAGCAAGCAGACCAAGGGGCTACAGCTCTTCAGCACATACACCTATTCTCCCGATCATCTTGCCGGAACCTTCCAACCCAACGACCCAACGGGAATCATCGAACCCACTAAGTTCGCGAACAACGCAGGTATCGGTTCCGTGCGAGGTAACGTGACAAATGACTGGACGGGAGACACGCGCAATCGCATGTGGCAGCGGAATCAATCACGAACCGGTGTTACCTGGAGTGCGCCATGGAAGATACGCCTCTCAAGCACGATCACAGCTCAATCCGGAACGCCAGGCGGCCCTGTGATCACAACATTGGCTGCGCTGGGGACGCCATACGCCGGGCAATACGGACCTTCCACACTCAAGATCAACGGGCGCACTGTCGCTAACCCGCTGGCCACGACGTATCGCTTCAAGTACGCGAATCGCGGCGCCGGGCAGATCTGGTGCCCCTGGCTGATTCAATGGAATACGCTTGTCGGAAGAGAATTCAGGATCAATGATCGCCAGAGTGTTGAAGCCGACTTGAATATCTACAACCTCACCAACAACGGAGCTGGGCAGCAATTCGTCAATGGCAACAACTCTGCATCGGCAACTTTCGGCGAGCTGCAGAATGTGCAGCCTCCTCGTTCCGCGCAAGTCACTGTGCGCTATCACTTCTAGATATCGATGATGAGGAAGAAATCCATGAGCTATCTTCGCCCAATCCTTCGCAGCGTGGCGTTAGTCATTCTGCTGATGCCTGTAGCATATCGCCTCGAGGCCAATGCGCAGGAAGGTGGCCATCTCACGCTGCAGGACCTGCTCTCGGTCGAACCGATCGGCGAGTCCGCACTTTCTCCCGATGGCAAGACTGTCGCGCTTACCCGTTCGGGACAGATCGTACTGATGCCCGGCGATGGTGGCTGGCCGGTCCTGCTCACCAGCACACAAGGGGGTAAGTCAGGATTGGCGTGGTCCCCAGATGGCAAGCGCATCGCCTACGCCAGTCAAGGCGGCATCTGGGTTGTCTCCGTGTCAGGCGGACCACCGCATCGTCTTACAAACGCTCCGGCGGGAGGCGGCGATCCACGCCAGGCAACGGATCGCACCCCGCGTTGGTCGCCGGATGGTCACTGGATACTCTTTCAGAGTGGACGGCGTGGCATCAATAGCCTTCTTGTTGTAAGCGCTGATGGCAACACTACAAGTTTCCTCACCTCCGCGCAGGAAGAAGCGGAGAACGGTCGTTGGTCTCCCAGCGGCGATCAGATTGCTTATGTCACTCGCGAGAAGGAGTATTTCAGCGGCCGCATCAATCTCTTGAAATTCGATACACGCACTGGGCAGGCCACCGGAGATCCGGTCACACTCTACACTGCTCCGGTGGATCGCGGAGGCGGGTGGGCTATTCGGAGTGCCGTGTGGTCGCCAGATGGAAAGACGCTTGCGACTGTATTGCAAAATTCCGGATGGAACCACATCTATCTCTTGTCGTCGAAGGGTGGCGAACCTAAGCAGATTACAGATGGGCCCTTTGAAGATGATGATCCTACATTCTCGCCCGATGGTAAGAGCATCTCGTTCCTTTCCAACCGTGGCCTGCTTGAGGCAAATAATCTATGGGTGATTTCAGCAAGCGGCGGGGAAGCTCACCAGGTAGCCAAGTTCGATACGCCTGGCATTGTCTCCGATCCGCAATGGGCACCGGATAGCAAGAGCATCTACTTTCATCATCAATCTCCACTTGAAACCGGAGATCTGCTTGTACAGAGCCTCTCATCATCCGCTGCGCCGAAATATCTGACGCATACCACGCCGAAAAACTTTTCGGTTGCAGCGCAAATCCCGGAACGTGTCACCTGGCAAAGTAAGGATGGCGAGGAGATCGCCGGTCTTCTCTACACTCCGCGTGGTGCAAAGCCAGGTGTGAAACTTCCTGCCGTTGTCTGGGTCCATGGAGGCCCGGAAGGACAGGACGACTTTCGTGCGGACCTGTGGGCACAGTATCTGGCACAGTCCGGATATGTTGTGCTTGAGCCGAACTATCGTGGCAGCAGTGGCTATGGCGAGGTCTTCCGCAACCTAAACGTCGAAGACTCCAACGGAGGTGAGGTAGAGGACGTCGCGGCGGGCGCACGGTATCTCGTCACTCGAGGACTGGCCGATCCCGCTCGACTGGCAATCGGCGGAGGCAGCCATGGCGGTACCATGACCGCCTATATGGTGGTCCACTATCCGGACCTGTTTGCCGCGGCGATTGAGTTATACGGCGTTGTTGACAGGCAGCTTTTTGTCGAACGGACCAACCCGCCTTCCTCCGTGCGCTGGATGATGAAGATGGGAGGCACTCCAACGGAAAAGCCTGAAGTCTATCGCCGTGCAAACGTGTTGTTGCAAGTTGACAAGGTGAAGACGCCTCTTCTTGTGATGCATGGAGAGGACGACCCACAGGTGCCTCCGGCAAACTCAGCCCTCTTCGTGAAAGCATTGCGCGAGCATCACAAGACCGTTTTCTACTTCACCTATCCCGGAGAATTGCATGGTTTTTCTCAACCATCAAATCGTCTCGATGCCTGGCAGAAACAACTCGCCTTCTTGCAGCAATACATCAATCCGAAGTATGGGACTACAACGACTTCTACTGAAGAAGTGGTCTTTCCTGGTTCAGATAAGCAGGCTAATTCTCATAACGAAGAGAAATAGCCGTTCGAGCGGCTGACATGGCGATTCGTTTGTTTCTTAGCGTACTTGTCTAAGAGATGAGCGGCTCGTCATTGCCAAAAGCTGTATCTATGGTCTTCACTAGTTCTAACAACATCATGATCTCTGAGGTATCGGGTCTCCCGTTATTCAATACAAATGGCAAATATCGCTCACTTCCAATGTTCCCGTTGCAACGCAATTTTTGAACCTATTGCTACTCCCACCGTTTGCGCACAATGTGCAGGAACACTGTATGTCCGGTATGAACTCTCCAAGCTGAAGGGGCTCGATTCGCGTAATTCGATTGGTGAGAAAAGAGATCGTCAGAGTTGGTCAGGAATGTGGCGCTATCGCGATGTGCTGCCTGCCGTAGAACCAGTGACGCTCGGCGAAGGCTGGACACCGATGCTGCCTAGTAGACGCTATGCAAACGTCTTTCTGAAGGAGGAAGGAGCGAACCCTACTGGAACATTCAAGGCGCGCGGGCTCTCCATGGCCATCAGTATGCTTCGATCCTATGGCGTGAAGAAGGTCGCCGTTCCTTCCGCGGGCAATGCTGGTGGAGCTGTTGCGGCTTACTCTGCGGCTGCAGGAATCGAAGCGCACATCTTCATGCCCAAGGATGTGCCGCTCGCAAATCAGGTGGAGTGCATCGCCTACGGCGCACATATGACGCTAGTGGATGGCCTGATCTCAGACTGTGCGCGCATTGTGAGTGAGAAGAAGAAGGACGAGGGGTGGTTCGATCTCTCCACGCTCAAGGAGCCTTTTCGGGTTGAAGGGAAAAAGACCATGGGCTACGAGCTGGTGGAACAGCTCGGATGGGAATATCCAGATGCCGTCTTCTATCCAACCGGCGGGGGTGTTGGACTCATCGGCATGTGGAAGGCATTCGAAGAGATGGAAGAACTTGGATGGGTGAAAGGCAAGCGGCCCAAGATGATCGCAGTGCAGGCGGCCGGATGCGCGCCGGTTGCAAAGGCATTCAACGAAGGAGCAGCCACCAGCGAAATGTTCCAGAATGCGGCTACTTTCGCCTCTGGCCTTCGCGTACCAAAGCCTTACGGCGACTACATCATCCTGGACGATGTGCGAAAATCGCACGGCACTGTCGTTGCCTTGAGCGACCAGCAGCTGCTCGCATCTCTTCGCGACTGGGCGTCCAATGAAGGCATTCTGCTTTCACCGGAAGGCGCGGCATCCACCGCAGCGTACGACCATCTGATCGAAATCGGATTTCTCAATCCATCCGATCGCGTTGTACTGTTTAACACTGGTTCGGGCAACAAGTACACAGATGTTCTGGCACAGTCCTTGGAACTGACTCTGCCAAATCACCGAGATTGATTCTTATCTAAGGATATCCAGAGCAATATCACGGTTTCACACGGAAGAGCTTCATCCGGGACGCTGTGAACGCTACGTGGCATGGTATGACAAATACCTGAAGCCATCAAACGGTGCAGCTTCATCGCAAACCTCAACCGCTCAGCCTGGGGCGAGCTCGACAAGTTATTAGCTTTAGCATCTTTCGGCAGAAAGCGATGTAACAAACCACAAGGGTCCGATCGAAAACTGACCGGACCCTGTGGCATACATCCGCACTGTCTGCTGAATTTGGACGCTGAGTGATATCGAAAAATGCTACTTCAACTGAAGAACTGCGCCGCCAGCGATCGAAGGGATAATGGAGAGCGTATCGTTGGCTGTGGCCGCAGTTTGCTCCTTCTCCGGTAGATAGCGCACATCTTCGTCATTGAGATAGAGATTCACAAAAGCTCTCAGCTTTCCCTCCTCTGTAAAAAGGTGCCTGCGCAGGCTGGGGTGCGCCTGTGTCAACATTTCGAGCGCATCGGCAATCGTAGGCGCGCTCACCTCAATTGTGTCCTTGCCCTCTGCATAGGTGCGCAACGGTGTCGGGATCAAAATATGCATTGGTTACATTCCTCGCTTGTAATTCCGTTTCCACTGTCTTGATTGATAGTAAGGCTCAGTCTGAATTCTCCGCTCAACCTTCCAACTGAATCGATTCCTGCTCAAATCGCTTGTCTTCTTCGCTTGATCCAGTCAGCAGAAAAGAGTTCGTGATAGCAGCCTTGCCTTGAACTACTTCCGTGATGACATAGGAACATCCGAGCCAGTGCGCCTCAGCAAAATCGGTTGCGGACCATTGTGCCGGATGATCAGGATGAGAGTGATAGAAGCCAGCAATTTCGAGCCCCTGCCGCCGCGATTCGCGCTCGATTCGAACCAACTCCAACGGAGCGATGCTATAGCGGTTGTGAGCAGAATCGGTCCGCGTATTGCCAGCCTTCGCTGTGGCCTCGACTTGCGGACCCTCCGGCGCAGGCCGGCTCAACAACACACCACAACACTCGTATGGATAGGTTTCCTCGCCATGAGCGCGGATCATTTCATAGACGTGTTGCGTCATCCGCAGGGTGCTCAAGCTTCCTCCCAAAACCGCTCGCTCAGATACTTGTCCGCCGAGTCCGGAAGCACAGTCACAATGGTTGCAGACCGGCCGGACGCTGCTTCTTCCTCCGCAACTCGAACGCTCGCCACCACAGCAGCGGCTGCAGAAATACCTACAAGCAAGCCCTCTTCACGCGCAAGGCGTTTAGTCATTGCGTATGCTGCTTCTGTTTCCACTTCAATATTGCGGTCGGCCAATTGCGGATCGTAGATGGCTGGAACGATCGCTGTGGCCATATGCTTCAGACCCTCCAGCCCATGGAAGGGTGAGTCTGGCTGCATGCTTACGGCACGTAGCGATGGACTCAGTTCCTTTAGCCGCCTCACTGTGCCCATAAAAGTTCCGCTCGTGCCCAAGCCCGCCACAAAATGTGTGACCTTACCAGAAGTTTGCCGCCAGATCTCCGGGCCGGTGGTCTCATAATGCGCCTTCCAATTGGCATTGTTTGAGTACTGGTCCATGTAGCAAAAGCGTTCCGGCTCATGAAACGCCAACTCGCGCGCCCTTCGGATAGCTCCATCCGATCCGAGGTCCGGATTGGTCCATTCAACTTTCGCACCATAAGCATTCAATATCCGTTTACGCTCGGCCGACACGTTAGAAGGCATCGCCAGCAATACAGGAAATCCAAGTGCCGCGCCCAACATGGCATACGCAATCCCGGTATTGCCGCTGGTCGCATCCAGCAATGTCTTGCCGGGCGCAAGCGAACCGTTGGCTTGCGCTTCGCGAACCATGGACGCTGCAGCCCGATCCTTAACGCTTCCACCCGGATTGTTCCACTCTGCCTTGGCAAGCAAGGTAATCCCCTCCAGGCCCTGAACAACGCGGTTGATCCGTATCAGTGGCGTATCGCCAACTCGCTCCAGCAACGAAGTGCCCAACCGTTCTTCGATTTGCCTTTGTGTCATTGAAGTCCGCCAATTTTTCAACCAGCATAAAACTGTTGCCAGGAGCCGCAGTACTGCAGCGGATGGTGATGCAAGGAAGCAGCAACTAAAGCAAGCCCGGAGTACGTCCTTGTCGCAGGTCCCACAGCGCCGCAATCATCGAATCGACTTCTTCATAGGTGTTGTAGAGTGCGAAAGTGGCGCGGAGGGTGCTCTCGACGCCAAAGCGGCGCAGGATGGGCTGGGCGCAGTGGTGGCCGCCTCGCACGGCGATACCCTTGCGGTTGAGGTAGTTGCCAATCTCTTCGGTGCGAAAACCATCCATGGTGAAGGAAAGCACGCTGGCTTTTTCTTTCGCTGTACCAATGATGCGCAAGCCCGGGATGCGCAGCAGCGCTTCAGTTGCGTAGGCGAGCAATTCATGTTCGTGCCGTGCGACATTGGCAATACCAACGCGATCGAGATAGTCAATCGCTGCGCCCAGACCAACTGCGTCGGCTATATTCCCTGTGCCCGCTTCGAATCGCTGCGGTGGCGGCTGGTAGAGCGTCTTTTCGAAGGTTACGTCCTGAATCATGTTGCCGCCACCTTGCCACGGAGGCATGTTCTCAAGCACTTCAGACTTTCCAAATACGATCCCAATGCCGGTCGGAGCAAAGACTTTGTGGCCGGAGAAAACATAGAAGTCGCAGCCAATCGACTGCACATCGACGCGCATATGCGAAACAGCCTGGGCGCCATCGACAAGCACACGCGCGCCGTGGCGATGGGCAGCTTCTGTCATCTCCTTGACAGGCACGATGGTGCCCAAAGCATTGGAGACCTGAGTGATTGAAACCAGGCGAGTACGAGGATTCAAGAGCTTTTCATATTCATCGAGCAGAACCTGGCCGGAATCATCCACGGGGGCAATCCGCAGCCGCGCTCCCTTCTCCGCGCATAGCATCTGCCAGGGAACGATGTTGGCATGATGCTCCATCCAGGTGAGCACGATCTCGTCGTCCTTCTCAACGTTGCGACGTCCCCAGCTCTGCGCGACCAGGTTGATCCCTTCCGTCGCTCCACGAACAAAGATGATTTCGCGCGTAGAGCTTGCATTGAGAAAGCGTCTTGTCTTCTCGCGAGCCGACTCGTACGCATCCGTCGCACGCGCCGCCAATTCATGCGCAGCGCGATGGACATTGGAATTTTCGTGTTCGTAGAAATAGCTAATGCGATCGATGACCGATTGTGGCTTCTGAGTGGTCGCACCGTTATCAAACCAGATCAGCGGATGGCCGTTGACACGCTCTTGCAGAATCGGGAAATCGCGGCGGATTGCTTCGACATCAAACGAGAGAGACGAGAGTCCCAGATCGTACCCATCAACCTCAGGATGTGTTGTGGATGGAGCCAGTATGGGAACGAACGATGCCGGCTCAAGCGTACGAAGAGCACCAAGGGAATCGTGCGAACCGGCTCCGCGTGCATCCGGCGCACGTACAACTGCGCCGGGAAATTGCGGAGCGTCGCGATCCATGGGCTCCGCAAATGGACTGATTGGCGGCGCGGTTCGACTGGAGACATCCGCGGGAACGGGCCCGGGCAGCGCGGGTGGCGAAGAAAAGAGCGGACGCGCATCTTCGATAAACGAAAACATCGGGACTGGAGAAGCATCCAGCTCGCCAAACGCCCCAGGAATAGCGGGCGTAGGAGGCTGCACAGGGCCAGCAAACTGCGCGCCGGGACTGACCTCTGTTTGAGGAGAGGCAGGAGTCGAAGCGAAACTCTCCTTGTCGAAAACAGGAAGCGCCCCACCAGCGGACTCAGGCGCGGCCTGAAATGTGCCATGAGACGGAATTGAGGGAATCTCTGGCCCAGCTGCTGTGTACGCATCCAGAGGCCGCGCATCCTGAAGAAAGGCGAAGGCTGGAGCATCCGTTGGAGCCGCTTGGCCTGTTGGTATGCCGGCCGGAATTGCCGTAGACGCATTCGATGCAGACGGCGGAGGCGCGGAAGGCACTGGTCCGCGTACATCGGGAGCGATGCTTCTGTCAGGAGTGGCGACATACGTTTGCGGCTTGGCGTCGTTGACCTCCGCCAGCAGACCAGGCACCGGAGGCGCGGTTGGGTCTGGAATCGCGGCGTAAGGATTGCCCGCGAATGCGGAATTGGGTGGCAGAACCGATCTGGCCGCAGTGATCGCAGGCTGTTGAACCTCATCCGGCAGTGACTGGAACATCGCGTTTGCCATCCGTGCCAGTTCTGCCGGACTGAGCACCCCAGAGCCTGGACCTGCGCCCAAGCCAAGATCCAATTCATTGGCGCCAAGATATTTGTCAGGCCGGACCGGCAATCCTTCAGACATACTCATGGTAGTGACCCACATGTACATCTTCGAGCAGTGCGGTCGCGTCCTCGGTTAGAACGGCTGCGGAACAATAAAGAGACACCAAATAGGAAGCCAGTGAACGTGCGTCGATTCCCATGAAACGAACCGACAAGCCAGGGCTCTGTTCTCCAGGAAGCCCAGGCTGAAAGAGACCCACCACTCCCTGCTTTTTCTCTCCAACGCGGATCAGCAGAATCTTCGAGGTCAGGTCTTTGCCGCGAATTGCAATTTTGTCACTGGGGACAAGTGGAATACCGCGCCAGGTAAGGAAAGGTGTACCGAACAGCGTTACTGTTGGAGGTGGGACTCCGCGGCGTGTGCACTCCCGGCCAAAGGCGGCGATTGCACGAGGATGGGCGAGGAACAGTGAAGGCTCCTTCCAGACCTTGGTCAGCAACTCATCGAGATCGTCGGGCGTGGGAGGGCCTTTGCGCGTCTTGAGCTTTTGTCCATCGGCAACATTGTGCAGCAAGCCATAATCTGCGTTGTTGATCAGCTCACTTTCCTGTTTTTCCTTGACGCTCTCGACCACCAGGCGCAATTGTTCGCGAACCTGGTCGTAGGGATTGCTGAGCAGGTCGGAAACGCGCGTGTGTACATTCAAAACGGCATTGATGCTGGCCAACCGATATTCGCGAGGCTTATCGAGATAATCGACAAAGGTGGAAACCAAGGGCGATTCGTCCTCATGGGAGCAGATCGATTCAATCGTCTTGCTCTCATCGACCTTGTTCACACGAAACGTACCTGCTTCGAGGGGTTTCCAATCCAGCAGGCGAACCAGCCAGCGAGGTGTAATCGCACCAAATTGTGGAGCGGTCTTTGTGACGTTCGCAAGTTGAAATGCTGCTTCTTCGCGCAAGGAGGCTCGACTAACATCTTCTGGCACAGGCAATCTCCTTTAATTCAGCCTCTACAGTGTAGTTGGCTCAAATGCACTCCGCAATTCGCAGGCAAGCCAATTTCACTACCTGCGTAACTGCGCCAAAAGTCTCTCCGGCGCCAAGCCAAGAGGTCAATACTTCCTGACGCTGTGATCGACCCGGTCCGACCATGCGTGAATGCCGCCGGCCAGATTCCACACTTTGTCAAACCCCGCATTGTGCAGCAGCTGTGCTGCTTTCAAACTGCGGGAGCCCATCTTGCACATCGCGACGATCGTCCGATTTGCGTCCAATTCGCTCACGCGCCTCGGCAACTCAGGAAGAGGAATCAGCTGACCACCTATATTGGAGATTTCATACTCAGACTCATCGCGAACGTCGAGAAGGAAAAGATTCTCACCCGCATCCAGCCGCTGCTTCAATTCTTCGACGCGAATTTCAGGAACACCCATGATTTTCTCCTGCTGTGCTTGTCCAGGCGACCGACCGGCTTTATTCACTCATCTGGTTTTCGCCTAAAATGAAAAACCCACCTGCCAGATCAAACTCTGGCGGTGGGTTTAAAAAGAGGTGTTGAATTTTAAGTCGCCTTAAATCAACCATTTCCTCGCGCCAGAATGCTGTGCACGACACATCAGCGCACAACAACAAACCTGGCCGCGCATGGCGAGAAAACCGTTCACACAACTAGCTTAGCACATCCCATAGTTTGAAATTGCGAAAGGAACCTCTTGCACTGCTGCAAACATATCAATTTTGATATCTCGTCTTAAGCATGGTTTTCACAATTCCGCAGAATCCTGTGCCTCGCAAAAATTTTACCCCGGCGCAAAAGGGATGTAGTCTTCGAGCTCTGTAGCAAATTAGGAGGAATTTTCAGAAGGACGTGCCACTCCGTACCTATCGATTGCCGCGAAGGAGGATCGCCTTCAGATGCTTTGCTGTAGTCGAAATCGTGCCGGTCAGAGCACGCAGGATGTAGACGGAACAATAGAGTTCAACAAGCTATGCTGATTTCAAATGATTTGATGCCCCATATTTATCACGCATTTAACGCAAGAGCACGGATCTGTTTTGGAAGCAGAGGGTCGGGGGTTCGAATCCCTCCGCCCCGACCAATGTAAATTATTGATAATAAAACCGATATGACCAACACGGTCACGCATCTGCTTTTTACCACCGCAGCGCTCTAGTCGAAATTGAGACGGTTGCCTCCTCCGATGTTTTCGGTTTAATTCTTCGAGTGAAAGACCTCTAATTCTTTCCGCTAAAATAATGTCCATACTTTTAGAGAGTGATATACAAGACATGCGTGCTAGCGAAGTTTGCCACGGCACCCGTGGTTGATCGTCTTTTTAAGTACCGGGTAAAGATTCAATAAGCGTACGTTTGACGTTTGTCCTTATGAATTAGAACTACGGCTCTACCTCTGCCGTGACAGAGGTGCTTATGATCATAATTCATTGAAAACATGGGCACTGATGGCTAACAAAAGCATTGTAAGTCATTGAAAAAATTTGCAGACAAGCTTTAGAACCCTCATCGATCTCTGCTTTCTCGTTACAGACCTCTGCTTTCGGAGGCAAAAACGGACCTGTGCCGTCGCACGGTAGAGGTCTGGGACGATTAGACTGCTGCCCTTGTTCGGCAGATGTTGAGAGTGTAGAAAATGGCTAATTTTGCTAGGGCAGAGGTCTGTTCGCGAAGATTTCGAACTGACCATGCCGTACCGACAAGCGCACGTTTATCGTTACCAATTCAGTAGACAGGCGCGATGGTATGTGATCTGGTTCAAGTAATAAACTTACAACGTGCTCCATCTAGCTCTAGAACACGCTCAACAAAACCGCTCCAACACAGCCATTATCGACACGACAGGTTTGCACACCTATCGGGATCTACTCGATGATTCAGCGCGCATCGCTGCTGCGCTTCTCAATGGTCGCGCCGATCTTGAAAGCGAACGCATCGCCTTTCTCATCACTCCCAGCTATCCCTGGGTAGCAACACAATGGGGCATCTGGCGTGCGGGCGGCATCGCTGTCCCGCTGCCGATGAACTCCGCGCGGCCTGAGCTTGAGTACATTCTCCATGACACGCAGGCGACAACACTCATTGCAGACGAAGCGAACGCCACGCATATCGATGGCCTCGCGTCACACGTCATCCGTTACGATCAGATTCCACAGGGTGCGGCCGGGCTGCCGGCGATAAGGGCACATGCTCCTGCGATGATCCTCTACACCAGTGGCACCACCAGCAGGCCTAAAGGTGTCGTTACTACCCACGCCAACATCGCCGCGCAGGTCACCTCGTTGATCACTGCGTGGGAGTGGACCGCCAGCGATCGCATTGTTCTTTGCCTGCCGTTGCATCACGTCCATGGCATTGTCAACATCGTCTGCTGCACGCTCTGGTCCGGAGCGACCTGCAACATGCTTCCCCGCTTCAACGCCGACTCTATCTGGGATTTGATCGGGAGCGGTACCCTCACGCTCTTCATGGCCGTACCCACCGTCTACGTAAAACTTACCGCAGCGTGGGAGTCATACCCCGAAGCTCGCCGCGCCCAACTTACTGCCGCTGCGCGCAAACTGCGGCTGATGGTCTGTGGCTCCGCGGCTTTGCCGGTATCTACTTTACAGCGCTGGCGCGAACTGACAGGGCACACGCTATTGGAGCGCTACGGCATGACCGAGATCGGCATGGCGCTATCGAATCCGCTGCACGGCGACCGCATCCCCGGGTCGGTTGGCAGACCGTTGCCACACGTTGAGGTGCAGCTCACCAATGAAGATGGCACGCATGCGGCGCCCGGCACTCCCGGCGAGATCGAAGTGCGCGGGCCGAACGTCTTTCTTGAATACTGGCGTCGCCCTGAAGCCACACACATCGCCTTCCGCAACGGGTGGTTCCGCACCGGCGACACTGCAGTGATGGAGGACAACGGCATCTATCGCATCCTGGGCCGCACGAACATCGACATCCTCAAGTCAGGTGGTCACAAGATCTCCGCATTGGAGATTGAAGAGGTGCTGCGTACGCATCCCGCAATCTCAGAGTGCGCTGTTGTCGGCCTGCCCGACGCCGAGTGGGGTGAGCGCATCGCCGCTGTGCTCGTTCTGCATGCGGCCCACTCTCTCGATCTCGAAACTCTCCGCATCTGGGCCCGAGATCGCCTTGCAAATCACAAGCTGCCGTCGCGGCTACTCGTCGTCGAAGCTCTCCCACGAAATGCGATGGGTAAGGTTGTAAAGCCCAATCTTGTTCCGTTGTTTCAAGAGAAGTCGAAATAACGATCGCGACACTCCTAATCCTCACTCATTTCGATAATATGGTTCGACGCGATCGAAACCTGCATGCCGAAGACACCACTCACGCACCAGCAAATTACCGGCTTCTGGGGAGCATGGGCCGGGTGGACCCTCGATGGCATGGACTCTGTTATCTACGCATTGGTGCTCTCGCCTGCGCTGACTGAGTTGCTGCCGCACTCCGGTATCGTGGCTACACCCGCGCACGTGGGTCTCGCGGGCAGCCTGCTCTTCGCGCTCTTTCTCTGTGGCTGGGGACTCTCATTCATCTGGGGCCCGCTCGCCGATCGTTTCGGGCGCACCCGCGTACTCGCTGCCACAATCTTTGTCTATGCAATCTTCACCGGCGCGGCTGCACTCTCGCAAAACGTCTATCAACTCGGCTTCTTCCGTTTTCTCGCAGGCATCGGAATCGGCGGCGAATGGGCCTTGGCCGGAACGTACGTCGCCGAGGCCTGGCCTGAAGACCGCCGCAAGACGGGAGCGGGCTATCTGCAAACCGGCTACTACGCGGGCTTCTTCCTCGCCTCCGCGCTCAACTACACCGTCGCTGCAAGCTATGGCTGGCGCGCGATGTTCTGGTGCGGACTGACTCCAGTGCTGATCGCCGCGCTCGTGCTATTGAAGGTGAAAGAGCCTGCGCGCTGGCAGCACGCGGCTCATGAAGAAAATATCTCGCAGCTCGCAAGCATCTTCGCTCCCGCGTACCGGCGCAAGACCATCGTGAACACGCTGCTGCTCTCCGCGGCGATCTGCGGCCTGTGGGCAGGGACAGTCTACGCCCCTACCGCATTGATTGAGTTAGCCAAGCGCGCCCACGCCACACAGGCCGGCGCCACACAAGTTGAGGCAGTGCATACTTCGTCGACAGGAATGGGAATCCTCTCCATCGGAACCATCCTGGGCTGCCTGCTGATTCCAATATTGGCTGAGCGCATCGGACGCAAAGCAACGTTGACGATCTACTTCCTCGGCATGGCTATGTGCATTGCCGCGAGCTTCGGCTATATCTTTTATCTACCGAACAGCCTGCACGGCTTTATCGCGGCACTGTTCTTGCTCGGCGTCTTTGGCGGCAACTTCGCTCTGTTCAGCCTGTGGCTACCAGAACAGTATCCGACAAGAATCCGCGCCACAGCCTTCGCCTTCACCACATCGATCGGCCGCTTTCTCGCAGCAGGAGTAAGTCTCGCCTTAGGAACTCAGATCAGTCACACCGGTACGCTAGGTAAACCAGTAGCACTTACAGCAATAGCCTTCCTACTGGGTCTCGCCGCGATTCCATTCGCCACCGAGACCAAAGGCAAACCCCTGCAGGACTAGCGACACTGATCGCTCATGGAACCACTGCTTACATCCTTCACCTCAGCGGAAGGGGTACAGCGGCGGACCATCTCGTTAGTCGGCTCATATTGATCAATCGAAAGTTTTCAGAATCACCAATTTTCGTCCTGAGAACTGACGCACTTTTAAATCTGCTGAGCGGGCAAGGCTGATCGCTGCACAGTAAAAAAATGAAGTAGACGGTCTACCTCCAATGGGAGTAGAGTGTCTACATCTATGAGCGAAAAAGAGCAGTATAAAAACCGGATTGAGCTGTTGCAGGGAACACTCGACATGCTCATTCTTCAAACGCTGCAATGGGGGCCGCAGCATGGCTATGGCATTGTCCAGGCGTTGCGTTTGCGATCGGGAGAGGTGCTTCAGGTGGAGACTGGATCGCTGTATCCGGCGCTCCACCGATTGGAGCGCCAGAGCTGGGTGCAGTCTGAGTGGGGGCAGTCAGAGAGCAAGCAAAGAGCCCGATACTACCGAATCACGGCCAAGGGGAAAAAGCAGTTGGCCTCGGATCTGGGCCGATGGGAGCGGATTGTCGAAGCAATTGGGTCGGTAATGTACGTCAAGTCGAAGGAGAATGAGTCATGAAGTGGGGCATCGGTTTTCAGCGGCGCAAGCGCGAATTGCAGGAAGAGATCGATGCTCACCTGCAGATGGCAATTGCAGATCGAGTGGCGCGAGGCGAGACAGCGGAGACAGCGCGACAAGCAGCAGCGCGGGAGTTCGGAAACATTCTTTTGGTGCAGGATGTGACGCGCGAGATGTGGGGCCAAGGCTGGCTTGAACAATTGGGCCGGGATCTCCGCTATGCCTTGCGGCAACTGCGCAAGAGCCCCGGCTTTACGATCACCGCGACGGCGATGCTGGCCGTAGCTATCTGCGCCAACAGCACGATATTCAGTTGGATCGACGGCACCATGTTGCGTCCGATTCCTGGCGCGCGAGACACGGGCGAACTCGTAAGCCTGCAGCGGGGAGAACGGAACTTCTCACCGACTCCGCCCTTCTCCTATCTCGACTATCGCGATCTGCGCGAGCAGAACCACACCTTCGCCGGAATCCTTGCCTATCACAACGATTGGATCGCGCTGACGGGCGGTGCGCAGCCGGAGCGGGTCTACATTGCAAACGTGTCGGCGAACTTTTTCGATGTGCTCGGCATCAAGCCGGTGCTGGGGCGCTTCTTTCTGCCGGAAGAGGAGTCAAGTGCAGTTCCTAACGTGGTGCTGGGTTACTCGCTCTGGAAGACGCGTTATGCCAAAGACCCGGCCATTGTGGGCAAGTCGATCGAGGTCGCCCGGCATCCGGTGACGGTGATCGGCGTGGCGCCGGAAGGGTTTGTCGGAGCAGCGCCCGGACTGCGTGACGATCTGTGGGTAACGCTCGATCCTCTCGGGAACGATGTATGGCGGATGACCCATCGCGATTCGGACTGGCTGATCGTAATTGGAAGATTGCGGCCCGGCGTGAGCCGTGGCCAGGCAGCCCAGGATCTCGACACCGTAATGCACAATATTGTCGCGGCGTATCCGGACCAGCATCTGGGCGATAACCGGATCACGCTCGATCCCATGTGGCGTTCGCCATTCGGCGCCAACGGATATATGGCGTCGACGCTGCCCATTCTGCTGGCCTTCGCCGGCGTAGTGCTGTTGCTGACCAGCGCGAACGTGGCGACGCTCACGCTGGTGCGGTTTGTATCCCGGCGGCGTGAGCTTGCGATACGGCAGTCGCTCGGGGCCAATCGCATACAACTGGTGCGGCAGATGATGCTGGAGGGCGCTGTGCTTTCCATCGTCGCAGGAGTTGTGGCCCTTGTATTGACATCGTGGACGTCGAAGACATTCGCATGGTTCTTTCCCGCGAACGCAGCTCCCCTCGTACTGAACGGGAGCATGGACCATAGGGTGGTGATTGGGATTGCGGTGTCGTCCCTGTTGGCCGGTATGCTGTGCGGCGTTCTTCCCGCCTGGCGTTCGGCTCATGCGCCGGCCATTGAGGTACTGAAGGCAGAGTCTGCCAGTATCTCCGGCGGCTCACGCAACCGACGATTGCTCAACGGGCTGGTGGTGGCGCAAATCGCGCTTTCCCTTCCTCTGCTGATCTGCTCCGGGCTATTCTTGCAAACGCTGCGGAATCTCGCCACGGCGAACCCCGGCTTTGAGCAAGACCATGTTCTCACTGCGTCGGTGGGGCTGAATATTGCCGGCTACAGCAACGACGAGGCACAGTTGATCCGTCACAAGATACTTGATCGCGTATCGGCACTGCCCGGCGTGGAGGTTGCGTCTCTTACCGACTGGATTCCGATGACCCTGATCCAGAAGAGGAGCGATGCGTATCCGGAAGGGTATGTGCCGCACCCACATGAGTCTTTGCTGGTGGAGAATGCCGAGGTGGGCCCGCGGTATTTCGAATCCCTTCATATACCCATTCTGGAAGGACGCGAGTTTACTCTGAATGACGATGAAAAGGCCCCGAGTGTACTCGTCGTGGATCAGACCGCGGCGAGGCGCTTCTGGCCAGGACAGGATCCGCTGGGAAAGGGACTCAAGGTGTGGGGCAGGCTTTTCACGGTTGTCGGCGTTGCCAGGAATTCAACACATACATTCGTGAATGAGTCGCCAGAGGCCATGGTCTATATGAGCTATTTCCAGCACCCAGGGTACGAGACGATGGTGCAGCTGAGGACCGCAGGGAATCCGGTCGACCTGGAGCCGGTGGTGGAAAACACCATCCATGAAATCGATACACGGCTGCCGGTTTTCGATGTGCGTACCATGCGCGAGAGCACCCAGCTGGCGAGCACCTTCGCCGTCATCGAGAGCACCCTGGCGGGAATGTTCGCGCTGATTGGGCTGGTTCTTGCGGTAACTGGAATCTACGGTGTCGTGGCCTATCGAACCCAAATGCGAACCCACGAGATCGGAGTGCGAGTGGCTTTAGGTGCTTCACGTGTGGACGTGCTGCGGCTCGTGCTCTCGCAGGGATTGTGGCTCACAGGCATCGGGGTGGCGCTAGGGTTGGCGTTGGCGTTTGGACTGACACGCATTATCGTCCGGCTGTTGTACGGAATCGGAGCCAACGATCCCATCACCGTAGTTTCCGTCGTCATGCTCCTGGGAGCAATGTCTTTGGCAGCATGCTACCTTCCGGCGCATCGAGCGATGCGCAGAAACCCTGTGACTGCGATTCGCGAACTTTAAACCTTCTCTTGGAACTTGACACTCGTAGTTGAGATGTGGGGCATCGTTCCTGCCGCCGCAAACCGGAGGTAGCAAAGGCATGCCCACTCACGTCCAGAACAGGTAGGCCGGGGATTCATCTCCGGCAACGTGCGAGCTGATAACTTCCGGTTTAGCCGTTACCTGTGCGGTGGTGCGGCCATCGTTCCCAGGAATGGCGACCGCCCGTATCCTGTGCCGTGGAGGGTGGTAGGATCGTCGCATGTGGGAAGGCAGTGTCGTCTCCATCCATCTCGCGGCGGAGGCATCGGCGTCAATGCAGTCGATCACCGAAGTGCGGGCGTTCCCGGGACGCGGGCTCGAGGGTGATCGGTATTTCTCAGGGACCGGGTCCTACTCGAAAAAGTCGAGCTACGGCGGTCGCGAAGTCACGCTGATCGAAATTGAGGCGATCGAAGCGCTTTTCGACGGCGTGCTCAACGCCGAAGGGGAACGGTGCGGGATCAAGCTGGCCGCCGCCGACACCCGCCGCAACATCGCGACGTCCAGAGTCCCGCTCAATCATCTCGTAGACCGTGAATTCTGGGTTGGCGCCGTGCTCATGCGCGGCACACGTCTCTGCGAGCCCTGCAAGCATTTGGACGACCTCACGCAACACGGCGTGATGAGCGGCCTGATCCATCGTGGGGGCCTGCGAGCCCTAATATTGAACGAGGGCGTCATCCGCATCCGCGACGCTGTGCGCTCGAAAACCTCGTAACCATCCTCTCCAAAAATTCCCGCTCGGCATCTGAATGTGGTACCGGGTATCGGCAGCCCTAGCTGATCGAGGCAATAATCACCAACAATGACGCAGATCGTCGCTCGTGATCAAGCTGAGCGGACCGATGTGTTCCTGACGCGAGGGTTACGGCACATGGTTGTACATCAAAGAAAACTGCGCGACGCGCGAAGAACTCAACAGTACGGTTGCAATCAACCCGCAGACGGCGGCGAATGACAACCACAGTCCTGGAATCGCATGATTGCCGGTCGCGTAGATCAAATAGGTAGAAATCGCAGGCGTAAATCCACCGGAGATAGCGGTCGCGCTGCTATGGACAAGAGAGAATCCGGCGGTTCGAATGTCGGCCGGCATGATTTCCGTCAGGAACACGATCAGCGCACCGTTGTAGCTGGCGAACAAGAACGAGAGCCACAATTCCACCGCCATCAGCCGACCGAATGACGGCGCGGTCACAAGCCACGATAACGCCGGATAAGCCGACAGCAGCGCCAGCGCACAGACAGAGGCCAGCATTGGACGCCGGCCTATTTTATCGGAAACCGCACCCATGATAGGAAGCCAGAAAAAATTGCTAGCGCCTACGCACAACGTGACAACAATGACGTCCCTCGCCGCAAGATGAAGCACTGCCCGCCGAACGTTGGTGTATACGCCGTGATCATGTAAAGCAGACAGTGTTCATGATCGTCAGCAAGGTGCCGAGTACTACCAGCCTCCAGCTGCGCGCTAGCGTGTGCAGAATTTCGCGCGGCGATGGACGGCGCTTGCGCTCAAGGAATTCCGGCGTTTCCTTAAGTGACCTCCGCAATAGAAATAAGAGCGGAATAATCGCGCCGCCGACGAGCAGGGGGACACGCCATCCCCAGCGCGTCATTTGACCGCCGGTGAGCCGCAAGGTCAGGCCGAGTCCAAGTACTGCTGCGAACATCACCGCCACTTGTTGGCTCGCCGCTTGCCAACTCGTGTAGAAACCTTTATGCCCAGGCGTCGCAACCTCGAAAAGATAGACGGAGACGCCGCCCGCCTCCACGCCAGCCGAAAGTCCCTGCACCAGTCGCCCGGTGACGACCAGTAGCGGCGCAATCAGGCCGATCGATGCATAGGAAGGAGGCATGCGATTGAAAGGGTTCCGATCGCCATCAATCCGAGAGTCAGGAGAAGCCCTTTGCGGCATCCACGATGATCGATATAAGTCCCCAGGACGATCGCGCCGAAAGGCCGCATCAGAAATCCCGCACCGAAGGTCATCAGAGAAAGCATCAGCGACGCGAATTCGTTCCCACTTGGGAAAAAAGTAGGCCCGATTACCGCCGCGTAGTAGCCGAAGATCTGGAAATCGTACATCTCCAGAAAGTTCCCGCTGGCGACGCGGACCACAGGCAAGAAAGCTGCGGTTAAGCGTTTGGATGATCTATCTGTAATTTCCATTCTTCAATTCACCTAGACGCTTCAGGATAAGCCAACCACTTGTCTCTTCGAACCCTAGTGCTTTTTTAATTTGGCGCACACACGGACCAATCGCAAATTAGGTCATAGCCCTAAATCAGTGCAGAACAGACATGTTTTCGGACGTGTCGTCGGTTAACCAGAATCTTTCCAGCTTCCGCGAGGGGATTAGTCCTGTTAAATCGGCTTGTGTTGACCTATGCCGGTTGGCCAATTCTTCAGTTAGCACGCATAGTTCAATGCGCTCATCGAAGAGGTATCGGATTCGCTTCTCCGGGAAGAGTTTGTCTGCAATCCTTCGGTCACGCATTGCGGCGAAGACCAGAATCCCGGGGAGGATAATGCGGCGCGGCGGGAAGCGGTCGAGCAAAATGCCGATCAGAGGGGAAACGAATGCGACTGTAATTGCGGCCAGTGCGAAGGCACCGCCCATCGCTTCCCGCTTCCAGCCAAAGGACTCATGCAAGGGATCGAGGAACAGGCTGAACGTGTAAGGAACGATCGGAGAAAAGCTCACCATGACGCCGGTAAACGCGGCGGCGAGTACACCCCAGCCGGGATACCGAATCGAGCTCTCTTGATCTAGAGAGTGAGAATCCACGTTCATTCTTTACTCATTCTTTGAGCCATTGTATTCAGCAATTTTGGCCGTACCGAAGGCCGGGTCCAGGGACACTCAGCGATGCAGATGCCGCACGATGCAGCTTCGGCGAAATAGGGAATGCATTTGTCGAAGTTGACATACCACCGCTCGACGCCACGCACCATCTGCTTGTTGGGTGCGATGGCGTTGGGTGGACAAGCGTGGGTGCAGACCTGACAGGTTGCACAGAACTCGTCAGCGCCGAAACGTATAGGCCTAGTGGAAACAAGCGGCATGTCGGTGGTTACACCCGCCAGTCGAACGCCTGAGCCAAAACGTGGGCTGATCAACGATCCGTGTTTTCCCAATTCTCCTAGCCCAGAGGCAATCGCCGGCGGAATGAGCAACAACGCATTGGCCATCGGACCTGGGTATGGGTTGGCGTGATAGCCCTGCGAACGAATCCAGTTGGCCAGGGCGTAAGACGATCGTGTGCCCCTGGCGTATTGATCGCCCACATCGCAAACTCCTACTCCATTGGTCTCATCGGAGGGAACTTCTCGGAGGCGTTCATAGTCATGAGCGAGAGCAAGGACGATGACCCATGGATGATCGATCGTGTAGCCCTCGAAGACATACAGTGGATCCATGGCAGCGATCCCGATATCGTCGGCCTCGTGAGAAAGCGCGAAATTTCGGGCCGCTTCGGCAAATTCCTGGGGCGACGATGCATTGCGTGTTTCAGCAATAGAGGTCAGTTCGGGATAGGTGTAGGCAGCCTGAAAGGCCTCCATTGATCCGGGGCATTTACGTGAGTTCTGGCGGGCAAGAAGTTGCAGATCTCCCCATGGATGCTGATCCGGAGGATGCCAGAAAAATGGAGAAGGACGGCGAGGAGTGGTTTCGCCGACGCCATTGATTGAGTTACCGGAGACGCGCAGCAACTCAAGGGTCTCCGGCCGGGCTTTCCAGGTGCCTCGCCGGGGACGTCGCGGATTCAAAGGCTCATTCATATCTCGTCTCGCAAACCGCCGGTCCTGAAACTTGACTCGTGTGCCCCCTGCACCCTCGGCTAATACATGAATTTCAATGCAAACTGCACCTGGCGGGGAGCCTCGGCCGCAAGGATATGGTTGAACGTCGGGGAACTGATGTCGCTGTCGGGCAAGCGAAAGTTCGTGCGGTTCACCACGTCAAACAACTCCGCGCGGAACTGGATACGCATCGATTTTCTCACCTCGAAATTCTTGAGCACCGCGAAGTCCCAGTCGGCATAGGCCGGACCGACATTTACGTTGCGGCCTTCGGTGCCAAACTGCCCTGCATTGGCCGTGAGATCAAGTCGCTGGTAGGCGCTGGCGTCGACCCATGCATTCACTGTGCGCGGCCCATGATTCGGATTGCCGACGAGATTAGGCCGCTGCGCGGAGAAGCCTGTAATTTCCGGCGCACTGCCTTCCGCTGCAACGTCGTTCGAATCGAAGACAGTAAACGGAGTGCCGCTCATCAGCGTGGCGATTCCATCCAATTGCCATCCGCCGAGCGCCTTCTGATACCAGTTCTGCCCATGGGTCCAGAAAGGCAGCGCCCAATCATAGCTTCCAACAAAGCGGTTGCGCGCGTCGAATAACGAGAGTCCGCGCTCCGCTCCGAGATTGAAGGGATTCTGGGCGAGGTCGTTTTCGCCTGCAACCGGCTTCGCCGCAGAGCCGGTGATGTTGAACGACGAAACATCGTCGATCGTCTTTGACCACGTATACGACGCGAGAAATGACAGCCCGTGGCTGAAGCGCTTGCGCAGCGACGCTTCCAAAGCGTGGTACGACGAGTTGGCGATGCTCGCGATCTCGCCAGTGGATGAAAACTGGCAACTGCTCGGTGAATCGTCAAGCGTGCAGCCGGAATAGGGCCGGCGTTGATCGGCGTTGCTGGAATTCGAAATCGGCTGGCCGTCGACGTATCCCGGAACGAAAACGGCCGGGTTCGCTTCGATAAAGCGCGGAAGATGCGTGCCCTTGGTGCCGACGTATCCGATCTCGAACAACAAATCAGACCCGAATGAGTGCTGGAAGTTCAAGTCCCAATCCTGGGTGTAAGGCAACACCAAGGACGGAGCCAGAGTCAGGTTTGTTAGCGGCGTAGAGAACGTTCCTGGCGCCGGAGGATTACCGTTGAATGGATTCGCAAAGTCAGGCAAGCTCACCTGCGGTGTTCCCAGGTAAGGCGGCGCACTGATCGGCGACTGCAATGGCCCACCCTGGCCGGTGTAATAAGGCTCATAGAAGATGCTGTACGACGCAGTCACCAGCGATTTCGCATGACCGTCCGGGTCCCACGCGATGCCAAGACGCGGCGCGAAAGCCTTCTTGTCGGTTGGGATCAGGCCTGCTGGCACTCCTGAGTCGCCAGGATAGAGCAGACCCGCAGGCGCATTCGGTAGAACCGTCGACTTCTTTCCTGGCTCAAACAAAGTTTGGCGGTTATGAATTTCGGTGTACGGCTGAGGTAGTTCGTAACGCAATCCAGCATTGATTGTGAATCGCGGCGAAAGTCTGAACGTGTCCTGCGCATACCAGTTCGCATTGTTGCCGCGAATACCGCGCGCGAAATCGCCGATACCTTGCAGGAAGACAACTGGCTGCCCGGTGAGGAAGCTGGCGAATGCATCGGTTACAGGGAATGGCGCGAACACAAAGAAGCCATTGGTCGCGATACCTTGCAGCACGTTGATCTGCTGATGCTGGTATCCGCCGCCAAATTTGAACTCGTGCCTGCCGTGTACCCAGCTTAGCGATGCCGAGTAATCGAAGACATTTTCGAAGGTGTTGCGTGGACCCGTGATCGGATCACCCACGGTGGTATAGCCGTTCACCTGGATGAATGGCGGTCCCGCGGCGATATCGAGACTCGGCTGGTATTGAAATCCAAGGCTTGAAGGCGACTGGTGATTTCCACGCTCGCCGAACAGAAGCTTGTTGCGTAGAAACGAGACTCGAGCCACAAGGATCACATTTGGCGAAAACGTATGCGTCTCATCTGCGACAAAGTTCTGCGCGCGCTGGTCTTCGCCAACAGGGAAGCCCGGCACGCTGGCGCCGCCCGGTGACAACGGATCGAATTGCGAGAGCTGGTTGAACATATAACGGAAGCTCAGTGTGTCGTGCGAACCGATGTACTGGTCAACCTTGATTCCGAACTCGTCTGAATTATTCTTCAAAGTTTGCGTAGTGGCGAACAGATTAGTACCGGCGTTCGGAAGCGGGAAGAAGCTCAACAGGTTTTGAGAAACCGGGTTGAACTGCCCCTCTGGTACCTGGTTGTTCGGATACGGCGCGTTGGCAAATACATTGAAAAGCTGATGGGCCGGATTCCTGCAGAAACCGCCATTGAAACCCTCCGGGCAGAGTTCAGAGAAGTCGCCGGTACGCTGCTTCAGTGACGGCACTGTCGTTAGCGCCGACTCTCCCTGGTGATTGCGGAAACCTTCATAGAATCCAAAAATGAACGTCTTGTCTTTTCTGATCGGTCCACCCGCCGAAGCGCCGAACTGGTTCTGCTTCAACGGCTCTTTTTCTTGCGCGAAGTAATTATTGGCGTCCAGGTCGTCGTTACGCAGGAACTCCCACAAAGTTCCGTGGAGTTTGTTCGTGCCCGACCGTGTAATGATGTTCGTCGTCGACCCAAGTGCGCCTCCGAACTCGGCATTTGCGCTATGCGTGATGATGCGGAACTCGCTAATGGCATCCACCGGCGGCTTGAGAACGAATCCGCCGTCGATGCCATTGAAGTTGTTCGCACCGTCGATGAGAAAGTTGTTGGATTCGGGTCGCTGGCCGTTCACCGCATACCCTTGGCCGTTGCGCAGCGATCCGCCGGCCTCAGCGATACCAGGCGTCAATGGCACGACTCCAGGCTGCAAGAGACCTAGTTGCGAGAAGTTGCGCCCGTTCAGCGGCAAGTCCTCCAGTTCTTGCTGTTCCACAACCTTACCCATGCTGGTGGTGGTCGGCTCGATCATCTCGGCATCGGCGCGTACCAGCACCTGTTGGCTTTGTGATCCAACCGCGAGATGCGGCGAGATCGAAGCCGTCTCGTTCACATCTAACGTAATGCCATCCTGCACGTATTCCCCGAAACCTTTCGCCGCGATTTGCAGACGGTAGTGGCCGACCGGGAGCTCCAGAACAACATAGTTCCCATTGCGATCCGTGGTTGAGCTTCGCGACAAACCTGTTTCCACCTGCTGCGCAGTTACCGTTGCCCCCTGAATGACCGCGCCAGTTGGATCTGTGACTGTTCCGCGAATGTTTCCCGTGATCTGTTGTGCATACAAACTGGGGTAAGCAAGAACTAACAATGGCAGCACATAGCGAACGACGTTCATATTGCTTTCGAATCTCCTGGATGGCTTGGCACTACACACTGAGTTCTGCCGTGAGTTCGTGTTAACCCTGTTGACGCGAATTGCCGTGATACGTGCGACACGGATGGTGCCGCAACATCAAAGGCTCCGTAAAAAAGAGAATTCTGGCGGAAGACACCAGAGGCAGCAGTCCGCCCAAATTAGGGGAAGAATCGTTTAGTGAGCCGCACGGATGAAGGTAGTCGGTACGTCGCAGTGCTGTCTTGCACCCCTCGATGGGCAGCCAGCTCAATCCTTAGGTTGAGTTTCCATATAGTTGGGAAACGACTCGTACGCGCAGATTTTCATCTTGATTACCGGCTTCTTTTTCTTCCCAATCCAGCGTCGTCAAAATCCCGGTTAACTACGGCACCGAAATCGAACCATGTGTGGTTATCTATATGCAGACGGTGATCTACCTCATCGCACCGGCTCTCACCGTGCAATCATTAAGGCTAGCCGCAAAAGTATGCAGCTTTTCTTAGCTTGTTGATTTGTGTGGATTTTACAACTACAAAATCGACTCAGTTTATTCGATCGGAGATCTGATCTTGCTTTACGTGATTCACTCCACTCCTTATAAGATGGCAGAATCAGAAGCGGGGGCTTTTGTTTGTAGGACAGATGCGTTATGGGAGATGACGAAGAAGCAGCACAGCACACAAAAGATCGAGTGACAGCCAGTCTTGTCCGCTCCTCCACGCTCGTTCGAGACAACCGCTGTGGCATTCGGCTTTGGTTGCCCAGCTCATTTCGGATAGTTCCCTCCAGAACTATCAAGCGAGAATCGCTTTGACCAAACGCGGTATGACGAACTAGAAGCGTATCGGGGAAGAAAGGGACGGGCCTGCGTCAGGAGTTTCCGGGCCAGATCTATCTTCAGTGCTTTGAGCCAGCTTCTTCCAATCCTGCATCTGCTTGTAGTTCGCTTTCTCCTGGGCTTGTCGGATTCGATTGAAGTTAGCAAGGGCTGACCCTGCCTCTTCGGTTCGATGGAGCTTGCGATAAAGCCGCGAGAGTTCGTACCAAGAGCGTTTTGAAACTTCCCCGTCATGGTCGCCTGCCGCGCTTTTCTGCAACCATACAAGTGCCTCTTCGTTGTTGCCCAGGTCTGCCAGACCTCGGCCCAGGTAATATTCAGCTACCTGAGAATTGGGGTAAGCCTTCATCATCACCTTCAACAACCGGACGCCTTCCTGCAGTTCCGCGCGTTCCACCTTGGTGCTGCCCAGGTTGTACATGGCAACAGGATTGGCAGGGCTCAGATCAAAGCCTTTCTGGTAGGCTTCCTCCGCGGCATCAAGTCGATTGAGAGAACGATATTCGTCCCCGAGCTCTTCGTAGAGATCAGGATTTCTAGCCTCAAGTTTTATTGCCTCGAGATACTCCTTGATTGCCTCAGTATGCTTGCCCTCATCCGAGTACAGCTGCGCCTGGACGCGATGAACATGCCAGCTGCCTGGATCGATTTTTGCCATACGGGCGTAACTGTCCCGTGCGACGAGGTTGTGCGCCCGTCCACGAAACTCGAGCAGGCTGAGGTTGTCCGGATCGAGCAGGGCTGCATGGTCAAAGGATGCGACAGCTCTCTCTGGATGTCCAAGAGCGAGGTCGATCGTACCCAGCCATGTGAGGGCCTCAACGTTGTCGGAATGCACGGCAAGCTCGATCTGAAGTTGCTTACGTGCCTCCTCCGGCTTGTTTGCCTGGTAAAGAAAGATTCCCAGAAAGAGATGCGCCGATTCAAGATTTGGATCGATCGCGAGGGCTTTGCGTATGGAGTCGATGGCTTCATCTATTTTGCCGGCGCGACCAAGCACGAGTCCCAAATCCAAATGCGCTTCCGGCATATCAGGAGCGAGCCGTACGGCTTCTCGAAATGACCTTTCAGCCACTTCTGTCTGCCCGTTCTTCATCGCGGTTGCCCCTCGCTGAAAGGCTTCGGAGACTTGAGGATTTTGGCTCTGACATTGCAATGCGAAGAAACTGCCAAGGACAAGGGCAAAAAGACACACAGATCGAAAGCCGGTGATCTGCACACGCCGGTATTTGAATTTTGATCCAAACCGGCACGTCGGCATCAAGCTGTTGCAGAGGTCGAGCACGGCCAAACATTAGCGCATTAGCAGAGAGGATGCAAAGTCAGATCGACTACGTTATGCCGCAAGGGCTGACTCGTGACATGAAAATTGCTGTATTAAACAAGTGTTGATGACGCAAAAGTTCTGCAAAGAATCGATCTTGACAGCCAAACTTTCAGCTTCCTATCATCCGCATGATTGACGAAACACTCCTCCGAACGACCTAGAACACTGAAGACTGACAGACTGTTGAACTTCTCTCAATAGCGGTTTGCTCCAAAATGTAATCGCTTACCGAATTTGTGGACGATCGGAGAATCCAAGAAGCGTTCTTTCGGACATGGGTTCATTTTGGAGGCCCCGTGAGAAGACTGTTTGACGCAAGCCGAATCTCGACGGCTGTGATGTTATTGGTAGTCGCTTGTTTCGCAGTCGGCCAAACCAATCAGGGCATCATCGCGGGGAACGTTCTGGATAGCTCTGGAGCGGCCATCGCCGGCGCCAGCGTGACCGCAAAGAGTGAAGAGAATGGGTCTGAGTACACCGCCACGTCGAGTTCGGTGGGCAGCTACCGGTTTCCTTCCATTCAACTGGGTCACTACACTGTCGTGGCATCCGCGCCAGGATTCGCGAAACAGACGAAGACCGGGGTGGAAGTTCGCGTCGGTAGCACAACGAGCCTGGACTTGACTCTAACGACCGGCGGCGCAAGTGAAAATATCATCGTCGAGGCTAATGCTCCGCAGGTTGAGACAGAGTCATCTGAAGTTGGCGGAACGGTTGATTCGCGCCAGATCGTCGAACTGCCTTTGGCGCTCGGCGGCGTCGGAGCCATGCGGTCACCCGAATCGTTCGTCTTTCTAATCCCTGGCACCGCCGGGCCTGGAACCGGCAATAGTAACAATGGTATTTTCATCTCGAAGATTGGCGGCGGCCAGAACTTCGGCAATGAAGTATTGCTCGATGGCGCCAGTCAAACACGATCTGAGAATGGCTCCTCGTTTGACGAAGAGGCACTTTCGGTTGAAGCGATATCTGAATTCAAAGTGACCACCTCTACGCCAGCCGCCGAGTTCGGTCGAACCACCGGAGGTATCGAGAACTTCGTCACCAAGAGCGGAACGAATAAAATTCATGGCAGCATCTTCGGCATCTTCCGCAATGAAGCCCTTGATGCGAACGATTGGTTCGCCAACGGCCGCAAGGCTTACTACACATCCATCGGCGATACCGCAGACGCGAACAACAACAAGCGGCCTGCCGACAAGCAATACGATTTCGGCATCAGTGTTGGTGGGCCGGCGTACATTCCTCATGTCTACAACGGTCGAGACAAAACCTTCTACTTTTTCTCCTGGGAGCAATATCGCCTGACCGCTGGTGGCGTGGCGACCAGCAGCGTTCCTACCAATGCAGAGCGCAACGGCGATTTTTCTGACCGCCTGATCGGCGGGCCGAATGGCCAGATCAATCCCTGCGATGGATCGCAGATTCTGAATGGCCAGATCTTCGATCCAGCCACTACACAGACGGTCGATGGCATACGCTGCCGAACCGCGTTCCCGAACAACACGATTCCCGCAGAGCGATTCAGCACCGTTGGCAAGAACATCGCCGCCTTCTTCCCGGCGCCTACCAACGATGCCCTCGTCAACAATTACTCCCTGGCATCGTCCTCCCCTCTATTCAACACGACTTACTCCATTCGTGTAGACCACAGCTTTGGATCGAAAGATAAGCTTTGGGGCTCCTACAGTTCGCGAGAGAATACTCGCTTCAGTCCCACCTACCTTGTTCTGCCCTCACCCGTAGACCCGAACACCCAGACGCAGGACTTCATCACCCATTTCGGCCGCGCCGGCTGGGATCACATAATCACTCCGAGCATCCTCAATCACCTGAACCTCGGGTACAACCGGTCCAACTCCATCAACGGCTCGATCGAAGCCGGCACGGGTAAGAACTACAACCCAGATCTTGGCACTCCCTTTTCGACTGGATTTCCCCGTGTCGATGTGGGCGGATATGTCTCGTTGAGCCGCAATCAGTTGGACGATGAAGTCGACAACGGCATCCGCGTCAACGATGCCCTCAGTTGGCAGAAGGGCCGTAACAGCTTCAAGTTCGGCGTCGACTACCGTTACCAGCAGTTCTCACATATCGATCAAGCCAATGTGAATGGCTACCTGAGTTTTCAGGCCAACCAGACCAAAGCCTCACAGACTGGTGCGTATCAGAACGGCACGGGAAACGGCTACGCAAGTTTGTTGATCGGCCAGGGTGATTACGCTTCTTCAACCATTCCTGCTCATCAACCGCGCTGGATCTCAGCCTACTGGGCGGGTTTTGTTCAAGACGACTTGAAGATATCCAACAGTCTCGTTCTCAATCTCGGTGTTCGCTATGACGTCGATCAACCCCGTCGCGAGGCGCAGAACAACACGTCCAACTTCAGTCCGACAGCGATCGATCCCAAGAATGGATTGCCGGGCGCACTGGTTTTTGGAACCACCTGCACTAGTTGTAACAAGCGTTGGGCGGATACTTACTTTAAGGACATAGCTCCGCGTATCGGTTTTGCTTTTTCTCCGGCATCCATGAACAATCGTTTTGTGGTTCGCGGCGGGTTCGCCACCCTGTATGGCCCGCTGCAATACACAGATTTCGGCGGCGGCACGATTACTGGATATTCCGTGCCGAACAACCAACCGTCCAACGGATTCGATCCCGCGTACTCAGTCGACGGCGGTGTTCTACCTTCCGTAATCGGAACCAACCTTGATCCTGGCTTCTATGACAATGGAAATGCGGATGCGCCGCAGACGTTCAGCGACTACATCAAGCCGTCCTATGGACGTCCTGCCCAGATCAATCAATGGAATATTCAAGTCCAGCAAGAGCTGACCAAGGATCTCATCTTCACCCTCGGCTATATCGGCTCAGCCGGCGCACACCTGCGCTCCGGAATCGAAAATCTCAACAACATACCCAAGTCGAACTTTGACCGTGGTGACGCGCTGGTAAGTCCTGACCTGGCGGCAAACGGAGTCCCTTCACCGTATACAGGCTTCAACGGCCGGGTGCAGCAGGCCCTTCGTCCCTTCCCGCAATACGGATTCATCGCCACCGACTGCTGCCTGCAAAACGTTGGACACTCGTCTTACGAGGCGATGATTGCTTCCATTGAGCGGCGCTTCTCGAAAGGCCTCAATATGCAGGCGTCTTACACCTGGTCCAAAAGCATTACCAACGCCGACTCAGCGCTTCCCGGCATCAACGGCGGCGTCAACCAGGAGCAGGATCCCTTCGACAGCAAGAGCCAGAAGTCCCTCTCCATTCAAGACATTCCCCACACTTTCGTCGGCAGCTTTCTCTACGAGCTACCTTTTGGCAGGAACAAGAAGTTCCTGAATGTCAGTAATCCGGTTGCCCGCACGCTGATAAGCGGCTTTGAAGTCGGCGGCGTTCTTCGTTATCAATCCGGCGAGCCGATCTCCTTCGGAGGCGCATCCGGCATTCCGGGATGGGACAATTTCATTGCCTTTACACGGTTGCCCGGCACTCAACTCGCAAGCAACGCCAGGCGCGGCCACATCAATCCTTTTCGAAACCTGGAAGAGGGCGGAAATGTGAAGGGGCCCGACCCAAATGTGGATTCCGAGTTCAATGGTTTGTTGCGCCGGGACAATGCAGGCTATAGCGCGCTCCAAAATGCGCCGGCACTCTACGATCAGAACCAGGGTCCGAACCGAATTCTTCGTGCGCGGCAAGTGGGCACATGCCCAACCTGCGACAACGGCGGCTTCGAATTTGGAAACGTCCCGCGCGTTACTGGAGAAATTCGCAACTACCGTTATTACAACGAGGACTTTAGCTTTCTGAAGAAGACGCGGCTAGGAGAAAAGGTAACCTTCTTCGTCAAGGTAGAAATGCTGAATGCTTTCAACCGTCATATCTTCGCGACGCCAAACACCAACCCATATGACCCCTTCTACGGCGTACCCACCGGCACCATCGATGGACCGCGCAAAGTGCAGCTCACCGGGCGCTTCCAATTCTGAGGAAGTTTATGCAATCCACGGAGCCGGCGGGAGCACCTCAAGAGCTCCTGCCCTATCTTTCTGGTACGAATACTTCATGGCCGTTTTCGCCGTCCGTCTAGCTTTACGAGGAAGAGCTTTAGACGCGGCTATGGCGCTTGCAACCGCGGCTCTGAGCTGGTGTTGTCATCAGGCATGGGCACAGTCCCCGGCAAACAGCGATGCGCTTTCGCAGGGCGAACAATTGCTCGCTGCACACCGCGATCTTGAGGCCATGGCTCAATTTGAAAGCGTGCTTGCCAATTCGCCGTACGATGCAAGGGCTCGCGACGGCGAACGCGAAGCGGCGATAGCTGTTGCTCTCGGTGAAAAGAAAGCGGGCCGTGGCGAAGAGGCATTGCTATGTTTGATGCGAGCCCGCAAGGCTCTTCCGGACGACGTTACAGTGCTGACCGATCTGGGCGTTCAGGCGCAGATGATGCATCAGCTGCCATTGGCTTCCGGCGCGCTCCATGAAGCTCTTGTGTTGAAGCCATCAGACCCAACGGCTCTCTACGCCCTGGCACGCGTCGAACTGGACCAAGACCACTTCTCTGCGTCGGAACAGCTTTTTCGTGCGTACCTGACGCAACGGCCCGACGATTCTTCGGCGCACTATGGGCTGGGACACCTCTACCAGAAACAGCTCCGCATTGATGAGGCGAGGACAGAGTTCAATCGCTCGATCGCATTGCAGCCCATTCAGACGGAATCGTACTACCAGCTCGGGGAGATAGCGCTCGACTCCGGCGACAAGGAAGAGGCCCAACGTATGTTCGCTAAAACGCTTCAACGCATGCCGACGCATGGCGGAGCCTTGACTGGAACCGGCATCCTCGCATATCGCGCAAAACAATATGAGGCCGCACGCGATTCTCTCAAGTCGGCAGTGATAACCTCGCCTGACTACCAGACCGCCCATTACTACCTCGGCCTGACGCTCGGCCGACTCGGAGACAAAGCTGGCTCGGAGCGCGAACTGAAGAAAGCCACGGATCTTGCGTCAGCACAGCAAGGCAAAGGACAGCCGGTCGTCATCCTTCCGGCGAATTGAGGTGGATTTTCCTTGAGAAAAAATCCATTCGACAAGCGTGGCTCTGACCTGCACCCGACCAGGCAAATGTTATTGCGATGCTGGGTATCAAGATCGAAAGTGATGCTTCCGTGGCTAAGCGCACAAAGATAAGAGCCAGTAGAAATGCTCTCCACTTGAGGAGTCTTCCATGCATTCGACAATGATGTCCTGTTCCCTTGTTCACCGCTGCAAAAGCCGAATCGTGTTTTCAATGTTGCTTGGCCTGTGGCTTGCCGGTTCTTCGAGGCTGGTGGCGCAGATGACGGAATCCGGTGCGGATGCGAATGGACCGGTGCATCTGCGAATATCTGCACCCTCGTCTACGCGGGTGATTCCTGAGACGCTTTTAGGCAGCTTCCTTGAGCCTATTGGGCATTCGACCTACGGAGGTCTGTGGGCAGATGTAGTTGAGAATCCATCCTTCGAGAATGGATTCATGGGCTGCAAAAGCTGGTTCGTTTCGCTTCAATGCCGAAACTTGATTGCATCGATTGCTTCCGCATTGAAATTTGAGCCACGATCAAGGATCAGATACTGCGGCGTACTCTCGTAGGGAAATGCCTCGCGCAACTGCTGAATAATCCAGGCGCTCGTCGGATGTTTAGTTACACTGCAATGCAAGATGCGCCGTCGGTCATAAGCAATCTGGAACTTGATCTTCCAGTCGGAAGTAGTAAAACAGCGATTCAGAACGGGCGTGCTGACCCATCATGGGCGCTGATCCTCCGAAAATGGCGATCCAAAAGAGCATGCTCAAACTATGCCGCTAAACCATCAGCATTGCCATACGGATTTTATGAAAATCGCCCGATTCGTATTGAGTCTTTCAACACCCACCCCTGATGTCAACAGTCGACGGCTCACACCTTTGCGCGCCTCATCCTTCCGCACTTTCGCGAAGAGTGGATCAATCACAGCCAACCGGAGATGAAGACAGGAGGTGCGTGTCTCCCACCCTTATCGCGATAAAAAGAAAAAAGCGCCAAGAATGGGGCACCTACATGACCCTAACTGATGCTCTGCTAATTCATCGCATGTTTCGTATTGCGCAGAATGCGTCTGACCTTCTTTGGAGAGATACTTAGCGCCCTCGATACCGCCGTCACATTCTTACCGCTTTGCAGCCAGACCTTGGGAATAATAAGTTCGGCGAACTCTTCCTGTATCTGCTGAAATGTCTTCTCGCCGAGTTGACCATCCGACCAAAGACGAAGCGTCTCTTCTACTCGTGTGGCTCCCGTCAGCTTTGCTTTCAAATTGCCGAGCACCTTGAAAATATGATCACGGTCGTTTTGACTGAGCAGTGCCGAGGCCTTGGCTGCGTACTCTTTAGCAGAATCCCATTCCTGAAAATAATCCATGGATGCAACCATTCCTCTGGCGAGATATGCCTCCGCAAGGAGACGCTTATTCTGTGTGTGAAGCGCCAACTCGATGGCGTGCTCGGCATATTGAACCGCCCGGTTTGCATGGAGCGCGACGTCAGGTTGTTCGCCAAGCTGCTCCTCTGCAAGAGCTAGTTCGACGGCGGACTGCACTGTTCTGGATCGAGCCATCAGGATCTGATCGCTCTTTTCTTCGCCGAGTTGGAAGCCTCGCTGTCCTTCGATGGACGCCCGATCAATGTATCCGCTATCCAGATGAAGGTAGGCGGAGTTGACCAGGACGGACCCCAGACCGACCTGATGGTCGTGCAACGCGTAGATTCTTCCTGCCTGATCCAACATTTCCAAGGCTTCCTGAGCAATCTTGAAAGACTTTGCGTGAGTGGCGCCGCGGGCCCGTCCGCTCCCTCCTTTTGGCTGCATATCCAATGCGATCAGGCGCTTCACATAGGCGGCATTGGACAGCGCCCGAGCTAAGCTTGGATGCTCGGAATATCCTTTGCTATAGATCGCAATGGCGGCTTCAAAATGCCCAAGAGCACGCGTGTACTGCCCTGATCGCCGTACAAACCGCCCGCGTGCAGATTCGATATTGCCGAGCGACAAGGCATGGCCGGTAGGCCGAAGCGTCGTTTCCGCCTCATCGAGGAGCTGAAAAGCATAAGGTAGTTCTCCAGCTTGAAATGCGAGCCAGCTCTGGTGAATCTTTGTGACGGCGACCAGTTTGGGTGCTTTTGCACGTTCAGCAGCAGCGCGTGCAAGTGAAATATGGTGTCGCGCCTGTTCATAGTCGCCGCGTTTGCGATGAGCACGAGCCTTCCAAAAGTTGGCCAGGAAGATCAGGTAGTCTCCCAGGAAGTTCTCTCCAATCCGTAAGACCAGATCGATGGTGTCGACACATTCCTGCAGTTGCTCCACCGCCAGCATTCGATAAGACTGGGCAATCCTCAGCTTGAGGAACTCCAACAGGGGCAACTGGGCTCTATTCAAGTTCGGAAGGTCAATTGTTAGATTGTCCAGAAAACCAAGGTCGCGATATCCAAGGTCTACCCATTGCGCCACGCTGAGAAGCACCGATATGGAATAAGAAGATCTAAAGTCCAACTTCGACGTCCCGACGAGCGCCGAATCCAGCAAGGAGAAGCCGGTGCGAACATCACGACGAATCAATGCATGTTGGAGCTGGTCAAGAAGTGCCGGCGCCGAAGCTCTGTCAATCATGCTGCAACTATAGTCCGTTAATGCCCTGAGTCGCCAGGGATCTCGTCCGATTCGGACGGGTTCAAATTGCGAACCGAGACTTGGACAGATAGGTTTCATACAGAGCCGCTCTTCAGCGGCACCAATGTATACAAATCCAAATCTTCAGTGAGGTTCTCGGATGGGCGGCAACGCAAAACAAGTTTATCGATTCGGAAGTGATGTAGTCGACGGCAATGGATCCATGGGCGAGACGCTGGGCGGCAAAGGTGCAGGCTTGGCTGAGATGACCGTGCTTTCCTTCCCAGTCCCTCCCGGCTTCACCATCACTACTGATGTTTGCCGCTCCTATCTCGAGCATGGAACGCTCCCTCCAGAACTCGCGCCGGAGCTTTCTCGTTCGCTACATTGGCTGGAAACGGACGCCGGGAAACGATTCGGCGATGCTCAGGATCCATTGCTCATAAGCGTTCGCTCTGGCGCGCCTATCTCCATGCCAGGGATGATGGACACGGTCCTGAATGTCGGCCTGAATGATGCCTGCGTCCGCGGATTGGCAGACATCAGCGGCTCGCAGCACTTTGCGCTCGATTCCTACCATCGCCTGCTGCAGATGTTCGGCTCGGTCGTCCTTGATGTGCCAAAGGGGGCCTTCGAAGAGGCCGCACTTGAGATCCGTAAGGAATACGCCAACGATCTCAGCGACGCGCCATCGGAGCGCGAACTGGGCCTCATCATCCCTTCCTTCAAGAACGTCATTCAGCAACACACTGGGCAACCATTCCCGCAAGACCCGTCCATGCAGCTCGCAATGGCGATCGAAGCCGTCTTCCGCTCATGGCGGAGTGAGCGGGCGACCTTCTATCGCGGCTTGAACAAGATTTCCGACTCCATGGGCACCGCCGTTACCGTGCAGGCCATGGTCTTCGGCAATCGTGGAATGGACAGTGGAACCGGGGTAGGCTTCACTCGGAATCCGTCGACTGGAGAACCGGGGATGTTCGGCGAATACCTGCCAAATGCCCAGGGGGAAGACATCGTCGCGGGAGTCCGAACCCCTATGGCTATCTCGCTGCTCTCCGACCAGATGCCGGCGGTGTACTTCGAACTGCGGCAACTGGCGGAGAGACTGGAACAGCATTACAAGGAAACACAGGATTTCGAGTTTACCGTCGAGCGCGGCAAGCTGTATTTGTTGCAGACTCGTGCGGCAAAACGAGCGGCCCTGGCGTCGGTGCGAATCGCAGTGGATATGGTGAACGAGGGTCTCATCACACGCCAGGAAGCGGTAAGAAGAGTAAAGCCGGCCAGCCTGGTGGAGATGCTCTTACCTCAGCTCGATCTCAACGCTGACACCCCGGCGCCGCTCGCCAGTGGCCTGCCGGCATCTCCGGGCGCGGCTGTCGGCGTGATAGCGCTCTCCGCGAACCGCGCCGTATCGATGAATGAAGCCGGCGAGACTGTGATCCTATTGACCCAGGAGACCACAGCCGACGACATCCGTGGCATGGACGCGTCAGCCGGGTTCCTTACCGCGAGAGGTGGCGCGACAAGCCACGCGGCCGTAGTGGCGCGTGGGATGGGAAAATGCTGCATCACCGGCGCCAAAGAAATCGCCATCGACCATAAGGCGGCCACAGTTCGAATTGGCAAGGAAACGTTCCGAGAAGGCGATTGGCTTTCACTTGACGGAAGCACAGGCTGCATCTTTCCCGGGAAGCTGCCAATGCGGCCATCGAGCGAAGTCCATCCGGAATTAGACCGGTTGCTCGGATGGGCGCTGGAGAGCGACACGTGCTCCGTCCGTGCGAACGCCGACACTCCCTCCGATGCGACCGCAGCACGCGCGGCAGGAGCAACCGGCATCGGACTCTGCCGCACCGAGCACATGTTTTTCGGACCTGATCGGCTCACTCACATACGCACCATGATTCTTGCCAAAACTGAGGAGGAACGAATTGCCGCACTCGCTGTACTGCTCCCAATACAGCAGCGAGACTTCGAAGCCCTCTTCCGCGCCATGTCGCCGCTTCCCGTCACGATCCGTTTGCTGGACCCTCCACTTCACGAGTTTCTTCCTTCGACCAGTGAGTTGGATGAAGACCTGGCCGACGCTCGCCGGGACGAGAACTGGGAGTATTGCATGACGCTCGAAGGCCTTCGCCGGCAGGTGGAGCTCCTAACCGAATCGAATCCAATGATGGGGCATCGCGGATGCCGTCTCAGCCTCACGTATCCCGAGATACTCCACATGCAGGTGCGAGCGATTCTTCGCGCCGCACTCGCTGTCGCCGCCGAAGGACTTCATCCCTCCCCCGAAATCATGGTGCCATTGGTTGCTTCCGAGCAGGAGATGCGCGTGCTAGCCCGCATGATCCATACGACGGCATCCGAAGTCTTTGCCGGACTTCCACAGGCCATCGAGTACAAGATAGGCACAATGATTGAGCTGCCTCGCGCGGCTGTCTGCGCCGGCGAGATATCGAAACATGTGAGCTTCATCTCATTTGGCACCAACGACCTGACACAGATGACCTACGGATTCTCTCGGGATGATGCCCCCAATTATCTCCACAGTTATCTGGAACAGGGCATCCTCAAGGAGGACCCATTCATCACGATCGATCGCGAAGGCGTCGGCCATCTGATGCAGATGGCCATTCGGAGCGTGCGTCTACTGAATCCAGCGATCAAAATTGGGGTGTGTGGCGAGCATGGTGGAGATCCGGAATCCATCCATTACTTCCAGTCTCTGGGCGTGGACTACGTATCGTGCTCCCCTTCCCGATTGCGCGTTGCTCAATTAGCGGCGGCGCAAGGAGCAAGGTCTTGACCCCCGAGGATCTACGTGAGATCGACGGCGTCTTCTTCGCAATCGAAGTGCACAGTGGCCAGATGAATGATGAAGGTGGTGGACCAAGCAAGATGACCGGTCATTTGGAAAATGGGGGTCGAGTTGCCGATGAGCGCATTATCGCCGATTCACTTAGTGACAGGCGATCACGGTAAGCGTTCGTGGTGGGCGAGGCGCACTGGATCAGGTGGCGTAGATTGTGCAACCTGGTCACAGGCGAATACAAGGCCATGGAAATGACAGAGTGTGGAAAGCATGGAAAGCCATGAAGCCGGCTTCCCACCCTTTCCACACTCTTTGAAAATCCCTTGGCGATTCCCACATTCCCGCGGCCTCGACGACGGCTTATATGTTTTCTCAAGCCATTAAGTCGAGCCATCGCCGCCGCAAGGGGCTTGTAACGGGTGTCTCAGGTCCACAACGTAACCCATGTCCCGGTACACTCACCTCTTAGCGAGGTTTGGCTTCCTTATTCGTGCGCGTTACCGCACAAGCATTCCAAGGGCGGTGTTGGGGCAGGAACGAGTCTGTTACGAAACTCCAGCCGCCAATCACAAAGAAAAACCCGCAGAGGCTCCTCTGCGGGTTTGGTCAGGCTTCGATTTAGCAGTGCATGGTCAGTGAAACATCAAACCATTCCAGATAATCCAGACGGTTGTTTCATCCTTCTATGAGCGATTTAGTGACAGCCGCATGGCTCTCCCCGCATTGCGCGTCGTCCTTCGATCAGCAATATCGGCAAAGCGGCGAGGGCAGCCGCCGAATCGATCCAGCGGATGTGAAAGCCCGCGTTGATGCCGAGACCGGCTAGCGTGATTATGGCCAGATAAGCGCACGTCGCAGACTGTACAGCGTCGGCAGCAAGGGCAGGGCTATTCGTTGCTCGGGCCACGCGGCGCTTGAGCCAGGCTAGCGCAGGCATAACGATTAGCGCAGCCGCTGTAATGAGAATGCCTGCACAGCTTGTCTCGGAATGAACGCCATGCACGAGTGCTGTCATTGCCGTGGCCGCGATGACAACAGCCAAGACGACGAGCAGAATGCCAGACCAGCGGGCGGCACGGTCTCTGGACAGAGAGAAAGATGGAAGAAACGAGAGCAATGCTACTGCCGCCGAGAGCAGTTCCACAAAGCTGTCGGCACCGAAGGCGAGCAAAGCGACGCTGTGCGCGGTGATAGCGGCATAGAGCGCGGTTCCACTTTCTATGATCATCCAGAGGATCGTGATGCCCTGAAGCCAATACACCCGACGTCGCTCCGTTGCAGGGGGACGGCAGCTTCGTTCATATGCGGCAATGGTTGTTGAATTCCTCACTTCCTGTCCTAAGCCCCCAGAAATTGACCCGTGCTCCGCCATTGAGGACGCGACCATCAAGAGGCACCCAGGCGTCCACGATCCACCGGGCATCCGCTTCCCGCGCGGGTAGCAATAACGGATCCCATCGTATTTGACGTACGTTGGTCAAATTATCAAGATTCAGAAAGAGCTTAACATGTGCCGTTACCTTGTGTTCCGCCATGGCTCCGATAAGAATATAGGACTTGGACACATCGCGATACGGGTCATATTCCAGCCGCTGCGTGCCGGTGTAGTAGCACTCAAGACCGACACGATTTCGACTACAGCTGTCAAAATCTCAACGATGATTCCAAATGGAATTGCGGGGTCATATCGGACCACGGAATACTTCTTTCGCATCGAAGATCTCTTCTAAACCCATTCTGACCTGCAAAATCCAGCTCTTGTAACGCCCGAATGGAATTTTGGCGAGGCATAGGGTTTCGGAGTTTTTGATCTGACCTTAATGCCGGTATCATGCACTGGTAACGTTACGAGATTACTAATCTGTCATCTGCAATTGGCAGATTTTGTCGCGTTCGAGTTCGTGGCACCGGCACAAGCGCGTTTAAGAACGACATCAGTTTGCACGCTTCACGGCTCTCCCAATCCCCTGGACGGGCTGCGGCGATCTCGCATATCTGGCGATCAAGTCTATCCTCGCGTTTTGTATATTCGGATTGCAGTTTCCAAGAGCGCGAAAGGCGCAAATCGGGAGCGCCGAAAAACGTTCTCGTGTGTGAGTCGGCAGATTTGTACGAAAACCCCTTTTGAATCGGAGTTCGTATGGTTGAAGAGTGTACGGCACGTTTTCTCTTCGGGGGGCGCGCTACGCTTCGGAGCCTTCGCGCTGTCATCCTGGGCAGCTTACTTACTGGTGTGGCCGCCGTTTGCACGGCGCAAATAGACCGCAGCGGGTTAACCGGAACTACCTTTGATTCCTCCGGCCTGCTGCTTGGGGGAACACACGTTACAGCGGTGCAGACCGATACCGATCTGCGGCGCGAAACAACTTCCGACGTCAAAGGAAACTACGAGATTCCCGAGTTGCCGGTTGGCGCGTATACGGTCACCTTCGAGCGTGCAGGATTCAAGAAAATCATCTTTGACGGCGTGGAGCAGGTGATCGGTCGCACGCGCACACTGAATGCGAAACTGCAAGTGGCGGGTGGCGAGGAGCATGTGGAAGTTTCCGCCAGTTCCGCGTTGATAGACCATAGCTCCAGCGCGGTGACGGGTCTGATCGAAAGAGAGCAAGCCGACGAGCTGCCACTGAATGGCCGCGACTGGTCGACGCTGACGTCATTCGTTCCCGGCGCCATTGACACCGGCGGCGGCAACCAGCGGTCGGTACGGTTCGCCGGACGTGGCCTCGACGACAGCAACTTCACTTATGACGGCATCGACGCGACCAACATCGTGAATCAGACGCAGCGCCCTTGGGTGCGGCTTGCCATCCCGCTGGACTCCATCCAGGAGTTCCGCGTTGATTCGCTGACGGCAACCGCCGAGGAAGGCGCAACAGGCGGCGCGCAATTGGATGTTACCTCGCCCTCGGGCACAAACCGCTTTCACGGGCGTCTCTTTGAGTACTTGCGCAATGACTACTTCGACGCGCCCGAGCCTGTGTGGGCCTCCAATGGCCAAATACAACAGCCGCTTCACCTGAACCAGTTCGGCGGATCGATCGGTGGGCCCATTGTGCACGACAAGACTTTCTTCTTCGTTGCTTCAGAAGCCTACCGGCAAGTCTGGGGCTACCCGGTGAGCGGTGACGTGCCAAGCGCCTCGCTGATCGCAACCGTTTCAGCCTCGTCTCCGGTCTACGGACTCATCAACGGCTTCCCTGGAGCAGGCCCGAAAATAATTCTGACGCCCTGGACACCGGCCACCGATCCGGGTGATCCGCATTATGCGGACTACGACCTGCTGACCTGCTCTTGCACGCAGGTAGTCAACGAAAACTCAGCGATGCTGCGGCTCGACCAACATTTCTCAACAAAGACCACGGGCTTCTTGCGATTCAACTACGACCGGTCAGTCGATACGCAGCCGGTTTCGGCTGCGGCAACGGATCCGCAGCAGAGGGTTTCCACACCGGTCAATGGCGCGCTCGAACTGTTGCACGTCTTCAATTCCCACCTTGTGAATCAGACCGCGGTGGCCTTCAATCGCGCCACCTCCAATACATACAACAGCGGCAAGGTCGGCAGCGCCTACCAGATTGCGATTTCGACCGGTCCCGGTCCAGGCTTCGTGACCGAGAACTACAACTACACCAGCATTTACGCAGGGAACGCGTTTTCGGGAATCGATAACCTGACCTGGGTTTATGGCCTGCATACATTCAAGGCCGGTGTACAGGTCCGTCACATTCAATTGAATCAGGAATCTGGGGAACACGGAAAAGTTACCTTCACAACAATTGAGCAACTGGCGGCGAATCAGGTGAAAAAGGCAACCCTCACGGGCGCGTTGCCGGTAAACCATTTGCGCAAGACCGATACCTCCGGCTACGCGCAGGACGAATGGAAATGGAAGCCTAACTTTACCCTGAATCTGGGTTTGCGCTATACCGTTTTCCAGATCTTTACCGAGGCGGACGGGCTGGCTAATCCGTTCGACTTCAATACCTGCGGAGCGCAAGGATTCTGCGGCGTTGGTGCCAGTTTCGGCGAACAGAACTATGGCGATATCGATCCCCGCGTGGCGTTTGCATGGACACCCTGGAAGAATGGCCATTCGGTGATTCGTGGCGGATTTGGCACTTACCACGAAGACGGACAGTTGGACGACCAGAACCTGCCTGCCAAAAACGAGGTCCCCTCGTACTCGGTGACCGCCAGTTCGAGCTCGAAGGTCACCTATCCGGTGGATTCGTTCTTTACCGGCTCTGGAACCCTCTCGCCGAACGCCGAACAACGAGACCGCAAAGACACCTATGTGGAGCAATGGAGCCTCTCGGCAGAGCGGGAGCTGCCCGCGAACTTCGTTGTGACAGTCTCGTACCTGGGAAGCCACGGCGTGCATCTGCTGGAAACCAACGTAGTAAACCTGATCGATCCAAGCACGGGGATTGCGCAATATCCAGCATTTGCTCCCGCCATCGGCTGGCGCGGTTCCATCGGTATGAGCTTGTACAACGGACTCACCGTCGCAGTGCGGCGGCCATTCTCAAATGGGCTTCTGGTGGCGGCGAACTATGCATACACACATGAGATCGACAATGGCTCCAACGGCAGCGGCGATGGAGACGAGACTTCGCCGCAGAATCCCCTGTGCCTGGCCTGTGATCGCGCCAGCGGCGCTTGGGATGCTCGCCATGTGGCCAACGGCAACGCGGTCTATGAGCTCCCCTTCGGCCTCAGAAAACCGATGTTGAATGAGCGCGGAATCGCCAGCGCCATCGCGGGTAATTGGGAGTTGACGACCACGGCTCTGGCTCGTACCGGTTTTCCGGTGAACGTGCTGTTGCCCAGCAGCTACACCGCTGTGGATGGGGCCACTGGCACGCAGCGTCCTGACCTGGTTCCGGGCGTTTCACTCACGCCGCCACGCGGCAAGACCGTTGCGGGATGGATCAATCCTGCTGCTTTCGCAAATCCCGCTGGAGAATTCGGCACCGCTCCGCGTAACCTGCTTCGCGGGCCGGGAAACTGGCAGGTCGATCTTGGCGCGGGCAAGAAGTTTCCCATGTGGGAGCGTTGGCAGTTGCAATTCCGGGCAGAATTCTACAATGTCTTCAATCATCCACAGTTGGGTCAACCGCAGTCCACCTTCAACTCGGCGAATACTACCGGATTCGGCAGCATCATCAACACGGTGAACTTGAATACCGCCATCGTGTCACCGATCACCCCGGTGGGGTCGGGTACGCCGCGCGAGATGCAGTTCGCGTTGCGCCTTGAATTCTGACGCAATCAACTACGGCTCACAACAGCATGTATTGCTGCTGGGGCGTTGAGTACGAATCTCTTATGAAAAACAGTAAGAATTTTCTTCATCATAGCCTGCGCATCACTCTGAGCCTTCTCTTGCTCATGGCAATCCCATTGGCAGGAGGGTCGCAAACGCAGCCGGATTTTTCCGGTCTGTGGAAGCAGGACAACGATCGCTGTCAGCCAAAACGCAGTGGCAATGTCACGTTGCGTATCGAGCATCATGGCCAGGAACTGCGGGTGGAGACCTCGATCTTGCGTGGCTCACAGACTCCCAGACGCGCATTGCAGCGGTATACGACCGATGGGAAAGTTTCCGTCTCGATGGGAACAGATGGAGACGAGTTTCACACATCAGCCGTTTGGAAGAACTCCGAGCTCTTTTTTTCGATCGAAGAACACGAAGACGGCCGCATTCTTCTTTCAAAGGAAACATGGTCTCTACTGGAGAATGATGCAAGCCTACGGAGAATCCGCCAGCGCCGGGATGGCGAGAGGCAGGTCCTCTTATATCGCCCGGGAGTCGCCTTAACCCAAACAAGACAAGGAGCCACCGAGCCACGTTGTTCATCAGTCATAGAACAACTGTCGGGCCTCGAATCGACCCTTCGCAATATCAATTTAAAAAGGTGTAATGCCGACTTTTGATCTAACGTTCATACAAGATTGCCGTGTAACGATTTGTCATCAAGAATATGCAATACGTTTTTTTTCCTGCCGCTATGGCTGAAGCTGGGAACTCCACAACGCCGGCAGGAGCAGAAATTCGCGCAAACCCAATTTTGCTCTGCGGTTCATCCTCAAGGCTCGATGCAGGAGATCGGGGCAAGCAATGAAAATCCTGATCGTTGAAGACGAGGCAAAGACTGCCAAGTTCTTAAAGAGAGGGCTCAGCGAGGCCGGATACATCGCCGACATTGCTACCGATGGTCTGGAAGGTTTGCACCTGGCCTTGGAGGTCGATTTCGATCTCATCATTCTCGACGTGATGCTACCTGTCTTGGATGGATGGCAGGTGCTTGCCCGCCTGCGCGAAGCGGGCCGCAAGGCGCTCATTCTCATGCTGACGGCCCGGGATGCCGTGCATGAACGAGTGCGTGGCTTCGAACTAGGAGCGGACGACTATCTGGTCAAGCCATTCGCATTTTCGGAACTCCTCGCCCGCGTGCGTTCGCTGCTGCGCCGGTCCATTCCCCGCTCTGACGAGACTCTCCGAATGGCCGATCTTGAGATCGACTTGTTGCGCCACCGCGCTACACGTGCCGGCCGGAAGCTCGATCTTACCTCCAAAGAGTTTCTGCTCTTGACTCTGTTGGCGCGGCGTGCCGGCGAAGTGCTGTCCCGAACGCTTATCTCGGAAATGGTCTGGGATATGAACTTCGATAGCGACACGAATGTCGTAGATGTCAACGTGCGCAGGCTGCGCAGCAAGATAGATGACCCCTTCCCGGTCAAGTTGATTCACACGGTTCGCGGTGCCGGCTATGTCCTCGAAGCCGATCAGTAGCGTACAGCCTCAACATCGCGTGCGCAGGACTTTGGCCTTTCGCCTCACGGCGGCTTACTCGCTTGGAGGACTGTTGCTCGTGGTTTTGGCCACGGCCAGTCTTTACATGGTGCTGCGGGCGGAGTTGGAAAGAAGCACAGAGCAATTCCTTGCCGACAAGCTGCACGTGCTGCGCACCATGCTGCGGGAGCGCCCTGGCGACGAAGACGGGTTGCGGGAAGAAATCGAATTGGAGTCCGCAGCGCGCAGGTATGAGCAGTTCTACATTCGCCTTCTCGATGAGAACGGCACGCCCATCCTTATGACACCCGGCATGGCTGAGCAGCTTGATTTCGCCGAGCTGACTCATCGAACACAGAGCCGGCCCGAACGCTCTATCTCGATGACGGGGAGGCAAGGTCAGGCGTTTCGGGTCACCATGGCAGGTGCTTTTGTCGGCAACCCGTCCGTTCACAGGGATACGGTTCAAATCGCGGTCGACATTTCTCAGGAACAGGATTTGCTGGCGCGTTACCGGTTATGGTTCTGGGCTATTCTGGCGGCCATCTCGATTCTTTTTCCTGTGGTTGGGTACAGGATCGCGCGGCACGGGATTCGACCTGTCGAGGAGATCGCCGCCACCGCTCGTAGAATTACCTCGACCAATCTGCGCGAGCGAATCGGTGCGGACGGCTATCCCTCGGAACTTGGGTCACTCGCCGCGACTTTTAACGATATGCTGGACCGCCTTGAGGATTCTTTTGAGCGGATATCGAGATTTTCGACCGACATTGCGCACGATCTGCGAACACCGGTAAACAACATTCGCGGGGAGGCCGAAGTCGCTTTGGCCCGCACGCGAACCGTCGACGAATACCGCGAAGTGATCGAGTCTTCCCTGGAAGAAGCCGTCAGGCTTTCAGATCTGATCGGCGATTTATTATTTCTGGCTCGTGCCGAGAAACCGCTGATGGAGCTGCGCCGCGAGTGCGTCGATGCCGGCGAGTTGCTGATCACGGTGAAGGATTATTACGAAGCCATCGCGACAGACGGGGGCATTTCACTGATCGTGTTCCAGTGTGTTGAGCCTGTCGTGGCTGATCTGGATCGCTCGTTGATGTTGCGAGCCGTGAGCAACCTGGTGTCGAACGCCATCGCGCACACACCTCAAGGAGGCTCTGTGACCCTGAGTGTCACTGGCGCAGATGCAGAGATACGCATCCAGGTTTCCGACACGGGTACCGGTATTCCCGCCGATGCGTTGCCGAAGGTATTCGATCGTTTCTTTCGTGTCGATCCCTCGCGTTCCAAGGTTTCGGGGGGTACAGGATTGGGTCTGGCAATTGTGCAAAGCATCATGACTCTGCACGGCGGCAGGGTGGAAATCGCCAGTCAACTCGGCCGCGGAACGATTGTCATATTACATATTCACACTGCTGCAATGGGATGACAAAACTGTAATTCTCCCGCCATGCCGGTGTCATTATCGCTTCGTTAGCCTCGATTCGGATGTCCGACTAAGTCACTTTCTGCATTCGAGGAAAGGACGTCTGGACCGGTTTCATGTTTCTCCTTCCGAGCCTCAACATGCCGATATGTTGAAGGCAGCTGATGCACCTCTTGCCTGGCAAACGAGCACATGTTTTAGAGAAAGAGCACACCTGAAACAGGTGATTTATCAGGGTTGAAGCAGAGCCTGACCCCTGCAAAGTCAACGTATCGCAAGTAGCCGATTCGACGTCCCATCGTCTCCCTTTCCAGCCAATCCCCCTTACCCAATATTTGCTGTAGCAACCTCTTGCTGCGCAGCTGATCCAGGTTGCGTGCAGAACAAGGTTCCAACGAGGAGAGCAACATATGTCTCGAAATTCGTCTCGAAATAGTTTTCGGATTAACCGTCTGCTGGTCGGTCTGCTAGCCGCGGGCCTGAGCATTCCGGCGCTCGCGCAGTCCGTAGAGTTCCCGACGTACGCCCCCGGCCCGCAGCCGGATGGTAATTACGTCGTCAGCGACGGCACGATCATCACCCCCGCCGGCACCCAGGTCGACCTCGGCATTCGGGTCCGTGCCAAGGCTGTCGCGATCAATCCCATTCACAATCACACCGCCGCCGTTCTTACCATGGGCGCGTCGGCCGCCGTGCAGGTCTTCAACACGCAGACTGGCGCTGTTCTGCAGAGCTACAAAACGCTCGGCACGGATGCGCAGGGCAGCAGCACCGGCATCACTTATACCCCGGACGGCAAGTTTCTGCTGTTCAGCCAGGACAGCAGCTATGTTGGCATCGCCAGCGTCAGTGCTACAGGCATGCTCTCGGACTACGCCCACGTCCCGGTGCCGATCGATGCCACGAATATCAACGTCCCCGGCTTTGGTACGGTACAGCAGCTGACCACCGTCACCTGCTTTCCGAACAGCCCTCCGGGCACCACCGGCAGCAGTGCAGTCCCCTGCGGCATTCCGATCGGTCAAGGCACTTCGTATCCTACCGGAATCGCGGTCGCGGCGAATGGCAAAACCGCCTACGTGGTGCTCGACGCCAACAACACGCTGGCCAAGATCGACCTGACCAAGACGACGCCGGTTGAGGTAACGGATATCCGCGTTGGCAACGTCCCGCACAGCGTTGTGATCGCGCCGGATGGCAAGACTGCCTATGTCTCCAACGAGGCCGGCAGAATTGCTAGAGCCGGCGATTTCCAGGGATACTCCAACGGCACCCCGGTCGTTGCCCACTATCCGACGGGCTCCACAGAGGGCGGCACCGTTTCCGTAGTCGACCTGTCCAAGTTTCAGGTTACCGGCAGCATCGAGACCGGCCTGCACCCGACCGGTATGGCCTTCTGGGGCAAGCACTTGTTGGTCGCCAATACCTATAGCGATAGCATCTCGGTGATCGACACGACCTTCAACCGGGAAGTGCGAAGGATCAACCTCGGGCTTCCGATTGGAGTGCCCGGCGAACCCCTGCCAGCCTACGGCGCCGGACCGAACTCGATTGCTGTCGATGCCGCCAACAACCGCGCATACGTCGCTCTCTACAACGCGAACGCGATCGCCGTTGTCGACCTCAACGAACAAAATTGGAAGCCCGTTCTGGGTATGATCCCGGTCGGCTATGCTCCGAGCTCGGTTGCGCTGGACGCGGTGGATAATACCCTGATCGTTGCCAACGACAAGGGCATCGGCACCAAGGGCATCCCGCCGCAAAATTCGTTCGGAACCGCGCACGGCGTGACCGGCTACAACACACACCAAGACCTTGGCACTGTCAGCGTCGTCCCCGTTCCGAATCGCTCTACCCTGGACGCAATGACCAAGCAGGTTTTCGAAAACAACCACTGGGATCATAGGCGCAACATTTGGACGGCATCAGGCGGCCATCCATGGGCCAAGCCGGCTGCAATCCCGGAGAGGATTGGCGCCCCTTCGAAGATCAAGCACGTGTTTGTGATCATCCGTGAAAACCGCACTTACGACCAGATCCTGGGCGACGTGCCCAGCGGCAACGGCGACGCCTCGCTGGCAGTCTTCGGCGCCGGCGTCACGCCCAACGCGCACGCGCTGGTAGAGCGTTTTCCGCTTTTCGACAATTTCTACGATCCGAGCCGGCAATCGGCCGACGGTCACAACTGGATCGTCCAAGCCATGGCGCCCTACTCTGACGACATCCAGTCGCCCGACTGGGTCCGCGACTATCCCTCGAACGGCGGCGATACGATTGCCTACCAGAAGAAAGGCCACCTGTGGGACGAGGCCGCAAAACAAGGCGTCTCGTTTAAGAACTTCGGCGAGTACGTCGAGTACAACACCTTCCTGACGCCAACCGGGTCGACCACTGAGCCAAGCTGGACGGACTTCTACAACGACACCTTGAGCTACGAGTCTGGCGCGGAAAAGCAACTCTACTACTACAACACCGTCGCCTCGCACTCTCCTCTGCCGAACCTGATCAAGAATACAGTTCAAAACTACCCGCAGTTTGATCTGGGCATCCCCGACCAGTTCCGCGTCGATGTCTGGGAGCAGGAATTCGCCAAGGACGTGAAAAATGGCACGGTGCCCCAATTGGAGATGATGTGGATCAGCTCCGACCACACCGGCGGTCCGCCAACCGCGGTGGCCATGCAGGCAGACAATGATCTGGCCTTGGGCCGCTTCGTCGACATCATCAGCCATAGCAAGATATGGAAGGACTCGGCGATCTTCGTTGAGGAGGATGACGCGCAGGATGGCGTCGACCACGTCGACGGGCACCGCAGCCCGGGCTATATCATCAGCCCGTATGTCAGGCAGGATGGATTCGTCGACTCCCACTACTACTCGCAAGTCAACATGACCCGCACCATCGAGCAGATCCTCGGTCTGACACCCATGAACCAGAACGACCTGGTGGCTACGCCGATGACAACGGCCTTTCTCGACGAGCCACCCGCAGAGAACTTCAAACCCTGGACACACGTGGCGAACCTAATCCCGCTGGATTCTGGGGTTACCGCGTCGGCATCCGTCAGGACGAACGAGAGCCCTGCAGTCAAGGCTCTGAGAGTTGCATGGCTCAAGAAGAAGGCTCAGATCTTCGCCGGCAAATACAACAAGCCGGACTCCGAAGACGTGGACACCGTCAACCATCTGACTTGGTACGAAGCTACCGGGTTTACACGGCCCTACCCTGGCGAGAAGAAAGTTCGCAAGGCGAGCGACTTCAAACGCTCGGCGTCCCCCAAGGCTGACCTAGACGATTAATATGCTCCCAATCACAGCCCTCTCCCCGGTCACAGGGAGGGGGCTGTTCGTTCACGCCTGTGCCTCTCCAAAATAGCGACCTTCCTTCAAATCAATAACATCAAGACCTGACTAATTTGATTCGAAATCATGTAAAGATGGGCTTATCGTGCAATTGCCGAGGGCCATCTTCACTTGGACGATTGGATTCTGCCGTTCTCGTCGCGACCTCCTCTTGGAAAATCTAGCGCATCGGCAACGGCTTGTGGCCTTGAGGCGAAAGCCTCCGCAGCCGCGATTTGCTGCTTCTGACCGCCTATTATTGCGGTGTCTGTGGAGTGAGTGGAAACAGGCGTGGGTGTTGAAAAAGTCATTGGAGTTTTAGGCTTTTTAAGCCTAAGACTCTCGCATGTTTTAGTCGAGATCGTCGTCCCCCTTTATGAAGTAGCGGACACCGGCGACATCGTGGGTCGACTTAGGAATCGGACCAGCCACTTGATGTTCTGGGCAGTAGCCGCCAGGAAGAATTGCTCTCGGACGAACTTCAACCTACGCAGCCGGAGCCGATTGAGGCCGATGTGGCTATGACTCTTCAGTTCTTCGAAGAGCGCTTCTACCTTTTTCGTTGACGTTGTGCCTGCTTGAACTCCTCTGTGCTCCACAGATCTCTTGCGCATTGTCGAGCGGCTTCGTTCAAGTGGATGGCCGCATACTAGCCGTGCTTACGGCAGTTGTGCTTGCCTCACCAACGATCCTCTCCGGCTGTAGCAACGGGACCGCCACGCAATCCGTGAAGTCCTGGGTCATTACCATACAGGCCACATCGGACAGCGATCTACATTCAGCTCAGGTTGAGCTCATATCCAGTAGTGCGCACTGATAGGTCGGTGGCTTAAGTCTGGCTTGCCGGATCTTAGCTCAATTGACCTGTGCCTTGCCCAAATACCATCTGGTAAGGTGGATGCACCTCCGCTCTACCTGATTTGAAAGCAGATCGGTATTTTGGAGAGCCAAAGCTCATCGCAGTCAGACGCAACAAATCTTGGCTACGAATGTCTTTGCACCCGGATAACAAGCCGTTGCCGAAGTACCAGGGTTTTCAAGAGTAGATCGTGGCGAGCGCGAAGAAGCTGAGTTACGACGATAGACAGAAGGCTTGGCAAGCGTAGCATGAGCCCGATTTGCAGAGCGTCAAATCAAGCTGAACTATTTTTATCTGACTGGTTTGTAGATAAATCATTATTTTGGCGTAGCACATCAATAACTTATTTGTTCTTGCACTACAATCTGCTTATAAGTATCTGTCCCTCACCGTTTCTGATCGAACGCCGACATGACAGGCCTACCTAGCCAGCATAGCGAAGGCTTGACATGCAGAAGGTAGGCCAGCGTGGCTGCTGTGTCGTATTGCATGGTCAGATTGGTGATTTCGTGATCTTTGCGGACGCCGGGACCTGCAATGATCCAGGGGATTTCAGTCTCTACCATTGTCAGACCTCCGTGACTTTTTCCGTTTCCACCATGGTCGGCAGTCAGGAGAATCGTTGTTGAATCCGCGATGCCTAGGGAGTCAATGACTGATTTCAGTTTTCCTACGATGCGATCTGTATGCTCGACGGCTTCAAGATAAGCAGGCGTTCCCCATCCGTGTGTGTGACCTGCATGGTCGACGTGATCGAGGTGGATGAAAAGAAACTCGGGCTTATCAGCCTTAAATTATTCCATCGCATGATCGAAGGTCTGGTCGGCGTCTCCGTCGGTGGTCTGAACGGTTTGTACCACCCCCGGTTCGACAAGACGCACGAAGTCTGACCAGTCCGTGAAGATGCCCATCTTCGCGTCTGGATGCTGCTGATGTTCGAGGCCGAAGATGGTGGGAAAAACGCCAGGGGAACCTTCGCACGCAGGTGCGATTGGCGCTCCTTTGGGCTGCCAGTCGTTGGAAAGAACGCCAGTCATTTCTACCGGCGCCCCCATGATCATGGAGGCCCAGTTAGGGCTGCTCACGGTTGGGAAGACGGCTCTCTCGTGAAACGACCAGGAGCCGTTCTTCATCATGGCGTGGATGTTGGGAGTTTTCGCGTCTTTAATTCCTTCGGGGTCTAGCCCGTCGACGCCGATCACTACGACATGGGTTTGTGCACATACGGCAACGAGCGGAAAGACTGCGACTGCACAAAACAGCAGGGCTCCGCGAAGGGCATGGATCAGGTGGCGGATGTCACATTTGATTTTCAACTTATGACTATCCGTTCCTCGATATTGAATCATCATCTCCATGCCGACACTCCTTCGCGAATCTCTGTTTGTCATTTTCGCTTGTTACTGTGAAAGATAGTTCATTGAGAATAACGACGGCTAGCTCGTATTCCAACGGCCGCAATCTGTAGCTAGAGACCTTCCGCGAGATTGAAGAGCGGCGTTGCGTCTACGACCAGCGGACGATGCATGGGATTGAGAGAAGCGACGCCCTCATGGCGCGCATCTTCTGGCTTTCCTCCGACGGTAGTGCCGTGTCTGATCCAGTCTTCGCTGAACCGCATGTACTTGATCGTCTCGCGACGGAAGGTATAAGCAACATGGATTGTGCCATCGACGGATTGCACGATCGATGGATAGGAATACTCAGCGTCTTCGAGCGGCAGGATAGGCTGCGTGATCGCCGGATTTTCAATGTCGCGGATCCACGGCCAGGTCTTGCCGCCATCTTCTGACAGAGCCATCGACAAGATGCGCCGCGAGGCGGTGTCCGCATGTTCCGGCTTAAGCTCAGCCTGCGTGTTGTTGAAGATCATTGCCAGATGCCCGTCTTTCAGCGTGATCGCCTGGATTGAAGCGTTGTTGTTGGGCAGCGTTGTTGCCTCAGGAGTGCTCCAGGTACAGCCGTCGCTGGACTCGCTTTTGTATATCCAATCTGCGTAGCGGCTGCGGTAAAACGCGACAAGGTGATCAGCCGATGTCTGCACGATGTTCATCTGTACATAGCCACCGGAGCCTTGAATATCGCACTCTTTCCATGTGGCTCCGGAGTCGGAAGATACTTCGACGTAAGAGTGGTCCTTTTGCGCATTGGAAGTGATGCTGCCGCCAGCTGAGTGATAGACAGGGAAGAGCCACTTGTTCTGAAAGACGACGAGTGGTTGCCGGGTATAGAGCCCTAGCTGCGGAAAGACGGTGATGGGCTCGTTCCAGGTGTGGCCTTCGTCGGTCGATTTAAGTCCGTAGACGATGTCATGCTGCTGATCGCCTTTCTGCGTAGTGTGAAAGAGCCAGACGCTCTTGTCGGGAGCGAGGAATAACAATGGATTCTGATTAGCCCAGTCAGCATGATGAGAAACTACGACCGGCTCAGTCCACTTATTCGAGCCTTTCGATAAGCGCGCCAGCACGATGGATTCGTCGGCACCCCGCTCATAGATGCCGGCGTAGTAGGTAAGCAGCAGGTCTCCGCTTGGCAGAACCAGGAGATTGGCAGCGTGAGCGCTATTGACGATCATTTGCAAGTAAGCTTCTTTTGCTCCCTGCAGCTTCGAAGATCGCACGACTCCGTCTGCAAGCTTGTAGGGAGATTCAGCACGTAGCATACCGAGACCAAAGAGACATACTACTGCGAAAACAGCTCCGAAACGCATCATTCTTAAAGCCATCTGCTGCACACTCCTCATTTCATATCGTTCAAAATCCAGTGAGTGCGGAGATGTTTAAAGACGCTCCGCACTCACAGCACCGATGGAAGTCAGAGCTTCCGAATTAGAAATTGACCTTCGCGCCAATCTGCATGGTTCGTGCTGTTGCTGAGTTCAGTTGTCCAAAGCTACCTGAAGTAATGTCTGTTTCGAGGTCGCCAAGATTGGTGTGATTGAGCGCATTGAACGCATCCATGTGCAGCTTCATCTGTATGCGTTCAGTGAAGCGGAAGCCTTTGGTGAGAGAAGCGTTGAGCACCGCGGATCCGGGCTGATAGACAGTGTTCTTGCCGAGGGTGCCGGGACGAATCTGCGCGGCGCTGGCTTCGATGATAGGGAGGTCATTAAGAGAGAACGCCCCTGCATTGAGATACTGCGGATTGCTCAGGCTGTGGTGACCCGTGTAAGGATCGATCCCAGGAACGAAGTCAGGCCTGTCGTTGGGATAAGACGAGTCTCCATCGCCGATGTTGGTGGGCGAGCCGCCCGTGCCGATGAAGACGCCGGAGAGTTGCCAGCCGCCGAGCAGTTGCTGTGCAAGGTGTCCGTGCATGTGGGCCAACTGCATCCAGGGCATCTGCCACACGCCGTTGAGGACGAAATAATTGCGCACGTCGTAGTCGGTTGGGCCGTAGTCGGCATGAACGTTGTTGTTGTCCTGCGGGCTGGACTCTTTGAGCAGGCCGGCGTATTCGAGAGCCATCGACCTGGACCATGTGTAAGCGGCTCCGAGGGTGATGCCCTGGCTCATGCGCTTCTTTACCTCAACCTGCAGTGCGTTGTACCGGCTGTTATCTCCTGCATAGTAGTAGTTGAATTGGGAGAAGGTCGGCACAGGAGCGATACCGGTCAGGCGGTTGGGAAGGTTCTCGACTGCAGTGATATTTTCATGCAGTCCGCGATTACCGACATAGGAGATATCCAGCGTGGTCTGCCAAGGCAATGCCTGGCTGACGCCCATCGTGTACTGAATGCTGTAGGGGTTGGGATACTTCGCAGCAACGGCCGAGTTGGCGAAGTCGGAAGTGGCTACGCCGGTGTCCTGTAGTTGCTGAAGGATCGCGGTGTAATCGACGCGATGCACGGGGAATTGGATTCCGGCGTCAAGAGCCTGCTGGCGGTTGAGGGTGATGCGGAAAGGGGTTTGCGCGTTGGTCTGCACTTCATTGATGGCTTCGCCATAAAGCTGGTGAGGATTGGTGAAGACGCCGATGCCGCCGCGCAGGACTGTTTTACCCGATGCATAGGGGCTCCAACTGAAGCCAAGGCGAGGTTGAATGTTGAAGTGGTTCGCTTCATAGAGACTGTCGGCAGGCCGATAGGGTCCGAATCCTGCACCAAGCTCAGGATTGGCGGGGTCTACACCGCGATTGAAGAAGCGGCCGGAGTCTTCTCTGGGCACGGTGAAGTAGTCATAGCGAATGCCGAGGTTGAAGGTGAGGTTAGGCCGCACGCGATAGTCGTCCTGCACGTAGCCACCGACCTGATACTCAGAGATGTTGAAGGGCGTCAGATCGAAGGTGATGCGCACGCTGCTGGGGATGTTGTTCTGATAGTCTTCGAGGCTGGAGTACTGCACGTTGGTGGTGTTGAGGTCGGTGCGGCCCGCGTTCCACTTCTGGAAGATGCCGCCGAACTGTACAGTATGGCGGCCGAGGATCCAGGCAATGCTGTCTTCAAAGGTCGAAATACTGCCGGCGCCCAGGGAGAACTCGGCGCCATTCGTGTTGAAGGGCGAAAGTTTGAGGCCTTCGAGATCGGCGCCGAACCCCTGATCGACGCGGCTGGTGCGGATGCGGTTGTAGCCGAAGCGAGCATTCGAGGTCCAGCGCGAGGCAGAGTGAATCCAACTGGCGTTGTAGGCGTCTGAGCGGTCCTGATAGGTACGCGGATTGATAGTGATGATGGTGGGATTGGTGTAGTTGGGCCGGCCGCGAGTATAACGCGCGGTGAACTGGTTGTTGCCGCTGAGGTTGTAGTCAATGCGGGCGACCCCGTTGCTGTCGTCTCGCGTCGTAGAGCCGTTTTGATGAAAGCGGACAGTGATGGCTGTTGGGTCGTCGGCGGGCTGAGTAACGGTGGGGTAATAAGCCAGCGTGGAAAGGTAGGTAGCGGGGCTGATGCTGAGCAGGTAGGGTGTTGGCACATCGTCTGAAACATCGGTGAAAGCGTTGAGACGGACGGCTGTGTAGCTGCCAAAGAAGAAGAGCTTGTTGGGCAGTACCGGACCAGAGATGGCGCCGCCAAACTGATTGAAGGTGGTGCGAGGGCGAGTGTCGGAAAACTGATTGCGCGCGTCGTAGAGGTTCACTTCGTTGAGCTCGAAAACGTCGCCATGAAAGGTGTTGGAGCCGCCCTTGGTGATGATGTTGATGTTTCCGGCCATGGTTCCGCTGACGGATGCCGGAGCGATGCCGCGCACCATACTGACTTCCTGAATGGCGTCGTTGTTGATGGTGTTGATTACGTTGGGCGCTTCGGAGAAGCCGAAAGAGGGGTGCTCCGCATCCTGGGTAGCGTTGGTGCCGTCAACGGTGAGGTTATAGCCAGTCGCCGGGAGACCGTTGATGACAATACCCGAGCCTGCTTCGGAGCCGGCGCTACCGTTGTTGCTTTGGGCCACGCCTGACGCTGTCTGCAAGAGAGTGGTCCAGTCCTGATGGGCTACCGGCAGTTCGTTGATCTGGGTGCTCGATACTTCGGTGCGCAGGTCTGAGGTGCCGACCGACACCAGAGGATCCTCGCTGGTGACGCTGATAGACTGGGTTGCAGACGCGACCCGCAATGTGAAGTTGATCTGGATACCCTGACCGGCGGAGAGGTCGATGTTATCCCGTTGCTCCGGATTAAAACCCGGCTCCGCAATGCGTAACGAATAGTGCCCCACGGGAATGAAGTCGAGAACGTATTGGCCTGCACGATTTGTCACGTTGGTTTTGACCAGGCCGGTCTGGGTGTTGGTGAGCGTCACCTGCGCGCCCACTACAACGGCATTGCCTGGGTCGGTCACGGTGCCCGTGACTGTACCCGTGGTGCTTTGCGCCTGGCTCGCCCGGCTCAAGGCCAGCGCAAGCGCAAGGATTGTGAGAGAAGCCTTCCCGATTCTCTTTAACATTGCATTCCCTTCTGACTTGCTGGAGTTGTTGGCATGATGATGTCCAGTCGTTCGCCTCGCGTACCTGCGGCTTTCGGGTATGGATGACCTACGCATATGAAATTTCGATTGACTACTTTGAGTTCGCTTCCGTTTCCCGCTATTGCTCTCGTCCAATCACGAAGCCACGTTCTCACCGGGAGAGGAGTGTTCGCTACGTTCAAAGCGTTAAGCCGCAGGGCGAGAGGGGTTAAGCAACATCCGTGGTTATCAGGAGACTCGAAGAGTGTTACGCGCTCTTTAACGGCCCGATTTAATGGCTTGATAAGCGGCCTCTAAACAGCACCGCGGAGATGCGCAGCACAGTCCTGCGCGTCTTCGCGGCTTCAGGCCTGCTCTAGTTCACGCAAGCACTGATCAAGAATCTCTATGCTGGCGTGGAGATGTTCTTCTTCAATTGTGAGAGGTGGCGTGAGCACAATTGTGCTGCCCATGGTTGTCTTGAAGCTAAGGCCTTTGCGCAAAGCGGAATACATCACTTGCTCTGCCTCGACGGTTGCTGGAGAGCCGTCGGGCCGCCGGAGAACCAATGCAGTCAGCAGACCCAGGCCGCGCACATCGGAGATCAATGGATGCTTCATTTGCAACTGCTTGAGACCGTTGAGGAATTGCGAGCCCAGGGCTTTGGCTCTCTGCACCAGGCCTTCCGATTCGATGGTTTGGATGGTGGCGAGCGCGGCAGCGCACAGGACTGGATTCTTCTCATGGGTAAAGTGCCCGAGTGCTCTGTCTGCTGCGAGATCGAGATCTTCACGTGCCAGCAAAGCGGCGATAGGCAAAGCGCCGCCTCCCAATCCTTTGCCGATCACCAGCATGTCGGGAACGATTCCGTACTGCTCACAGGTAAACATCGATCCGGTCCGGCCTAAGCCATGCGGAATTTCATCGAGGATCAACAAAGCGCCATACTTCTTGCATGTGGAACTGAGCCGCTGCCAGTAGTCGGGCGGGGGTATGGTTCCTGTGCTGCGCACCGTTTCAGCGACCACGGCAGCAATGTCTCCCTCGCGCCGCATCACGAATTCCACATAGTCCGCGCACTGCAGATTGCATAAAGTTCCGCAGCGAAATGGACATCCGTGCGGCTCAGGCGCTGGAACATGTTCGCTCCCAGGCATGAGAGGGCCGATATTGTTACGAAATAGAAACTCTCCGCCCAGGGAAATGGTGTCCAGGGTTGCGCCGTGAAAGGAGTCCCACATAGAAATGGTTTTGAATCGGCCGGTGGCCATGCGAGCGAGCTTGATTGCCATCGAGATCGCCTCCGCGCCGCCTGGGGCAAACAGACATTTGTTCAGATTGTCTGGAGATATGTCGGCAAGTTTTCGCGCCAGATCGATGGCGTACCTGTTGGTGTAACGCCGAGTGCAAAAGGGAAGTTCTTCAAGCGCTTCTAGAATCGCGGCCTTGACGCGGGGATTTCCGAAGCCGACCTGGTGAACGTTATTTCCATGGAAGTCGAGATATCGGCGTCCTTCGATATCGGTGAGAAAACTTCCATCACATCCATCCAGAGCGTTCAGGCACGGCGACGAGAGAGACTGGTGCAAGAAGTAGCGTGCATCTTCCTCTAGGAGGTGCCGTGTTTCAGCGCTCAGATGGTCATGTAGCCAACGTTCTCGCAAAGGAGAAGAGTTGACGTCGCCTTCCGATTGCGGAATCTCCCGATTAAGCTCTTTGCCTGTCATTGTTCCTCTCAGCGACGCTCGCTCCGGCGGCTTGCCGGTCTGCCGGCCGCAGGTTCCATATCGGTATCAATGCTGCGGCAGCGAGGAAGCCCGCGCACGAAAAGACTGCGAAGAGCAGGTTCCAGCCATAGTGCGCGCTGACAAAGATCACAAGATAGGGAGAAAGCAGCGATCCCATGTGGCCAATTCCGTCGATGAGTCCGGACGATGTCGCTGTTGAAACACCTCTGCCCACGTCTTGCGCCGCGGCCCCCGAGAGCAACGTGTCGGGCCCATAGGTAAGCAGGCCGGCCAGTGCAATCGCCGCAGCGGCAATGACAAGCCCAGGGCGAGGTTCAAGCAGAGGCAGGAGCGTTACCACGCCAAAGCCGCACAGCATGATGGCAGAGATTGGCGCTCTTCGCGACTGCATGAAACGATCTGAAACGTACCCAGCCAACAGCGCTCCGGCAACACCGGCAAGTTCATATAGCGAAGAGATATATCCGGAAGTCGCAAGCGCGAAGTGCAGATGATCTACCAGGAAAAGTGGGAGCCAGAACAGCAGAGCATAACGGCAGAGCTCAAGAAAAAAGTAGGAAGTTCCGATGGCCCACAAGTCCTTGCTTTGCAGGAGCCGTACCAGGTCGCTGCCTTGCCAGGCTCTTGGCGCGATAAAGTCGCCTGGCGTTGAAGGCACGAGCCGGGGCCGCTGTGGAGCGTTGCGGGCGAAGAGCATAAAGGCTAGCGTTACCGCGAACAGGAGCAACGCTGGAAAGAGGAAGCCTCGACGCCATCCGAGGTCTGGCGCAACGACTTGCTGCGTTACCGACCAGGTGGCAAAGGCCGTGGCCAAAAAGCCTCCAAGCACGTAGTTGGTGCCCCACCAGGCCATTACGATGCCGCGCCGCCCGCTTGTGAACCAGTCGCCCATCATCTTGACCAGGCCTGACCAGCCGGTCGATTGGCCAACGCCGTTGAGGCAGGCGAAGCACAACAGCCATCGCGGCGACGGATGCAAGCACATCGTCAGGTTGCTCGCCACAATGACCACGAGCCCTGCGCCCACGATGCGCCGCGGGCCATAGCGATCGGAAAGTGGCCCGCATGCAAATTGTCCAATGGCATAGAGCAGGCTGTAGCCAAAGACGATGTTGGCCAAGTCCAGGCTGCTCAGTCCTCTGGAGCCATGAAGGATCGGCAGCACAATGCTAAGATTTTTGCGGCAGAAATAGAAGCCCGCGTAGGTGATCCAAGTGACCGCAAAGATGCGGCGTCTGCCCAGAGCCAATCTCACGCCTCCGCCTTGCCGCGGCTCAATGCCACACCGGCCTTAGCCCTGCCCCTGACACAGTCCATGAACCAGCTCTCCTTGATAGATGGCAGGCAAATCCCTGCGCGTACACGTCACCCTCCCAAAAAAATGAGCGAATTCATAGTGTTAGGCAGGTTAAGCGCTTTCAGGCTTGCGTTTAGCCTCTAATACAAAGGGGAAGAAAGAGCGCAGATGCGATGAATGTCGAGAGCTCTGTTTCGTTGGCTCACAAGCCTTTAACAATTGGGCCGGTATGCTGAAGGTGCCGCGTTACTGCTCGCAAGGAGAATTCTGCTCTATGGCACCGATCAAGGAGGCGTTGCCTTCTTCAACTCATAAGGTCTTCCTGACGGAAGTCTCGGGTGAGGATCTGCATCGCCATAAGGAGCAGTTGCTCGCTTTGCTCGAGACGATATGCCACAGTCCCATCTTTCAAACCAGCCCCAGAAGCTGCGAGTTTATCCGCCATGTTGTTGTTCGCAGCTTGTCCGGCGATGTCGATGAACTGAAAGAGCGGCTGATTGGGATGTTGCTTCTCGGAAGAGACGCGAGCTATGACACCAGCACAGATTCAGGGGTGCGCGTCCGCGCCAATGACGTGCGCAAACGCCTTGCGAAATTCAATGAGAGTGCGGAGCAGGAGTTTTCGATCACCCTTCCTCCGGGCTCATATGTCCCTCGCTTCTTTCGTACCTCATCCCCAGAGCAGGCAGTTGCGGCGCCTCCTGGAATCGTGCCACAGGCGTACGATCCTCCAGCATCGATCGTTCCAACCGAACTGAACGATCTCGAACAAGATGCCCCTCCTCCTCCCTTATTGATGGCGCCTTCCCAGCTTTCATTATTCCAACTCGCAGTACCGACGCTGGTGGCAATTTTTGTTTGCATCATCTGTATGCGCTGGCAGGTATCCCAGGAGCATGTCTACACCAATTTCTGGCAACAAATTCTCCAAGGAGATCAGGCCCTGCTGTACCTCACGCCGTCACACGCCGCGGGTAAACAGGGGCTGGTCGCCATTCAGGAATTGAATGAAGCCGCGCCGTTGCTTGATCTCGCCGGGCAGTTTCATCGGCAATTTACAGTGATGAGCGCTCCGACTCCAGTCAGCGCGACGAGCACCATGATTCTCCATGTGGGCCTCGACGCCACCAGCGACATGCATTCCCGCGCCGACACCCATGAAGTCACAGAACGATTCTTCCTTGCAAACTCCGCGAACGACAGAGTGATTCTCGACCGCAAGGACCCGAACCACGCGGTGTCTCGTCACGCTGCGCTTCTCACGATCATCAATGGTCCCCAACGCTCTATCTATATTGACGGTACCGACGATGACGCGATCCGGTCCGTAATCAATCGAATTTGCGATGAAAGCAGCTTCCCTGGAAGCCTCGCGGACAGCTTCCACCCCGGAACCATCACCCAGGCAATCTTTCCTTCAGAAGCGTATGCCAAGGCAATTCTTGATCGACAACCGATGACGAGAGGGCTGGCCGCACTGGAGTTTATGCCATGAATGCCGTAAAACAACGCGCGCAAACCTGGCAAAGCCGGATATTTCTGGGTGCGTGGACGCTTTACGCCGGATATTACATTTGCCGGAAAGATGTTGGCCTGTCAACCGGTAATGGCTCGTCCCATCTCGCTCTTGAGCTTGCCTGCTTCGGCATAACGTATGCAATTGGCCAGTTTGTTGGTGGAGCCCTGGCAGACGACGTGAGCGCCAGCCGGACGGCGCTCGCCGGAGCGCTGATTTCTGTCATCTGCACCATGCTGCAGGCTTGGGCTTCTCCGCCGGTTGGATTAGTGCTTCAACTGGGCAACGGCCTGGGACAGGGTCTGGGATGGCCATCATTACTCAAGCTCATCGGGACCTGGTTTGCGCCTAGCCAACGCGACCGCGTTCTCGGCTGGTGGAGTTCAAGCTACATCCTCGGCGGATTTCTGGCCAGCGTACTCACGCAGTGGCTCTCGATTCGCTCCAGCGATCTTGCCGGTGACAATTTTCATCTCATCTATCTCGTGCCGCCTGCCATTCTGTTGACTGCTGCTATTTTTTTTGCTCAGCGAGTCAGCCGTTTGCCCCGGACGCCTCCATCTACGGCTACCGCGTCAGTGGAGTCTGCTCAATCCGGCGGCAAGTGGAAGAGCATCTTGAGGAGTCGCTCCGTTCGTTATGCCGGCGGTATGTACTTCTTTTTGAAGATGACCCGCTACACGCTCCTGTTCTGGCTTCCTCACTACTTCATCTCGAACATGGGGTACAGTACATACGCGGCGAGTCGCACGGCATCTTACTTTGAGATCTTCGGAATGCTTGGACCTGTCGCTGTCGGGTATGCGACAGCATTTTCATTCGCCAAGAATCGGATGCGTTTCGGCGCGGGCCTACTCTTCGCCCTGGCATTTATGTGCCTTGTGCATCCCTTGCTGGCCGCCAGCGGAATATTTGGGATGGTGCTCTCGATCTCCCTGATCGGCATTCTTATTCACGGGGCGGACATGCTTGTATCCGGGATGGCGGTGTTGGACTTTGTGCCAACGGAGCAGCACGGTCGCGCGGTAGGCTTTGTGAACGGTATCGGCTCAATCGGACAGGTTATCTCGCCACTGCTCGCCACCCTCTTTGTGACGAAGTTCGGATGGGACAAGCTCTTTGACCTGTTTGTCTTTTTTACGTTGATTTCCGGGGCAATCTGCACCATCGGCGCACGTTTCACTACGCTTAACCCCCGATGGCCTAACCGTTCAGTGCTTGAGCCTTCCGAGTTCCCTCTATAACCTGTATCGGTGAAACAGCGCACGCGCTGGGCCGCGTCGCACTTAGTGCTAGTGCGTGAGATCTTGCGCTTATCAAATTTAAACCGGAGGCGGTGTGATCGAACGAAGTGCGGACGTAGCCATTGTCGGCGCCGGCATCCTGGGATTGGCCCATGCCTATTTAGCCGCGAGAGCGGGCAGGTCGGTGGTGGTCTTCGAAAAGAGCCTTCGTGCGATGGGAGCCTCGGTCCGAAACTTCGGCATGGTATGGCCGATAGGCCAACCAGCAGGAGAGATGCTCGAGATCGCGATGCGCAGCCGTCAATTGTGGCTGGATCTACTGCGCGAGGCAAAGCTGCCCTACCGAGACACTGGCTCACTGCATCTCACCTATCGAGAAGATGAGGCTCGCGTGGCCCACGAGTTTTCTGAACTGGGGCCAGAGCTTGGATATCACTGCAGTTGGCTTGAGCCTGATCGCGTCCTTGAGAGGTCAGGCCCGGCAAATCGAAAAGGATTGCATGGCGGTCTCTGGAGCAGCACGGAGTTCACCGTCGATCCCCGGCAGATATTGGCTTCTCTGCCTGGTTTTCTTAAAGAACGATTCGGCGTTTGCTTTATGTTCGGAACTCTGGTGAAAGGCATCTCTCTTCCGCGGATCGAAACAAGCGCGGGAGAGTGGAGAGCTGATGTAGCCATTGTCTGCAGTGGCGAGGACTTTCAGACGCTTTACCCCGACCACTATGCTGCGAGTGGCCTGACTCGTTGCAAGCTGCAGATGATGCGCACGGGGCCGCAGCCTGGAGCGTGGCAATTGGGCCCGTCACTCGCCGCCGGTCTCACTCTCCGCTTTTACCCAGCTTTTCAGTGTTGCTCCACACTTCCGGCATTGGTACGGCGCATCGCCGAGGAAACGCCGCAGTATGACCAATGGGGCATTCATGCACTGGTTTCACAGACAGTCGACGGGGCGCTGACCCTGGGCGATTCGCACGAGTACGGGCCGTCGATCGATGCCTTCAACAAACAGGTTATCGATGATCTGATTCTGGAGTATATACGCGGCTTTCTCAACGCGCCCGACATGACGATTGTGGAACGGTGGCACGGTATCTACGCCAAGCATCCTGAGAAACCTCTGGTCATCATGACTCCAGCGGAGAATGTTCGCATCGTCGCTTCACCGGGAGGCTCAGGCATGACTCTGTCTTTCGGCGTTGCCGAGCTTTCAATGGAACAGATGGACATCACATCGAAGGGAGATCGGCATGAACGGTAGTGGGTCAAAGTCCATAATTCCAGCAGTCTTTCTGGATTGGGCCGGAACGGTTGTGGACCACGGCAGCGTCGCACCAGTAAAGGCGCTTGAGGCTGTATTGGCATCCGCCGGCGTGAGTGTGCCGCCGGCGGTCATCCGCCGCGATATGGGATTGGCCAAGAAAGATCATGTGCGCAGACTGCTTCAGGAGGACGAGGTTGTCCAGCAATGGATGAATCTGTATGGAGCCAAACCTGTCGAAGCAGATGTAGACCAGCTATATGCGCAGCTCGCACCCAAGATGATGGAAACGCTCAGTGTTCACTCGCAGGTAATCTCCGGTGTTTCAGAGACAGCAGCGCAGCTGCGCGCACGAGGTATGAAACTTGCCGGTACGACGGGCTATACGCGTCCCATGCTCGATACGATTGAAAAGCTGGCTGCGCAGCAGGGCTATGCAACCGATGCTTCGCTGTCTCCAGAGGATGTCGGCGCAGGACGTCCATTTCCCTGGATGTGCTACCAGTTGGCCATTGATCTCCGTGTGTATCCACTCTCCTCCTGTGTCAAAGTTGGCGACACGGAATCCGACATGTGCGAGGGACGCAATGCGGACATGTGGACCATCGGCGTAACTCGCAGCGGCAATGGCTCAGGATTAACCGAGCTGGAATGGGCAAATACCGATGCCCTAGAACAGAACCGCATCGTGGCACGTGCGGCAAAAGAACTGACGCACGCTGGCGCACATTACACCGCTGAGAGCGTCGCGCACATCATGCCGGTATTGAATGAGATCGAAGCCCGAATCCGCCGCGGAGAACGGCCCTAGTTGTTTAGTCCCGGCGCCTTAACTTACGGAGATTTGAGGGCGTCCATGGTGTGCATCGTCAAAATGCCCTCCGGAGCCAAACGGGACAAGTTTTGATTTCGGAGAACCACAGCTAATCGCCCATCTCTTCAGAAGCTAGATGTCTCCAGGATCGTTCAGCTTTCCCTCATCGCGAAGTCGAATGCCGTGTTTCTCCACGCGATATATGAAGGTCCTGCGACTGATATCGAGATAACGCGCAGCCTTTGATTGATTGCCTCCAGCTTTTTCAAGTGCCCGCAACAACAGTTCACGCTCAACCGCATCGAGGTTTATGCCTTCATCGGGTATGTCGAAATGCAGAAAGGGTGCGGAGGGCGAAGCCGCGATGTGGCGCAATTCTTCAGGGAGATCGAGTTCCGTAATCTCTTCCTCGTTCGATAGCACCAGCATCCGCTCTATAACGTTCTCGAGTTCGCGGATATTTCCTGCCCAGCGATGTTTTGAGAGTCTCGCAGTCACTCCCGGAGAAACTCGCAGGCCCGACATACCATGGCGTTCTTTTACTTTCTGAAAGATGTACTCCGCAAGTTCCGGAATATCCTCTTTTCTTTCACGTAATGGCGGAATATACAGCGGCACTACGGCAAGCCGGTAGAAGAGATCTTCGCGGAACGATCCATCCTCAACCATCGCGGAAAGATTGCGATGTGTCGCAGCGATGATGCGCACGTTGATTAACTTGGGACTTGTGGTTCCAACACGCTCGATTTCGCCATGTTGAATGAGGCGCAGCAGCTTTACCTGTGATTCGAGCGGCAATTCGCCAATCTCATCGAGGAACAGGGTGCCTCCATCCGCCATCTCAACCCTGCCCGATTTGCTCGTTTGCGCGCCCGTAAAAGCTCCCTTGGCAAATCCGAAGAGCTCCGCCTCAATCAGATCCTTGGGAATCGCTCCGCAATTGATCGTGACAAATGGATAGTTGCGACGGCGGCTGTTATGGTGAATCGCACGCGCCAGCAGCTCTTTCCCTGTCCCGGTCTCACCATTGATCAAAACGGTGCTTTCGTGCTGGGCCACTCGCGCTGCTTTCTCAAGTACAGTCAAAAGAACTTTCGAATGCCCAATGATGTTTTCAAACCCATAGCGTCGATCAAGGGCCGACCTCAAATTCCGAACCTCTTCAATAAGGTTCTGACGCTCCATCGCGCGCTGCACGGCAAGCAGCAGGGCATCATAGTCAATAGGTTTGGTGATGTAATCGTAGGCGCCGAGCCGCATCGCATGAACGGCTGTCTCAATTGTGCCGAATGCAGTAATCATGATGAGCGTGGCTTCAATCTCGTTTTCCTTGATGCGCCGCAGCAATTCGATGCCGTCCATATCAGGCATCCGCAGATCGGTGATCACCAATTTAACGGGTGTTTCTGAAAGAATACGAAGCGCTTCATTTCCACTCGCGGCGTTCTTGACCTCGTAGCCGGCCTCGGAGAGCTGCATCTGCACAACGCGTCGCACGCTGCTATCGTCATCCACGATCAGGACCATATCCTTAGACATTGGCGTGCCCCTGATTTGCAGGTAGATTAATGCAGAAGGTAGTTCCCTGTGCTGGATTTCTTTTACATAAGAGCGTGCCATTGTGTTGCGACACAATCATCGACGAGATGGCAAGCCCAAGTCCGCTTCCATTTGGTTTGGTCGTGAAGAAAGGGTCGAAAATTCTTTCCATCTCTTCGTCTTTCATGCCTTTTCCTCGATCTTCGACTTCAATTATTATCCGTTCTACGTCAATCCTGGTTCTAAGCAGGATCTGCGAATGCGCGGGAGAAGCTTCAATCGCATTGATCACTAGATTCAGCAATACTTGTTTCAGTTGTTCTGGATCGCATTCCACCTCGAGAGTCTCTGCATGCGAGCCATGTACAAGCTTTATCTGGCTCATTTCAGCCGCGTGAGAAGCAAGCGAAACTACCGACAGCAACATTTCATCGACGTTCATTCGCTGAAGGCGCAACGAACGCGGAGTCGCAAAGTTCAAGAATCCCGATAGCAACTTGTTCAACCGTTGCGATTCCTTCTGAATAATTTCAAGGCTGTCTCGTACATATTCTGCCGGGGCCGCGCCGCGCTGCAATATTCCCGCGGCCCCGGAGATGCTTGCAAGGGGGTTCCGGATCTCATGCGCCAGGCTGGCAGCGAGTTGCCCGGCTGCCGAGAGCCTTTCGGCTTTCTTCATCTGCGCCACATTTTCGCGTAACTCCAGGTACACTTCGTGGAGCTTCTCCTGGGTTCTTTCGAGGTTTCGCCGATGCTCTCGTTCGCGATCGGAAAGATATCCCGCGATCAGCCCGGCAAAGCTGAAGATTGTCAGCTCGACGATCTGGTCTTTTGCATCGAGGGGCCAGTGAGCCCAATCCCGAGCGACGTTAGGTGCATTTAGTATTCCCGCAGCCAGCGCAGCGACAGCAGCTCCCTGCCAGCCGAAAACCATGCCCGCGAGCATCAATGGCAGGAAGTTCAAATGGTGCAGTACGTTGTGCGCGGAGACATTGGAAGCCGGAATAAATGCAGTGAGCGCAGCAAGCGATATGATCAGCACCGCTACCAAGACGGCGCCTGACCGCCGCTTTTCCATCCAGGAACTTTCTTCCACCATAGGAAAAGCATAGCGGCATTCAAGCGATATTGGGTCCAAAAGGCTGCTCACAGATTCGATCTAGTGCAATTTGTGGGCCACGCCTCAATCATTCTGAATAGAGCTTGCTATCCGTAGCAAGTGGATGCTTTGGTACAGGAATTCGAGGCATGGTGCTCCATTTGGGGCACCGTGCCTGCGTAAACCCTTGATTTCCGCGAAAACAGATTGGCACTCGGCGTGCTTTCTGTGAATGCGTGCGAATCATTCTTTCTCTATTGTTTTGTTTAGGAGCCGCCGCTCCACTGCTCGGTAACGCTAATGGAGATCCAGTAGCGCAGGATACAACACAGCATCTTGCTATTGCGGCGACGGGCGTCGATACTTCACAAAATCCGAAGGTAACACCAATCACCGTCGAACGAGCTTTGGCACTCGCCGAACAGAACAGCCCCCTACTCAAGGAAGCGGAAGCGGCCGTCAGCCGAGCCCAGGCAGGCATACAGACTGCCCGCGCCTACTCCAATCCAAGCGTCGAGTTTCTCGCAGGCAATCAGTCCGCCCGGTCGATAGCTACACCCGGAGTTCCTGGAACGTTATGGCATTATTCGGCGAGCCAGCCTATCGAGATTCCCACGGAACGCCGCAACCGAATCAGCTCTTCAAAGCTTGAGTATTCCGGGATGCGCTATCGTCTCCAGGGCACTCGTCTCTCTGTCGCGGCAGACGTAAAACGCGCTTTTTACGACGTAATCTGGCGCAAGGAACAATTGAATCAGGCAAAGGAAAATCTTTCGCTCGTCGAAGATCTAACTCATCGGGTTCGCCTCGAGGTAGAGGTTGGAGAGAAAGGCAAACTCGAACTGACACGTGCCGAAGCCGAACAGGCGCGAGCTCGCGTTGCGGTGAGGAGTGCGGACGTGCAATTGGCAAACGCCCGGGCGATCCTCAAGGCAGCCATCGGCTCCCCCTCGGAAGAAACCTTCGATGCCGAGGGTTTACTCCGCGACAGCGTCGCCATGCAGCCGCTCAATGAACTCCGCCAGCAGGTTCTCGCCAATCATCCGGCGCTCTCAGAAGCCAATGCTCTGACAGAACGAACTCATGCAGTTGTCCAGCAGGAACAAGCCCGGCGTATCCCGCAGCCAAGCGTATTTGGCGAGTACGAAAAACAGCCCGACATCACCTTCTACCGCTTCGGCATCTCGACCTCACTGCCGCTGTGGGATCGCAGAAAGGGCCCGATCGCCGAGGCCAAGGCTGAAGTCAAGAGATCTGAGGCAATCTCGCAGCAGCGGCGCCTTGAGATCACCTCCGCTCTTGAGCGTGCCTACGATCAATACCAGATCAGCAACGAACAGATCGAGGGTCTTGAGGCCGGCTCGTTGCGCGAAGCACAGGCTGCGGTCGAGGCGGCCCGATCGGCATACAAATTCGGTGAACGAGGCATTCTCGAGGTGCTTGATGCTCAGCGAGTGCTGTACGGAGTTCGAAGCGATCTTCTCGATGCCATGTTTGCACGCAGGTCAGCTTTGATCGATCTTGAAGAACTTGGAGCCATACAACGTTGAGAACGACGATGATCTGCAGAAAAGTAATCTATAGCACCGTCCTCATCACCCTGCCACTCTTGCTGGGAACGATCGGCTGCAAGAAACAACCGCTCAAAGTGTCTGCGAAGGAATCTTCAGCCTCAGATCCGCTCAGGGTACAGGTCACTCCAGAGCTGCTCAAGACCCTCGCCATCCACAAGCCTCAATGGAAGGAAGTGACAGCACAGCAAAAGGCTGCGGCACGTGTACAGACCGATGCGTCACGCGTGGCGCGCATCGGCTCACCAGTTGATGGACGAATCACAAAAGTACTCGTTTTCGAGGGACAAAAAGTTCACCAGGGGCAGGTCTTGGCGATGCTTCACAGCAATGCTTTGTCTGACACCCAATTTGCATTCATCAAAGCTTTTTCGCAGCAAAACCTTGCCGAACAATCAGCGGAACGCGCGCGCCAACTCGTGCAATCCGACGTGATCGGAAAGGCCGAGTTGCAGAAGCGCGAGGCGGAAGTCCTGCAAACATCCACGGAGGTTGCTGCATTGCGCGCTCAGCTGCGTGGCCTCGGTATGTCTGAAGCCGCGATTCAAAAGCTCGAAACTACCCGGAATCTCAACTCGGAATATCCCATCATCGCCTCTATCTCTGGCACAGTGATCGAAAGGAAGGTCACAATCGGACAAGTGGTGCAGCCGGCGGATCCGGCATTCCTTGTCGCGGATCTCTCTAACCTCTGGTTTGTCGCCGAAGTCCCCGAAGATGAAGCAGGCTCGCTCCATATAGGCAAGACTGTCATTGCTACAATTCCAGCTGTCCCTGGGCAGGAAACCACTGGACGGCTATCGTTCGTGAGCCCCGTCGTTAACCCTGAGACGCGGACTGTACAGGCTCGCATGGAACTTCCCAATCCACGCGGAATCTTCAAGCCCGAAATGCTCGCCTCCATGACATTCGAAGATTCACCACACAAGGGATTGATCATTCCCTCAACTGCCGTCGTTCGAGAAGACAATAAAGATCACGTCTTTATACAGCGATCGCCAGATACATTTGTTCTGCGCGCAGTCGAACTCGGCGAGGAGATAGAGGACCACCGCGTTGTTCTGCAAGGCATAACGGCCGATGACAGTATCGTCTTTGATGGCGCCTTCCACCTTAACAACAAGCGCAAGCAGGACCAGATCAGGGGTGCAGAATAATGCGCTCGTTGATCGCCCATGTTCTCCACCAGAGGCTTGTCGTTCTCGTGGTCTCCCTGATACTTCTCGGTTTTGGGCTGAACGCCACCACGCATCTTTCGGTCGACGCTTTCCCTGACGTGACAAATGTTCAGGTTCAAATCGCGGCTGAAGCGCCGGGCAAGTCTCCTGAAGAGGTCGAGCGTTTCATCACCGTACCCATAGAAATCGGCATGACTGGTCTTCCCGGCCTAGTGGACATGCGATCGCTCAACAAGCCGGGCCTGTCTCTCATTACGCTGGTTTTCGAAGATGGCAAAGGAGTCTACTTCGAGCGTCAGCTCGTAAGCGAGCGTCTTTCCGAATTGCGCGACCGCATGCCCGAAGGTGTTACGCCCGTGCTTGGTCCAGTTACAAACGCTTTGGGTGAGGTCTATCAATATACGTTGGAAACTCCTGAAGACGGTAAGCGCGAACTTACCCGCGAGGAGTTGATTGAACGCCGTACGATTCAGGACTGGGTCGTTCGCCCGCTCCTTCGCTCCATTCCCGGCGTTGCCGAAATCAACTCAACCGGTGGCTACGTCAAGGAGTACCAGACGCAAGTCGATCCGCAGAAACTCCGTTACTATGGCCTCTCCATCGACGATGTTTATAAGGCTCTCAATCGCAACAACGAAAATGCGGGTGGCGGAATTCTTCCTCAGCACGCCGAACAGTATCTGATCCGAAGTACCGGCCTCATCCGGAACATCGACGACATCCGCAAGATCGTGCTCAAAGAAAGTGCCGGAACGCCGGTGTACATCCGTGATGTAGCCGACGTTCGCATCGGGGAAGAAGTTCGCTACGGTGCAATGGTCAAGGGCGGCTATACCGAATCCGTCGGCGGCGTTGTCATGATGATTGCCGGTGGCAATGCCAAGGAGATCGTCTCCCGCATCAAGGAACAGGTAGCTGAAATCAATGGAAAAAACATGATTCCCGGCGGCCTGAAAATTGTTCCATATTACGACCGATCGCGGCTGGTGGATGCCGCAATCCACACTGTGACTGAGGTTCTGGCAGAGGGCATTGTCCTCGTAATCGCAGTTCTTTATCTCTATCTTGGCGATCTTCGTTCCAGCATGATCGTCAGTGCCAATCTGATTCTCACTCCGCTTCTCACATTTCTGATCATGAACCACATTGGCATGTCGGCCAACCTGATGTCGCTCGGTGGGCTGGCGATTGCCATTGGGCTGATGGTGGATGGCTCCGTCGTCGTCGTAGAAAATGTCTTTGGCCGCTTGAGCCATGGATCAAGCGAAAGCCGATTACATCTAGTACGGGATGCTGTTGTCGAAGTGGCAACTCCCGTGATATTCGGCGTCCTCATCATCGTTCTCGTCTTCCTCCCGTTAATGACCCTCGAAGGCACAGAGGGCAAGATGTTTGCTCCGCTTGCGTACACCATTGCCATTGCGCTCTTGATTTCGCTCGTGCTTGCTCTCACCCTCTCTCCCGCGCTCAGTATGTTCGGGCTCAAGGGTGGCTCTGAAAAAGATACCTGGCTGGTACGCTGGCTTCGCATTCCTTATGAACGTGTCCTCAACTGGACTATGCGCAATAAAGTGAAAAGCGTGGCGTTTGTTGTAGTTCTTTTCGTCGTTGCGCTCTGTCTTTTCCCTTTCCTTGGCACAGCATTCATTCCAGAAATGCAGGAGGCGACGATCGGTCCCAACGCTGATCGTGTCCCCAATATTTCACTCAATGAGTCCATTAAAATGGAGTTGCAGATGCAACGCCTGATGCGCGATATACCCGGCGTCGAAGGCGTCGTTTCGCGCCTGGGCCGAGGCGAATCACCGGCCGATCCGGCGGGGCCGAACGAAGCTGATGTCATCGCCAATCTCCTACCCGTCGAGAAGCGGCCTCGTGACCTTACGCAGCAGAAAATAACTGAACAGATGCGCGAAGCTCTCTCCGCCATTCCTGGAATCAACCTCGTCATGTCTCAGCCAATCTCCGACCGTGTCGACGAGATGGTCACCGGCGTTCGCGCCGACGTGGCCGTGAAGATCTTTGGCGACGATCTCAATACGCTCGTTGCCAAGGCGCAGGAAATTGCCAAAGTGGCTTCAACGGTCTCAGGCACCGAAGATACACGCGTTGACCGCGTTGGTGGGCAACAGTATCTGATGATCGATATCGATCGATCGGCAATCGCCCGCTATGGCCTCAACGCCTCAGACGTCAATGACACCGTAGAGATGGCAATCGCTGGAAAAAGTGCGACTGAAATTTATGAAGGCGAGCGCAGGTTCCAGGCTGTCGTTCGTCTGCCGACCTCCTACCGCAGTAGCATAGATGACATTCGCCAGATCATGGTCTCCTCGCCAAGCGGACCTCGCGTTCCTCTCACAGATCTTGCGGATATCCGCGTGGTAGAGGGGCCTGCGCAGATCAACCGCGACATGGCCAAGAGGCGCATCGTCGTCGGTATCAACGTTCAAGGCCGCGATCTTGGTGGATATGTCACGGATTTACAACGTGCCGTCAATCAGCACGTGCAACTTCCAGCAGGCTACTTTATTCAGTGGGGTGGGCAGTTTCAGAACATGCAACGCGCCATGCATCATCTGATGATCATTATTCCAATCACCATCGGTGCCATTTTCTTCCTGCTCTTCCTGCTCTTTCATTCCGTGCGGTTCGCCGCACTCATTATTATTGTGCTGCCTCTGGCTTCTATTGGAGGAATCATTGGTCTTTTTGTTTCTCGCGAATATCTCTCCGTTCCAGCTTCCGTCGGCTTTGTCGCTCTTTGGGGAATCGCCGTACTGAATGGAGTAGTCCTGGTTTCCTATATCCGCAAGCTGCGCCATGAGGGGCTTTCTCAGGCGGAAGCGGTTCGGCAAGGCACATATCTCCGCTTCCGTCCCGTCATGATGACTGCAACGGTAGCAGCTCTTGGCCTTGTTCCATTCCTTTTCGCCCGCGGCCCTGGCTCTGAAATTCAGCGTCCTCTCGCAATCGTTGTAATCGGAGGACTCATCACCTCAACCATACTCACTTTGATCGTCATCCCTTGCCTTTACGCGCTCTTTGAAGGTAAGCCAAAGGACATCGAAGACATAGAGATGGAACACCATCTTCTAAGCTGATCGTTGTCCTTACTCTTCTGCCGCAGCGTTGCAATTACTTCAACGTTGACTGGATAGGCTCCGCAGGCGAGATCCTGACCGTGAAATAAGTCCACCCAGGGAGCTCGATTTGCGGCGGCCCTCAGCCCGCGCCTGACAGTCGACGCTCTGCTCCGCTATCGCTTCAACACTTGCTCAAGGTAAGCCAAGGCGCGCGAATCTCTTGATTGTCCAAGCCAGAAAAATGCCTCTTTTCGAATGACCGGATTCGCATTCGTATCTGCAACGTGAATGAGTTGTGGGACGCTGTCGTCTTTTGGCAACTGGCTGAGGGCGAAGACAGCTTTCTTCTTGACCTCTGTCTCTGGATCGTTCTGAATGGCATCTGTAATCGCCGCGGCCGCCTTCTTGCCGGCTTTCTGCGCTAACCAGAAGAGCGCCTGCTCGCGAATCTTGGAGTCGCCGTCAAACTTGGCCATGTGCAATAGCTCGTCTTGAGCCGAGGGATCGGAATTTTGCGAAAAGTCGAATGGGAGTTTCTCCCGGAGAGCTGTGTCAGTTGTCGTAGACTCCAACGACTTCAGAGCAAGAAAACCATCATGTCCGCGCAGAACTCCGAGCCAGAAGGCCGCTTGTTCGCGTGTATGCAAGGGGGCGGCAGACGATGCGATCTGAGCGAGCGCGTGGGTGGCGGCTGGCGCTGCATGATAACCAATCGACAGAAGCGCTTCGTCAATGACTCGAGAGCGATCGGACGAGCGTGTGACTAGGTGGTCGAGAAATGAGATGCTGTCTTCTGGTGGAACTCCTGTAAGCCAGGTGAATGCGACGCCGCCTGCGTTCAGGTGGCAGCCTGCCATTACAGGGCGAATCTTTGAAAGCTCCCCATGCTCGAAACGAAAAAGGATATACACATTTTGAATCGCCGGTGTTTTGTCGCCGCGGTTCATATTGTAGTTGTCGTTCTCTTCCAGTCGATATTCACCGCAGCATCCATCGTCCATCTGTGATGTACCCGACCCGTTTGAACATGTAGATAAATGCGATTGTGGAAGAGCCGGCATTTCATATCCAAGCCAGAGTTGTTCACTTGAGTGACGAAACCGTTCCACCGCAGCGGTGAGGTTCCCTCCTGTCGGTTCGATGGTGAAATGTGTGTTGCTCACTTTGGGCTCCTGCGCGAGAACGGCAATCGCCGAGGCGCAGAGGAGGATTGCGGCTAGATTTTGCTTCATGACAAGACTCCTTGGTTACCTGCTTACTTGTTGAGGACTTCCATCATGTAGTCCGTCGCTTCTTTGTCATGGATCAAGGCAAGCTTGCCGACGATCTCACGCCTTGCAGAAGGAGCTTTCTCGGAGCGTGCGAGCGCAACGAGATCATGGGCGTCTCCGGCAAGAAAGAGCGCATCAATAACTGCCTTTTTCGATTCCTCATCGGTACTCTTGGAATAGATTCCCAACAGCGCCGGAACTCCCGCAGTGCCATGATTGATTCCCATGTTGCGGATCGCTTTGCTGCGAAGATCGGGATCCTGTTCGGAAGAAGCTATGGCGCTCAGCGCATCCGCTCCCTTGCTGCCGGCGGCGACAAATGCATGGATGATCGTAGCCTTGACTTCTTTGCTCGTGGTTGACTGATACAGGCTCGATAACTGTGAGACTGCGCCGAGAGCTCCCAGGCGCGAAATAGCATGGTGCATCAACTCGGGATCGCTCTCGTGTTGCACCACCTGCTGCAGTTTGTCAGGGGCACCCATGATCAGATATGAATCGAGGACTGCCTTCTTGACCTCGGGATTGCTCGACTTGCTGTAAATGTCAGCAAGTGTGCCGGCGGCCTGGCTTCCCTTGCTGACCGCCAGCAAGCGGATTGCCTTGACTTGTAGCTTAGGATCTCGTTCCCCACGGATGATCTGCGCGAGGAGATCCTGCGCGGGCTTGGACTGATCCTGCGCGAGAACGAAGAGAGCACGTTCTTTCAACCGCTCGGATTGCTGTCCCTCAAGAATGTGCTGGAGGATTGGTAATGCATTGGCATCGCCACTCTGCATGAGTGAGTTCAACGCGAGCAGCTTGAGATCTTCATCTTGTTCCGATTGCGGCTGAACCGGCGTTCCGCTCTTGCCGCGAATCTCGATCTCCAGCGCATTGCATTCCTTGAGCCAGTTGCTCTTTGGGTAAGACTGGCGCAGGCTGGTGCAGTTGTTCAGAGCATCTGAAGAGAGGCCCTGCTTGTGCTCCACATACGCCTTCCAATACAGCGCCCCGTCTGCGCGGCGGCCATGTTGCTCGATGACCCGATCGAGCAGAGGCTCCGCATCCGACCAGCGGCTCTCGTTGATGGCGCGGGTCGCGTCGGAATAAAGTTGATCCTCGCTGGAATCGGTGGCGGCTGCTTCAGCCATTTCGACATTGAGAACTGTGTGTGCGAAGCATGGAAAAGAGAAAGAGAGGGCAGCGCAAAGTGTGGCCAAAGTGAGCGGATGTTTGGGCTTCATTAGAGTGTTACTCCTGTTCGGATGGCTTGAGAATGCTTTTCTTGCTGAGAAACCTTGGTGCGAAGAACTCGAATCTGGAAAAGCAGGCCTTGCGTGTTCATCTCCTGCTCGATGCGCGCCACATCTGCGCTGCTTAGTTCGTCCGGTGAGTTTGCGACCTCAAGCAGAACGCGTTCCAGATGATCCAGAGCAGCGGTGAGCAGGGGATCGTTGGCCTGAGTCACACTCTGCCGGTAGAGTTGGTTGTCGGTGAGCAATTGCTGCGCCTCCAACCGTAGAGGGAGATTTGTATTTTCAACTTCGGCGCCTGCATGGTTCAGTTGCACGAGCAACCGCTCAGACCGGTCGAGATGGTTGTTGAGGACGAATAGGACCACCCGCTCCCGAGACTGTTGGGGCGTGCCGGCAATCGAGGGTGGGCGATGCGTATGTTCCCAGAAGCGCCCGGCCAGGAATGCCAGAGCCACAAACAACAGGCAAGCGCACGCATACGCCAGTTGAGGCCACATGAAGAAGCCGCGCTTTTTCTTGACCGGATAAGGCTGCAGGGATCCCTGAATGGATTGCCAAATCTGCGCTCCGTACTCCGGGCTGCGAGCGGGGGGGTCTAGCGTACGAACGCTGCCCAGCAATTTGCCGAGCTCCTCATAGGCCTGCGCGCATTGATTACAAGCCTGCAGGTGCATCTCGGCGTCGGCCTTATAGACATCCTCGCCGTAGTAATGCTCGATAAATTCTTCTTCCGTTAAATGCTTCATGACTTCACCCAGAGCGGTACGAGGGATTGCCGTAATTTCTGCACAGCTCGAAAGACGGCCTGCTTGGCGGAGTTCGGTGCAATTCCAAGCGCGGTTGCAATCTCTTCCGTCGAGCGGTCTTCCATGTGGCGCAATACAAAAGCCAGGTGCTCGGTCGGGGTAAGCTTCTTCATCGCTGCCTGCCTGCGCGCTTCAATCTCCTGGCTCAACAGAAGACGGTCTGGTCCAGCCGCGCTATCCGCCAATTGAACTGTTGATAGCTCCCCGTCATATTCCTCAGCAACGGGTAAGGTGGTGAGCTTCTTGCTTTTGTTGAGAACGTCGAGTGCGCAGTTCATGGCGATCCGGTAAATCCAGGTTCGAAAATTGGCTTGAGCGTTGAAGCTTCCCAGGTTGCGGTAACTTCGGAGAAAGGTTTCCTGCACAACCTCATCCGCATCGGCTTCGTTTTCAGTTATGCGGAAGGCGACACGAAAGATACTCACGCTGTGGCGTGCGACAAGCAGGCCATAAGCGTCTTTGTCTCCAGCCAAAATTTGCCGGATGAGTACGTGGTCGTCATTCCCCATTCAGCCCATTAGACAGGAAGGTGGGTTTGCGGTTAGGAAGAATATTTTGGGCCTGGAATTTCAACCAGCGCAGTTCTGTGCATCCATATGTAATCTCTACCGAACAGCCAACTCGTTCCGGTTTTTCAAAAATCTCAGCCGGCTCGCGAATAGGAAGACAGGCTGGAGGCCTCCTTGACAGAGGGTGGCAGGCGTTCCTACTATGAGGCGGTGGAATCGATACCAATTTCCTCTCTTCCACGCTCGCCCATTCTCTAAAGACAATCGACTCACCCGATAATGCGGGTCAAGTCTAATTGAGGTTTCTATGTCTCGTTTGCAGAAGAGCTTTCTGATTGTGGCGTGCGCGGCTTTTGCCTTGCGCCTTCCCGCACAGACCATGACCGCCCCCGACATCACGAAACAACCGACGCTGTATGTCGTACCCTACGCTCATCTGGATACGCAGTGGAGATGGGAGTTTCCTCAGGTGATAAGCGAGTATCTGCTGAAGACAATGCGCGTGAACTTCGATTACATGGATAAGTATCCTCATTACGTCTTCAACTGGTCGGGTTCGAACCGATATAGGTTGATGAAGGAATACTACCCGGCTGATTATGCGCGCCTCAAGCAGTATGTGGCCAAAGGAAACTGGTACCCCGCCGGGTCGTCCGTCGAAGAGGGCGATGTCAATTTACCCAGCGCCGAATCGATCTTCCGCCAGGTGTTATACGGCAATACCTACTTTCGCAAGGAGTTTGGCAAAGCCAGTGCGGAATACATGCTGCCCGATTGCTTTGGATTTCCCGCATCGCTGCCTACCATCCTGGCGCACGCGGGTGTGAAGGGCTTCTCCACGCAGAAGTTGAGCGCTGCATGGCAACCCGCTCCACTGATCGGAGGCCCTGACTCTCCGGAACAGACTCCGGAAGGTATTCCATTCAACGTGGGGCTATGGGTAGGACCTGATGGAGAAAAGGTCCTTGCTGCGCTCAATCCTGGCGGCTACGGAAGCCAGATTCATAGCGACTTGAGCAAGACGCCTCCCCCACCACCTTCTCCTGATCCGAACTCGCGGAGAAGGAGAGAGGGCGAGACAGATTGGCCCAAGCGAATCGACATCGACGGAAAAGTGACCGGCGTCTATGCCGACTACCACTACATCGGCACGGGAGATATCGGCGGCGCCACCAACGAAGAATCGGTGAAACTGTTGGAAGCGACGGTGACGCAGGGGGAAGCCGTTATTCCTGGCCCGAATGCAGGATCCGGGGGAGCTGATGCAGCCGCGTCTGGCACTCCGGTCCGCATGGGCGATGGTCCTGTGCGCGTGATTTCATCCGCTGCAGATCAGATGTTCCTGGACATCAAGCCCGAAATGCAGTCGCGGATGCCCAGCTATCAAGGCGATCTGGAGCTGATCAATCACTCGGCTGGATCACTCACTTCGCAGGCGTACCACAAGCGATGGAACCGCAAGAACGAGCTGCTTGCAGATGCTGCCGAGAAAGCTTCAGTTGCCGCCGCATGGCTGGGAGGCAGGTCCTATCCTCAGCAACGCCTGAACGATGCTTGGACTCTGCTGATGGGTGGACAATTTCACGATACCGGCGCAGGGACAGCGACTCCGCGCGCCTATGAGTTTGCTCAGAACGACGATGTGATTGTTTCAAATCAATTCGCAGATGTGCTTACCACCGCTACTCAGGCAGTAGCTGCAGCGCTGGATACGCAAGGGAATGGCACACCGATCGTGGTGTACAACCCGCTCAATATTACCCGTGAAGATGTGGTAGAAGCTTCCCTCCCGTCTTCCGGCGGGATCCCTAAGTCGGCTCGCGTCTTCGGCCCGGGCGGGCACGAAGTCCCCGCGCAGGTTGAGAACGGGAAGGTTCTGTTTCTTGCAAAGACGCCGTCTGTCGGCTATGCGGTTTATAGCGTTCGCAGTGCGCAAAAGCCAGCGGCTTTGGGAGAGCTGAAGGTAAGCCCTTCCATGCTTGAGAACGCGCGCTATCGCGTGACTCTGAGCACGAATGGCGACGTAACGAGCATTCTGGACAAGTCGACTAACAAAGAACTGCTTGCCGGTCCAATACGGCTGGCTATCTCGAATGATGCGCCCAAGCAGTGGCCGGCCTGGAACATGGATTTTGACCAGGAGCAGGCGGCGCCGCGATCGTATGTGGGTGGCCAGGCAAAGATCCGCGTAGTTGAAAGCGGCCCGGTGCGCGTTGCTGTGGAAGTGAGCCGTGAAGGTGAAGGCTCGAAGTTCGAACAGACTGTGCGGTTATCCGCGGGCGATGCAGGCAATCGAGTGGAGTTCGGCGAGTCGATAGACTGGAGAACTCTGTCGGGCAATCTCAAGGTTGTGTTTCCGCTTGCGGCCAAGAACAAGCTGGCGACCTATAACTGGGAAGTGGGTACGATTCAGCGGCCCGCAGCAACCGAACGCCAGTTTGAAGTTGCTTCGCATCACTGGATCGATCAGACCGACGAGAGCGGTTCCTTCGGAGCAACGATTCTGACGGACGTAAAGAACGGTTCAGACAAACGCGATGACGGGACGATCCGGCTGACATTGCTCCGTTCACCTGGTGGCGCCTCACAAATGAAGGGGGCATACACCGATGAACTGAACCAGGACTGGGGACATCACGAGATTCTGTTTGGAATCGCGGGACATGCTGGTGACTGGCGTCAGGGCAAGACGGACTGGCAGGCTTATCGTCTCAGCACACCGCTGGTGGCCTTTGCCACAGAGAAACATGCCGGAGCCCTGGGGCATGAGTTCTCGCTGGTAAGCGTCGATAGTCCCAATATTCGTGTACTGGCTCTCAAGAAGTCTGAACTAAGCGATGAAGTGATCCTGCGTATGGTGGAACTCGACGGAAAAGCCATTCCTCAGGTTCATGTGAAATTTGCTGGACCACTGCGAGCAGCGCGCGAAGTGAACGGGCAAGAACTACCGGTGGGCTCGGCCAACGTTGTCGATGGATCTCTTGAAACATCGTTCACGCCCTATCAACCTCGCACATTTGCGCTGCAACTCGGCGCATCTCCTCTGCATGAGAGCGGCGTGGTTTCGCAACCGATAGAACTGAAGTACGACCTCGCTGCCGCCAGCGAAGACGACACGAAATCAACGGACGGATTCGACCACCAGGGCAATTCACTTCCGGCAGAAATGCTGCCCACGCATTTGACGGTCGATGATGTGAACTTCAAACTTGCTCCCGGCGGCGCCGGCAAGCAAGATGCTGTGGTGGCAAAAGGCCAGGTGATCGCACTGCCTACGGGCGACTTCAACAAAGTGTATGTGCTCGCGGCATCCGCCGACGGAGACCAGAAAGCGGTCTTCAAGGTCGGCGAGCGTCCTGTGAATCTGACTATCGAAGACTGGGGAGGATTTATCGGGCAGTGGGACACACGTCTCTGGAAACCGAGGCCCGAATCAGTCACCAGGGGCGGAGGTCGCAGCAGAACTCCAGAGCACCAGGTTGCGCTGAGAAAAGACTGGGCCGTCTCGGCCAACCATGCTACCTGGGATCTCAACAATTCGGGATCGCCCGATTGGTCTCCGAAATATCCGGAGGACTATATCGGGTTGCGCGCAGGATACATCAAGCCTGCGACACTGGCTTGGTATGCCTCGCACCATCACACTCCAGATGGTCTGAACGAACCGTATGCTTACAGCTATCTCTTCGTCTATGCCATGGATCTACCCCACGGTGCGAAGACTCTTACGCTGCCTGATAATGCGAACGTTCGAATTCTGGCAGTCTCAACAGCAAAACAGGAGCCCGGCGTAATCCCTGTGCAGCCGCTACATGACGGACTGGGCATGACAACGATAAGCAGTACGATCGAAAAGGCTGATAGAACTCGTTGAAATTGGTTACATCGGGGCGTGAGACAGATGCTGTCTGTTCAAGATTAACGCTCCTACAGCCTTTCAACCTAAGCGGAGGGTCTCTTTCATATCGACGAGAGATCCTCCATTTGCTGCCAGTCGGTGCACTCCGTTACAGGGCAGCTATACCTCGATCATCCACAAGGGATTTTCCACTGCCCATGGATCGCCATACGCCATTGTTGAAGCGTCTCATTGCCCTTTGAATCACAACCACCCAGGAGCGGCGGCACGATCGGAGGCGGCATTCCGATCAGGCCGATCGTAATCAGGATCATTCCCAGTACATGTCGAATGCTCAACCGCATGACGTTCAACTCTTTTCTTTCACTGCTTAATTTCGCGCAACCAGGTCTCATGCCACAAAAAGACTGCAGCGACCGATTGGGTGGGGCCGCCGCCTGGTCATTGAACGCTATTCATTTACGGCATTCACAGTTGCAAGGTGATTTGTCACGCTGAAGACACCTGGAACCGAGTTCGCCTGCGCATATGCAATCTGTCGGTCGAGATTGTTCTGCACAACTCCGATCAGCTCCACGTGGCCGTTTTCTACCACGATCCTGATCGGTGCTTGCGGATCGAGCGCGTACTTTTGCAAGCTTGAGTGACCGTAGATAGCCCGTGCCAGCTTCACCCTGAGACCGTCATCAAAGAGAGAGACAGGCGCGACGTCGATCTCCTCGATCACATCTTTAACACCCTCTGTTGTAGCCACGATCGCCATTGCGGAGTCACGGTCCGCATAGTCATGCACGTTGCCAGACACCGTTACAACACCGTTATTGACTGCAACCAGGAGGCTATTGAAGTGGATTCCGTAGCCTATGCGGTCATAGCGCAGTTTGTCCGTGAGCTTATCTCGCAGCGCCGAATCTGCGATGGTTGGCCCATCGACCTGTAGATGGTTGCGCACGCCGTCGACGTCCTTTACTCGCCGCACTCGCTGCTCAGCATTCAATTTGTCGATGTAGAGCGGGACATTGCCCGAGATCGTAACAATACCTTCAGCGACATCGGCAGAGACTGATTGGGAGACCGATTTCTTCTGCAGTTGCTCGGTGACAAGCGTTTTGATCCGCATATCCCGCTGATCCGGAGTTTTCGGTTGATTGTTAGCCAGAAGAGGTAATGCCAGGCTGGCCATCAATACTATCGTCAATACTGTTCGTTTCATTGTTCTATCTCCTGTCAAGTTGCGCCATTCAGCTTCAGCCTGATTGCCGGTTCGAAGTGGCCGTGTTGTGTGACTGAGAGCAGATGAAGTCCAGAGTCGAAGAAGATAGATTCAACATCTGGACTTCGCTGCCGGATCGAATATGCACCGCACGATCCGCTAGTTGTGCTGTGATATTGCAAGACCCGCATCCACCCCTTGTAGCTGGGCCTCGGCGTAGTCCGCCGTTGCGTCTGCGACTTGGGTCAATTTTTCAGACTGTGCTGCCATGCTCTGGAGCAATTGACGGTAGTCGGCATCCAGTCGGGCTGGTACATACTGAGCCGCGGCATTGCGGTTGAGAATCGCCGCATTCGTATTTGCAGCGAGTTCGACCGCGGTGCTCCGCATCTCATCGATTGCATGCTGTTTCCATTGAGGCAAGTCAGGTTGAATCTCGGCGAGCCGCTCCAATGAAGGCTTCAGTTCTTCGTTGACTTGGTTTGCAATCTTCCGCAGATGATGCTGGTGCGTACGTTTGGTTATGTGCGAATTGTCGCGCATAACATTCAAACGATCGGCCTCGTTCTGGATCACGCGTGCCGCCTTTTCCACGCGCTCGGTCAATACGATTCCCTCTTTCTTGACCGCGACCTGATCGCTTGTATCCGCTACGGCTAAGCTCGCTGGAAACAAGAAGGCGGCGGCAGTGATTGCCAACGTAAATTGCTTGACTGATTTCAGCATGTTCTCTCTCCTTTACCCTTGCGCTTCGCTTGGGTTGCCCTTCTAATTGCAACACTATGGCCAAAGTTAAGTTAATCTTTTTCAATAGGATGCAAAATACGCACTGTTCAATAATCTGAACAGAGGCAGATTGTTGTTCAGATTTTCGAGCGCTGAAAAGATGTGAGGGACAGGATTGTTCAGAGTGAAAGATACAAACTGAAAGCTTGATCCAGATTTGTTTGAAGAACAAAACAATGCTCACCTCGTCCACAGAGCACGAGGTGAGCATTGTTTCCAGAGCTTGATTTACAGGTGTCTTGCAAACCGTACAACAAATAGATCACTTCAACGGTTTGTCCGGAGGAATCACGAGTATCGCGCTTGAACCGTGAGAGTTCCAGAAGCCCTTCAGGCCCCCTTTGAGCAGTCCGGAACCCGGACTTCGTTCCTGCAGCGCGGTATCGATCAGAAAATATTCGCCGATATTTTCCATCGTTAGCAGGCCCTCCAGGCGTCCATTGGAGACCACAGGAACTGTATGGCAGTTCCATTTCTGCAACTCGGTCGAGATATCGTTCAACATGTCAGATGGATGTGCAGTCATAAACTCTCGATCCATAACCTTCTCCACAAGAAAATCATGCCCATTCTCCGCTAACCCGATCAGCAATCGCGATCTGGTGAGTATCCCCACGACGCGCCCATGTTCAACAACAGGGAGATCGTGCTGCGAGCCAGCAAGGATGAGTCGAACGGCTTCCGCGAGTGTGTCCCGTGCCTGTAAACGTTGAAAATCCGTTACCATTGCTGCGCGCACACGTACTCCTGATAGTGCGGCCCTGAACCTTGCGGAGTACTCCTCCTGTCCTGCCCCGATCCAGACAAACAGGCCAACCAGCAATAGCATCGGGTTAGCGAATATACCCCATACCATCAGTGCCACAGCCACACTGCGGCCGAGGGTGGCGGCAATTGTTGTTGCTTTCGAATAGTTCGTGTGAGCCGCCAGAATAGCTCTGAAAATCCGCCCCCCATCGAGTGGAAACGCAGGGACCAGGTTGAATAGAGCTAAAGTGAGATTCGCAAAGAGCATTCGCTCAAAAAGCGATCCACTGTCGATACTCATGCGGCTTATTGGTTGCCAGCCATCAAATACAAAAAGCCCGGCGAACAGCATAGCTGCAATTGCCATGTTGACTGCGGGGCCGGCGATCGCGATCCAAAATTCCTTTCTCGGCTCCTCGGGAATGCGCTCGAGTCTGGCAAGTCCGCCAATTGGAAAGAGCGTTACATCATGCGTCCGTATGCCAAAGCGTCTCGCAGCGAATACATGACCGAACTCATGCAACAACACACACGAAAAAAGCGCTGTGAGAAAAATTATTCCATCGAGTACTGCATTGATGCTGTGCCCTGCGATCCAGTCGTTCATCAATAGCCAGCCGAGCAGGAGAAGAAACGTTGCGTGAATTTGTATGTCTGTACCTGCCAATCTTCCAATTTTCCATGACCATTTCATCTGGTTACCAATCCTCTCCATCTCAGTGATCAACGGACGGTTGGGACTTTTCAGTTCGCCGCCAGTAGTTACTGGTGATAGAGCAAGCGAAGAACCAAACGCTAACTCTTTATTTATCTTGCGGCTGGCAATACATGTATCCCCAGGGGTCCAGAGATTTGAACAATGAAGGAGCCCGCGTTTAAGGATTCATACACTCGCACAACGGAACTCTCCACCGGCTGTAATGTCCTGCATATCTGCAGACGTAAATTGCCATGCCAAACGACGGCTGCTATGCTGTGTCGAACGTGGTTGAGCGACTGATCCGTGAGCCGTCGACATTGCTTTTTGACATCGAGTCCTTTCGTCGTCAAGAAACAGTGTTCATTGGGTTCAACCTCCTTCTGTTGTTCCTTCTATGTCTCGGGCAGGCTATATGGCCACAACATCTTGGCAGGCTGCAAATTCAGGTTCTCGCAATCGCGGGCGCTAGCATCGCCGCTTATATATGTGAGTTGTTCTGGCTGAGAACTGTCGAGCATTTGTCTTCGGATATAACGACGACCCTCACCTGGATAACCATCGGATGGAATATCGCAATGGCTTTTGGCCTGGCCTCATATTCAAACCGGCAGGATATCCAATACTTTGCGTTCATGATTTCGCCTATATTTCAGGCAGCGTTTCGGCTTCCATTCGTTGTGCTTGCTTTGACCATTGCCGTCAGCGACAGCCTTATATTCTTCTGGGTCTGGAACTTCTTCCGCCTGCATCCCCCGACTGACCCAAACGAGTATGTGGAAGCGGGAACAATATGTCTTATCCTCTCGATAACGGGCTTGCTCGTGTGGGTACTGATGCGGCATCTACGAACTAAACAGCTTGAACTCGCGGTGAGCCTTAGAGAACTTGAGAGAACGGAGGCCAGGCTTCGCACAGAGGAGAAACTGGCCGCGGTTGGACGATTCTCAAGTGCCATCGCCCACGAAATCCGCAATCCAGTTGCAATGATTTCGAGTGCATTGGCAACCGCTCAAAGCTACGGTATCGAGTCGGTGGAGAGCCGGGATCTGTTCGAAATTGCTACGAAGGAAACTTCTCGCCTGGAGCGGCTTACTACTGATTTCCTAACATACGCAAAACCGCGCACGCCCGCAAAGTCAATCGAAGATATTGCTGATTCGATCGGTTATATTGCAGAGATCTGTCAGCCTCATGCCGCTGCTGTAGGGGTATTGGTTCGCTGCGATTGTGAATCCGGCCTCTTTGTTGAAATCGATGGAGGACAATTGCAACAGGCTCTGTTGAATCTTGCGAAGAACGCGATCGATGCTTCTGCCGCCGGAGCCTCCATAAGCCTTCGTGGGCGCCAGGCTCAGGGAAGTGTCTATATCGAAATTGAAAACGGGGGCTCTCCTATCCCACCTTCTGCAGTAGATCGCATCTTTGAGCCCTTCTTCACCACAAAGGAAGCAGGAACGGGCCTTGGGTTGGCCATTGCCCGGAATCTCATCGTAAGCAATGACGGCGATTTGATTCTCACACGGAATGAGCCCAATATCATTCAATTCAGTATTGTGTTTCCGATGTCAGATGGATTGGAGGAAAGACGCACTTGAGCAAGATTCTGATCGTCGACGACGAGAGCAACATGCGCAAGATACTCGCGTCAAACCTCGCTCTCGATCGACATGTGGTAACCGAAGCGCCTGGAGTGGCACAAGCTGCGACCTGCCTTGCATCCAATCGCTTTGACGCCGTAATCACCGATCAGAAGTTGCCTGATGGGCAAGGGCTCGATGTGCTGGCGCGTGCGAAAGAGCTTGACCCGACGCTCGCGGTTGTTTTGCTGACAGCGTATGCCACTGTAGAGCTTGCAGTCGATAGCATGCGTCAGGGCGCTTTCGATTTCATCACCAAACCATTTCAGCCCAATGTTGTTCGCGCAACTGTGTTGAGAGCATGCGAACATTCGAATTTACTTAGAGAGAATGGGCTCCTGAAACTGACCGTACACCGCCTCGAAGGTACGGGGCAGATCTTCGGGAGCAGTCCTGCAACGCTCGCCGTGCAGCTGATGATTTCCAAAGTCGCACCCACAAATGCTACCGTGCTCATCACGGGAGAAACAGGCACTGGCAAGGAGCTGGTAGCGCGCGCAATTCATAAGGCGAGCAATCGTTCCGAGAAACCATTTATTGCGGTGAACTGTGCAGCATTTACTGAGACTCTTCTTGAGAGTGAACTTTTTGGCCACGAGAAGGGAGCATTCACCGGCGCAGATCGGCTGCGCCAGGGCCTTTTCGAAGCCGCGCACGAAGGCACTTTGTTTCTTGATGAAGCCGGCGAGATGTCCCAGTCAACGCAGGCAAAACTGCTCCGTGTCATTGCAGAAGGAACTATATTCCGTGTAGGTTCTACAAAGCCGCGAGATGTAGATGTACGAGTTGTGGTTGCTACACATCGCGATCTTGAAGAACGTGTCAAGCAGGGCCTCTTCCGGCAGGACTTGTACTATCGTCTTGCGGTTGTGCCCATTGCGCTCGCTCCGCTTCGCAAACGGCCTGAGGATATTGCAGGGCTCTGCGAACTCTTCTGCCGGGAGATTTCCCGAGAACTCAAGATCCCTGTACGTTCCATTACGCCCGAGGCGATAGAAAAACTGAAGCGATATGCGTTTCCAGGCAATATCCGCGAACTTCGCAATCTGATCGAGCGAGCATTGATCCTGTCGAACGATTCTCAAATTGGCCCAAGAGACTTCCCATTGAGCTCCGGCGGAAACGATAACGAGGAGATAGACGGAGAACCATTCTCCTGGATGGAAACAATGCCGGAAAGTATCAACCTCAGGCAATTTCTTGAAGAGATAGAAAAAGGCCTGATTACCAGGGCACTTTCCTTAAGCGCGTCTGTGCAGGCAGAGGCTGCGAGAAAGCTTCAGCTATCTCGCAGTGACCTTGCTTACAAATTGACCAAGTTCAACATTAGGCCGTCCGTTTTGCGATAGTGTCTCTGTGAGCAGTACAGATTTTTTTGTAGAACGATGAAGATGTTTTCTATTCTCGGTTTTCTCACCCATGTTCGAAAAGTTATCCCACGACCGTTTGGTATAAACGATAATTCTCGCTCATGATCGACGCGAAAGGGCGCAACGTCAGAGTCCCGCTTTCCGTACGCACAGTCCAATCCTGCCCCGCCGGAGAGACCCTGGTTGCGGCCAACAACTCGTTGCGCGAGATGCGTGAAGGAATTTGTCCTACGCCAAACAAAGCGATGGGCCCATGCATCAGGGCGACACGATTCGCGTTCTCGTTGTCTACCGCTTCCAGTCGCAGCGGAAGTTCGAACTCTACCTCCACACGATCTCCATCCTTCCACATGCGCTGCAACGGCAGGAACCTTCCTGGCGTAATTTCCTGCTGAATTCGGTTGCCATTCAGAGAAACGAGAGTCTTTGGGCCAGCCCATGCGGGGATGCGAATATTTACGGCGAAGTTTTCCGGTTGCGTGAGTGCGAAATCAAGCTGAGTCTTATTGGCCGCGGGATAACTCGTGGTTTGCGTCACCGTGCAACGGGAGTTGCCCTGGGACCACGAAACGCGGGATGGCACGAACAAGTTTACATAGATCCCATCCTGGCTCTTGAAGTAGGAACTGATGCCGTAATCGGCTGTCAGTTGGGGAAATGTCCCGGAGCAACATGGCCATTTGTCTTTGTAATGGACCTTCTTGGCCACATCACTGTAATCGGCGTAATAGAACGTCGTGCCATCTTCAAGAATAGGCGTGGCGCCTGCGATGGTGTTGTAGAGAATGCGCTCCATGCTGTCGCCATAGCGCGAGTCTTGCGTGATCTGCAGCAGATAACGCGTTATCTTGAACTGACCGTATGCACCGCAGCAGGTCTCAAAGCTCGAGTGGGTAGTTCCGAGACTCGCTCCCAATAGTCCTTGTCCTGGCACCACAAAGGCCTCATCAGGTCCCCAGCCACCCGTTGCGTAGCTTTGCTCATGCACCATACGTAGACCGTTGGTCGCGGCGCGCAGATACTTCGCCTGTCCGAGCACCAGGTAGGATTGCGCAGCAGAACTGAGAGCATTCACATGGCTGTAGGCGTGTTCGCCGGGCAGCACATTTTTCCCTTCGGCAAGCGGGCCGAAGTAGTCCTCTTCAATGAAGCGGACAGCAAGATCGCGATAGGCCGATCTGCCGCTGAGACGATATGCCAGCAGAAAATTTTCCGGAAGTGTATAGGTTTCGTCCCATGTGTCTGCGACGATCTGGTGAGGACGAGCACGCTGTTCAGCGCGGCTGAGAGCTTTTTCCGGCAAGTAAGGCAAAGCCGCCTGTGTTGCGTTCCAGTGAACGTTCAATGCGTTGGGGTCGTGTGCGAACTGATGCGCATCGATAAGCCCGCAACTCGTCTTGTCGTAGGTGTAAGCAGGCAGGTGGTACCCAGCGTAAAACTTCCCCTCAGGCTTGACTGTTTCGGCGAAACCACGCACGAGTCGATGGATCTTCTCTTGCGTAGGCTTGGATCCCGTGACAGCATAGGCTCGTGCAAGACCCGAGAGATACTGTCCAAAGCTGTCCCGGAATAAAGGAGTGAAAATTATCCGCAGGGTTGAAGTCAGTTCCATTGTCATACCAACCGCCCATGTCAGGACCAGGCGCCGGCATGCCTTCACGTTGACGAAATGGCTTCAGCAGAGCGTCTTCGTCGAGGTGGAAAAACAGATCGTGATTGTGATCGAATTGCGTGCGAAGCGGCCCATCAAGAAGCTGTACCTGCGCATACTCGAAGAGAGACAGGGATGGCGTGACGGCAATCGTGGCGGCGGGATTGCCCCATGCGGAGACAGAGCGTTGCACGAACGCAGATCCGGTAACAGCTCCAATGAGTTGTAGAAATCGGCGGCGCGATGAATTTTTCATGGTTTTCTTCCCTGTCTAGATGAGAAATCGTTTACTTTCGGCGCTGAAATCAACCTTAGAAATAGCAGTAATTGTGCCCATTAGGCCGCAGGTCACGCAGCCTGCGTGGCGGGCAAAGAACTCATTCGCCTGTGGCCATGGTTCATGTTGCAGGTGCAAGGGGTCGCGAACCGCAGCGTACTAAGTTTGAGCCAGTTGCATTGGCAAGCCATAGCCCATGAGAACACGGATTGATAGCCATGACGCCCAAATTCGAATGATTGCGGCATAGTACACATGTACTATATTCACCCGAATAGCGCTTCTATAGTATTGCCGCGATCTTTGAACAACCGCTTTAGGAGTCTGGTACTTCAGCCACCGACACAACCGTATTTCTGGTTTGAGGGCTATCCTTTCGCGTTGTGAGTATACGTTTTCCGCGAAGGATCTCGACCACTCGATCTGGAATCGACTAGCGAAGTTCCTCATCAGCGATTGAATGTACCAAGCCAGCAGGCTGCGGCAAGACCATAGCGAGATTTGTACGAATTGAATCAGGAGACAAAGCAAGTATGCATAGGAAAGTAGTTTTTGCTATACGCCTGGGCGTAGCCCTGCTATTTGCAATTACCCGCGCGCATCCGGCCTGGGCGCAATTCACCAGCAGCCTGGACGGTACGGTGCATGATGCCACGGGTGCTGCGGTTCCTAAAGCCGCCGTTCAACTAGTCAACGTAGCCACTCACGAGACGCGTCGAACATCCAGCAGCGATACTGGCAAGTTTACATTCACGAGTCTCGCTCCCGGCGCCTATAGCGTCAAGGTGGAAGCCTCCGGCTTTAGAAAATCTCAGGTAGATATTACTCTGCTGACCGAGCAAAGCCAGAGCATCGATGTCGCATTGCAAGTCGGTTCCGCGGGCGAGACGGTTACCGTAACCAGCGAAGCGCCCGTTGTCGATACATCCGACAGTCGTACCCAGTTGACGATCGAGAACGAGGCCGTAGCGCAGTTGCCCGTTCAAGGCCGCAACCTCGTCACGCTGATCACGCTGGCTCCCGGTGTCTCTGGATTGGGAACGAGCGGAAGTGCGGGCGCTCCCGGAAGCGGAGCGGATAACTTCTCGACTGAAGAGGCCGTGGATGCCAGCGCTAATGGCCAGGGTTCCGATAACAATCAATACATCATCGATGGTCTCGATGTAACCAGCGGAATTCGCCAAGGGGTCTTGAATCTGACACCGACTCCCGACTCCATTCAGGAAACCACGATCCAGGTCAACACATTCTCAAGTGAACATAGCCGCGCCGCGGGAGTCATAACCGAGTTCACCACCAAATCCGGCACAGATCGATTTCATGGTTCAGCCGCTGACTATTTCAACTATCAAAAAATGTTTGCCCAGCAGCATTTTTCAGGCGCTTACAAGCCATTCCACTCCAATGATATGTCGTTCGCTATTGGCGGACCTGTAATTCCGCACCATCAGTTCTTCTTCTGGTTTGCAGTTGAACCCAAACGTTCATCGATCAGTGCTGGGGGAACGTACACCTTTGCCGATCCCCAGTTCCTCGCTTTCACGCTAGCGACACCAGCTCTGCAAAACACTGTCGGTACGCATATCCTCAACACCTACTTGCCAGTCGGCCTAAGCGGGACGACAGTGTCGCAGACGGCGTCGGACGTTCTTGGTAATCCTAACGACCCAAACCATCCCAATCCAAACGGCTGCGGAACGGCGACTACCAATAACATACCGTGCGACTTGCCGATGATCGATAGTGGCTCTCTCGGAGCTACGGCAATCCGCAACGGAACGCAGTATTTTGCTCGTCTGGACAAGGCCTTTAAGAACGACAGAGTCTATGCCAGCTTGTACAGAACTCTGCTTACCAGTGGCGCAGCGACAGCTACACCGCAATTCTCCAGTCTCAATCCCACCTGGCAAATTGCGCCGCAGGTAACCTGGACACATACATTTTCGCCCACTTTCCTGAATGACGCTGAGTTTGGTATCAGCCGGGTCGAAGGCAATCTTGGCACGGGCGCCAAGGACTACACCGTTCCGGAGATATCAACCGATATCAATATGGATGGAGGTCAGGCCTTTGGCGTAGGTTTCGCTCAGGGAGATTTCATTCAGCATAACTACCATTGGCGCGACGTTCTCACCCACGTTCAAGGCGCGCATGCCTTGAAGTTCGGCTATGAAGGCTGGTATGGCGACGATGTCGAGAACTTCGAGGGCCCTTGGTCAACACCAACATTCAACTTCAACAATATTCTGACCATGGCACAAGACGCTCCTACGACCGAAGGCGGCGTGTTCTACAACCCCGCGACCGGCCACCAGCAACTTGCGAGTTGGGATGCAGCTTCCAGAACCTTTGGACTCTTCGTCGAAGACACCTGGAAGGCGCGAAAGGGACTTACCGTTACCGTCGGTCTGCGCTACGATGACAGCGGCAATCCATATTCGAAGAGCCCCACCACGGTATTCGGAAACTTCTATCTCGGTACGGGTACCACCGAACAGCAGCAAGTAGCGAACGGCTATGCCAAGGCCACGCATAACGCTCTGCTTCACTCTGTCAATAATCTCTTCAGCCCTCGCGCCGGTTTCGCGTGGGATCCTACTGGAACCGGCGACTGGGTGATCCGCGGCGGGGCCGGTGTCTATAACAATTGGCTGACCTCAGCGAATGTGCAGGAAGAATTCCGCGGCAGTCCCCCAGGCTTGGTATCGCCCACCTTCGTCGCCGGCGGATCAGCTTCCGCACAAGCTCCTATCTTCGTGCAAGGAACCGGTGGAGCTGCACCATACGGGTTTACTTTCCCGACTTTCGCAGGTGGACTGAACTCGCAGGGGGGCGTCGTAGGATCCAGGTTTAACATTGGAGGCATCAACCCGCTTCTCAAGTCGCCTAAAGCCGATATCTGGTCCTTGGGAGTGGAGCGGAGAATCATGCGCAACTTCGCAGCCAGCGTCGGTTACTCAGGCTCGCACTCTTACGACATCGCCAGCGCCGGAAACAATACCACTGGTGTTTCCTATGGGGTCAACATCAATGTGCTGCCCAACGATCTGATCATCCACCAAAGCGTGAACGCTACCGGGCTCAACCCAAGCTTCGGTGCAATTACATATACCGACAACGATCGTCACGGCAACTACGAAGGTGTGTTCTTTGATTTCAAAGGACAGTTCGCTCGTGGATTCATCGATGCGTCCTACACCCACTCCAGTTCGAAGGACGACGCAGGCGCGTATCCTACGCCGGAGAATCCGTCGCAGTACTACGGACCGTCTGCCTGGGATGTTCCCAACCGCTTTTCTCTCAGCTTCAACTACAAGCTGAGAGGCCTGAATTCAGGACAAGGTCTCGTCGGCCGTGCAACCGGTGGTTGGGGAATCAGCGGAACAAGCATCTATCAGTCCGGCGCGGCTTTGACCGTTGCCAATACAAATTCCTACCAGCCAATATGCGCAAACGCGGGGACGTGCCCATCGTTTGCTAACCCCGCGATCGGCTATGGACCGTCAAGCGGAGATTACAACGCCGACGGCGTGAATCTTGATTACCCCAACGCCTCAAGCTATAAGCAGGGAACTTCACGCAAGGATTTCCTCAACGGTTCAATTCCATTGAGCGATTTCACGACGCCCTCCTTTGGATCGGAGGGAACCGAGAAGGTAGGCCAATTCCGCGCTCCGAACTTTGCCGAAACCGACGCCAACTTCTATAAAGAAACCAGCATCACGGAAGGCGTCAAATTCGAACTGCGGTTCGAGTTCTTCAATCTCTTCAACCGGCCAAACCTGCTCAACGTTGATACCAATTTGCCTGATGGCAACTTCGGCAAAGCAACCGCTTCTCACCTGCCAAGGTTCTGGCAGCTCGGAGGCAGGCTTAGCTTCTAAGCTGCCTTTCGCATAGCATGAACGCCGGCCTGCTTCTCCCGAAGCGGGCTGGTTTGTCATTGTGACGTGTATGAATCACCAGTGTTTGCATAGCGTATAAAACAGTAGAGAGTAGTTTTCCATGTCAGGAATACGCACCGTCCGTCAACCATCCGCACTCCTTGCGCCGTTTCTCATTTTTTGTAGCCTGTCGGCTCAGGTTAGTCACAACGCCGCACAAGACCGGACGACTCCAATCGCGGATGCCTTGCAAAACAAAGAGCCGGAAAAGGCACTCGCATTGCTTGAGCCTGCTCTTCTTGCATCTCCAAAGAATCCGCAGTTGTGGTCGATGCAAGGTACTGCCTATGCTCAGGAAAAACGAACCAAGGAGGCACTCACCTCTTTTCATCGCGCCCTGAAAATAGCGCCTGACTATCTCCCCGCACTACACGGTGCGGCTCAAATCGAATACGACGCTGGCAGCTTCGATGCGATACCACTGATCGAACATGTGACGCGCATGCAGCCAGACGACCTCATCAGCCACGGCATGTTGGCAGTGTTGGAATACCAGCGAGGAAAATACGTTGAAGCAGTTGAGCAATTTGAAAAATCAGGTTCTCTCTTCGACACTCAACCCAGCGCTCTCCATGCCTATGCGGTATGCCTGGTGAAGCTTAAGCGTTTCAATCAGGCCGCCACGATCTTCGAAAAAACATTGGCACTCAAGCCCGACGATCGTGAAGAGCGCCGCCTGCTAGCTGCCATCCAGATTATGGCCCACCAGCCCGCGAACGCACTGAACACTCTGAGTCCGCTCATGCACGAAGCCGTGCCAGATGCCACTACGCTTGAACTTGCTTCGACGGCCTACGAAGCTGCCAAAGACACCTCACAGGCTGTGGACACACTGCGCCAGGCGATCCTCCTCGATCCACGCAACGTAAATCTATATGTGGACTTCGCAAACATCTCCTATATGCATGGATCGTTTCAAGTAGGCATCGATGTCATCAACGACGGCATGAGCCAGTTGCCAACAGCAGCTCCTCTCTACTTTGCGCGCGGAGTTCTTTATGTTCAGTTAGCTCAGTACGGCAAGGCCGAATCTGACTTTGAAAAAGCCTATGATCTCGATCCCAATCAGTCTCTCAGCGCAGCCGCTCAAGGACTGGCAGCCGCGCAGGAAAATGATTTTGATCGCGCGCTGAGTAAGGTACAGACTTCCCTGAGGCGAAGACCGGATGATCCTCTCCTGCTCTATCTCCAGGCTGACATTCTCGCTGAAAAGCATGTGGATCCAGGTACCCCTGAATTCGAACTGGCAGTGCGTTCTGCCAAGAGAGCCATCGCGTTGCAGCCCACGCATGGCGCAGCTGCAGGAGTGTTGGGCAAGCTCTATCTGCAAGCGGGAAGATACCGGGAAGCTGCGATCGAATGCAGAAGAGCTCTCGCCAACGATCCCAAAAACCAGTCGGCCGTCTATCACCTCATTCAGGCACTTCGCAGAACCGGGACGAACAACGAGATACCCGATCTATTGAAACAGCTTGCGCTGCTTCGCCATCAGGCCGAACAAGACGAACGTGACAGATACCGCTATAAACTCGTCGATCCTGACTCTCCGCGTTAGTCTCGAAGCTATCGCTGCGGTGAAGCTGTCTTCACCGTGTCCGGCTCATAGAGCTTGTATTTGTTTGCTGAAGCTTCTTGATCGTGCGACTGTTGTCGCAAATCAGCCAGCTTCTTGACCAGCTCCGCCGTTTCCGCTTTCGAGGCCGTTCCACTCTGTCGCAGTGCTTGGATCAAATGATAAAGCGCCTCTTGGTCGGAAGGATTATCGCGAAGAGCCACGCGGCTCTGCTCAATAGCTAGCTGTGGCTGTCCGGACTTGAGATAGAGATTGCCAAGAATATCCCGGGGAAGAACGAAGTCCGGTTGAAGCTCAGTCGCGCGGGTTGCAGCTTCCATGGCTTCTTTGAATTCAGCGCTCCCGCTTTCGGCACCTTTCTGTACAAGGATCTGCGCTTTCAGGTAGTAAAGAAATGCCTCTTTTGGATGACTTTTCAATTGCGATTGAACACTCGCCAGAGCCTGGTCAAGATTGCTCTGTTGAACAAGCGCCATGCTCTCGGCAACAGCCCCGGCAGCCTGACTTGGATCGATCTTTGTAGCCGTTGCAAAATCGGCTTCACCTTCTTCGTATCGAGCCATTTGCATATAAAGAATGCCGCGCACGATGTAGAGAGACGCGGTATTGGGGAGTGCCTTCAGGCCAACATTCACCATGTCCACGCCAACTTGAAACGACTGGTGATTGAACGAGAGCATCGCAAAATCCGCATAGTATTTAGCCTTCTGCGGATTCAATACTATGGCGTGCCGCAGCAGTTCGACCGCCTTGGGAGTATCTCCCGCATCTTCGTATGCAGACGATGCCAGGTCGAACACGTCGACGTCCGGATCTTTCGAATCCAGCAGCGGCTGTAAAGTCTGAATGGCATCCTTCCCCTGATGAGCCGCAACCTGCGCAACGGCAAGATCGTAACGCATACGAGCATCGCTAGGAAATTGTGCCACGATCTGCTTGAATATCGGAACCGCCTCCGCGGGCCGCTCCATATCCATCAGGCATGATCCATATTCTGCCAGCGCTGCAGGCTGCCTGGAAATGAGTTGGGTACTCATCGCAAAATGCCTCACTGCCGTCGCGCAATCATGCTGCTTATAAGCGAAGACCGCGCGCATGGCATTGCTCGTCGGATCGTTCGGAAGCTGTTGCAGAATGCCTTCAAGCCGCGGAATCGCATCGACATCGCCCGTTTCAAATTCCAACTGCGCCGACCCTTGCAGCGCTGGAAGATAGTTGGGAGAGATACTCAGCGCCTTGTCGTACGCTTTGAGCGCCTCAGGGCCTCGTTTGAGTCCGGCAAGCGCGAGACCTTGCAACGTCCAAAGCCGCACATCTCGTGGCGATCGCTGCAACTGCGATCTGGTTAGCTCGAGTGCCTGCGCGAAATCTCCCCCTCGCAATGCCGATTGAACAGCCTGAATTGAATCTACGCGGGGAGCATTTTGTCCGAGTCCCACAAGAGCAAATTGCGGGATGAGCAACAAGATCAGGCAGTAATGCTTTATCGCAAAAGCAGAGCCTGTTCCATTGTCTCTACAGGACGATTGTTTACTTGAAAAGTGCCACACTGAACATGGTAGACTACGTCATCGCCTCGGACAACGGGAACCATTCCCGCAGGCTCTCAGTCTCCCTCTATGAAGCGAATTACCCGCCGCACATTTGTTGCTACCTCGCTGCTGGCGTCCGCTGCGAAACTGTTCGGACAGCAAGGCATGGCTTCGCGAACGGTAAAAGCTCAACCTAAGCCTGTTCCTTCGGGGCGTCCCTTTGATGCCCACTTCATCGATGTAGCGTATGCGGCCGGCCTGACTCATCCAGTGATCTACGGAGAGCCGGACAGCAAGGAATACATCCTCGAGGCAACAGGCTGCGGTTGTGCGTTTTTCGATTACGACAACGATGGCTGGATGGATATCTTCCTACTCAGCGGCACTCGTCTCGCTGGTGCTCCAACGAGCGCCAGCAATCGCCTTTACAAAAACAATCGCGACGGCACCTTCACTGACGTTACTGAAAAAGCCGGCCTTCACGACGTCGGATGGGCCTGTGGCGTATGCGTCGGTGACTATAACAACGATGGTTTCGAAGATTTGTTCTGCACCTACTTCGGCCAGAACAAGCTCTATCGCAATAATGGTGACGGCACCTTTACCAACGTAACCAAAGCTGCTGGCCTGATGACGGAAGCCACGCGCTGGGGTGCTGGTTGCACCTTCTTTGACTACAACCGCGATGGCCATCTCGACATCTTTGTTTCAAACTACATTCGCTTCGATCTGGCGCGTGCACCCAAGCCCGGCCCGAACAGCAATTGCAATTGGAAAGGCGTGCCCGTCGAATGTGGTCCACGCGGCCTGCCTACCGGACGCCACTCCCTCTATCGCAACAATGGAGATGGCACCTTTACCGACGTGACGAAACAAGCCGGCATCGACAAACTCACAGAGAACTATGGAATGACCGTTGTCGCCGCTGATTTCGACAACGACGGCTGGCCCGACATTTATGTTGCGTGCGACTCCACCCCGAGTTTGCTGCTGATGAACAATCACGATGGCACCTTCCGCGAAGAAGGTGTAGCGCGTGGCGTTGCGTTAAGCGATGACGGTCTGGAACAAGCTGGCATGGGCGTCGGAATCGGCGACTACAATCTTGATGGCCATCTCGACATATTCAAAACGCATTTCGCCGATGACACCAACGGCCTCTATCGCAACGACGGCAAGGGCAATTTTGACGACGTCACTCTGGCAGCGAAGATAGGCGTTGAAACGCACTACACCTGCTGGGGCGCAGGCATCGTCGATCTTGACAACGATGGCTGGCCGGACATGTTCATGGTCACTGGCACCGTCTATCCACAGCTCGAGGGAAAGCTGCCTAATTTTTCCAAGCTGACCCCACGCGTCTTATTTCGAAACCTGGGCAATGGCACATTCGAAGAGCTTGTCGATCAGGCCGGCCCTGGCATGGCCGCCGCACATACCAGCCGTGGATGTGCCTTCGGAGACTTCGACAACGATGGAGACATCGATATCCTCATCGTCAATTTGAACGAGCCACCTTCGCTCTTGAGGAACGACCTGACCGGCACGCATCACTGGCTCAAACTAAAACTGATCGGCACAAAATCAAACCGCAGCGCCATCGGAGCTCGCGTCGTAGTGCACTACGGCAGCAAGCTTCAGGTGCAAGAAGTCTTGAGTCAATCCAGCTACTATTCTGTGAATGATTCCCGGCTTCACTTCGGCCTTGGAGTAGAAAAAGCAGCCAATGTTGAGGTCCGCTGGCCCAGCGGTCTCCAGGAACAATTTAAAGCCATCGCAGCGGACCAACTTATCGTGCTGAAAGAAGGGAGTGGCATTGTCAAAGGCGCGGGATGGTCAAGGGCAAAGTAGTTCTCAAGATTGGAAGCCCATGAAATTACAACGTGATCGACGCATGTTCTCCCGACATCGTGAGTCGCTTGCTTCCTCTGCCAGCTATCTCCACCGCAAACACCTTTCCCTTCGGTAGCGTGCCTTTCGTATCCGCATTCAGGCTCAGTGTTCGGGTGTTATCGCTCCATCTTCCCACAATTCGAGTAAACGCGCCCTTCTCATAATCGAAGCTCACACCGTCATCCTCATATAACGTCATCGTTCCATCGGCTCCAGGATAGACACGAAGTGTCAGCGGCTCGCTGTTTACTTCGCCTGTATGTTGTTTCACTGGTCCGATCGGCAGGATGGTCCCTGACTTTACATACAACGGCATCGTCTCAATCGTCACCTCACGTGTCAACTTTGTACCGCCATTTACGCGAGCATTGTTCCAATAGTCCCACCACATACCAGCCGGCAGATAGACAGTCCGGTGCGTCGCGCTCGGCTCAACTATTGGAGCCACCAGCATGTTGCTACCCCACAGGTATGCATCTTCTACGGTTGTCGCCCGCGCGTCTTCTGGATAAGCCAACCACAACGCTCGCATCAGCGGCAATCCCGTAGCGTGCGTTTCGGCAACAGCGGAATAAAGATACGGCAATAACTGATAGCGCAAATTAAGATACTTCCTGCAAATATCCTCAACCGCACCGTTGTGCAGATCTTCAGGCTTCGGCAGTATCTCCGCCGCGTGCTGCGGATCTAATTCCGCAGGCCCATACGTGCCCATACTCCATCCCCAGGGCAGCCGGAGCATCCATGTTCGCCCGTGGCAACGAAACGATGGACAGAATGCGCTGAACTGAAACCACCGTATAAACAGCTCTGCAGTGAATTCCTTGGTCGGCACAAAGCCACCCGTATCTGTACCCCAATAAGGAATCCCGCACAGTCCGGCCGCAATGCCCACCATTACTTGCGCGGCGAGCGTCTTCCATGTCGATAGTGTGTCGCCAGACCACAGCCAGCCATACTGCTGCATTCCCGCATAGCCATTCCGGTGCAATGCAAACGGCCTCACATTCGGTTGAAAGATCTGCGATCCCTCCCAGTACATGCGATTTCTGCGCAGCCTTGCATCCGGCCCAAGCTCATCTCCCTCATCCGGCCACCAGCCATCGACACCCTTGCTCCACGCCTCGCGATGCCGTGGCCAATATGTTGCTGCGCTGCTTGGATCTTGAAGAGCCGCGCCGTTGTCGCTCACCTCGCCGTGCAAATCCTCAGGACAACTCGTCACATGCAGGATTACCTTGAAGTGGTCCTCATGCATCTCTCGAAAGATCGTCTCAGGATCGGGAAACACCGTTGGATTAAATGCGAACGACCCATGCCCCGTGTTCCATCCTGAAGGGCAGAATCCTGTGCCGAGATAGATCATCGCATCGCAAGGCAGCCTGGAAGAACGAAACCGCTTTGCCTCCGCCAACACTGACTCCCGACCCTCCAAAGTGCGATGCGACTGTTGATATCCCAGCGACCACAACGGTGGCATATGCGGATAGCCCGTCAACTCCGCCCACTCCCGCATCAACTCCGCCGGACTCTCCGCCAGTACGATGAATATGTCTCGCGTAGGCGTTCCAGCCACAGGCAAAAACCTTCCATCTTGCCCGCTCAAATCGAAACTCCCCCACGGATGCGCAAAGAAGATGCCACGCCCATGTGTATCTATCAACCACGGAATCGGCACTCGCGCACCATAGTTCGCCAAATCAGGGCTATGCGATCCACTCACCATCGCGTCCAAGCTGCCGCGCCGGTTCAGCGGATGCCCGCCTTCACCCAACCCAAACAGCGGTCCATCCCCAATATCGAAGTGAATCGCCCCCGTTGAAGGCTCAAGCCCCACGTATTGGCGCACCTTGCCGGCAGCATCCTCGATGCTCATGCGCCAGGGTCTCTCTTCAAGATGAACCTTGAAATTTCCCCACGACGCAACCCCCGCGCCATCTAGCGGCAGCGGCTCCGTCCATGCTCCTGGAACAAGCCCCACTTCTGCGGCTGGGCCCATCTTTCCCTGTTGAATAACACGCAGCCGAATCGTCTTTGCGCTGATCGCCGTCACCGTGAGCAGATGGCTATTCCCCACCGCAGGCATACTCTGCTTAGCGCTGAAGATCTGCGCCGCGCCAACTCTTCGCGAAAACAGCAGGCTCGCTGTCTCTGCGGCAAGCCCACCCAGCACCACACGCCGCGTCCACTGTTTTTCCACAAATTCTCCAGTCCATTTTTGCGATGAATTTACTCGTCTGTTGTTCCAGAACTAGGCGCAAAGGATAGACAAGTGGTACCGGTCCTTAAGCCTCTTTATAGGGAATCCAAACCTGCATTGAGGCCGATTCTCGATTGGCCCACGCATAATAGGGAATCAACTTTATGGTCGTGGCACTCTCTGGCGGATTTGGCCTTGAAGCGGGAAAGTAAAGGTCTGTATTGGCAGAGATGTTGCTGATCGTTGCAGGGTGTGTCAGCACCATCACTCCATCCAACAATTCAGGTTCAAAATGCGCTGTCGTCTCTCCGTGTGGTCCCACGGTATAGCCGGCAAGATTCATGCCCGCACCATGATCCTTCTGATCCAGATGCTCCATGCAAAAGACAATCGGTCCACGCTGGAAGGCAACACGTCCACGATCTTCAGTCACCGCAGGGTTGGCCTTCAACAAGTGGGTCGTCATGTCAAACGACAGATCGATCGTGTCGTTCGCTGCCCATCGCCTGCGAACAGCCAGATACTCACCCGCCTTCGCACCGGCCACCTCTTTGCCATTCACCTTGACACTGTTCTTCACCGACCAACCTGGAATCCGCACATACATCGCAAACTCGCTCGGAGTCGCCGGGCTCACCGTCACTTGTACCTCGCCACTCCACGGATAATTCGTCTTTTGCTGCACCGTTAACGCCGTGCCATCATGCAAACGCCAGCTCATCTCCGAGTTGTCATACAAGTGAACGTAAAGCCCATCGTCGCTCGTGCTGTAGAAGTAGCCAGATAACGACGCAAACGTCCGTTCCAGGTTCGGAGGGCAACAGGTCGTGTCGTACCATGCATTGCGAATCTTGCCATCCACCAGATGCCGGTCCCTCGATTCACCTGCCGGATCAAACGCAAGCGGATTGCGATAGCAATAGGTCTTCCCGTCCAGAGACATACCCGAGTTGATGCCGTTGTAGAGCGCCCGTTCAATCACATCCGTAAACTTCGCATCGCCCGAAGCCGCCAGCATCCGCCAGTTCCACATCATGTTGCCGATCGCCGCGCAACTCTCACCATAAGCCTGCGCGTTCGGCAATTCATACGCATCGCCAAACGCCTCACCTGCAGCACGCGCGCCAACACCGCCATTAATGTAAAGCTGATGCTCAGCCAGATCGTTCCACAGCGCGTTGAGAGTCTTCCAGTAAGCCTGATCGCCTGTTTCGAGATAGTAGTCCGTCGCTCCGCAACACGCATACATCGCTCGAACCGCATGCCCCTCAAGCTTCGTCCGCGAGGTAAACGGAATGCCGCAATACATGTAGACAATCTGCTGCGGCCTCAGCGGAATCCGTTCATCTCCATGCAAGATGTAGCCGGCCAGATCGACGTACTTCGAATTGCCTGTCGTCCGAGATAGCTCAATAAGAGCCATCTCGATCTCAGGGTGTCCCGACACGATCCCCTTCTGATTGGGGCCAGGCCCATAGTTCGGTATCAAGAAATCATCCACAAACCGAATACCTGCATTGAGCAACGTCCGGTCGCCAGTTGCGCGGTAATACGCGATTGCCCCTTGCAGCATATGACCGATGCAATATAGCTCATGCCCGGTCGTTTGCGTGTCGTACTGCATGCGCAATGGTTTTCGATCGTCGTTATAGTATGTGTTCAGATATCCACTCGGCTCCTGGATCGCTACAGCATCGCGAATCATCGCATCAGCCGTCTTCCGCAGCTCCGGCTGATCGCCCGTTTGCAGTTGAAATCCAACCGCTTCCGTCCATTTGTAGATATCGGAGTCCGAATATACAGGCCCCTTCTGCTTTTCCGGCGACTTACCCTCCAGGCGAAGAAAGTTATCCATGCGTCCATGTTCGAGCAATTCGTCATGCATGCTCGGCAGGCTCGACATCAGATTCGTCTTGCGTCGCTTCGACCAGAACCCATCTCGAATCACAACAGCCCGCACCGGCACTGTCTTCAGCTTCGCATAACGAGAGTTGGAGAGGTCGATTACGCCTGCATCGCGCCAGGCGTTCTCAGATGTCTTTTGCGTCTCCAGAGGCTTGGATTCGGCGATCAAGGCTGCCACTAAGCCGCTGCGGTTACCTTGCGCGACAGCTACAGCGGAGGGAACAATCGATGCAGTGGCTGCAGCGATAAATCGACGGCGAGACAGGTTTTTTTTCACGACAATTCTCCACACCGAATGCTGACAATCAGTTCTATTCTTGCAGAATAGGCGTCGTCAAGAGAACGTTTACCGGGACCGCCCTCCGGTGAGACGCACACAATCAAAAATGGAATCCTCGACTATCCACAATGCCTCGATTCCCACAGCCAGAGCACAATGAATCGACAATTCCATACCGCAAAGCTACCGTACTTGCGAGCAGATAATCCTAACGCAACGCATCAAAGCACGCATGGTACAGGTGTACTATGGTGCAATTTCAATCTGGCCCATCTATTTCAAAATGTTGTGAGACCTTAAGGCTGCAGCAATTTGCATGGAAAGTGCATCATTAAATCGACCCGGCGCAGTACGCCATCTGTCTTTCGCTTCAAAGTGGATAGCATTCGTTGTGCTCTGTTGTATTGCCGGCTGCCGCAAACAGCCGCCAGCGATTGCCGCAATTCCACGTACCTGCGGCACGTTGCTTTGGGAAGCAGAACACACAGGAATCCAGCAGGTAGCCTCTGCCGATGGGCTCAATATTTATTGGAACGCGCCCATGCGCGAAGATGATGTACAAGGCCAGATCGAAGTTCTCGCCAAGGCCATCGATCGTGGCGTGCAAGGCGTGGTCATCTCTCCCGTAGAGGCACTCCCCTTGCGAACGCCGGTCCACCGCGCGCTCAAGCACGGTATCCCCATCGTGGTGATTGGAACTGACCTGGGACTGACACCAGGAAAAAATCTCGCCTACGTATTCAACGATGAGGAGCGCGGAGGGGAAATGGCTGCACAGCGCATCGGCGAACTCCTGCACGGCGAAGGCACAGTGGCCGTGATGGGCATTAACAATCAACTCACCAGCACAGCTCAAAGAGCTCGAAGTTTCGAGACCAACTTAACTGGGAAATTTCCGCATATCCAGGTCGTATTTCGCAGCCTCGCTCTGCCCACCGTCTCTCAGGAACAGCAAGTCGCTGAAAAGCTGTTGGCGAAGAACCCACGTATAAACGCGATCGTCGCCTTGTCCGAGTCCTCAACCCGCGGCGCATACTACGCTTTAACTGAGTTCGATAAAACTTCAACGATCCGTCTTGTCGGATTCGATCAGAACCTTATCGCTCCCATTCGAACTGGCGGCATCGATTCTGTGATTATGCAGAATACGCACGAAATGGGGCGCGCAGCGATGATGCTGATGAATGAAGAACTTCATTTGGGAGCCACGCGAAGTCATGTCGTTCTGCAACCGCTCCTCGTCACTCAAGCGAATCTCGATTCGGATATCGTGAAAGAGATTCTTGACTTGCGCTGGTTCAGTAAGTGAGGAGCAGCACCTGATGCGCAGGACCATAAAACAGCGGCTCACATGGACGGCGATTGCCGTTCTCGCGATTCTAATCGCGGGCGTGGCAACCAGGCTTGCCTATCTGAATTGGACTCAGCATGAGCCTAGTTTTCATGACACTTTCGGACGCGAAGGAAGCCGGCAGCAACGCCCTGGAGGATGGCAGGCTTTCGGGGGCACCTGGCAGGTAATCGATGGCGCCATGTTCAATATTGCTGACGATCGCGGCGCAAAATTGGTGAACGGCTCCGCCCGCTGGAGCAACTATATCGTAGAAGGTGATGTTCAACTCTTGGGTGAGGGTGGTGACGCTGGTTTTGTTCTCCGCACTACCGAGGAGGAAGTTGGTGTCGATGCATATCACGGGTACTTCGCCGGTCTGCGCGATCTCGACGATACATTGATCCTGGGCCGAGCAGACTACGGCTGGCACGAGTATCAGACCCTTCCCGTTCACTCCGGACTCAAAACGCAAAAGTGGTACCATCTGCAGTTTCTTGCCTATGAATGCACACTGATAGCCCGCGCCAACACAGACAACAGCGAAGTCATCACTGCGGTTCTTCATGATCCGCAATGTCTGACGCACGGACGATTCGGTCTCCAGTCCTACTCCACCGCTGCTGCGTGGCGCAACCTCGAAGTAAGGCCCGCGACGAAGAGTGACATGGAGGTCATGCTGCCGGTTTCATCTGCCAATCTTGAGGTGCGGCCATCATCCCCAGGGCTCATCGATCCATGGTCCGAGCAACGTGTTTTCCTACCCATGCAACGCGAGCTTGAAAACTACAGGTCCGATCTCAACGCATTGCCGATAGCCGATCTCCGCCTCCTCGCCCCCAACCAGCCTTCGCAGGTCACTGTGCATGGAGTGGTCACGCTGGTGTCGCCGACCCTCTTCGTGCAGGACTCTACCGGCGGTATCGCCATTCCGCAGGCTCATACCGGAACGCCGGTGCAGATAGGAGACTCTGTTGAGGCACATGGAAATGTAGAACTGCATGACTTCAGTTCGGTACTTCGCAACGCGGATGTTCGCCTCCTGTGGTCCCACACGCCGGTACCTCCCGTATCTGTAACGGCCTCACAGGCCGCAACTGGAGCCTTTGACGCACAGTTTATTGAAACAGAGGGCCGGCTCATCTCCGAACAGCGAGCCGGAGACAAATCGGTTGTGCTCAAGCTGGACGAAGGAAGTCAGTCTTTCATCGCCATTACTGCGTATCCCAGCCTCGCAGAGACACTCAACGGGCTCAAAAACGGAAGTCGCCTGCGTCTCCGCGGCATCTGCGTCACGGATCGAGCTTACGCTCAAAATGAGATGCCTTTCGCCGTGCTCATGCGCTCCGCCGAAGACGTCCAGATGATCGAGCCGCCGCCTTGGTGGAACGCGCGGCACATCGTGGAGTTGATTGTCGGATTGTTGACCTTGTCTCTTGGCCTGCAATTGTCTTATACGACCTTTAAGCGATCTCAACTGCGCGCAGTTATTGAAGAGCGCGAACGGCTGGGGCTGGAGATGCACGACACCTTGGCGCAGAGTTTCGCAGGAGTAGGTTTTCAGTTGGAAGCCCTGTGTGAAGAAGCCCGGCCCGGTAGTTCGATGCGTGCACAGTTGGAGTCAACCGTCGATCTAGTCCGGGCTGGGCATCTTGAGGCTCGTCGCAATATAGCCGCGCTTCGCCCTGGAAATCTCGATCAAATGGGATTGGCAAAAGCCTTGGAACTTGCCGCGCAAACGATCATTCAAGGCGGCCCGATCACCATCTCAACCTCGGTTCATGGGGAACCCAGGCCTATGCCTCTGCGAATCAGCGACACTCTCTTTCGTATTGGCCAGGAAGCCATCGCGAATGCCGTGCGGCATGGCCACCCGCACACAATTTACCTGCGGCTGGTCTACGGACGTCCCTCGGTCAAACTTACCGTGCGCGATGACGGAGAAGGTTTTTCATGGAGGGAGGAGTCACCAGGCTTCGGAATCCGCGGTATGAAGCGACGCGCCGACAGCATCGATGCAACTCTGCGCGTTCGCAGTTCACCCGGCCATGGAACCTCAGTTCAGGTACGCGCGATCTTGCCCAGTGCGCTTTTTGCAGCGTGGTGGCAGCGGGTGCGCATTGGTAGCAGAAAGCGAGGCGCACGTGGAAAAGCTGCCTGAATCGAATCTCATTCGAATTCTCATTGTGGATGACCACCCCATCGTTCGTGCTGGACTTGCCACCCTGTTGAGTAAAGAAACCGGATTCAAGCTCGCCGGAGGCGTGGATGGCGCTGAAACCGCTCTCGCATTTCTCAAACGTCACCCCGCCGACATCATTCTCCTCGACCTGCGAATGCCGAAGACCTCCGGCCTCGACGTATTGCCTTCTCTCCTGGCGCGGGATCAACCTCCCAAAGTCCTCATTCTGTCGAGCTTCGATTACGAGGAAGAGATCTACCGCGCAGCCAAAGCGGGCGCCCGGGGCTACCTTCTGAAAGACTCAACCCGTAGCCAGATCGTCGATGCGATTCGGTCTGTAGCCGCTGGGCGGTTGCATTTTCCCAAAGCAATCGCAGATCGAATTATGGAGCGTGAAAATCGCACCGGCCTTAGCCCGCGCGAACAACATGTTCTGACCATGATCGTCAAAGGCCTGACCAACAAAGAGATCGCACGAGTACTGGCGATCAGTCAATTTACCGTTCGCAATCATGTCAATCACATTTTCGAAAAGTTGGAGGCGAGCGACAGAACAGAGGCCGTCTCAATCGCAATCCAACTCGGCATCATATCGATCGATTCTTGAAAAGCGACAGAGTCCGAGCCGGACTAAACCAGATCGGCGCAGCCCGCTGGCGATTGTTGTCGATCAGATCGAATCATCCCCGCTTCACGCTGCGAGGCAGAAACCAATCGTCGAAGCTTGAATAGATCGATGGCCCATAGCTTTGGGCGGGTTTCAAATTGACTCCTATGCTCGCCGGATGGTTGCAGGCCATGAGGCACGGTTTGCTCCCTGAAAACACGAGCTGTCCCGTTGCTGCTATCCGATCTTCGCCCGATAAATTGCGTAGGGAGCCTTCTTGTTGCGGTCCGATTGTATCGCCTCAGTCGCAAGAAATGAGCATTGCGCAAAGACCTCATGATGCACCGGATTGACATAGACAATCCAGCAATCACGCGGCGTGCTCCTGAGCGAACGCTCCATGCCGGCCAGAACCGTTTGAATAACCACAGAACCAAAAGGGTTAAACATATAAACAACCAGCGGCCGGTCTGGAAGCGGGAAACTGCCTGCATCGCCAAAATGCATCTCGACGGGCGGAGCAGTCGGTCGCCGCTCGCGAAACTTCGTCAGATTTTCCAGTCCCACTTCATACGCCGCGCGGCCAAATTCCACGCCCGACACGCGGCCAAATCCAAACTCTGCGGCAACAAGAAGCATCATGCCTTTGCCGCTGCCAAGATCTACAAAATCATATTCACTGAAGTCTATTGGCAGCTTTTTCAGAATCTCTTGTGCGTCGTAAAGAGGCGAGGGCGCATAGACGCGAGCATGCTCGATATTTGGGCCGCTTGCATTCAGGACCTCCATATCCATCCATGCCTGTGTATCGGTTCCGTACGTGGCGTCGATGCGCGGCTGAGTCTTGTGATAGTGAAGCCAGTGACCTAGCTTTTGCGCTACGCCACCAACCCCCTCTCTTTGCAGTACCTGCACGACGCTGGCGATCTTCTCTCGGATTCGTCCTGTCCGAATCCACTCAGAACCAGTTTCTACGCGCGGGGGGGTGGGGGTTTGTGTTTCGTCTAATCGCATTTTGCCTCGAACATAAGCTACTCGCAGGCAGTGTATCGTGCTTGGGTAGGTAGTTCGATACCATTAAAGTAGGAGCATCGTCGATAACATACAGAAATCGGTATAGGTCGACGTTCTCACGCCGCAACATCTATCATTCGTGATCGCATGGCTTTTGCGATCGATGCCCAGCTGCAGCCGTTTCTTATAGAAATGGCTGTGTTCGAGATCTGGCGCTCTCGCTGTACGGGCCATATTCTTTTGATTGCGGGCCAGCTCGGCGAGGACGACGGCGCGCTCTTGAAAGACAACTCCAGAACATAGCCAGAACTGCCATCGGTGATCGCTGTTTTCCCTGGACCAACGCAGGGCACGGTCAGGTTGAACGCCACTCTTTCCCTTGCCACCCGGTCGCGTGAGGCCATCACACTATTGAAAATAAAATAGTTACTTTAAGCATCCAAGTGAGACTTCGTGGCAGTCCGGACACACCGTGTCTGTGCTGACACAGGCAACTGGCGCCCATCAGCACATCGCACTGAAGAGGAGAGCTGTGCGCCGATGGTTCTTCGGATACGTTCGAACGCAGCACGAAATGTGCCTCAACGAGCAATCAACATCGATGCAATTTATGAGCCTTCATTCACGTCTGATACACCACATGTAGCAATTCGTGCCAATTGTCCAGGCTGAGTTACCCAATCAAGAGCCTTGGCTCACCAGCGGATTGGTCGAGAAAGACGGCAGAAGGACGGCAGCATTCCGCTCTTGAAGAGAGCTATACTTCCGTATCATCCAGGCATAGCCGAGGCGCTCTGTGCATGAAACGCAATTCCCCTGTGTTGCTTGCAGAAAAAATGCAAGAGCGTCCGGACGCTCCGTTTTAATAGCAGAAAATCATCCTTTGACGTCGAAGGGGAATCATGGAATTCATTGTGGTGATGTTGGCCGGGTGTGTCTTGGCGATCCCGGTCATTGCAATTGTTGCCTTGGTTCGAACCGGAAGACTACGCGACAGTCTGGATGAGCGTCTTGCCGATCAGATAAATCGAATCCGCGATCTGGAAGCGCAAATCTCCAGTTTGCGCCGCGATCTTAGCCAGATGCAGACCATCAAGCGGCCAGAAGCAACTGCAGTCGCTCCACCTGCACTCGAAGTACGCCCAGCGACCGCCGCGACCGCACCGAAACCATCGCCGGCGGAATCAGCCGGACCATCCCCCGCCACTGAGCCGGTCAAGATTGCAACAACGTCTCCAGTTCCGTCGCGTGTGGCAGTGCATTCGGTACCTCCTCCAATCGCGGCTTTCCAATCTCCATCGGCTGCTCAGGCGAACCAAATGTTGCCACCAGCGGAGGCTCCCAAACTGGCGACCCCGATTCCCGCTGCCTCGTCACCCGAGCCGATTCCAGCTCCGCCACGTCCTCCTGTCCCTCCGCCGCAACCGGCTGCCGCGACAAACCCGCCGTTCGCTGCCGCATCTGCGGCGCCTTTCCTCCCGTCATTCGAAACGATGCCGCCTCGCAAAACTATCGCCGAGCGCTTGCGCACCGCGTTGCCGCTTGAAGAAGTTCTGGGCATGAATCTCTTCGCCAAGATTGGCATTGTCCTGCTAGTACTCGGTTTCGCGCTCCTCGGCCGCGTAGCCCTGATTTCCATGGGCAATGGAGAAAGGGTCGCCCTCATCTACGCGGTAGCGGGCGTAATGCTCGGCGGCGGCGTCTGGCTTGAACGCAAGGAGCGATACAGGCTTGTCGGCCGCACAGGAATTGGCGGTGGCTGGGCGCTGCTGTTCTTTACCACCTACGCCATGCATTACGTTTCGCCCATGATGGTCCTGCGATCGAACACACTCGATTGCATTCTGATGCTCGTAGTAGCCGTCGCTATGGTGGGCCATACGCTGCGCTACAACTCGCAACTGGTCACCGGGCTGGCCTTCCTGCTTGCATTCTCAACTGTCGCTCTCAGCCAGGACACGGTGTACTCGCTTGCAGCAGGAGTCATTCTCGCCGTCGGCATCGTCGCCATCGTTCTACGCAAGGGTTGGTTCGAACTCGAAATATTCGGTATCCTGGCCAGCTACGCCAATCACTTCTACTGGCTCTACAAGCTCTACCCCGACGGGGTTGCCGGCCATTCGTTCCAGCAGTTCTGGCCAAGCGCCATCCTGCTGGTTTTGTATTGGGGCGTCTTCCGCGTCTCCTACATCGCTCGCCGCATTCGCACTCCGCGTGACGAAACCATGTCCACCATCGCCGCGCTGTTGAACTCCGTTTTGCTTCTCGCGGTCATGAAGTTCCAATCAACCCGGCCGGAACTCGCGTTTTACGCACTTCTGGCGCTTGGGGCTATGGAGTTTTTCTTCGGCCAGCTTCCGATTACACGCCGGCGCCGCCCGGCCTTCATTCTGCTCACAGTGCTCGGGACGATTCTCATATTTGCATCGGTTCCCTTCAAATACAGCGGCAATAATATCGCCCTGCTGTGGATGATCGCTGCTGAAGTGTTGCTGATCGCAGGCATCGTGCAGTTGGAAGTTGTCTTTCGCCGTCTCGGCCTGCTGGGTAGCGCATTCACCGGCCTGCTGATTCTCTACGGCGCGCGTGGGATCGTTGAACTCCGCCAGACCTCGCAGTCACCGCTCATCCGGGATGGCGTCCTGCTGCTCGCATGCGGAATCCTTTTCTACTTCAACGCTCACTTCCTCCGCCCCAAATGGGACAGTTTCTTCGCCGGGATAGATCGAGCGCTCATGACCGGGCAAAGCTACCTCGGCGCAGTCACGGCCTTCCTTGGTATCTGGGCTATCTTCTGCGGCGACTGGACCGCCGTCGGTTGGGCTGCACTGATGCTCGCCGCTGCCTATGGCAAGCGTTATCTCGACGACAATCACCTGATGATCCAGGGCTGGGCGTTCGCCGGTTCCGTACTGATCGCCGCATACATCCAAAACTCTCACCTTTCCGATCCTTACCCGCATCACGTACTCGCACGCCTCATCACACTCCCCATCCTTGCAGGTGCCTTCTACCTCATGGCGTGGATACTGTCCGGCGTAGATGACAGCCGCTTGCTTCTCCACAGACTTTCCCTTTGGTCCGGATCCGTACTCCTCGCCTCGCTTGCTTGGCTTGAAATTAAGCAAGTCTGGGTAGCTTTCGTCTTGGTGGTGTTTGCTATCGTATTGAGCACTGTTGGCCGTCGCTTGCGCATCGCCGACTTCACCTTCCAGGAGCACTGCCTGGCCTTGTTCGCGATTAGTCAACTGGCCTTTTGGAACTTCGACGCGCATACTTCGCTCGAACGCTACGTTCCACTCATCGGTTGTGCGGTGGCGTTCTATGCTATCTCCCGCTTCTGCACATTGCCGGAGGCTTCGTACCGTAAGCCCGCCGCGTGGGCGCACACCTGGGCGGCAACGGCACTCCTCGCCGCGCTGGCATGGCATGAATCACCTCAACCCTGGCTCGCCGCAATCTGCGGCTTTATTTGCCCTGGGGCTGGCACTTACCGATCGCTTTTTCGATGTCGAAGAACTTCCCGGGCAGACCCATGTACTTGCGTTTTTGGCGGTCATCCTCGCAGTTACTCTGAATCTTTACAGCATAGAAAAATGGCACGGCGTGGACCTCCGTCTGATTACGGTCTCGATCCTTGTCGGCGTGCTCTATGCGCTGGCGCGCTGGGTGCGCATGCCCGCGTCGCTCGAATCCTCCGAGACGCGCCACGCGTACACATGGACCGCGTCTGCACTCTTCGCCTGGATGCTGTGGAGTGAACTGCAACCCCTCAGTGTTGCTCTGGGCCTGGCGGTTTTCGGACTCGCCCTCTTCGAGTTGGGTCACTGGCGCAACCTCAAGCAGATTCGATTGCAAGGCTACAGTGTCCTTATTGCTGCCTTCGTACGCATCTTCTTTGTGAATCTCACTGCAGCCACTCTGCCCGGCGAAACAATAAGTCCGCGCATTTACACCGTTGCTCCCATTGCCTTGATCTATTTCTTCATCTGGGCACAAATGCAGTCAAAAACTGCATCACCCGAAAGCAGCCGTTGGTCGCCCACCGACCTCATCGGTTACCTGGGTACCGCCAGTATCGCTGCGCTGCTCTATTTCCAGGTACCTGGTGAGTGGATCATCTTCGCGTGGGCCATCGCGGTACTGGCGCTGATGACGGCAAGCCTGCTGCTCGATAAAGAGATCTTCCTCCACCAGTCTGAATTGCTTGTTGCGGGCATCGTCACGCGCGCCCTTGCACACAACATCTTCGGAGGCAGCTACTTTGCAGCCGGTAACTGGCGCGGGAACATCGGTATTCTCTCTCTTACCGCCGGGCTCCTGCTGCTCACATTGCCGATTTCCTTCCGTCTTCGCGTACGCTATGCTGTGCTTCCTAATCCATCCCTCTTGGTGCGCAAACTTGCACTGCGCCACCCCGAGCAGATTCTGTTCTTCGCGCCATTGGTGCTCATCTCATTCATGATTGCTGTCAAGATGAATCCCGGCATGGTCACGCTGTCTTGGGGAGTCGAAGGCGTCATGGTCATCCTGCTTGGACTCCTTGTGAGTCAGCGAACCTACAGGATTACAGGCCTGTCCCTTCTTCTTCTTTGCGTCGCCAAAATTGTCGTTCGCGATGCATGGCATCTAGGAGAACGCGATCGCTACATCACCTTCATCGTGCTCGGAGCCGCGTTGACGCTCGTCTCCACGCTCTACGGCAAGTACCGCGAGACTGTGAGGCGTTTGCTATGAAGCAGGTGCTGGCATTCGTTGCGGTGTTGATCATCGCGGGGGTATCGCTCTACTACGCACAACACAGGAAATATGCTGATGCGGTAAGCGCCAACGCAGTTGTCGATGTGGCAGCCGACTGGCAGCGCGACATCTCGCGCGTTCCCATGCGTATCACGCGCATCTCCGACCAAGAGGAAAAGCGCATCGGCGATGAGCTGGCGCAGCAGTACAAGTCCAACGATGCAGCGCTAAATCCTAAGACGCGCGCGACCGAACACTACATAAACGCGGTCGGTGGCCGCGTGGCCGCTCACGCAAAACGTAGGCTGCCCTTTCGCTTTCATCTTGTCTCTGACAACAACCTGATCAATGCATTTGCACTTCCAGGTGGCCACATCTTCGTCGGACAAGGTTTGCTGGACCGTATGACAAGTGAAGATGAATTGGCCTTCGTGCTGGGGCATGAAATCGAGCACATCGATCACTACCATGCGGTGGAGCGCGTGCAGATCGAAGCACAATTAAAAAACCTCAGCCTCGAAGCTGTAGCCAGCCTGGCGCAGATCCCCGTCACTCTGTGGCAGATCGGCTACAGCAAGGACGAGGAGATGGAAGCCGATCGCGAAGGATTGCTGCTCGCCTCCGCATCTGGCTACTCTGCGCAAGGTGCCGTCAACCTTCTCGAACGATGGACTCGGCTACGACAGGAGTATGTCATCCACGCTGAGAATCCCACCGATGAACTAAGTCAACTCGCCATCGATAGCCTGACTGGATATTTCCGCACTCACCCGTTGCCTTCTGAGCGACTCGCCCAAGCCAACGAGGTCATTGCCCAGGATCACCTTCCCGTTGACAAGCCTCTCAAGTCCTTCCACGCGGAGTAGGAGATCACCCCAGGCGACCGCTAGCCGAGGCGCACAAACTCGCCAGACGTATGTGGCAGCCCCGGAGATCTTTTGGTCTCACTTCCATGAACCGCCACCATCAGAAAACCCTTTGGCTTTATGCATCTAGGCGGTCAATAGGAGATCGATGGCCCTCCGCCGCAATGAATGATAATGGGAATGGGAGCAATAGACGCATCGCAAGACACTTGCGTCTTCACGCCTCCGCTCTGCGTCTTTCGATGCCCTTTGTGTTGGACTTGCCCTTTGTAGCCTTCTGTCTTGGATCCTTTCCCATGACTGGAATTTATCGATGGAACTATGGACGGAATATGAAGGACGCATAATTGATGGCGCCTTCCCACTGAAAAAATTATTGCTTCCGGAAGGCCGTAGCGCCTTCTTTTCCACGTCAAACGGCAAAGGCGTTCCGACGGTCATACGACTGATCGCGTCTCACTTTGACGAGGAGGATATCCTGACCCGCTGGCGAGGAGTGGAAGCGCTCGGCCACCCCAATATTTTGAAGATCGAACAGTACGGGCAACTGGTGCTGGATGACACAACCGTGGTCTATGCCGTATTCGAGCCGGTGGATGCCAGTCTGGGTGAGGTGATCGCCGGGCAGCAGTTGACCTTGGCTGAGGGCCGGCAGTTGGCGTCCAGCCTCGCTTCCGCTCTCGAGGTGCTGCACGCGCATGGGTTCGTGCATGAGCATGTTGAGCCGGCGAATGTGTTCGCCGTAGGTGAGGTGGTGAAGCTGCGGGGTGACTGCATTCGGGAGACTCCGGAGGGGGAGCGTGGTCTGGAGGCCAAGAGGCGGGATACTCACGATCTTAGTCTGGTATTGCTGCGAGCTCTTACACAGACGGAGAGGTTGGAAGTCGCGACGAGGGTACGGCCTCTACCCGCTCCGTTTGATGAGATTGTGCGAAACGGGTTGAACGGTGCGTGGGGATTGGGGCAGATTACCGCAGCTCTCAATGCAGGTGGGCCAACCCTTTCGGTGGCATCTGTTTTGCCTGCAACCAGTCCGGCGGTGCCGGTGGTGGAGCGAAAGGAGGTTGCCAAGCCTTTGGCGGAACCTGCCACAAGGGGCGATTTGCAGGAGCCATTGCCGGTTAAAGGGAAGTTTGTTCCGCCTACGCCACGGCCGCTTTTTATGATGAAAAACGGGGAACGTAGAGGCTTGCCGCCGGTCAGATGGATGATGGCGATGGGCTTGGCGGTACTCCTGATTTTTTGGCTGATCTGGCATATCGCGCATGTCCACCCTGCTAATCAGAATGCTGCGACTCAGGGAAGTACAGCGAGTCTTTCTCCACCAGTCCTTCCGGGGCCTGAACAGACAGGCACAGGAAATCCGGGAACAAACCCTGCAGCAAAACCAAGCGTGGCTCGGTCTTCTGCGGCGGGGAAGCAGTCTTCGCCGGCGCAAGAGGAGGTTGGCGGAGACGGTCGTGTACAGTGGCGAGTGGTGGCATTTACCTACAACCATGCGGACCAGGCACAGAAGAAGGTGGCGACAATTGCGCAAAAGAATGCGGATCTACAACCAGAGGTATTTACACCGACAGGCCGCGCGCCCTATCTTGTGACAGTCGGAGGCGTGATGAGCCGCGACCAGGCATTTGCCTTTGCGCAGAAAGTGCGCAGCCTGGGTCTGCCACACGACACATACGCGCAGAACTATGGCGGCAAGCGGCGGTAACTTCGTTATGGACTGGGAGCTAATTTCTTTATAGTGTGATCACCGACACACGAAGAACATTGGAGCGCTACTCTGCTTCAAGATGAAATCATTCCGCGTTGTGGCCAGAATCAGGCGGGTTAAATTGGGCTGGCGTCAACACACTCGTAAAGATCAGACAAATACGCGTCGAATACCAGTCCTGCGCTATATCAGGCTGCGAACTTTCCTTTTCATTTGGCTTCTCGCTGTCTCTGCAACGTGCAATCATTCCTGCCTGGTAGCGTCTGCCCAGCAAACCTCGAAAGCTCCAATCCAGCAGCCGACCCCGGTTGCACCGGAAGGCTATCCTCGCTTGGTGGACATTACCGCCTCTACCGGCATCAAGTTCGAGCACAACTCCAGTCCGGAACAGAAATACATTGTCGAATCGATGGGCGGGGGAGTCGCGCTCATAGATTACGACGGGGACGGCTGGCAGGACATTTACTTTACCAATTCGCAAAGCGTTTCGATGGCTCTCAAAGGTGAGAAGGCGAGAAGCGCCCTCTATCACAACAATCACGATGGAACCTTTACCGATGTTTCAGAAAAAGCTGGTGTTGCATATCCCTGCTGGGCTATGGGTGCGGCAGTCGGAGACTATAACAACGATGGCTTGCCTGACCTGCTGGTGACCTGCTTCGGCGGGGTTGTTCTCTACAGCAACAACGGCAATGGAACCTTTTCTAATAGAACAATCGCCGCTGGGCTCGGCGGCGGCCACCTTTGGGCCACAGGGGCCGCGTTCGGAGACTATGACGGTGACGGCTGGGCGGATCTATTCGTGGCGCACTATGTCGATGTGCGGCTCGATCATCTGGCGGCCTTTGGATCGAGCGCAACCTGCCGGTATATGGGCATCGATGTGCAATGTGGACCGCGAGGACTCAAAGGATCCTCCGACAGCCTGTATCACAACAATCACGACGGCACGTTCACCGAAGTCTCCGCAAAGGCTGGGGTGAACGACGCCGAGCAGCGTTTCGGCCTCGGCGTCCTATGGTCGGACTTCAATAACGATGGAAAGCTCGACCTCTTTGTGGCCAATGACAGCCAGCCAAACTACCTTTACCGAGGCAATGGAGCTGGGAAATTCACGGAGATTGGGGTAAACGCCGGAGTTTCGCTCAGCGATGACGGCAATGAGCAGGCAAACATGGGCATAGCAGTGGGAGATTATCTGCACTCCGGTCAAATGTCTCTCTTCGTCAGCCACTTCGACAATGAATACGCGACTCTCTACCGCAATGACGGAGCGATGAACTTCACCGATGTCTCAACGCCATCCGGCGTGGAAAAGGCCACTCGGGGAAACGTCGGCTGGGGAGACGCCTTCGTTGACTTTGATAATGACGGGTGGTTGGACCTCTTTCTTGTCAATGGACATGTCTATCCCCAGGTGGAAAGCATGCACCAGAATATCCACTACCTGGAGCCCAAGGTGCTGCTGGTCAACGATCACGCCGGCAAGTTCCGCAGCCTTCGAGAGCAGGCAGGCGGCGCGGTCCAGACACCCCAGGTTAGCCGGGGCCTGGCAATCGGAGATCTTTTCAACGATGGAAAGCTTGAAGCAGTGATTGAAAACCTGGTCGGTGGCCCGATGATCCTGCGGCCAGAGGGCAGCCTGCCAAACCCTCAGAATCATTGGATCAGCTTCCAACTGACAGGCGTGAGCAGTAACCGGCTGGCACTGAATACCCGGATCACAGTGACGGCGGGCGACCTGACGCAACTGGGCGAGGTTACTAGTGGCGGCAGCTATCTATCGCAAAACGACCTCCGGCTCCACTTTGGGCTGGGGAATCATACCCGGATCGACACCGCAACGATTCGCTGGCCGAATGGCAAGTTGGAGGTCTTGAAAGGCCTGGAAGCCGACCGCTTTTACACCCTTAAAGAGGGATCCGGAGTATCAGCCTCTCGGCCTCCCGAGGCCCGGAGCACTGTTAAATAATCGAAACTACGCTCCATAGCTAACTTATTCCTCGGCTCCTCGTCTGCCTGAAGGGGTATTTCGACTCCGAAAGGAGCACCGACGGTCACCTCGTATTTCTCTGCTCCAGCTGATGCGTGGGAGTAAAGTTATTTCATTTGAAGTATTGATTCCGAGGGTATCGCCTTGCAGTGTAGCCTGTGTGGTTTCCCCCCGGAAACTTTGTCATTGACAATCATTTTCTCGTAAGAGTAGAAATTCGCAGTGCACTAAAGCGATTTGTCACGTGCACAGAAAATTTTGGCTGTTTTTTTCTCAAGAAAGACTTATTTCAAGTGGTCGTTCGGAAAACGTTATCCGAGCAAACAACAGAACCAGACTTAGCCCGGCCGCACCAAGATTGACAGGCCGGCACTCTACCGAAAGCCCGGTCGTCGATCTCGTGAAGCCCTTTTGTCCCGCCTCGGATTGACCCGGAAAACAATCGACTCTTTTGGCAACACATTCAGGAGGCAAAATGAATTTCTCTTCATCCAGAGACCTACGATCCGCTGATCGGCTCGTAGCGTCGCGCCCCAATCCTTGGCGCAGTCTCTTTTGGCTGGCGCTTATCGCGGCATGCCTGACGGCTACAACCCCAGCCTGGGGACAAGAAAACGCAGTAATCACCGGCACAGTTACCGATCCCTCGGGAGCCGCGATCCCGAATGCCGCCATCACCCTGACCAATCAGGCCACTCAGGTGGCTCGGCAATCCATTTCCAGCGGATCCGGTGGTTTTAACTTCGTCAATCTCGGCGTCGGCCAGTACACCCTGGTAGTCACGGCGGCTGGCTTCCAAAAATTCAGCAGGACCGACATCGTTCTGAACGTGGCTCAGACACGCGAAGAGAATGTGTCATTGACTGTCGGCAGCGCAGGAGACACCGTTACCGTGCAGGCGGACGCCCTGCAGGTACAGACCGAAACCAGCGAAGTCAGCAACCTCATCAGTGGTGAGCAGGTAACGCAGCTGGCCACCAACGGCCGGAATGTAACCTCGCTGGCCGCGCTCGGCATGGGTAAATCCAACAACCTGCCCAGCTTCGGCGGCGTTGACGCGCTGACCTCGGCCAACGGCATCAGTTTTAACGGAACCCGCGTCTCGCACAACATCTACATGCTGGATGGCGGCGAACTCAATGACCGTGGATGCGGCGGCTGCTTCAGTTCCCTGCCTTCGATCGACGCGCTCGCCGAGTTTCAGACCCTCGACAGCAACTATTCGGCGGACTACGGCCTCGGCTCTGGCGGCACTGTGCTCATGGTCATCAAGTCCGGTACACAGCAGTACCACGGCAGCGTGTGGGAGTTTAACCGCAACGAAGACTACTCCGCCAACAACTATTTCACCAAGCAGGCTGGCCAGGGACGGCCAGAGTTTCGTCTGAACGTACCGGGCGGCAACATCGGTGGTCCGCTCTTCATTCCTCACGTCTACAACGAATCACGCAACCGTACCTTCTTCTTTGTGAACGAAGAGTGGCGCCGTTTGATCCAGGGAAGCTCGCCTGCGGTCGCAAACACGATTGCGGCTAACAACTTTCCGACTCTCGGGGAGGATCTAGTTTACACGCCTCCCTCGAACGGGACAGTACCGGTCGTGCCCGCAACAACAGATCCACGTCTGGTTGGTGATGACGGAAATGGTGGCCTCTACCATCAACTGGGCTTAGTGGCGGGTCAACCGTTCCCTGAGAACAAGATTCCCAAAGAATTGATCGACCAGAATGCAGTTCTCGAGCTAAATGCCGGCACTTTCCCGAAGCCAAATTTGGGGACAAGCCAGTTCATCTCCTCGATTCCCGCTCCAACCAACATCCGCGAAGACGTAGTGCGCATTGATCACACTATCAACAGCAAATTCCAGTTGATGGGCCACTATCTCCACGACCAGAGTTCCAAGAGCTTTTTCGGGCCCCTCTGGGGCGACAGCAGCTATCCCACCGTCGGGACCGCAATGCTGAATCCTTCCTGGTCTGCGACCATACGATTGACGCAGACCTACTCGCCTAGCCTGCTCAACGAAACTTCGTTCCTTTACAGCGGCAACAAGATTCACCTGTCGCCGGTTGCGCAGGGCAGCAATAGCTTCACCCAACCTTCCGGTTGGAATGCTACCTCATTCTTTCCAGCTGCGAACAATGAAGGCGCTCGCTTACCGGAGGTTCAGCTCGGAGCACCATACAGCACTACATGGAGCTCAAGCTACTTCCCGTGGCACAACGCCTATTACGGCTACCAGATCAAGGACGACGTTTCCTGGACGCGTGGCAGGCACCAGTTCAAGTTCGGCTTCGGCTATCTGCGCGCTCCCAAGAATCAGCAATTGCAGGCAAATACTCAAGGGACAGCAAACTTCAACAACACCACCTTTTCGGGCGACTCCTATATCAACTTCCTACTGGGAGATGCCGCTTCCTTTACGCAGCTCGATTTCCTCGACGGCAAACATTGGGTCACCAACAACTACGCGATGTACGCCGTGGACAACTGGAAGGCAACGCCAAGGCTCACGTTGAACTTGGGTGTGCGCTATGACATCATGCCTCACGCATTTGAGCGATCCAACCAGTTCGCCAACTTCGTTGCGAGCGACTACGACTCTTCCTTGGGCAACCCGGTCGATCCGGTTTCCGGAACTCTTGACTCGGCGTCTCTTACCACCTTTGAAGGCCAACAATTCTACCTGAATGGCGTGCGCGAAGCTGGCGTAGGTGGCTTCCCAGTGGGTGTCGTGAAGAACCACTACAACACCATCCAGCCGCGTATTGGCTTTGCCTTCAATCCCGATGGCACAGGTAAGACGGTGATCCGCGGTGGATTTGGTATGTTCTTCGAGCGCGTGCAAGGCAATGACGTATACAACGCCGCACTTAACCCGCCGTTTGCCTATCAGCCTTCGGCAACCAACGTCTATTTTTCCAACCCCAACACAAGCGCTCTTACTGGCCAAACAACCACGCAGAGCTTCCCCTCGACTCTCACCAACCTGGACTATGAATATAAAGCTCCAGGTACCGCACAGTTTAGCCTCGGAATTCAACGTGAGTTGGCACACTCCGTCATCGCCGTGTTGCAGTATGTAGGTTCGACGGGCTGGAACCAGAGTGATGACAGGCACGTCAACACGCTGCCCTTCGATGCACCACTATCTGTTCGTCAGGCCGTTGCTTCCGGCAGCGCGCCGACCAACTTCTATCGCCAGTTCCCGGGCTTTAGCGATATCAACCAGGAAGAGAACCGAACCAACGCGAACTACCACTCGCTGCAGGCCGGTATCCGCATGGAAAACCGCCACGGTCTCACCGTGCAGTTCTCCTACACCTGGTCGCATGAGATCGACATCGTCTCCGGCGATCTAGGTGGCGTCTCCAACCCCTTCAACTTCGAATATGACCGCGGTTCGGGCAGCCTGGACCGTCGGAACAACTTCAACGCGAGCTACATCTACCAGCTTCCCTTCTTCAAGCGGAGCTCCAACTTGCTGGCGCGTACCGCGCTGGGCGGATGGGAAGTCTCCGGCGTTACGTTTGCTGAATCCGGAACGCCTATCAATGTCACGTTTGGAAATGACGTCCTCGGCTACGGCGGCGGCATCACCAACCGTCCTGATGTAACCGGCAAGGTTACGTATCCGAAGACCCAAAAGCAATGGTTTGATCCGAGTGCTTTCTCGGCTCCGGTCGCGCCGTGGGATGGAGGATCCAACAACGGCTTTGGCAACGCGCGCAAAGACACGCTGCGTGGACCAGGGCAGTTCAACACCAACTTGTCGCTCTTCAAGGCAGTTCCGCTTTCCCCCGGTGAGGGCGTAAAGCTGGAAATTCGCATTGAATCCTTCAACACCTTCAATCACACGCAGTTCAACGCCGTAGACACGAGCTTTACCGACGGCAACTTCGGCGCGGTGACGTCGGCTTACGACGCGCGCACCCTGCAACTTGGCGGCAAACTCCGCTTCTAACTGGAACGCAAATGTAGGACCGGTGCCAGGGCTAAACGGCCCTGGCACTTTTCTATATGCAGTCGAACTTCGAAGGGGTTCGTTGCTCGCAGCATCATCGGCAGGTGAAAATGCAAGTGGAGTGTCTGTGAACCGAATCGCTTCTGCTCGTATCCAGCTGGCGGTGACAGCCGCCCTATCCTCTCTGCTCGCAAGCGCTGCTGGGATGTTTGGCCAGACTGTGGCGCCAGCCGACCCGGCCCAGACGGCTGTTGCGCTGGAGCAACAGGGAAGGACGACGGAAGCGGAAGCAGCCTGGAAAGCTGTGATGAAGCTGCATCCCAGAAGCGCCGACGCCTACGCCCATCTCGGTTTTCTCGAGTCCAGGCAGGAGCATTACACCGAAGCAGTCCCGTACTACCGGAAAGCGCTCGCGCTGAATCCCGCAATGCCCGGCCTGCGCATGAACCTCGGATTGGCTCTCTTCAAAGCTGGCCAGTTGAAGGACGCTGTCTCCATTTTTGCTCTGCTCTTGAAGACTGAACCTATCGCCTCTCCCGACGCCCAGCGGCTGACCACCTTGATTGGCCTCGCGCACTACGGGCTTGGCGAGTACGCCGCGGCAGTCCCATACCTGAAAAAAGCAGCGGCCTATGACCCGCAGAGCCTGCCCTTCCGGCTGGCGCTGGCCCATAGCTGCCTTGGAGCAAAGCAGTATCCATGCGTACTGGATGTCTACAAAGAGATCCTGACCCTGAATGCCGAGTCTGCCGAGGCTGACATGCTCGCCGGCGAAGCCATGGATGCCATGCAGGACCATGCCGGAGCGATACAGCAGTTTCGGGCCGCCGTGAAAGCGAATCCAAATGAGCCGTATGTCCACTTCGGGCTTGGCTATCTTCTGTGGACGCAGAATCAGTATCCAGAGGCTGCTCAGGAATTCCAGGCAGAACTGACCAATGTTCCTGAGAGTGCTCAGGCTATGGCGTACCTCGCCGACACTCAGATGAAAGTGTCCCAGCCGGAAAAGGCCTTGCCCCTGCTGCAGAACGCCATTCGGATCAACCCGAAGATGGAGCTGCCGCATCTGGACCTCGGCATCCTGCGCGCCGACGCCGGCCAGCGAGAAGAAGCCCTTGCAGAGCTCAACATTGCAGCCAAATTGAGCCCTGACGATTTCGCCGTACATTACCGGCTGGCCAGGCTTTTGAAGTCGATGGGCAGACAGCAGGAAGCAGCCGTGGAATTCGAAAAAACCAACAGCCTGCACAAAGCAGCCAGTAAGACGGTTCATGACCAAATCAACGCCATGACCGCCAGAGAAGCCTCCAAGCCCCAGTAACACTGCCGTTGGACGATCACCGATTTTTTATGCGCAACCGAAAGTGACATAGACGGCCACGCATATCGCTACTCTGAGCCGATATTTTTACTGTGCTTCCGCCGATTCTGGCAAAGAGACAACATGCTGAATGCGCTCAAATCTCCTTGATAACCATCGCGTATCTCCTGCGGCTCGCAAAGCGCGGATCAGCAAAGAGATCGGCTAGCGTATATTCCAGCACGCCTACAACACGCTGTTGGCCGAACACGGCAATGACATGAATGTGGTGCAGAAGCTGATGCAGCACATGAAGCTCTCGACCACGATGGAGATCTATACGCATCTTAGAAGGGGGCCGCGCAGCGCAAAGTCGTGGATATGCTGTTAGGGCCTCAGCGTCTAGAGGTAGGGGCATGAGCAGTGATGCACCACAACCAGAGGTTTTATGCCCTCTCTGTGTCTATTTTGTGCCTTTTTAGTTCGGAAAGGCATAAGTAATTGAAAATTATGGTAGGCACGAGGAGACTCGAACTCCTGACCTCTACCGTGTCAAGGTAGCGCTCTAACCAACTGAGCTACGCGCCTGCAAACCAATTCCTCTCAGTCTAGCAGCAACCCTGGGCGCTGGCCAAATATGTCCTGCTTTCGGAAAGTCGTCAATGAAGCCTGCGCATGGGACAGCTGGCATAGAGAGCGGCTGCTTACTATGCTGCGACGCCACGTCGCGCCTCAATCTAACTAGGCATGTTTCAAGGTAAGAGGCTCCAATGTCAATTTGCGGTGGGCAGGGTTGTTAAGACTGGGTTAACATGCTTGGTGATGAGTACGGGGCCGGACGTCACAAGTCTGAATATGCGGACAATGCGGTCCGGTGTGGTGCCACGCCGGATCAACCCATTGCGCACCGCGCCCAATCTGCTCACCATGCTGCGCGTCTGCCTCACACCCTTCTTGGCAATCGCCGTACTTGAGCGTCGATTCCTGGTAGCCTTCGTGCTCTTTCTGATGGCAGCCTGTTCTGACGCCATGGATGGCCTGCTTGCCCGGTGGCTTCGCCAGCGCACCATGCTGGGTCAATACCTCGATCCTGTGGCAGATAAGCTTCTTCTCAGCTCGCTTTTCTTGGTGTTTACCTACATGGGCATCCTGGAGCCACGCATTGCCGTCCTGGTCTTTGGGCGCGATTTGGGCATGCTTCTGACCGCGGTGATTCTTTACGCTACGACAAGCCTGCGTGATTTCCGCCCATCGCTGCTGGGCAAGGCCAACAGCTTCAGTCAGTTCTTGGCCATCGGCGTGGTTCTTCTCAGCCTGATCAGCCAGCAGCCGTGGGTTGCGGCAGCGCGGGTGGCCATGCTGGACGCTACCGTTTTCCTCACGGTTGTTTCGGGCTTTCACTACGCATGGGTTGCCTCACAGCGCATCGGCGTTGTCACGGACTCCGCCGCTGACCCTGTTTCCATGCGCAACTCAGGCCAGGGCTAACCCTCGCAGCCTGTCAAACACACGAGCAACCGCAGCGCTCATAAGCCGCCGGTTCTAGCCTGCATTTTCAGGCATCTCCATCCGGCTCCTCATCTCCCGGTGTGGCGGCTTTCTCTTCTATCTCCATATCGCGAAATTCATCGGAGTCAAAGACTTCGCCGCATTCAATGCACTCAACATACTCGGCGTCTTCCGTGCGGGAGACGATCCGGACTCTAGGGTGTTTGCAGGAACTCGCCATGTGGGATTCGGAACCGTTCGATTCAGGAGGCCTTTCCGCCAGATTGTACCGAGCCTTCCCTGTTTGTCAAAGAGAGATTTGATAAAGATTTATATGTTTCAACATCGCAGGCGCAAAAACCTTGATCAATCAGGCTAAATGGGCTCGCGATATTCTCTCCTGGCCATTGAACTCCCGGTAGAAGCGGTCGTATACTTAAATCAGACCGGAGAGGTCGCAATTATGCTGAGGCTTACCAAAAAAGCCGATTACGGCCTGATGGCCCTCAAGTACCTTGCCGAGCACCCGGAATCGCCCTCGGTCAGCGCCAAAGATATCGCCGATACCTATGGAATTCCCGCGCAGCTATTGGCTAAAGTACTGCAAAGACTGGCCAAGGTTGGCTTACTTCGTTCCCATGCCGGCATGAACGGCGGCTATGCTCTCGCGAAAGGTCCGCGCACCATCTCGGCATTTGAGGTGATTCGCGCCATCGATGGGCCGCTTTTCATTACCTCCTGCACCAAGGGCAGCAAATCCTGCGAGATTGAGGCCAGTTGCACCGTCAAGGAACCACTGGCGCGGGTAAACGATAGCATCGCCGGGGTATTGAAGAGCATCAGTATTAATGATCTCGTCGATGACGAGACCGCCGCAATCCGCCGTGCGCAGATGAAGCAGTTTGTGACGCTTTCTCTAACCATGTAACCAGGCGGTGCGATGATGAGACGAAAGTAAGAGCGCGTCTCAGAAAACGGGATTCTCGCAACATTGCAGCAGACAGAGGGTGGAGAACAAGAATGAGCACTTCAGTTGAAACGCAGCTTCCCGCAGGCGTAACCCTGCCAATTTACATGGACAACCACGCGACCAGCCCCATGGATCCCCGTGTGCTCGAAGCCATGCTGCCCTACTTTTCGCAGAAATTCGGCAACGCCGCCAGCCGCAATCATTCCTTTGGATGGGAAGCCGAGCAAGCGGTCGAGAACGCCCGCGAACAGATCGCAAAGCTCATCGGAGCCTCGGCCCGCGAAATCATCTTCACCTCCGGCGCCACCGAGAGCAACAACCTGGCCATCAAGGGCATTGCCGAGATGTACAAGGAACGCGGCAATCACATCATCACTCAGGTCACTGAACACAAGGCCGTCCTCGACACCTGCAAGCGCCTTGAGAAATACGGTTACCGCGTTACCTACCTGCCGGTAAAGGCTGACGGCCTCATCGACATGGAAGACCTCAAGCGCGCCATCGACGACAAGACCATCCTAGTCACCATCATGGCCGCCAACAATGAAATTGGCGTCATCCAGCCCATCGCCGAAATCGGCAAGCTCTGCCATGAGAAGGGCGTCATCTTCCACACCGATGGCGTACAGGCAGTGGGCAAAATTCCCCTCGACGTTAACGCCATGAACATCGACGTAATGTCGCTCACCGCGCACAAGCTTTACGGCCCCAAAGGCGTCGGCGCTCTATATGTTCGCCGCCGCAATCCCCGCGTTCAGATCTCCGCCCAGATCGACGGCGGAGGCCACGAGCGCGGTATGCGTTCCGGTACGCTCAACGTTCCCAGCATTGTCGGCTTCGGCAAAGCCTGCGAAATCGCCGGTGAGGAGATGGCCACAGAAGCCGCTCGTCTCACCAGGATGCGCGACCATCTCCGCGAGAAGCTCGAATCGGCTCTCGACTACGTCGAAGTCAATGGCAACATGGAGCATCATCTACCCGGCAACCTCAACATGAGCTTCGTTTACGTCGAAGGTGAAAGCCTGTTGATGGGAATCAACGACGTCGCGGTTTCCAGCGGCTCGGCCTGCACCTCGGCCACCCTCGAACCCTCCTATGTGCTCAAAGCACTCGGGTTAGGCGACGATGTAGCCCACAGCTCGATCCGCTTCGGCCTCGGCCGCTTCAACACCATGGCCGAAGTTGACTATGTGGGCGACAAAGTCATAGGCATCGTCAAGAAACTGCGCGAACTTTCCCCCCTCTATGAGATGGTCAAGGAAGGCATCGACCTGAGCAAGATCGAGTGGGCCGCACACTAATTTGGGAGTTTGGCTCCCATCGGAGTCGCGCGGATGCGAAGATAGCATCCAGAGCAGTCTTTTCGGAATCTAACTGAATATCGACCTGAGGAGGTCCACCATGGCTTATAGCGATAAGGTTATCGATCATTACAACAATCCCCGCAATGTCGGCCAGATGGACAAAAGTTCAGACGAAGTTGGCACCGGCTTGGTCGGCGCCCCTGAGTGCGGCGACGTCATGCGCCTCCAGATTCGCGTCAACCCCGAGACCCAGGTCATCGAAGAGGCCAAATTCAAGACCTTCGGCTGTGGCTCCGCCATCGCCAGCTCTTCTCTGGCCACCGAGTGGGTCAAGGGCAAGACAGTCTCCGAAGCGCTGGAAATCAAGAACACCGACATCGTGAAAGAACTCGCACTTCCCCCAGTCAAGATTCACTGCTCGGTGCTGGCAGAAGACGCCATCCGCGCAGCCATCGGCGACTGGAAGAAGAAAAATGGCGTAGGCGAAGCCACCGAACAGGTAGCCGTAGCAGCCCACTAAAGCTTTTGCTTCTCTTGCTGTCATCCTTCGCGAAGCGGAGGATCTGCTTTAGGAATGTCCGCAGCACATCGGGTGCCCCATCCTTGACAGCCTCACCGTCAAGGGTGGGATAACAAATCGCCAGCCCAACGAGAAATGAACTCAATGCAGGATTTCGTAAACATCCAAACCCCGGAGCAGGCAAGTCAGGCAGCAGCGCAAGCGGCTGTGCCCGCAAAGCCCAACGGTAAGGGCATCGAAGTCACCCCACGTGCTCTCGAGAAAATCCGCAGCGGCATGGAAAAGGAAGGCATCTCACCCGAGCAAGGCGGCCTACGCCTCGGTGTTCTCGGCGGCGGCTGCTCCGGCCTCTCCTACAGCATTAAATTCGACACCCGCCCTCGCGAACGTGATCGTGTCTACGAATTCGACGGTGTTCGTATCTTCGTCGACCCCAAAAGCTTCGTCTACCTGCACGGCATGACACTCGACTACGAGCAGTCGCTCATGAAGCAGGGTTTCAACTTCATCAATCCCAACTCCACCCGCTCCTGCGGTTGCGGCTCCTCGTTCTCTTAAGGTCATTCTGTAGATGCTCTCTTCCATCCGAAAAGAGAGCAATCCGGATACCCACTATCCCTCCAGCACGCCTTTCCTTACAGCAATAATGAAGTCTGTCGATGCAGGCGTCTCTCCACAAGCGCGCATCGCAGCGGCAATCTGACCTCGATGGTAGTTCCCATGCGTCAATACCTGGGTGAGAATATCCGCAGTCGTTGTCGAGAACTCTTCCCCTCTACTGTTACTGTATTCCACGCTCAAGCTCAGCTCATTCGGCGCAAGCGCGTCGAGATATCCCTGCCACCCCTCGCCCAGCAGTGTTAGGAAGTGGTCGCATTGCTCAAGTGTCAGTTCCGGCCAGATCGCTAGAGGGGGAGTTTTCGCTTTCACACGAGCCAGCCACGTATGCCCAGCACCAGCTAGATGCGCCAGCCAGCGTAGAACCTGCGCGGGCGGCTCCTTTGCCACCTGCAGCGCGATCAAAACTTCCCTGTTCGCCCAACGGTCATATCGGAATAGACGCTGGAAATATCGCGTGTCCATATCGCTCCCGGTGTGAAATCCTTAGTGCGGCTCCTGCCGCTAGACTAAGAATATGTCAGAATCTCCCCTCTGCTGGTCCTGTCAATCCGTGCTTCCGGCCTCGCCACTTCTCTGCCCTAACTGCGGCAAGGTGCAACCCCCCTCGGCCACAGAATACTTCCAGACCCTCGGCCTTGAACGCAAACTTAACCTCGACACAGCAGCCCTCGAAAAAGAATTCCACCGCCTAAGCCGTCGTCTCCACCCCGACCGCTTCGCCCGCGCCACGCCTGAAGAGCAGCAATGGAGCCTGGCCAACACAGCGCTGCTCAACGACGCCTATCGTACGCTGCGCGACCCACTCCAGCGCACCGAATACCTGCTCAAGCTCGAAGGCCTCGAAATTGGCGAAGAGCACGCAGGCAAAGGCAAAACCCGCCAGCCCCCAGCCGACCTGCTCGAAGAAGTCTTCGACCTCAACATGCAGCTCGAAGAAATGCGGATGAACCGCAAGCTGGGCGAAGACGACCCGGCATTGCAGACCGATCTCACCAATGCCCGCACTCGCTTTGAATCGCTGCTCGCGACCGTCGATGCCGATATAGCCACCAAAGGCGCAGAATGGGACGCAGGCGACGCGGCTGCCCGCGATCAAGCCGCCAAGTCGATGGCCGCCCTCCTCGACCGGCGCCGCTACCTCCGCAATCTCGTGCGCGACGTCAACGAAGTCCTTACCGCATAGCGGACTCGCCGTCGAACCCTCTCCCTCCGCTTAGAATCAAATGTGTATGCCTGAAGAGATCCCAAATCAGCGCGCCGGTATCGAAAGAATTGTCGGCATAGACCTCGGCACGACGAACTCCCTCATCGCCTACATGGAAGGCGACAAGCCCGTCGTCATTCCCGGCGTCGATGGCTCCAATCTAGTCCCTTCCATCGTCGCCCTCGACCCGGTCGATCCCACCGTCGAAAACCCGCGCCCCACCGTCACCGTCGGCAACTCCGCCCGCCGCGCCCTCATCGAAAACCCCGAGCGCGCCGTCTACTCCGTCAAGCGCCTCATGGGCCGCGGCCTCGAAGATGTGCAGGACGAACTGAAACTCTTCCCCTTCCGTCTCGCCGACGACATCGAACCCGGAGAAGTCCTCCGCATTCGCCTGGGTGACAAGCACTTCACCCCCTCCGAAATCTCCGCCTACATCCTGCGCCAACTCAAGCGCAATGCCGAGCGCTATTTCGGCGCAGAAGTCACCAAAGCCGTCATCACCGTCCCCGCCTACTTCAACGACGCGCAGCGCCAGGCCACCCGCGACGCCGGACGCATGGCCGGCCTCGATGTTCTTCGCTTGGTCAACGAGCCCACCGCAGCAGCCCTCGCCTATGGTCTCGACCGGGCCAAAGAAGGCATCATTGCGGTCTACGACCTCGGCGGCGGGACATTTGATATTTCGATTCTCAAGCTCAACGACGGCATTTTCGAGGTCATCGCCACCAACGGCGACACCCATCTCGGCGGCGACGACATCGACAACCTGCTCCTCGCCGTCGCACTCGACGAAATCCGCAACGAGCACAACATCGATCTCCGCCAGCAGCCCGACGCAATTCAGGCCCTGCGCAAAGCCGTCATCGAAGCCAAGATCATTCTGTCTACGGAGCCTGTCGCAAAACTCGATATAGAACTGCCAGACGGTGCCCGTTATCAACGCGAAATCCCCCGCGAAGTCTACGAACAGCTTATTCAGCCCGTCCTAGCCCGCACCGCCGGCCCCTGCAAACAGGCCCTCGCCGACGCTGGCATCACACCCGATCAGATTGAAGAACTCGTCCTAGTAGGCGGCTCAACCCGCATCCCCGCCGTCACTAAGCTGGTCGACGAAATCTTCCAGCTCTCTGCCCGCGGCAAAAAGTCCCACACCGAGCTCAATCCCGATGAAGTAGTAGCTCTCGGCGCAGCCGTCCAGGCCAGCATCCTCGCCGGCAGCTCCACCGCGACAGAAGAGCTTCTCCTCCTCGACGTGACCCCGCTCTCCCTCGGCATCGAAGCCCTCGGCGGAGTCGTTGCAAAAATCATTCAGCGCAACTCAACTATCCCCGCCTCAGCCACCGAGCACTTCACCACGGGCGTCGACGGCCAAACCAACGTCGCCATCCACGTCCTCCAAGGCGAGCGTGAATTAGCCGCCGACTGCCGTAGCCTGGCCCGCTTCGACCTCAAAGGCATCCCCCCTATGCAGGCTGGGTTGCCCCGCATCGAAGTCAAATTCCTCATCGACGCCAATGGCATCCTGCAAGTCACCGCCCGCGAACAGCGCAGCGGCCTCCAGTCTCAAATCGAAGTCAAACCCACCTACGGCCTCACCGACGAGCAAGTCGAGACCATGATCCTCGACTCCTTCGACCACGCCGAGACCGACTTCGAAGCCCGCCAGCTCATCGAAGCCCGCCTCGAAGCCGACACCATCCTCTCAGCCGTCGAAAAAGCTCCCGCTAGCCCCGCATGGCAGCTTATCTCTGAAGAAGAAAAATCCACGATCGAAGGTGCGCGTCTGCACTTGGAAGCCGTCAAGCCCAGTGGCACTCTCGAAACCATTCGCAAGGCGACCACTGCCCTCGATCAGGCCACCCGCAACTTCGCCGAAAAGATGATGGAAGCCGCTGTCTCCGGCGCCATGCGCGGCAAAACCATGCAAACCGCCAGCGAAGACCTCGGTGATGCTGTCAGCGCGCCTCACCCCTTCGCACCAGCAGAATTTAAGTAAAATTGAGTTAGAGAATCGAGAGCATCATGACCGAAACACCTACAATTCCAGCCGACAAACTCGTCAGCGTCACCTTCGAGCCCGAAGGCCGCGTCATCGAGTTCGAATACGGCACCATGCCCTACGAGCATCACGGCAAGCCCATGTCCTTCCTCGATGTAGCCGAAAACAACGACGTCTTCCTCGACCACGCCTGCGGTGGCGTCTGCGCCTGCACTACCTGCCACATCTGGGTCAAAGTGGACGGCGGCATCTCGGAAGCCGAAGATGACGAAATCGATCGCCTCGATATGGCCGCCGACCAGCAGCTCAACTCACGCCTCGGTTGTCAGGCCGTAATCACCAGGCCCGGAAAATACGTAGTAGAAATCCCCAAGTGGAATCGCAACTACACCTCCGAAGGCAAACCCCTAACCCTGGCCGACAACAAATAACCGCGCTCCTTGTCATCTCTGCTACCGCTTGTCATCCTGAACGAAGTGAAGGACCCGCTTCTCACCCCATCATGGAGAACCCCATGCCCCGCGAAATCCTCTGGACCGACTCCGAAGAGATCGGCATTCAACTCCAGGAAAAGTTCCCCGAAACAGACCCGCTTACCGTCCGCTTCACCGATCTGCACAAAATGGTCACTGACCTCGAAGGTTTCGCCGACGACCCAGCCAAATCGAACGAAAGTCGTCTCGAAGCCATTCAGATGGCCTGGCATGAAGAGTTCCTCGACGCCCAAGGCTGACGCTATTCGCTCCAGCCAAACGCCGCCGGAATCAACTGAATCTCGCGCCGCTTCCCCGCAAGTTCATACACCGTCACAATATCGAATCGTGTGTTCGGCCGTTCGCCATCCGGCAGATGGCGTAGATAGTGACCGGCCAGTCGCCGCAAGATGCGTCGCTTCTCCCGATCGACAGCCGACGACGCAGTCGCCACATCTTTGCTCGTGCGCGTCTTCACTTCGATGAAGCAAAGCACGTCATCCCGCCAGGCAATCAAGTCGATGTCACCCGGCAGCGGCCCATCGTTCCATCGCTGCGCGACCACCACAAATCCCCGTCGCTGCAGATAGAAGAACGCTGCCTCTTCCCCGCGCTCGCCTGTCAGCAAATGCTGAGGCCGCGATTCAGTCCGGCGGCGTTCAGCAAGCCAATCCAGCCCAACCGCGCACAGCTCCGCCCCGCGTACCCGCCAATTCGTCAATACCTGCATTGTTGGTGGTGCGATTGTTTTCCATCTGTGGACCAATGCGCAAGTTACCGTGGGCCACTGTCCAGTCGGAGTTACCTTAGAAACAAGACTGGCCGGTACGCGCTTGAGCGCACCGGCCAGTTGAACACGAAAGCAAGAGGTTTACGCCCCGACAGCGGCCAATTCCCTCACCTGCGCATGTTCGTGCTCCACCTGCGAAAGCGCCTCTTCAAGTATGTCAAGAGCCACCGTCGCCTCATCCTCGCTCACAATCAGCGGAGGACAGAGGCGCAGCGAAGTCTCGCCGCATCCCAGAATGAGCAGCCCCTTCTCAAAGCAAAGCGTCTCAACCCGGTTGCGCAAGGCTTGGGCCGGCTCGCGCGTCTCTTTGTCCAGCACCAGCTCGACGCCGATCATCAGGCCGCGCCCGCGCACATCGCCCACCAGCGGATGTGTCCTCTTCCAGCCTTCAAGGCGCTCCAGCATTTTGCCGCCCACCTTGCCGGCATTCGCGATCCCCTCGCGCTCCAAAATGTCCATCGTCGCCAACGCAGAAGCAATCGCAATCGGATTCCCGCCAAACGTCGAAGCATGAGACCCCGGCACCCAGTCCATAATCTCCGCGCGCGTCATGCAGATACCCAGCGGCATCCCCGACGCAATCCCCTTGGCCATGCAGACAATATCCGGCTGCACCCCAGAATGTTCAATCGCCCACCACTTGCCTGTGCGCCCCGCTCCCGACTGCACCTCGTCCGCCACCAGCAAAATCCCGTGCCGGTCGCAAATCTCGCGAATCTCACGCAAAAAGTTATCCGGAGCAACAACATAGCCGCCCTCGCCCTGAATAGGCTCCAGGAAAATCGCCGCCACTTCCTCCGGCGCCACCGTCGTCTTGAAGAGTTTCTCCTCAATAAACCGTGCGCAACCCAGGCTGAAAGCCTCCTCTTCCTGCGGTCCTCCCGAGCAACCGCGATACGCATACGGATAGCGAATATGCGTCACGCCCGGCACCATCGGCGAAAATCGCCGCTTCTGCTGCGGCTTCGATCCGGTCAGCGACAACGCACCCATCGTCCGCCCATGGAAGGCCCCAAAGAAGCTGATCACCTGCTGCCTCTTAGTGTGGTAACGGGCAATCTTCAGCGCACACTCAACGGCTTCAGCGCCGGAGTTGCCGTAATAAAAACGATGCGGGCCCGGCATAGGAGCGACAGCTGAGAGCCGGTCCGCCAGCTCCGTCATCGACTCATAATAAAAATCCGTCCCCGAAATATGAATTAGCTCCGCCGCCTGCTTCTGAATCGCAGCCACCACTTCAGGATGACAGTGTCCGGTCGAATTCACGGCAATGCCCGCGGCAAAGTCCATGAACTCATTGCCGTCGACATCCGTAATCCGGATGCCTTTGCCGCTCTTCGCCACCAGCGGATACGAACGCGTATAGCTTGGCGAAATTACCCGGTCATCGTGCGCAACAGCCGCCTTGGCCTTGGGGCCGGGCAGGCTACAAATCAATTTAGGTCCAAACTTGGCATACAAATCAGAATGCGACATATCAGAATGCGACATAGCGGAATCTCCTGTGAATTGCTGGCTTCGGCGATAGGTAGTTTTCCCGCAGCTTCCTCTTCTTGGAAATCAAGAACGAGGAATTTCAACGCGGGAAAGAATCAATCAGGAAGGTGGAGAAAGCTGTTAGTCGCCGGCGTAGAGGCTGGGCCGGGTCCGGCTCGGCAGCACCCGCAGATGCTTCCGCGGAGCAATCACACGAGCCCGCAACCTGCTCCAGCGCTTGCTGGCGGGTGCTGCATTCCGAGTGACTGTAGTTCGGTTGGACATGAGACTTCGCTGGCGTGAGGATAGCACGACCTAAACACAGAACGAAACCTGTCTTCGTAAGTGCCTGTAACCAAAGGACAGCCGTTATTTCAAGAACAATACCGAAGCAGACGAGAGAATCCCAAGCAGCCCAAACACCAGCCCCAGCAGCCAGTACGCGCGATTCTTCGTCAGCAGAGTAATCGAAGAAGTCACCAGCGCGATCTCCAACATGGCCTCACCCAGGTCGAACCGGTCGGCGCGAGCCTCAGCCTGCTCGACCTTCTCTTCCAACTCTCGGGCCTTTTCTTCTTCCTCTTTGAGATCGTCCTTCCACTTGGCCTGCTTGTCGGCATCTTTCTTGGCAATCTCTGCGGCCTTCTTAGCATCCGTCACCTGCAACACTGACAGCAAAGCGGCAGAGTTGTCGGTATCGGTATTCCGGATATTCTTCGCCTGGTAAAAGTTCCATTGGTCTGAAGCCTTGGCCTGGTCCAGCACCGCCGCAGTATGCGTCCGATGCCCCAGCACCGTAACCACAGCCACCAGCACCGCCAGCACGCTCATCGTAAACGCTACCCGCTTCGATGAAGCATCATGCGCCCCATGCTCCGCGTGTTCCTGCAATTCCCCTGCTTCGTTCGCTTCCATTGGTTTACCGTTCCTTCTTAGATGTCTTCAGGTTTCAAGCCAGTACGTTTGGCAATCCGCGCCAGCATTTTAGGGCCGATCTCATCTGCATCATGAAAAGCCCAGGTAAATTCGTAGGGATAGCTGGAATGCTCCAATTGTTTGTGCGATCCACTCTTACTCACGCGAGGCTTCTAGCGCCAGCCAATTCTCTCCAGCGCACGAAAAATTCTATTTGCCTTGGTAGACGGCCACTTACTCATCCTCGATTAACCCTCTGAGAGTTAATACCGGCGAAGCTGGGGATTTCTGACTTATGGGGCGTTTTTTTGAACGCGAGTGCTGGAAGCAAATGAAGTACTCAAAGCCTAGGCTACTGCAAAGCGAACCGATAATGGCGTACTTTGATCCGCTTCGATCCGATCCGCGATCACGCGCAGGGCCAAGGCTTCCACCTTGGACTGCGCTTCCAATTGGGTCGCCCCGTAAGCCAGTACACCAGGAAGCTCTTCGATCTCCGCGATCCAACGTCCGTCATCTTCACGGTCGAAAACAATCTCGAAATTCATAGGCCATCCTTCCTAAAAGGCTTATCCCAGCCTACCACCGTTCGAGAGAGCACATCCGGCTACTTCCGCTTCCAGCGAACCCCGTCCTTGGCGTCCTCGATCACAATTCCCTTGGCCGCCAGCTCATCGCGAATCTCATCCGACCGCTTGAAGTTCCGCTGTTTTCGCGCCGTATTCCGCTCGGCAATCAAAGCATCCACTTCCTCATCCGTCAAGCCCTGCCGCGTCAGCAATGCAGGAGCCACCTTATCCAGCAGCCCTTGCTCCTCGGCCCAGGTCAAAGCGGCCTTGGTCGGCGCAGCGTCATGGTCTGCAATTACGGCAAAAACAGCGTCGAATTGCTCCAAAACCTCCAGCACGCGCTCCCGGTCTCCAGCCAGCACCGTCGCTGCATCCAGCGCCGAATTCACCGTCCGCACCAGGTCGAAGATCGGCGCCCGCGCCTCCGCAGTATTCAGATCGTTTTCGAGCGCCGCAATATACCCGGCCTCAGCCTTGTCCGCCGCAGCCTGCAATGCAGGAGTCGTTCCCTCAATCAGCGTCGCCTTCTTCAACCGCCCGACAAAGGTCCGCAGCCGATCGATCGCATTCGTCGCCTCGGTCAGCCCCTCAAAAGTAAAGTTCAGCTGATGCCGGTAGGGCACGGAAATCAACGCCAGCCGGATCGCCGAAGCCTTATACCCCTTCAGCAGCAGATCCCTCAGCGTAAAAAAATTGCCTTCGGACTTGGACATCTTCCGCCCATCCACCAGCAGAAAGCGCACGTGAAACCAGTGCCGGGCCAGCGGCTTGTGCGTCACGCTCTCCGACTGCGCAATTTCGTTCTCGTGGTGGGGAAACATCAGGTCCTCGCCGCCGGCATGAAGATCGAAGCTCTCGCCCAGATACTCCATCGCCATCGCCGAGCACTCCAAGTGCCACCCCGGCCTTCCTGTCCCAATCGCTGTCTCCCAACATGTCTCACCCGGCTTCGTCGCCTTCCAAAGGGCAAAGTCACGCGCCGAATCCTTCTCGTACTCATCCACATCGACGCGCGCACCGTCCGTAATTCCGTCCAGGTCCTTCTTGCTCAGCTTGCCGTATTCCGGAAATGCCGCCAGGCGGAAATACCACGACCCGTCCTCGGTTTGGTAGGCCGCATCCACAGCCTTCAGCCGCTGAACCAACTCCACCATCTTGGGAATGTGTTCGGTCGCCTTAGTCAGAATCTCGGGCCGCTCAATCTGCAGCGCATCCAGATCGTCGAGAAAAGCCTGGGTAAACCTGGGCGTATATGCGCCGATCGGCAGCCCGGCAGCAGCGGCATTGCGAATGATCTTGTCATCCACATCCGTAATGTTCATCACATGCCGAATCCGCATCCCCTGCAGATGCAGAAACCGCCGCAGCACATCCACCTGCAAAAAAGTGCGAAAGTTCCCGATATGCCCGTAGTCGTAAACTGTGGGCCCGCAGGCATACATGCGCAGTTCGGCTCCATCCATGGGAGCCAGTTCGTCCAGTTGTCCGCTGAGGGTGTTAAAGAGGCGCAGAGTCATCGTGAAAAGCTTGCAATTCCACCAGAAATACTGTCAGGATGGGCGGGTTCAGGGCCTTTTCGATTGTATCAGCGGCTTTGGAGCTGAACTTCGCCCATGGCATTTAAGGCTGCGGAATCGGACCGGTCCGGGCTTTGAAACATTGGATAGCACGCGTTAGGGCCATACAGGAGACGCCTTTTCTGGCAACAGCCGCTCATCGATCATGAATTTTTGCGCCTGCCCTGCGCGTATCCGCAATAGATTCAAACCGCCGTATGACCTGAATTGGCCGAAATTACGTCTAAACCATCAGCGGCCGGTTGAGCCGGGTATTCTCTGAATATGAAGAAACGCAGGCTTTCGTACTGATGGCGAAACAAATTCGGCATGATACTGGCCTGGTCAGCCGAGCATACAGCCTGCACTCTTTCTTTCACGCCCAGGGCTGTGCGGCCATCCTGCTGTTTCTGGCCGTGCTCTCACCTTGCGCCGCCGCTCAAACAGCCGCAACTGGATCGGCTCAACCACTCGCCAACCTGCCCGACGCGCCACAATCCCTGGTTGCCCAGTCCCCTATCCCAACACAAGACCCGGCCAATCCCCAACCATCCTCCATGCCACAGCCCCAGTCAGCCTCAGCCAGCATTCGCGGTGTCGTGGTCAACCCGGACGGCGCGGTCTACGAAGGCGTTCACCTCATTCTTACCCAGCGTTCTCCCGCATTTGAACGATCGACAACCTCCGACACCAACGGCCGGTTTCAATTCACCGATCTTTCAGCCGGATCATTTCAGTTGACCGTCTCCTCCAACGGTTTCGTCACCCAAATCATCAACGGCGCACTTCACCCCGGCGAGAATTACGAAATACCAGCCGTTACGCTTCCCGTCGCGTCAACAACCACTGAAGTTGAAGTCACCGCCTCCCGCTTTGAAGTTGCGCAGGAACAGCTTCACGAAGAAGAGCAACAACGCGTCCTCGGTATCGTACCCAACTTCTGGGTCGTCTATGCGCCCAACGCAGCACCGCTTTCCTCGAAACAAAAATTTCATCTCGCCTGGAGATCGATGATCGATCCCGTTACCATCGGCATCGATGTAGTTACCGCCGCCATTCAGCAGGATAGCGACGATTACAAAGGCTTCGGCCAAGGCACAGCAGGCTATGCCAAACGGTTCGGCGCGGCTTACGCCAATGACTTCACCGCCACCATGCTCGGCGGAGCGATCCTTCCCTCACTCCTCAAACAGGACCCTCGTTACTTCTATAAAGGCACCGGCACTGTTCGCTCACGCACCCTCTATGCCATCTCCAGGTCCGTCATCTGCAAAAGCGACAAAGGCCGATGGCAGCCGAATTACTCCTCCATCCTCGGCGGTCTCGCCGCCGGAGGCATCGCTAATCTCTATTACCCCGCTGAAGATCGCAACGGCGCCGCGCTGACTTTCGAAAATGCCTCGCTCGGTATCGGAGTCACCGCAATACAAAACGTCTTTCAGGAGTTTGTCGTGCGCAAGCTGACCCCAAAGCTGCCCAGCTACAAGCCGGCAAAACCTTAACGATCTGCTGTCATTCCTCGACTCAAGCCAACGCCAGGCGCGGATCTGCCTCCAGCCCTAATCCTGCAAATTCCTTCGCAACGAATCGCGGCCACGCTGCTGCCGCAATCATCGCCGCATTGTCCGTCGAAAGCGCCAGCGTAGGAAACGCCACCGGCAAACTACGCTCCGCGGCCTCTGCAGTAAACCGCACCCGCAGCTCGCGATTTGCAGCCACGCCGCCAGTCACCAGAACGGAAGCCGCGCCAACCGCTTCCGCCGCCGCAAAGGTCTTGCGCAGCAAATCGCCCACAACAACATGTTGAAAGCTCGCGATCAAATCCAGCGTCTGCTGGTCACACAATGACTGGGCATCCATCCACGTCGGCTGACGTCCGGAATCAATCATAGCCGTCAAAGCACGCTGCCTCGCCTCGCAGCTAGCCCGCAGCCCCTGCACCTCAACGTACCGCAGCACCGCTGTCTTGATCCCCGAAAACGAAAACAGAAAATGCCGGTCCAGATCGGCAATCGGAGCTGTCCGCGCGCCCTTGATACGGGGAGCCTTCCCCTCCAGATGCGCCTTGGTCTTGATTTGCGTAAACCCAAATGGCACCGCCTTGGGATCGCCAAATTGTGCCAGATGATCGATCCAGGGACCGCCGGGATAGCCCAACCCAAGCAGCTTGGCTACCTTGTCGAAAGCCTCGCCCGCCGCATCGTCCAGCGTGCGCCCAACAAGCATGTAGTGCCAGTTCCCAATCTCCGCACCGTAAGCCGGAGGCCGCGCCAGAAACAAATGCGTATGCCCCCCGGAAACCACCAGCGCAAGCGTCGGCATCGGCAATCCACCGTCACCCTCTAGGTTCTTCCCTGACCCCTGATCCCTGGCCCCTGACCACTGTATTCTGTTCCCTGTTCCCTGTTCCCTGTTCCCTATCCTTTGCCTGTCTTCCAAGAGCACAGCATGAATATGCCCCTCAAGATGATTCACCGCGATCAGCGGAACACCCAGGGAAAAAGCCAATGCTTTGGCATACGTAATCCCCACCAGCAAAGCTCCGGCTAGCCCCGGCCCATTAGTCACAGCAATCGCATTGAGATCGCCCAGCCCGCATCCAGCCTCAGCCAGCGCAGCACGCGTAATCGGCACAATATTGCGCAGATGCTCCCGGCTGGCCAACTCCGGCACCACACCGCCATAACGGGCATGCGTAGAAATCTGAGACGCAACAACCGAGGAGCGTGTGAACGCTCCTCGTTCTACTACTGCCGCCGCCGTCTCATCGCATGAGGATTCGATACCTAAAATAAGACCGCTGCCCATACTTTCCAGTGTACCGGGCATAAGCCTGCTCTGTTTACATGGCAGGCTTATGCATAGGAAACACTAGAAAGCGCCCAATAAATATGCAATCAGAAGGATTAGCAGGATTGTTCCCAGGCCAATGCCTGCGCCGCCGCCATAACCCCAGCGGCCATAGCCGTAGTATCCGCCGCCACCACCGAGAAGCAGAACCAAAAGAATGATGATAATCAGTGTCATTGTCGTGTCCTTTCTTTGAAGGCTGTCTTTGTCTAGGCAAGCCGCAGCCTGTTGCTCACGCGGCCACCCGATTGACTGCTCGCTACAACCTAAGGCTTGGAAGTGCGTTAGCCTTCTTAGGTTGACTGCCTCGGATTGAATATCTTTCCGGCGATCAAAATGAGACCATTCGCGTAACAATGAAGAGGCTAATGCTCCCCGTAACACCACAAGCCATCGCCGCACAGACAATCCTCCGAAAACTGCGCGACGAAGGCTATCAGGCCTACCTCGCCGGCGGCTGCGTGCGCGATCTGCTGCTCGGCCGCGCACCCAAGGACTACGATGTAGCCACCTCCGCCACACCCAACATCGTCCTCGACCTCTTCCCGCGCACCTTCGCCGTAGGAGCGCACTTTGGGGTTGTCCTCGTCTCCGCTGAATTCGACGGCCAACCCACTCTCACCGAAGTAGCCACCTTCCGCTCAGACGGAGCCTACTCCGACGGCCGCCATCCCGACGCCGTCCGCTACACCACCAGCGCAGAGGAAGACGTTCAACGCCGCGACTTCACCATCAACGGCCTCCTGCTGGACCCTTCGACAGATGTGGGTGCCCCATATCTCGATTCTGAGACATGGGTTTCTGAATCCGCATCCCTTCGCGCCTCAATCCTTGATCATGTAGGCGGCCTCGCCGATCTCGAAGCCGGCATCATCCGCGCCATCGGTGATCCCATCCGCCGCTTCGATGAAGACCACCTGCGCATGCTGCGCGCCGTGCGTTTCGCCTCCCGCTTCCAATTCGCGATCGAACCAGCCACGCAAGCCGCAATGCGCTCGCTCGCGCCAAAAATTAACGGTGTCAGCAACGAACGCATCCGCGACGAACTAACCCGCATGTTGACCGAAGGCCACGCCCGCCACGCCTTCGAACTGCTCGATGCGACCGGCCTTCTCGCCCAGGTATTGCCTGAAGCAATCAAGCTCAAAGGCGTCCAGCAGCCACCCCACTACCACCCCGAAGGCGACGTATGGATTCACACCCTCATGCTCCTCGAACAGCTTGAGACTGGCTGCCCAATGACCCTCGCCTGGGGCGCACTCCTGCACGATATCGGCAAACCCGCCACTTATCAGCCACCGTCGAATGCAGAAGACCGCATCCGCTTCAACGGCCACGTAGAAGTCGGCGTAGCCATCGCTGCGGAGATCTGCCGCCGCCTTCGCTTTTCCAATGAAGAAACCGCTCAGATCCTCGCCCTTATTCAAAATCACATGCGCTTCGCCGACACCCCACGCATGAAAACCGCCACCCTCAAGCGCTTCTTCCGTCTGGACCGCTTTCCAGAGCACCTCGCCCTGCACCGCATGGACTGCATGGCCTCAAGCGGCAACCTTGACCATTACAACTTCGCCCGCGAACGTTACGAAAACATGCCCGCCGAAGAAGTCCGCCCCACACCGCTCATCACAGGCCGCGAACTCATCGCCGCCGGCTACAAACCCGGCATCAGCTTCAAAACCATGCTCCACACCGCAGAAGAAGCCCAACTCGAAGGCTCAATCCATACGCAGGAAGAAGCGCTGGCCCTCATCAGTAGCCACTTCCCCCTTTAGCCAAGCACGTTCAGCGGTCTTCCAATGTTGTCACCCTGAAACCTGTTGTCATCCTGAGCAAAGTGAAGGACCTGCTTTTGCTCCTGCTTTTCTTATTGTCATTCCCGAAGGGAATCTGCTTCCCGTAGCCAAACTCCATGTCCGCCGTCCGCCAATTCGACACCATCATCCTCGGCGCAGGAGCCGCCGGCCTCCTATGCGCCGCAGTCGCCGGCCAGCGCGGACGCCGCGTCGCCCTCCTCGATCACGGCAGCCTACCCGGCCGCAAAATCCTCATCTCCGGCGGAGGCCGCTGCAACTTCACCAACATTCACTGCGAGCCCAACCGCTTCCTCTCGCAGAACCCTCACTTCGCCAAATCGGCGCTCGCCCTCTACACCCCGCGCCACTTCATCGAACTCGTCGAGAAGTACAACATTCCCTACCACGAAAAGACACTAGGCCAACTCTTCTGCGACCATTCAGCCCACGCCATCCTCAACCTGCTCCTGACTGAGTGTGAAAAAGGAAAAGTCGAACACATTCCCAACGCCCACAGCATCCGGGTCACGCACGACAGCAGCGGCTTCCACATCCAATGCGCGCAAGGCGAATTTCATTCGGAATCACTGGTCGTCGCCACTGGCGGCCTGTCCATCCCCAAGCTCGGCGCCACCAGTTTCGGCTATGACCTGGCCCGCCAGTTCGGCCTATCCGTAATCGAACCCCGTCCCGCCCTCGTCCCGCTTTTGCTCAGCGGACCAGAAGCTGCGTGGACCCAATTGGCAGGAGTCTCAACCCTAGTCCGCGTCATGACTCCCGGCACCAAGACAAGCTTCGTAGAAAAACTGCTAGTCACCCATCGCGGTCTGAGCGGCCCAGCGATCCTGCAAATCTCGTCCTACTGGAAACCAGGCCAGCCCATAGAAATCGACTTCGCCCCGGAACAGACCAGCGGCCGCAAAATCCTGGCTCCAGTCTTCGAAGGCCGCCGCGACCCAGCAACTCTACTCAAAGCCCTGCGCGAACTCCTGCCCCAGCGCCTGGCGGAACACATGGCAAAAATCGCCGCCCCCAAGGGCTGGTCCAATCCCGCCCTCGAAGCCTGCGAACAAAACCTGCGTCGCTATTCGCTTCACCCCACCGGCACCGAAGGCTTCCTGAAAGCCGAAGTCACCGCCGGCGGCATCGACACCGCCCACCTGCAAGCCCGCACCATGGAAGCCCGCAATATCCCCGGCCTATTCTTCATTGGCGAAATAGTAGACGTCACCGGCCACTTAGGCGGCTTCAACTTCCAATGGGCCTGGGCCTCAGCAGTAGCCGCCGGACGAACAGTCTAAGCACAGTGCGGAATCACACTACAATCTCTTCATGCCGCAAATCCGCCCAAAAAGCACGAACCCACCTCATCGGAGGGAGCAGGGGCATTCATGCCCCTGAATAGTGCGTGAAACAGAAAGGGCTTCAGCCCCGGAGCCTTTCGCAGGCTGACTCTTAAAAGGAAAGTCAGGGTTTTAACACTGTTATCATCGGCCTAAAATGGCGGGGAGCTTTTCCCACACTCCACACTCGCACCGCCTCTCACTGCTGAGGCTGCGCCTGCGGAGCTTGCCCCGTAGGCGCCGGAGTAGCATCCGGCGGCGGCGCTGCCGGAGGAGCCGCATTCGGCCGCGCCGGAGGTGTCAGCTTGAATCCCTGCCGCACCATCGCAAATCCCTCATCCGTCCACTCCGCCTGCAAAAGCTCATTGTCCGGCCCCGAGAACAGCTCCGTCTTATCCGAGCCATAGGTCACCGTCAAATGATGCACGTCGATCGGCTTTCCACTCAGCGTTCCCTGCATATCGGCATTGGTCGCAATGCGCAGCGCAGTGATTGAGCCCGTCTGCTTGGGAATCAGCGCCCACATATCCCGGTTGTTGTGCGCCGCGCCAAGATTCAACAACGTCTGCAATGCCCCAGGATCGAAGTCCGCTAGAAACACCGTCTCCCGATGAAAGCCCAGCGGCGTATTCGTGACCTGGCCGTTGGCATTGATCTTCATCAAAAACTGCTGCCCTTGCGGAACAACGTTTACCGAGGCAGAAGTCCCATTTACCGAACCATTGAGTTGGACCTTGCTCAAGTGGTAATCCGCATCCAGCGCAGCATTCTCTGAGAAGTTGTACTTCAACCCCGGCATATCGATCTTCGTCCCCGAAGTGGAGTCAAAGCCGCCCGCCGCCTGTTTCAACGACAAACTGGCCGTCCCCACACTCTTGCCATTCTGGCTGATGCTATAGCTCTGGGCTAGAGTCTGCGCCGCAATCAATCCAACGGCAATCACCCCTGCAGTCACCATCAACATCGCCCGCCCAATCTTGTTCATCTTGTTATGTACACACATGCGCAGCTGCTCCTATCCATGTAGACCCCAAATCCAGCCAAGGGTTGCGCCAACAGCAATGGGGATGAGCAAAAGCCCACCCCCACCGACTGAAACCAGGTTTTTCTGATCCCTGATCCCTGATCCCTGTTCCCTGCCTTTATTTCGCTGCCGCAAACCGCTTGTTGATCTCCGTCCAGTTCACCACGTTCCACCAGTTCTCCAAATACTTGGGACGCAGGTTCTGGTACTTCAAGTAATACGCATGTTCCCAGACATCATTACCGATAATCGGCTTCAGCCCCTGCGTCAGCGGAGAATCCTGATTCGGCGTGCTGGTCACCTTCAGTTTGCCGTCCGAATAAACCACCCAGGCCCAGCCCGACCCGAACTGCTTCGCGCCAGCTTCATTGAAAGCCTTCTTGAGCGCCTCAAATCCACCCTCGAAATCCTTGGCAATTTGGGCCGCAATCTCGCCCGTAGGCTCGCCGCCGATACCTTCCGTGCCCACCGGGCCCATAATGCTCCAGAAGAAGGTGTGGTTGGAGTGGCCACCGCCGTTGTTCCGTACCGCGCCGCGAATCCCCTCCGGCACATTGGCCAGATCGGCCACCAGTTCATCGACCGGCTTAGCCGCCAGCGATGGGTAATCAGCCAGCGCCGCATTCACATTGTTGATATACGCCTGATGATGCTTGTCATGGTGAAATTTCATTGTCTCCGCGTCGATAAAAGGTTCGAGAGCGGCATAGTCGTAGGGTAGGGGTGCAAGTTCGTAAGCCATCTTGATGTCTCTCCTCCACTTGGATTGTACTGGGCCGCATTGAGTTCAAGCCGGAGCCAGTTTTTGCTTCAGTTTCACCGGCGGGAATCGCCGTAGCCATTTCCGCCGCAGTACGCTCATACTTGGGGCCGAATCGATTCCGCTTCAGAATTCGGCATGGAAGGTGCTATTCCATAGATGCAGCCACACCTTTGAAAGGTACGCCCAACTTCGAAGGAACTTCTGGCCGCTTTCGTACATCTGACAAGAGTCGGTAGTCGCAGGACCATGAAAGCAGCATGAAATTCGCAAAAACCTTCAGGACCAAACACCCACGACGCAGGACAATAGCTGGATAGCAGGACCGAGAGGAACCGTCTTGATTCAGGATTCGATGCTGGCCACCCCCCAGGACTCCCTTTACCGTTGGCTCGATCAGCAGGGCGAAGCCTTTGGCGCACCCGGCATGGAACCGCGCTGGACCTCCAGCCTGAAAGATTCCGTCGGCACCGCCTACTCCGCCTCCAGCCGCATCTGGTTCACCGTCTCCCACGGCATCCTCAACGAGATCTACCACCCCACCATCGATCACCCTCAGACCCGCGACCTCGGCCTGCTGGTTTCAGACGGCAGCAGCTTCGTCCATGAAGAAAAGCGCGACATGATCCCTAGCTTCGAGTACATCCACCCCGAGGCCCTGGGCGTTCGCTACACCAACGTCGACAAGGAAGGCCGTTATCAACTGGTCAAAGAAATCATCTGCGACCCGCATCACAGCGTCGTTCTGATGCATGTGCGCCTCGAAGCCGGCCCCAATGGGACCGAAGAATTTCTCAACAAGCTGCGTATCTTCGCCCTGCTCGCCCCGCACATGGACGGAGGCGGCGCCGGCAACTCCGCCCGCGCCGTCGATGTCGCCGGCCGGAAAGTTCTACTGGCCTGGAAGAATCGCTGGACCCTCGCCATGTCCGCAGACTGCGGCTTCTCCCGCGTCAGTTGCGGCTTCGTCGGAGCCAGCGACGGCTGGCACGATCTCATCGACAACTTCCAAATGGACTGGCAGTTCGGCTCCGCCACCAACGGTAACCTCGCTCTCACCGGCGAGCTCGACCTGGGCGGCAGCCGCGAATTTACCCTCGGTATCGGTATCGGTGACAGCCATCACTCCGCTCTTTCGAAGACCGTAGGCTCGCTTTCCGTAGCCTTCGCTACCAATTCAGCCCGCTTCCTCGAGCAATGGCAACGCGCCGCCAGCCCCTACCGCCTTGCCACCAAATCGGGTGACCGCGGCCAGCTCATGCAAACCAGCAACAACATCCTGCTGGCCCACGAAGACAAAACCTACTCCGGAGCCTTCGTCGCCTCCGCTTCCATCCCCTGGGGACAGGCCAAAGGAGACGACGACCTGGGCGGCTATCATCTTGTCTGGACCCGTGATATGGTCCAGACCGCCTCCGCCCTGCTCGCCTGCGGACGAGTCGACACCGCCCGCCGCGCCCTCGTCTATCTCGCCTGCACCCAGCGCCCCGACGGCGGTTTCGCCCAGAATTTCTGGATCGACGGACGTCCCTACTGGACCGGCGTTCAACTCGATGAAGTAGCCTTCCCCCTCATCCTCACCTGGCGCATCTGGAAGGCCGGCGGTCTCGGCAACTGGGATGTAATCCCCTTTATCGAACGAGCCGCTGGTTTCCTCGTTCGCAACGCCCCCATCACTCATCAGGAACGCTGGGAAGAAAACTCCGGCTACTCGCCTTCCACGTTGGCAGCCGTCATCGGAGGCCTCATTTGCTCCGCTGAAATGCTCCGCTCGCGTCAGGCTCTGGAAATTGCCGAGTTCCTGGAGCAGTTCGCCGACTGGATCGAGTCCCACCTCGAAGACTGGACCGTCACCAACGACGGCGTCCTGCTGCCCGAGGTCAAGCGCCACTACATGCGCATCCGCCCACCCGAGACAGGCGCGGCTATCGACCGCGAAGGCCCGGGCACGGAGATGATTCATCTCAACAACCGCCCGGCAGGCACACCTTACGAGTTCGAAGCCCGCCAGATCATCGACGGCGGCTTCCTCGAGCTGGTCCGCTACGGCATTCGCCGCGCCGACGATCCGCTGATAGTCGATTCCCTCAAGGTCGTCGATGCCCTTCTCAAGCGCGACCTCCCGCAGGGGCCGAGCTGGCTCCGCTACAACTATGACGGCTACGGCCAGACCGCCGCTGGCGGTCCCTACCACGGCACCGGCCAGGGCCGCCCCTGGCCTCTGCTGACCGGCGAGCGCGCCCATTACGAGCTGGCCGCCGGCCGCGACATCAGCGGCCTCATCAAGACCTACGAGGCCTACGCCACTCCCGGCAACATGCTCCCCGAGCAGCTCTGGGACGAGCCCGATCTGCCCGAAGAGCACCTGAAATTCGGCGGACCCACTGGCGCTGCCTGCCCCCTCGTCTGGGCTCATGCCGAATATCTGAAGCTCCTCCGCTCCGCCTACGACGGCCAGGTCTTCGACCGCATCGAGCCCGTCTATCAACGCTATGGCAAATACAAATCCGAACACGGACATGCCCGCTCCGCCCATCACGGCCGCCGGCACGAAAAGTGCATTGAGATGTTCACCGTGCGCAGGCCAATCCAGGCCATCACCTTGAACGCCACTCTCCGCGTGCTCTCTGAAAAACGCTTTGTCCTGGTCTGGACTGACAACAACTGGCAGACAACAACCTCTACCGAAAGCCACGGCCTGGGCAGTGCCGGATTCGCCGCCGACATCCACCCCTCCCAGCGGCAAAACCCTTCTGGGCTATCATTGACTTTCTTTTGGCCAGAAGAGAACCGCTGGCTCGGCCACAACTACGAGATCCGAATCGAAGAATGATTCGGGCATAAAATCAACACTGGTGCCCCACCCTCGCCACGCCTTTGTTTTTGTGGCTAGGGTGGGTTTCATGATCGGCATCCGACGAACGAAAGGAATACCAGAAACTATATGTCCGACATCCCCAAGGGCCTCGACCAACTTTCCATCGATACATTGCGCATTCTCGCCGCCGACACCGTGGAAAAAGCCAAGAGCGGCCACCCCGGCGCGCCCATCGCCCTTTCACCGGCCGCCTATGTACTTTTCCACAAGCTCATGAAGCACAGCCCTGCCAATTCGAAGTGGTCCAACCGCGACCGCTTCGTCCTCTCCAACGGGCACGCCTCGGCGCTCATCTACGGACTGCTCCATCTGACCGGCTATAAGCTCTCTCTCGATGACCTGAAGAGCTTCCGCCAATGGGGTTCGAAGACCCCCGGTCACCCCGAATACCACCACACCGACGGCGTTGAAGTCACCACCGGGCCACTGGGTCAGGGTTTCGCTATGTCCGTTGGCCTGGCCATCGCCGAGCGTCACCTCGCCGCGCTCTACAACCAGCCCGGCTACGAGATCGTCAACCACTACACCTACGGCATCATGGGCGACGGCGACATGATGGAAGGCGTCTCCCACGAGGCCGCCTCGCTCGCTGGAACCCTCGGCCTGGGCAAGCTCATCTTCCTCTACGACGACAATCTCATCTCCCTCGACGGCCCCACCGAGCTCAGCTTCACCGAGAACGTCTACGCCCGCTTCGAGGCCTATGGCTGGCAGGTTCTGCGCGTCCACGACGGCAACGACATTGAGGCTATCGAAGCCGCCATCAAGGAAGGCCAGGCCGAAACCTCCAAGCCCACCCTCATCGGCCTCCGTACCATCATCGGCTACGGCACACCCAAGGCCGGCACCAACAAAGTCCACGGCGAAGCCCTCGGCGCGGATGCCGTCGTCGCCACCAAGAAGTTCTTCGGCTTCCCCGAAGACCAGAGCTTCTATCTCCCCGAAGAAGCCCTCGCCAACTGGCGCAAAGCCATTGACACCGGCAAGCAATACGAAGCCGAATGGAACGATCTTTTCGCCAAATACAAAGCGGCCTTCCCTGAACTCGCCGCTGAATTTGAGCGCACCCAGAGCAACACCCGTAAGCCTGACTGGGAAAAAGCCATCCCCAGCTTCCCGACCACTAAGCCCGTAGCCACCCGCAACGCCGGTCAAATCGTCATGAACGCCCTCGAAAAGACCGTCCCCGAGCTCTTCGGCGGCGCCGCCGATCTCACTGCCTCCACCAAGACCATCTTTAAAGACAGTCCCAGCTTCCACGTCGAACCCACCGGCCGCAACGTCTTCTTCGGTGTCCGCGAATTCGCTATGTGTGCGGCCGTCAACGGCATCGCCGCCCACGGTGGTCTCGTCCCCTTCGGCAGCACCTTCTTCGTCTTTTCGGACTATTGCAAGCCCGCCCTGCGTCTCGCCGCAATCATGGGGGTTCATTCCCTCTTCATCTACACCCACGATTCGGTAGCTGTAGGCGAAGACGGCCCCACCCACGAGCCGATCGAGCACCTGATGGCACTCCGCGCAGTACCCCACTTCACCGACCTCCGCCCCGCCGACGCCAACGAAACCGCCGCCGCCTGGCGGGTCGCCCTGGAGCGCGATAGCCCAAGCTTCATGGCTCTTTCGCGTCAGGACCTTCCCATCCTCGATCCCGCTACCATCGACACCTACGCTGGCGTCAGCAAGGGCGGCTACGTTGTCCAGGATGCCGGGAAACCCGAGATCGTGCTTATTGGCACCGGCGCTGAGCTCTGGCCCACCATAGACGGCGCCAAACTGCTTAAGGAAGCTGGCATCGCCGCCCGCGTCGTCTCCCTTCCCAGTTGGAAAATCTTCGACGAACAATCGCAGGAATATCGCGACTCCATCCTGCTCCCCGGCGTTCCAAAGCTGGCCGTCGAAGCCGGCGCCACGCTCGGCTGGTGGAAATACCTGGTCGGCGCAAAAGGCGACGTCATCGGCCTCGACCGCTTCGGAGCCTCCGCCCCCGGCGGCACCGTCCTCAAAGAACTCGGCTTCACCGGCGAAAACGTAGCCGCCCGCGCAAAATCCCTGCTGGGCAAATAACCCACCGCGAACAGGGAATGGCATTTCGGCTGTTCCCTGTTCCCTGATCCCTGTTCCCTGGATTTCTTATGAAAATCGTCACCGCCTCCGACCACGCCGGCTTCCTTCTCAAAGAAGATGTCCGCGCCTATCTCGCCAAGCAAGGTCATGAAGTCGTCGACCTCGGCGTCCACTCCACGGAACCCTCCGACTACCCAGACGCCGCCGAAGCCGTCGGCGATGCCATCAGGGCCGGCGTCGCCAAACGTGCCGTGCTCATCTGCGGCTCCGGCGTAGGCGTCTGCGTCGCCGCCAACAAGATTCCCGGCATCCGCGCCGGCATGTGCCACGACCACTACTCGGCGCATCAGGGAGTAGAGCACGACGACATGAACGTCCTGGTCCTCGGAGCCCGCGTCATCGGCACCGAAACCGCGCACGATGTCATCGACAGCTTCCTCGCCGCCAACTTCGTCGCCACCGAGCCGCGCTTTGTTCGCCGCTTCAACAAAGTTCTGGCCATCGAAGCCAAGTATTCCAAGACCACAGCTGGATAACCTCGTCAGAATCAGAATGAACCTGGTGTTCTGGGTCTAAGTTCAATCAAGAAGTGTGGTCATTCTGAACGAAATGTTGTCATCCTGAACGCAGTGAAGGATCTGCTTTTGAACCGCCGAGACAAGAGGAAGAAGTTCGCAAAGGTTTTGTAACAGGGCACGGCTTCAGTCGTGCCGCAAAGACCAGCTAGATCAATCGGGGCTTTAGCCCCTGACGGCACTACCTGACAACCACGTCCCCGAGACACGAGCCGTTCCCGATGAATTTCCAGTAACTCAAGCAAAGCTGTCGTATTTGACCCGTATCCTGCTCTAGCAACCAGTTTTCTCGAGTTAGCCCGAAAGGTCCTCACGCATGTCGAATGCAGCGGTCCCGCCCAACAACTTCGATGTAATCCTCTTCGACGTAGGCGGCGTCATGCTCACCAACGGCTGGGATCACAACGAGCGCGCCGTCGTCCTCAAGCAATTCGGCCTCGACCGCGCCGAATTTGAATCCCGCCACGAAAAGCCCTACGACGCCTGGGAACGCGACACCATCAGCGTCTACGACTACCTCAACGAAGCCATCTTCTACCAGCCGCGATCTTTCACCTCCGACGATTTCATCGCCGCCATGAAAGAGCAATCGGTTCCCATCCCTGCAAATGCCATGGGAGTCCTGAAAGACGTCGCGGCCTCCGGCAAATACCTCGTCGGCCTGCTCAACAACGAGTCCCGCCTGCTCCATGAATACCGCATGGAGAAGTACGGCCTCTGCCCGTATCTCGACGTTCAGTTCAGCTCCTGCTATCTCGGCATGAGAAAGCCCGACGCCGAAATCTACCGCCGCGCCCTGGATATTCTCGGCATTCTCGGCCGCCCCGCCTCCCGCGTCCTCTTCATCGATGACCGCAAAGGCAATGCCGACGCCGCGGCCGCCCAGGGCATGACCGCCATTCAATTCACCGGCGAAGATTCTCTCCGCGCCACGCTCAAAGAACTGGAAATCCTTTAACCATCTCAAACATCGAATAACAGTCAGCACGTCAACAGAAGGAGAAGCACATGCAACTCGGACTCATCGGCCTCGGCAAAATGGGCGGCTTCATGGCAGAGCGGATTCACAACGCGGGCCATCAGGTAGTCGGCTTCGACTTCAACGCAGAAGCAGTCGCCAAGCTCGCCTCCACCGGCAACGTCGGCTCCTCCAGCCTCGCCGACATGGTCAGCAAGCTCGAAGCCCCCCGCGCCGTCTGGATGATGGTTCCCTCCGGCGATCCTGTCGACGAAACCATCGCCAAACTTGAAGCGCTTCTCTCCCCCGGCGACATCATCATCGACGGCGGCAACTCCAACTACAAAGACACCATGCGCCGCCACGCCCAGGTCACTGCCAAGGGCTTCCAGTACGTCGACTGCGGAACATCGGGCGGTGTCTGGGGCCTCAAAGAGGGTTACAGCATGATGATCGGCGGCGATAAAGAGCCCGTCGAGCACCTGCGCCCCATCTGGGAAGCTCTCGCCCCCGCTCCCGATAAGGGCTGGGGACATGTCGGTCCCTCCGGCGCCGGCCACTTCGTCAAGATGGTTCACAACGGCATTGAATACGGCATGATGCAGGCCTATGCCGAAGGCTTCACCATCATGGAAAAGAAAGAAGTCCTCGACCTCAACCTGCCTCAGATCGCCAAAATCTGGCAGTACGGCTCGGTCGTCCGCTCCTGGCTCCTCGACCTCACCGCCGAAGCCCTCGAAAAAAATCCGTCTCTTGACGGCCTGGAAGCCTACGTCGCCGACTCCGGCGAAGGCCGCTGGACCGTCTTCGAAGCCATCGACCTCAACGTCTCCGCGCCGGTCATCACCGAGTCACTACTGCGGCGCATCCGTTCACGCGAAGAAAACAACTTCACCGACCGCATGATCGCCATTCAGCGCAATGCCTTCGGCGGCCATGCCGTCAAGAAAGACTGAAGTACAGCTACTAGCCTCTGGCTCCTGGCTGGAAAACAAACTCCGGGTGGGGAACCCCACATCTCGCTTCTGAGGTATGGGATTCCCCGACCCCGGATCGAACACGAATCTGGGTGCCCCACCCTCGCCACGTACTTGTTTTTGTGGCTAGGGTGGGAACCAACAACTCCGGGGGGAATCCCACATCTCGCTTCTGAGGTATGGGATTCCCCGACCCCGGATCGAACACGAATCTGGGTGCCCCACCCTCGCCACGTACTTGTTTTTGTGGCTAGGGTGGGAATCAACAACTCCGGGGGGAATCCCACATCTCGCTTCTGAGGCAATGGGATTTCCCGACTCCGGATCGAACACGAATCTGGGTGCCCACCCTCGCCACGCACTTGTTTTTGTGGCTAGGGTGGGAATCAACAACTCCGGGTGGGGAACCCCACATCTCGCTTCTGAAGCAATGGGATTCCCCGACCCCGGATCGAACACGAATCTGGGTGCCCACCCTCGCCACGCACTTGTTTTTGTGGCTAGGGTGGGAATCAACAACTCCGGGGGGGAATCCCACATCTCGCTTCTGAGGCAATGGGATTTCCCGACTCCGGATCGAACACGAATCTGGGTGCCCACCCTAGCCACGCACTTGTTTTTGTGGCTAGGGTGGGAATCAACAACTCCGGGGGGAATCCCACATCTCGCTTCTGAGGTATGGGATTCCCCGACCGCGGATCGAACACGAATCTGGGTGCCCCACCCTAGCCACGCACTTGTTTTTGTGGCTAGGGTGGGAACCAACAACTCCGGGCGCCCCATCCTTGACCGTTTCATCGTCAAGGGTGGGTTCCAACAATCGATTTAACCCAGCATCGAATCAAAAGCTGGAAGTTGTTTCAAGAGGCAAAGCAATGGCCACAGCACAAATGAGCGTCAGTCCCGAAGACCTCTCCAAGGTTCCCGCCGGCAAAACCAACATCCCCGAGCCCACCATCGTCGTCATCTTCGGTGCATCCGGCGACCTCACCAAGCGTAAGCTCTTGCCCGCCCTCTTCCACCTCGAACAGAACGGCCTCCTGCCCAGGGAGTTCGCCATCGTCGGCGTCGCCCGTCGCCCCCTGGGCGGTGAGTTCGCCGCCGACATGCGCGCCGGCATCCTCGAATTTGGCGGAGTCACCGAAGGGGATGCGCACCTGGAAGAGTTCATCAAAAAAGTTCGCTACTACGCCATGAACTTCGACGACGCAGCCGGCTACGAGGGCCTCAAAAGCGAACTGAATAAGATCGCCAAGGAACTCAACATCGGCGGCAACCGCCTCTTCTATCTCGCCACCGCGCCCGAATACTTCACCGAAATCATTGAGAACCTCGGCGCAAAAGGTCTCGCCAAGCCGGACCACGGCTCCGTCCGCGCAGTCATCGAAAAGCCCTTCGGCCACGACCTCGAATCGGCCAAGGAGCTCAACCGCCAGGTCAACGCCGTCTTCGCCGAGCGCCAGGTCTTCCGCATTGACCACTACCTCGGCAAAGAGACCGTGCAGAACATCCTCGTCTTCCGCTTCGCCAACGGTATCTTCGAGCCAGTCTGGAATCGCAACTACATCGACCACGTCCAGATCACCGCCGCTGAAACTCTTGGCGTCGAAGGCCGCGGCCCCTTCTACGAGAAGGCCGGAGCCCTGCGCGATGTCGTCCAGAACCACGTCATGGAGCTGCTCTCCTTCGTCGCCATGGAACCTCCCATGTCCTTCGAATCGCAGTCCGTCCGCCTCGAAAAGCTGAAGGTATGGCAAGCCATCCCCGCTATCCCCATCACCAACGCCGTGCGCGGCCAGTATGGCCCCGGCACCATCGATGGCAAGAGCGTTCCCGGCTACCGCTCTGAAGAGCGCGTCGATCCCCAGTCCGGCACCGAGACTTACGCTGGCGTCAAGCTCGAAATCGATAACTGGCGTTGGGCTGGAGTTCCCTTCTACATCCGCGCCGGCAAGCGCATGGCAAAGCGCTATACCGAGATCAGCGTCCAGTTCAAGCAGCCCCCGATGATGATCTTCAACCGCTCCGGCTCTGATAACAACTGCGAGATTCAGCCCAACGTCATCACCATGCGCATCCAGCCCGACGAAGGCATCTCCCTTCGCTTCGGAGCCAAGGTGCCCTCCACACAGAACATGTCCGTCTGCCCCGTCACCATGAACTTCAACTACTCCGACGCCTTCGGCAAGTCCTCCGCCAACGGCTACGAGCGCCTGCTCCTCGACGCCATGCTCGGCGACCAGACCCTCTTCGCCCACCGCGATGGCGTCGAAACCACCTGGGCGCTCTACACCCCGATCCTCGAAGCCTGGGCCGCCAAAAAGCCCGAAACCTTCCCCAACTACGCCGCTGGCTCCTGGGGCCCCGACTGCTCCGACGAACTCCTGAAACGCGACGGCCACATCTGGCGCAAGCTATAAGGGGCAGAGAACAGGGATCAGGCAATAGAGAACAGGAGTTAAGTTTGGGGGAATCATTCAAAGATCTCTTGGTGTGGCAGCGAGCCGTTCAAATGACTGTTGCAATCTACAAACTCACTGCGGAATTTCCATCAGACGAGAGATTCGGCCTAACAAATCAACTGCAAAGAGCAGCCGTTTCAGTCGCCAGCAATATCGCCGAAGGCTATGGCAGATCAAGCACGGGAGAATACCTCCAATTCCTGGGCATCGCGCGTGGTTCGAACTGCGAGGTTCAAACTCAACTAGGAATCTCCAAAGAACTTGGCTTCGGAAAAGAACAGTCAACAGCGACAGCCAACAACCTCTCCGATGAAGTAAGCCGTATGTTAGTGGCAATGATGAAGAAACTGCGCGAATAAGCTTTTCGGCTGTTCCCTATTCCCTATTCCCTATTCCCTGCTTCACGGAGCCTCAATGCCCTCCACCCTCAAGATCACCTACGTCGTCGAACCCGATCCCGCCGCCCTCGCCTGGCGCGCGGCCCTGCATCTGGTCGAACTTATCGAAGAAGCCGTAGCCGCCCGCGGTCGGGCCCGCGTCGCCGTCTCCGGCGGATCGACCCCCAAAGCCACCTTCGCCCTCCTCGCCGACCCGCATCATCCCTTCGTCAACCGCATGCCCTGGGATCGCCTCGAGCTCTTCTTCGTCGACGAACGCACCGTCCCGCCCGACCATCCCGAAAGCAACTACCGCATGACCCGCGAGGCCCTGCTCGACAAAGTCGGCATGAAGCCAGAGCAGATTCACCGCATGCAGGGCGAACTCGAACCAGAAGTAGCCGCAGCCGAATACGAATTCGACCTGCGCCGCACCTTCCGCCTCGAAGGCGCCGAAGCCCCGCGCTTCGACATCGTTACCCTCGGCATGGGCGACGATGGCCACACCGCCTCCCTCTTCCCACACACCGACGCCATCCACGAGATGGGCCGCCTTGTCGTAGCCAACCAGGTCCCGCAAAAAGACACCTGGCGCATCACACTCACCTGGCCGGTCATCAACCATGCCCGCGAAGTCTTCTTCCTCATCGCCGGAGCCGACAAAGCCGCTCCGCTCAAAGAGGTCTTCCTCGGCCCCAAAGACGTTGAACGCCTGCCTTCACAACTCATCTGGCCCGCAAGCGGTATACTCACCTTGATTTTGGATGAAGCCGCAGCCGCCCAGCTACCACCTCCCGGGCCGGACGGCAAAGGACACCTGGAGAGAACTCGATGATTCTGGCTGGCGACGTAGGCGGCACCAAAGTTCACCTGGCGCTGTATGAATTTACCAAGGGCAATCTGCAATACAGCCGCGAAGCACGTTTTCCCGCCAAGGACTACTCCGGCCTTGAAGAGATCGTCCGCGAATTTCTGCAAGGCGAGGAAGTCTCTTCCGCCTGCTTCGGCGTCCCCGGCCCCGTTCGCGATGGCCGTCTGCGCCTCACCAACCTGCCCTGGACTCTCGATAGCCGCGAACTTTCGCGCCATCTCAATATCGATCACGTATTCCTCATCAATGATCTCGAAGCCAACGGTTACGGTATCGCCGAGCTCAAGCCCGAACAGATCTACACCCTCTCCGAAGGCGACCCCAGCCAGATCGGCAACCGCGCCCTCATCTCCGCAGGCACCGGCCTTGGCGAAGGCCTCCTCATCTGGAACGGCAAGCACCACGTTCCCATGCCCTCCGAAGGCGACCCCAGCCAGATCGGCAACCGCGCCCTCATCTCCGCAGGCACCGGCCTTGGCGAAGGCCTCCTCATCTGGAACGGCAAGCACCACGTTCCCATGCCCTCCGAAGGCGGCCACACGGATTACGCCCCGCGCAATGAAGACGAAATCGACCTCCTCCGCTTCCTCAAGCAGAAGTACAACGGCCGCATCAGCTTCGAGCGCGTCGTCGCCGGCATGGGCATGACCAGCATCTATGAGTTCCTCCGCGACGTCCGCGGCATGGAAGAGCCTTCATGGCTCGCCGCCCGCATCGCCGCCGAAGACCCCAACGTCGTCATCACCGAACTCGCCCTCTCTGCCAAAAGCGAGCTCTGCGAAAAGACCCTCGACATGTTCGTCTCCGCCTACGGCGCCGAAGCCGGCAACCTCGCCCTCAAAATCCTCTCCATCGGCGGCATCTATCTCGGCGGCGGCATCGCGCCGCGCATCCTTGAAAAGCTGAAGGACGGCACCTTCATGAAAGCCTTCACCGACAAGGGCCGCCTGAGCCAGTTACTCATCAACACTCCAGTACGCGTCATCCTCGAAAGCCGCGCCGCCCTCCTGGGCGCAGCCGCCTACGCAGAAGCCCGCGCCGCGGAACTCAGTGGCGTCAGTCCCAGGGCCGCATCCTTCTGATTCTCTCCTGCGTCGGATGCGCGAGTGCACTCGTTCTCGTCTCACTTCAACTGAGCCAGCCGCAATAAGCTTCCTGCGGCTGGGCTCACACAAAGCATGTTCTGCAACAACTCTTTCAGCTGAATTCAAGCAGATTTCTATCTCTTCAGGCACCGTTACCTTCGTGTATCTGAATCGCGGAGTTGCTCCCCGATTTAAACAAAAGGCGTGATACGATCCTCCTGCAATCGAATACGCATCCAAACCACCCTGCCTGTCGGCCGGTCTTACAACTTTCCACCCCACGAAACACAGCCAGCAATCAAGGGAGGAAACCATGCCCCCTCTATACTTCCGCCCGCCTGCCACTGTCGGCGCAGCAGGTCCTGGCATCGGCATCACCGGCACGGGTCTTGAACAGGCCAGCGCCATCAATGCTCTGGGCAACATTCAAGCGATCGCCGTCGGCAACGCGCTGCTTACAGCTATAGATGTCCGTCTCGTTGCCGGTGGTGTCTTCTGCTCCATTGCACCCTGGGACGCGCAAGCTGCCAACAAATGCGCCGCCCTCGGCGTTGGAGATAACGCTAAAACCCCACTTGCCTTGGCCCTCGAATTCAATCGAGCCAATGCTCACGCTGCACTCACTGCGGCGTTGGTAACTGCAGGTCAGGCCGGTAATTATGCATGGCTGGCTGCTCAGATCTGCAATCATGCCATTCCCAACATCATCGGCGTTCCAGCGGTCGCGGCCTCTTCTGTTACTCATGGCGCCAACTGGGTCACTACCTTGATGGTGCAGAACTGGGCAACCAATGCCGTGCAGTTTCCCGGTCCTCTCGCCGGCCAACAGGCAATCGATGCCGCATTGATCATCATCGCCGTCCTTCACGCCTCTCTCGGCGCTGGAGCCGGCACGCACGCCAGGGTTCACTGGAGCGCTCAGAGCGTCTCCTTCACTGACACCGGCGGCACAGTCCGGCCCAGACCTCCGTTTCTCGCCCTTGCACATGAACTCATCCATGCCTGGCACGACATCACGGGCACCCAGACCGGGCACGACATCAACACCTACAGCCGCGTGGTCTACGAATACCTGTGCATAGGGTTAGGCGACTGGGCAGGAATGGCGATCAGTGAAAATGCAATCAGGGCATCGGCCGGCATCGTGCTTCGAACCATGTACTAGACAGGATCAACCCTTGATCGGCTCCCTGTACCGCAACCAGGCTGCGGCTGAAGCTCGATCCCTGTCATCCGTTTCGCTGCACCCATGGTGACCGTGGACCACAGTTTTGGCGATAATAAAGATCTATGTCGAAACGTGAATTTCAGACCGAAGTCAGTCAGCTCCTTCAACTCATCATCCACTCCCTCTACTCCCATCCTGAGATCTTCCTACGCGAACTTATCTCCAACTCCTCCGACGCGCTCGACAAGCTGCGTCACCTCACCCTCGTCGATGAAGCGTACAAATCCCTTCCCTTCGACCCGCGCATCGATCTCGAGCTCGACGAAGACAAGAAGACCCTCACTATCAGCGATACCGGCATTGGCATGAGTGAAGAAGAGCTCGTCTCCAACCTCGGCACCATCGCCCGCTCCGGCACCAAGAATTTCCTCTCGCAGCTCTCCGGCGACGCCCGCAAAGACTCCAATCTCATCGGCCAGTTTGGCGTCGGCTTCTATAGCGCCTTCATGGTCGCGGACAAGGTAGAAGTCACCTCCCGCAAAGCCGGCGATGAGAAAGCCTGGCGCTGGACCAGCGACGGCAAATCCGGCTTCGAAATCGAGCCCGCCGAGCGCGACGTAGCCGGCACCACTGTCCTTCTGCACTTCAACGACGAAGGTGCACAGTACTCCAACAGCTGGCGCCTCAAGGAGATCGTCAAGAAGTACTCCAACCACATCGCCTTCCCCATCTTCCTCACCTACGACAAAAGCGAGTGGAACGAGGAAGAGAAGAAGTCCATCAAAACTCGCACTACCGAACAGGTCAACGCAGCCAGCGCCCTCTGGCGTCGCCCCAAGAACGAGCTGACCGACGAGGACTACAAGGAGCTCTACAAGTCCATCTCCGGCGACTGGGAAGACCCTCTCTTCTGGTTCCACACCCGCGCCGAAGGCAGCCTCGAATACACCACGCTCTTCTACATCCCGTCCAAAGCCCCTCTCGATCTCTACCAGGCCGAATACAAAGTCGGCGTCAAGCTCTACGTCAAGCGCGTCTTCATCATGGACGATGCCAAGGAGCTGCTGCCCCAATATCTCCGCTTCGTCCGCGGCATCATCGACAGTGAAGATCTTCCTCTCAACGTAAGCCGCGAGATCCTCCAGCAGAACCGCATCCTCACCACCATCCGCACCGCCAGCGTCAAGAAGATCCTCTCCGAGCTCAAGAACATCGCCGCCAATGAACCCGAGAAATATCTGACGTTCATCGCCGAATTCAATCGCCCCCTCAAAGAAGGCCTCTACGGCGACTACGCCAATCGTGAAACGCTCCTCGATCTGGTCCGCTTCAAATCCACGCGTGCAGAAGGCATGACCAGCCTGGCCGACTACAAGTCTCGCATGAAAGAAGGTCAGAAGAGCATCTACTACATCACCGGCGGAACCGAGTCTCTGCTGCGCACTTCACCGCTTCTTGAGATCTACAGGAAGAAAGAAATCGAAGTCCTCATCCTCGACGACGACATCGACGAGATCGTTTTCTCCGGCATCGAGAAGTACGGCGAGCTCGACCTCAAAGCAGTGAACAAGACCTCCACCAGTGAAGATCTCAAAGACGAAGCCGAGCCCGACAAAACAGAAGCCCTCAAGCCGCTGCTCGACAAGATCAAGGCCACCTTAGGGGATCGCGTCAAGGATGTTCGCGCCTCCGTACGCCTCGCCGACAGCCCCTCCTGCATCGTCTCCGATGAAGAGGAACCCTCGGCCAAGCTGCAGCAGATGATGCGCGCCATGGGCCAGAAAGACATGCCCGCGCTCAAGCCCACACTCGAAATCAATCCCGATCACGAGATCGTTAAAAAGCTGCTCGCACGCCCCGATGACGCCGTCACTGAAGACGCGGCCTGGCTCCTCTTTGACCAGGCTCTGCTGCTTGAGGGCGTCCCCCTCCAGGACCCCGCCTCCTTCGTGCAACGCCTCAACCGCGTCATCAACCTGTCGATTTAATTTTCTCTTCAGTTTTCGCCACTCATTTTGAGCTATGCTCGGACCCAACTCCGGCATAGCTCATTTTTATTGTCTCCAATGCGAAATCTTCGTACGTCATCGAATAGCATCCCGTGCTTACACCCATTGGAAAAAATAACTTGTAACTCAATCTTCTCAGGAGTAAGCTGCCGACTTATATACTGAAAACCCTTTGCGAGACTGCTTCCCCACGTCCCGCGATGCGATAACTGGCAACCCATCCCTCTGGGGGCTTTATGAAGCTCTTTACACTCCTGTCTGTATCCCTCGCCTTGACCCTCTCGCTTGCCGCCGTAACCTCCGCTTCTGCGCAGGCTCCTGCAGCCTCTCCGCAGCCAATCTCGGCAGCCACTTACGGCAACCTTCCCCTCAGCTTTGAAGCGAATCAGGGACAGGCCGAGTCCAGCATCCAATTCCTCTCGCACGGCCAGGGATACACCCTCTTCCTGCGTCCAGGCGAAGCCGTATTTACCCTGCGAAGCGACCAGCCAGCAGCTTCCGAGGCCTCGGGAAAGGCTCTTCCTCATCAGCCTTCAACCTCAGGCCATAGCCAGGCAACCTCCCTGGTCAGCCTGCAGTTGCTCGGTGCAAGCCCCAACGCCACTGTCAGTCATGAAGATCCGCAGGTAACCCGCACCAACTACTTCCTCG